>Ga0265295_1000180_pt1 | contig 131659 bp, 129 predicted proteins | sample Munlansysbiofilm_FD_192503 | JGI IMG/M metagenome (GOLD analysis project Ga0265295, IMG submission 192503) | Leachate microbial communities from a municipal landfill in Southern Ontario, Canada - Methane capture system biofilm | ecosystem: Engineered > Solid waste > Landfill > Unclassified ... | reverse complement strand
ACTTCCCAGGGAGAGACGATGCCAAGGGCCATACCAAAGAGCTGTTCGGGTTGCATGTGACGGGCACCTCCAAAATGAGATGACCGACTATACCACGGCTACCCACTCATTTCGACGAAGAGCCTAACACAATAAGCTACCGTGATATGGATCAAGATTATTCAGCTGCTTACGTCGCGGCGCATGGAATAGATCCTAGTAATTATCCTTTCGTGGATAGCTCAACGAGCGTTTTTGAAGATTATTTTGAAGTGCATCGCGGCTACGCCACCCTTGAAGTGATGGACAAGCGACTGAAGCTGGCTGCCGGTCGGCGCCCCTTGGGCGATAGCGTACCATTAAGTCTCCTCCAGAACAGAGATCAAGTCGATCAGCGGGGCAATCCGTCTCTTTTGGAAACTCTGCACTTTGATGGGGTCACATTGAGTTATGCTCCAGAAAATCTGTCGCTTCTCGGCTCACATTGGCGAATCAGCTATGGTTATGGCTACGACGAGGGGTATGACATTGGGACAGATTCGAATAATGACGAGCAGCTTTTGGCAATAGCCATTGTGCCCGTTAACTTGGACAACGTCGTCACATGGTTCCAGTGGGTGCGAGGATTTGAGCTTTTTGACTCTGGAGATGTCGACTGGTTCAGTGCTGGTGGTCGCGGAAACGTAAAGCTCGGCCCTGGTGATTTGCACGGATTTGCTGATTTTGGAATAAGTGTTACGAGGCCGGGCGGAAGTTCGCACGCTACCACAACTTTTACGGGGCTTTTATCAGGAGTAAGCGGAGTTTCATATAAGCCTGTAAATCAAACCGGTTATGCTGTCTACACGGGCATCAGGTACGATCTGCCTACGCTGACCAAGATTGGGTTTGAGTACAACTATGGTAGCAAATACTGGGTGGCTACAGTGGGGGATGCAACGAGCAAGGCAGGCACAAGAGGCCATGTCTATGAGCCGTACATCATTCAGGAAATCAATCAAAATCCGGTTACAACCATATTTGCTAGAACATTTTTAAGAGTCGGTTACAGATATCATGACTACTATGTGAATGAGAGCACAAGCACCAGCAATTGGGTCGGTGCGCCAGCGTCCATATCTTCGATTACATCGGCAATGCCATCAAGTTTTTCAACTGTGTCACCAGCCAGTAATTCTTACAGCGTTTATGGGGCGTTGGAAGTGCATTTTTAAGCAAGCCCGTTCTACCTGTTAGGCAGACCGGGCTTTCGTTTCTACGCCACCCGATTTTTGGCACGCTCGATGCGGGCAACGGTCTCGGCTATCCCCAGCGCCAACACAATCTCGCCGATGCCGGGGGCCTGGGTGCCGCCGGACAGGGCAACCCGCACCGGTTGGCCCACCTGGGGCATCTTCCAGCTGTGTTCGGCGCAGAGCTCTTTGAACAGGGCATCGACAGCAGCGGCGTCAGCCGGTTGGGCCGCGGTCAGCTTGGCCGCCACCGCCGTAAAGACCGCTGCCAGGTGGGGCTTGTCGAACTTGGCCAGGGCCGCCTCATCATAGCTCTGGGGGGCCTGGTAGTAGAACAGGGCCCGCTCGGCCATCTCCTCCAGGGTCTGGGCCCGCTCCTGCAGGGTGGCCACCACCCCGGCCAGGTCCGGCGCAGCGGTGTCGGTCACACCCCGCGTCGCCAGGTGGGGTTTCAGCAGCTCCGCCAACCGGGCCGGTTCCGAGGTCTTGATGTAGTGGGCGTTCAACCAGTTGAGCTTGTCCGGGTTGAAGACCGAGGGCGCTCGGCCCACGTGGTTGATATCGAACTTCTCGATCATCTCTGGGCGGGAGAAGATCTCGTCATCGCCGTGGCTCCAGCCCAGCCGTACCAGGTAGTTGTTGAGCGCCTCCGGCAGGTAGCCCATCTCGCGGTAGGCAATCACGCTGGTGGCGCCGTGGCGCTTGGAGAGGCGGGCCTTGTCGCTGCCCAGGATCATCGGTACATGGGCGAAGAGCGGCACCGGGTAGCCCAGCGCCTCGTAGAGCTGAATCTGGCGCGGGGTATTGTTGACGTGGTCATCGCCGCGGATGACGTGGGAGATCCGCATCAGGGCGTCGTCGATCACCACGCAGAAGTTGTAGGTGGGGGTGCCGTCGGTGCGGCTGATGATCAGATCGTCCAGTTCGGCGTTGGGGAAGGCGATGCGGCCCTTGATCAGGTCGTCGAAGGCGGTCTCTCCCTCTTCCGGCGCCTTGAAGCGGATCACGTGGGGCTGATCCAGCGGCTGGTCCTGGCGGTGGCGGCAGGTGCCGTCATACTTGGGCTTGCGCCCTTCGGCCATGGCCGCCTCGCGCTTGGCCTCCAGTTCCTCCTGCGTACACCAGCAACGGTAGGCCTTGCCCTCATCCAGCAGTTTTTGGACATGCTGCTTGTAGAGCGGGAAGTTGTCAGTCTGGTAGAAGGGGCCTTCGTCCCAGTCCAGCCCCAGCCACTCCATTCCCTGCAGGATGGCATCCACCGATTCCTGGGTGGAACGCTCGGTGTCGGTGTCTTCGATCCGCAGGATAAAGGTGCCGCCGAAGTGTCGGGCATACAGCCAGTTGAACAGGGCGGTGCGGGCGCCCCCCACATGCAGGTAGCCGGTGGGAGACGGGGCAAAGCGGACGCGCAGGTCTGACATTGGTTACTCCTCGTAGCGTTGGCCCTGACGGCTGTCACGGCGTTTCAGTTCGTTGAGCACAGCATACCACATCTGGTTGTTCTTCAAGCCCCATTGCGGGGCCACCCGGATCTCGATCGGCGACGAGCCGTACAGGCGCTGTACGCTGATGCGGGGCGCCAGTCGTTCCAGGAAGTCGGCAGCGGTGGCCACGTACTGCTCCAACGTGAGTGGGGTGAACTCGCCGCGACGGTACATGGCGGCCAGTTCGGTCCCCTCCACGGCGTGCAGCTGGTGCAGCTTAACCGAGCTGATGCCGGGCAGGCCGTTTAGCAGGTCGGCACTTTTGATGAATTCGTCCGGCTGTTCGCCGGGGAAGCCGTGGATCAGGTGGGCGCAGATATCGAAGCCGCGATTGCTGGCCCGCTGGACAGCAGTCAAAAAATCATCCAGTGAGTGACCGCGGTTGATCTGCTCCAGGATGGCGTCGTCGGCCGATTGCAGTCCCAGCTCCAGACAGACGTAGTGCTGTTTGGCGATCCGGGTCAGCAGTTCCAGCGCCTCATCGGTCAGGCAGTCGGGCCGGGTGCCGACCGAGATGCCGAGCACATCAGGGACCGACAGGGCTCGTTGGTACAGGTCGGCCAGATGCTCCACCGCAGCGTAGGTGTTGGTGTACTTCTGAAAGTAGACGATGAATTTTTCTGACTTGAGCCGGGTACGGTGATAGGCCATGCCGGCAGCCAGCTGCTCTTCCAGGCTGATCTCGGCCAGGGTGTCGCGGGGCGAGAAGGAAACATTATTGCAGTAAATGCAGCCGCCGGTCCCCTTACTGCCATCACGGTTGGGGCAGGTAAAGCCGGCGTCCACGTTGACCTTGCTGACCCGGCAGCCGAAGCGTTGGCGCAGGTAGTGACCGTAGGAGTTGATCCGCAGCTGGGGATGGATATGTTGGGCTGAGAACGACGACATTGAAGACCTTTTGGTTACTGCAGACCCCTTCGGAATGCTTCGGCCGCTGCGGCCGGATCGGGAGCGGCCAGGATATCGGAAATCAGGGCCACCCGGTAGCAGCCGGCGGCAGTCACCTGGGCCAGGTTGGCCTGCTTGATACCACCCAGGGCGAAGACCGGACCCCGCAGCTGCTCACAGGCCTGGGCCAGCGTTGTCAGCCCCTGTGGTTCGCCATAGGCCGCCTTGGAGGGGGTGTAAAAAACCGGACTGAAGGTGACGAAATCGGCCCCCTTGGCCAGGGCGGCGGCCGCCTCGCCCACGGCGTGGCTGGAGTAGCCGATCAGCAGGTCCGGCGCGATGCGGCGGGCCGCCGTCACCGGCAAGGAGTTGATTCCCAGCTGGACGCCGTCGGCCTCCACCGCCAGGGCAATGTCGATTCGCTCGTTGATCAGCAGTCGTGCGTCATAACGGGCCGTCAGGGCCCGTAGCTCCCAGGCCAGGTCGTACAACTCAGGCACTGGCAGGTCTTTCTCTCGCAGCTGCACCGCCCGGACCCCACCACTGAGCGCCGCCTCCACCACTTCCAGCAGCGGCCGCCCAGCGGTCTGGTTGCGGTCGGTGATCAAATAAAGCGAAAAATCGATCACGAGCCGATAATATCGGTCAGCGGACTGGAGGCGGTGGCGTACAGTTTTTTGGGAATCCGCCCGGCCTCGTAGGCCAAACGGCCGGCCTCGACCCCCAGTTTCATGGCGCGGGCCATGGCAATCGGGTCCTTGGCGCCGGCAATGGCGGTGTTCATCAGGATACCGTCGCAGCCCAGCTCCATGGCCAGGGCGGCGTCGGAGGCGGTGCCCACACCTGCATCCACGATCACCGGCACGCTGACCGCCTCCATGATGATCTTGAGGTTGTAGGGGTTACGGATGCCGAGGCCGCTGCCGATCGGTGCAGCCAGCGGCATCACCGCAGCGCAGCCCAGCTGTTCCAGTTTTTTGCAGAGGATCACGTCGTCGCTGCAGTAAGGCAGCACGGTGAAGCCTTCCGCCACCAGCACCTTGGCCGCCTTGAGCAGCTCTTCATTGTCCGGGAAGAGGGTCTTCTCATCCCCCAATACTTCCAGCTTGACCATGTCGGACAGGCCGGCCTCCCGGGCCAGACGGCAGGTGCGGATGGCGTCCTCGGCGGTATAGCAGGCTGCGGTATTGGGCAGCAGGGTGTACTTCTTGGGGTCGATAAAGTCCAGCATGCAGCCCTTGCCCATCTCGGCCAGATTGACCCGGCGCACTGCCACGGTGATGATCTCGGCCCCTGATGCCTCCAGTGCCGCCACCATCTGCTCGTTCGTCGCATACTTGCCGGTGCCTACCATCAGCCGCGAGTTGAACTCCCTGCCTGCGATCGTCAGTTTCCCCGGTGCCATAACGCTATCCTCCTCCCACGAAGTGTACAATCTCGATCCTGTCGCCGTCTTGCAGGGTCCGTTCGCCATAGGTGGCCTTGGGGGCGATCTCCAGGTTGATCTCTACCGCCACCCGCGTCTGCGGAATCTGCAGTTCCTCCAGCAGTTGGCGGATGGTGGTGCCGTCGCCTGCCGTACGTTGTTCGCCGTTTACGGTGATGTTCATAACTGTCTCCTGAAACAAAAAAACCGCCTGGGAGGGCGGCGATTCATGTGAAGCTTGAAATCGGCCGCTTCCCTCCGCCGGAATTACCCGGATCAGGTTCCAAGGGTCGCAAGCCTTTTGGGCTGCTCTCAGTCGAAACTCCCCTAGCGGTAACTGCTTGGTATTGTAAGCTGAAAGAACTGCAATAACCGTAGAGGATTCCGGGCGGCATGTCAACGGGATTCTCCCGGTCCTGTTTGCTGGTTTTTGTGTATACTCATTGCTGCAAAATGCCACGTTTGTGCTATCGTTCCAAAGTCAGGGCCAGTATTCACGGGACGGGAGGGATAGTATGTCTGACAAGCGGGATAAGCAGCGCACCAGAAAGCGTGTTGCCCTTGAGTTCGGCCCTGGCGGAGCCGTGGCACGCAAGGCGTTCAGCGAGGACCTCTCGCCCCTGGGCATGTTCATCAAGACCGCCAATGTCAGTAATCCCAACACCGTACTCAGGATTGAGCTGCAGCACAACGATCAGCTGATCAGTCTGGACGCGCGGGTGATGTGGGCCAAGCGGGTGCCGCAGAATCTGTTTCATCTGGCAAAAAAGGGCGGCATGGGGGTCCGGATTATCCGTTTTCACAGCGGGCACGAGCACTATCTGGATCTGTGCGCCAAGCCGTTCGGCTAACCAGGAATCTGACACGAAAGGTATCGCTATGTGTCGAAAAATCTTTATCGGCGCCACCGGCCAGCACTGTGGCAAGACCACCATCTCGCTGTCGCTGATGCACCTGGCGCGGCGCAAGTACCAGCGGGTCGGCTTCATGAAGCCGATCGGGCCGAAATGCATCCAGTTCCGTGGCCTGACCATGGACAAGGATGCGGCCATGATAGCCAGCGTCTACGGCATGGAGCAGGATGCCCATCTGATGTCGCCCATGACCCTGGTTAGCGACACCACCCGGCGCTTTCTGGATGGAGCAGTCCCCTCAGATGCCCCGCGCAGGGCGATTCTGGAGGCCTGCGCCGAACTGGAAAAACGGTATGACTTCCTGATCATCGAAGGGGCCGGCCACGGCGGTGTGGGCTCGGTGGTGGGGGTTAACAACGCCCAGGTGGCGGCCATGCTGCAGGCCCCGGTGCTGATGGTGACCGGCGGTGGCATCGGCAACGTGATCGACTCGGTGGCCCTGAACCTGCCACTGTATGAACGTGAACAGGCACGGGTCAGGGTGATCATGTCCAACAAGCTGGTGCCGGAAAAACGCGAGGCCTCGCTTTCCTACCTGACCAAGGCCTTTCAGCGTAATGGCCTGCTGGTGACCAGCGCCTTTGATTACTCCCGTACCCTGGCCGACCCGACCCTGCAGCATGTCTCCGATCTGCTGGGGCTGCCGTTGCATGGCGATCTGGCTGATCGCAGCCGGATCTGCCATACGATTCAACTGGGGGCCGCCTCTTCCCAGAAGGTAATTGACAGCCTTGAAGATTCAACGCTGCTGATCGTCACCAGTTCCCGTGACGAACTGATTGTAACGGCCTCTTCGCTCCACCATATCCCTGAGTTCCGGGCACGGCTTGCCGGCTTGATTGTGGCTGGACACGCCCCCATGTCAAACATAACCGAGCGGATTCTGGTTGACAGCAACATCCCCTATATGCGGATCGCTGAAACCACCTCCGAGGTGTATTACCGGCTGCGGGAGCACGTCTCCAAGATCGGGCCGGACGATACGGAAAAGATTGAACTCATTAACGCAACTGCCGAAAAGTATATCAATTTCGACGCAATAGATGCCATGTTGGCGTAAGTGACGCACTCGTGCTGGCCTGCATTGCAGCGAAAAAGCTTGACCTTATCTAGTTGTTTGATATTTTTAGTGAAAAATCGCACCCAGAGGAATGTATGATCCTGGTCACCCGCCTGGACCGTCAGGTGATGCTGCTGAACCCTGATCTGATTGTGACGGTGGAGGAGACCCCTGACACCGTGATAACCCTGTTAAACGGCCATCATCTGCTGGTCAGGGAGCGTGCCCAGGTGCTGCTGAACCGGGTCGTGGCCTATCGTACCATGGTCCTCAGGCGCTCCGGCAGCGCAGGAGCTAACCCCAAATATCTTGCCCGTAGGCGGCTGGGACAATTTGGCCGCCCGAAACAGGATCGGCCGGACCCGCAACTCTCATTCCACCACCAGGATAGCTAGCCAATGGATTTAGCAACAATAATAGGTATTGCGCTCGGGTTTGGCGCGGTTATAGGCGGCGCCGTGCTGGAGGGCGTCCATATCGGCGCACTGATCTCTCCAACCTCTGCCCTGATCGTGCTGGGCGGCAGCTTTGGCGCCACCTTCGTTGCCTTTCCGTTGCCGGCAATCATCAAGGCCTTCAAGGATATCAAGATCGTCATCCTGCCCCCCAAGGTCGATCACGAGACGGTGGTCAAGGACATCATCGGCTATGCCACCAAGGCCCGCCGCAACGGCCTGATCTCCCTGGAGCAGGAGGCCCAGAACGCCCGGGACCCGTTCATCAAGAAAGGGATCTCGCTGGTGGTTGACGGCATCGATCCCCAGAAGCTGCGCGAGACCCTGGAGGCCGATATCATGGCCTTTGAGGACCATCAGAAACATTCGGTGGAGTTTTACGAAGCCGCCGGCGGCTATGCTCCCACCATCGGTATCATCGGCGCCGTGCTGGGTCTGATCCACGTCATGGCCAACCTGTCCGACCCGACCAAGCTGGGGGCAGGTATTGCGGCCGCCTTTGTGGCCACCATCTACGGTCTGATGGTGGCAAACATCATCTGTCTGCCGATCGGCTCCAAGCTCAAGATCCGGATGAAGGAAGAGGTCCTACGGCGGGTAATGATCCTGGAAGGGCTGATCGCCATCCAGAACGGCGAGAACCCCCACTTCATTGAGCAGAAGCTGAAGGCCTTTGTGGGCGGCGACCACTGAGCAGGCTGTTGAAAAACTACTGCGGAGCCCGTCTACTGCGTTGCGCGGTACTCGCTCCTTCGCCTAACTGATCTGTTATGTCTCAGTCGTTGCGTTCCGTGCGCCTTGTAGCCGTGCTGCCTCGTAACGTTTTTCAGTAACCTGTCAGGAGCGGATGTGGCCTTAAAGAAAGAGCCAGAAAAGCATGCCAACCACGAACGCTGGCTGGTCTCCTACGGTGACTTCCTGACACTGCTGTTTGCCGTGTTCGTGGCGTTGTATGCCATGGGGCAGACCGACAAGAAGAAATCTGAAGATCTGATGCAGTCGCTGCGGGAGTCCTTCGGTTACTCCACCCTGGCTGCTGCCGGCCAGAAAGGCGTGCTGCCGGCCGAGGATATTCGTCTGATTCCGGCCATCAAGCCGGAGATGGCGCTGATTCCTATCTCACCCAAGATGCCTCCGGCCGGCCCCAAGCAGGGTGGCCTGGAAAAGGGCCGCGGCAAGGGCCGGGCCGAGGAGCAGCAGTTCAAGGAGATCATGTCCTCCATCGAGGCCTATCTGATCAAGCAGGGCGCCCAGAACAAGGTTTCGCTGTCGATCACCCGGCGGGGACTGGTTGTCAGCCTGAAGGAGGCCGGCTTCTTTGGTTCCGGCTCGGCGGTCATCAAGCCGGAGGGCTACCAGCTGATGAATACCATCATCGAAGCCCTGGTGCAGTACGATAACCCGTTGCGGGTGGAAGGGCACACCGACAACGTACCGATCAGCACCGCCCAGTTCCCCTCCAACTGGGAACTGTCAGGTGCCCGTGCTGCCAACGTGCTGCGCTACATGATGAAAAACTACAACGTTGATCCTAAAATGCTTTCCGCCACCGGCTATGGCGAATTCCGCCCAACTGCCGAAAACACCACCCCTGAAGGCCGCGGCAAGAACCGTCGCGTGGATATTGTACTGCTTTCCGGCGGGGCCGAACAGGGCGAGCCGTAGCGTACCTTCCACTGCCCGCTATCAGGCTGGCGCGCTGATCACCAGTTCGTAGTGCTGCCCTTCCTTGCTGATCTCCACCTGATAGCCCATATTGCGGGCCATCTCCGGGATGGTCACCGTGGCATCACGGTTTTCCAGCAAGAGCCTCAGGCGTACTGCGCCCTGCTGGAGCTGCTGACGGTGATCGTTCATCTCTTTCATGGCAACCAGCAGGGTTGAGGGGCAGATCCTGCCCCGCAGGTCGAAGACCATCTCTTCCATCACGATCGCTCCCCGGCTTACTCAGACCGTACCACCAGTCTGGTCAGAAGTTGGACACCCAGCCAGGTTCCCGGCAACAAACCCAGCACGAACAGGATACTCTGCAGGGCCATGATCGGCAGGCCGCCGGTCAGGTGCCAGATATTGCAGGCCGGCGCCAGCCGGCTGGCCAGACCCATCACCACGCCGCCGCAGAAGGCCGACAGGTACTGACGGAGCGGCGCCTTGAAATACCACTGCAGCTCACCCAGGCGGAAGGCGGACAGGGTGCCCCCCGCCACCAGACCAAGCATCAGCGGTAGCTGAATCAGGGCGATGCCGTCCAGCCGGGGGCCGCCGCCGCCGGTCAGCCGGATACCGAACAGCGGGTGGCTGAAATCAAGCCCCTGGCGCTGAAAATAGTCGAGCGAGGCAACATGCTCCGGTACCAAAGGCAGCAGCAGGTAGCCAGCCAGCTTGGCGTAGGAGGTGGTTACGCCTAACGGGATGCCGGCCAGCAGGGTTGACAGAAACGCGATCAGGGCCAGTAGCAGGGCTGCCTTGCCGGGTTGGATGTGCCCTTGGGGGCCGAACGGAACCTGTAGCAGGCCGCGTCGCCACCAGCGCAACAGCAGGGGAACGGTAATGGTCAGCAGCAGCAGGCTGATCAGCCAGGGTGGCAGCTGCAGCAGTTGCGGCAGGGTGACCGCGCTGCTGCCGAGGGACATGGACTTTGCTCGTGGCAGCCACCAGCCATCCAGTTCGACATAGGCAAGACTGCCGACGATCAGTCCCGCTACGGCGGTTGCCGAGAGGGTGCTGCCGCCCCCCATCCGGTAGAGGCTGCCTACCACGCAGCCGCCGGCCAGCACCATGCCGATGCCGAACACGACGCCCCCCAGCAGGTTAGCCAGCGACGGTGGCCCGAACAGCGGGAAGGGGTAGAGCAGCAGACCGCTCCCGTGTGCCAGTGCATACAGTGCCACCAGACAGGCTATCAGCAGCAGCAGCGCGTAGAGCATGGTGCGGCGGCCAAACAGGAACAGGTCGCGAAAGATGCCGGTCATGCAGAAATCGGCGCGGTGCATCACAAAGCCGGCGGCCATGCCCAACAGCAACTGCCCCAGCAGGATGATCAACTGGGGACCGTTCATGGGGTTTCTGTGCCGGTCGGGTCAGCCGTAACCGTGCTGTTGCCCAGGAAGTCGGAGAACTCTTCCGGCGACATCGGCTGGGCAAAGTAGAAGCCTTGCAGTTCGTCGCAGCCGTGTTCCACCAGAAATTCCAGTTGGTCGACCCGTTCCACCCCTTCCGCCACCACCCGCATATTAAGGTTGTTGCCCAGACTGACGATCGCCTTGGCGATGGTGGCGTCGTCGGGGTTGCAGGTGATGTCGCGCACGAATTCGCGGGGGATCTTCAGGCGATCGATCGGGAACAGCTTGAGATAGCTCAGTGATGAGTAGCCGGTGCCAAAATCGTCGATGGCCAGGTGCACCCCCAGGGCCTTCAGTTGGGCAAGGGTCTGCTGTGCCGTTTCCGGCTCCTGCATCAGCATTGATTCGGTCAGCTCCAGTTCCAGAAAGTTGGCGGCGGTGCCGGTTTCCTGCAGTATCTGGGTCACCGTCTCCAGCAGATTGCCGCGTCGGAACTGGTAGGCGCTGATGTTGACCGCCACCCGCACCGCCGGCAGACCGGCTGCGCGCCACTGCTGATGCTGACGACAGGCCGACCGCAGCACCCACTCGCCGATCGGGATGATCAGGCCGGTTTCTTCGGCCAGGGGGATAAAGCTTTCCGGCGCCAAAAGCCCCAGATCGGGGTGCTGCCAGCGGATCAGGGCCTCGCAACTGACCACCTGATTGGTGCGGGCATCCAGCAGCGGGTGGTAGCAGAGCCGGAATTCGTCACGCTCCAGCGCCCGGCGCAGACTGGTCTCAAACAGCATCCGCTGCATCGCCTTGGTGTTCATGTCGCGGCAGAAGAAGCGGAAGCCGTTGCGTCCCTGCTCTTTGGCCTGGTACATGGCCAGATCGGCATGTTTCAGCAGCAGCGCGCTGCTGTCTCCGTCACTTGGGTAGAGGGCGATGCCGATGCTGCCGCTGCAGATAAGCTCGTGATGTGCCACCTGCACCGGCCGGGTCAGGGTCTCCAGCAGCTTGGTAGCGATATCGGCCACATACTCCTCGTGGCGGATGCCGGGCAACAGGATCACGAATTCATCGCCCCCCAGCCGCGAGATAGTGTCTGAGGTGCGCATCAGATCGCTCAGGCGGCGGGCGACCTCCTGCAGCAGCTCATCACCGGCGGCATGGCCCAGGGAATCGTTGATCGACTTGAAGTGGTCCAGGTCAAGGAACAGCACCGCCACCTTGCTGCGCTCACGGTCGGCCTGGTTGATCAGCTGGGTCAGACGGTCCTGCAGCAGGGCACGGTTGGGCAGGTTGGTCAGGGTGTCGTAGTAGGCCAGCTGGTGGATCGCCAATTCGGCCTGTTTGCGGTCGGTGATGTCGGAGTAGAGCAGGATGATGCGGTGGATAGCGCCTTCATCGTTGTAGATCGGCGCACCGGCGATGGAATAGTGGCGGTCCCGCAGCACGCGATCAACCTGGTGGATTGATTCGCCGGTCTCCAGGATGCACGAGGCGACGCACCCCGGCATCGGACATTCCGGGCAGCCGACCACTGTGCGGCAGACTTGCGGCTGGCCGTTGGAGGGCTCGCTGATGTTGAGCATCTCCTGTAGGCGGCTGTTGTAGGCCAGGGCGTTCAGGTTGACATCCAGCACCAGGATGCCGGCCCCTGCCGAATCGAAGATCGCCTTGATCTCATCGTTGGCCAGCCGCAGGTCGGTGTTGGTCGTGTGCAGATTGTCCAGCACCTGCCGGAACGATTCGGCTACGATGCCGATCGGATCGATGGTGATCAGGTGCTGGTCATCCAGTTCTTCCGGCTTGAGCGGCAGCGTCCCCATCAGGCTGAGCAGCTGGTTGATCTTTTGGCGGATATAGGCAAACGATGCCCGTTCACGTTCCTGCGAAGCGGCAAGCTCGGTGCGTAACTGCTCTATGCGGGCGTTGGCATCGTGTTCTGTCATGGTAATGGTGTACATACTAGCGTGGAATAGCCAGATGTCAAAGTGATCTAATGGTGTAGACAGTTGTAAACGGACTCTGCCCTGAATGCAAACGGGACGGCATCGTCAGATACCGTCCCGTTTGAGTTTTGTTCGTGCCGAGTGGCTAGTAGCGGTAGTGTTCGGCCTTGTAGGGGCCTTCCACCGGCACACCGATGTAGTCGGCCTGCTGCTTGGTCAGGGTGGTCAGTTGCACGTTCAGCTTGCGGAGTTGCAGCCGGGCCACCTTCTCGTCCAGATGCTTGGGCAGGGTGTAGACCCCCACCGGGTACTTGCCCGGATTGCAGAAGATCTCGATCTGGGCGATGGTCTGGTTGGCAAAGGAGGAGGACATCACGTAGCTGGGGTGGCCGGTGGCGCAGCCCAGATTCACCAGCCGGCCCTTGGCCAGCAGGATGATCCGGTTGCCGGAGGGCAGGATGATGTGGTCCACCTGGGGCTTGATCTCCTCCCACTGGTACTTCTCCAGGGCGGCAACCTCGATCTCGTTGTCGAAGTGGCCGATGTTGCAGACAATGGCCTGGTCCTTCATCTTGATCAGGTGCTCGTGAGTGATGACATGGTAATTGCCGGTGCAGGTCACGAAGATGTCGGCCTTGTCGGCGGCGTAGTCCATGGTCACGACCCGGTAGCCTTCCATGGCGGCCTGCAGGGCGCAGATCGGGTCAACCTCGGTCACCCAGACCTGTGCCGACAGGGCACGCAGGGCCTGGGCCGAGCCCTTGCCCACATCGCCGTAGCCGCAGACCACGGCCACCTTGCCGGCCACCATCACGTCGGTGGCCCGCTTGATGCCGTCCACCAGCGATTCGCGGCAGCCGTACAGGTTGTCGAACTTGGACTTGGTGACCGAGTCGTTGACGTTTATGGCCGGGAAGGCCAGCTCGCCCCGCTCGTGCATCTGGTACAGGCGGTGCACGCCGGTGGTGGTCTCCTCGGTCACGCCCTTGATCTGGGCCAGACGGGTGGAGTACCAGCTGGGGTCAGTGGCCAGCTTGTTTTTGATAGCGGCGAACAGGACCGTCTCCTCTTCCGAGCCGGGGTTGGTCAGCACGGACAGGTCCTTTTCGGCCTTGGCCCCCAGGTGCAGCAGAAGTGTCGCGTCGCCGCCGTCGTCCAGTATCATGTTGGAGAAACCGCCGTCGGGCCATTCGAAGATCCGGTGGGTATAGTCCCAGTAGTCCACCAGGGTCTCGCCCTTGACGGCGAAGACCGGCACCCCGGCCTTGGCAATGGCGGCGGCGGCGTGGTCCTGGGTGGAGAAGATGTTGCAGGAGGCCCAGCGTACCTCGGCCCCCAGGGCGGTCAGGGTCTCGATCAGCACGGCAGTCTGGATGGTCATATGCAGTGAGCCGGTGATGCGGGCCCCTTTCAGTGGCTGGCTGGCGGCGTACTCCTCACGGATCGCCATCAGGCCCGGCATCTCGGTTTCGGCTATCTTGATCTCTTTGCGGCCCCACTCGGCCAGGGAGAGGTCGGCTACGACGTAGTCACTCATCAGTAACTCCTTTATATGCATTGGTATATGGCAATAGGTTGTACTATGGCAGGCATAAAAAAGCAAGCCGGGGCATCCCGTTATTGGGGGCCCCGGCTGGTGTGTGTTACGTGGTGCGGAGGTCAGGCCGCCTGTTGCAGTTCCTGCTGCTCACCAAACAGTTCGTCGAAGATGGCCTGCACGGTGGTGATCTTGTCGGCCTTCCAGGCGTTGGTGCCGCAGAACACCAGACCGGTATCCACGTCGCCCCGCTGGGCGCGGTCCAGGGCGGTGACGATGCAGAACCGCTCGCCGGACTCTTTATAGGTACACTTCTTGAGGCAGCCCATCCGGCAGACGGTGTGCTGGTCCAGGTCGTACTGGCGGATGTTGGGGGTGTTGGTCAGGATGGCCCGGCCCGGCAGGCCGGCCGGCGACATCAGCAGGCCGATGTCTTCCTTGGTGCACTGCAGATAGGCCTGCTTGAAGGCCATATCTGCATCGCACTCTTCAGTACAGACAAAGCGGGAGGCCATCTGTACGCCATCGGCCCCTTCGGCCAGGGCATGCTCCAGATCGGCCCGGTCCCAGATGCCGCCGGCGGCGATCACCGGAATGTCGGTGTGGTATTCGTCACGGAAGAACTGCTTGATGGCCCGGATGGTGCCGTACTGGTCGTAGTCGCCGGTACCGATGTTTTCCAGCTTCTCACCCAAGTGGCCGCCGGCGGTGTCGGGGTCCTCCACCACCACGGCGTCGGGCAGGCGGTGGTAGCGTTTCTCCCAGGTGCGGGCGATCAGCTGGGCAGCTCGCAGCGACGAGGCGATCGGTACCAGGGCCACATCAGGTGCGTGGGCGGTCAGTTCGGGCAATGAAAGCGGCAGCCCGGCGCCGCAGACCACCACCTGGGCCCCGGCATCCACGGCAGCCTTGACCAGCGCCTCGTAATCGGACAGGGCCACCATCACGTTGACGCCGATGATGCCGTCCGGCGCAATGGCGCGGGCCTTTTTGAGCTCGGTCTGAAAGGCCTGCAGTTCGGCCTGAAAATAGTTGGTGCCGGTGTAGTGGTCGCTGTTCAGGGCGATGCCGGCCGCCGCCACCAGGCCGACGCCGCCGGCCTTGGCCACATGGCCGGCCAGGCTGCCGCCGGAGATGCGGACCCCCATGCCGCCCTGGATCAGGGGATAGCGCACGGTATGCTTGCCGATAGTTAAAGGTTTGGTCATGGTGGGGCCTCCTGCTGTGATGATGTTACCGTACTACCATAGCAAGACGTCGTTGTCGGCGGTGTAATAGTTGTGTAAAAGCGTTGTTCCTTGACCCCTGCTGCCCGACCCGGCATAATACGCCACCTGTTCCCCCAACCTAATCCCTTCGACGAGGAGGCCACAGCAATGAATAAAGACTGGAAGATAGAAACAGTGGCAGTGCAGGGCGGTTACGAGCCCAAGTCGGGCGAGGCCCGCATCATGCCGATCGTACAGAGTACCACCTTCAAATACGACAGCGCCGAGCATGTCACCAAATTGTTCGATCTGGAGGAGCCCGGCTTCTTTTATACCCGTCTGGCCAACCCGACCAACGATGCCTTTGAGCAGAAGATCGCCCAGATGGAGGGGGGCGTCGGCGCCCTGGCTACCTCGGCTGGACAGGCGGCCACCACCCTCTCCATCTTTAACATCTGCCAGGCCGGCCAGCACTTTATCACCGCCAGCACCTTGTACGGCGGCACCTACAACCTGTTCGCCTGTACCCTGCCCAAGATGGGGATCGAGGTGACCTTTGTCGATCCGGAGGCCCCGGCCGACGAAATCCTGAAGGCCTTCCGGCCCAACACCCGCGCCCTGTTCGCCGAGACCATCGGCAACCCCGGCCTGAACGTGCTGGATTTTGCCAAGTTCTCGGCCATTGCCCAGCAAAAGCAGGTGCCGCTGATTATCGACAGCACCTTCGCCACCCCCTACCTGTGCCGTCCCTTTGAGCATGGCGCCAACATCGTGATCCACTCGGCCACCAAGTACATCGACGGCCATGCCACCAGCGTGGGCGGGGTGATCGTGGATGGCGGCAACTTCAACTGGGATAATGGCCGCTATCCGGAACTGACCGAGCCTGATGTCAGCTACCATGGCCTGCAGTACGTCAAAAGTTTCGGCCCGCTGGCCTACATCATCAAGGCCCGGGTGCAGCTGATGCGCGATATGGGCATGACCCCTTCGCCGTTCAACTCATTCCTGTTTAATCACGGCCTGCATACCCTGCCGCTCAGAATGCAGCGCCACAGTGAAAACGCCCTGGCGGTGGCCACGTTTCTGGAAACCCACAAGAGCGTCTCCTGGGTCTGCTACCCCGGCCTGGCCAGCCACCCCAGCCATGAGCGGGCCACGAAATACCTGCCCAAGGGCTCTAGCGGCGTGTTGACCTTCGGTATCAAGGGCGGCGCCGAGGCCGGCCGTAAGTTCATGGAGGCCACCAAACTGATCGCCCTGGTGGTGCATGTGGGGGATGCCCGCTCCTGCGTGTTGCACCCGGCCAGCACCACCCACCGCCAGCTTTCCGAGGAGCAGCAGATCTCATCCGGTGTGGCGCCGGATCTGATCCGCCTCTCGGTGGGGATCGAGAACGTTGAGGACATCATCGCCGACATCGACCAGGCCCTGTCGGTCAGTCGGAGGTAACAGATGCTGGATATCGCCATCGGCACGTTCGCCATGCGGCCCTACGTGTTCGCCTTTTTCGGGGCCTTCCTCTTGGCCTGCGTACCCCACGTGGGCTGGCGGAAGACCCTGGCCTTCACGGGGGCTGGCTACCTGATTGCCTTTGCCTCGGAGAAGCTCTCCATCAGCACCGGCTTTCCCTATGGCTGGTACTACTACATCGACGCCACCAGCCACAAAGAGTTGTGGGTCTGGGGGGTGCCGTTTTTCGACTCGTTGTCCTACGTCTTTCTGACCTACTGCAGCTACAGCACCGCCCTTTTTATCCTCTCGCCGCTGGCCACCAAAGGCTACGACCTGATCACCCTGGAAACCCGCGCCATTCGTAGCTCCTGGCCAGCCCTGGTGCTGGGGGCCTTTCTGCAGACCTTTCTGGATATCATCATCGACCCCACCTCCCATCAGGGGCACCGCTGGTTCTTGGGACAGATCTACGGCTACCGCGAGGAGGGGCTTCATTTCGGCGTCCCGCTCTCCAACTATGCCGGCTGGCTCTTGACCAGTTTTGTGCTGGTGGCCGTTTTTCAGTGGATCGACCGCCGTCGCGACGAAGAACGGCCGGCCGGCATCATCCGTCTGCCCTTTCGTTCGCTCTTGGGGCCGATCCTCTATCTGTCGGTGCTGATCTTCATCTGGACGGTCACCTTCTGGATCGGTGAACCGCTGATGGCCCTGACCGGCATCTTCATCTTCACCCTGCCGATCCTGCTGGTGACGGTGCTGGCCCTGGTGCGGGTCAACCGGTACCGTCAGGAGGAGTTGCAGGAGCACCTGAAAGACTATCCCTGGTCATCGCTTAACGCCTTGTAGTGGTCAAAGCAGCGGTACGATCTTCTCCAGGGCCTTGCCCAGGGCCTGGCCGGCCTTGGCGCTGCCGGCCGCCAGTCGCAGGAATTGGGCCAGCAACAGTGGTCTGCGCGCCAGCAGCCACACTACCCGTCCGATTGCCACCTGCCCATTGGCGTCACAGATCTCCTCCAGCGAGAACTTCAATTCCTCCGAGGCATCGTCGCTGACCGTTCGTAGGCCGATGAAGGGGATGCCGGTGCCATTGGCCGCCAGGGCCACCGCTGCGCTCTCCATCTCCAGTACCGGATGGGCCATATCCTCCGGCAGGCGTGCCGCAATGGCCGCCTTGCCGGTGATGCCGCGGGTGGTGATGAAGCTGCCCTGCCAAGCCCGCAGACCAAAGCGCTGCAGCTCTGCAGCCAGGCGTGCCGCTGCCTGTTCGCTGCCCGGCAGCAGCAGCTCCTGCACCCGCTCTTGGTCGGCAGTCAACAGTCGGCTGCAGAGCACCAGGTCGCCGGTGGCCGGTCCGGGCCGCACTGCGCCGCAGTAGCCGGCCGAGATCAGCAGGGTCGGCTTACAGGCCGTGATCAGCGTCTTGCTCGCCCTGGCGGCGGCGCTGGTCCCCATGCCGCCCTCGATCAGGCACAGCTCGCGGCCGGCCAGGACGCCACGGTACAGCAGCAAACCACCTTGCTGTTCACGGGTTGTCTGACGCATGGCTTTCAATACTGCCGCCCGCTCTTCCGGCAGGGCGGTGACGATTCCGATCATGGCGTTCCTCCCGGCGTGGACTGTACCTCAGATTTTGTCGCCGGCAAAAGGGCAATAAAATTCTGGACAAAAACAGAAAAATATACTAAATAGCAAGACCCTTCTGCGGAGAGGTGTCCGAGCGGCTGAAGGAGCACGATTGGAAATCGTGTGTACGCTAATCCCGTACCGAGGGTTCAAATCCCTCCCTCTCCGCCATAATTTTGTTCTCATTCGAAAGGTCACGTGCAGCGCGTGGCCTTTTTTTGTAGCATCTTTGCCGAACCAGGAGGTCTGTCAATGGGCCCTGCCGTGTTCCTACGACTGTTGCCGATCGTCTTTATGGCAGCCCTGCTGGCCGGTTGCCTCTCCAAGGCGCTGCCGCCGGTGACCGTGCAGCTGCCCAACCGTACCATCGACTACCAGCGCGAGGTCAAACCGCTGCTGGATAAACGCTGCACGGTCTGTCACTCCTGCTACAACTCCCCCTGCCAGCTGAAGCTGGATTCCTTTGAAGGGGTCGACCGCGGTGCCTCCAAACAGGCGGTCTACAACGGCACCCGCCTGCACAGCATGGAGCCGAGCCGCCTGTTTGTGGATGCCCAATCAACAGAGCAGTGGCGCGGAAAAGGCTTTACCAGTGTCACCAGCAGCACCGTCTCCGGCGATCTGAACGACTCGCTGATGATCCAGCTCTTGGCCCACAAGCAGAAAAATCCTAAAAGCCGCGGCGAGTACCGGCCCGAGGCCGAGGATCTGACCTGCGCCAAGGACCAGGACGAGCTGGGCAGCTACCTGGAAAAGCATCCCAACAACGGCATGCCGTTCGGTTTCCCGCCGCTGAAAGACGACGAATTCAACCTGATCGCCGGCTGGCTGATACAGGGCGCCAGGGGCCCAGATGGGTCCCAGCAGACCGAGCTGGTCAGTCCCCAGCCGGCCGATGCCCGGGCCATCGTCCTATGGGAGAGCTTTCTCAATCAGGACGATCCCAAGCACGGCATGACCGCCCGCTACCTGTACGAGCACCTCTTTCTGGCTCACCTGACCTTCAACAGCGGCAGTAACGAGTTTTTCGAACTGGTTCGCTCCCGCACCGCACCGGGCCAGCCGATCGACCTGATCCCCACCGTGCGCCCCTATGACGACCCCGGCGTAGAGCGGGTCTACTACCGCTTCCGCAAGATCCACAGCACCATCGTCCACAAGACCCACATGGTCTTTGAGCTTGACGACGCCCAGTTAAGCCGTTTTCAGGAGCTGTTCATCGTGCCGGACTGGCTGCAAGAGCCGCACCTGGTGGGGTATGATCCCCATCTCAGCGCCAATCCGTTTCGGGCCTTCGAGCAGATTCCGCCCCGCTCCCGCTACCAGTTTCTGCTGGACAACGCCCACTACATCATCATGACCTTTATCCACGGGCCGGTCTGCAAGGGGCAGATCGCCCTGAACGTGATCGACGACCATTTCTGGGTCCTGTTCATGGACCCGGGCCACGATCTGGCGGTCAGTTACCCCGGTTTTTTACGGCTGCACAGCGACAAGCTGCGCATGCCGATCGAGCAGGGCAGCGACATGGGCATCTTCTCGGCGGTCGCCGACCGCTACAGCAAAGGGGCCCAGGCGTTTTACCGTGCCCGCCAGGATTACTATGCTGCCCACCATTACGCCGGTTTGGACTACGAGGCGATCTGGAAGGGCAACCGGCCTCAGGATGCACCGCTCTTGACGGTCTACCGCCACTTCGACAACGCCTCGGTGCACAAGGGAGCCCTGGGTAACCTGCCCAAGACGGTCTGGGTGATCGACTATCCACTCTTGGAGCGGATCTACTACGCCCTGGTGGCCGGTTTCGACGTCTACGGCAACGTGGCCCACCAGCTGTCGCTGCGGTTGTATATGGATCAGCTGCGCACCGAGGGGGAGAGCTATTTTCTCGATTTTTTGCCGCCGGAAAGGCGGCAGGAGATCATGCAGTCCTGGTATCTGGGGCTCGACCTGCAGAAGATCGGCTATCATCCCTCGGCACTTCCGGCCCGGATCAGGTTTGGCAGCAGCGACCCCAAGCGGGAATTTGTGGAAGAGCTGGTGGACCACCGCCTGCTGCCGGCCACCGGCATCGCCTTTGATCCGATCAATTACCTGCGGGCCGGGGCCCAGTATCCGCAGTTGCCGACCAGTTACCGCACTGCCGATGATTATCTGCGCGCACTGCGTGCCCTGGCCAAGCCGGGTATGCCTTTTGTACGCATGGTCAACGATTACAATGCCAATCTGGCCTACCTGCGGGTGCGTCTGCCGGACGGTACTGACCGGGTGGCCTCCTTGGTGGTCAACCGCTGGCATGACAACGTCGCCTTTTTACTGGGCGAGGATGGCCGTCTCGATCCAACCAAGGACGATGTCGATTTCATCCCGGGGCTGATCGGCTCCTATCCCAACTACTTTTTTGATGTGCGGGTGGATCAGCTGCCCGACTTCCTGAATCTGCTGGCCCACTTCAGCGGCTCTGCCAGGGATCGGGAACGGCTGGTGCGCTACGGCATCAATCGCGCCGACGACCGCTTCTGGGAGACCTACGACTGGTTCCAGCAGCGTTTTGACAAGGACGAGCCGGTACGGGGCGGCCTGTTGGACCTGAACCGGTATTACCACCAGGCCAACTGACAGGCAGCGACTGGTTCGGCGCCGGCTCCATCAACAGCTTTTGACAAACGGCGGCCAGGTGTGCTATGCAGACTGCCTGCTTGATCATCACGATTGATTCGTCCAGGTTGTGGGCGGAGATGGTAGCCGGGCCCTGCGCAACGGCAGGCCGTGAACCCCGCCAGGTCCGGAAGGAAGCAACGGCAGCGGCTGTCGCCGTGTGCCGCGGGTCAACCCGGCTACCATCTCCGCCCACAACGCATCGTAGCTGTCCAAAGCCAGGAAGCCAGCCGTGTCTTACGTTGTCCTTGCCCGTAAATACCGTCCCCAGACCTTTGGTGAACTGACCGGCCAGGAGCATGTCAGCCGTACCCTGCAGAACGCCATCGAGACTGAGCGGGTGGCCCATGCCTTCCTATTCACCGGTGCCCGGGGGGTGGGCAAGACCAGCTCGGCCCGTATCCTGGCCAAGGCGCTCAACTGCGAACAGGGGCCGGCGGCCGAGCCCTGCAACGTCTGCCCGCTCTGCAAGGAGATCACCGACGGCAGCTCCACCGACGTGCTTGAGATCGACGGTGCCTCCAACACCGGCGTGGACGACGTGCGCGAGCTGCGGGACAACAGCCGCTACCTGCCGTCCCACAGCCGCTACAAGATCTACATCATCGACGAAGTGCACATGCTTTCCACCAACGCCTTCAACGCCCTGTTGAAGATCCTGGAGGAGCCGCCGCCCCACGTCAAATTCATCTTCGCCACCACCGAGCCCCACAAGCTGCCGATCACGATCCTCTCCCGCTGTCAACGGTTTGACTTCAAGCGGGTGCCCTTGGCCAAGATCGTGGCCCGGTTGCGCCACATCGCCCAGCAGGAGCAGATCACCATCTCCGACGCCGCTCTGTCCATGGTTGCCCGCAAGGGGGACGGCAGCATGCGCGATTCGCTGTCCTGCTTCGACCAGGTGCTGGCCTTCTGCGGCAATCAGGTGCTAGACGACGATGTGGCCACCCTGGTGGGGGTGGTGGACCGGCGCCTGTTGGCCGATATGTCGGCCGCCGTGCTGAACGGCGATACCCAGGCCGCCCTGGAAGGGGTGGGCCGGGTGGACAGCTTCGGCTACAACATCCGCCAGTTCACCCAGGAGCTGATCGCCCACTTCCGCGGCCTGCTGGTGATCCGCTCGGTGCCCAACCCGGCCGGTATCCTCGATCTGGCCGAGGCCGAACTGGACGAGCTGCGGCGTCAGGCTGAAGCCCATGATCCACAGGCCATCCAGCGTCGCCTGACCCTGCTGGTCAAGGCGGAAGCAGAGATGGCCCAGGCTAGTTTTCCTCGGCTGCTGCTGGAGATGGCGCTCTTGAAGATGGCCACCCTGCAGCCGGTGCTGCCGGTGCAGCAGCTGATCGAGCGGATCAAGGCCCTGGAGACCAGCGCTGCGGCCACACCGGAGCTGTGGCGCAACCCTGCGCAGCAGAGCGTACCTGTTGCCAGGCAACACCAGACGCCGGCGTCAGCCGGCCCTTCGACACCAACCGCTGCCGCCGCTGCCCCGGCCGGTCAGACCGCCGGCGGCGCCTGGGAGCGCTTCGTGGCCTTCTGTCTGGAGCGCAAACCGGCCGTGGGGGCGCTCTTGGAGTATGGTTCGCCGCTGCGTTGTTCTCCGGACCGGATCGAAGTCGGTTTTGACGAAGGCTCCTACTATCTGACCTGCCTGCAGGATAGCGAGACCCTGCAGTCGGTGCGTGAGCTGGCGGCCGAGTTCAACCATCAGCCCACGGTGGTAACCATCACCTCGGTGGCGGCTGGCGACGGGCAAGGTCCCCAGTCACTGGCTGAAAAAAAAAAGCATGACGACGAACAGCGGCTGAACACGGCCCGCCGCGAGGCGGCCGAACATCCGCTGCTGGTGGCTTCGCTTAAGGTGTTGGGCGGTGAGATCGTCGAGGTCAAGCCGTTGTAGGCAATCAAGACTAACTCTGTTTTACCATTACCAAACAGCATGGAGGTTATAGGCAGATGTCAAAAGGATTGGCAGGTATCATGAAGCAGGCCCAGATGATCCAGAGCAAGATGGCCAAACTGCAGGAGGAGGCCTCCCAGAAGACCGCCGAGGCCACTGCCGGCGGCGGCGCTGTGACCGTGGTGGTCAGCGGCAAGAACGAGATCAAGTCGCTGGTGATCAAGCCCGAGGCGGTGGATCCCAACGACGTGGAGATGCTGCAGGACCTGATCATGACCGCCGTCAACGAGGCGCTGAAAAAGGTGCATGCCGAACTGTCCGAGGAGATGTCCAAGATCACCGGCGGCATGAACATCCCGGGTCTTTTCTAACAGCTATGCTTTTACTCAGACTGTAATGAACCGCCTGATATCAGACAGAAACAAGCGGACGATGGGATTCCTGTCGTCCGCTTGTTTTTAACCACACTATAATTATAAAAAATTGTTTTACTTGGGTTTTTTCTATGCTACAACATGCACCTACACTGACGCGGCTGGTGGGCGAGCTGAAAAAATTGCCCGGCATCGGTGAACGGACCGCCTTCCGGCTGGCCTTTCACCTGCTCAAAAGCCCTCACAACATGACGTCGCTGGCCGAAGCGCTGCTCGCAGTACAAGAGCGGGTGCGGGCCTGTTCCGTCTGTTTTACGTTGACCGAGCAGGACCCCTGTCCTCTGTGCAGCGGCCAGCGCGACACCCGCACCATCTGCGTGGTGGAGACCTCCCAGGACCTGCTGGCCCTGGAGCGCAGCAACGCCTTTCAGGGGGCCTACCACGTGCTGCAGGGGGCCATCTCGCCTTTGCAGGGCATAAGCCCCGATTCCTTGCGGATTGCCGAACTGCTGGAGCGGGTGAAGCGTGGTGGGGTCGAAGAGGTGGTGATCGCCACCAACTTCACGGTGGAGGGTGAGACCACGGCACTGTACCTGGCCAGACAGCTCAAGCCGCTGGGGGTCAAGGTCACCCGGCTGGCCCACGGTATCCCGCTGGGCAGCGATATCGAATTCGTGGACCCGGCCACCGTGCAATGGGCCCTTAAAGGCAGAAGCGAGCTTTGAACATCCGGTCGTTCGGACATCTTTAGGTACCACAATCAACAGGAGGAGCAGCATGAGCAAGAAGATGGTGACCATTGACGGCAACACCGCCGCAGCTCACGTGGCCCACGCCACCAACGAAGTCATTGCCATTTACCCGATCACCCCATCCTCGGTGATGGGCGAGATCTCCGACGCCAAGAGCGCCGTGGGCGAGAAGAACATCTGGGGCAACGTCCCCTCGGTGGTCGAGATGCAGTCCGAGGGCGGCGCCGCCGGTGCCGTGCACGGCGCCCTGCAGGCCGGCGCGCTGACCACCACCTTCACCGCCTCCCAGGGCCTGCTGCTGATGATCCCCAACATGTTCAAGATCGCCGGCGAGCTGACCTCTACCGTGTTCCACGTCTCGGCCCGCGCCATTGCCGCCCAGGCGTTGTCGATCTTCGGCGACCACTCCGACGTGATGTCCTGCCGCTCCACCGGCTGGGCCTTCTTGTGCTCCAACAACGTGCAGGAGGTGATGGACTTCGCCCTGATCGCCCAGTCCTCCACCCTGCGTGCCCGAGTGCCGTTCCTGCACTACTTCGACGGCTTCCGTACCTCCCACGAGATCCAGAAGGTGGTGGAGCTGTCCTTCGACGAGATGGCCGCCATGCTGGACGACAAGCTGATCGCCGAGCACAAGGCCCGGGGCTTGAACCCGGACAAGCCGGTCATGCGCGGTACCGCCCAGAACCCGGACGTCTACTTCCAGGGCCGTGAGACCGTCAACCCCTACTACCCGGCCTGCGAGAAGATCGTGCAGGAAGAGATGGACAAGTTCGGCAAACTGACCGGCCGCAAGTACAAGCTGGTGGACTATGTCGGCGCCAAGGATGCCGAGCGGGTGGTGGTGGTGATGGGTTCCGGTGCCGACGTGGTGCAGGATACCGTTGAGAACCTGGTCAAAAAGGGTGAGAAGGTCGGCGTGGTCAAGATCCGCCTCTATCGTCCCTTCCCGAAAGACGCCTTCCTGAAGGCGCTGCCCAAGACCGTCAAGAAGATCGCCGTGCTGGACCGCACCAAGGAGCCCGGCTCCCTGGGCGAGCCGATCTACCTGGATGTGCGCACCGCCATCGGCGAAGGGATGGCCGAAGGCAAGTTCAAGTTCAACGGCTATCCGGTGATCGTCGGCGGCCGCTACGGTCTGGGCTCCAAGGAGTTCAACCCGGCCATGGCCAAGGCCGTGCTGGATAACCTGAAAAGCGCCAAGCCGAAGAACAAGTTCGTGGTCGGCATCGAGGAAGATGTGACCAACAGCAGCCTAAAAGTTGACTACAACTACAAGAACCCGATGGAAGGGGTCTATCAGGCCATGTTCTACGGTCTGGGTTCCGACGGCACCGTGGGCGCCAACAAGAACTCGATCAAGATCATCGGCGAGGAGACCAACAACAACGCCCAGGCCTACTTCGTGTACGACTCCAAGAAGGCCGGTTCCATGACCACCTCCCACCTGCGCTTCGGCAAGAAGTACATCCGCGCCCCATACCTGGTGCAGGAGGCCGACTTCGTGGCCTGCCACAACTTCTCCTTCCTGGAGAAGTACGACATGCTGGCCAAGGCCAAGAAGGGCGCCACCTTCCTGTTGAACGCCCCCTTTGGCCCCAACGAGGTCTGGGACCAGATGCCCAAAGAGGTGCAGCAGCAGATCATTGACAAAAAGCTCAAGTTATACGTGATCGACGGCGTACACCTGGGCAACGAGATCGGCCTCGGCCCCCGCATCAACGTCATCATGCAGACCGCCTTCTTCAAGATCTCCAATATCATCCCGATCAAGGACGCCGTGGCCTCCATCAAGGGTGCCATCAAGAAGTCCTACGGCAAGGCCGGCGAGAAGGTGCTGGAGATGAACTACAAGGCGGTGGATGCGGGCCTGAACAACTTCTACGAAGTCAAGGTGCCCACCAAGGCCAGCAGCAAGATCAAGATGGCGGCCGCGGTCTCGGCTAAGGCCCCCACGTTCGTCAAAGACGTGACCGGCGTGATTGTGGCCGGTCTGGGCGACCAGCTGCCGGTGTCGCTCATGCCGCCTGACGGTACCTTCCCCACCGCCACCTCGCAGTACGAGAAGCGCAACATCGCCACCGAGATCCCGGTCTGGGACGAGAAGCTCTGCATCCAGTGCGGCATCTGCTCCTTTGTCTGCCCCCACGCCGCTGTACGGATGAAGGCCTATGACGCCAAGGAGCTCAAAGGCGCACCCAAGGCGTTCAAATCGATTGATTGCAAGATCAAGGGCCAGGAAGGCAAGAAGCTGACCGTGCAGGTGGCGCCGGAAGACTGTACCGGTTGCGGCGCCTGCGCCCACAACTGCCCGGCCAAGGACAAGACCAACGCCAACCACAAGGCGCTGGACATGGCCTTCCAGCCGCCGTTGCGCGCCCAGGAGGCCGAGAACTTCGAGTTTTTCCTCAAACTGCCCGATGTGGATGCGACCCAGGTCAAGCTGGATACCCTCAACAACAACCAGCTGGTCCGTCCGCTGTTCGAGTTCTCCGGCGCCTGCGCCGGCTGCGGCGAGACCCCCTATCTGAAACTGCTGTCCCAGTTGTTCGGCGACCGGATGATGATTGCCAACGCCACCGGCTGCTCCTCGATCTACGGCGGCAACCTGCCCACCACCCCCTGGGCCCAGCGGGCCGACGGCCGTGGCCCGGCTTGGTCAAACTCGCTGTTCGAGGACAACGCCGAGTTCGGCTACGGCATGCGTCTGACCGTGGATCAGTTCACCAAGTCGGCCCTGGAGTACGTGGCCGAACTGGCCGCCGACAAGGCCTTTGCCGCCTCTGCCAAGCTGTTTAAGGAGATCGCCTCCGCTGACCAGTCCAGCCAGGCCGGTATCGAGGCCCAGCGTGGTCGGGTCGAGAAGTTGAAGGCCGCCCTGAAGGGCAGCAAGAACAAGGTTGCCAAACTGTTGTTGCCGATCGCCGATTACCTGGTCAAGAAGTCGGTCTGGTGTATCGGTGGCGACGGCTGGGCCTACGACATCGGTTTCGGCGGTCTGGATCACGTCATCGCCTCCGGCAAGAACATCAACCTGCTGGTGCTGGATACCGAGGTCTACTCCAACACTGGTGGCCAGGCATCCAAGGCGACGCCGATCGGTGCAGTGGCCCAGTTTGCCGCCGCCGGCAAGCCGGTGGGCAAGAAGGACCTGGGTATGATCGCCATGTCCTACGGCACAGTCTACGTGGCCACCGTGGCCCTTTCAAATCCGTCCCAGTGCGTCAAGGCCATGCTGGAGGCCGAGGCCTTTGACGGTCCTTCGATCGTCATCGCCTACTCGCACTGTATCGCCCACGGCATCAACATGACCGAAGGGGTTGATGCCCAGAAGAAGGCTGTCCAATCCGGCTACTGGCCGTTGTACCGCTACAACCCGGCCCTGGCTGCCGAGTGCAAGAACCCGCTGCAGCTGGACAGCAAGGCTGCAACCATCAGCTTCGAAGAGTACACCAACAACGAGAACCGTTATCGGATGCTCAAGAAGGCCAACCCGAAAGGTGCAGAAGCCATGATGAAGCAGGCCGGTGAGTGGGCCAAGGCTCACTTCGCCTACTATCAGAAGCTGGCCAGCTTAAGCTTCGAGGACACCTGCGAGAAGAAGTAGTTTCCCGTTTGTAAATGATGGTACAATCCGGCCCCGCAGAGAAATCTGCGGGGCTTTTTTATCGCGAAAGGGGTAAACCTCAGTGAACGACCACCTCGCCAGGGCCATGGCGGCCAAGGGTAAACTGCGGGCCGTGGCCTGCGTCACCACCAGCGTGGTTAACGACATCTGTTTTCTGCAGGGCTGTTCGCCGGTGGTTTCAGTAGCGCTGGGCCGGGCTGTGTCCGGTGCAGCGCTTTTGGGCAGCACCCTCAAGCAGGGCCAGCGGCTGGCGATCAAGTTTGAGGGCAACGGCCCGATGCAGAAGCTTATCGCCGAGGTTGATTGGGACGGCGCCCTGCGGGCGACCGTGGCCGTTCCCGATGCCGTTGCCGAGAGTGTGCCCGACGCGCTGGGCCGGGCCGGCTTCCTGACCGTCACCAAAGACCTGGGTTTGAAAGAACCCTACAGTGGCATGGTGCAGCTCTACACCAGCGAGATCGCCCAAGACCTGGCCTACTACCTGACCGACTCGGATCAGATCCCGTCGGCGGTCGGCCTGGGAGTCAGCCTGGCGCCGGACGGTCAGGTGGCCGTAGCTGGTGGCTTCCTGATCCAGTCGCTGCCTCCCTCCGACGAGTCTGCGGTGGAGCAGGTCATGACTCGCATTGAACAGCTGCCTCCGCTGACGACCCTGTTAGCAGGGGGCACAAGCCCCACTGCACTGCTGGAGCTGCTGTTGGAGGGGTTGGAGTACAACCTGTTGGAGTCCACCGATCTCTCCTTCCGCTGCGGCTGCTCGCTCGACAAGGTGGAGCGGGCGCTACTGTCGCTGGGCAAGGAGGAGCTTGAGCGTCTGATGGCCGAGCAGGGCAGCGCAGAGGTGACCTGCGAATTCTGTCGCAGGCAGTATCGACTGGATCGGGAGTTGCCGTCACTGCTGGAGCGGTTGCAGTAAGGGAGCTGAACGTCTAGCCGGGCCATTCGCTGTTGCTAGACAAGTTGATAAAAATATGCCATGACAGGCAACGAGTACACCGCACTATCTCCGAATCACAGGCCCTACCAGGGAGAAAACCTCATGGACTGTGATCGCCGGTGCCGCCGGAAACAGCGTCGCCATCCTTTTGAAAAGGGGAATGCGCATCAGTGACCCGGTTACCCGGTGTCCTAAGGCCCCCTTTCTTTATGAAAAGCGGCCTTTTTTTGTACTACAACCAAACAGGAGGGATGAACCATGCTGATCGTACGTATGTTGATCGCGGTAGTGCTGCTGGTGATGTCGATAGGTGGTGGAGCGGTCTTCGCCGAGGCGGCAGGCTCCAAGTCCGTTATTCTGGCCACCACGACCAGCACCCAGGATTCGGGCCTGCTGGATCTGCTGATTCCGGTCTTTGAGAAGCAGACGGGCTACCAGGTCAAGACGATCTCGGTCGGTTCTGGCCAGGCGATGAAGATGGGAGAACGGGGAGAGGCCGATGTGCTGCTGGTGCATTCCCCGGCTGCCGAACAGAAGTTCATGGCAGCTGGCTTTGGCGCCACCCGTCGTCTGGTGATGCACAATGATTTCGTGATTGTCGGTCCGGCCGCTGACCCGGCCAAGATCAAAGGTACCAGCGCCATCGAGGCCATCAGTCGTATCGCCCGCAGCGGTTCATTATTCGCTTCCCGCGGCGATAACTCAGGTACCCACGCCAAGGAGCTAGGCCTGTGGAAGGCAGCCGGCCTTAATCCAGAGGGGCAGCAGTGGTACCAACAGACCGGCCTGGGCATGGGCCAGACCCTGAGCGTGGCAGCAGAAAAGAAGGGCTACACCCTGACCGACCGGGCCACCTACCTGGCGCTTAGAAAGAACCTGGGCCTGGATATCCTGAGCGAGGGTGACGGCAAACTGCTCAACATCTACCATGTGCTGGAGCTGAACAGCGTCAAATGGCCCAAGGTAAACCGTGCCGGCGGCAAGGCCTTTGCCGATTTCATGGTCTCGAAACAAGCGCAGCAGCTGATCGGCAGCTTCGGTGTCAGCAGGTACGGTTCAGCACTGTTTTTTCCGGATGCAGGCAAAACGCCTGAATCATTGGGGCTCTGATGGAACTGATTGTTGAGGGTGTACGTCAGGCGCTGGCATTGGTGCTGGCCCTGGACAGCGAAGTGTTGTCGATCACCCTGCTTTCACTCAAGGTCTCCTGTAGCGCAACCCTGATCAGTCTGGCGCTTGGCTTGCCGACCGGCACGCTTTTGGCGCTGTCTGATTTTCCGGGGCGGCGGCTGATCATTAGCATGGTCAATACCGGTATGGGCTTGCCACCCGTGGTGGTGGGCCTGTTCATTACCATCTTCCTCTGGCGCAATGGCCCGATCGGCTTCCTGGAGATCCTCTATACGCCAGCGGCCATGGTGCTGGCCCAGGCCGTGATTGCCACGCCGATTGTCACCGGCATCACCATCGCCTCGATTCAAAACCTGCCTGCCAATCTGAAACTGCAGATTCTGGCCTTGGGCGCCACCCGTCGGCAGATGGTCTGGTTATTGGTCCGTGAGGCGCGGCTGCCGCTGCTGGCAGCGGTGATGGCCGGTTTCGGCGGGGTGATCTCCGAGGTGGGGGCCTCAATGATGGTGGGGGGTAACATCAAGGGGCAGACGCGGGTGCTGACCACCGCAACGGTGATGGAGACCGGCAAGGGCAACTTTGAGGTGGCGATCGCCCTGTCGTTGGTCCTGCTGGGGCTGGCCTTCGGGGTCAATTATCTGCTGACCGTGATCCAGCAACGGGAGCGTCCGCGATGACCGGCAACGTACCATTACTGGAGATGCGGAACCTGGCTGTCAGGCGCGGAGGCAGCGAGGTGCTGCAGATGCCGTCCTTCGTGCTGCATGAAAACAAGACCGTGGCCTTGATCGGTCCCAATGGCTCAGGCAAGACCAGCCTGCTGCTGGCCCTCGCCCGGCTGCTGGACAGCGTGAGCGGTGAGCTGTGCTACCGTGGTGTGCCGGTGCCTGAAGGCCGGGCTGCAGTTGAGTATCGCAGAAAGCTGGCTATGGTCTTTCAGGAACCGCTGCTGTTCGATCTGACGGTGGAGGACAATGTGGCCGCAGGGCTTAAACTGCGTGGTATGGCAAAGGCGGAGTTGCAGCAACGGGTCGCTGCCAGTATGGAACGTTTCAAGATCGCCCATCTGGCCAAGCGATCGGCCCGCAAACTGTCGGGCGGCGAGGGGCAACGCACCAGTCTGGCACGGGCCTTTGCTGCCCAGCCGGAGGTGATCCTGTTGGACGAGCCGTTTTCCTCGCTGGACCCCTTGGCGCGCAAGACGTTGATTGAGGATTTTGGTGTGAGCCTGCATGCGGCCAGCGGTGCGGCGGTCATTGCCAGCCATGACCGGGAAGAGGTGTACCGGCTTGCTGATTGGGTGCTTGTGCTGGAAGAGGGTAGGGTCATCCAGGCCGGCAGTCCGGATGAGATAGCCCGGCAGCCCGCCAATCCCTATGTTGCGGCGTTTTTTGGCCTGTAATGGTCAACCAATCGGGGTGATGATCCCCTCGGGTCGGCTGTAGACCTTGAACGATCCTCCCCTGACATAGCCCACCAGGGTGATGCCGGCCTGCTGACAGATGGTGGCCGCCATGTCGGTGGGGGAGGTGCGTGACGCCAGCAGTCGAACCCCCAGCTGTGCTGCCTTGGCAGCCATCTCTGACGATATGCGCCCCGAGGTCAGCAGCAGCTTGCCGCTCAGGTCGATACCTCGCAGCAGAGCCTCACCGGCGATCCGGTCGACGGTGTTATGACGCCCGATATCTTCGCAATGCAGCAGCAGCCCCTGCTCGTCACCGGCGGCGGCCGAGTGGATACCGCCGTGGGTACTGTACCGATCGGTCAGCTGGTTCAGCTGATCCATCAAGCTGAAGATGGTTGCCGCCTCAGTTGGCTGGCCAGCCGGGCAGATCATGCCGGTCGGCGCCTCGGGCAGGGTAAAGGTGATGCCGGTGCCGCAGCCGGAAGTCAGCACCGGCCTGAGCTGGTCTGGCAGCTCACCCTTGATGCGCACATTGGCGACACCGAAATCGTCACAGATCGCCAACAGGTCGAAATCGGCGATTGATTGCACGAATCCCTGCAGCCGCAGGAATCCAACCACCAGTTGGCGCAGGTCATGGGGCGAGGAGACCAGTGTGGCGATCTGGCGGCCATTCACCTGCAACAACAGCGCAAACTCCTGCACTGTTTCGCCCTGTTCCAGGGTCAGCTTGCCGTTTTGGTAACGGTGGATGACCGGTTTCCTATTTTCCACGTTCAAATCCTTCGCGCGACGCCATCAGATCGAGGTGCATGGTCAGGGCGTCACTCACCTCCAAGGGCACAGCGGCGTCACCCTTGCGTGAGTCGCGGGTCTTTATGTAGCGGCTGCAGCCCTTGCAGGTGTCGACTCGCACCGGGCCGTCATCAACGGTGAAGTAGGAGAGCTTGTCCGGCTCTTCGCAGCCGCAGTAGGGGCATTGTAGACGGCTGAACGGCCACTTGAAACTACAGGCTGAACAGGCGAGGTAACGTTTGCCTTCGTCACCGGCCAATTCGGCCATACCTGCCCGCGAACCGCAGATCGGGCAGAATCCTTCCTGCCAGCCGTCAACATCGCCCGCTCCGAATGGTTTTGCGAATAGTTCCAGCATGGTGCGCAGCGGTATCTCGCACAGAAATTCGATCAGCGGCGACGGCACTTCCAGCCTGGCAGCAGCTTCGTCCAGCGGTGGCCGTTGTCGCTCCAGGATGGCCCTGAACAGCGGAGCAGGGTCAAGCTGGTCAGCGGCCAGCGCGGCGGCCAGCTTGTCCATGCCATCCACAGGTTCACGGCTGTTGGCCTTGATCACCGCTACCAGGCCGGCCAGGAACTGGCGCGCCTGCTGGCGGTCCACCTGCAGTTCCGTAGGCGACAGCAGCGGCAAGCCCGACTGGTTACGCTCTTTGGGGGAGGCGGCCACAGTGGCCGTGATGCCGGTTTCCAGCTCACGGCCTTGCAGATACTCCTGAATGGCAATGAAAAAAGGAATGATCTCCGCATATTCTGGCGCTGTGGTGAGCGCTGCGCGCAGGGCTGCCAGCTTTGCCTCGGTTGTGTTCATCAGTGTCCCTATCCCTGTGGTTATCTGGGTGTGTTAATGAAAACCCCCTCCCTGTGCGGGGAGGGGGTCGCTTCGGTCTGATCCTGGCATTAGCGCATCAGCGGTTCTTCTCGAAGTTTTCCTTGTACCAGCGGGCGTGGTGATGCTTGGCCCAGGTCCTGGTGACGTTACCCCACAGCATGGATTCCAGTGTGCCGGGGTTGCCGACCGAACCCAGATAGACGTGCACGACGGTGAACATCAGGGCGCAGACAAACATCAGGCCATGCAGCATCAGCGACAGTTGCACAACGATACGCGGAAAGAAGGTCGGGAACCAGATAAAAATGCCGGTAATGCCCAGAATGACAGTGGCAACGGCGATGCTGAGCGCAAACAGTTTCTGGCCTGGGTTGAACTTGCCCATGTTGAACTGGCAGTCCTCCTTGGTCAGGTAGCAGCCCTTCTTCCTGATCCAGCTCCAGTCGTTCTCGGTGAGGGTCGTGATCTCGGTCCGGTTGTGGAAAAACATCATCAATGAGGTGACAAAAAAGATCAGTGCGGCCAGCTTGTGAACCATAATGGCATTCTGGCCGCCGCCGAACAGGTTGAAGTAGCCGTTGAACATCTGGGAGAAAAGCCCCAGTCCTGAGAGTACCAGGGTGAAAAAGGACAGGGCGACCACCCAGTGCAGTACCCGTTCCTTGGTGGTAAACCGTTCGATCCGGTTCTTATTCATGGTGGTCCTCCTCCCTGCGGGTCTGCTCTTCCTCAAGCTGCTTGGGGCCGATGGTGACATAGTGCAGCAGCACTGCACCGATACTGCCCCAGAACCCGAGAATCCCCAGCGGCTTGATAACATCCTTCCAGAGGAAGATCGAGAATGGAATGCTTGGCTTGTTCGGCAGACCGTACTGGTCCGGCGGCCCTTCCAGGGCGTAGACCACCCCCAGGCCGTTCAGATCGTTCTCGCCGTAGAGAGTTTTGTTGGCAGCCTTGGCCGAGGCGATCAGCGTGTCGCGGTTGCCGAACTTGAGCGCCTCGGTGGGGCAGGCCTTGGCACAGGCCGGCGTCAGGCCGTTTGAAACCCGGTCGATGCAGAGGTGACACTTGGATACCTTGTCATCCTCGTCATAGCGCGGGATGTTGAACGGGCAGGCCGAGACGCAGTACTTGCAGGAGATACACTTCTCCTTGTTAAAGACCACGATCCCGTCTTTGGTTCTGGTCAGCGCGCCGGGAGAGGGGCAGACCTTCATGCAGCCGGCCTCGCCGCAGTGCATGCAGCGTTCGTTGAAAAACTGCCAGCTCATGCCGCCGTCGCTGGTTGCGCTCTCTACAAAATGGATCCGGTTATAGAGGGCCGGGGTCAGGTCGCGGGGATTTTCAAAGGTCCCCTTGTTGGTGGTCTTGTCCGGTTGCAGCTTGTTCCACTGCTTGCAGGCCACCTGGCAGGAGCGGCAGCCGATACAGCGTGCGGTATCAACCAGAAAGCCTTTGCGTTTATCGGCATTGAATGGTGTCGGTGTCGTCGCCATGGCTTACCCCTTTCTCTTGATGCCGACCATGAAGGCCTTGGTTTCAGGAATCATGGTGTTGGCATCCCCGACGGTGGGGGTCAGCAGGTTGACCGAATCCCCCACATTGGGGGTGTGCCAGCCGTAGCAATAGGGCATACCGACCTCGTGGACCACCTGGTCGCCAATCGTGAACGGTTTAAAGCGTTGGGTCACCATGGCCACCGCCTCAACCGATCCCCGGATTGAGGAAACCTCAACCATGTCGCCGCTCTTGATCCCCTTTTCCTTGGCCAACTCCGGGCTGAGCTCAACGAACAGGCGCGGCTGCAGCTCCAACAGCCAGGGGGTGTTACGGGTCATGACCCCGGTTTGCCAATGTTCAGTCACCCGGTAGGTGCTGGCCACATAGGGGAAACGGGGGTCGCAGGAAGCCACCATGTCTTCTTTGACATCGGTGTCCTTGAACAGCTTGATGGTTGGGTTGTTGATCTGCTTTGACAGCAGGTTTTCAGCCAGTGGACACTCCAGCGGTTCGTAATGCTCCGGGAACGGCCCTTCCTTCATGCCGGCGCCGAAGATGGCAGCCACGCCGTCGGCCCGCATGATAAACGGTTTCTTGCCGTCCTTCTGGTTGGACATCGGTGGCCAGGGGCCGTCCGGCACATCCCCCACCCAGGCACCCAGGGCGCCGGTGGGTTGCACCGCCGCCGGGTTCCAGTAGACCACCGCCTTTTTCTGGTTGAACGGTTTGCCGTCCACCGTGCAGGAGGCCCGATTGTAGAGGATGCGACGGTTGACCGGCCAGCACCAAGACCATTCCGGGAACATCCCCAGGCCGGTGGGGTCTTTCTTGCCCCGACGGGCCATCATGTTGCCCTTCTCGTTGTAGCTCTGGCTGTAAATCCAGTTGCCGCAGGAGGTGCTGCCATCAGCCTGCAGCAGGGCAAAGCCGCCGGCCAGCTCACCTTTCTTGCCGATCAGCTTGAGTGGCGTCTTCTGGTCCGGCACATCCTCCAGGAAGGAGCCGTTGATCTCCTTGGCCACCAGGTGCGGATCAACGGAGTGGATGCTGCCGTCGGCATGCTTGAAGCCGTAGTTCCAGGTAAGATTCAGCAACTGCTCGGGCAGGGCCCCGCCCTCTTTGGTGTAGAGGGATTTCAGTTTCTGGTAGAGCTCGTGAATGATCTCGGCGTCCGGTTTGCTCGAGCCGAGCGGTTTGACTGCGGCATAGCGCCACTGGGCCCAGCGGCCTGAGTTGGAGATGCTGCCCTCCTTTTCAAAGGAGGCGGCCGCCGGCAGCAGAAAGACCTCGGTCTTGACATCAGCCGGATTCATGCCGGGCCCCTTCCAGAAGGAGGCGGTCTCGTTGTCGAAGATATTGACCGTCACCATCCAGTCCAGCTTGGCCAGGGCGTTGCGCACCTTGTTGGAGTTGGTGCCCGAGCAGGCCGGGTTTTGTCCCCAGGCAAAGAAGCCCTTGAATTTGCCCTTGATCATGTTGTCGAAGATCATCAGCCAGGAGCAGTTCATGCCCGGATCCAGCTTGGGCAGCCAGGCATAGCCGTAGTCGTTCTCCTTGGTGGCCTTGGCGCCGTAGATCGCCTTCAGGTAGCTGGCGATATATTTGGGCCGGTTCTGCCACCAGTTGGCGCTCTGGGGGTCCTTGCTCTTGGGGGTGTACTTCTCGTTGTAGGCGGCCAGATCCTTCAGGTCGGCCGACGGGACCGGCAGGTACCCAGGCAGGATATGGAACAGCAGCCCGTGGTCGGTGGAACCCTGCACGTTTGATTCGCCGCGCAGCGCGTTCACGCCGCCGCCGGCCACTCCCATGTTGCCCAGCAGCAGCTGGATGATCGACATGGTGCGGATGTTCTGGGTGCCCACGGTGTGCTGGGTCCAGCCCATGGCGTACATGGAGGTACCGGCCTTGTCCGGCGCTCCGGTGGAGGCGTACAGCTTGTAGATCTCCAGCAGTTTTTCCTTGGGGGTGCCGGTGATGCGTGACACCAGCTCCGGGGTGTAGCGGGAGTAATGCTTCTTCAGCAGTTGGAAGACGCAGTTGGGGTCCTGCAGGGTCATATCCTTCCTGACGCTGTCATCGGCGCCTTTCTGGAACGACCAGGCCTTGGGATCGTAGCTGCGCTTCTGGGGGTCATAGCCGGAGAACAGGCCGGCCAGCTCGCCCGGCATCTTGAAATCGCCGTTCACCAGGTAGCTGGCGTTGGTGTACTGCGTGACGTACTCCTCGAAGTAGGCCTTGTTCTGGATGATGTAGTTGATCATCCCGCCCAGGAAGGCGATGTCGGTCCCGGAGCGCAGGGCGGCGTACAGGTCGGACTTTGCCGCGCTGCGGGTAAAGCGTGGGTCGACGCAGATCACCTTGGCCCCGGCATCCTTGGCCTTCATGATCCAGCGGAAGGAGAGCGGGTGGTTCTCGGCTGGGTTGGCACCCATGATCAGGATTACATCGGCATTCTTCAGGTCAATCCAGTGGTTCGTCATTGCACCGCGTCCAAACGACTCTGCCAGAGCCGCTACCGTTGCGCTGTGTCAAATGCGGGCCTGGTGTTCGATATACACCAGACCTAACCCCCTGAGGAATTTTTGATACAGGTAGCACTCTTCATTGTCCAGCGCGGCACTGCCGATGGAGGCGATCCCCATGGTGCGATTGACCACGGCCTCGACCTGCTGGTTATTAACCTTGATGCTGCTGGTGGGTACGAAGGAGGTGTCGCGGGTTTTTTTAACCTTTTTGGCGATCTCGTCGAGGGCCCAGTCCCACGAAACCTCTTGCCATTCGCTGGTGCCGGGGGCACGGTAGAGTGGCTTGGTCAGGCGGGCCTTGTTGTCGCGCAGCTGGTAGACCGAGGAGCCTTTGGGGCAGAGTGCCCCTTCATTGATCGGGTGATCCGGATCACCCTCGACGTTGATGATTTCGCCCCGCTGGGTATGCACGATCATGCCGCAGCCGACCGCGCAGTAGGGGCAGATGGTGGTGGTTTCCTTGGCGTAGCGAATCTGCAGATCCGCTGCCCTGGCCTCTACCGGCGCCAGGCTGAAGCCGAACGTCGCCGCAGCCAGACTGGTGCCGGAGAGCTTGAAAAAGTCTCGCCTCGATACCGTCATCTGGTGTCCTCCTTTGCTGGTTGTTATCGTTGCCGATGCCAACCATCCCCTTTTCAAGGACAGGAGGGCGCCGCCGTTTCCCGCGACACCCGCGGTCGTACGCCATAGAAGCCGCTTCCGTAGGCAATACAACTCGGAGATGGAATTATCTGTAACTTGACTAACAGTGTTATATAATAGCGCGTGCTGTCTGTCAACCGGTAATACTGCCTGCTGTTGACTCAGCCAGATCGGTCCGTTATGGTCTGTTCGGAGGTGCTCTGGTGCGTGGACGGTTTGCATGGCAGCCGCAGTTGCAAGCGGCGGTGCCTGAAAGGGGAGAGTGCTATGAAGCGTATCCTGGTAACCTGTCTGGTGTTAGCCGCTGTATTGGCCGTGATACCGTCAGTGCAGGCAGCAACACCGCCCGGTGTGGGGCAGCAGCTGCCTGACTTCGAACTGCCGCTGCCCAAGGATGGCGCAGAGCGGAGCTACCTGGGATTGTCAAAGCGCCTGTTCTCCTTTGGCGGCGGCTCGTTCAGGGTGCCGGAGATAAAGGCTCAGGCGGTGGTCTTTCAGGTCTTCAGCATGTACTGCCCCCACTGCCAGAAGGATGCCCCGAACATGAATGCCTTTTACCATCTGGTTAACGGCAGTCAGCGGGCCCGCGACAGAGTCAAGATCATCGGTGTCGGCGCCGGTAACAACCCCTATGAGGTCGGCGTCTTCAAGAAAAAGTATCAGGTCCCGTTCCCGCTGTTTGCCGATGCCGACTTCGTCATTCACAAAAAGCTGGGCGATGTCCGCACCCCATACTTTATCGTGATCAGGATCATGCCGGATGGCAGCCACCGGGTGGTCTACTCCAAACTGGGCAGCTTTGGCGATCCAGCCCGTTTTCTTGATGCCGTACTGACCATGAGCGGTATCTGAAAGGAGTTGTATCATGCCTTTACCCTCCCGCCTGCTGCCGTGCCTCATGATTGGCGGTCTGCTGGCCATGGTCCCCGTCCCGGTCGCTGCACTTTCCGAGGCCTACAAGGACAATCTCTACGAAACCGGCATCCTCAAGCCGGTGGACAGCGTACTTACGGTCAAGGTCGGTGACCAGGCCCCTGATTTCAGCCTGAAGGCCGTCTCAGGCCAACAGATTGCCCTTGCCGACTACCGTGGCAAGAAGCATGTGGTACTCTCCTTCATCCCAGCGGCCTGGACGCCGGTCTGCTCGGACCAATGGCCGGGCTACAACATCGTCAAGGAACTGTTTGACGAGCATGACGCCGTGCTGCTCGGTATTTCAGTGGACAGTCTGGCGTCCCTGTTTTCCTGGACCAACCAGATGGGCACGCTCTGGTTTCCGGTGCTGTCTGATTTCTTTCCCCACGGGGCCACCGCAGCCAAGTTCGGCATTCTTCGCACGGACGGCACGGCCGAGCGGGCCCTGATTGTGATCGATAAGCAGGGGATCATCCGCTATATCGATGTTCACGATGTCAATAAACGTCCGCCGCTGGATGCCCTGGCGCGGGAATTGGAAAAGCTGTCGCAATGACCCGATCACACAAAGCCACCACCGTGGCCCACAAACCTGAACTGTTGGCCCCCTGCGGTTCCCTTGAGGCCTTTTTTGCTGCCATGGAATCCGGCGCCGATGCGGTCTATGCTGGCCTGAGGGAATTTTCGGCCCGGGCCCGGGCCAAGAACTTCACCCTGGGGCAGATGGAGCGGATGCTGGCCTATGCCCACCAGCGGGACCGCCGCATCTACATCACCCTCAATACCCTGGTCAAGGAGCAGGAGCTGCCGCAACTGGCCGAGACCCTGGCCGAGCTGGCCCGGCTACGGGTAGATGGCGTGATCGTGCAGGACATGGCCGTGGCCCGCATGGTGCGGCGGCATTTCCCCTCGATCCCGCTGCACGCCTCCACCCAGATGACGATCCATAACCTGGCCGGGGTGCAGCTGCTGGAAGAGCTGGGCTTTGAGCGGGTGGTGCTGGCCCGTGAACTGCAATTGGCCGATATCGCCTTGATCGCCGGACAGTGCACCGCCGAGCTGGAGATATTTGTGCATGGCGCGCTCTGTTTCTGCGTGTCGGGGCAGTGCCATTTTTCCTCTCTGCTGGGGGGCCATAGCGGCAATCGGGGCCGCTGCGCCCAGCCCTGCCGTCGCCTCTACAGCCACCGTAGCAAGGAGGGCTACTACTTCTCCCCCAACGATCTCTCCGCCATCGAGCTGGTGCCTGAGCTGGCGGCGGCCGGGGTCAGGTCGCTCAAGATCGAGGGCCGCATGAAATCGGCCGATTACGTCGCCAAGGTGGTGGCGGCCTACCGGCTGGTGCTGGATGCGCCTCCTGATGGCCAGAAGCAGGCCCTGGCCCTGGCCAAGGAACGTCTGAAGGATTCATTCGGTCGAGCACCCACCAAGGGTTTTCTGTCCTCGAAGGAGCCGAGCGATATCGCCAACCCGTGGTTGCGGGGCGGCACGGGACGTTTTACCGGCGAGGTCAAGCGGGTCGCTGCAGGCCGTATCAGTTTTGAAAGCCGCGACCCGTTGCAGGTGGGGGACCGGCTGCGGCTGCAGCCCAAGAGCGACATGGCCGGCCAGGCCTGGACCCTGCGGGAGCTGTACGTAGGGCGTAAAAAAGTGCCGGCTTGCAGCGCCCACGCCCAGGTGGAGGTGGCCTGTCCCTTTGAGGCCAAACCGGGTGACGCCCTGTTCAAGGTGGGCGCCCATGACGCCTTCGGTATGAGTGACGAGGCCGCCAACCGCAAACTGCAGGCCGCCGGTCCTGATCGGGCAGCGGTTTCGCTTGAACTGGCCTGTAACCAGCAGGGCCAGGACTGGACGTTGCAGATTACGGCCCAACTGGGGGCTGCCAGCTTCAACTACCAGTTCCCGCTAGGCGAGTTGGAGCCGGCCCGCAGCGCCGATATGGCTGGCGTGCTCAGGGCGCGCTTCAACGAGACCGGCGAGACCCCCTTTCAGTTGGCCCGTCTGACGGCCCCTGATTTTCCGGCGCTCTTTATCCCTCCGGCCAGGCTGAAGGAGATCCGCCGTGAGCTGTACCGTCGTCTGGAACAGGAGGGGGCCGGACAGCAGCGGCGGCTGATCGCCGAGGCCAAGGCCGGTGCCCTGGCCGAGCTGAAGGCTCACCAGCGGCCTGCTGCCCGAAGCGATCAGCGTGAAGAACTGCTGATCGTGGTGGACAGCCCGGCCGATGCCCGCTGGGCGCTGTCCCAGGCCGACCGGGTGGTGTTGCCGCTACGTCGGGCCACGGCCCACAGCCTGCCGCGCTATCTGTCCCGCCTGCGCGAGACGCCTGAGCGGGTGGTCTGGCAGTTGCCGTTTATGCTGTTCGAGGCCGATTACGCCTGGTACCGCGCCTTGGTGCAGCAGCTGCACGCAGAGGGCTTTCGGCAGTTCGAGGCCACCAACCACGGCCATCTCCCCTTGCTGCGGGGCCTGTCGGACCTGCGGCTGTCCAGTGGTTACCGCCTGTTTTCGCTCAACAGCCAGGCCCTGGTCGCCTGGCAGGAGCAGCAGGTGGAGCGGGCCACCCTCTATCTGGAGGATGACCGGGAGAATCTTGCTGCGCTGCTGGGGCGGGAGCTGCCGATCCAGCGCACCGTGACGGTCTATGCCCCGGTGGAGGTGATGACCACCCGTATCAGGATCAAGGAGGTCACCAGCGGTGCGCCGTTTCAGTCCGACCGCGGCGAAGGCTACAGCCTGAGGGGCCGGGATGGCCTGTCGGTGATCAGCGCCGCCACCCCCTTTTCTCTGTTGGGGCATCTGGCCGAGCTGCGTCGCATGGGTTGCCGCTCCTTCCAACTTGACCTGTCCGAAACCGAGCCCGGCAGCCGCGATACCGTACTGGCCGCCTTCCGCAGTGACCGTTTGCTTCCCGGCACCACCAGCTTCAACTACGAACGAGGTCTGGCATGAGACGTATGCTGCTGGCAGTCTGTATGCTCCTGCTCGGCCTGCCGGGTCTATCCTGCGGGGAGACGCTGCACGGCATGGTGCGGCAGGTCTACGACGGCGACACCCTGTTGCTGGTGGCCCGTCCCCAGGGGCAGCTCAAGGTGCGGCTGTACGGTATTGATGCCCCGGAGACCGCCAAGCGTGATCGACCGGGGCAGACCTACAGCAGCGTAGCCAAACGGGTGTTGATGTACAAACTGCTGGGCAAGGCGGTTACGGTGGAGGTGCGGGATCAGGATCAGTACGGACGGGTGGTGGGGGTAGTCAGGCTGACTGGGATGGATATCAACGCGGCCATGGTGGCCGAAGGACTGGCCTGGGCCTATCGTCATCATCTGGAAGGGGATTACGCCTCCGAGTATCTGCGTCTGGAGGATCGGGCGCGGCGGAGACGGATGGGGCTCTGGCAGCAGACCAACCCGCAGCCGCCCTGGGAGTTCAGACGCAGCGGCCAGGGCGGTCGTCGACGCTAGACGGTCTTCATCTGGCGGGAGAGTTCCAAGGCCCGCTTGATCCGGGAAACCACCCGCAGCGGTTGGACCGGTTTGGGGATAAAATCGATAAAGCCCGATTCCAGCGCCTTCTGCTCATCGTCGGTGGATGCCCTGCCGGTCAGCATGATCACCGGGGTCTCGGCGGTCATCGGATTGGCCTTGATGGCCCGCAGCAGACCGAAACCATCCAGTTTGGGCATGACGGAGTCGGTAATCACCAGCCGGGGGCGACGGGTCAGCACCAGCTTGAGCGCCTCCATCCCGTCTTCGGCCAGGACCACGTTGTAGCCCTCCTTGACCAGTGCTGCCTGCACCACGGTGGCCACCGTGGGGGAGTCTTCCACCACCAGGATCGTGTCACCGGCGTCAGGGTTGTAAGGGCTGTTCAGGTAGTGTCGGGCAATGGCGTCCAGCAGTTCGCGTCGGGTGGCCAGCACCGGCACCAACTGAAAGCCAGTGATCCGGGCAATCAGATCGCAGGTCTCGCTGTCAAACGGGTCGGACATGGCCACGGCCAGCTGAAACTCCTTCAGCATCAGCGGAAAGACCACCCGTTTCATCACGAACTCGGTGGGCAGCAGGTTGAGCAGCTCAGGGGCATAGCTGCGGCCGGCAAACTCCTTGACGGTCTTGAAGTTGAACTGCCGGCCCAGGGCGTCCACCAACTCCTGCTCGGTGATCACCCCCATCTCCTCCAGTACCTGTCCCAGCCGCTTGCCTTCCGTCTTGCCCCGTTCCAGGGCCCGCTCCAGGGTTGTTTCGCTGATCAGCTTGGCCTCGACCAGCAGGTCCCCCAGCTGTTTTTTGTGGCCCACATCAACAAACGGGCTGTTCTGGCGGATCAACGCCTCCATCAGCTCCTGTTCGGTGATCACGCCCATCTCTTCCAGCACCTGCCCCAGGCGTTTGTCAGTGCCGGCCTGGCGTTCCAGTGCACGCTGCAGCGTCTTTTTGCTGATCAGTTCGGTCTCTACCAGTATGTCGCCCAGCTGTTTTGCCATACCCGCCCCCGGCTCAGTTGATTGCTACTTCGGCACCTTTTCCCAGTCTTCCAGAAACTTCTTGATGCCGGCATCGGTCAGCGGGTGCTTGGAGAGCTGCAGCATGACCGAGTAGGGGATGGTGCAGATGTCGGCGCCGATCAGGGCCGAATTGAGCACATGGATCGGGTTGCGGATGCTGGCCACGATGATCTCGCTGGTGTAGCCATAGTTGTCAAAGATGGTGCGGATCTCTTCGATGATCCCCATGCCGTCCTGGGAGATGTCGTCCAGACGGCCCACAAAGGGGGAAACGTAGGTGGCGCCAGCCTTGGCAGCCAGCAGCGCCTGCAGCGGGGAGAAGATCAGGGTCACGTTGGTCTTGATCTTGAGCTTGGTCAGCTCCTTGGTGGCCTTGAGCCCTTCGGGCGTCATCGGCAGCTTGATCACGATGTTCTTGTGGATCTTGACCAGCTCTTTGGCCTCCTTGACCATCCCCTTGGCCTCCAGGGAGATCACCTCGGCCGAGATCGGGCCGTCCACGATGGCGGTGATCTCCTTGATCACATCCTTGAACTTGCGGCCAGACTTGGCGATCAGGGACGGGTTGGTGGTGACGCCGTCCACCAGGCCCAGCTCATGGGCTTCGCGGATCTCTTTCACATCTGCGGTGTCGATAAAGAACTTCATGGGTAAACCTCCAGGTTTGGATTAGGGTGTATGGTCAAGTTGTTCGCGAAATTTTTCCAGACAGGCCATGGAGCAGAAGTAGTGACGTTTGCCCTCCAGGGTGCCCACCACCGCGTCGTCACGGGAGAGGTAGACCCCGCAGACCGGATCTTGCACGGCATCTTCGCCTTTGATCCGTTGCGGCGGAGCCTCGGCCTTCGGTTTGGGCGCCAGTAGCGCCTTGACCACACGGTAGCCGATGTAAAACAGAAGTCCCATGAACAGCAGGCGCATTAAACCCATGACTTACTCCAGCGGGGCAACCCGCTCCTCCGATTGCAGCCCTGCCAGCAGGCTGCTGATGGTCTTCCCGCTCAACGGCTCCACCAGGTCCGGCGCGATTTCGGCCAACGGCTGCAGCACAAAACGGCGCAGTGCCAGCCGGGGGTGGGGCACGACCAGATCAGGCATGTGCAGAACCTGGTCACCGTACAGCAGCAGATCCAGATCCATGCGGCGTGATACCGGCGTGGTCGAGGCCGTGCGAGCGAATACCTGCTGCTCGATCCGTTGCAGTTCAGCTAACAGAGCGTGTGGCTCCAGTTCGGTCGTCAGTCTGAGCGCCCCGTTCAGAAAGGCGGGGGTGTCGTCCGGCATACCCACCGGGCTGGTCTCAAAAAAACGGGAAAGGGCCGTGACACGGCAACCGGGCAGACGGCCCAGTTCCGAAACGGCCCGCAACAGGTTCAGTTCCCGATCCCCCAGGTTGGAGCCAAGGGCGATGTAGGCGTCGGTTTCCACAGGGCAGAATTAAACCACACTACGCCAGGGGCGTCAACCGCCGGGCTGTCTGTTTTGTTGGCGCAGCTGGTCGCACTGAATGGCCAGGCAGCAGCCTTCGCACCGGGGGCGGGGCCGGCAGTGCTGTTTGCCGTGCTCCACGATCAGGGCGTGGAACTCGTTGAACAGGGCCGGGTCCTCCGGCAGCTGCTGCATGCAGAAGGAGCGCAGCGTTTCGTAGGCGATGGTCTCATCCACCAGCCCCAGGCGACTGAAGATGCGGCGGGTGTAGGCATCCACCACAAAACTGGGCTGGTTGGCGGCGTATAACAGTATCGAGTCGGCGGTCTCCGGACCGATGCCGTTGACGGCCAGCAGCCACGGGCGCAGCTGCCGCCAATCCTGCGCAAACAGTTGTTCAAGGTCGCCCTGGCATGCTTCCAGGACACAGCTGCAGAAGGACTGCAGGCGGCGGGCCTTGACGTTGAAGTAGCCGGCCGGACGGATCAGCGCGGCCAGCTGCTGCGACGGCAGCGCTGCGATGCCGGACAGGGTCAGGCAGTCGGCGGCCTTCAGGTTGGCAATCGCCTTTTCCACGTTGCCCCAGTTGGTGTTCTGGGTCAGGATCGCGCCGACGCAGACCTCGAAGGGGCTTTCGGCAGGCCACCAATCGCGATGGCCGTAGCGTTCCAGCAGCCGATCAAAGATCGTGGTCAGCATAGCATGGTCATGGGCTGGGCAGGCTGGCGCGCAGGCCGTCCGCCAGGCTGGGATAGCGCAGCGTGATGTCCAGCTCCGCCAGCATGCGTCGGTTGTCCACCACCCGCGATTCGACGAAGTAGGTAAACAGCAGGGGCGGCATCATCCGTTGGGCCTCTGCTAGGTCCACCTGGGGCTGGCGGGGCAGCCCCAAGGCATCAGCACAGGCGTTGAAGTAGGCGGTCATGCTGTAGGGCGCGCCGTCGCTGACGTTGTAGATCCCCTGGCCACGCTGGAGCGTTGCCAGGCAGACCTGCACCAGGTCGTCGACATGGATCCGGTTGGAGGGCTTGGCCAGTTCTTCCCGCAGCAGCGGCTGGCCCTGGGAGATCTGCATCAACGGCAGGCGGCCCGGTCCGTAGATGCCGGAGACCCGCAGGATCACCAGCGGGATGCCGTGGCGCTCGGCAAAGGCGCTGAACTGCTGCTCCGCATCCAGCCGCCGTTTACCCATGGCGGCGGTCGGTTGGGCCGGGCTGGTTTCATCGACCAGGGCCCCGGCGGTATCGCCGTAGACGCTGCTGGCGCTCAGGTAGATGATCCGTTCGGGCACCTGCTGGTCGCGCTCCAGTGCGGCCAGAAAGGTGCGGGTCCGCAGGTCGCTGCTGCCGCCTCCCTGAGGAGGGACGCTGTAGAGCAGGGTCTGTCCGGCCAGCGCCAAGGGGGGAATCTCATCCAGCTGGTCCATGTTGGCCAGAACGATGGTGCAGCCGGCCTGCGCCAGCGGGCCGGACTTGGCCTCGTCACGCAGCTGTGCGGTTACCTGCCAGCCCTGCTGCCGGGCCGCCAGGGCCACCCGTTGGCCGGTGTAGCCGCAACCGGCGATGAACAGTTGTTTCATGATGCGTTCTCCTGCGTCAGGCGTTGTTGTGTTGTCCGGCCTCCTTCCGTCAGCGGAATGATGCGGACCTTGATCAGCCCCTTGCCCCACAGGCCGATCTGCTGGGCAGCCTTGCGGGAGAGGTCGATCAGGTTTTTGGGGGCATGGCGGGGGTGGCAGCGGTCATTGATCCGCACTACCACATCCTGGCCGGTCCTGGGGTTCAGCACCCGCACCACCGTCCCCAGCGGCAGCGTGGCGTGGGCCGCAGTCAGCTTGTCGGGTTGGTAGCGTTCGCCGGAACTGGTGCGGCGGCCGATGAAGCGCGCGGCATAGTAGGTGGCCACGCCATCTCGGGGGTCCCGTGGGCTGCCCTGACGCACCAGCTGCTCCAGCTGTTCGTCGATCGAATCCGATTCTGGCAGGGCGGCAAAGCTATAACCGCCTGGCAAAAGCAGTGTCAGCACAGCCAGCAGGCAGCCAGTGCGCTGCAGGCGAGAGGTCGAGCGCATGTCAGCCCTTCAGGTAGGCGCGGATGCCATCCCGGAAGCGGATCGGCTCAAAACGGAAGGTGTCGCGCCAGGCACCGTCGCAGATGTTTTCCTCCAGCAGCATCTGCAGCTGGTCGCTGGTGATCGGGAAGGCGCTGAACCCTTGCAGGGCCTTGATCACCGGCTGCATCACAGCCAGCGGCAGGGCCGGCTTCCAGGGATGCCCTTTGCCCAGGGCTTCGGCAATGGCGTCCAGCAACTCCCGGTAGCTGAGTCGGTCCGCGCCGCACAGCTCATAGGTCTGTCCGGCGGTCTCCGGCCGCTCCAAGGCCTCGGCATAGCAGCGGGCCACGTCGTCGCCATGGATCGGTTGCAGCCGGTAGGCACCGTTCCCCATGGTGGGCATCAGCGGCGCCAGCCGCAGCTGGTCGGACAGCATGTTGACAAAGGCATCCCGGGGCCCGAAGATCAACGATGGCCGGAAGATGGTCCAGGCCAGGCCGCTGTCCCGTACCAGCTGCTCACCCCGCCATTTGGTACGGTGGTAGCCTGATACCGCCTCGGCACGGGTGCCCAGGGCCGACATCTGCAGGTAGCGCTGCACACCGCTGCGCTGCGCCGCGGCCACCATGCAGGCGGTGGCCTCCACGTGCAGTCGTTCGAAGGTGATCCCTCTAGCCGGAAACTCGCGGATGATCCCCACCAGGTTGATCACCGCATCGCAGCCGCTGACCGCTGGCTGGTAGCTTGCGGGATCGGTAACATCGCCCCTGACATAGCTGACGCCGGGCCGCTCAGCCGCAGGCGCCCCATGGGACAGCAGCACCAACTGGTGGCCGCGACGCAGCAGTTCGGCGGTCAGATGGCCGCCCACAAATCCGGTTGCCCCGGCGATGAAGATCTTCATGGTTGTTCCTCCGTATCCTCAGCAATCTCCTTGGGAAGAAAATTCTGCTTGCTGACTATACTTCTGCCCAGTTCCTTCTCTGTTTCCAGGCGGGCCGTACCAGCCACCCGGCCGCCCCGTTTGGCCACTTTTTTGTTGGCTTCAAAGCTCTCAGGTTTTTCAGTTTGAGAAATTTCCGTGGTTACCTTTTCACCCAACATGGTGAAGATCAGTTCCAGATCGGTCATGTGATCGCGCAGGTTGTCCTGGGGGCGGGTAAGTCGCTTGAACTGCTTATGCTCGGACAGTGTCATCCCAAAAGTGGCCTTGGCAATCTCGGCAGTCAGAATACTGAACTCCCGCTCGGTTGTGATACCCCGCTCCTGCCATTCATCGGTCAGGTTCTGGCGGATGGCAATGCCGCGCAGACGTTTATCAATCCAATCCTTGGGGTAGCCTTTCTGTTCGTACAGCTCTTTCATTCGCTGCTGGGCCAGCTCCGGGTTCTCGATCTCCTGTATCCGTTCATAGCCCACCTGAGCCAGCCAGCGTTTGAACGGTTCAGCCTTGGGGGACGGGATCGACTGGACGATGCGGAACATCCCCTCGGTGTTGGCGCAGTCGGTGGCGTATTTTTTCCCATCAGTAGCGGGTAGCTTCAGTTGTCGACAAATTGTCGATAACTCAACTCCTGATAATTTTTCGCGTTTTTTGATACGATACCAATAGTCTTTCGGATCAGCGCTGTCCGTCAAAACACCTACCACATCCACCACCGAAAACCACCATTCGCCATTGTGGATGATTTTCCGAATCTGTTTGCCCTCAAAGACAGCCAACTTGACGAGCTGCTGTGCAGTCATGGCGTGCCTCCTTTTGCAGAAGCGCCCTCCACCAGAGCGATCTCTTCATCCGTCAGGCCGTAGAGGGCATAGACCAGGCGATTGATCTCGGCCTCAAGCCGGGGGACTTCCGGGCTGTCGGGGGCATCCAAAATCTGCTGCACCCGTTCAATGATCGGAGCCTGCTGCTCTTCTGCTGCCTCTGGCACAGGAAACTGCTGGATATCGCTAATCATAATTTGCGGGAAGGTGTCTTCAGCAGAAATCTGGAATCTGCTTTTGAAATACCAGCCGATAAAGCGGGAATTGAGAATCCCCAAAAGGTACAAGTAGGATAGTTGCCGTTCTGGCTTGATTTTTAGAACATACAACAAAGTATTGCAGTAAGAGGTCTCCGGCACATAGCTGGCGATAAGCGTGTCAGCCACGATCTTACGAATCAGAATTTTTTCACCGATAAATTTCTGAGGATTTCTTGGCTCAGCTAGCCACGGTCCGTAGTGAAGCCAGTTGTCCTTTTGCCAAAACATCCGGTAACGGCCAACATGCTTACCGTCGTAAAACGGTAAGAAACTTTCATCTTTTTGGATGTTAGAGGTAAACGGCTTGCTGATACGAATCTCTTCAGTCTGAGGTGGTTTACCTTTGCCAACCTGATACGCTTTAATGCCATAAAACATTTCTGCCAGTTCGGCTATGCTGGGTAGCGTGGTTGCTAAGCGGTTCAACAGTGCATCAGCAGGGCCGCCAAGCTGGACATTGAAACTAGCTTGGGTATGCCATGAAACCGTATCAACAGCCGTAGCGTACTCAGGCAAATTAAGGTCTATCTGGCTGGCTTGTTTGGAAAAACTTTTAACCCGTACAGAGGTTTGATGAAACGCCTCAGTTGAAGCGGCTTTTTCGGAAAAAAGCAGGGTGGTGTCAACCGTGGCATCTTCAAAAACGCGGGACGGCAGTAACACCAGTTCTTGCAGTAATGAATGTTGCAACAGATGGCTTCGTAACGGTGCCGTAAAGCTCAGGTTCAAATAGGTGTCAGGAATGATAAAGCTGAACTGCCCTTGATGCTTCAATAGTGATAACGCTTTTTCGACAAAGAGAACATAGCTTTCTCCCCGTAGCGTGTAGGTCTGGTACCACTGCTTCAACTCTTTTGCCATGGCAACGCCATACGGCGGGTTACCGATCACTGCATCAAAGCCGATAAACTCTCCGGCATCGTCCAGCACTTCCGGGAACTCAAAGCGCCATTCAAAGGCGTTGCTGTACAACAACCGCTCTTTTTCCGCAAAGCGGGACTGCAGCACCTCCACCTCTTTCATCAATTTTTGCCGGACTTCCGTCCCCTTTTTATCAAAGGCAAAACCAAGCTGGGCCACTTCGTTTTCCTTTTTACGCAGGGCGATCAGATCCTTGTCGTTGGGTAGGCCGAAGTTCTCCAAGGAATGTTTCAGGTTCTCAATCTGCTTGCGTACTTCTGCCTTATTGCTGGGGGCATGTTTGTAGAAGAAGACCAGTTCACGGTATTTGTCGGCCAGCTCTTTCTGCTTCTTGCGTCCTGCTGCGGGGAGCGACGGCATACCGGCCAAGGCAAAACGGCTGACCAGCGAGTTGCCGCACTTGATGTTGATATCGATGTTGGGCAGGGTCTCTAACTGGTCGCTGTTGCGGTGGTAGTAGGCGTTTTTCAGCAGCTCGATCCAGAGCCGCAGACGGCAGATGGCCGCCGATTTGGGGTTGATATCCACCCCGAACAGGCAGTTTTCGATGATGGTCTCTTTTTCGTGAAACAGTGTCTCTTGTATCCGCTGCGATTCACTGTCCTCATACTGGTACTCAAAAATTTGATCATCAACCGTGACTATCAGTTCATCATTTTCAATGGTCAGGTCACAGCGCAGCAGCTTGCCGTCTCTGTCGGCCAGTATCCGCAGTTCGTTCTTGATGGCAATGATCTCGTTTAAGGCCGAAACCAGAAAATGGCCTGAACCCACAGCCGGGTCACAGATCTTTAAGGAGTTGACCAGGGTATTGGCCTCTTTGATCGACAGGCGCTGGCGAATGATCTCATTGTGCAGCTCCGCTAGATCGGCACAATTCAAACCATAGGCATCGTTGAATTTGTGCAGCACTGCCCGCCGCAGGGTCTCGCGGCAGATGTACATGGTGATGAAGCCGGGGGTAAAGAAGGAACCGTCGCGGTAACCGTTGATCTTTTCAAAGATCAGGCCCAGCACCGAGGCGTTGATGATGCTCTTGTTTTGCTCCTGAATATCGGCGTTGCCTTCTGCGCCGAAATCATAGGCATCCAGAAACTCAAACAGGTACGCCAGGGTGCTCATGCTGCCGCTTAATCGTTTGCCGTTACTTGCCTTGAGTACGGTTGAGCCGGACAATGGCAACTCCAGGCGGTTTTTCAGTTCGTTAATCCGGATGGTGCTGCGCTCAAGTTCACTCTCTTCAAACAGCGAGCTGTTCAGGTAGGGAATGGCACCAAACTTTTCCAGCACCGATTGGCTGCGCTCGTCAACCCGTACTGCCAGCACCTCAAAAAACAGCTCATTCAGCTCATCAAAATCAGTGATCCGGCTGCTATTAAGAAAGGCCTGGCTGCGGTCCCCTTTGTGATAGGTGATTAACTGGCCTTCCAGTAGCTTCAGAAACAGCAGGCGGTTCAGCCAGGTAATGCAGAGCTCAAGGGCAACGCTGAACTGCTGTTCGTCTGCATCAGCTCCGTACTGTTGCAGGTTGGTAAGGCCAGAGAGCCGCCCGCGGGTTTTAAGAATGTTACAGGCGTTTTCCAACAGAGAGCCATCGTCACGCTTGCCTTCCGGCTTGCGTTGAATCAGCTTTTTGCCCTTTTCCTTTACCTCTTCCAGGCCGATGATATGCAGCAGTTCACTGTAGAACTCTTTGTTCAGGGAGTTACTGTCGTTGGCAAAGGACTGTTTCAGCAGGTGTGGTGGTGAGAGTACCTTGTAGAGGGCGATCAGCTTGTTGTCTTCAGCCTTGGCTGGATTACGGACAATCCGCTCGTACTCTTTCAGATTGAAGTAGGTGCAGGGGAGATTTTCCAGTTCGCCTTCAACAAACGGCTTGAGGATTTCTTTGTAGAGCCACTCGGTTTTGTCACCGCTAAAGAGGCCGTTGCTCCACTTTTGATAACTTTCAACGAACTTCTTGTTCTGGAAGAACAGGCGCTCAAAATCAGCGGCATCAAAGATGTACCATTCATAGATATTGCAGACGATCAGACGCCGGACTTCCAGATTGCCCTTTGTGTAGCGTTCCTGCATGTAGTAATGCAGCAGTTCATGCAGCGCCTTGGTATTGGGCTTGTCGTGGGAGATCATTTCTGCGCTGTTGCCGGGTCGCTTTACCTCCAGCAGCACGCCAACATTGTCTTTAGAGCTTGTGCCGTTATGGATGACCAGATCGGTGCGACCGCTGGTGTTGATCTCGTGGGTCTGCTTGTACCAGGTGTCTTTTAAAAAGTCGGCAACGATATTTTTGAGGTGCTCTTCATGTTCATCTGTACCCGTACGGATACGCTCAAACATCCGGGCAAGGTTGGTGCGGAAAAGCTCGATTTGCTCCCGTTTGAGGCTCTGCTTGAGGTAGGCCTTGTTCAGAGATTTTGCAGGAGTTGAAAGTGTCAGTTTCATAATGCTCCAAACTTCTTTTAATGCGCCAGCCGCAGTGTCAGCCAGGCCACCACACCGTAACGGGCCAGTTTGCCCGTTGCCACCAACAGCAAAAACAGCAGCGGATTGATCCGCAACAAGCCCCCCACCAGACACAAGGGGTCACCCACCAGCGGCAGCCAGGAGAACAGCAGCGAGGCGGCTCCGTAGCGGCGGTACCAGGCTTCAGCCCGCTGGCGTTGCTGCTCGCTGATCCTGAACAGACGCTCAAGCAGCCAGCCTCCGCCGTAGCGCCCCACCGCCCAGGTGGTGCAGGCCCCCAGGGTGTTGCCCAGGGTGGCAACAGCGACCGTGGTGGCGGGTTGGTAGCCCTGGGTCAGCATCAGCGCCAACAGCCACTCCGAGCCCAGCGGCAGCAGGGAGGAAGCCAGCAGGCTGACGGCGAACAGGGCCGGGTAGCCGGGCTGGCGTAGCCAGTCTACAAGTGGGACGAAATATGTCGGAAACAGGTTGTCAAACAGGTCCACATCACGTACCCTTCGCCGTTGGAAACGGTAGTATAGCTGAAATTTTACTGCAGCAACAGGGGGCAGTCATGGCAGGACCCGGCAGCAAGACCCGAGGCAAGCCCGCTGGTCATTACACCCAGGCGGCGCGGCTGCATAACGTGATCCGCCTGATCGAATCCCGTCAGGGGGTGACCCTGGATGACCTGGTGGAAGAGACCGGGGTGGACCGGCGTACCGTGCACCGTGACCTGGCGGCGGTCCAGGAGGCCGGTTATCCGCTGGTGGCCGAATGGCAGGCCGGCAAGAAGGTCTACCGCTTCCTGACCCGCACCCGCCAGATTGCGCCGATAACCTTTACCCTGGATGAGCTGGTCTCGCTGCATCTGCTGCGCTCGCTGGCCGGCATGCTGCCGCCGCAGCCGTTCGGCAGCGAGATCGACGCCCTGTTCGCCAAGATTCACGCCGCCCTGCCCCCCCGTTCGGCAGCCCATCTGGAGCGGATCAGCCGGGTGGCCCTGCCCCGTCTGCAAGGTACGCGTGATTATTCAAACGCAGCTGAACTGCTGACGGAACTGCGCCGGGCACTCTTGTACCAGTACCGGGTCAAGCTGTCCTATGGCCGCAGCGGGAAGCCGCCGGCAGCGTACGAAGTTGACCCCTACACCTTGGTGCTGGCCAAGGGCGGCCTCTATTTGCTGGGCCACGCCCATAACCGCAACGCCATCCGCCTGTTTGCCGTGGAGCGGATCGCCGGCCTGACCGTCAGTCGTCAGCGCTTCGAGATACCGGACGATTTCGACCCCGAGGGCTGTTTCAGCGATGCCTTTGGTCTGGTCTCCGACCAACCGATGCAGGTCAAGGTCCGTTTTGACCAGGAGGTGGCCCAAACCGTGCGGGAACGGATCTGGCGGCCGGGGCAGCTGGTCAGTGATCTGCCGGACGGCGGGCTGCTGCTCTCCTTCGAGGCAGCCGGTACCCTGGAAATCCTGGCCTGGGTGCTGTCCTACGGCAGCCATGCCGAGCTGCTGGAACCGCCCGAACTGCGCCGGGAGCTGCGGCGGCAGATCAAGGGGATGCGCGAACACTACCGCAAAAAAGGAAAGGATTAGACGCAGGACGAACCATGAACGAAAACCAACTGGAAACCATCATCAGCGAGCGGATCCGCCAGCAGGGACGGATCACCTTCTGCGATTACATGGCCGCCTGTCTCTACGAGCCGGGTCTGGGCTACTACACCTCGCCGGGCCGCAAGGTGGGCACGGCCGGTGATTTTTATACCAGCATCACCGTGCATGCCGCCTTCGGCCGGGTGGTCGCCCGCGAGATCGCCCGGATGTGGCGTTCCCTGGGGCAGCCGGCCGGCTTCACCCTGGTGGAGGTGGGGGCCGGCCATGGCCGCCTGGCCTGCGACATCATGGATTTTCTGGCCCAGCGCGAGCCGGACTGCTACGCCGCCAGCACCCTGCTGCTGGTGGAGCAGGAGCCGACCCTGGCCGAGGCCCAAGCGGCACTGTTGTCGGCCCACGCGCAGAAACTGGGCTGGCGCAGTCCGGCTCAGTTGGCGGAACTGCGCTTCAGCGGCGTGGTGTACTCCAACGAACTGCTGGATGCCATGCCGGTGCACCGGGTGGTGATGACAGCCGAGGGCTTGCGGGAAATCTATGTGACCCTGCAGGGCGGGCAGCTGGCCGAACAGCTGGATCAACCCTCCACGCCACAGCTGGAGCAGTACCTGGCCCGTTACGGCACGCCGCTGCTGGTGGGGCAGGAGGCCGAGGTCTCCCTGGCTGGCCTGGTCTGGCTGGAGACGGTGGCTGCCGCCCTTGAGCGAGGCTTTGTGCTGACCATAGACTACGGCTTCCCCAAGGAAGAACTGTACACCCCCCGCCGTCGTCAGGGCACCCTGCTCTGCTATCACCAGCACCGGGTGGAGGATAATCCCTACATCCGCCTGGGACAGCAGGATATCACCACCCATATCAACTTCAGCGCCTTGATGGAGCGTGGCGAAGAGCTGGGGCTCACAACGGTCTGGTTCGGCGAGCAGTACCGTTTTCTGCTGTCGGCCGGCATGGTGGAAGAGTTCGAGGCGATCGAGCGCGCAGAGCTGAGCGAGGCCGATAAGCTCAAGGCCCGCCTGACCCTCAAACGGTTGATCATGCCGGAGGGCGGTATGGGCGACACCTTCCGGGTGCTGGTGCAATCGTGGGGGGTAGGGCAGCCGCAGCTGGGCTGTATCAAGGGGATTGGGCTGTGATGCTGCGCGGCGCTGAGATCAAGGCGATCGTGTTCGATCTGGATGGCACGCTGTATGTTTCAGAACCGTTCGAACAGGTGGTCTGGCAGTCGGCTGCCCGCTATGCCGGCGACCTGCTGGGAGTATCGGCCGATGAGGGCGGACGGCAGATAACAGCACTGCGGCAGCGTTTGAGCGAGGAACGGGGTACTCTGCAGACCCTGGCGGTGGCCATCGAGGTAATGGGCGGCACCGTGCCTGATCTGCACCGCCGTTTCGCCGCAGAGCTGGAACCGCACCACCACATCGAACCGGACCCCCGCGTCGGGCCGCTGGTCGAGTCCTTGCGGCAGCGTTACACCAGCTGGCTGTTGACCAACAACAACCGCACCCTGACCGACAAGATCCTGGCCACCCTGGGGTTGGAGTCGGCCTTTGAGCGGGTGATCACTATCAACGACACCTGGCGGCCCAAGCCGGACGAATCGGTGCTGGACGAGGTGCTGGAGGCGTTGGGTCATGGGCCTGAGCAGGTGCTGTTTGTGGGAGACCGTTACGATATCGACCTGCGGCTGCCGGCCGAGCGCGGTTGTCCGGTGTTGCTGACCAAGACGGTCGACGAACTGATGGCGCTCTCGGCGTTGCTATAGGCCGAATGGCATAGTTGTACCGCTGTTAACCTCACCTCGGTCTGCTTTCAGGCCATGCGACGCAGCGCATTAAACAAAATTATAAAACGTCGTTATCAAATAACTTGATTTTTTTGCGTGGGTTTGGTTTACTGCGCAACATCTGTATGCCACCGGTCAACACTGCGATCTTCCTTCTCCGTGGAGGTGTTACCCCATGTTTAACCTGCGTCTGACAGCCAAGGTGCTGTTCGCCATCGCCGTCACCCTTTCCATCGGCTTTGCCTGCCTGGGGGGCTTAAGCCTCTATCTATCCTACCATTCGATGCTTGATCTGCAGCGGGCCGCCACCCGTCAAGCCGCTGCCGATGTGGTTCATGACCTGATCGAGCTGAAGATGAAAGGCGATTTTGAGGCCTTTAACGGTTACGTGGCCGAGGTGGTCAAACGGGGCGGTGCGCTCAAGATTCAGCTGTTCCACGCCGACGGCAAACCGTACGGCGGCGGTGAAAATAGCGAGCTGATCAGGCAGGCGGTTGAAACCGGTGCACAGCGGGAGCAGAATGTTTCGCTGGATGGCAGATCTGCTCTGGTGCTGGCCACACCGCTGGTCAACGAGGCCCGCTGCAATGCCTGCCATGCCGCCGGTCCCAAGTACCTGGGCGGTCTGCAACTGACCACCTCACTGGAGGCCGGGGTGGCCAAGGCCAAACAGCTGGCCCTGATACTGACCGGCGTCGGGCTCTGTTTCTTTTTCCTGATCATCGGCGTGCTGTACCTGCTGATCTCGCGGCTGGTGGTGAGGCCGATCAAGGTGTTGTCCGGCCAGGTGGCCGAGATTGCCAAGGGCGAGGGCGACCTGACCAGGATTATCCCGATCGCCTCGCATGACGAGATCGGCATGCTGGGTGAGGAGGTCAACCATCTGACCCAGAAGATCCGCGAGATCATCGCCTCTCTGTATCAGCAGGCCTGTCTGATCGGTTCCAGTGTCTGCGAGCTGGCTGCCGGCACCGAACGGATGGTCAACGCATCCGAGACACAGAAAGAAGGGGCCGCTGCCGTGGCGGTGGCTGCCGAGGAGATGGCCCAGACCATCCATGGTGTGGCCGATAACACCCACCGCGCCGCCAACCTGTCCGGGCAGGTGGATAGTGCCGCCGACAGCGGCATGGCAGTGGTGCAGGAGACCTGCAGCTGCATGCGCAGCATCGCCGACAGCGTCCAGGAAACACTGCAGGGGATTCGCCAGCTGGAGGGCTCGTCCAACCAGATCGGCGATATGTTGAGCCTGATCGAGGATATTGCCGACCAGACCAACCTGCTGGCGTTGAATGCCGCCATTGAGGCGGCCCGTGCCGGTGAGGCCGGCCGTGGTTTTGCCGTGGTGGCCGATGAGGTGCGGGCCCTGGCCGAGAAGACCACCAAATCCACCCGCGAGATCGAGCGGATTGTGGCCTCGATCCAGCAGGAGAGTCAGCGGGCCGTGGGGCTGATCAACAGGGAGAGCGAACTGGTGCAGACCGGCCTGGCCCAGGCTGAGGATGCCCGCAGCCGGCTGGAGGCGATCCGCCAGCATGCCCATGAATCAAAGGAGATGATCGACCAGATTGCGGTGGCCAGCGAGGAACAGAGTGCCACCACCGGCGAGATCGCCGGCAAGATTCACCACGTCTCCGAAGTGGCCAGCGAGACCAACGCCATGATGCAGAAGAGCGCCGAGGCCTTCAGCCAGTTCTCACAGGTGGTTGAGCAGATCTACGGCACGGTCGGTAAATTCTCAGTGGGCAACTACCACGATCAGATCAAGGCCTACGTCAAAGAGTTGCACGATGGCGTGCAGCAGGTGATCGCTGAGGCCCTGCAGCGCGGCAGCATCAGCGAGGCCGACCTGTTTGACCGGGCCTACAAGCCCTATCCGCAAAAGACCGAGCCGCCCAAGTTCACTACCCGCTTTGACAGCTTCTTTGACCGGTCGGTGTCGCCGCTGCAGGAGTCGATCGTCAACCGGGACAGCAATGTGCTGTACGCAATCTGCTTCGACGACAAGGCCTATGTGCCGACCCACAACCAGCGCTACTGCAAGCCGCTGACCGGCAACCCCGAGCTGGACCGCAACAACAACCGCACCAAGCGGATCTTTAGCGACCATACCGGCAGCCGTTGCGCCTCCAACCTGGAGGGCATCCTGCTACAGACCTATCGCCGCGATACCGGTGAGATCCTGAACGACATCAGCCTGCCGATCTACATCAACGGCCGCCACTGGGGCGGCATCCGGATCGGTTACAAGGCGCCCTGCAGTTCGGTGGTCAACCTGTAGTCAGAAGCGTGCGAATAGCGGCGATCGCTGTCGACTGAGGCGGGGCTCTCGAAGAGGAGGGCCCCGCTTTTTGCTTTACTTCCCAGTCGGTTGCGCTAGAGTTGCTACAAACGCCAATTCACAGCTACTGCGCGGTTTCTGTTGCTGTGTTTTTGGTGGCCGATACCCACTATTCTGGTCAGACAAGATAGCCCAGGGAGACAACCATGACCGACCCCACCACTACCACCTCGACAACGGGCGATGATCCCCTTGATCGTGACTACCTGGAGCGTAACTACCTGGCCCTAGGCTGTGCCGATGTGCTGGTCGACGTGGTAGCCATGTATCTGGAGAGTGTGCCATACAAGCTGGCTGGACTGCAGGCTGCGCTGGCGGCCAGTGACAGTGCTGAATTTGCCAAGCTGATCCATGGCCTGAAGGGTGAATCGGGTTCGGTTGGCGCGCATCTGGTAACCGCACGGGCGGCGGTCCTTGAGCAGCACGCCCGCCAGGGCGATCTGGCCGCTTGCTCAAGCGGTATGCCGGAGCTGGAGCAGGAGCTGCAGCGGGCCATTGCCGTGCTGCAGCAGGAGTTTACGGGATGAATCAGTCAGCACAGCCGCTCAAGATCCTGTTTGCCGCCGCCGAGGCGGCGCCCTTTGCCAAGACCGGCGGTCTGGGAGAGGTGGTGGGCGATCTGCCCCGCTACCTGCAGCGGATGGGCCATGATGTGCGGGTGGTGCTGCCCCGCTATTACAGTATCGATCCACAGCGCTACGATCTGAAGCTGCTACCCGGCACACTGGTGGTGCCGATGGGGATCATCGGCGATATGTACTGCAGCGTCTGGGAGGGGCGGCTGCCCAAGAGCGAGGTGCCGGTCTATTTTCTGGAACATGACGGGCTCTACGGACGGGACGGCATTTACGGCGTCGACAACGTGGCCTTCATGGACAACGACAACCGTTATGTCTTTCTGTCCAAGGCGGCCCTGGAGCTGCCCAAACTGCTGGGCTGGCAGCCCGACATCCTGCACGCCCACGACTGGCACACCGCCGCCGTGCCGCTGCTGCTCAACACCAGCTACCGCAACGACCCACAGCTGGCTGACGCTGCCACGATCCTCACCATCCACAACATGCAGTATCAGGGTGAATTTTACCCCGGTTTGATGGAGGTGCTGGATGTGGGCTGGGATCAGTTTACCTTCCTCGGGTTGGAAAAGGATGATCAGGTTAATCTGCTCAAAGGAGGCATCTACCAGGCCACGCTACTGAACACCGTCAGCCAGGGCTACGCCCGCGAGATTCAGACGGCCGCCTTCGGATGGGGTTTGGAAGGGGTGCTGCGGGAACGGTCCGCCGACCTGTACGGTATCCTCAACGGGGTCGATTACGAGGAGTGGAATCCGGCCGCTGACCATTATCTGCCGGCCAGCTACAGCAGCGATGATCTGTCCGGCAAGGCGGTCTGCAAGCGGGCCCTGCAGCGACGATTCGGCCTGCCTGAGATCGATGTGCCGGTGTTCGGCGTGGTATCCCGCATGGTGGCCCAGAAGGGGACCGACCTGCTGGCCGAGGCGATCCACGAGATGCTCAAGCTGGATATCCAGCTGGTGGTGGTCGGCACCGGCGAGCCGTGGGCCCACTTCTTCTTTGGCGGTATGGCCCATCGGCATCCCGAACGGGTGGGCTGTTTCATCGGCTACGACAACGCCCTGGCCCACCTGGTGGAGGCCGGCAGCGATTTCTTTCTGATGCCATCGGCCTTTGAACCCTGCGGCCTGAACCAGATGTACTCGCTGGCTTACGGCACGCCACCGCTGGTGCGGGCCACCGGCGGCCTGGACGACAGCGTTGATAATTTTGACGAAGCCACCTTGACCGGTGACGGCTTCAAATTCTGGAGTCACACCGCAGCGGCCCTGTACGATACCGTGGGCTGGGCCACCTGGACCTACTACAACAATCAGCCCGGTCTGGCCGCCCTGCGCAAAAACGGCATGGCCAAGCGCTTTACCTGGCAGGCGGCGGCCCAGGCCTATGACCAGCTCTATCGCCAGGCGCTGAAGAGGAAGCGCGGTGCGTAGCAACGGTTACCTACAGCGCCTGCTGTTTGCCTGTCTTGCCCTCTGCCTGCTGTCCGCCCTCGTACCCAGCCCTGGTCTGGCCCAGACCCAACCGCCGCCACCCTATGCCAGCCATCCGTTGTTGCCCAGCGGCTACCGCTCGATCAAGGTCTTTGACCGTCAGAGCCGTTTTGTGGGCCGCCTGTTGCCGGAGACCCGCTACTGGGTCACTATCGACCGGATTCCGCTGTTTTTGCAACAGGCGGTGGTGGCGGTCGAGGATGCCCGTTTCTATGAGCACGGCGGCATCGATCTGCGCGGTATCGCCCGGGCTGCGGTCAAGGACGTGGTCAAGCGGCGGCTGGCGGAGGGCGGCTCCACCATCACCCAGCAGTTGATCAAGAACCGTTACCTGAGCGCCGAAAAGACCATCGACCGCAAGCTGAAGGAAGGGGTGATGGCGCTGGAGTACGAGAAGCAGTACACCAAGCGTCAGATCCTTGAGATGTACCTGAATGAGATCTATTACGGCAACGGCGCCTGGGGCATTGCCCAGGCAGCGCGGCTCTACTTTGACAAAAACCCCGAGCAGCTGAGCGATGCGGAATGTGCCCTGCTGGCCGGGGTGCCCAAGAATCCCGGTCGCTATAATCCGCTGGCGAAACCGGCCGAGGTTGCACAACGCCGGGCAGTGGTGCTGAAGCGGATGTCCGAGGTGGGGGTACTCACTGCCCGGCAGCTGCAGCAGGTACGCAGCCAAACGGTCGCTCCGGTGCCGCGCAACCAGGCCCCCTATTACCTGGCCCATCTGCGGGCACTACTGATTGGGCGCTACGGCAGCGCTATCATCGAACAGGGCGGGCTGGAACTGACGACCGCCCTGGATCTGCCGTTGCAGCTACAGGCCGAGCAGGTGATCAGTGAGGGAGTGCCCCGGATCGCACCGCAACTGCAGGGGGCCCTGGTGGCCCTTGACCCGGTCAGCGGCGACCTGCTGGCATTGGTTGGCGGGACCAACTTTGTCACCAGCCCCTATAACCGGGCTCTGCAGGCCCGTCGGCAGCCGGGCTCAGCCATCAAGCCGCTGTTGTACGCCTTTGCGCTGGAGAGCGGGGCTAGGGCAGGTGATGTCTGGAATGACGCACCGGTGTCCTATCCCAAGGACCATAATCAGACCTGGAAACCGCTCAACTATGATGGTAAAAGCCATGGCGACCTGAGTCTGCGTCAGGCCCTGGCGTCGTCCAACAACGTGATTGCAGTCAAATTGCTTGACGCAGTGGGGGTGAACGCCTTTAGCGATTTTAGTGCCGGACTGGGTCTGCCGTTGCACACGCAACATGACCTCTCACTGGCCCTGGGCACGGAAGAGGTCACCCTGCATGACCTGGCCCTGGCCTATGCGCCGTTGGCCAATGGCGGTAACCGTCCGCAGCCGCGCAGCATCATCCGCAGCTACAACAGCTACCACAAAAGCTGGGACGTGCGGCCGTCAGTCAGCACGCCGGTCATGTCGCCGGCAAATGCCTACATTACCACCCAGATGCTGAAAGATGTGCTGGTCAGTGGCACCGCCCGGTCGCTTAAACCATTCAGTCAGCAGTACCCGGCTGCCGGCAAGACCGGCACCACCAACGATTATCGCGACGCCTGGTTTATCGGTTACACGCCGCAGTTGGTGGCGGGGGTCTGGCTGGGCTACGATCAGCCTAAGCCTGGCGGCAAGGGCTTCACCGGTGGCGTGGTGGCGGCTCCGCTCTGGGAGCGGTTCATGCGGGCGGCCCTGGCGAACCGGCCGGTGGTCGATTTTGCCAAGCCGGACACGGTGGTGATGGTCAGCATCGATCCGGCCAGCGGCCTGTTGGCTGGCCTGGCCTGCCCCCGGCAGCGGGACGAGTATTTTGCCAGCGGCAACGAACCGGCCGAGTATTGCCCGCTGCACGGCAGCGAACCGGCGCCGGCATTGACAACAGCGCCAAACGGAGACTAGTCTGACGCAGGTGGTTCATCAGAGCCTCACCTGATGTCGAACCGGAATGGCTGCAAGGAGGCACAGATGCTCTCGTCACTGCACGATTTTGTCGCTCGCCTCGAACGGTTGGGGGAGGTGCAACCGGTGGAACACCCGGTGGCCACCCGGCTGGAGATCGCCGCCATCACCCGCCGCATCAGCCGTTATCCCAAGGGTGGGCCGGCCTTGTTGTTCCGGCAGCCGGACCAGTCCCCCTTCCCGGTGGTCACCAACCTGTTCGGCTCACGCCGCCGGATGCGGCTGGCTTTGGGGCTGGACCGGCTGGAAGATCTGACGCTTAATTTCAGCGCCCTGCTCCAATCGCTGCCGGTCAGCGGGCTGGACGGGCTGGGTGCGCTTGTGACCGATCACCCGGCGTTGGGACATTGCCGGCCTGTGGCGGTGCCCAACGGTCCTTGCCGCGAAGAACTGGTGTCAGGCGCCGACCTGCAGCAGCTGCCCTTTCTGCACAACTGGCCCGATGACGGCAGCGCCAGCGGCAGCGGTCAGTACATCACCCTGGGCCAGGTCTTCACCTGCCTGCCGGACGGCAGCCAGCCCAACTGCGGCATCTATCGTTGTCAGATCCACGATGCCCACACCCTGGCTATCCGCTGGCGCAGCGGCAGCGACGCCGCCCGTCATCATCAGGAGTACCAGCGGCGCGGTGAACGGATGCCGTTGGCGATCGTGCTGGGTGGGCCGCCGGCCCTGACCCTGGCTGCAGCCTGGCCCCTGCCGCCGGGACTGGATGAACTGCAGTTTGCCTGCTGGCTGCGGCAGACCACCCTGCCGGTGGTGGACTGTCTGCACGGCCCGTTGCGGGTGCCGGCTGAGGCCGAACTGGTGATCGAGGGCTTTGCCGAACCGGATCGTCCGTTGATCGAAGGCCCCTTTGGCAACCATACCGGCCGCTACGACCCGGCCGGTCCGGCCGCGCGGGTATCGGTGGTGCGTATCACCCGCCGTGAGGCGCCGCTTATGCCTGCCACGGTGGTGGGACCGCCGCCCCAGGAAGACTGCTGGATGATGCTGGGCTGGGAGCGGCTGCTGGCGGCTTTGCTGCCGCGGCTGGTGCCCGAGGTGCGCGACATCCACCTGCCGCTGCCCTGGGTCTTCCGTCAGAGCGCCGTGGTCTCCATTGCCAACCATGGGCCCCGTCAGGTGCGGCAGATCGTGCAGGCCCTGTGGGCGCTGCCCTGGTTTGCCAAGGCGCGGCTGCTGGTGCTGGTGGATGCCGAGCGGCAGCCCTACAGCCTGATGCAGACCGCCTGGTGCGTGGTGAACGACACCGACTGGGGTGATGACCTGATTACGGATGAAACCGGGCGTCGGCTGGCAGTCGATGCCACCTGCCGCCACTTGAGCGGGGAACGGCTCATCGATGACGCCACCGAGCAGATGATTAGCCAACGCTGGAAGGAGTACGGCCTGCCATGACCGCAGTACTGCACAAGATCACCATCTTCATGGAGATGATCAAGTTCTCCCACACCATCTTCGCACTGCCGTTTGCCCTGTCCGGGGCGCTGCTGGCGATCCGCGGCCTGCCCAGCGGACGGCAGCTGCTGTTCATCGTGCTGGCCATGGTGGGGGCACGCACGGCGGCCATGGCCATGAACCGCCTGATCGACGCCGAGATCGATGCCAGAAACCCGCGCACCGCCGGACGAGCCATCCCGGCCGGCTTGCTTTCCAAAGGTGCGGTGCTGTTTGCGATCCTGCTCTCGGTAGCACTTTTGCTCTGGTCAGCCGCCATGCTCAATCCGCTCTGCCTCAAGCTCTCGCCGGTTGCCCTGTTCTTTCTGGTGCTCTACTCCTACTGCAAGCGGTTCACCGCCCTGGCCCACGTCGTGCTGGGCATCTGCCTGGCAGCCGCGCCGATCGGCGCCTGGGTGGCCCTGACCGGCACCATCCAGCTGCCGGCCATCGTGCTGGGACTGCTGGTACTGTTCTGGGTGGCCGGTTTCGACATCCTCTATGCCTTGCAAGACCTGGACTACGACCGCTCCGTCGGCCTGCACTCCATCCCGGTGGCGCTGGGGGTCAGCGGTTCCCTCTGGCTGGCCCGCCTGTTTCACCTGCTGACCCTGGCGCTGCTGCTCTGGCTGATCGTCCTGCTGGGCCTGGGGCCCTGGTTCTGGCTGGGTAGCGCTGCCATGACTGCCATGCTGCTGTATGAGCACTGGCTGCTGCGTGGCGGTGATCTCAGCAAGCTGGACGCCGCCTTCTTCACCATGAACGGCTACATCAGTCTGACCTTCCTGGCCGCCACGTCAGCGGATGTTTTCTGGGGGGGGGGTAACCTGTGAGGATCGTTCTGGCCATTACCGGCGCATCGGGCGCCATCTACGGGTTGCGGCTGCTGGAGGAGCTGCTGCAGGCTGGACAGCGTGTTACCCTGGTGGCCAGCGCCAGCGGCCGCGAGGTCTGCCGTTTCGAGACCGGGGTGGCCTTGGATGCTGCCGATGACCTGAAACAGCGCTGGGGGCTGCCGGAGGCGGACCTGACCCTGCGCGGCGTGGACGATCTCTGGGCGCCGGAGGCCAGTGGTTCCGCCGCACCGGATGCGATGGTGATCGCCCCTTGCAGCATGGGCACGGTCGGGAGGATCGCCGCCGGTATCTCGGGCACCCTGATTGAGCGAGCCGCCGATGTGATGCTGAAAGAACGTCGACCTTTGTTGCTGCTGCCGCGGGAAACCCCCTTCTCCAGCATCCACCTGGAGAATCTGCTCAAACTGTCCCAGGCCGGGGCGCGGATCGTGCCGGCCATGCCGGCCTTCTATCAGAAGCCGGCAACCATGGAGGATCTGGTTGATTTCGTGGTGGGCAAGTTGCTGGATCAGCTGGGGATCGAGCACCGCCTGTTCAGGCGCTGGGGCAACTGACTAGCGCCAAACAACGACGGGCGGCCAATTGGCCGCCCGTTTCATGTTGTATGATCTGGTGCTGAGGAGCTACCCTTTCTGGGCCACCGCATCGGAGACCGCAGCCCCCAGGGCACGGCACTGCTCCAGCACCTCCGCCGTCGGGGTAAACACGGTGCGCACCGGCTCGGCCACCAGCTTGAGGCCCATTCCCTTCAGTCGTTCTTCAGCCATCTTACAGGCTTCGCCGCTCCAGCCGTAACTACCCAGTAGCGCCGCGGTGGTGGTCTTCAGCTTGACGGTGCTTAAGGCGGCCAGCACGTGCCACATCGGTGGCGGGATGTCGCGGGCCACGGTGGGGATGCCGAACACCAGGGCGTCGGCCTCTTCCATCAGGGTGCGGATTTCGTCATCGAGCATGCCGACGATATGGTGGCAGGCCACCTCGATGCCGTCCCTGGCTGCTCCCTCCACAAAGGCCTTGGCCATCTTTTCGGTGTTGCCGTGGGGCGAGAGATAGAGCAGCACCACTTTTTTGCCAAACGACGTGGGCTTGCTCCAGGCTTCGAACTGCTGGATCACCCGCCAGGGGTCCTTGCGGATGATCGGGCCGTGGCTGGGCAGCAGCATGTCGATCACGTCGTGGCGGATCTTCTCCACAGCGGAGAGTACCTTGTCCTTGAAGGGGCGGAAGATGCAGTCGAAGTAGAACTGGCGGGCTGAGGTGAAGTCCTCGGTTTCGTCGTTAAAGATATGCTTCGTGTCGCAGTAGTGTGCGCCGAAGGCGTCACAGGTGAACAGCAGGTTTTCCTCCTCCAGCCGGGTAAACATGGTGTCAGGCCAGTGCAGGAACGGGGCCATGATGAAGCGCAGGGTGCGGCCCCCCAACTCAATGGTGTCGCCATCTTTAACCACCTGTGATTGAAACGGCTTGTGGATCATGTTGGTGACAAAGTTCTTGCCGGCCTGGGTGGAGATCACCGTGGCGTTGGGGCACTGGTCCAGCAGGTAGGCCAGCGAACCGGAGTGGTCAGGCTCGGCGTGATTAACGATGATGTAGTCGATGGCAGCCGGGTCCACCAGCGAGCGGATCTTGTCCATGAACAGGTCGGTAAACTTGCCCTTGACCGTGTCGATCAGGGCGATCTTGTTGCTGCCCTTGATCAGGTAGCTGTTGTAGGTGGTGCCGTGTTCGGTGGGGAACAGGTCATCAAAGATACGCAGTTCGGGATGTAGCACGCCGACCCAGTGCAGGTCGGTCTTGATTTCGATAGTTCCAAGCATCGCTGCAACTCTCCTTGGTGGTCTATAGTTGATCATTTTAGTCTGCGTACTATAGCAAAGGCTCCCCCTGTATACAAGCGGCAATCGGCGGTTGTGGGCCCTCGGCCTTTCTGCTAAAGTGCCGTCAGTTCAGCTTTTTGCATCCATCGTCGTCAGGCAGTCTGGAGCCGTTTACATGCGTCAGAAAACCGTCTTTAGCTGCAGCCAGTGCGGCGCCCAATCCCCCAAATGGTTGGGTAAGTGTCCCGATTGCGGAGCCTGGAACAGTATGGCCGAAGAGCGCCAGTCGTCACCCAAGGCCGCCCAGGGTCGTGGTATGCTGAGTGCTGCCAAGAACAGCCCCATGCCGATCAGTCAGGTGCCGCCCCAGACCGAGGTGCGTCGCAGTTGCGGTATCAGCGAGCTGGACCGGGTGCTGGGGGGCGGGCTGGTGCCCGGTTCGCTGGTGCTGATCGGCGGCGACCCCGGTATCGGAAAATCGACCTTGCTCTTGCAGGCCATGCAGCACCTGGCCGGCCAGGGGCCGGTGTTGTACGTCTCCGGTGAGGAATCGGCGGCCCAGACCCGGCTGCGGGGTGAGCGTCTGGGGGTGGATGCTTCCAACCTGCTGGTGCTGGCCGAAAACTCCCTGGAGGAGATCATTGCCCAGGTGGAGCAGCACAAGCCCCAGGCGTTAGTGGTGGACTCGATCCAGACCGTCTGGACCCAGGCGCTGGAGTCGGCGCCGGGTAGTGTCAGCCAGGTCCGTGAGTCGGCCGGGCGGCTGATGATGCTGGCCAAGGGCAGCAACCTGCCGGTCTTTCTGGTGGGGCACGTTACCAAGGACGGCTCCCTGGCCGGTCCCCGGGTGTTGGAACATATGGTGGACACGGTGCTCTACTTTGAGGGGGACCGCGGCCACCCCTACCGTATCCTGCGGGCGGTCAAGAACCGCTTCGGCTCCACCAACGAGATCGGTGTCTTTGAGATGAAGGCCGGCGGTCTGGCCGAGGTGGCCAATCCCTCGGAACTGTTTCTGGCCGAGCGACCGCTGGACGCCCCCGGCTCGGTGGTGACCGCTTCGCTGGAGGGCAGCCGTACCTTGCTGGTGGAGATCCAGGCCCTGGTATCCCCCAGCGCCTACGGCACACCCCGCCGCACCACTATCGGCGTGGACAGTAACCGCTTGGCCCTGCTGGTGGCGGTGCTGGAGAAAAAGGCCGGGCTGCATCTGGCCGGTCAGGACATCTTCCTCAATGTGGCCGGCGGTGCCCGTCTGTCGGAGCCGGCCGCAGATCTGGCGATCCTGCTGGCGGTGGCCTCTTCCCATCTGGACCGTCCGGTGGACCCGCAGACCGTGGTCTTCGGCGAGGTGGGACTGGCCGGTGAGGTGCGGGCCGTGACGCAACCGGAGCCACGTCTGGCCGAGGCAGAGAAGCTGGGCTTTAAAAACTGCCTGCTGCCGGCGGCGCACCTCAAGCGACTTACCCCGACCGCCATCGGCTGCCAGGGCGCATCCAGCGTGCAGGAGGCGCTGCAACTCTTGTCCTGATGCACTTTTTGCTGGACTTGCCAGGGTTCACCCGATAAAATCACGCAGTTTTAGACTCCTGCAGTGAGGAGAGCTATGGACGCCGAAAAACGAGAACTATACCGCCAGCTGCTGCTGGACGAGATGAAGGGTTTGTTGTCCGAGGCTGACAAGACCGTCCACGAGATGGCTGATGATGCCGCGCACTTCCCCGATCCTACCGACCGCGCAACGCAGGAATCAGACCGCACCTTCGAGTTGCGGATACGTGACCGCGAGCGCAAGCTGGTCAACAAGATCAGGGAAGCCCTTGAGCGGCTTGACGACGACACCTTCGGCATCTGCGAGGAGTGCGGCGAAGAGATCGGCGAGGGACGTCTGAAGGCACGACCGGTTACTACGCTCTGTATCAACTGCAAAATGGAAGCAGAAGAGAAGGAAAAGCGGCTCTGATTGCACGACGCCGGTTGCTCCGGCGTCAAACCTCTCCAGGTATCCGGTATGGTTCCCACTTCTCCTACAGATGCCTCCGTTGATGATAGCCGCCAGCACTCCTGTGCCGGTGCCTTGTCATTATTATCCCTGTTCAGCTCCACTCTGCTTTCCACTAACCGCCTCAACAAGCTGCTGCACCTGTTTCTGTCTGCCCTGGTCCACCGTAACAACACCCTGTTCGGTCGCGCCATGCTGTTCCTGCACAACGAAAAGACCGGCGTGCTGCAAGGCATGCTGGGAGTTGAACAGGCTGACGCTGCTGGATTGCAGGTGGTGGGGGGCGATCCGGCCAACCCGCTCACCGGCCACTGGGAGCTGGACGATGGACAGATTGCCCGTCAGTGGCAGAGCAGCTACTGCAATGCTGTTCGTTCGCTGCGGATCGACCTGGGGGACGAGGGCTGCCGCGTCGTGTCTCAAGCGCTGCACCAGCGCCAGCTTACCCACGTCACCGAGGTCGACTGCCAGAACTGCGCCGAGTGCGGCTTCATCAAGCGCTTTTCCATCTCATCATTTGCCGCTGCACCGCTGATCTCGCGCAACCGCACCCTGGGGGTGGTGATCGTTGATGTCCCTGGTGCCAATCACGCCATCTCCAACGAACGGCTGCAGCTGTTGCAGCTGTTTGCCAGTCAGGCCGGCATGGCCATCGATAACTCGCAGCTCTACCGCAACCTGGAAGAGGCCCACGCCGAGCTGCGTGAGAGCCGCCAGCGGCTGGTGCACTCCGCCCACCTGGCTGCCATCGGTGAGATGGCAGCCTCAATTTCCCATGAACTCAAGACGCCGCTGGTCACTATCGGTGGTTTTGCCGCCCGTCTACGCAAACTGCTGCCTGAAGCGACCCCTGAGCAGCAGTGTCTGGATACCATCATCAGTGAAGCCCAGCGGCTGGAACGGATGCTGGCCGATATCCTGGCCTACTCCCGCAAGCCCACCATCTGCTACAACCGCTGTGATCTGCGGGCAGTGCTGCAGGAATGTCTTGACGACTACGCCGCCTCCCTGACCGAGCGCAGTATTGAGCTCAAGGCCAGTCTGCCGGCAGGCTACTGGGAGGTGTTGGGCGATGCCCACCAGCTCAAGCAGGTCTGCATCAATCTGCTGGTCAATGCCCAGGAGGCCATGCGCCAGGGTGGCACCCTGACCGTTATGCTCGATGACGTTGAGCAGGGCGACCAGGTCAATGCCCGTATCAGGGTTGAAGACACCGGCGGCGGCATCCCCGAAGAGGACCTGAGCAAGGTCTTTGCGCCGTTCTTTACCACCAAAAACCACGGTACCGGTCTTGGGTTGCCGATCGTCAGCCGGATCGTGCAGAATCATGGTGGATCGCTCAGGGCCGCCAATGGCGAGCGGGGGGCGGTCTTCACCGTACTGCTGCCGCTGGCCGACTGCCAGAACGGTACCGTGTAAGGGGCTGTAGCTCAGTTGGGAGAGCGGTACGTTCGCAACGTACAGGCCGTCGGTTCGATCCCGATCAGCTCCACCACAAGCAACAGGAGGGCTGGCGCACTGCGCCAGCCCTCCTGTTGCTTGTGGAGCATCGTTAAACTGTAGTTGGTGTCAGGTCATCAGCTCAGTGCTCACGGTAGCCCAACACCACCAGGATGCAACTGTGATCGGCGATTACGTTGATGCCGGCCTGTTTGCAGCGCTCGACCGCCACGGCGCTTTCGGCGCCCGGCTGCATCCAGATGCTGGTGATACCCTTGGCAATGGCTGCCTCCACCACCTTTTCGGTAACCTGGGGCGGGGTGATCACCGAGATACTCTTGACGGTGTCCGGCAGGTCGGCCACGCCGGCCACACAGGGTAGGCCCTCGATGCTGGCAGCCTTGGGGTTAACCGGTACCACCGTCTTGTTGTTGTCCAGATAGCAGCGCAGTACCTTGTTGCCGTACTTGCTGCGGTCTTCCGACGCGCCGACCACGCCGAAGGCGGGGGATTGGAAAAAGGTCTCAATGGCTGGTGTCATGCTTGGCTCCTTTGTAGCGGCAATCAGCCCCTTGCGCTGGGGGCACAGTTGCCGTATTCTGCGACAATGAGTTCATTTACCACGATTAGCGACAAAGTGAAAGCCGGCCAGCGACTCAGCGAAGACGACGCCCTGGCCCTCTACGCCTCTAACGACCTGCTTGCCATCGGCGAGTTGGCTGCCCTGGCCAATGAGCGGAAAAACGGCCGCAACGTCTATTTCAACGTCAACCGACACATCAACCCCACCAACATCTGTGTCAACCGCTGCGCTTTTTGTGCCTTCTCCCGCACCGGTAACGAGGCCGACGCCTATACCCTGACCCGTGACGAAATGGTGCGCCGGGCGGTGGAGGCCCGCTCGCAGGGGGCCACCGAGGTTCATCTGGTGGGTGGTCTGCACCCTGATCTCTCCTTTGGGTTTTATCTGGAGCTGTTGGCTGCCATCCATTCTGCTGCGCCGGAGCTACATATCAAGGCCTTTACCGCGGTGGAGATCGATTGGTTTGCCAGCATCAGCGGTCTGAGCGCGCAGCAGGTGCTTAAGCAACTGATGGCGTCTGGCCTGGGGTCGATGCCCGGCGGTGGTGCCGAGATCCTGGTAGAGCAGGTGCGGCAACAGATCTGCCCGGAGAAGATCAGCGGTCAACGCTGGTTGGAGGTACATCGTCTGGCCCACCAGAACGGCCTGAAGACCAACTGCACCATGCTCTATGGCCACCTGGAGAACCATGCCGACCGGGTGCGCCACATGGCGCTGCTACGGGAGCTGCAGGATGATACCGGCGGTTTCCAGGTCTTTATCCCCCTGGCCTGGCAGCCGGAAAACTCGCCGCTCAAGCTGGACATAAAGGGAACCTCAGGTCTGGACGATCTGAAGACCCTAGCCATCAGCCGTCTGTTTCTGGATAACATCCCCCATATCAAGGCCTACTGGGTGATGCTGGGCGAGAAGATCGCCCAGGTGGCGCTGGCTTTCGGGGTGGACGACCTGGACGGCACCGTGGTTGATGAGAAGATCGGCCACGACGCCGGCGCCCGTTCGCCTCAGCATCTTTCTCTTGATCGTCTGATTCGTCTGATCCGTCTGGCAGGCAAGACCCCGGTGGAGCGGGACACCCTGTACCGGCCGTTGCGTAGTTTCTAGTTGTGTCCTGACATAGGTTTTTTCGGCAGCCCTGAGATCGTCTCAGGGCTGTTTTTGTTTGTAGGATGAGGGGGGCGTGAGGCAGCCTCAGTCGGGCAGGCTCACGCCCCTTTTGTTGCGCCAGGCAGGTGGTGACCGGATTGCCGCTGGCGGGCCGATCGCTCAACCGTTATGACCACAGCATGCCATTTCACCCATTGACCTACCTATAAATTAGGCGTAAAAACATAGCGTATTTACTGTACCTATTATAAAGGGGCAAACATATGGCGGAAACGGCCCGTAAATTGAACTTTATGATCAGCCATGATGTGGCCAATGAGCTGGAATCATTGGTGCCGCATGGTCAGCGCAGCAAGGTGGTGTCGGAGGCGATTCGAAAAGAATTGGTGCGTTTTAAGCGCTGGAAATTAACGGAAAAGCTGCTGGCTATCCGGTCTGAGGCACCTCAAACCAGTGCGCAGACAATTGAAAAAGCCATCTCGGCTGATCGACGGCGAGGATGATATGGAGCAGCTTTATGTGCCTGATGCAACCGTTATCATAAAATGGGCCGTGCCGCCGACTGAGACCAAGCAGCAGGACCGTTCTCTGGATCTGCTGCAACTCTGGCTGGAGGGCGGATGCCGATTTTTGCTGCCGCCTCACTGGTTGACAGAGGTCGGCAGCCTGCTACTGCAGCACTACCCGCAACGAGCTGCTGACCTGCTGGAACTGTTGAGCGGCTTTGATTTTCCTGAGGTAGCCAACAGTGCGACGCTGCACCGCACCGCGCTTCGTCTGGCGGATAGCCAAGGCGTCAGTTATTACGGCGCATGCTATCAGGCGGTTGCCCAGCTGCATGGCGGTATCCTGATTACCGCCAACAGCGCCTACTGGCGTAAGGCAAAGGCATCGGGGTCTGTGCTGCAGCTAAAGGATTTTAAAACGTCCTGATATGCAAGCGCCACCTGGCACTGACAGCAATCCGATCAGAGGATTACAACCTGATCTGTTCATGCATAGGCTGCGTAGGATGCAACAGCTTTTTGCTGTCTACGCTGCCACCAGTCCAGCACCGTTGCCCAGCACCAGGCTGGTGATCACGCCTGAGGTTCGTCATCAAAGTGAGCTGTACCTGCCGATCGACCAGATCAGGCGACTGTTCTATCATTATTACAGAGCCAGTCTTCGCCATTCCCCACTGCTTGCCAGTACCCCCTTTCATGAGGCTTTAAGTTGGGCTGATTGCTTCTCGCAGTTGCCGCAGTGGTGTCAGTGCAGTGCCGACCCGGCTCGCCTGCTGCAGCGGCTGCTGAATGATGCCGAGCTGCATGAACGGTTCATCTACGCCAGTTTTTTGCCGTTACGCTACAATGGCCCGGGTTTTGGACGTTATCCCGCGCAGCGATCGTGGCTTGAGAGGTGGTTTGTTGAGACAGATCACCAGGGTGCAGCACCTGTACGCTGTCTGGATGCGGCCTGCGGTAGTGGTGAGGGCAGTTGGGAGTTGGCTGAGCTGGCCAGTGTGTCCGGCTGGCAACCGCAGCAGCTACAGATCGCCGGTTGGACCCTGGACCCATTGGAGGTGTACGCAGCCACCAGCCGCTACCTGCCCCATCTGCCGCAGCATCAGACTGTGTACCGTCAGCGAACGTGCTCGCTGGTTGTCCAGGGCTGGCACCATCAACTGCACTTTCAGGCTGTGGATCTGTTGCGTGATGACTGGCCTGCAGGCTGTTTTGATCTGATTATCTGTAATGGTCTGCTGGGCGGACCAATGCTGCATGAGGCTGCTGCACTTCAGCGGGTGGTTGCTGGGCTGGCTGGACGATTGCGGCCAGGGGGCTGGCTGCTGGCTGCCGACCATTTTCATGGCGGCTGGCATAGGCAGGTCGGCAGTGCGCAGCTGGTCGACCAGTTCAGACAGTCAGGGCTGGTGGTGGAACAGGCCGGTGAGGGGATCGCCGGCAGAAGGAAAGGATGAATCGCCTGCAGTACACAGGTCTGGTACGCAAAAAGGCCCTGGAATATCCAGGGCCTTTCATTTTTAACTGGTTGGGTGTGGTTAGAAACGGATCAGCAGACCGCCCCAGGATAGGCCACCGCCAAAGCCCATCACCAGCACCAGCTGGCCCGGCTTAATCGTGCCGTTGCGCCGGAATTCGTCAAAGGCGAGACCAACCGAAGCAGCGGCGGTGTTGCCGTACTTCTGCAGGTTGACCAGAAACTTTTCCTTGGGGATATGGTTCTTCTTCGAAACCGAGTCGATGATCCGCAGGTTGGCCTGGTGCGGGATCAGCCAGTCCAGCTGGTCAGGAGTGATGCCGGCCTGGTCACAGACGGTCTGAATCAGCTCGGGTATTGCCTCGGTGGCGAAGACGTAGACCTGTTTGCCAGCCATGTAAAAGGTGTTTTCCTTGGCGGCGATGGTCTCGGCGGTGACCGGCTTGCGTGAGCCGGAGGAAGGTACCTGGATCAGGGGCCAGCCGTTGCCGTCGGAACGGATGAAGGTCTGCTGGATGCCGGTTTCACCCTCACCGGCCCGCAGAATGACAGCAGCAGCACCGTCGCCGAACAGGGGGCAGGTGGTTTTGTCCTCAAAGTTAAGGATTTTTGAGTACGTGTCGGCACCGATCACCAGGGCGGTCCTGGCCTTGCCGGCCCGGATGAAGCTGTCGGCGGTGTCCATCGAAAAGACAAAACTGCCGCAGACCGAGTTCAGGTCGAAGGCAAAGGCGTTTTGGGCACCGATCTCTTTTTGAACCATACAGGCCGTGGCCGGCAGGATCATATCCGGAGTGGAGGTGCCCACCACGATGCAGTCGATCTCGCTGCCGTCGATGCCGGCATCGGCCAGGGCCGCCTTAGCGGCTCGCACCGCCAGGTCAGACGTGGACTCGTTTGGTGAGACAAAACGACGTTCTCGTATGCCGGTACGGGAGGAGATCCACTCATCAGCATCGTCGATCAGGTAAGAAAAGAAATCATTGCCGACCACTCGCTCAGGAAGGCCGGCACCACTGCCTATTATCTGTGACCGTATCATGGGGGCATAATGGCACAAACAAACGTCGTTTGTCAAAAATTAATCATTGGGCGGCGTGCGCAGGGCGCTGATCAGATCCACCAGCCCGAAGCCCCACACTGCCAGCAGGGCTGACAGTAGCAGCTTGGCCCACATGGAATACGGCTGGATCGCCTCCAGAACCTGTTGAGCGGTGACCGGCGTACCGCCGAGGTGGGCAGCGATCACCGGGGCGGAAATCTTCATCATGAAAAAGAGAGCTGCCAGGAGCAGCAGGTTGACCGCCATTACCAGCACGACGCCTTTAATCTTGCTCCCGAGGTAGATCTGGCCAGCGCCGGGCAGTATAAAGGCGTTTAGCAACAGGGCAATTACAACGCGTTTCATCATATTCCTCTCTGGGCCAGCAGATCGATCATCTCCTGGTGGATTAGGCCGTTGCTGGCCAGGATGCGGTGATTGCGAATCTGGTAGGGGCTGCCATCAAAGGCGGTAACCATGCCGCCCGCCTCCTGGATCAGCAGGGTGCCGGCCGCAACATCCCAGGGCTTGAGTTTGACCTCCCAGAAACCGTCCAGACGTCCGGCAGCCAGATAGGCCAGGTCCAGCGCGGCAGCACCGGCCCGGCGGATGCCGCGGGCCGCCTTTTGAAAACGGATGAAGCTGTCAAAATTGTTCTCTGGATCGGTCGCACAGTCGTAGGGGAAGCCGGTGCCCAGCAGCGATGCGGACAGGGGCGCATGTTGAGAAACTTTGAGCCGACGACCGTTCAGGAAGGCGCCGCCGCCAGCAGTGGCGGTGAACAGTTCGTCGGTGATCGGGTTGTAGATCACGCCCACCTGCAGCTGTCCATCGTACTCAAGGGCGATGGAACTGCAGAACCAAGGAAAACCGTGGGCGAAGTTGGTGGTGCCGTCGATCGGGTCGATGACCCAGCAGTGCTGACCGTCGCCGGCCGGGTAGCTGCCCTCTTCGGCCAGGATGCCGTGGGTGGGGAAGCGGTCCAGCAGCATGCCGACGATCAGGGCCTCGGAGGCGGTGTCCAGTTCGGTCACCAGGTCCTTGGCCCCTTTGAGGTCCACCGTAAAGTCGGTGGCAAAGCGCGAGCGTTGCAGCCGGCCGGCGGCCAGGGCGGCCTGAATGGCGGTATCAAGCAAGCGTGTGTCAGTCATGGTCAGCAGCATACCGGAACGGAAGGCCTTCAGTCAACCGGCCAGCAACGCATACATTTTGACTTTCAGGATGGAATCAGGCATAGTTTGCGGCGAATTTTCCAAAGGAATACCGCCATGATCCTGCTTGCCAACATACTGCGTGCCCTGTCGGTGATCGTCGAGATGGCCAATGGACTACTGACGCTCTACAAGTATGTCCTGATTGCCGCTGCGCTGATCTCATGGGTCAATCCCGACCCCTACAACCCGATCGTCAATTTTTTGCACCGGGCGACCGAGCCGGTGCTGCGGCGTATCCGCCGCTACATGCCCGATACCGGCGCCTTTGACCTGTCGCCCCTGGTGGCCTTTGCCCTGATCTATCTGCTGCAGATCGTGCTGCTGGACACCCTGTACCAGTACCTGTTCAATGCCAGCCTGAGCCTACGGCTGCGTTAATAAAGGAAAGAGCCATGACGATTACACCGCTGGATATTCAGCAGCAGCAGTTCAAGGGCAAGATGTTTGGCGGCCTTGACGCCGACGATGTGGATGCCTTTCTGCAGGCCGTGGCAGCCGAGATGGAGACGCTGCTGCGGGAGAATACCGAGCTGAAGGAGCAAGTTAACCGTCAGACCCGCGAGCTATCCGAGATGGCCGAGCGGGACAAGGAGCTGCGTGAAACCATGCTGGCGGCCCGTACCATCACCGAGGAGATGAAGGCCAACACCCAGAAGGAAGGTGAGCTGATCATCGCTGAGGCCCAGATGCAGGCCCGTCGTATGGTGGACGATGCCGAACGCACCGTGGCCGAATTACAGGTCAAGGTGCAGGATGTGCGGCGTCAGCGGTTGCAGTTTGAAATCGAGCTGAAGGGACTGCTGGATGCCCACGCCCGCCTGATCGAGCATGGCCGACAGGACTGAACTGCCCTGGCAGGAGCAGCCCGATGGTCTGCTGCTGCGGGTGGTGGTGCAGCCCAGGGCCTCTCGCAGTGAATTTTGCGGCATACAGGGTGATGAGCTCAAGCTGCGGCTGACCGCCCCGCCGGTGGATGGCGCGGCCAACGCCTGTTGCCAGGAATTTTTGGCCAAGCTGTTCCGGGTGGCCAAATCTGCGGTACGTATTGAAGCCGGCGAGAGCTCCCGGCATAAACGGATCAAGGTGCTGGGCGCCACGGCGGCCCAGCTCGAGCAGAAGCTTTCGTAACAGAGTACCCCCGTCTCCTCACGGAGCGGGGATTTTGGTTTAAGGAAAGGAAAAGATGATGCTGCTGGCTAAACATGGTGATCGGGTACGCGTTCACTACACCGGAACGCTTGAAGACGGATCAATTTTTGACTCTTCGGAGGAAACCCAACACGAAGGCTGCGGCTGCAGCTCAGGTGGCTGTGGGTCGGATTGCGGCAGCGAACCGCTGGAGTTTGTGATCGGCGAAGGCAACGTGATTCCCGGATTTGAGAAAGCGGTTGTCGGTCTGGCTGTGGGCAGCAGCACTACAGTAACCATCCCCTGCGACGAGGCCTATGGCCCCCGTCATGATCAGATGGTGGCGGTGGTCAATCGCAGCGAGCTGGGTGACGGGGTTGAGCCGATTGAGGGACAGCATCTGGAAGTGGTGCTACAGGATGGCAGCAGCATGCCGGTGCTGATCACCGAGGTAACCGACAGCAGCATCACCATCGATGCCAATCATCCCTTGGCTGGACGAGACCTGACCTTTGCTATTCGGTTAGTTGAAATAGTGTAACAACCCATCACAGATGCAAACGAACAAGGGCTGCCCAATCATCAGGGCAGCCCTTGTTCGTTTGAGATGAGCAACTAAGCGGTTCTATTTGCTGGCAGCAACGGTGGAGCCCACCGCCTCAACACTGTAATCCAAGGCCGTAGCCGGCGGGTTGATGATCACCAGCGTAAAGGGGATCGCCTTGCCGGGCGCCACCTCAAGATTTGCAAGGGAGTCGCCAAATTGGTTGTTCATGGCCGCCTCGATTTTTTCCCAGGGCATGCTGGTCAACTGTTCTCGGGTCAGCTGGTTGCCGGCGTAGGCCAGTTGGGTAACCACCGGCTCGTTGGTGTTGCTGAACAGGGTCGCCTTGACTTGCAGTGCTGCCCGGGGCTTGCTGAAGCTGTTCAAGGCTTCTCCGGTTATAATCAACAGATCGCCGGCCGCGGCCTTGTTCAGGTATGAAGCCTGCACTTGTTGAACGGTTATCTTGCCGTCTTCAACTTGGGCTTGCGTGCCGAAGAAAGGCGCTTGCTTGTCGCCAGTGCCCAGGAACAGATAGCCCATATAGCCCAAGGCACCCACCAGCAACAGGCAGGCAACGATGACCAGGGTTGAGGTAATCGGGCTTTGGATACGACGTGAGGCGATTGACAGCGGCGAAGCCTCGTCAGCGGCGTCTGCTTCAAAGCTGAAATCCATGCTTGCTGCCTGTTCTGGCGCAGCAACCGGGGCTGACGGCGTTTCTACGGTACCAAAATCAAACAGGCCACCACTGCCTTGGGTTGCGTTAGCTGGCATTGCAACGCTGGCGGCCTCGGTACCAAAGTCGAAATCACCCAGGCTGAAGCTGTCTGCAGCGGGAGCAGTGCCGCTGGGCTGTGCTGCGCCAAAGTCCATGCCTGAAAAATCCAGGCCGTCTGACGGTGCAGTAACCGATTGTGGTTCTACATCGCCAAAGCTGAATCCCAGGTCGTCACTATCGTTTGCTGCTGGCTGACGGGTGGCTGCCATCCCGCCAAAATCGGCGCCATCGAGGCTAAAGCTGTCGTCGGGCCTGGCAACACTGACGTCACCGAAATCAAAGCCGCCGAAGTCGATATCACCGCCCGGTGCAGCCGCGATCGCAGTCGGTTTGGTAGTGAAGTCGAAGCTGATGTTCTGTTGGGCAAGCGGTGACGCACTCACTTCACCGAAATCGAAGTTGATTGCCGGTGAGGGCTCAATCTCACGCCCCTGGGGCAACACTGTGCCGAAGTCAAGACCGCCGGCGGGCAGCGGCGGCGGCGTAGTGGCTGCCGGAGCCTGTTCGACATCAACATCGGCAAAGGAGACTTCGCCCAGATCAAAGGTCGGTGCAGCGGCGGCGATGGCTGCCCCTGAGGCGGCTTCTACAGCCGGCAGGGAACGTTCTTCGGGGGCTGCCGCACCGGGCTTCCGAACGGTGAACACGTGTCGGCATTTGGCGCAACGGACCTTGGCGCCACGCTCCGTCACCTTGTTGTCGTCAAGCTTGAACTTGGTCCGGCACTGCTCGCATTGGATGATCATCGCCAGCTCCGTTAAGCGGGTTGGTTGTCGCGCAGGCCTCGCAAGGCCGATAAAACAGCGATTTTGTATCAGAAAGGGGCAGTGGTGTCAATTTCTTATCCGTCGGACCGCCGCTGGCAGTGGGCAGCAATCGGGCATTTGCGGCATGTGGGGCCACTTTTGCCGCTGCAGCCCTCCGAGATGCCCAGGTGACAGATACTGAAATCGTATCTGATCGGATCATCCGGCGCCAAACGTCGTAGCCCGGCGGTGATCTCCAGCGCCATCCGCCAGTCAGGGGTGCGGCGGGTGGTCAGGCCCAACAACCGGCCGATCCGTTCGATGTGACGGTCCACCGGGATTACCAGTTGGCTTGGTCTGACCGTTGTCCAGAGTCCGAGGTCGATGCCGTCCGCCGGTCGCGCCACCCAGCGCAGAAACATGCAGCTACGTTTGCAGGCGCTGCCGCCTGCCGGAGCAGGAAACAGGAAGCGGAAGGAACTGTCGGCGTCAAGACCAGTGGGGCCGAACACCGTCCGGTAGTCAAGGTGTAACACGGCGGCGCTGAAGCCGTTCAGCCCTGCCTCGACGGTCTCAGCCCGAGGGTCGTGAAAGCGGGCGAAAAACCGCTCGATGCTGCCGGCCTGCTGACGCATCTGGCGGATGGCCCACAGTAGAGCCCGCAGATCGTCAGCACTGTTGAAGCGGTGCTTGAAGCCGGCAAAGGCTTCCGATTGCCGCAACGGCTCAAAGCGATCAACAAAGCGGGCCGGCGATCTGCCCAGCTGGTCGAAGATGCGTTCCAGGCTGCCCTTGATCACCGCCACGCTGCCGTAGGCAAAGACCGCGGCGATCAACGCCGTCACCTCGCGATCGGCTGGATCGGCATAGCGGTGACAGAACGAGAGCGGATCGTTGGCCAGGTGGCGCAGTGAACGCCCGGTGTAGAGGGCTTCAAGGGTGGCCTTGAGGGAACGGCCGGACACTACACCTCCGCCTCACGCAGGAACAGGGCGGCATCCTCCGGAGAGGTGGGGTTGATGTAGAAGCCGGTGCCCCACTCGAAGCCGGCGATGGAGGTTAGCCGCGGCACCAGCTCGATATGCCAGTGGTAATCGTACTCCAGCGAGCTCCAGAGGCCCGGCTTGCCTGGCCGCCGGTGCATCGGCGGGCAGGTATGCAGGATGAAGTTGTAGGGGGCGTCTTTGAGTACCAGCTTGACCCGCAGCAGCATGTCCCTGAGCGCCACCGCCAGTTCGGCCAGCTGGGCGTCGTTCATCAGGGCAAAGTCGTGGGCGTGCTGCTTCGGATACAGCTTGAGCTCAAAGGGAAAACTGGAGGCATAGGGAGCCAGGGTGACGTAGTTGGCAAACTCCCGCACAATCCGGCTGCCCTGTTCCAGCTCAAAGGCGATCAGGTCGCAGAACAGGCAGCGTTCCTTATCGGCATAGTGCTTGCGGCAGACCTTGAGCTCGGTGGCTGCCACCGGCGGCAGCATCGGCACGGCGATCAGCTGGCTGTGGGAATGGGCCAGGGTGGCGCCGGCCCGGGCGCCGTGGTTTTTGAACAGGATCATGTAGCGGAAGCGGAAGTCGCGCCGCAGGTCCAGTAGTCGCGTGCGCCAGGCGATCAGCACCTCGGTCAGCTCAGCCGGGGTCAGGTCGGCCATCGAACGCTCGTGGTCAGGTGTCTCGATAATCACTTCATGGGCGCCGATACCGTTCATCACGTCGTAGGGGCCGTAGCCGCGATTGTCCAGATCGCCCTCCACCCGCAGGGCTGGGTACTTGTTGGGGATCACCCGCACCTGCCAGTTGGCGGCGTTGGGCAGGCCGCTGGGGCGGCTGGCGTAGATCTCGGGAGGGGTCTTGTCCTCATTGCCGTAGCAGAACGGGCAGGAGGTCATCGGCAGCGCTTCCGGTTCGGTCTGGAAGTCCCGCGGCCGTCGTCCCCGCTCGGTGGCAATGATCACCCAGTGTAGTTTTAACGGGTCCCAACGTAGTTCAGACATGCAGTTCTCCTAAATCAACCAATCATTTGCCTCTAAGTCCGGCCCTTCATAGTTCAGCATCAGCGGCGCATCGGATGGCCAGCGGCCGATCTGTTCGGTGTCGCGGGTCAGGGTCAGCGAGGCGAACAGTTTGGCCCTCGGTTGCAGGCCGAGTGCCTCAAGCGGTATGGCCACTTCGCAGGTGCGGTCGATGGCCCAGCGGCAACAGGTGTTGGTGGGCACCCAGTTGCCGTTTTCCTTGGCCAGCAGCATCCCCTGGTTGGCGCTGCGTTGCATCGGCAGACGGTACTCGCGGTCGGCAATCAGGTGCAGCGCCAGCAGATCCGTCTCTTTCAAGAGCCGTGACAGATCCTGCATGCCGTCAATCCTGAAAAAGAGTGACTCGCGATTATAGCCCCAATAAAAGCCCTGCAGCATCCGGTCGGCAGAGTGCATGGCCGAGCCCTGGCGGGTCAGGTCGAACAGGCCGGCAGCCAGCCACTCGAAATAATCGCCCACCCGGCCGTTGATGGCCGGGGTGATGAAACCGGCCGGTTCCCGCACCAAACCGGCCGGGCTCTTCTTCTTGATCGGCTCCAGCAGTTTGGAGGGCGGATCAAGGCCCAGCAGCCGGTAGACGTTGGTCAGATGCTGGCGGAACAGGTGGTCGAAGCGGTCGCTGTGGGGCGAAAAGTGGTCATCGCCAAACCACCAGAACCAGTCGCTGCCCTCGGCAGCGTACAAGGAGGTACAGAGCATACGGGCCGTTTCGTCACCGTTGGTGCCGCAGGCCTGCAGGATATGGGCCGCCGCCGGATGATATTGGCTGACCGCCTGGCGGGCCTGGTGCAACAGGTCCCAGGCCAGGTTTTCTTCCGGGTGACCGATCCAGATGCCGTAGTTTGCGTTGATCCAGGAGCCGGGATGGATCCGGTGTAGTCGGCCTTCAAAGTTCGACCGCTCCAGCACCTCGCTGCAGGTGGTCAGCCGCAGGTCCTGGGCCTCGGCCAGGCCCGCGTAGAGGCCGGACAGGAAGTCGTAGGCGTTGTCGGGGTAGAACTCCCAGGCATTTTCACCATCCAGGATGACCGGGATCACCCGCCCTTCGCTGCCGATCTGCTGGTGGATCTGGCGTAGCCGGCCGCAAAAATCCAGCACCGCCCGGCTGGGGTCCCACTGGCTGTAGCTGAAGCCGATCAGGTCTGACAACCGATGGTCGCGGAAAAAGATGCCCAGGTCGCCGTGGCCGGTGGTGTAGCGCCAGGGCCGGTAGAGCCGTTCGTTGTGGTGGCCCAGTCCGCCGTCCAGGGATCTGGCCAGCACCTCTTCGTCGCTGGCCACCCAGGAAAGGCCGCACTCGGCGATGATCGAGAGCGCCTCATCGCTGACTGAACCCTCCGAGGGCCACATGCCGTGGGGGGTGATGCCCAGCACCTCTTTGAAGTAGGCCAGGCCGCGTCGGATCTGGGCGGCGGCGTCTTCCGGGTGGCGGAAGCGCTCCTGGGGCAGGGTCACCTTGGGCATCGCCTCGCGGGCCAGCTGGGTGTCGCATAACAGCGGCAGGATCGGATGGAAGTAGGGGGACAGGGACAGCTCGATTCGCCCCTGCTGGTGCAGCCGTTGGTAGAGCGGCAGAATCTCGTTCAGCAGACGCCGCTGCGTGGCAAACAAGAGCGCCAGGTCGTCGGCGCTGTACCCCTCGCCCTTCTCCAGCAGTTGGCGGAACTCAGGAAAACGGCGGCGGGCCGCCTCGCCGGTCCAGGCCAGGAAAAAGCAGACCTGCAGATCTCGCAGGTCCTGATCGCTGAAGTGGCGAATCCGCTCACGGGCCGAGCCCGGCTTGCCCTCGCCCGCCATGTACAAAAGCTCCAGGTAACGGCGGTGAGGTTCGATCATCCGCTGTCGGTTGGCGGAAAAGAAGTTTTCCAGCAGAAAGACCTTGTCATCGTCGTTCATGGTGGCCGGGTCCTGCTGGCCCTTGATCAGGAAACGATCCACCGCCGTGCCGGCGGCGTAATCCAGCAGCTGCTCGATCAGCGACGGCACCAGGTTGAAGACCGCCCGCGCCCCCGGCGTATCCTCCACGATGGCCGGCATGTCGTAGTAATCCTTGATGCCGTGCAGGTAGGTCCAGGGCAGCACGTATTCGTTCTGCACCGTATCCTTGTAGTACGGTTGGTGCATGTGCCAGATGAAGACCACATCGAGGGGCGCGCTCATCGCGGCTACTCCAGTTCTTTCTTCCAGCGCTCCACCTTTTTCTGGTACTCGTTCAGCAGTTTGGTGGCGGTCTTGTCATCCTTTGATTCGGCCACGATATGCACGAACGAGCGGTACTGGTCCGGCAACACCAGGGCCCAGTCGTTGCCGATATGCACCTTGATGCCGTCAATGAAGCTGGCCTCTTTGTCCAGCGAATCCTCGCTCATCTTGCGCATGATGCCGCCCTTCATCTCAAACGGGCAGGGAACGCTGGTCTGCAGGAAGGCCCGCTGCGGCGCGTCGGCCAGCGCCTTGGAGAACGGTACCCCCAGCGTGGCTGACAGCTCGATCAGTTTGCCGATGGCGAACATGCCGTCAAAGGCGGCCTGGAAAACCGGGAAGGCGAAGCGGCCGTCGGTGGTGCCGGCCATGATCACCTCGGAGGAGCTGGCCGCCTCCAACATGGCCCGGTCGTTGCTCTTGGTGCGGGTCACGGTGCACTTGCGCTTGAGGGCCATCTGCTCGATGGTGGAGGGGGCCTGCACCGGCACGGCGATGGTGCCCCGCTTTTCATTGCGCAGCTTAAGGGACGTCACCAGGGCCAGCAGCTCCACCCCCTCATGCAGGGCGCCGGTTTCATCCACCAGGGTGATCGCCTCGGCGTTGGGTTCCAGCCAGAAGCCGGCCTGGGCCTTGAGCGAACCGACCACCGTGGCCAGCTGGGCCAATGCCTCGGCCTTTGGTTTGGGAACCACACCGCCGCGCCCCTCATCAACATAGGCGTTCAGGGCCACCACATTGCAGCCCAGCTCGTTCAGGAGCATCGGCAGTACCTGACAGGCCGGCGAGAAGTTGAAGTCCACCACCACGGTCCAGGCAGCCTTGCGGATCACGTCGCGGTTCAGGGCCCGTAGGTAGCCTTCGCGATAGAAATCCACCGCCTGGGGCAGATCGATGATCGCCCCCGGTTCGGTATGGTGGGCCCGCCGGAAGTTTTCCTTGAAGAAGATCCGCTCGGCGTTTTTGGACATGTTGGTGGAGAAGTCCAGGCCGTCACCGTCCAGGAAGACGATCTCCATCGAGGCCGGGTCATCCTGGGCCTGGCGGAAGTGGAAACCGCCCACCTCGCCAAAGGTCTTCAGCTTGTAGCGGATGATCGGCAGCGAGGTCATGGTCATATCCCGCACATAGACCCCGGCCGACAGCAGGCCGCCCACAAAGCAGCGCTTGAGCATGCGGGAGGAGCGGTTGGCATCCCGTCCACCCAGCACGAAGCTGCCCTTGGGCAGCATGGTGCCGTAGGCGCAGCCCAGCTTGGCCACAAACTCAGGTGTCAGCTCCACGTTGGACAGACCGCTGATGATGGCCCCCTCGAACAGCGATTTCTTCCACTTCTCGCCCCAGATCAGGTTGGCGGTGACGATGGAGCCGGCCTCGATCATCTTGCGTGGCCAGATCTTGACATCGGCCTTGATCTGCACCTCGTCGCCGATGGAGGTGTCGTCAGCCACGATCACCCCTTCATTCAGGATGGCGGATTGTCCCACCCGCACGTTGGCGCAGACCACGCTGTCGGTGATGCGTGCCCCTTTCTTGACATAGGCGTTATCCCACAACACACAGCGGTTGAGCTTGACCCCGGCCTCAATGGTGCAGTTGCGTCCGATGACCGAATCCTTGATCTGCACATCGCCGCGAATTTGGGAGTTGTCGCCGATCACCACCGTGCCGGACAGTCCGGCCGCGTCCTCCAGCGTCACGTCGGTGCCGATCCGCAGGTCCTTGCCCACGTAGTCCTGCTTCTCCTCGTCGATCTTCAGATTAACCTTGCCCTTGAAGATGTCGTGGTAGGCCTCGCGGTAGGAATCGGTGTTGCCGATATCCCGCCAGTAGCCCTTGGCGCTGAAGCCGTACAGCGGGTCCTTGTTCTTGAGCATCAACGGAAACAGGTCCTGGGAAAAGTCGAAATTTTCCCCTTCGGGGATGTAGTTGAATATCTCCGGCTCCAGAACGTAGATGCCGGTGTTGATCGTGTCGGAGATCACCTCGCCCCAGCCCGGCTTTTCCAGAAACTGGGTGATCCGCTTCTCCTTGTCGGTGATCACCACCCCGAACTGCAGCGGGTCCTTGACCGAGGTGAGTGTGATGGTGGCCATGGCCTTGTTGTCGGCATGGAAATCCAGCACCTTTTTCAGGTTGAAGTCGGTCAGCAGGTCGCCGGAGATCACCATGAACCGCTCGTCCAGGTATTTTTCGGCAGCCTTGACCGCACCGGCAGTACCCATGTCCTCCAACGGGGTGACATAGGTGATCTTGACCCCGAAGTCGGAACCGTCGCGGAAGAAGTTCTTGATCACCGCCGGCTGGTGATAGAGCAGCATCACCAGGTCGGTGATGTCGTGCTTTTTCAGCAGCTCGACGATATGCAGCATGATCGGCCGATTGAACAGCGGGATCATCGGTTTCGGGATGCTGCTGGTGAGGGGTTGGATGCGGGTGCCGAAGCCGCCGGCCATAATGACTGCTTTCATAATCTCATTCCTCCATTGTATAGGGTCAGGGGGCATGGGTCATGGGTCAGGGTGCTTGGCAGGGTGTGGCTCGTTGCCCCATGCCCCGTGACCCCGGACCCTGCATTACAATCCCGCGGCCTTGCGCTGGGCCTTCTTGGCCAGCACCCGCTTGATCTCTTCCTTTAGCTCGGTCAGGTCGCCGGATTTGACCACGTAGCTATCGGCCAGCCAGGCTGAGAAATCGTCCTTGTAGCAGGAGAAGGCCGAGCAGAGGATCACCGGCATGTCGTGGCGCTCCTTGACGATCCGCTGCAACAGCTCGATGCCGCTCTCGTTCTTGAGTTTGATGTCCAGCACCGCCAGGTCGAAGGCGCCGTTCTCCAGCTTTTCAACTGCCTCAGCACTGCTGGCGGCGGTGGCCACCTCGTAGCCTTCGTCTTTCAGTTCCTCTGCGTAGAGCAGGCGGATATTGGCCTCGTCGTCGACCACCAGGATCCGGTTCATGGCTGCTCCTCCTTGCGGGTGGGTAGTTTGATGCTGTAGCGCACCCCGGCCTCCGGTGGTGCCACCACCAGGAAGGGGATATCCAGTTTTTCAAGCATGTTGCGGCACAGGGCCAGGTTGAGGCCTGAGCCCATCTCGCGGGTCTCGGCAAAGGGGGTCAACAGCGCCTCCAGCTCGTCCTGGTTCAGGCGGCGGTTCAGGTCATCGATCTGGATCACGATCCGGTCGCCTTCCTGGCAGGTGCTGATCTGCAGGGCGCCGTTCTCCAGGCCATCGATGGTGCCCAGCAGGATGTTGCGCAGGCAGTAGGAGAGTTGCTTATAGTCCACGTAAGCCTGTGGCAGGCCGTCGGCCGGGTGGAAATGGCAGCTGTAGTTCTGGGTCAGGGCCTTTTCCTGGATGTCCCGGATCACGGTCTCCACCAGCTGGTTCACATCCCAGAAATCGCGAATCGGGTAGAGGGCGTCGGAGTAGGTCAGGATCTCGTCCAGCACCTCTTCCATCTGGCTGGCCTCGGCCACGATCGAATCGATGAAGGTGCGCTTGGGGTCGTTGTCCGGGGTGGCCTTGAGTACCGAGCGGGCAAAACCGCCGATCACCATCAGCGGGTTGCGGATCGAGTGGGCGATGCTGGAGGTGATCCGGCCCACCAGGGCCATCTTTTCCATCTTGACCAGCAGTTCCTGCTGCTCCTGCAGCCGGTGGTTGGCATCCTGCAGCTTGGTCACCTCTTCCTGCAGCCGCTCGTACAACGAGGCCCGTTCAATGGCGAAGGCCACCGGGAAGGTGAAGGTCTCGATGGAGCGCAGGTCATCGTCGGTGATCGGCTGGCGGGTGATGAAGTTATCGGCCAGGATTACCCCTACCCGTCGGTTGCGGGCCAGCATCGGCAGCACCAGGAAGGTGTCCACCCCCAGCAGTTGGGCCAGTTCGGGGTCCACCTCCGGATTGTTGAAGGCGTCATGTACCAACAGCGGTTTCTTCTCCTCCAGGGAGCGGATGACCACATGGTGGATGTTGTCCATGGAGATCACCAGCCGGTTGAGGATGTCGTGAAACTTGTCCCGTTCGGCATTGAGCTTGTTCTGGCGGAAGGAGCGGGAGAGACTCTGCAGATCAAGGTCGCTGGAGGTGATTTCGTGCCAGGTCTGGCCGGCCTCCTCGGCGGAGCGAGGGCCGATGGCCAGGTGGCCGCGCAGGAAGTGACGCTCCTTGTCGGCCAAGAGCAGGAAGGCCCGGTTCATGCCGAACCCTTTGCCGGAGGTGATGGCGGTCAGGGCCACCGAGAGCACCTCCTCCAGATCCACCGAACTCTGCAATACCGAACCCAGTTCATGCAGAAAGCGCACCTCCAGGCTCTTGGTGTCGAGGAAGCTGCTTAAGGCCTGAATCTGGGCTCGTTGACGGCGGTAATCGTTGTGCAGGACGGAAAAGATGGGGGCCAGCGGGTGGCCTGAATCCCTGAAGCGGGAGAGGTCGCGCTTGAACTTGTCGCAGTCGCAACATTTTTCAAGAAACCGTCGCTGGCGGGAGAGCAGCAGATCCTCGTCGCCTGCGCCCAGATTGGGGCAGTCGTCCAGCGAGGTCAGGTCGCGGTCCCAGCAGCATTCCCAGTGTGTGGTGTCGTTGTCCATGCGAAAGGCTCCAGAACCAAGCATACCACGGGAACGTACCGGGTCAAGGGCTGAAGCGGGCAGTGGAGCGGCAGGGAGCGCTACTTCACCTTCCAGCTGGTACCCTGGGGGGTGTCCAGCAGTTGGATGTTGTTGGCCAGCAGCTGGTCGCGGATCTCGTCACTGCGCTTGAAGTTCTTGTCCTTGCGGGCCTGGGCCCGCTCGGCGATCAGCGCCTCGATCTCGTCCGGGGTGATGGTCAGCTGACCGGCCTTGTCGGCCTCGCGGGCCGCCAGCCACTGGGCGGGATTGGAGCAGAAGAGCCCCAGCACCTGTCCCATCTCGGCAAAGGCGTTGCGGATAGTGGTCAGGGTCTGACGGCCTGTCTCGTCCGGCTGACCGGCCTCGGCCAGGTAGCGGTTCAGGGTTCGCACCAGGTCGAAGATCACGCCCAGTGCCTGGGCGGTGTTGAAGTCGTCGTCCATTGCCTCGGTGAAGCGGGGCAGCAGCTGCTGTGCTTTTTCCTGCAGCTCGGCCAGCGAGGGCGCTGCCGGGTCACTGCCGATTGGCCCAGCCAGGACTTCATCCAGGGCTGCCAGGGCCTCGTAGATGCGGGTCAGCCCGGCCTGGGCCTCTTTGAGGTTCTGGTCGGAGTAGTCCAGGGGCGAGCGGTAGTGGGCCTGCAGGATAAAGAAGCGCAGCACCTCGGCGTCGAACAGCTCCAGTACCTCGCGGATGGTGAAGAAGTTGCCCAGCGACTTACTCATCTTCTCGCTGTTGATGTTGACGAAACCGTTGTGCAGCCAGTATTTGACGAACTGGCAGCCGTTGGCGCATTCCGACTGGGCGATCTCGTTCTCGTGGTGGGGGAAGACCAGGTCCTTGCCGCCGCCGTGGATATCGAAGGAGGGGCCCAGGAAACGCATGCTCATGGCCGAGCATTCGATATGCCAGCCAGGGCGACCCTTGCCCCAGGGGGATTGCCACCAGGGTTCCCCCGGCTTGGACCCCTTCCAGAGGGCGAAGTCCATCGGGTTCTTCTTGCGCTCGTCCACCTCCACCCGGGCGCCGGCCTGCATGTCCTCCAGGTTGCGCTTGGAGAGTTTCAGGTAGTGATCGAAGGTCTCCACTGCGAAGTAGACGTCGCCTGCGGCCTCGTAGGCGTGGCCGTTCGCGATCAGCTTTTCTATTATGGCGATGATGTCGTCGATATGGTCGGTGGCCTTGGGCTCCAGGGTCGGTTTTTTGAGCCCCAGCCGTCCCATATCCTCGTCAAAGGCAGCGATGTAGCGGTCGGCGATGGTACGGTAGTCGGTCCCCTCCTGGTTGGCGCGGTTGATGATCTTGTCATCGATGTCGGTGTAGTTGCGGACAAAGGTGACATCATAGCCGGCGTACTGCAGGTAGCGGTAGATCACGTCGAAGACGATCCCGGCCCGGGCGTGTCCGATGTGGCAGTAGTCGTAGACCGTCACGCCGCAGACGTACATGCCGGCCTTGCCCGGCACCTGGGGGATAAACGGCTCTTTCTGGCCGGTGAGGGTATTGTAAAGACGGAGCGCCATGGTGGACCTCTGAAATTTTTCAGGCTACTCTGCCATGATTTTGCGGCAAAGACAAGGCTGCCCCTTGCAGAGCAGGCGGCAGCAATGCTACAAGCAATTGTTGATCAGGGAGGTGGGATGGACCGTCAGCAGTACGAAAATCAGCTGCATCTGTTGACCACGGAGGATTCGGGCGCGATCCTGACGCTGCTGGTGGAGCTGTCGCAACGGCCCAAGCCGCCCCGCATCCAGCTGCACAACTACTACAAAGAGGTGCCGGTGGCAGCCAGCGCCGAGATCCTCTATCTGTTCGAAGACTCCCTCTGTTGCCGCACCAACGAGACCCAATCGCGGGCCATCGAGCTCAGCCGTCACACCATCCTCAAGTGTCCCGAACTGCCCCACGATATCTACGCCGAGGCTCGTTACAACCCTGAGAGCGGCGAGGTGGCGCTGTCCGGTTTCTCCTATGTCGAAGTGCTGCCGGAACGGCGCAACTCGATCCGGGTCAAGATCGGCGGGCTGCTGTTTGTTGATGTGGAGGCCGGGCCGGACCGTTTCCGGGCCAAGCTGAAGGACCTCTCTCTGGGGGGCTGCGCCTTGGAGGTGCCGGACAAGGCGCTCTTGGGCAACTTTACCTACTTTTACCTCAACATGTCGCTTGCGCTTGCCAATCGTCCTGCTCCGGTCACGTTACGGGTCCTGTCGCGGCTGCTGCGCTACGAATCGGAAGGCAGCCCCTGTCGTTGCATCTTCCTGTTCGAGCTGGACCGGGGCAGCGAAAACCTGGTCGGCATGTTCATCGCCCAGCGCCAGGGCGAGATCATCCGCGAACTGAAGGTCTGATCCGATTGTCTGCCGGACCGACTCCTTTTCCCGAGCTGTCCGGCCATCGCAACCAGGGCTGCGTCTATCGTGAGCAGCTCGGTCCCCGGGCTGATGGCCAATCACTCTTGGCCTATCTCAGCCGCCACTATCCCCACTCATCAGAGGAACAATGGACTGCCAATATCGGCGCCGGGCTGGTGCTGCTGGATGGCGTAACCGCCAGCGGTGATGTCAGGCTGCGGGCCGGTATGGAGCTGGTCTGGCGGCGGCCCGCCTGGGATGAGCCTCCTGCGCCGCGTCGGTTTGATCTGGTTTGCGAGGACGACGATCTGCTGGCGGTGGCCAAGCCGGCGGGCCTGCCCACGCTGCCCGGCGCCAACTTCTACCACTCAACCCTGCTGTACCTGGTGCAGCAGCAGTATCCCGCTGCGGTACCGCTGCATCGGCTGGGGCGTTGGACCTCGGGGCTGGTACTGTGCGCCACGAATCACGATGCCCGACGGGAGCTGCTGCGCCAGTGGTCGGCGCGGCAGGTGGGCAAGCGCTATCGAACCCTGATCAGTGGTAACCCGGTCTGGGATCAACAGCTCATCGAGACGCCGATTGGGCCGGTGCCGCATCCGTTGCTCGGTTCAGTGTATGCCGCAGCGCCGGACGGCAAGCCGGCCCGTTCCGAGGTGACGCTGCTGGAACGGCGTGATGGCTGCAGTCTGTGCGACGTGGCCATCGACACCGGCCGCCCTCACCAGATCCGCATTCATTTGGCCTCGGTGGGACACCCGCTGTTGGGCGATCCGCTCTACCTGTGCGGCGGTCGGCCCAGCCCGGACAGTGCGGCCCTGCCGGGTGATCCCGGCTATCTTTTGCACAGCGCCGAGTTGCGTTTTTGCCATCCCCGCAGCGGGCAGCCGACCGTGATCAGCTGTCCGCCACCGCCAGAGCTGCGTAGTCGGCTGGAGGGCGTCTGATTTATGGCTTGCCGGTCGGGCAGGGGCGGGCAAAGCAGAACAGCAGGCAGGTCAGCAGCAGTCCGGCCACCGGCAGGCTGAAGGCGGCACGAAACCCTTCGAGACAATAGCCGCCGTAGCGGGCGATCACCAGCCCCATCCCCTGCTGGGCAACGGCGGCCCCCATCAGCACGAAGAAGTTGAGCGAGGTCAGTCCGGTGCCGACCATGGCCACCGGTATACTGGCCCTGATGATCGGGTAGATCATCACCCCGCTGGAGACGGTCAGGCCGATGGCCAGGAAGTAGAACCCCAGGCACCAGGTGGGCAGCAGCGGCAGCCAGCCCAGAAAGCCGGTCATCAGCAGGGCCAGGCCGAACTGGCCGGCCAGCAGGGTGCGGCTGTAGGAACGGAACAGGTTTTGTGCGATCCGGTCAGTGACCATCGAGCCGATGATGAAACCGATCGAGGTCCACATCAGCATCCGGCCGGCGCTGTCGCGGGAAAGCCCCAGTACCTCCATCAGGAACGGGCCGCCCCACAGCCCCTGCACCGCCAGGTAGTTGCCGTACCAGCAGAAGGCGATGGCTGCCAGCAGCCAGAAGGAACGGTCCCGGCCGAGTACGCCCCAAGCGGCCAGTATGCCTGGCTTTTCGAGCTGCTCGCCGCTTTCGGGCTCCAGCGGTTGCGGCGGACGATCCTGTACCTTGAGGAAGATCAGCAGGGTTACCAGCCCCTGCAGCAGGGCGATGATCAGGAACGCATCGCGCCAGCCCAGCCAGCCCACTGCCAGGGCTAATGGTGCGGTGCCGGCCAGGTTGCCCAGATTGCCGGCCGCCACCATCAGCCCCGAGATGCGGCCGAACTCCTGCCTGCTGTACCAGTGGCTGAAGATGGTGAAGGTGGCCATCAGCACGGCGGCAGTGCCGATGCCGATCAGCACCCGGCCCGCCATGGCGCCGGCCAGGCCGTTGGCCTTGGCAAACAGCAACCCACCCAGGGTAGTCAACAGTCCGCAGCCGGAGATCACCAGCCGCGGGCCGATCCGGTCGATCAGCGGTCCCAGCGGGATCTGGGCCACGGCGTAGACGTAGAACAGCACCCCGGCCAGGGTGCCCAACTGCTCAGGGGTCAGGTCCAGATCGCGGCTGACGTCGCCGGAGACCACCGCCAGGGAGACCCGGTAGAAGTAAACCAGGATGTACATCAGCGCCAGGGTGCCGAACAGGCGCCAGCGCAGAGTGGCAAATGAGGGCTTGTTGCTCATGGAAGATGTTCCTGCCTGAATCTGCTACAATCTGCAAGCGTAAAGGTGATCGGCTTCAGACGGCACTCGAAGGAGGCGCTATGGAAGAGCTGCTGCGCAGTGAGATCGTCCGTTTTGTACGGGAAGAGCCGGCCAACCGCTTTCCTGACCGTGAGCAACCCTACTTCGATCAACCGCTAGTCGGTCTGGTGTCTGCCGACGACCCGATCTGGCTCCAGTATCAGCAGGTCATCGGCCCGTTTCACCGTACACCTGAGCAGCTCTTGCCGGGGGCAGCCACGGTGATCAGCTGGGTGCTGCCGATCACCCGTGCCACCCGCGAGAGCAACCGCAGCCAGACGGAAGTTCCCTCACGGGCCTGGTCCCAGACCCGCAGCTTTGGCGACCGGTTCAACGCCGATCTGCGTCGCCATCTGGTGGCCTGGCTGCAGCAGCGGGGCTATCGCGCCCTGGCTCCGCAGCTGGACCCGAACTGGCAGGAGCTGGCCGATACGCCGGTGGGGATTGCCTCCACCTGGTCCGAGCGTCACGCCGCCTATGCCGCGGGTCTGGGCACCTTCAGTCTGAACGACGCCCTGATCACCCCGCGCGGTATCGCCCACCGCCTGGGTAGTGTGGTGACCGATCTGCCGCTTGTCCCCACGGTTGGTGAGCGGCCCGGTGTCTATGACTACTGTCTCCATTACCACAACGGCAGCTGCGGCGCCTGCATCGGCCGTTGCCCGGTGGCGGCCATCTCACGGCAGGGGCACGACAAGCCCAGCTGCGGTGTCTATGTCTACACGACGCTGACCGGGCTGTTGGCCGAGCGCTATCAGGTTCCGATCACCGGGTGTGGCCTGTGCCAAACCAGGGTGCCCTGTGAGGAGCGCAACCCGGTGACTCGTTAGCGGCAACGCAGTGTCCTGGCCGGTTGTGTCAGTTGAGCAACGAAACACTTCCACGGAGGTAGTCATGCAGCTGATCGAAAAGATGGTCTCAACCCTGTCCGGCTGGGTATGGGGCCCGCCAGTGCTGTTGCTGCTGGTGGGCACCGGCCTCTACCTGACGATTATCCTGCGTGGCATGCAGTTCCGCGCCCTGCCCCACGCCCTGCGGCTGATCTGGCACAAGGAACATGCCGGTGATGGCGATATCAGCCATTTTGCCGCCCTGATGACCGCCCTGGCGGCCACCGTCGGCATCGGCAACATCGTCGGCGTGGCCACCGCCATCACCCTGGGCGGGCCGGGGGCGGTGTTCTGGATGTGGATGACCGGTCTGGTGGGGATGGCCACCAAGTACGGCGAGGCGGTGCTGGCGGTCAAATACCGCGAGAAGGGACCCCACGGCATGCGGGGCGGCCCGATGTACTACCTGAGCAGGGGGGCCAACCTGCCGGTGTTGGGCTGGCTGTTCGCCCTGTTTACCGCCCTGGCCACCTTCGGCATCGGCAACATGACCCAGGCCAATGCCGTGGCAACGATCTTTAAATCTACCTTTAACGTTGAAACTTGGGTCACCGGGCTGGTGTTGATGCTGCTGACCGGGCTGGTGATCCTGGGCGGGATCAAATCCATCGCCAAGGCCACCTCGTTGCTGGTGCCATTCATGATCGTCTGCTACCTGATCGGTGGTCTGCTGGTGCTGGCGTTGCAGCTGGACAAGATTCCCCATGCCCTGGGGCTGATCTTCCAGCATGCCTTCAGCCCGGCTGCTGCCGGCGGTGGCTTTGCCGGCGCCACCATTGCTGCGGCCATGCGTTTCGGTGTCGCCCGTGGGGTGTTTTCCAACGAATCCGGCATGGGCTCGGCCCCCATCGCCGCAGCTGCCGCCCGCACCACTGATCCGGTCAAACAGGCCCTGGTCAGTATGACCCAGACCTTTATCGACACCCTGGTGGTCTGCAGCATGACCGCCCTGGTGATCCTGACCGGCACCGGCTGGCTGGAGGGCGTGCCGGCCGGCCAGCTGACCAGCGCCAGCTTCGGTGCCGTTTTAGGGCAGCCCGGCGTGCTGTTGGTGGCCCTGGCCACGGCGTTGTTCGCCGGCTCCACTCTGATCGGCTGGAACTACTACGGTGAAAAGGCGATCGAGTACCTGCTGGGGTCAGGCGCCATCAAGCCCTACCGGGTGGTCTTTGTCTGCATGGTGCTGGTGGGGGCCATGATGCAGCTGGAATTTGTCTGGAACTTCTCGGACCTGATGAATGGCATGATGATCATCCCCAACACCATCGGCCTGTTGCTGCTGTCCAAGGTGATCAAGGAGGAGACGGCCCGTTATTTTAAGTGGTGATTCCGCTTTCACTCTTTACATTGGCTCGTCTTCGGCCTTTGCCTCAATACGCCGGATCGCCCCTTCCAGTACCGCGTTGTTGACCCCCATTCCCATGTAACCGGTCTGGGCGTAGGTGTCGTACTGTTCCACCATCGTTGCCAGCCGGCCGACCTGAGCGGCCTGCTGGCGGTACTGGTCGGGCTGCTGCGTGATCCGTAGTAACTGCAGGGCCAGAAAATCGGGCAGCTCGTTTTCGGCCTGGGCCTGCTCTGTTGCCAGCTTGAGTTGTTCAAAGACGTCCATCGCTCCTCCTCCTACTGCTCCAGCCAGCCCAAGGTCCGTTTGATATCCTCATGGTCGTAGGCCCATTTGCAGCAGCCGGCCTCGGCATACACATCGTACTCCCGCAGCTGGGCGGTCAACAGCTCGATCAGGTACTCCTTGCCCTGGTAGCGCTGCCGGTTGGCCACCACCTCCAGCACCGGATCGGCCAGCCATCTGGGCAGCTCTCCCTGTTCGTACTGTTCCTGTACCACTTGGTGCAGCTCGTCAAAGATATCCATGACAGCTCCTTTACTGGTCACGCAGACCGTGTAGTGTCGTCAGTATCGCCTCCCAGTCCGGCTCTGGCGTCAGGTGGCACCAGGACAGGCGGATCGAGGTTTCGATCCGCTGCTCGTCCAGCCCCATGGCGGTCAGCACGTGGCTGGGGGTGCGGGTGTGGGAGGTGCAGGCCGAGGTGCTGGAGACCGCGACCAAGCCTTTCAGCGCCGTGATGGCGCGGTCGGACGGTATGCCCGGCAGAGAGAGATTGACGGTGTGGGGCAGCACCCACTGTTGATCACCGTTCAGCACCGGTGCCAGCGGTTCCAGTGCCTTCAGCAACCGCTGCCGGAAGGCGCGGCAGCGGTCGGCCCGGGTAGCATGGTCGCGCTGGGCCAGCTTAGCCGCCTCCCCCAGCCCGGCGATCAGCGGCACCGGCAGTGTGCCGGGTCGCAGGCCCTGTTCCTGGCCGCCGCCGAACATCAGCGGCGTGAGGGGCGGAAAGGCCCCATCACGTTTGCGGGCGATCAGGGCGCCGATCCCTTTGGGGCCGTAGATCTTGTGGCCACTGATACTCAGCAGGTCGATCCGTTGGTTTGTAAGCGGCTCGATCTCTTTGCCGAACCCCTGGGCCCCGTCCACGTGCCAGAAGGCCGCGTGACCCGCCAGGAGGAGTGCGAGTTCCGCCAGGGGCTGGCTGACGCCGGTCTCGTTATTGATCTGCATGGTGGAGACCAGCAGGGTGTCGGGCCGCAGGGCGGCGGCCAGTCGCCGGGGCTCCAGCCGCCCGCTTGCGTCCACCGGCAACCGTTCCAGCGTAAAACCCAACCGCTCCATCTCGGACAGTGGTTCCAGCACCGCCTTGTGTTCGATGGCCGTCGTGATCAGGTGGCGGCGGCCCGTGGCCTGGCCGTGCTGCATCAGCCCCAGCAGGGCCAGGTTGTTGGCCTCGGTGGCGCCGCTGGTGAAGATGACCTCGTCCCGTCGGGCCGCCACCAGTGAGGCGATCTGGCCGCGGGCATGCTCGGTCGCCATGCGGGCAAATGCACCAAAGTCGTGGATCGGGCTGGCGGCATTGCCGTACTCCCGTTCCATGAAGCGGTTCACCAGGGTCAGTACCGCCGGTTCCAGCGGCGTGGTGGCGTTGCAGTCAAGATAGATGGCCATCGATGGCACCTCGCTAACGTGGTGAACTGAGTATAGGCAAGGGCGCAAAATATAAGAAATATATTGTTTTTATTGTCCTGATATATTTTATTTATAGTTGAACCGATCTGTAGGGAGGGAACCATGGACCTGCGACAGTTGCGCTTTATGCTGGAGGTGGCCCGGGCCGGGAGTTTCACGCGGGCCGCGCAGCGGCTGCATATCGCCCAGCCGGCCCTCAGTATCGCCATCCGCAAGCTGGAGGACGAGTTGGAGGTGCAGCTGTTCAACCGGCGGGACCGCACCATCACGCTGACCGCCGAGGGAGCCGCGCTGGCGCGCCATGCGCGGTTGATGGAACAGCAGATGGATGCGGCACGGCAGGAGCTTGACGATCTGCGGGGGCTTTTGCGGGGCGAGGTGCGGATGGGCCTGTCGCCGATGCTCAGCAGTCACTTTTTTCCGCAGATCCTCGCGTCGTTCAAACGGCGCTATCCTGCGTTACAGCTGTCGATCAACGGTGACAGCGCCCGCAACATCCAGCGCAAGATCGCCTCAGGCAGTCTGGATATGGGGGTGATTGCCGGCGTGGTGCCGGAGGGGCTGGATGCGCACCTGCTGGTGCGGGACGAGCTGGTGGCCTGCGTCCACCGCAGCCACCCGCTGGCCGGCAGAAAAACGGCCCCGCTGCGGGTGCTGCTGGCGGAGCCGCTGATTCACTTCAGTGAGGGATATCACCTGCGGGAACTGATCGACGAGCGGGCGGCCCAGGAGGGGCTCACCCCCAGCGTGGTGGCGGAATCGAACCTGTTTTCCCTGGCCCGCAGTCTGGTGCGGGAAGAACTGGGACTGGCCTTTTTCCCCAAGATGGTGGTGGCCAGCGAGAGCGAGATGGCGGTGATCTCCTGCGATCAGCCCCTGCTGCTGGACCTGTCCATCGTCTGGAAGAAGCACGCCACCCTTTCACGGGCCAACCGGGTGTTTGTCGATTACGTCATCCAGGAGGTGGATGATTACTACCTGCTAACCCAGGCCGCCGGCACCTTCCCGCTGCCCTGATCAGCCTGCCGGAGTTGTGCTCAGAGTTCAAGTCTGAATGCGGCCCCGGTTGCGGTGTTGCGGGCGGTCAGGCTGCCGCCCATGTTCTGCTCGATGATCACCTTGGACATGTAGAGGCCGATGCCGGTGCCGTGGGCCTGGTGCTTGGTGGTGAAGTAGGGGTCGAAGATCTTCGGCAGTACGTCGTCGGGGATACCGCCGGCGTTGTCGCTGATGGTTACCACGGAACGGCCGGCCTCTGCTGTGATGACGAGCTCGATGGCGGCATCGGGCACCTCACGTGTAATCAGGGCCTCCTTGGCGTTGGCGATGACGTTGAGCAGCACCTGGGTGTACTCGTTCGCGTAGCCTTCGGCTTGCACCTCTTCCTGCTGCTGGACCTGCACGGTAATGTTGTGGCTGGTGAGTGATGGCGCCAGCAGGGCCACGGTCTTGGCCACGGTCTGGTTGATGCTGAACGGTTGTTTTTGCTTGTCCTGACGGAAAAAGTTGCGGAAGTCGTCGATGGTGCGGGACATGAACTGGATCAGTTCCATGGTGCTGTCCACATCCTGGGCCAGTTCTTGCTGGGTCAGTGCACCGCTACCATTCAGGTACTTCATGTTTTGCACGATCAGGCTGATGTTGTTGAGTGGCTGACGCCATTGGTGGGCGATGTTGTTGATCATCTCCCCCATGGCCGCCAGACGGTTCTGGGCGATCAGGGCCTGATCGCGCAGGCGCAGCTCCTGCAAGGCGACTTCGATCCGCTGTTCAAGGGATTGATTGAGGGCCTCCAACTGGTGCTGCTGCTGGGATAATTCTTGCGTCATACGATTGAAAGCTGACGCCAGCTCGCCAATCTCATCCCGTGATTTGAGCGTCACCTGCACATCGCGCCGTCCCTGTCCAAGCCGGTTGGCTGCATCGGCCAGTTCTGCCAATGGTCGAGTGATAGAGGAGGCGACGGCAAAGGCGGCCAGGGCGCCCAGCGCCAGTAATACAGCGGCAAACGGTAACAGCTGCCACACGAGTTGACGCAGGCTATCGTTGATCACCTGCAGCGACATGCCCACATGCACCCTACCCAAGTCTCCCTGCACCGTTACTGCCACATCCTTGATCAACTCTTCACCAGCGTCAACCGTGGTAACCACCACGGTCTGGTTGCCGGGCAGGGGGGCATCGGTCTTCAGCAGGTCGTCGGGAAAAGTGGTGCCGAAGCTGTGGGCCAGCACCTCGTGCTGGTCGTTTGCCAGATAGATGTAGCGGATGTCGGTTTCGTTCTTGGTGTAATCGATCAGGGTCTGCTGCAGGGCAACCCAGTTTTCGGTCAGGATCGGTGTGACTGCGGCCTCGGCCAAGTGGCGGGCGATGGAGATACCCCGCTTGCGCAGTTCGTGATTCATGGCGCGTTGCAGCTGAGCCGTAACCAGCAGCAACAACAGCAGGCAGAACACGAGCATCAAGCCGCTGAAACCGGCAATAAACTTGGTGCGCAGACGTGTACGTATCATCGGTCAGCTTGCCCGGCGAGCCAGCGGTTCATGGTGCGGATCGAGTCATAGTTGCGGTCGTCGCCCGGCACAAAGCGGTCGATCAGCATGCCATCTAAGATCGCCTTGCCCTCGGGGTTCTGGTGGACGGTGAGCAGGGCCTGCTGCAGACGCTGTTTGAGGGCTGGATCAATGCCGGGACGAACCACCACCGGCGGGATACCGTAGGGCTCAGACGTGGCAATCACGCGGGTGTTGGCCGTCAGGTGGGGGTATTTGCGGGCAGTATAGTCCCAGATCAGGCTGTCCACCGAGGCGCCGTCCACATGGCGCTCTGCCACCGCCTTGATGGAGTTGTCGTGGCCGTAGGTGAAGATGCGGCGGCTGAAGAACCGCTCCGGGGTTGTTTTGAGCTGGGCCAGCATGTAGGTGGGCACCAGTTTGCCGCTGTTGGATTTGGGGTCGGTGAAGGCGAAGGACTTGCCTTCCAGCTGACTCAGGTTTTGGATCGGACTGTCCTTATGCACGATGATGTAGGCGTGGTAAACCGACTTGCCGTTGACCAGCGGCATGGCGATCAGCTGCATGTCAAACTGCTGCTTGCCCTCCACGTAGGGACCGGCGCAGACAAAGGCGGCGTCGATGCCGCCGGATTGTAACAACCGGTTGAGTTCCTCGTAATTGGCGCGATCAACCAACTGCACCGGCTGGCCGAGCTGCTGTGCCAGGTAGCCCTGCAGCTGCTGATAGTAACGGTAGCCTTCCTTGGGGGTGATGATGCCGCCCATGCCGATCCGTAACGGTTTGACCGGCGTTTCCGCCGGCGCTGCAGCGGTCGGGGCGCTGGGGGACAGGTTGACCTTGACCGGCTGCTGGTCGTCGGGGCTGCAGGCAGCTACCAGAACAAGTAGTGCCAGGTAGGACAGGCTGCGTCGGAAACACATGAGATACCTCCGCACGAGCTGGCTCGCACAAACAAGAATCTGCCGCATTTTTATACAGCATAGCGCAGCGGGGCAGTATTGCAACCGGCGCTTCAGTCGACAAGCGGCAGCCTGACCGCGAAGCCGCTGCCCTGGCCGGGGACGCTATGCACCTCGATGCTGCCGCCGTGGTTGCGCACAATGCCCCAGGAGACCGCCAGACCGAGGCCGGTGCCGTGTTGCTTGGTGCTGTAAAAGGGGGTGAACAGCCGCTGCTGCTGTTCCGGCGTGATGCCGTGCCCGCTGTCGGTGACGGTGATGACCTGCATCCCCTGGCTGGTGCCGGCCGAGATGGTCAGGCGGCCCCCGCCCTCCATGGCCTGCAGGCCGTTCAGGATCAGATTGGTAAAGACCTGGCGCAGCTGTTCGCGGTCGGCCAGCAGCTGCAGGTTCTGCTCGCGGTAGCTCCGTTCGATGCTGTAGCCCTCCAGCGGGATCTGGTGGTCGATCTGGTCCAGGATCTCGTCCAGCAGCGGGTTGAGTGGAAAGCGGCTGATCTGGCGCCGTTCCTGGCGGGCCAGGGTCAGCAGGCTGCCCACAATCCGGTTGATACGTCCCACCTGGGTCAGGATCTCCCGTACCTCCTCCTGACTGTCCTGCTGCTGGGGTAACTCCATCTGCAACAGTTCGGCATTACCCCTGATGATCGCCAGGGGGTTGTTGATCTCATGGGCCACCCCGGCCGAGAGCATGCCCAGTTCGGCCAGCCGCTCGCTACGGGCCAGTTCCTTTTCGGCCCGCAGCAGTTGGTGGTTTTTTTCTTCAAGCTCGATGGTGCGCTGCTGAACCTTGTCCTCCAGGGTGCGATTGAAGGCCTGGATCTCTGCCTCCCGCTGGGCCAACTGGCGGGCCAGGCGGCTGGTCAGCAGCAGCCCCAGCGTGGTCATGGCCAGCAGCAGCCCGGCAAAGGTCAGGTTGAGGGTGCGTCGCAGGGTGATGAACGGTTGCTCCGGCACACCGACGTACAGCGCGCCGACTATTGCGCCGTCAGGGTCCCGCAGCGGCTGGTAGGCGGCAAAGTAGCGCTGGTTGAGCACAAAGGCCCGATCGTGCCAGAGTTCACCCTTTTCCAGCACCTGGCTGGCCACAGCGGCCGACATGCGGGTGCCGATGGCCCGTTGGCCGTTCTCGTCAGTGACGGTGGTGGCGATACGGACATCGTGCAGGAACAGGGTGGCGTTTTGCTGCAGGCCGTCTTCTGTAGCTTGGCCCGGCGAGGTGATGCGGGTGATCCTCTCTACCAGCGCCTGGTTGTTGTTCAGCAACTGGCCGATGCAGACAGCACCCAGCAGCCTGCCGTTTGCGTCGTGCAGCGGTGCGGCGGCCACCATGAACAGACCGCGTTGCTCGCTGCTGCGGCTGTCTGCTTCGACATGGGGGGACGCTTGCAGCGGGATGGCCATCGAAGCGGCAAGTGCGGGATGTTCACGCTGGGCCTGCTGGGAAGTCAGCAGCAGAGTGCCCTGGGCGCTGGTGCCCCGCAGGGCCACTTGTACCGGCGCGAAGTGCTGCAGGCTATCGCCCGTGTAGGTAGGGTTGTTGAGCCGGTAGCGGACCAGGCCGGCCTGGTCAACCACGCTGACGAAACTGGAGGGGAAGCCTGACGCAGCCATGGTCAGGATCCGTTCCAGATCGGTTCGGGATAGCCGTTGCACAGCCCGGCCCAGTTCGGGGATCAGGGCCAGTTGTCGGGCGCGATGGGCCAGGTTGGCCAGTTCGCCATCGTAGATCTCCTGAGCGGCGCTCAGGTCGCTGCGTACCTTGGTGCGGGCCTGGCCTTCGATCCGGTCGGCGATCAGCCGGACGCCCACCAGCCAGCTGACCAGCAGGGCTGCCACCAGGGGCAGCAGCGTCGTCAGCAGCAGGCGGCGACGGATGGCGGCAGCGTTCTTCACGGGGCGCTCTTCATCCCATACTCGGTCAGTTTGCGATCAAGGGTTTTGCGGGAGATGCCCAGGATCTCGGCGGTGTTACTCTTGTGAAAGCCGGTCTGCTTGAGCACTGCCAGGATATGCTGGCGTTCCACCTCGTCCAGCGGGATCAGCGGCGCAGTTTCCAGCGCCACCGGTTCCGTCTTGCGTCCGCCCACCGGCAGCAGGTCGGCCGAAAGGTACGGGCTGCGGGCCAGGATAACGGCCCGCTCGATCACGTTTTCCAGTTCGCGCACGTTGCCGGGCCAGTGATAGCCGCGCAACAGCTCAAGGGCCGACGGCTCCAGATCGAGCAGTTCCTTTTTCATCCGGGCGGCGAAGCGTCGCAGGAAGTGTCGTGCCAGCGGTTCTATATCCTCGGGTCGCTCCCGCAGCGGCGGCACGGTCAGCGAGATCACGTTCAGCCGGTAGTAGAGATCCTCCCTGAATCGGCCGCCACTGACCTCCTGCTGCAGGTCCTTGTTGGTGGCCGCCACAAAGCGCACATCAACCTTTTTGGGCTTGGTGCTGCCCAGGGGGATGAAGTCCCGCTCCTGGATCACGCGCAGCAGTTTGGCCTGCACCGCGGCGCTGACATCGCCGATCTCGTCCAGAAACAGGGTGCCGCCGTCAGCCTCCTCCAGCAGTCCCTTCTGGTTCATGATGGCGCCGGTGAAGGCACCGCGCAGATGGCCGAACAGCTGGCTTTCCAGCAGGCTGTCGGTCAGCGCCGCGCAGTTAAGCGATACGAACGGTTTGGCCCGGCGGGGACTGTTGCTGTGGATGGTGCGGGCAATCAACTCCTTGCCGGTGCCCGATTCCCCCAGGATCAGAATGTTGGCGTCGCTGGCCGCCACCTGCAGGGTCAGGTCGTAGACCTGACGGAAGCGGGGCGAGGCGAAGATGATCTCATCACTGCCGCCACGTTGCAGTTCCACGCGCAGCCGCCGGTTTTCGTCGGCCAGGCGGTGGTGTTCCAGGGCCCTGGTCAGCACCCCCAGGATCTTTTCCTTGGGGAACGGCTTCATCACGTAATCGTAGGCCCCCAGCTTAATGGCGTGTACCGCGTCGTCCACGGTGCCGTGGGCGGTCATCACCACCACCGGCAGCTCGGGGCGCAGCTTTCTGACCCGCTTCAGGATCTGGATGCCGTCGATGTCCGGCATACGCACATCCTGCAGCAGCAGCGAGGCCGATGCGGGCGCGGCGGTCTCAAGGCGCTGCAGCAGGTCATGGCCGGTGGTAAAGGTCTCAACCTCGTAGCCATGCCCTTTCAGCAGCTTGGCCAGATAGCGCAGGATGCCGGCTTCGTCGTCGCAGATGTAGATACAGGGCATATTGGTGGTCCTTTGCCAAGGGCTCTACGGACAAAATGATACAATCCGTTCAGCATGTATACAGCAAACCAGGTGTAAAGGAGAAGCAAAAGGATGGGGCGGAGCGTAGGGACAGTTAGCTGACGTCATGCAGCAGCTGGGCGCAACGCCAACCACGCACCGCGTTGATCAGCCAGATCTCCTCGGCCTGCCCCAGATCGGCTGGATAGAGCATCTGCTCATGGATGGTCCCCTGGGCCAGCAACTCCTCCCGCATTACCCCCGGCAGCAGGCCGCAGGTAAGCGGTGGTGTCATCAGGCGTCCGTCCAGACGCAGCACCAGGTTGTGATAGCTGCCTTCGGTCAGCTGGCCCTGCCGGTTGACCAGCAGTACCTCGTCGGCTGCGGGTTGCTCCTGTCGAGCCGCATCATAGCGTTGCCGCGTCTCGGTCTTCAGGTAGAGGGACTGGTCGTCGGGGTCGATGGTACGGCTGGAGAGGGCCAGCCGCAACGGGGCGCTGTCCGGCTCGATCGGCGCGGATGTAATCTCCAGTTCTCCATCGGCCGCCAGCAGCAGGCGTACCTTGTGGATTCCGGGGCGGTTGGCGGCATGTTCTAGCAGCCGCTGTTCAATCAACTCGGCGTTATAGTGGTGACCTAGCCGGCCAGCCGACCAGGCCAAACGGGTCAGGTGTCGCTCTAGCAGCGGGTAGTGGCCGTTTTCGAGGCGCAACGATTCCAACAGCCGTGGTGGTGGCTGCATGTTCAAGAAGGCAGCCTTGGCATGACATTCGGCGTATTCGGCATCTGTCTTGGCATCCCAGGTGATGCCGCTGCCAACCCCCATGCTGCAACTGCTGGTCTGCCGGTCCAGCAGCAGGGTACGGATCGCCACCGAGAAGATCGCATCACCGCCGGGCTCCAGCAGGCCGATGGCCCCGCAGTAGACCCCCCGGGGCCGTGCCTCATGACGGGCGATCAGCTCCATGCTGCGCCGCTTCGGTGCTCCGGTCACGGAGCCACAGGGGAACAGCGCCCTGAAGATCGCCTCCAGATCGGTCCTGGGCAGCAGGCTGGCGCTGACGGTGGAGGTCAGTTGGTGCACCGTCGGATAGTGCTCCAGCGCGAAGAGCTGTTCTACCTGCACCGAGCCGGTCTGGGCGATCTGCCCCAGATCGTTGCGCAAAAGATCGACGATCATCAGATTTTCAGCCTGCTCTTTGGGAGATGCGGCTAACGCGGCGGCCTGGGCGGCATCTTCGGCGGGAAAGCGCCCCCGCAGCGCGGTCCCTTTCATGGGGCGGGTTACGATCCGCTGGCCTTGGCGTTGGAAAAAAAGTTCTGGTGAGGCGGAGAGGATCAGGTGGTTACCAGTGTCCAGCAGTGCACCGAAGGGTGGTCGCTGGTTGTCGAGCATGGCTTGGTAAAGGGAAAGCGGGTTGCCGTGGCAGCGACCTGTCAGCGGAAAGGTGTAATTGACCTGATAGCTCTCACCGGCAGCGATGGCGTCATGCAAGGCCGAGATTGCATGACTATACTGCTCAGCGGTAAGCCTTGGCTGGAGTGGCAATGGCCGGTTGGGGGAGGGGTGCTGTGCTGGCGGACAGGCATGCCGAGCACCATAGATGGCAAACCAGGCCAGTGGCAGACCAGGCAGTGGCGGTAGCGCCGGGAGGTGCGGATTGAGGGCCGCTGCTGCCTCATAGGCCACAAAGCCGACGGCGTAGCAGCCGGCTGCTGCGGCCGCCTCGGCCTGCCGGAGTACCATCGGCACCTGCGCAGGATTGAAGGCTGCCAGCGTGGTCCGGTGGCTGTCAAAAAGCCAGCTGGTGCCGTGGGGCGCACCCCAACCGTCGAGTCGCAGATGCGGAGTATTCACCAGCGTCACACGTCAAGCGAAGAGCACAGCCGGGACTGCTCAGGCATCGCTATCGGCGCCTTGTGCCGGCGGCAATATACTGTCGGCGCGGTAGGCATCCAGAAAGACCAGCACCACCGCCAGCACCAGCGGACCGGCAACCACACCGGACAGGCCAAAGGCCAGGAAGCCTCCCAAGACGCCGAACACGATCAGCAGGATCGGTAGTTTGGCATTGGTGCTGATGAACAGGGGCCGCAGCACGTTGTCGATACTGCTGACCACCAGGGCGCCCCAGATGATCAAGGAGATGCCGGCAGCTGTCTGGCCCTGGGTCAGCAGGTAGATTGCCCCCGGCAACCAGATCAGGGCGGTTCCCACAAAGGGGATCGGTGCGCAGAGCGCCATCAGGGTGCCGAACAGCAGCGGCGAGGGCAGGCCGGTGGCCCAGAAGGCCAGACCACCCAGGGTGCCCTGCACCATGCAGGTCAGGATCACGCCGTACATTACCGCCCGCAGCACCCGCCCCACGGTGTCCACGATGCGGGCCTGCAGCTGTTGGTTGAATTCCAGCAACTGCCAGCAGCGCTGCATGAAATAGGCGCCATCCTTGTAGAGAAAGAACAGGGTAATCACCAGCAGCACCATCTTGAGTACAAAACCCAGCAGGTTTTTGACCACCCCGGTGGAGTAGTTGAGCAGTACCGACAGCCCTTGCTTGAGCGCTGGCAGCAGCATGCCCTCCAGATCAAGGTTGAAGGGGTCGATAAACGGTTGCAATCGCTCCAGCAGCGGAGTCAGCAGCGGATGCTGCAGCAGCCGGTCCACGGTCATGCCGTCGCTGCCGGCGGTCAGCCGTTCCAGGTAGTGGTAAGCGATGGCCACTTCATGGGAGAGGGCGATCATCATGCCGATCATCGGCAGCACTAGGGCCAGGGTGACGGCAGTGGTCATCAGGCCGGCGCAGATGATCTCACGTTTTTGACAACGAGCAAGCAGACGCAGGTAGAGCGGGTAGGTGACGCTGCCGATGGCGCCGGCCCAGATCATCAGGGCCAGAAACGGCGACAGGATCGCGTACAGCAGATACAGGAACAGTACGGCACCGGCAAAGGCCAGCAGTGTCTTGAACAGGGTGCGATCCATCTACGGTTCCTCGGCGAGTCTGTTAACGCAGTTCCGAGGTGCAGTGCGGGCAGCGGGTGGCCTCGTCATGCACGGCGGACTTGCAGAAGGGACATTCGCGAGCCGGAGGGGCCGGGGCTGCTTCTTCCGCCTTGCGGACCTTGTTGGCGGCCTTGATGATCATGAAGATCACCAGCGCCATGATCACAAAATCGATGGCGGTGTTGAGGAAGATGCCGTAGTTAAGCGTCGGCACGCCGGCCTCCTTGGCCGCTGCCAGTGTGGGGAAGCTGCCGCCGGAGAGGGTGACGAACAGGTTGCTGAAGTCCACCTTGCCCATGAACAGGCCCACCACCGGCATGATCAGGTCATTGACCGCCGAGTTGACGATCTTGCCGAAGGCGGCGCCGATGATCACACCGACTGCCAGATCCAGCACGTTGCCCTTCATGATGAAACTCTTGAACTCTTGCAGCATGGTCTACCTCCTCTTTCCTTAATGGTCCTGCTTTTGCCCGGTGATCCGCACCGGCGGCCGGTCGGCCGCCTGCACCAGATCGCCAGGATACAGCTTGCGCCCACGGCGGGTCTCCACCTGGCCGTTGACCTGGATCTGCCCTTCATGGATCAACAGTTTTGCCTCACCGCCGCTCATCACCAGGTTGGCCAGCTTGAGCAGGCTGTCCAGCTTGATGTAGTCGGTATCGATGACAATCAGTTCAGGCATTGGGCACCTTTCTGTCCAGTGAACGGTACTGGATCGCCTCGGCCAGGTGGGACTCACGGATCTGCTCTGAACCGGCCAGGTCGGCCACGGTGCGGGCCACCTTGAGGATGCGCGAGTAGCTGCGGGCTGAAAAGCCCAGCCGCTCGCCGGCCAGCTCCAGCATGCGGTGGCCAGCCGGGTCCAGCTCGCAGTGCTTGCGGATCAGGCGTGTGTTCATCTGGGCGTTGCAATGTACCTTGCTGCCGCTGAAGCGTTGCTGCTGGATACTGCGTGCCTGCACGACGCGACCGGAGATGGTGCTGGAGTCTTCACCGTCACGGCGGTCGGAGAGATCGCGATAGGCCACGGCCGGCACCTCGACATGCAGGTCGATCCGGTCTAGCAGTGGCCCCGAAATACGGGAGCGGTACCGTTTGATGGCCAGCGGTGTGCAGGAGCAACTATGGGCAGGATCACCCAGATAGCCGCAGGGGCAGGGGTTCATGGCCGCCACCAGCATCACCCGGGCCGGATAGGTCAGCGATTGCAGGGCCCGCGAGATGGTGACCCGGCCATCTTCCAGCGGCTGGCGCAGCACCTCCAGGGCGTGTTTCTTGAACTCCGGCAGTTCATCCAGAAACAGGACGCCGTTGTGGGCCAGCGAGACCTCACCAGGCTTGGGAGATGTGCCGCCACCGATCAGGCCAACGTCCGAAATAGTATGATGGGGGGCCCTGAATGGGCGCTGGGTCACCAGGGCGGTGCCGTTGTCCAGCAGGCCGCTGACGCTGAAGATGGCGGTGGTCTCGATCGCCTCGTCAAAGCCCATGCCTGGCAGGATCGAGGGGATACGGCGGGCCAGCATGGTCTTGCCGGAGCCGGGCGGACCGATCATCAGCAGGTTGTGTCCACCGGCCGCCGCCACCTCGATGGCCCGCTTGGCGTGTTCCTGGCCGCGCACCTCGCCAAAGTCATCGCTATGGTCGTCGATCCGTTGGAACAATTGCGCCAGATCGAGCTGGTGCGGCGTCAGCTGTTGTTCTCCCCGCAGGAACTGCACCACCTCGGCCAGGGTGGCGGCCGGCACCACCTCAATGCCTGCAACCACGGCGGCCTCCGGGGCGTTTTCCGGCGGCAGCACCACGCCGGTCAGGCCGGCCTGCTTGGCAGCCACTGCCACCGGCAGACTGCCGCGCACCGGCTTGAGTGAGCCATCCAAGGAGAGTTCTCCCACCAGCAGGTACTGGTTGAGACGTTCGCCGCTGATTACGCCGGTGGCGGCCAGGATGCCGATCGAGATCGGCAGGTCAAAGGCGGCGCCCTCCTTCTTGATGTCGGCCGGGGCCAGGTTGGCGGTGATCCGTCGGGCCGGGAACTCGTAGCCGGCGTTCTTGAGGGCGGCCTTGACCCGGTCCTTGCTCTCCTTGACCGCGCCGTCCGGCAGACCCACCGTGGCAAACTGGGGCAGCCCGGCGGCGATGTCCACTTCCACGTCCACCAGGATCGCCTCGATCCCCACCACCGTTGCGCTCAGCACCTTTGCCAGCATCGTGTCACCTCAATGTTATGCAACTAATGGTGGTCCGTCGTGTTTTCGCGTTGAGTCCAAGGCAGCGCGAAGGCGCGACCGGTCTACGAAAGCATGATGAAGCCCATCTGCCGTCCCGTCTCGCCCCCATCCCTGCGATAGGAGAAGTAGAGCTCCTTGTGACAGCAGACGCAGGCGCCGGCGGTCTGGATGGCAGCGATCGGCAGTCCGGCCTCTTCCAGCTGCAGCCGGTTGGCCAGGGCCATATCCAGCCGCCAGTGGCCGGGGCTGGTGGCCTCAGCAACCGGCTCCCAGGGGGTGCCGTTTTTGTCAAAGCTGTCCTTAACCGGCTGGTCCACCTCATAGCAACAGGGGGCGATGCAGGGGCCGATGGCGGCCTGCATCTGCTGCGGGTTGCAGCCGAACAGTTGCTGCATGCCGCTGATGGTCTGTGCCGTGATGCGGTTCGCGGTCCCCTGCCAGCCGGCATGCACCGCCGCCACTACCCGCTTGACCGGATCGCAGAGCAGGATCGGCACGCAGTCGGCCACGGTGACGCCGATCATTACCCCCGGCTGGTTGGTGATGATGGCATCGCACTCCAGGGAGAGGTAGTGCGAGTAGTCGTCATTGGGTTCGTCGATCACCAGGATGTCGCTGCCGTGGGTCTGGCGTACGGTGACCAGTTTCTCTAGGGTCAGGCCGAAGGCCCGCAGCAGGATGCTGCGGTTGCCCTCCACGTTGTGGGGGGCGTCATCGGTGTTGGTGCCCAGGTTCAGCGAGTTGTAGGGTGGGCGCGAAACCCCTTCATGGCGGGTGGTAAAACCCTGTATCGTGCCGCTGGCGGCGCCGAAGCCGGGGGCCAGGTAGTGAACGCGCCCGGTGCGGGTCATCTCCATGGTATTTTCCTTTTGCCTTTCAAGACTTCTTACGCTTTAATGATTGGCGACGGTGCCACCAGATGTAGCCTGCCACCAGGGCGCAGCAGGTGACAAGCACCCAGAACAGGGCCTTGTGGGACCACTCCATCACCAGTTCCTGGTGTTCACCCAGGGCGTAGCCGATCCAGGTCAGGATGCTGCACCAGATGGCGGCCCCCAGCAGGGTGTAGGTTGTGAAGCGCAGGTGGTTCATGCCGGCCACGCCGGCCGGGATCGAGATCAGGTGACGCACCACCGGCAAGAGCCGCCCGATAAAGGTCGATATCTCGCCGTGGCGCAGGAAGAATGACTCCACCCGCTCGAACTTGTCCGGCGGGATCAGCACATAGCGACCGTACTTGAGGATCAGCGGCCGTCCCAGGTAGTGTGAAGCGAAGTAATTAGCGTAGGCACCAGCCAGGCTGCCCACGGTGCCGGCCAGGATCGCCAGCCAGGGGTTCATCCGGCCCTGAAAGGCCAGGTAGCCGGCTGGCGGCATGACCAACTCACTGGGTACCGGGATGATCGAGCTTTCCATTGCCATCAGCAGCAGGATGCCGGGGTAGCCCAAGGCACCGATGGTTTCCACCAGCCAGTTGATCAGTGTGTGCAGCATGGGATCTCGTTTCGATTGTGTGTGACGCTTCTTATACCCTAAAACCAGAGCCGGTACAACTGCCGCAGGGTGGTTTCCGCTGCCAAGGAGTGAGCCCCATGCCGATCCGACTGTTTGCCCTGCTGGTGATGCTGCCGCTTTTGTTCTGTGGCTGTTCAGCCTATAGCAAGTATGGCCGTGGTGAGGACTGCGAACGGACCATCAAGGATTACAGCAAGGCGGTGCGCTGGCTGGAGCTTGAAAAAGCCGCGCTGACCATGGTGGACAAAGAGCAGCGTGAGGCCTATGTCCAGGCTGCCGACCAGGTCCGCCGCCGGGGGGTGACCATGGTTGACTTCCGGATACTGGGTCAGCACTGTCGTCCCGAGCAGGGCACCGCAGATGCCATTATGGAGTTCGATTATTTCGTGATGCCCGACAACCGGCTGAAGACGGCTAGCGACCGCCAGAAGTGGGTCTATCGTGAAGAGCCGACCGATGACCAGGTGCCCGGATGGAAACTGATCAGTCCGCCGCCGTCGTTCCAGTAGCAACTGCCACGACATTGAGTGGCCAGGTTGCCGCCTTTTTGGACTACCTGGCCACCCAGCGCAATGCCTCGTCCAATACCGTTGCCGCCTACCGCAACGATCTGAGCCAGTTTACTGCCTTTGTTCGCGACCAGCGCGGCGAGGCCGCCGATGCAGCAGCAGTGGACCATCTGCTGTTGCGGCTCTACCTGGCCCAGCTCTCGGCAAGTCCGCCGCCGCAGTCCCACTCCTATCGCAAAAGCAGTATCGGTCGCAAGCTGGCCGCTATCCGCGCCCTGTTCGCCTGGCTGGTGCGTGGCGGTCAGCTACCGCTCAACCCGGCTGAACTGATTGCCACCCCCAAGCGCGAACAGCGGCTGCCGTTTCACCTCAACATCGATCAGACCGTTGCCCTGCTGGAGGGGGGGGCGTTACGGCCGCGCGACGAGCTGACCGAGGCCCGTGACCGAGCGGTGCTGGAGCTGCTGTACTCAAGCGGTCTGCGGGTCTCCGAACTGAGCGGTCTTACGGTGGGCAACCTGGACCTGGCCAGCGGCATGGTGCGGGTGCTGGGAAAGGGGGGGAAAGAGCGGATTGTGCCGGTGGGCAGCAAGGCGGTCGTGGCGGTGACGCTCTATCTGCAGTTGCGTGGGCTGCCTGACGAAACCGAGCCGCTCTTTCTGAACAGCCGTGGTCAGCGGATTAACCGGCGCAGCGTGGCCCGGATCGTAGCGCAGCAGGCCGGCGGTATCGACAGCTTTCGCGCCGTGAGCCCCCACACCCTGCGACACAGTTTTGCCACTCACCTGCTGGAGCAGGGCGCCGATCTGCGCTCGATCCAGGAACTGCTTGGCCATGCCTCCCTTTCGACCACCCAGAAGTATACCCACCTGAGTCTTGACCGCCTGATGGCGGTTTATGACCAGGCCCATCCCCGGGCTCACCAAACAAAACAGGGCGGAGACTGACGTCCCGCCCTGCAGATGGCTGGTCTGTGTGTGGTTCAGGTCAGGCCTGGGTGATCATCACCATTTCCCCTTCGTTGACCTTGAGCTTCTTCTCAATGCCCGGTCCCACCACCAGGGCCCCTTCATACTGCAGCTCCACGTCGTTGATCACCATCAGCGGGAAGCTGCCGCCACCGCCACCGGGGGTGGTGACCTTGACCTTCTTGACCGGTTTGCCGAAAAAGTCGCTGATCTGTTTGGCTGTGGACTGGCTGACCGCGATCATACCCAGCTGGTCGAAGCTGCTGCTGGCATCGCTCTTGGGCAGGTGCGCCACCCGCAGCTGCATCCCTTCATCCGACGAGACCGGCGAACCCAGCGCCGGTGAGGCAGCAGGCTGCTTCGCCAGGGCCTGCTCCAGCTTTTTCATGGCCAAGTTCAGGGTGATGTTGACCATCGACATGTTGACATTCTTGGCGCAGGGCACACACAGAAAGGCACCCGGCAAGGTCCGTACGATGATGCGACCTTCGGTGTAGCGCAGATCGAGCCCATGGACACTCTGCGAAATCTGCAGGCCGTGAATACAGTCGAGGATTGTCGTGGCGGCTGTGCCAAGCTGCGCTACGTCCAGTAGCGGTGGGCAGGCATGGGCCAGTACCTTGCCCTGGTCGTTAAACAGGCTGGAGCCGATCACGCCATCGATGGCCGATATCTGGTGGAGGATTTCCTGCATGCGCGGTCTCCTACTTGCCCGGTGCCAGGGCGGCCTTGATCTCGGCCTCGACCCCGTCCAGTTTGCTATTGGGTTTGATGGCGATGCACAGGTAATGCTGGCGTGAATCGTAGAGCAGCAGATCGAAGTTATCGGTCTGGGTCACGGCGGCACGCAACTCACCCAGGCCCATCAGCTCGCCCAGTTTGATGCTGGATTGCGCCATAAACAGCCCCTTGGCCGACAGCGATTCAGCCTCCTGGCTGTCGTCCTGCACCGGGTGGCCTTGTTTGTCCAGCAGTGTGGCATAGGTGACGGCGTTGACACTCATCACGCGGGCCGCTGCTGCGCTCATGGTGCGTTGTTGCGAGGTAGCGGGGTCCGGCTCTCGGGGCTGCTGGCGGCGTTCGCTCTGTTCGATCACATCCTTGAACGATTCGGCCTCTTCATGGGCCTCCTCGTCCATCCGGCGGTGGGCCTCCAGCAGCAGGAAGTTGAGGCTGCAGTGGATGGTGCAGACGTTGGTGGTCATCTCGGGGGCCAGGGAGAAATTGCCGCCGGGCCATTTCAGGATGGCATAGATCGCCTCTTCGCCGCTGTGCTTACCCTGCTCGGCGTGGATGATCTCGCCATCCACAAAATAGATGGCGCCACGCTGGTCTTTGTACTCAACCGTGATGCAACCGCAGTATTTGTTGTGTCCCTTGAGCTGGATAACGTCGGCGAGTGAGAGGCCGGCAATCTCGCCCTGAAAGCCACTAACCTTGTCTGCCATGTAGGAGTCTCCCCTGCTGATCTGCTCCGATAGGAGGGCTGGTGCCACGAAATCGGTATCTTAAGCACTTTTGGCGGCGAGCGCAAGGGGGAAAGTGTGATCAGAACCCTGTGCCTCAACGCACAAGGCCCTGCCGGTATGCCGGCAGGGCCTTGTGTAGTGTCTGTTCAGAGCGACACGCTATTCGCAGAGATCGATCTTCACATCCCAGTTTTTCAGCTTCATGGTGCCGTTCTTCTCAAGGTTGAGGTGCATCTTGAAGGCGCGATCCCACAGTTGCGGCTCGTGACCAACCTTGCGCTTGAGACAGTCTGCCTCGGCAATGTTCAGGTACTCGGTCAGTTGGGCCTTGTAGTCCGGGTGGGCGCACTTCTCGATGATGCGACGGGCACGCTCTTTCGGAGCTACACCACGCAGGTCGGCCAGGCCCTGCTCGGTGATAACGCAGTCCAGGTCGTGCTCGGTGTGGTCGATGTGCGAGCAGTGCGGCACCACGCAGGAGATGCCGGTCGGGTCAGTCTTGCTTGGGCGGCTGGAAGGGGTATGCATCATCTTCAGGAAGCCGTTGCGCAGGAAGTCGCCGGAACCGCCCAGGCCGTTGATCATGCGGGTACCGCCAACCAGGGTGGAGTTGGCGTGTGCGTAGATGTCGATCTCGACCGGGGTGTTCATGGCGATACATCCCAGACGACGGATCGGCTCCGGTGCGTTGGAGATGGACAACGGACGCAGGGTGATCTTGTCGAAATACTTGTCCATGTTGGCAAAGAAGCGGGGGAAGCCTGGATCAGCCGACAGGGACAGGGAGCAGGAAGAAGCCGCGTCCAGTTTGCCGGAGTCAAACAAGTCCAGCATGGTGTCTTGCAGCACCTCGGTGAAGACGGTCAGGTTCTTGAAAGGACCCTTTGCCAGGCCGCCGATGACGGCGTTGGCGATGGAGCCCACGCCGGATTGGATCGGCAGCAGGTTCTTGGGCAGACGACCGGCCTTCACTTCGTGGGTGAAGAAGTCGATGATATGGTTGGCAATCGCCTCGGAGGTATCATCCTGCTCGGCAAAGGCGCGACCCTGGTCACGCAGTTTGGACTCGACCACGGCAATCACCTTGCTGGGATCGCAGGGGATCGAGATGGAGCCGATGCGTGAATCAGCCTTGGTGATGTTGAATACCTGACGGTTCGGCGGGGTCAGGGGGGTCAGCAGGTCATGGATGCCCTTGAAGGAAGGCTGTCCGGTGTTTACCTCCAGGATTACGCGGTCGCAGATCATCAGGATTTCGGGAATCACGCCGCAGGAAGAGGTGGGAACCAGGCTGCCGTCTTCCAGCACTTCAGATACCTCGATGATAGCCAGATCCAGCTTGCCGGTGGGGGTGTCTTTGGTGTAGAAGCCGTAGCCCAGATCCTGAGCGAACAGCGAGAGGTGCTTGTCGCCCATCCGGATGCGACCGGCGTTGATGCCGGCAGCGATGTCCTTGCCGGTCTGGTAGGGCCAGCGGCGATCGATCATATCCAGTTGTGCCCAGCGGTTTTCGGTCTCTGCACCAACCGAGGCGCCGATGAACAGGTTGAACTTCAGTTTGCCCTGCAGGTTGTTTTTCTCGACATGCTCAGCCAGCGCAATCGGCACCACTTTAGGATAACCGGCCGGGGTAAAGCCGGACCAGCCCAGGTTCATGCCGTCTTTGAAAAAATCAATGGTCTGCTCGGGGGTCATTACCTTGTTCAGCAAGGACTTGCACTGAACGCGGTCTTGCAGGGTTCCGTACTCGGACATCGTGTTACCTCCTGTTTGTTTTTTGCGTTTACAGCAAAACGTGCTGTCGGCAGTAAAGGGGTGTTAAAAAAGCTGAAATAAGCAAATAATCTAAGTATATCGGGCTGTTATTGAGTGGAATAACGACTTTGCGTCAGTAAAACCGGATTCTACTTATCTGGTCGGTTGTGTCAAGTTAAATTATATGGTTTTCAGCATTTTTAAGGAATAAAGGGGGTTGGCGGATAGTTAACCCGCAGCAGGCAGAGTCCCTGCGGCGGTGCGGTAACCCCGCCCAGGCAGCGATTAGGTGTTTGCAGCAGTTCGACGATCAGGCCTGGGCTGAAGCGGCCCCGGCCGATATCCACCAAGGTGCCGGCCATGATTCTGACCATGTGCTTGAGGAAGCCGCCGCCTGTCACGTCAATCGTGATCAGCGGGCCGTGCTGGTTGATCTCGATGGCGTCGATACGACGTTGGCTGGTGACGGCGGTGCAGTTCTGGCCACGGAAGGCGGCAAAATCGTGGCTGCCGATAAAGTGGTTAGCGGCGGAACGCATGGCATCGAGATCCAGCAGGTCGCGTACGTGCCAACTGGTACGGCGGTTGAGCGGCGAGCGTTGGCGGGCATTGTAGATGGTGTACCGGTAGGTCTTGTTGTGGCTGCCGCCGATCACCCGGAAGTCGTTGGGCACCTCTTCGGCGGACTGGATGGCGATATCGCCCGGCAGAAAGCCGTTGACCCCTGCCACAAAGGCCCGCAGCGGGATGCTGGATTCAGTCCGGAAGGTGGCGGGCATAGCCAGGGCATGCACCCCGGCATCGGTGCGGCCGGCGGCCTGCACCCGCACCCGCTGTCCCAGAATCTTTGCCAGCGCCAACTCGACGGTCTCCTGAATTGAAGGACCGTTGGCCTGCTCCTGCCAGCCGCAATAATTGGTGCCGTCGTATTGAATGGTTAATTTTATCGTGCGCATGAAAAAGGGAGCGGTCTTTTTCCGCAATCTCGGTGTCAGGCTTCCCATTCCCTTGTGCGGCGTACTGATCTGTACGCCTCCGCGTGAATGCTCGCCTTCCTTGACCTTGCGAAAAAATCCTCGCTCCCTGAACTCCTCGTCAGTTGAGGTTGCAATCTAGGTGAGGCTACTTCTCCAACAGGATGCGCAGCATCCGCCGCAACGGCTCCGCCGCCCCCCACAGCAGCTGATCGCCGCAGGTGAAGGCCTGCAGGTACTGGGGGCCCATCTTCATCTTGCGCAGCCTGCCAATCGGCACGGTCAGGGTGCCGGAAACGGCCGCCGGGGTCAGGCCGGCCAGGGTCTCGGCCTTGGTGTTGGGGATCAGCTTGACCCACTGGTTGTCATTGGCAATCAGCTGCTCAATCTCGGCCAGCGGCAGGTCCTTGTTCAGCTTGATGGTGATGGCCTGGCTGTGGCAGCGCATGGCGCCAACCCGTACACAGATGCCATCCACCGGGATCGGGCTGCTGGTGCCCAGGATCTTGTTGGTCTCCTGAAACCCTTTCAGCTCTTCACGGCTCTGGCCGTCATCCACCTCGCGGTCGATCCAGGGCAGCACGTTGCCGGCCAACGGGAAGCCGAACTCTTTGGTGGGCATGGAGCCGTCCCGCAGGGTCTCGGTCACTTTCTTGTCGATCTCCAGGATGGCGGAACCGGGGTTTTTCAGCTCTTCGGCCACCACTCCCTGTAGGGTTCCCATCTGGGCCAGGAGTTCCCGCATGTTGGGGGCGCCGGCGCCGGAGGCCGCCTGGTAGGTCATGGAGGAGATCCATTCCACCAAATTGGCGCGGAACAGGCCCCCTAAGGCCATCAGCATCAGACTGACGGTGCAGTTGCCGCCGATAAAATCCTTCTGGCCGTTTGCGAGCGCCTTGTCGATCACGTTGCGGTTGACCGGATCGAGGATGATTACGGCGTTGTCTTCCATCCGCAGGGTGGAGGCGGCGTCGATCCAGTAGCCGGTCCAGCCCTGCTTGCGCAGCTCGGGATGCACTGCCTTGGTGTAGTCCCCCCCCTGGCAGGTGATGATCACGTCCAGTTTTTTCAGCTCAGCGATGTCGTCGGCGTTCTTCAGGGTGCCGGCGTTCATCGGGGCAGGCTGTCCCGCCTGGGAGGTGGAGAAAAAGACCGGCTCAAAACCGAGGGCAAAGTCGTTCTCTTCCTGCATCCGTTGCATCAGCACCGAGCCGACCATGCCGCGCCAACCGACGATACCTACTTTCATGGTGATCACTCCTTTGTGAGGGTTCTTGTAATTAGCCAAGTGCCGCGATGATCGCGTCACCCATCTCCTTGGTATTGACCAGCTTCTCGCCCGGTTTGTTCTGGAAGATGTCGCGGGTGCGGTAACCCTGGTCCAGCACCTTGGCCACGGCGTTGTCGATGGCATCGGCCGCATCAACCATGCCGCAGGAGAACTTGAGCATCATGCCGGCCGACAGGATCTGGGCGATCGGGTTGGCGATGCCCTGGCCGGCGATGTCCGGTGCCGAACCGCCGGAGGGCTCGTACATGCCGAAGGTGCCTTCGGCCAGGGAGGCCGAGGGTAGCATCCCCAGGGAGCCGGTCAGCATGGCCGCCTCGTCGGAGAGGATGTCGCCGAACATGTTCTCGCACAGGATCACGTCGAACTGCTTGGGCCACTTGACCAGCTGCATGGCGGCGTTGTCGACGTACATGTGGGTCAGCTCCACATCGGGGTACTGCTTGGCAATATCGATCACTATCTCGCGCCAGAGTACCGAGGAGGAAAGCACGTTGGCCTTGTCGATGGAGCAGACCTTCTTGCCCCGCTTCTGGGCGGCCTGGAAGGCCACATGGGTGATCCGCTCGATCTCGGGCACGCTGTACTTCATGGTGTCGATGCCGATCCGGTTGCGGCCTTCGCCCTCAATCCCTTTGGGCTGGGAGAAGTAGATGCCGCCGGTCAGCTCCCGTACCACCAGCACGTTGAAGCCGCCGGCAATTACCTCTTCCTTCAGCGATGAGGCGCCGGTCAGCGACGGGAAGATGATGGCCGGCCGCAGGTTGGCGTAGAGACCGAAGATCTTGCGCAGTGGCAACAGCGCCCCCCGCTCCGGCTGTTCGTCCGGCGGCAGGGTCTCCCATTTGGGGCCCCCGACGGAGCCGAACAGGATTGCATCGCTGTTTTTGCAGATGTCGATGGTGGTCTGGGGCAGCGCCTTGCCCTCGTTGTCGATACCGGCGCCGCCCACATTGGCAAAGGTGCCCTCAAAGGTAACGTCGTACTTTTTGCCGATCACGTCCAGCACCCTGGTGGCCTCAGCCATCACCTCAGGTCCGATACCGTCACCCGGCAGGACCGCAATCTTGTATGTCTTCGCCATGTTCAACCCCTCCATCAAAAAAGTGCGCTAGCTTACTGTATACACAACAGCTTTGTCAATCTTCACGCAAAAGGGGCCACCTCTCTCAAGATTGCCCCTTGCTTTTGCCGGTATGGTAGCTGTCCGGTTTCAGTTTAAGGATGATAGCGAGACGGTGAGGAATGCGGCGACGCAGGCGTACACGGTAGTACGTCGAGGAGCCGCAGACGAGCCGACGAAGCTAGCGCCTTAAAATGGAAGCGGAACTAGAGACCGGCCTTTTGTTTCAGCTCTGCTGCCTTGTCGGTCCGCTCCCAGGTGAACTCCGGCAGCTCGCGGCCAAAGTGGCCGTAGGCAGCGGTCTTCTTGTAGATCGGGCGCAGCAGGTCCAGCTGCTCGATGATGGCGCGGGGGCGCATGTCAAAGGTTTCGCGTACCAGTTCAGCCAGGCGGTGTTCGGAGACTACGCCGGTGCCGAAGGCGTTGACCATGATCGAGACCGGCTCGGCCACGCCGATGGCGTAGGCCACCTGCACCTCGCAGCGCTCGCACAGGCCGGCCGCCACCAGGTTTTTGGCCACATAACGGCCCATGTAAGCGGCGGAACGGTCCACCTTGGAGGGGTCCTTGCCGGAGAAGGCGCCGCCGCCGTGGCGACCCATGCCGCCGTAGGTGTCGACGATGATCTTGCGGCCGGTCAGGCCGCAGTCGCCCATCGGGCCACCCACCACAAAGCGGCCGGTGGGGTTGATGAAGAAGCGGGTCTCGCTGTCCATCAGGTGGGCCGGGATCACCTTCTTGATCACCTCGTCCATCACGCCCTCGCGGATGGTCTCCTGGGTCACGTCCGGGGTGTGCTGGGTGGAGATGACCACCGTGTTGACCCGCACCGGTTTGCCGTTGTCGTATTCCACCGATACCTGCGATTTGGAGTCGGGACGCAGGAAGTTCAGCAGCCCTGATTTGCGGACATCAGCCAGGCGCTTGAGCAGTTGCTGGGAGAGCTGGATCGGCATCGGCATCAGCTCCGGGGTCTCGTTGCAGGCGTAGCCGAACATCAGGCCCTGATCGCCGGCCCCTTGCTCCTTGAACAGGCCTTCGCCCTCGGTAACGCCCTGGGAGATGTCGGGTGACTGGCGGTCCAGGGAGACCAGCACGGCGCAGGTCTCATAGTCAAAGCCCATCTCTGAACCGCAGTAGCCGATCTCCTTGATGGTGTTACGGACGATCTCGGCATAGTTGATCACGGCACTGGTGGTGATCTCGCCGGCAATCACGGCCATACCGGTGGTCACCATCGTCTCGCAGGCTACGCGGGCCTTGGGGTCCTGGGCCAGGATCGCATCGAGGATGCTGTCTGAGATCTGGTCGGCAACCTTGTCGGGATGCCCTTCGGATACGGATTCTGAGGTAAAGATGAACTTCTCGGCCATGGTCTGCGGTCTCCTCGTATTGGTCGTTCGCAACGGGATGATAGGGAGTAAAACAAGACGAAAAGACTATAAGTAACGGCAGGTTCTGTCAACCAAAAAGCGGCCCGCCGATGCTTGGTCAGCGGTTGGTTATCTGGCCTGTCGCCAACTGGTGCGCAACCGGCACAGCTCTCGGCCGTCGTCGGCATGCTCGATCCGGTGCAGCAGGGTCTGGGGATCGTCCGGCAGGGGGGCGCAGCAGGAGCGGATCCTGTCGCCGTAGAGCGCCTCGGCCCGAAAGCCGATCTCCAGGCGGGTGACCTGGCAGCTGTCGGCGATCGCGGCCGGCACCGCCTCCAGGGCCCAGCCGGCATAGACCGTATTGTTGACGTGACGGTTCGGATCGAGATCGGCCCGCAGCACCGGCAGCTCAAGGGCTGAGCTGCACTGTTCCAGCATCGGCAACGTGCTGAACGGATCGGCCAGCGCCCGCAGCGGTCGCAGCGGGTAAGGCGGCAGGTGGTCGTCGATCTTGACCGGGCGGCGGCTCTTCAGGTCAAGCACCGCCCAGGAGGTGGTGGCCTGGCCGATCTGCTGGCCAGCGGCATTCAACAGCTGATAGTCGCGGATCGAAAAGCGTCCCTCGCGGGTCACCGGCCAGGTCCGTACCGTGACCTCTTCGGCGCCACGGGGGTAGTGTTCCAGCTCCAGGGTCAGCCGCGACAGCACCCAGGTTAGCCCCAGTTTTCTCAGATCCCGTACCGCCACTCCCAGTTGGGTGGCATGCTCAATGCCGGCATCCTGCAGCCAGGTCATCACCACCGGCAGTCGCACCGCCCCCTGCTGATCCACCTCGTGGTAACGTACCCCGAAACGGCATTCCAGTACTGGCCCGCTCATGGCGTATCCCCTCCCCGGTGCCGGACGCGGTAACGCACATAGAGCTGGCCACCCAGATCCAGCAGAATCAGCACACTGACGATCGCCATCAGGGCGTTGTCCTGACGGAAGTAGGCCAGACAGTTGAAGAACATGTAGAGGGTCACCACGCCGGTCAGCATGCGGCGGATGCTGCGCACCACCGCAGCAGGGTCGCTGTCTTCGCTTTGCGGTGTCAGGCGCAGCAGGTGCGGCGCCAGGTGGTAGCCCAGACTGGCGTCCAGCAGGATCAAGGCGATGTTGAGGCTGAAGGCCGTCAACAGCATGGTTTCAGGTGACAGATTCACGCGTCATCCCCGCGGGTGATGTAGTCAGGCGGCAGGTCACAGCTGGCCGGAATCTGGAACGGCACCGGGTAGCGGATACCGGCCTTGTGGGTGGCGGCCAGCCCAACAGCAGTCCGCTCCAGCCAACTGGCCGGGATGCCGACGCACAACTCGTGGTCCTGGGTCATGGCAAAGCGTCGGTCTCCCAGACAGGGGATCTCCACCGCCGGCTCATTGGTCAGGGCCACCTGGGCCACGGCCCTTGAGCAGACCCCGGCGTCACCGGAACTGCGCATCACAAACTCACCGCCCTGCTGGTACAAGAAGGCCTGCACCAGCCGCATGGCCTGGGCCGAGTTGACGTACAGCACGACCAGATCGGGCGTAAAGCCGTCCACCGGCCGTGCCAGCGGGTAGGTCAACAGTCCCGCGACGCCGGGGGCCAGACGGGGCATCTGTTGCTGCATGGCCTGTGCGGCTGCCTGGTCCTGCTGGTAGATGCCGGTATTGACCGAGCCGTTCAGTACCCGCTCCGGCGGGGCGATGATGCCCGCGCAGGCGGCGCCAAGCACACAGTGGGAGCTGGCCTGGTCGGCCCAGGTTGACCAGCCGTACATCCGGCTGTAGGCGATCTGCTGGCAGACACTTACGCGCTGGCCGCGCAGCCGGACCTTCTTCCCCTCCAGCAGTGCGCTGTCGCGCACCAGGTTGACCCCCACCGGTTGGGTGGCCGGGTTAATGGTCTCACGAACGGTTGTCAGAAACGTTTCCATCGGGTTTCCTCCTTGGTCAGGTCAGAGCATCAGGTCGGAGCGGTCTGCTGTTCCAGTGCAGTCAGCCAGGCCAGGGCCTCTGCCGCACTTGTGCCGCACATCTCTGGGTTGGGCTGTAGGCTGGCGCAGACGGCGGGTCGCTCGGGCTGTCCGAACAGCAGGCAGCGCAGGTGGTGATCAAGCTGCGGGCAGGGCACACCGGCCGACTTGCCCTGCGGCAGGCCAGGCAGAGGAGAGGAGATGGATGGGGCGATGCAGCAGGCGGCGCAGCTGGTGCGACAGTCCATCGTTAGCCCTTGCCGGTTGGCGGACGTCGGCCCCGGCTGGTGCTTGGTCTGGCCTTTGTGGCGGGTGGGGCCGGTTGTGCTGTTTTAGGCGCTGGTTTGCGCTGCGCTGCGCCCTCGTTGCTGCGGGAGCCACCGGTCTTGGGCGCTGGACCTTTGCGGCGGGCCGGACCTGGTCTGCCGCCGGCCGGTTGCGGCTTCTGGGGCCGGGCGATGCTGACCGTGATCTGCAGTCCCTCCATCAGGGCGCCGTCCAGGCAGTCGATCGCCTCCTGCAGCTCCTCTTCGCTGGACATGCGCACGTAGCCGCAGCCCTTGGATTTGCCGCTGATCGGGTCGGTGATGATATGTACCGAGGTGACCGTGCCGGCCACGCTGAACAGTCGCCGCAGGTCGTCGTTGGTGGCCTCGTAGGGCAGGTGGCCGATATACAGTTCTTTTGCCATGGTTGCTTCCCTTCTGTTGCTGATGTCTGGACTCTGCCATGCATCAGCCTGTTTTGTCACGGCAAAAAGCGGTGCGATCCTGTCACTACCGCATACCTGCAGTTCATGAGTGGCGATACACCTCTCTGCGATGACCTGCCTTCACCACCCAGACCGTCAGTTCGTGGTCCTGGACTGAATAGATGATCCGGTAATTGCCCTGACGGATACGGTAGCGCTCCTGGCCGGTCAGTTTTTCAGAACCGGCTGGTCGTGGTTGCTCAGCAAGGGAGGCGATCCGTTCCATGATCCGTCTAAGGTCATGTTTTGGTATGGCTGCCAGATCTCTCCTGACCGAGTCACGGAAGAAGATACTATAGGCGGCCATTGGCCTTCAGCTCTTGCAGCATGCTTTCGTAGCTGACCAACGGTTCATGCACCCGCTCCGCAAAGGCCGCCAGATCCTCAGCATCCTCTGCGAGCGACTGTCGTACCGCTTCATTCACCAAATCAGAAACCGAGCGCGATGTCTCCAGCGCCTTGTGGCGCAGTGCCTGGTGCATCGACGGATCAAAATAGACCGTGGCCCGTTTCAAGGCAGTATTCATGGCTGATTCCTCCATACACCAGCATAACGTCATGACGTTATAACGTCAAGCGCCGCGTGGTTAGTATGCGGGATCGGGCATAAAAAAACCGCCCTTGTTGCCAAGGGCGGTTGTGTAATTCCCTGTCCGGGCTACATGTTGTAGCCGCTCTCCGAATGCTGGGTCTGATCCAGGCCCATGATCTCGTCTTCCTTCTCCACCCGCAGACCGATGGTCTTATCCAGCAGGTAGGCGATCACTACGGTGACGATGAAGGCATAGGCACCGGCGGCAACGATACCGATGATCTGCACCATTACCTGCTTCGGTTCGCCGGCAATCAGGCCTTTGGCGCCGACGGTGGCCAGCACGCCGGTGGCGATGGCGCCGAAGGTGCCGCCTACCCCGTGTACGCCGAAGGCATCCAGCGAGTCATCGTACTTCAGTTTGGCCTTGATCAGGATGGCAGCGTAGCAGATCAGGCCGGCGCCGACGCCGATGATGATCGCTGCGCCCGGGGTTACCAGACCGGCGGCCGGGGTGATCCCCACCAGGCCGGCTACCACGCCGGAGCCGAAGCCCAGGGCTGACGGCTTGCCGGAATGCATCCACTCGGCAATCATCCAGGCCAGACCAGCGGCGGCCGGAGCCACGGTGGTGGTCGTAAAGGCCAGGGCAGCAGTACCGTTGGCAGATACCGCGCTACCGGCGTTGAAGCCGAACCAGCCGAACCAGAGCAGACCAACACCCAGCAGGGTCAGCGGCAGGCTGTGGGGGGCCATCCGCTCAGTGGGGAAGCCGTGCCGTTTACCCAGGAACAGCAGCACTGCCAGGGCCGAGATACCGGAGGAAAGGTGCACCACGGTGCCGCCGGCGAAGTCAAGGGCCCCCATCCCCAGCAACCAGCCGCCGGGTCCCCAGACCCAGTGGGCGATCGGATCGTAGACCAGGGTGGTCCAGAGCAGGGCGAACAGGCAGTAGGCGCTGAACTTGATCCGTTCGGCCAGGGCGCCGGAGATCAGGGCTATGGTGATCATGGCGAACATACCCTGGAACATCACAAAGACATATTCCGGGATGGCGTTGGCCGAAGAGGCCACGAACTGGAACAGGCTGTCCGGGGTGATACCGTTCAGCATGAACTTGTTCAGTTTACCCAGCAGGCCGCCGCCGACATCATCGCCAAAGGCCAGCGTGTAGCCGACCACCACCCACTGTACCCCCACGATCCCCATGGCGACAAAGGAGTGCATCATGGTGGACAGTACGTTCTTGGAACGGACCATGCCGCCGTAGAACAGTGCCAGGCCTGGAATCATCAGCAGCACCAGGGCCGACGAGATCAACATCCAGGCGGTGTCGGCGCCGTTAAAGACCGGGGCCGGGTTTTCCGGGGCAGCTGGAACAGCCGCCTCTGCTGCTGCCGGAGCGTCGGCTGGTGTGGTTGCTGCCTCAGCGGCAACGGCAGCGACCGGAGCGTCCTTGGGTTCCTCGGCCATGGCCGGTACAGCCACCAGGCCGGTGACCAGGGCAAACAGTGCTGCGGTAAGTGTGTGCTTCAGTTTCATGACGGACCTCCTGTATCGTGGTTCAGTGATAGGTAGTTGTCTGGGTTAGATCGCTTCGCCGCCGGTCTCGCCGGTGCGGATCCTGATCGCCTCTTCCAGGGGCAGCACAAAGATCTTGCCGTCGCCGATCCGGCCGGTCTTGGCGGCGTTCTGAATCGTCTCCAGCATCTTGGGCAGCAGTTCGTCCGCCACGGCGATCTCCAGCTTCACCTTGGGGATGAAATCCACCACATACTCGGCCCCCCGGTACAGTTCGGTATGGCCCTTTTGACGACCGAACCCTTTCACCTCGCTGACGGTGATCCCCTCGATGCCGATCTCGTGCAGGGCATCCTTTACCTCGTCCAGTTTGAACGGCTTGATAATCGCTGCTACCAGTTTCATGGTGGTGGCCTCCCTTTTTTGGGTATGGTGCCTGCTATGCTGCAACGTGTGTTGTGTGGTGTTCAAAAAATCCGGGGGCCTGACGCCCTCGGCACCAAGGAGGACAGCGCGTCTGTGGCAGTGCCTGTCTGGCCTACTGATGAGCATCGACCGTGCCAGTTTTGAAAAATGTTACATTTCAGTATGTTGAGATTTGTAGTGGGGTGCTGTTGTTGGGCTTATGCCTAAAAAAAAGGCAGGCTGGAGAGGTGTCCGCCTGTTGCGACAGCACAAGCCACAGCTTTTTGACCATGGCCGTAGATGTGGTAAGCTTGGGCAACGTTTGAGTCGATCATCCACAAGGAGGTAGCGCCATGCCGGTTGTTGCAAAGCTGAATGAGGTTCCCAGTCTGGGGAAAAAACTGGTCACCGTTGAGGGACAGGAGGTCCTGCTCGTGAACTTCAAGGGCACTATCTACGCGGTTGAGAACGAGTGCCCCCATCAGGGGGCCCCGCTGGCCGGTGCCATTATCAAGGACGGCCATCTGTCCTGTCCGCGGCACGGCTATCGTTTTGATCTGGGCAGCGGCGTCTGCAAGGACTTCCCCGAATTCGTGCTCAAGAGCTGGCCAGTGCGCATTGAGGGGGACGAGATCATTGTCGATCTGGCTTGATCAGACCATCGTTGATGAGCTGATTCTGCTGCTGGTGGCTGCTGCTGCCCTGGTCTGCGGGCTATGGGCGGCCGGCCATGCACTGCTGCACAAGCGTGACCCTCGTTCGGCCCTGGTCTGGGTAACCTTGAGCCTGACCGTGCCGCTGCTGGGAGCATTGGCCTACTGGCTGCTGGGGATCAACCGGATCACCCGTCGTGCCCGGCGCTGGCAACGTCGCCGCCGTCAGCTACACCATGACGACCACCCGGTCCCCCGTGGGCCGTCAACGGTGGCGCTGCCCGCTCCGTTCGTCCACCTGAGGGATCTGGTGGCCCTGGGTGACCGGGTGGCGCGCAACCGTCTGCTGGACGGTAACCGGATCGAACCGTTGGAAAACGGCGAAGGGGCCTACCCGGTTATGTTGGCAGCCATCCACGCCGCCCGCGAGACCATCAATCTCAGCAGTTACATCTTTGATGGCGACGGCGTGGGGCGGGGTTTTGTCGATGCGTTGGCTGCTGCTGCCCGGCGAGGGGTGGCGGTCAGGGTGCTGGTGGATGCGCTGGGCGAACGTTACAGCACGCCGACTGCGCGGCAGGCGCTGGCCGGCAGCGGCGTCGATCTGCGCCTGTACCTGCCGCTCTCACAGGGACCGTTTATCAATCTGCGCAACCACCGCAAGTTGCTGATCATCGACGGCAGCACCGCCTTCACCGGCGGCATGAACATCCGCAGCCGCCACTGCATCCAGCAGAGTGATCCGCAGGAGGCGACCCGCGACCTGCATTTCCGCGTGCAGGGGCCGGTGGTGGCCGATCTGCAGCGGATCTTTCTGGAAGACTGGCAGTTCGTCAGTGGCGAACTGCCCACTGACCCGCGGCTTTTCCCACCGCTTGCTCCCTGCGGCAGCGCCGTGGTACGGGCCATTGGCGACGGGCCTGATCGAGCCTTTCGTAAGCTGGAGTGGATCGTAATGGGGGCGCTCTCCGTTGCCCGACAGCGGGTGCGGATCATGACCCCCTACTTCATCCCCGACCGGCCGATGATCGTCGCCCTGACCACCGCCGCCCTGCGGGGAGTGGAGATCACGCTGGTGCTGCCCGGCCACAACAACCTGCCCTTCGTGGCTTGGGCCAGCCGCGCCTCCTACTGGGAACTGATCAAAAACGGCATCACCATCTACGAGCAGCAGCCCCCCTTCAATCACACCAAACTGTTCCAGGTTGATGACTGCTGGACCCTGATCGGTTCAGCCAATCTGGACACCCGTAGCCTGCGGCTCAATTTTGAACTCAACCTGAGCGTCTTTGACCTGCCCTTTAGCGCCGCCATAGGTCGCTACTTCGATCAGGCCCTGGCCAGCTCCCGTCAGGTCACCCTGGCCGAGGTGGATGGCCGCCCACTACTGATCCGCCTGCGGGACGGGGTGGCGCGCCTCTTCTCGCCCTATCTATAAAAAGACCAAAAGACTCCTTTTATCTTCTTGACAGGGTTAGATGGGGCTGGTATGAATTTGCCATACGTTGCACTCAACTCACACAATCAAGGAGAACATACCCATGAGCCTTTGCACCCTGATTACCAAGCCTGCCCCTGATTTCACCGCCGAAGCCGTCATGCCCGACAACAGCTTTGCCCCGCTGTCCCTCTCCAGCTACCAGGGCAAGTACGTCTACCTGCTGTTCTATCCGCTGGACTTCACCTTTGTCTGTCCGTCCGAGATCCTGGCCTTCAACAAGAAGCTGGACGAGTTCAAAAAGCGTAACTGCGAGGTGCTCACCGTATCGATCGACTCCAAGTTTACCCACCTGGCCTGGAAAAATACCAAGCTTGAGGACGGCGGTATCGGCAACGTACAGTTCCCGATGGTGGAAGACCTGACCAAACAGATCTCCCGCGACTACGGCATCCTCTTGGGCGACAAGGTGGCCCTGCGTGGCCTTTTCCTGATCGATCCCAAGGGCGTCGTGCGTCACTGCGTGATCAACGACCTGCCGTTGGGGCGCAGCGTTGATGAGGCCCTGCGGATGCTGGATGCCCTGCAGTTCACCGACACCCACGGCGAGGTTTGTCCGGCCAACTGGCAGCAGGGTGACGAGGCGATGAAGCCCACCGCCGAAGGGGTGGCCTCCTACCTGGCCAAGCATGGCAACTAAGACGGCTGTCGACTGCTGTGCACAAACGAACGAACGGCGCTGCCACACAGGCAGCGCCGTTTTTTTCTGCACTGCGTGCGCTTGCGCAGCCGTGCAAGCTGTGGTACACACTCAGATCAGCAGCTAAAGCCGTTCGAAAACCATGCGAATGCAAAGGAGTTGCCATGAAACGACTGTTCTGTGCCCTGGCGCTGGTACTGCTGGTCACCACGCAGGTACACGCCAACAACGAGCAACAACCCGAAAACATCGCCAGCAAGATGGCGGTCAAATTTGGACGCGGCATCACCAACATTGTCACCGCGCCGATCGAGATACCCAAGCAGACCGTGCTAATGACCCGTGACCTGGGCTTTCCCGGGGTGCTGGTCGGGCCGGTCGGTGGCGTCCTGATGACCGGCTACCGGGCCATCATCGGTCTGGCAGAGACGGTCTTCTTCATGGTGCCGGCGCCCGGTTATTACGATGAGATGATCGAGCCGGAGTTTGTCTGGCAGGGGTGGGGTGCCAAAGAGTCGCAACCGATGGTCACCGAGCCGGCTCCGCAGCACTGACACAGGCAGCAACGACGTTTCTACAAAAAAAGGCCGCATCCCGAAGGATGCGGCCTTTTTGCGCGCTGTACAGCAAACTTACTTGGCAGCGGGAGCAGCCGGAGCAGCAGCTTCAGCAGGCTTGGCAGCCTCTTTCTTGACCGCCTTCTTCTTAACTACCTTCTTCTTGGCAGGGGCCTTCTCAGCAGCCGGAGCAGCAGCGGCAGCAGGAGCAGCGGCAGGAGCAGCAGCCTTAGGTGCCTCGTGGCCGGCGGCGAAAGCGAAAGAAGCGAAAGCAACAGTGGCGATCAGGGAAGCAATGATCTTTTTCATGGGTACATCCTCCTAAGGAAATTTGTAACAGCCTTAAGAGCAGGGAATGTGCCAAACAGCGTCAGCGCCTGCAACATGCAGCTATGATGCGGTTACTTGCCGCATGGCCATCAGTTGGTTTCTTTGGTGTGGTGCAGATCAGTTCTTCGATACCCGAAATGGGGTATTTTTACGCGCATTCATGTTGTCTATGCGTAATGGCCAGAGACCAAGTCGTGCCTTGTCATCCTTTAAATCATTAGCGCCCCTTAAAAGCCCGCTTAATATCATCCCAACGTTTACGGTCATCCTGCTGCAGGTTGCCCAGCGCCTCCAGCATGAACGCAAGCATTATAGAGGCAAACAGTGTTGCTGCGCTGACCAGCACCACAATCAGCGTCCGCTTGGGTTTGGCCTTCTCCAAGGGCGGCGTTGCGGGCTCCAGCAGCTTGATCGCGGTTGTCACCGTGCTGCCAATCTTTCCAAGATCATGCTCGGCGTTAATCTCGGGCGACACAACAAGATTAAGTGAATAAGCTGTGCGACCCAATTCAGCCACAGCCGCATTGGCGATGGCAGCGGCACGCTTGGGGTCAGCATCCTCAGCACTCACCTCAATCGTGCCGCTTTTGGCGCCCTTCACTTCGTACTGCTTTTTAAATGCCTTGAGTGACGGGAAGTGAAACTGGTTGCTTACTATCAGCATCAAACGGTCCGAATTGAGTATGTCCTCCAAGACCGGCTGCTTAACCGGCATTAATGGTAGCTTCTGAACACCAACGGTTGCCTTCTCACCCGTGAAGGCGGCGCCGATCGGCTGAATAGCCTGGCGTTGCAGGGCTATCACCTTGGCAGTAGCCTGATAGCGGTTGGGCAGCAGCACGGCCACCGCAGCACTAGCAAGTGCAGCAAACAGGGTAGTGGTGGCGATCATGCGCCAACGTCGGGCCAGCACCAACAGGAGGTCCAGCAGGTTGATCTCATCGTCAGCGATAGGGGTTAGTTGATGTTCAGTTGTCATGGACCCTTCCATTTTTAAAGTTTGTATCGTGTAAACAACAGGTGTTAACCAGAACCATCTGTGTGTCTCTCGGCAGTTCGCCTAGCTCTAACTCGCCCCTCTACCCAGGGTTACCACCCACAGGGTCTGGAACAGTATCTTGATATCCAGCCAGATACTCCAGTTTTCCACGTAACGGATATCCAGCCGGGCCACCTCGTCAAAATCCTGGATCTGATTGCGGCCACTCACCTGCCACAGTCCGGTGATCCCGGGCTTGATGCAGATTCGTTTGCGGTGCCAGTCCTCGTAGTTGGCAACTTCGTCCGGCGTGGGCGGGCGGGTTCCCACCAGGCTCATCTCCCCTTTGAGCACATTCCAGAACTGCGGGAATTCATCGATGCTGGTCTTGCGGATAAAACGGCCTACCCTGGTCACCCGCGGATCATCCTTGATCTTGAACATCTGACCGTTCATCTCATTGTGGGCCATCAGATCCTGCTTGTGCTGCTCCGCATCCACAATCATTGAGCGCAGCTTCCAGCAGCGGAACGGCCGGCCCTGTTCGCCGAGCCGCAGCTGGCCGAAAAAGATCGGGCCGGGTGATTCAAGCTTAATGGCCAGTGCTACAAAAGGGTACATCAGCCCAAAAAACAGCAGGCCCACCAGCGCTCCAGCAATATCCAAAAAACGTTTGGCCAGCAGCTGTGGGGCGCTGAACGCCTTTGCGTAAAAGCTGAGCATCGGCAGGGTGTCGTGAAATAAGGAAACTTCCTGGCGGTGCGCCGGGAAATCCACCAGATCGAGCACCATCCGCGAAGTGACCCCCAACTGGTCCAGCTCGGTCACATACTGTTCAATACGGGCCATCTCCGTGGCTGGCAAACAGAACACGACCTCATCCACCGTATGCTTTTTGCAGTAGTCAATAATGTTGCAGGCGGGGCCAGCACAGGTGATCGTATCCACGAGCCGCATTCCCCAACATGCGTGCAGTTCGATCAACTCTCGCATCTGTTGGGCCTTAAGACCGTCGCCCACCAGCAGGATGTCGCGGGTATTCAGCCCCCGCTGTCGTATAAGCGACAAAAACAGGCGGATGAATAGCTTGCCGGTTGCAATCGCGACAAAGGAGATCACTATGAACCAAAAGAACAGCAAACGGCTGAAGGTGTGCGGATCGAAGATGAAGATGGCGGCAGCAGCTATGCAGCCTGCAATTACGTAGGCCTTGAGCAGAGCGGTCAAAAAAGACCAGATAGTGCGGGTGCGCAGCGATCCATATATACCGCTGGCATAGAGTGCGCCAAACCAGAGCGGCAGGGCCAGTAGCAGAAACCAGAAATAATCGTTCAGCTCACGGTTTGTCAGATAGGGGTGGCGCAAGTAAAAGGCCGTAAGAAAACTGCCAAAGACAAGCAGCAGGTCAAGGGTGATCGCAATACCGGTGAGGAGTCGGGCCTGTTGTTTCAGCATGGATGGCAATCTAGCATAACTGGAGCAGATGTCCAGCAGCAGCTACACAAACTCCCCCGCCGGTTCATCGGCTAGCCAGCGCCGCAGGCCCTCTTCCAGGTCGGTGCGGTAGGGATAGCCGCGTTTGACCAGCTCGACTGGAATGATGTTGGTAGATTTAACCAGTTTGTACATCCGCGCCGGATGGATGCCGTTTTTAAGGCCCAGGGCATTCAGCAGTTGAAACGGCCTGGCGGCGTTTACCATCAAAGGCAGAGGGATCGTGCCCAGTGGTTTGCGGTAGCCGGCCACCTTGCCGAAGGTCTCGCAGATATCCTTGATGGTGTACTGGTGCGGGTAACAGAAGTTGTACAGCAGCGATGCCTCTGGTTGGTCGTTCATGAAAAACAGACTAGCCACCAGGTCCTCAACGTAGCCGCATCCCTTGATGGTGTCGTTTCGGCCGGGATAAGCGAACAGCCCTTTCTTGAGGGCCTTGGCCAGCTTGGTGAAGTTGCCATTTTCACCCCGGCCAAAGATGACGGCCGGCCGCGTGATTACCAGCTTGCGGTCAGCAGCCTTTGCCTGCCAAGCACGCTGAATCTCTTCGGCTTCAAATTTAGATTTGCCGTAGGCCGAGTTCGGCTCCAGGATTGATGACTCACTCTTGGGTTCTTCGGTGGGGCCGTACACGGCTATGGAACTGGTGAACCAAAGGGTAGTTGAGCCGGTTTCCTCGCAGAAGCGGGTAATGTTTTGAGCCCCCTTGACGTTGGTGTCGAAATACTCGTGATCGGGATGCCCCGGCGTGCGATGCACCGCTGCTAGATTGACCACCGTTGCCGGGCTGGAAATAAGGTTAGCCGGTATCGGCTCGCGCACATCGCAGTGCACATATCGGGTGCCCTTAAACATGGTGCCACGATTTGGTGCCTCTATGTCCGCAATGGTTATGTCGGTAATACCGCGCTGCTGTAGTTCTCGGACAAGATGGCTGCCGATGAAACCGGAGCCGCCAAAGATGGTGAATCTATTCACGCTTGCTTACCTTTCAGGACAGAATCCACATAATCCATGAATTTTCTTTTGAAGGCTTCTTTATCAAAGCTCAGGGCATGGTTACGAATAGCATGAGCATCAAATATTTCATGCATTGACTCAAATGCCGCAACTGCATCATTCAGGGCTTCTGGAGTTTGTTGATCAAAAAAGAGACCGGTTACACCTTCGACAACGGTCTCAAGAGCACCACCCTTACGGTAGGCGATCACCGGGCGGCCAGAAGCCATAGCCTCCAAAGGCACGATACCAAAGTCCTCAACGCCGGGGAAAATGAGGGCCTTGCACTTGCTGTAGTGTTCGCGAATCACAGAAAATGGTTGGCGACCCATTACGGTCACATTGGGAGCAGCCATACGTTTGAGATCTTCGTACTGCTCGCCATCACCGATTATGATCAAACGTTTGCCTGACAGGTTAAAGGCCTCGACAGCAAGGTCAGTTCTTTTGTAGCGCACCAACTGCCCCACCATCAGGTAAAAATCTTCAGTTTGTTCTGAAATCGAAAAGTCAACAGCAGATACCGGCGGATTAATAACCACGGCATTGCGACGGTAATGCTTTTCAATCCGTTTAGCGACGAAGGCGGAGTTGGCAACAAAATGATCTACACGTGCAGCGGAAGCAAGGTCCCACAACCGAAGATAGTGAATCAGCGGCGGCATGAGCAGGCGAGTTATACGACCAGCATTCTCCAGATAATCGTGGTACATGTCCCAGGCATAGCGCATGGGAGTATGACAGTAACAGATATGCGGTGTACCAGGCGAGACGATCACACCCTTTGCCGGGCCAGATTCACTGCTGATGACGAGGTCGTAACCGCGCAGATCAAGCTGTTCAAGGGCAATCGGCATAAGCGGGAGATAACTTTGATATTTCTTGGCGGCTTTTGG
>Ga0265295_1000179_pt1 | contig 131673 bp, 127 predicted proteins | sample Munlansysbiofilm_FD_192503 | JGI IMG/M metagenome (GOLD analysis project Ga0265295, IMG submission 192503) | Leachate microbial communities from a municipal landfill in Southern Ontario, Canada - Methane capture system biofilm | ecosystem: Engineered > Solid waste > Landfill > Unclassified ... | reverse complement strand
GCTTCCTCCAGACCCTGCCGTTGCCAACAACGCCCTTGCGATTCGGATTGTCTTCCCCCTGATCGGGGCGACACCTGTTTCTTGCAACAGGCCGGGTTTGCCAGCTCCGCTGGGCAAACCAAAAAAAAGGACCTGCCGGTTGGCAGGTCCTTTGAATGTTTTGGTAGCGGGGGCAGGATTTGAACCTGCGACCTTCGGGTTATGAGCCCGACGAGCTACCGAACTGCTCCACCCCGCGTCAAGAAGATGAACTATACGCTTTTAGCTGGCACATGTCAACCCCTTGAGGATACTACTTTGCATCTAGCGTTTTTTCACCAGGGGGGCATTTGCCAGACGCGCCGCTTTCAAAGTGGAAGCAGCTCCGTCGGCAGCTGACCGAGAGGCAAATGGTCCAACATACACACGATACCAGATCCCCTTGGCTCCAAGATCGGTTTTTTCCACGTAGGCGGCGTAACCGCTTTTCGCTAAACGAGAACTGAGATCCTGGGCACTGGCCTGCTTCTGTACCGAAGCGACCTGAATGATGAACCCACCACCGGATGATGTCACCGGAGCGCTGGCCGTGACGGGCCTGGGTGACGGAGCCGTAACCGGCTCTACCTTGGGTGCGGAAACCTTGGGTCGGGCTTCCGCTACGACCGGCTTAGCCACTGCGGACGGCGGCTGGAGCGCGGAATCTCGCGACTTATCTACGCGAGCAGGAGTCACCTCGGCAGGCTGGGGCGGAAGGTTGATGCCACTGCCCATGGGAGGCTGCGTTCCTTCGGGAAGTGTTTCGTAGAAGGTCAACGCCGGATTCGCCGCTGGTTCTTCGGCAGGGGCTGTGGCCGCCCCGGTTTCGGTTCCGGCCTCCGGCACGGCTATGGCGATACGCCCGGAAGTCGTCAGATCCTCCTTCACGATGACATTATCCTCTCCGCTGCGACCAACCATCACGCCCAGCCCGTAGCTGACCAGGGAGATGATCAGTCCCAGAACGATCAGGACCATCGTCTGTTTTTTTTCAAGGCGCCTCTGTGAGCGGGATACGACCTGACGATTCATGACTTTTCCTCCTGTCTACATCCGCTCGGGAGCGGAAACTCCGAGCAAGAGCAACGCGTTACGCAGAACAATCCGCACACAATTGACCAGATAGAGCCGGGCACGGCTAACTTCGGGATCCTCGACCAGCACCCGGCCCTTATTGTAATAACTGTGAAAGCGCGCAGCCAGTTCCTGGAGATAGAAAACCACCCTGTGGGGTTCGAATTGTGCAGCGGCCCCATCGACGACTTCGGGGTAGCGAGACAGAAGCCTGGCCAGCGCCAGCTCATCCTCGAGAGCAAGAACCTCGAAATCAACCTTGCCCATCTCCGGAACAGCCAGACCCTGCTCCACGGCATTGCGGTTGATGCTGCAGACCCTGGCATGGGCGTACTGAACATAAAATACCGGATTTTCGTTGCTCTGTTTTTTTGCCAGTTCAAGATCGAAATCGAGCTGACTATCGGAACGGCGCATCAGGAAAAAGAACCGGCAGGCATCTCGGCCAACCTCGTCGATAACCTCGCGCAGCGTTACAAATTCACCGGAGCGGGTACTCATCGCGACCTGCTGGCCATCCCGCAACAGATTGACCAATTGTACCAGAATAATCTGCAGATCCTCCGGATTGCGTCCGAGGCCGGCAAGCACAGCCTTCATGCGGGGAACATAACCGTGGTGGTCAGCCCCCCAGACGTCGATAACCATATCAAAGCCGCGCTCGAATTTTTCCTTATGATAAGCCACATCCGAGGCGAAGTAGGTCATGACACCATTGGAACGCACCAGCACGCGGTCCTTGTCATCTCCGAAATCCGTGGTGCGAAACCAGATTGCCCCTTCCTTTTCGTAGGTCAGGCCACGCTCCTTGAGAAGGGCGATGCCTCGATCCACTGACTGCCGATCGTAGAGGCTCTGTTCACTGTACCAGTTGTCAAAGCGCACTCCGAAGGCCGCCAGGTCTTCCTCAATGCCTTCACGAATCTTTCCGCCGCCCTGTTCCGCGAAAAAACGCAGGGCTTCTTCCTCGGGCAAATGCTGCAGACGATCCCCTTCACGCTCCAGAATTTCCCGTGCAAGATCGATAACATAAACACCCTGGTAACAATCCGTCGGAAAATCGACCGTCTCACCGAGCAACTCCAGATATCGCAACATGAGGGATCGCCCCAACGTCAGCATCTGATTACCGGCATCGTTGATATAGTATTCGCGCTGCACCTCATAACCGGCGGCGGAGAGCACTGCGGCCACCGCATCGCCAGTAGCCGCACCCCGCCCGTGTCCGATATGCAGAGGCCCGGTTGGATTGGCACTGACGAATTCAACCTGAACCTTGCGCCCGGCGCCGGAATGAGTTCGGCCGTACTGCTCACCCTGGCGCACCACTTCGTCGAGGACCCCGAACCAGCATCGTGGCGAGAGATAAAAGTTGATGAATCCCGGGCCAGCGATGTCGACCCTGTTCCACATTCCAGCACCTTCTCCGAGTGCCGCCACGATGGCCTCGGCGACTTTGCGCGGAGCTTTTTTTTCCGCTTTTGCAAGGATCATGGCAACGTTGGTGGAAAAGTCGCCGTGCTCGGCATGGGCCGGCACTTCCAATCCGATCTCGGGGATCTGCCCGGAATGCAGCTGTTGCTGATCGAAGCAGGTTTGCAAGGCCTGACCAATGTACTGACGCAACCGTTCTTTCATGAAAGCTACTTTCTGTATGGGAATATTTACAGGCCGCGGAGATGCTGCCCCATTGTCCTCTCCGGCATGGGTAGAAACCCGCGGGAAAAGTCCTTGCGGCGCCCGCCGGGCCGCATTTTCAAACGTCGTATGTTAGCCTTGCGGCTACGCTCCTGTCAAGCCGGTGCTATGCCCATAAAAAAACCCGGCCGAGGCCGGGTGAAGCTTTTTCCTTTTCGCAGCAAGCCCATCTCAGGGTAAAGTTCCAGAGTTGCCTGCCGTACCGGAAGACGGGGGGGCCTCACCGGGAAACTGGTAAACGATCTCCCCGTCACCGACCATGCCCAACTCCTTGCGGGCCAGAGTTTCAATATATATGCGGTCTGTCTTGAGTTTGCTGATTTCGGTCTTCAGGTCGCTGATTGTCTTCTGTTTTTCGGCAACCTGCTGCTCCAGGTCGACTTTCTGTCGACGCGACTGCAACATGCGCAGAACACCCTTTTCGCCAAACAGCGCAGCCACCAGAATAAAGAGAATGATGGACACAGGCAGCCATGGGATCCGACGGCCCGAACCACTTTCGCTGGATGTATTTTTAGTGGCTGCCATGCGCGTGCTCCTGCCAAGGCTCGCACCAGAGTTTACCAGATAAAAGCCGGATCGGCATCCATGGATGCCGGCATTTGGAAAACAATCAGTTCAGGGAAATCCGCCCGCGAATCTTTTCAAGGGTCTGTTTTCCGACGCCTTTGACTTTAAGCAGATCTTCCACCCTGGTGAAAGGGCCGTGCGCCTGACGGTAATCCACAATACGCTGAGCCGTCACCGCGCCAATACCGGGCAGGGCCCGCAGTTGCTTAACGCCGGCATTGTTGACGGCGACCATGGATACAGCCGCCGACGGCGCTTTCTCGGATGCGGCCGGAGCTGAAAAAGCGGCCCCGGGTGCAACAATGAGAAAACATACCACCACCAACAGCCAGTTTACCAGTACTTTCATCGTGCCTCCTTACGGTTGATAGATGCCGACAGCCCGCATGCCCGTCAGAAATATAAACGGGCACATTGTTGTTAACATCTTTTCATATTATCCGTCAATGAAATTTTACACATCTTCTGCAAGGAGAAGGCACGCTACAGGCACCGATTACAAGGTTTCATCCAGCCGGCTGCCTGGATGCGAAGTCTTGCCGATGCCGGTCAGAGCAAAGCTGAATGATATTTCCTGCTCATCGCGGCGGTCCCGCCAGGATAGAAACAGACTCCAGCATTGGGCACGGTATTCCAGATTGAGAACATTTTCCAGGGTTACGCTCGAGTCGAGCGAATAACGTTGTTCGTAGTTGATATAAACAGGTTTAAGCCAGGCCAAATCCAGGTTGGCGCTCAGATACTCCTGCTCGTCACGCCAGTATCGATACCGCAGCGCCAGGCCATTGCCCCGGCCGTCCTCCAGTCCACCCTCGGCATGAAAGGTTGCCAGACCGCCGCCGCTGGTGGCAAGACGCGAATCGATATCCAGGTAACTGTGCCGCGTCGGGCGGACGACAAGTTCGGTACGCAGAGCACTCCAGCGCTCGGCTTCATCCCGCTGCGGCGCCAGCAGATCGCTGTGATCGGATCGGGAAATATCGTACTCCTGGGCCAGGCGCAGATAGAGGTATTCATGATAGTCAACCTGGCCCTGTTCCGATTCCTGTCGTGCGATAAGGCGGTTAACCAGGCCGTAACTGACAGTATTGCGCCGGCCGATGAAATCCTCAAACTCAAGTCGAGGCAGATCCTCCTGATCGACGCCGGGCACATATTCGTAGATAATTTCGGGTTGCAGCACGTGCTGAAGCTTACGGACGACTTCACCATCGACAGCATAAACCCGGCTCAGGCGGGTTCCGAGGCGCAGGCTCGCATCCGGCACACCTTTGTGTTCCTGCTCGCCATCCCAGGCATAAACTCTCTCGAGATAGCCCATGGAGGCCCCGATTTCCAGCCAGCCGCCCGGATTGAATTGCGCGGATATTTCCGGGCGCAAGCCGATGCGACCGACCTTCTCTCCCTGTTTTTTCCAAAGATACGCAGCTGAAGAATCGAGTCGAAAATAAAACGGTGTGTAGCCAAACCGGCGGCGCAAGATATCGAAGCGCACCTCTGGCAGGCGCTGTAAAGTCAGATCGTCATCAACCGGCAGTTCCTCGTCGTCCTCATTCAACTGACGCAGGTAGCGGAACTGGCCGGCAAGATTGGCATTGCCCCAATGCCGGCTGGCGGCGATCACCGATTCGGCACGAGCGCGATTATATTCACCGGCCACCTCACCGAAATCGGAAAAATAGCGGCGGCTGCTGACATACTGGGCATCCGCGGTCAGCCATATCTGCCCCGGCAAGGTCCCCATATGCTGCCAGGCAAGAGCAACCTGATCGCTGTTCCCGTCCAGACCGGACACATGGTACAACTTGGCCTGGCCATCGTTGTCGTGTCCCAGGAAATATCGGTACTCTACCCCTTTACCCACACCGAGCCGCGAATAATAATCGAGAAAAAAGGTCGCATCCATGTGGCGGTCGAGGACCTGATAATAGACCAGGGAAAGCTCCGTGCCACGTTTGTCCGACAGGCCGAAGCGCGGAGTCAGAAAGCCGGATTCCCGCTCGACCTTGACCGGGTAGCCCATGACCGGAAGATATAATACGGGCACATCGTAAATATGGAAAAATACGTGCCTGGCCCAGGCATAACCACCGACAGTCACATCCAGCTGCCGGGCACTGAATTTCCAGGAAGGACGTTCGCCATCGCAGGTGGTAAAAGTGCCATCGGCGATGCGATACTGATATTTTCCGAGCTTTTCGATCTCGCTGCCCGCCACGTGAAAATTCGGTTTCGGCAGGAAAATACGCCCATTGCGAACCGAACCGACATCGCTGTCAATATTGAGGGTCAGAGCCTCGCCGCTAACCACGGCTTCCGGATCCAGCAACCGCACATTGCCAAAGGCCTGGGCATCGCCGGTTTCTTCATTGAATTGCATGCGGTCCGCGGCAAGGGTTGCTTCCCCCCGGCGCAGATGAACATCTCCCTGGGCCTGATAAACCCCTTCCTTCTGATCGAAAACCAGTTCATCGGCTTCAAGCGCAATAGGCAGGGGAGCTTGTTTTTCCTCGACGGCACAGGCAGGGCCACTGCCGCACAGGATACTTGCCAGTAGCAGCACCGCCACTTTCATAACAGGGAAAAAGTCTTTCACCGGGTCCTCTCCATATTCATCAAAAAATCCCGCACTTCGCCAACCAGAAACAGGGAGCCCGCCACCAGCACAACTTCCCCCTTTTCACAATCGGCCAGAGCCGCTGCCACAGCCTCGGTAGAAGATTCATGGACAGCGGCAGGAACCCCTGCGCGACGCGCTATTTGAACCAGTTTATCGGGTTCGACCGAGGGGGCAACCGGCGGCACGGTCGCATACAAGCGAAGCGTGTGGGGAAGCAACGGGGCAAGAAGCTCATCGGGGTTTCTCGGCGCTTTGATCCCCGCCACCCAACGCACTTTGCCAAGGCCCAGATCCTCAAGATAACGCGCCAGCGCCAGGGCCCCGCCCTGGTTGTGCGCACCGTCGAGCAACACATCCGTATCTCCACGCCACCATTCGAGCCGGCCCGGCCAACGCACGTTTTCCACCCCGTCGCGCAAAGCCTTTACCGGCAAGGGCAGGCCGTGATCGCGCAACACTGTGGCGACAGCCAGCGCGACCGCAAGATTCTGGCGCTGATGGCCCCCTTCAAGACCGGGACGCAGATTCTCGACAACCAGGTCGGCATGATGAAAATCGAAGCACGGCGGATGCTCGACAATCCGATAATCACGATTCCAAAGACAGACCGGAGCATTGCTTTGCTCGGCCCGTGCCAACAGGACACGTTTGGCTTCAGGTTGCTGAGGGCCTATGACCACCGGCACCTGCGGCTTGATGATGCCGGCTTTCTCCCCGGCGACAGCGGCCAGGTCCGGGCCAAGATGTTCAGCGTGATCCATACACACGGGAGTTATGACGCTGACTTCGGGCATTACAGCATTGGTGGCGTCGAGGCGTCCCCCCATGCCGACTTCCAGCACCGCAAAGTCGACCCTTTCACGGTGAAAATGCAGCAGCGCCATGGCAGTTGTAAATTCAAAAAAGGTAACCGGCAGGGTACCAACCACGGCGCGCACCAGATCGACAAGCGCCACCATATCGGGTTCGGGGATCGCCCGACCGTCGATCCGTATGCGTTCGGTAAAGGAATGCAGATGGGGGGAGGTATACAATCCGGTGCGCAACCCGGCCGACTGCAGCATCAAGGCCGTGGCCACCGATACGGAACCCTTGCCATTGGTGCCGGCCACATGGACGATGCGCATCGTCCGCTCCGGGTGCCCCAAGCGGGTCAGCAGGGTCTGGATATTGCTCAGTCCCAGCTTGATGCCGAAGCGTTGCAGACCATACAGGTAATCCAGACTCTGTTGATAATCCATAGGTTATTGCTTCATGAAAATATGCAGTATCTGCGACAGGCGCGCCTTCATTTCGGGACGGCGCACGATCATATCCACCATGCCGTGCTCCAGCAGGTATTCGGATCGCTGAAAACCTTCGGGCAGTTTCTGCCGGATGGTCTGCTCGATAACACGCGGGCCGGCAAACCCGATCAGGGCGCGGGGTTCGGCCATGTTGATATCGCCGAGCATGGCGAAACTCGCCGTGACGCCGCCGGTGGTCGGGTCGGTCAAAACCGAAACGAAAGGCAGGCCGGCTTCCTTGAGCCGGGCCAGAGCCGCACTGGTCTTGGCCATCTGCATAAGCGACATGATGCTTTCCTGCATGCGCGCGCCACCGGAAGATGAAAAAACCAGGCAGGGACAACGGTTTTCAAGGGCTTTCTCCGCCGCCCGTGTGACTTTTTCACCGACCACGGATCCCATGCTGCCACCCATGAAGGAAAAGTCGAATACGGCGACCACCACCGGCAGGGAGTCGATCGTTCCCTCGCCCCAGATCACGGCGTCATTCAGGCCGCTGTTGTTGATGGCCGAACCGATGCGATCCCGATAACGCTTGCCATCCTTAAAGTCGAGAAAATCGACGGAACGCATGGCGGCATCGCGTTCGGCAAAGGAACCATCGTCCAATACCAGGGCAATACGCTCACGAGCCGAAATCCGAAAATGGTAATCGCATTTGGGACAGACGTTCTGATTGCGTTCGATCTCCTTGGCATAAATAATTTCATTGCAATGGGGACATTTTCGCCAGACCCCCTCAGGCATTTTTACCTTTTTGCTTTCGACAGGCACAATTGGCGCCTTTGATTTTTTAAACCAGGCCATCTCTCACCTCGTTGTCGTCTCCATCCAGGTGTCCGGATGCGAAACGATGAGTTTCGGAATCGGCAGACAGCGCCCCGGATCCCGCATCGGGCCACCGGAGGAGCCCTCCGGTCGAATGGCAACTCCCGCACTGATCAGTCAAAAAACGTAACTTTATGAAAGACTCAAAGCGATTTCAACCGTTTTCTGCCAGAATACGTACCTGCCGAAGCAAATCCATAAACATCTTTGCATTGATCCGCCCCGTATTCACATTGTAGCGGCTGGTATGGTAGCAGGCGACGACCCAAAGCCCGGTCGGCAACTGGTAGCATGCTGCATGCGCAAAGGGATAATCGGCAGCTCGCTCAACAATTCCGGACTCCTGGCACAGACGCAGGTAACTGTCAAAAGCCCCACGGCCCAGAGCCATTACCACCTTCAGATTCTTCAGGCGCTTCTGTTCCGCGGCCAGAAAGGGCCGGCATTGTCTGAATTCGATATGCTGCGGTTTGTTTTGTGGCGGCACACATTTAACCGCATTGCTGATATAAAGATCCTGCAGCGTCAGTCCGTCTCCAGAGTGTTCGGCTTGCGGCTGGCTGGCAAAACCTGCGGCATGCAACAACGGATACATGAAATCTCCCGCGCCATCCCCGGTAAACGGCCGGCCGGTACGGTTGGCGCCATGCGCACCCGGCGCCAGGCCCAGCAGAAAAACCCGCGCGGCGGGATCACCGAACCCGGGCACCGGCCGATTCCAGTATTCCACGCGCTGCCGCCCCTTCGCCGGCTCAAGTTCGCTCATATAACCAGCCAGCCTGGGACAACGGTTACAATCCGAAAGTTTTTCCAGATCGTAACCGCTCACGGCTTGTCTTTTTCCGAAGCCTGCGATGAGGTCTTCCTGGTTCGCCCTGACGGGCGCCGCCGCCGTGGCCTGTCCTTGCCGGCGCCTGTGGCAGGGGCCCCTCCGCGGGGCCGGACGGGCTTTTTGGCCGCAGGTGTGTAGGATTTGAAATCATGGCAGAAATCGCTGTCTTCGGGGAACACGGAGGGAACCCGATGGCCAATATAGTCTTCGATGTCGGCCAGGTAAAAAACGGTATCCTCATCGGCAAAACTGATGGCCTTGCCGGCAGCACCCGCGCGCGCCGTGCGCCCGACGCGATGCACGTAGTCTTCACGGTCCTGGGGCAGATCGTAATTGATGACATGGGTAACGCCGTCGACATGGATCCCCCGGGACGCCACATCGGTGCCGACGAGGAAATGAATGCGGCCTTCCTTGAAATCGTCCAGGATGCGCATCCGCTTTTTCTGGGGGATGTCACCGGAGATGAGGGCAGCCTTGAAGCCGTTGGCCCGCAAACGACCGGACAGACGTTCGGCTTCCCGTTTTGTATTGACAAACAGCATCACGCAGGTTGCCGGCTCCTTTTTCAGCAGCCCCATCAACAGGGCAAACTTTTCACGGCGCGCAACATGGTAGAGCACCTCTTCAATCTGTTCGGCCGTAACCATTTCCGGCGCCACTTTGACTTTTTCGGCAAGGTTCATGAACTCATAGGCAAGTTCCATCACCCGCTGGGACAAAGTGGCTGAAAAAAGCATGGTCTGTCGACGTTCGAAGGGCGGCAATTTACGCAAAATATACCTTAGATCCCGAATAAATCCCATATCGAACATGCGATCCGCTTCGTCTATGACGAGAGTCTGAATACTGCCCAGAGAAACGGCGCCTTGCTTGGCATAATCGATAAGACGGCCAGGCGTTGCGATGATGATATCCACGCCGCCGTGCAGGGCCTGTCGCTGCTTTTCATAATCGACACCGCCGAAAATCGGTTGAATGGTAAAATTACTGAAGCGCCCAAGTCCGGTGGCATCTTCGGCAATCTGCACAACCAATTCCCGGGTAGGAGCAAGAATCAGCGCTCGCGGCGCCGTTGGTTTCGGACAGGGCTCGGCAATCAACCGGGCAAACAGGGAAATCAGAAATGCGGCGGTTTTGCCGGTGCCGGTCTGCGCCTGCGCGGCCACATCCTTGCCATCGAGCGCCAGAGGGATGGATTGTTCCTGCACTGGAGTCAGGACGGTAAAACCCATGGCATCGATGCCCTGTTGCACCTGCTGGGGAAGATCGAGTTCGGTAAACTGCATAAAATTTTCCTATGGCTGGCCTCCGCCCGAAATGGACGGAAAAGCTTCCTGTGTTTGAGATATGAAGGATTAGAAAAGAGAACCCATTGGACAGCCGATCATCGCCCCGGGTGGAAAAATTATTCGGCGGGAAGTGATCGCAGCCCGATTTCCGGTGGGTACAGACCGGGCGTTCACCCTATGCTGATGCGCCGCAATTGCGAACGCTTTTAACTTTATGAATGAAGGCCGCCACTTTGTGCGGATCCTTGATGCCGGGTGCCTGCTCCACCCCGCTGGAGACATCAACGCCATACGGCCGTACCCTGGCTACCGCTTCGGCCACGCAATCTGAATCGAGGCCACCAGCCAGGATAACGGGATACTCCCGAGCGACCCGTGCCGCAAGCTGCCAATCGCAGCGATGCCCGGTACCGCCGAACTGGTCCGGAACGTATGCATCGAGAAGAATCGCCCTCGCGGGATAGCTGTCCAGCCGGTCCAGGATTTTTTCATCGCGCAAGCGCAACGCCTTGATTACCCGATAGGGAGCCAGCTGACGACAGATGGCAGGGGACTCGTCACCGTGCAACTGAATGACATCCAGCCCGCAGAAATCGGCAATTTGCCGCACCTGCCCGACCTCCCGATTCACGAAAAGCCCGACAGTTGTCACGAAAGGCGGCAGTGCTTCGACAATTTCCCGCACCCGCGCCGGTTCAACATGGCGTGGGCTGCGTTCATAAAACACGAATCCGAGCGCATCGGCACCACAACGCGCGGCATGTATTGCGTCATCGATGCGGGTTATGCCGCATATTTTAATCCTGGTCGGATTCACGTTTTTTCACCTTCAGAGGCCCGAAGCGACAGGCGGTGTCGATCGCGACGCCCGAACCGGCCTCCCTTACAAATCTGTGCCGGGCAGTTCTCAAGCAAGAGAATCGCCCAGCAACATAGCCAGCTTGCCTTCAATATCCTGTTCGCGCACCAGACTTTCGCCGATCAAAAATGCATCGGCACCAGCACGTTGCAAACGACAGATGTCTTCACGACAATGTATACCGCTCTCGGAGACCACCAGCCGGTCGGCCGGGACGCTCGGCAAAAGTCGCTCCGTCACCGCCAGGTCGGTATGAAAGGTTTTCAGATTCCGGTTGTTGATGCCGAGCATCGGCGTCGGCACCCGCAACGCACGCTCCAGCTCCGCCTGGTCATGCACCTCCAGCAGCACGTCCATTTTCAGCTCCGCGGCCAGACCGGCCAGATCGGCCAGGGCCCCATCGTCCAGCGCGGCGGCGATCAGCAAAATGGCATCGGCACCACATATCCGAGCCTCATAAACCTGGTAAGGATCGATGATAAAGTCCTTGCGCAGCAAGGGCAGTCGGACCGCATGCCGGATAGCGGCCAGATAATCGATCCTCCCGAAAAAAAACCTCGCATCGGTGAGCACGGACAGGCAGGCAGCCCCCGCGCGCTGATAACGGCATGCGATATCCACGGGGTCGAAATCAGCGCGGATCACGCCCTTGGAAGGTGACCCTTTTTTAACCTCGGCAATTACCGCCGTGCCATTCTGAGCCCGCCTTCGCAAAGCTTCTGAAAAAGGTCGAATCGCGTCGCATTCCTGCAGCCGGGCCTGCAAATCCGCCAGCGGCAGCACCTGCCGGGCCGCCTGAACCTCCCCGGCCTTATGCGTCAGTATCTTGTCGAGTATCACGTCTGCGTCATCCTGATCAATGCGTTGAGTTTTTCTATTGCCCGGCCCTCGTCGATGGCGGCGGCGGCCATACACAGGCCTTTCCCGATGGAATCGGCCATGCCGGCGGCAACCAGCGCGAAAGCACCGTTCAACAGGACAATGTCGCGCCGGGGACCTTTGTCGCCACGCAGTATCGCACGCACGAGCTCGGCGTTGCACCGGGCATCGCCTCCGGTCAGATCTTCAAGGCGGCAGCGCTTCAGGCCAAAGTCTTCAGGGGTGATCGTTTTCAGCTGAAAAACGCCATCGTCAATATCGGCAACACGCGTCCCAGCGGTGAGGGTCACCTCATCCATGCCATCCAGCCCGTGGACGACAAATCCCCGTCGGCAGCCCAGCCGACACAACACCTCCGCAAGCGTGGGCACCAGGTCGTCCTTGTAAACTCCAAGCACCTGGCGGTCGGCGCCAGCCGGATTGGTCAGAGGGCCGAGAATATTGAAAATCGTACGGATGCCGATTTCCCGCCGCGGGCCTATGGCGTAACGCATGGCCCCGTGCAAAGCCGGCGCGAATAGAAAACCGATGCCGGTCTCGGCGATACAATGTTCCACCGTTTGCGCACTGACATCCAGATTGACGCCAAGGGCCTCCAGCACATCGGCGCTGCCACACAGCGAAGAAACGCTGCGGTTGCCATGTTTGGCGACTTTCACGCCGCAGGCGGCCACGACAAACGCAACCGTCGTTGAAATATTGAAGGATTTCGTACCACTGCCGCCGGTACCGCAGGTATCGAGAACAGCTGACATGGTCTCCTGATCAAGATTGATCTCTTCGCGGTCGATGTCCAGTACCTTGCCGACCCTTACCGGCGTCGCATGGTCACGCATGACCCGGGCCGCACCGGTAATCTCATCGACCGTCTCCCCCTTCATGCGCAGTGCCACGATAAAAGCCCCGATTTGGGCGGAGGTGGCCTCCCCTCCCATGATCAGGTTCATGACTTCAATCATGTCCGCTTCGCTGAGATTCTCCCCTTCAACGACACGGGCGATAGCCTGTTTGATCATAGCAGCGAGCCTCGGAATACAGCATCATCCAAGATGCAGAAAGTTTTGCAGCAGATCCTTTCCCGCCACGGTAAGGATGGACTCGGGGTGGAACTGAACGCCCCACAGGGGCAACTGGCGATGGCGCAACCCCATGATTTCTCCGTCCTCGGTCCATGCCGTGATCTCAAGACAATCGGGGAAGGTGGCACGCTCGATGACCAGGGAATGGTAGCGGGTCGCGTCAAACGGATTAGGCAAACCGGCAAACAGTTCCCGACCATCGTGATGGATGGGGCTGGTCTTGCCGTGCATGAGGCATCCGGCCCGAATGATGTTTCCACCGAAGGCATAGCCGATGGACTGGTGACCGAGACAAACTCCCAGAATCGGTAGTTTGCCGGCAAGTTGCTGGATAACTTCAACCGAAATGCCGGCTTCCCTGGGAGAACATGGCCCCGGAGAAACCACCAACCGGTCGGGCCGCCGCCGAATAATCCCTGCAATATCAATCTGATCGTTGCGGTACACCTCAACCTCCTCGCCAAGTTCAGCGAAGTACTGCACGAGATTGTAGGTGAAGGAATCGTAGTTATCGATCATCAACAACATGTCAATCGAGCCCCCTGCAAGCCATTTCAACAGCCTTCATGGCACCGCGTGCCTTGTTCAGCGTTTCCAGATATTCGGACTCGGGATCGGAATCGGCTACAATACCGGCGCCGGCCTGCAGATGAATTTTTCCATCATGAACCACCAGCGTACGGATGGCGATGGCCATGTCCATATTGCCGGAAAAGGAAAAATACCCTACCGCACCACCGTATATCTCGCGACGGCAAGGCTCGAGTTCCTCAATGATCTCCATGGCACGAATTTTGGGCGCGCCACTCAAAGTTCCAGCGGGAAAAGTCGCCGACAACACATCAAAGGCGTTCAGACCCTGGGCAAGCCGGCCACGGACATTGGATACAATATGCATGACATGGGAGTAGCGCTCAATGACTTTCAATTCGCTGACCTCCACCGACCCGGGGCAACAGACACGACCGAGATCATTACGACCCAGATCAACCAGCATAATATGTTCGGCCAGTTCTTTCGGATCCTCGAGCAGTTCCTGTTCCAGCGACAGATCTTCTGCCGGGGTGCGCCCGCGCGGGCGGGTCCCGGCAATGGGCCGAACTTCGGCCATGTCTCCTTCCTTGCGGACAAGCACTTCGGGAGAGGCACCAATCACCAGGGTTTCCCCAAAGCGCAGAAAAAACATGTAGGGAGAGGGATTCAGCGTGCGCAAGGCCCTGTATATATCCAAAGGCTCGCAGTCACCTATTTTTCCGGAAAACCGCTGGGACAGGACCACCTGAATGATATCGCCGGCCCGGACATACTCTTTGCATCGTTCCACAGCCTGGACGAATTGCTTGCGGGTAAAGTTGGATGTAAACTCGACAGGTTGCATGCTGCCACCCGGGACAGTGGCAGGCAAGGTCCGGCGCAATTTTCCCACGAGTTCATCGATGGCGGCAATACCGTGCGCGTAGGCGTCCTCGACACTACCTCCATCCTCAACGTGTACATTGCAGACAACCTTGATGACCTGGCGCAGGGTATCAAAGATAAGCAGTTTTTCTGTAAGAATAAAGCAGGCATCGTCGGTGCCGATGGTTCGACAACCAACCTCGGGCAGGTCTTCAAAGTAACGAACCGTATCGTAACCGCAATATCCTACCAGTCCGCCAAAAAAACGAGGCAAACCCTGAACCGGCACCAGGCGGAACTGCTGCAGCAATCCTTGCAGGATTTCCAGTGGTTTGTCGCTTTCCCCTGCATCGATGAGGCTATCGCCATTGTGGAGTTCCCAGTACCGTCCGCGGCACCGGAAAATCTTACATGGACCACTACCAAGGAAAGAATACCTCGCCCATTTTTCGCCTCCGGCGATACTTTCCAGCAAAAAGCCGGTCTTTTGATCATCGATTTTGCGAAACGCCGACACCGGTGTCTCCATGTCGGCAAGTATTTCCCGATAAACAGGAATAAGATTGCCCTGACGGGCATATTGGCGGAATTCATCTAGACCTGGATAATACATGCCCCCTCCGAAAGTCGAATGGCACAGGTTAGCATGTAGCAATCGAATGGGTCAAGCCGACTCAGCCTTTAACGAAAAAAGGCAAGGAGCTCACTCCTTGCCTTTTTTCGTTTCAATTAGCGGCAACCCTGCCGAATCCTGCTTATTCTGCGGTCTCTTCATCGGACGAAGCATCGGCCGCTTCGGTAACCGCAGCTGCCACCACCTCGGCAGCAGGCTGGGAAGTCTTTCGCACCTTGGCGGAAAACTCTTCCTCGACCAGTTCGATGATAACCTGCGAAGCGTTGTCGCCAAGGCGGTTAGCCAACTTGATGATGCGCGTATAACCGCCGGGGCGGTCCTTGAAGCGGGGGCCGATAACTTCGAACAGCTTCCCTACAACCTTGCGCTCCCGAATCACCTGGCTGGCCTGTCGCCGGGCATGAAGATCCCCGCGTTTACCAAGGGTGATCATTCGGTCAACCACCTTGCGCAATTCCTTGGCACGCGCATCGGTCGTGGTGATCTTTTCATGCTCGAGCAACGAAGTGACCATGTTGCGCATCATGGCAGCACGGTGACTGGAATTGCGCCCGAGCCGTTTACCGGATTTATTGTGACGCATGGTTCAACGGTCCTTTCTTTATCAATGCGTAATCTGGGCCGTCATAGATCTTCTTTCCCTTCCTGAATCATTTTAAGATATTCAGGATCGGGAAAATTCTCGAGAGCCATACCGAGTGAAAGCCCCATATCGGCCAGTATATCCTTAATTTCGTTCAAAGATTTTCGCCCGAAGTTCTGGGTTTTGAGCATCTCAGCTTCGGACCGCTGCACCAAGTCGCCGATAAGGTGAATATTGGCATTCTTCAGGCAGTTGGCACTTCTCACGGAAAGTTCCAGTTCCTCAACGGAGCAATACAGATTTTCGTTGATCTTGCGGTTCTCTTCACTCTCCTCTTCGACAACCGTTTCCGTATCTTCATCGAAGTTGATGAAAATTTGCAACTGTTCCTTGAGAATTTTAGCAGCGAAAGCCACCGCGTCATCAGGACGCACGCTTCCGTCCGTGGAGATTTCGAGGTTAAGCTTGTCGTAGTCGGTGATTTGTCCGACACGGGCGTTGGTAACCGTGAAATTGACCTTTTTAATCGGCGAAAAAAGCGCATCGATGGGGATCGTTCCCACCGGAGCCTTCTCATCCCGGTTCCGTTCAGCCGGCACGTAGCCCTTGCCCATGGCGACGACCATATCCATTTCAAGATCGGCATCCTTGCCGCAAGTCAGTATATGATGGTCGGGATTGAGTACATCCACATGGGAATCCGTGATAATGTCACCTGCCGTGATGACGCCAGCGCCCTTTTTGACAATCCGGATGTTGCGACTGTCCGTACCGTGCAGCTTGAGCAGCACCCCTTTAAGATTCAGGATGATATCTGTGACATCTTCGGTAACACCCGGGATGCTGGAAAATTCATGCAGTACCCCTTTTATCCTGACCGAGGTGATAGCCGCACCCTGCAGAGAGGAGAGCAGCACCCGCCGCAGGGAATTACCCAAGGTGGTGCCGAATCCCCGCTCGAAAGGCTCAGCCGTGAACTTGCCATAGGTATCCGACAAGGAGTCCACATCAACCTGGAGGCGCTTAGGCTTGATCAGATCTCTCCAGTTTTTGTACATTCACATCCTCCGTATGAGGTGGCAGCAACTACAATTGGCCATTACTTGGAGTAAAGCTCGACGATCAGCTGCTCCTGGAAGGCCGGCGTAGTCATTTCCTCGCGCACCGGCAGGGTCTTGAGGCTACCCTTGAAGGCATCCCGGTCAAGTTCAACCCAGGAAGGCAGACCGCGCCGCATGACACCGTCAAGAGCCTCGTTGATACGGGCAACCTTGCGAGACTTCTCGCGCAGCTCAACGACATCATTGACCCTCAGGATGTAGGAAGGCACATTAACCTTCCGACCGTTCACCAAGAAGTGACCCTGCCGCACAAGGGCGCGAGCCTCGGCACGCGAACTGGTAAATCCGAGCCGGTAGACGACGCTGTCAAGCCGACGTTCAAGCAGGACCAGCAGGTTCTCGCCGGTCACCCCTTTCATGCGATCCGCCTTGTCAAAATAGGCCCGGAACTGCTTCTCAAGCAAGCCGTAGGTGCGTTTCATGCGCTGTTTTTCACGCAGCTGGGTGCCGTAGTCGGAAGCTTTGCCACGACCCTGACCATGCTGGCCAGGCGCGTAGTTGCGTCTTTCAAGAGCACATTTATCTGTATAACACCTGTCCCCCTTAAGGAACAGCTTCGTGGTTTCTCTTCTGCACAGCCGGCAGACAGGCCCAGTATATCTAGCCAACGTTCATCCTCCTTGGTTGTTTAAACTCTTCTGCGCTTGGGCGGACGACAACCATTGTGGGGAATAGGTGTAACGTCCTTGATCACGCTGATATTCAGACCTGCCGAAGAAAGAGCGCGCAATGCCGATTCCCGACCGGAACCGGGCCCTTTGACGCGAACCTCAACGGACCGCAATCCGTGCTCCATGGCCTTCTTGGCCGCGTCTTCCGCAGCGATCTGAGCCGCAAACGGGGTGCTTTTACGGGACCCCTTAAAGCTCATCGTCCCGCAGGTGGACCAGGAGATCACGTTGCCTGCAACGTCCGTAATAGTGACAATGGTGTTGTTGAAAGTCGCCTGAATATGGGCGATACCATTGGCTATATTCTTTTTCTCGACTTTTTTCCGTACAACTCGCTTACCCTTAGCCATGGTTCCTCCCTTTACTTACGCTTGCCGGCGACGGTTTTCCGCGGCCCCTTGCGCGTACGCGCATTGGTTTTGGTTTTCTGACCACGGACAGGAAGCCCGCGCCGATGACGCAAGCCACGGTAGCAACCAAGATCCATCAACCGCTTGATGTTTCCGGTCACCACGCGACGCAAATCACCCTCGACCTGATAATGACCGTCGATGACATCGCGAATGAGACCGGCTTCCGCTTCCGTCAGATCATCCGTACGGGTGTTGGGATCCACCCCGGCTTTCTGCAAAATATTTTGGGACGAGGAGCGGCCAATGCCGTAAATATAAGTAAGCGCAACCTCGATCCGCTTGTTTCTCGGTAAATCGATACCAGCGATTCGTGCCAATGTCGTATCCTCCTGATCCCTTTATCCCTGTTTTTGCTTATGCTTGGGGTTCTCGCAGATGATCCTGACAATTCCCTTGCGTCTAACTACTTTACATTTGGAACAAATCGGCTTGACCGAAGCTCGAACTTTCATTGATCATCCCTTTTTAATACGATGCCTGTTAATCCGAAAAGGCCGCATTCAGCTATGACGCACAGACCTTTTCACATTACGTTGAATTCCTAAACGGCGGTCAATATTTGCGGGCCTTCGTCGGTAATCGCCACGGTATGCTCGAAATGCGCAGACGGCTTGCCATCAGACGTAACCGCTGTCCACCCATCCTCAAGAACCTTGACTCCACACTTACCTGCATTGATCATCGGCTCAATAGCCAATACCATGCCACAGCGCAACAACGGACCCTGCCCTGGCGGACCGAAGTTGGGAACTTGCGGATCTTCATGCAATCCGCGCCCAATACCGTGCCCGACAAACTCCTTTACCACACTGAATCCCTGAGCCTCGACATAACTCTGAATGGCATGCGAAATATCAAACAAACGGTTGCCAGGAATGGCTTGCGCAATCCCCAGCGCCAGAGATTGTCCGGTAACATCAAGCAACCGTTGTTTCGCTGCGTCTATTTTTCCGACGGGCAGCGTCATAGCCGAATCGCCGTAAAACCCCTTCCAGACAACCCCGAAGTCGATACTGAGAATTTCCCCCTCGAGCAAAGGACGGCGATCCGGAAAGCCATGCACAACCCGATCTTCAGGAGACGCGCAAATACTGAACGGGAACCCGCCGTAACCCTTAAAGGCCGGCTTGGCCCCCCGTTTTTTACATTCTCGCTCCGCCAGGCGATCCAACTCCAGCGTCGTGATACCTGGAACAACCTTTTCGGCCAACAGCGCAAGAATCTCCGCGACCATACGCCCCGACTCACGCATGCGGAGCAGATCGTCGCTGGATTTAATCGGTATCACTGCCCGCAGTCCAAAGCACCAAGAATCTGCTGTTGCACAGCAGCTATATCCTGCATGCCATCAACCTCGCGCAACAACCCTTCAGCGCGATAATATTCGATCAATGGTGCGGTTTGCTCAGCGTAAACTTCCAGGCGCCGACGAATCGTTGCTTCCTGGTCATCATCACGCTGCAACAGCGGGCCGCCACACTTATCACATTTGTCCGCGTCCTTTGGAGCATCAAATACGACATGATACATCTTACTGCAGTCGCGACAGGTACGTCGTCCGCCAATTCGCGCAACAACCGCCTCATTGTCAACGTTCAGCGATATAACCGCATCAAGATCCTTGCCCAAATCCGCAAGCGTTGCCTTTAACGCATCGGCCTGAGCCAAGGTACGCGGGAAACCATCCAGGATGAAACCGTTGACACAATCGGACTTGGAAAGGCGCTCCTTGACTATCCCGACAACAACCTCATCGGGAACCAGAGCCCCGGATTCCATCTTCTGCTTCGCCTTGACACCCATGGGAGTGCCTTCTTTGACTGCAGCCCTGAGCATATCACCGGTCGAAATCTGCGGCACGCCCAACACATCACAGAGCATTTTCGCCTGGGTTCCCTTCCCGGAACCGGGAGGACCCAACAAAACCATCTTCATCTTTACCTCACACTTCCTAGCCATGGCGTCCACGCAGGGTAACCCCCTTCATGAACCCCTCATATGATCGCGAAATCAGATGGGCCTCCACCTGCGAAGCGGTATCAAGCCCCACACCAACCACGATCAACAGAGACGTTCCCCCAAAGAAGAAAGGAACATTCAACCCGGTTATCAGAAGGGTCGGCCACACACATACAACGGATACATATGCGGCACCCGCAAATGTCAACCGCCCAAGAACCGAGTCAATATAGTCCGAGGTGGCCTTGCCAGGACGTATGCCGGGAATGTAGCCACCTTGCTTTTTGACATTGTCGGCTACATCGACCGGGTTGAAGGTAACAGCCGTGTAGAAGTAGCAGAAGAAGATGATAAATGCAACATAAAAGAAATAATAAATCGCATGCCCGGGTGTCATCCAGCTGGCCGCTTTCTGCACCCAGGCGATATTGACCAGGTTGGCGACCGTCGCAGGAAACATAATGATGGAGCTCGCGAAGATCGGCGGAATCACTCCACTCATGTTGATCTTCAAGGGCAAGTGACTCTTCTGTCCCCCGTAGTTCCGCATTCCGACAACGCGTTTTGCATAGTGAATCGGCAGTCGGCGCTGTGCCAGTTCCATGAACACGATCGCCCAGATCGTCGCGACAACAACAGCCAGCAGAAGCAGAATACTCGCCGGGCCGAGCGCACCCGTATTAGCCAGTCGCACGGTATTGAATATGGCGGCAGGCATATCGGCAATGATTCCGGCAAAGATAATCAGCGAGATGCCGTTACCGATGCCGCGCTCGGTGATCTGCTCACCAACCCACATGATAAAGGCGGTTCCCGCCGTCAGGGTTATCACGGTAAGCAGAATGAATCCGAAACCGGGATGAGAAACAACCGCTGCGCCATCGACAACCATCGACTGAAGTCCGACCGCTATGCCGGCGCCCTGAACAATGGACAACACGATGGTCCCGTAACGGGTCCACTTGGTGATGGTTTTACGCCCCTGTTCCCCTTCCTTGGCAAGTCGCTCTACTGGCTCAAAAACAACCCCGAGCAACTGCAGGATAATTGAAGCACTGATATAGGGCATAATGCCAAGCGCAAAAACGGTCATGCGCGCCAGCGCACCCCCCGTAAAAGCACTTACCATCCCGAGCAGTCCGCTCTGGGATTTCTGGAAAAAGTCTGCAAGCACATCGCCATTGATCCCGGGAATCGGTACATGACAACCGACACGATAGACCGCGAGCATCCCCAGGGTAAAAAGAATGCGACGACGCAATTCCGGGATACTGAAGATATTCTGGATGCGCTTGAACAATTTAAATTACCTCGGCTTTCCCGCCAGCGGCTTCTATCTTGGCAACGGCGCCCTGGCTGAATTTATGAGCTTTGACAGTCAGAGCCTTGTCAAGGTCACCATCACCAAGCACTTTGATACCGTCGCAAATCTTTTTAACAAGACCGCTCTGGCCAAAAGCCTCAACATCGACCACGCTCCCGGCCTCGAACATTTCCTGCAGGTCGCGCAGGTTGACCAGAGCATAGACCTTTTTATTGAGCGATTTAAAGCCACGCTTGGGCAGACGGCGCTGCAACGGCATCTGGCCGCCCTCGAAACCGGGCTTGACGCTGCCGCCACTGCGGGCTTTTTGCCCCTTGTGTCCCTTGCCGGCGGTCTTACCGTTACCGGAACCTGGTCCACGCCCGATGCGCTTCCGAGTCTTGGTAGAGCCGATAGCCGGCCGCAGATTACTCAAATCCATATTCAAATCCCTCGCGCTCTCAGTCCTCAACCACAACCATGTGGGACACCTTGTTGATCATACCCCTGATTTCGGGCGTGTCGGGCAACACCACTGTTTTGTTCAGTCTGGTCAGGCCGAGGCCTTTTAGAACCTTTGTGAAATATTCCTTGCGACCGATGCCGCTCTTCTTCAGGGTCACCTTGATTTGTCCGGCCATGAAACCCTCCTAGTCGGCTCCTGTTATTCTTCGGTATCGGCACCGCGCAGAGCACGCAACTCTTCGGCGCTTTTGAGTTGCGACAACGCGTTGATGGTCGCGCGAACAACGTTGTGCGGATTATTGGAACCAAGGCATTTCGACAGAATGTCGCCAACCCCGGAGACCTCCAGCACAGCGCGAACGGCACCACCGGCAATGACGCCAGTACCGGCCGAAGCAGGCTTGAGCAATACCCGACCGGCGCCAAACTTGCCGATCACATCAAAAGGGATACTGCGATCCTTCAGGGGCACGCGAATCAGGTTCTTTTTGGCCTGCTCCACCCCTTTGCGAATCGCTTCGGGCACTTCCTTGGCTTTACCATGTCCGTAGCCGACAATTCCCTGACCATCACCAACAACGACAAGCGCGGAAAAACTGAAACGCCGTCCACCTTTGACAACCTTGGCACACCGGTTGATGTGTACAACCCGGTCCGTCAGTTCCAACTCATTGGGATCGATGCGAAGCAAAGATATCCTCCTTAACTAAAAAGACAGACCGGCTTCCCGGGCGGCCTCTGCCAGGGTCTTGACGCGCCCGTGGTAGAGAAATCCGTTCCGGTCGAAGACCACGTTTTTGATATTCATAGCCAGCGCTTTCTGGGCGATAGCCTTGCCGACAGCCTTGGCTGCGTCGACATTCCCTGTATACTTCAGGCCTTCGGCGACATCTGCGTTGACCGTCGAAGCCGAGACCAGAGTTTTTCCGGTCGTATCTTCGACAATCTGCGCATAAACATGCTTGGCGCTTCGGAACACGCAGAGTCTGGGCATATCCGACGTGCCACGCACCTTTCGGCGCACACGTACCTGTCTTTTCAATCGCGCCTGGCGTCTCTTCAATGCGGCGTTCACTCTCTATCTCCTTGCCCTGTATTGCGTTATTTTTTCCCGGCCTTACCGGCTTTCCGCAGAATCCGTTCTTCAGCGTATTTTACACCCTTGCCTTTATAGGGCTCAGGCTTTCTGAAAGAGCGGATCTTGGCGGCAGTGGCGCCAACCAACTCTTTGTCAATACCGCGAACAACGATTTTGGTCTGCTTTTCAACCTCGGCAGAGATCCCTTTGGGCAGTGCATATTCGATCGGGTGCGAATACCCGAGAGACAGGTTGAGCGCACTCCCCTTTACTTCGGCGCGGTAACCCACGCCATTAATTTCCAGAACACGTTCGAAACCGTTGGTCACACCTTCAACCATGTTGGCGACAAGGGCCCGCACAAGACCCCTGTAGGCGCCCTCCTGCTTACCCTCTGCAGCGCACTGCACCAGTATCTGGTCGCCAGCGGTTTCCAACTGTATCCCGGCAACAATGTTTTTGACCAGCTCTCCCTTGGGCCCTTTGACCGTGACCGTGTCTCCGGCTTGAGACACCGTAACGCCCTTGGGAAGGTTGATAGGCTTTTTCCCAATTCTAGACATTTTCTGGCTCCTTAGCCGAGTTCTTTCTACCAGATGGAGCACAAAACTTCGCCACCCAATTGTGCTTCACGAGCGGCGACATCGTGCATAACCCCTTTCGAAGTCGAAAGGATGGCATTGCCAAGACCATTTTTCACTACCGGGATCTCGTCTTTGCCGACATAAACCCTGCGCCCCGGCGTTGAGACGCGGTCGATGGCATTAATAATGTGTTTGCTATCGTTATCGAATTTCAGATAGATACGCAGCACACCCTGTTTTTCGTCGGTTATCTGCTTGAAATTCTTGATATAGCCGAGTTCCTTGAGCACGGTGACGATGGCCAGCTTGACATTGGATGCCGGCACGTCGCACTTCGCATGCCGGGCCAGTCCCGCATTACGGATGCGGGTAAGCATATCGGCTATAGGATCTGTCATTGCCATGGATGCAACTCCTTACTGATTTACCAGCTTGATTTAATCACGCCGGGGAGCTTGCCTTCCAGCGCAAGTTTCCGCAAGCAAATCCGGCACATATCGAACTTACGGTAATAAGCCCGAGGCCGCCCGCACAAGGGACAGCGGTTATATTTCCGCACCTTGAACTTGTTCGACCGGGCGGCTTTGATCATCATAGATTTCTTTGCCACGTCGTCCTCCCCTAGTCTTGGGCTTTTTTGGGAAAGGGCATACCGATGGCTTCCATCAGGGCATATCCTTCCTCATCGTTCTTGGCCGTGGTAACAATGGTAATGTTCAAGCCCTTCACCTTATCGATCTTCTCCAGGTCGATTTCGGGGAAAATGAGCTGTTCGCGGATACCAAGGGTATAGTTCCCGCGACCGTCAAAGCCCTTCTTGGAAACGCCCTTGAAGTCGCGCACCCGGGGAAGAGCGACGTTGACCAACCGGTCAAGGAACTCATAAGCCTTGTCGCGACGCAACGTTACCATGCAACCGATCGGCATCCCTTCGCGCAACTTGAATTGAGCGATGGATTTCTTCGCCTTGGTGACGACGGGTTTCTGGCCGCTGATGCGCGTAAGCTCCTCCACAGCGGACTCCAGAACCTTGATATTCTGTATGGCCTCCCCCAGTCCCATATTGAGGACCACCTTCTCCACCCTGGGGACTTCCATTACATTTTTCAACTGCAACCGCTCAGCCAACGCGGGAGCAATTTCCTTCGTGTATACTTCCTTCAATCTCGCACCCATGGAAATCCTCCGTTACTTGTCCAAGGTCTCGTTGCACTTTTTACAGAACCGAGTCTTGGACCCATCTTCGAGAATCCTCACACCGGTCCGCGTGGGCTTGTTGCAGGCGCTGCAGACGAGTGCAACATTGGAGGCATCCAGCGGGGCTTCCTTCTCGACAATTCCCCCTTGGGTATTGACGCGGTTGGGCCTTGTGTGCCGCTTGACAACATTAAGGCTTTCGACAACAACACGCCCTTTGCCCGGCAATACACGCAACACCTTGCCGGTCTTGCCTTTCTCCTTGCCCGCTATAACCATAACCATGTCATCTTTTTTGACATGCATTTTTTTCGCTGCCATTTCTCTTACTCCCAGTTCCGAATTAAAGTACCTCGGGGGCCAGCGATACGATCTTCATGTACCGCTGTGCGCGCAACTCCCGAGCAACTGGACCGAAGATACGGGTTCCGATAGGTTCCCCGGCCTGGTTCACAACCACTGCGGAATTTTTATCGAAACGAATCGCCGATCCGTCAGGGCGAGGTACTTCCTTAGCGGTTCGAACGATGACAGCTCTAACCACATCCCCTTTTTTTATGCGGGAATTGGGCAGGGCCTCCTTTACGGAGCAGATGATGATATCTCCAAGCCCGGCATATTTTCGCTTGGAGCCACCAAGAACCTTGATGCAGCAGAGTTTACGCGCACCAGAGTTGTCCGCTACATCAAGCATCGTCTGCATCTGTATCATGACTGTTATCTCCTACAGGATTACGTTCTTTTCAAGGATTTCGCGTACCCGCCAACGTTTGTCCCGGGACAGCGGACGGGTTTCTACGACCGAAACCTTGTCCCCGATGTTGCAGCGATTCTCTTCATCATGGGCCTTAAAGGTAACCCGGCGCTTGATAAATTTTTTGTAGACCGGATGCTTGACCATCTGGTCGACACGGACCACAACGGTTTTATCCATCTTGTCGCTGATAACAACCCCGACGCGGGTTTTCCGATTGCCACGTATTTTACTCATTGAAATTTATCTCCCCGTACCGATCAGCTTCGCTTCTGACGCAGGATGGTATGAACCCGTGCGATGGTCCTGCGCGTCTGGGGAAGCCGGGCGCTGTTTTCCAATTGCCCGGTAGCCAATTGGAACTTCAGGTTAAACAGCTCCTGATTGAGTTCCTCTACTTTTTTTTCCAACTCTTCGACCGTCAGGTCGCGCAGCTCACTAGCTTTCATTGGCCACATCCTCCCGTGCAACAATCCTGGTCTTCATGGGGAGCTTATGAGCAGCCAGCCGCAATGCTTCGCAGGCCACTTCCCTGTCTACACCCTGCATCTCGTAAAGCATCATGCCGGGCTTGATAACAGCCACCCAGCTATCGGGCGAACCTTTACCTTTACCCATGCGGGTCTCAGCGGGCTTTTTGGTCAGAGATTTGTCCGGGAAAATACGGATCCAGATCTTCCCGCCGCGTTTCACATGCCTTGTCATGGCACGACGCGCGGACTCAATCTGTCTGGAAGACAGCCATCCACATTCGACCGCTTTAAGCCCGTAATCGCCAAAATTTAGTTCGCTACCGCGATAGGCTACGCCTTTCATGCGGCCTTTAAACTGTTTTCTATGTTTAACCTTCTTGGGCATTAACATGGCAGAATACTCCTATTCGGTTCCCGTGGTTATTCCTGCGACAGGACTTCGCCCTTGAAGATGAGAACCTTGACGCCGATAATACCATAAGTAGTCTTGGCCTCGGCGAATCCATAATCGATATCGGCCCTGAGAGTGTGCAGGGGCACACGTCCTTCACGATACCACTCGGTCCGACTCATCTCGGCACCACCCAAGCGACCGCTGCAGGTAATCTTGATACCCTGAGCACCAAACTTCAAAGCCATGCTCACGCTTTTTTTCATGGCACGGCGGAAGGCGACACGGCGCTCAAGCTGAGTTGCCACATTCTCGGAAACAAGTTGGGCATCGACCTCGGGTTTGCGCACTTCCTGAATATTGATGAACACTTCCTTGTCGGTGAGCCGGGCCAGATCCTTTTTCAAGGCTTCAACCTCGGCACCCTTTTTGCCGATAATGATGCCGGGACGAGCGGCATACACATTAATTTTGGCCTTGCTTGCGGCACGCTCAATTTCGATCCTGGCGATGCCGGCATGATAAAGCCGCTTTTTAAGATAATTGCGAAGCTTTATATCTTCGTGCAGAAGCTGGGAGTATTCCCCCTCAGCGTACCACCGGGAACTCCAGGTCTTGACGACTCCCAGTCGAAATCCTGTCGGATGTACTTTCTGGCCCAAACCATCACCTCCTTAAACTTATTTTTCGTTCAGAACCACGGTAATGTGGCTGGTCGGTTTGCGGATCCTGGTAGCCCGTCCCTGTGCTCGCGGCATGAACCGCTTAAGCACGGGACCCTGATCGACGGCTATGCTTTTGATGTACAGCCGGTCGACGTCGGCGACCCCCTTCTGCTCGGCGTTGGCCACGGCCGAACCAACCAGTTGATATACGATGCCGGCCGCTTTCTGAGGAGAAAACCTCAGAATATTCAGCGCCTCCTGAACCCCTTTTCCGCGCACCATATCGACCACCAATCGGGTCTTACGAGGCGACAGACGCACATATCTAAGCTTGGCCTTAGCTTCCATGAATAGAAACTCCTCTTGCGAAATCGCTTGTTACTTACCTTTTGCTCTTCTTGTCAGCGCCATGCCCGTAGTAGGTGCGCGTGGGAGCGAATTCGCCGAGCTTATGCCCAACCATGTTTTCGGTGACGAAAACAGGGATAAACTTTTTTCCGTTATGCACGGCGAAGGTATATCCAACAAACTCGGGAATAATAGTCGATCGCCGAGACCAGGTCTTGATTACCTTCTTGGAACCGGCCCCCCCTTCGAAATCGGATTTGCGAAGGAGGCTCGCCTCGACATACGGCCCTTTTTTGATCGATCTAGCCACAGTGGTCTCCTCTAAATTTCAACGATGTTACTTCTTCCGGCGAACGATAAAACGGTCGGTGCGCTTATTGACGCGGGTCTTGTACCCTTTGGTGGGCACACCCCAAGGCGTAACGGGATGACGACCGCCGGAGCTTTTGCCCTCACCACCACCATGCGGATGATCGACAGGGTTCATGGCCACGCCGCGCGACTGCGGACGCTTACCAAGCCACCGATTGCGACCAGCCTTGCCGATCTTGACGTTTTCGTGATGGATATTACCTACCTGCCCCACCGTGGCACAGCAGTCCTGCAGCACCAGCCGAACCTCTCCGGAAGGAAGTCGCAATTGCGCATACTTGCCTTCCTTGGCAGCGATCATGGCGTAGGTTCCGGCACTGCGAGCCAACTGGCCGCCTTTGCCAATCTTCAACTCAATGTTATGAACCCAGGTGCCCAGAGGAATGGACCGGATCGAGAGCGCATTGCCGGGCTTGATGTCGGCCTGCTCGCTGGCAATCACAACATCTCCGACATTCAATCCAAGAGGCGCCAGGATATAGCGCTTTTCGCCATCGGCATAACAAGCAAGAGCGATGCGCGCCGACCGATTCGGATCGTACTCGATGGTGGCGATTTTGGCAGGGATGTCTTTCTTGTCCCGACGAAAATCGATGACGCGATACTTCTGCTTGTGCCCGCCCCCGGTATGCCGCTTGGTGATGCGGCCAGCATTGTTCCGTCCACCGGTTTGGTTAAGTTTTTCAACCAGCGATTTCTCCGGTTTGGCCACAGTAATGTCGGCGAAATCGGCCGAGGTCATATGACGTCGGCCAGCCGAAGTCGGCTTATACTTTTTGATTGCCATTATCGTAACTCCGTTTTACCTGATTGCACCCCATTAAACACCGAACAGATCGATCGAGCTACCTTCGGCCAGGGTTACGTAAGCCTTCTTCCAATTGGAACGCTTGCCGAACGTGCGACCCAGACGCTTGACCTTGCCAGCAACAAGCACGGTATTGACGTTCTTGACCTTGACTTCAAAAGCCTGCTCAACAGCCTTCTTGATTTCGACCTTGTTGGCATCCCTTTTGACTTCAAACGCAACGATCTGGGCTTCGCCTTCCCTCTGTACGGTCTTTTCGGTAACCAAGGGCCGTTTAAGTATCTCGTGCAGCGGTTTCATTACCCTAACGCTCCTTCCAACTGTTCAACGGCCCCTTCGGTAACAACCAGATTCCGATGGTTCATCAGGTCGTACACATTCACGCCTTCGGCCTTGAGCACCTTGACATGGGGCAGATTACGTGCCGACAGTTCGAGATTCCTGTTTTCGCCATCAATCAACACCAGCACGTTGTCCAGCTCGAAACGCCGGAGGATTTCAGCCACCCCCTTGGTTCCAATGCTTTCCAGCTGGAAGTCATTAAGCACAGACAGTCGCTCTTCCTTGAACCGAACGGAAAGCGCACAGCGCAGCGCCGCCTTCTTGACTTTTTTGTTCAGTTTGAAACTGTAGTCGCGAGGGCTCGGCCCGAAGGCGGCGCCACCGCCCACATAGTGAGGCGCGCGAATGCAGCCCTGACGGGCATTGCCAGTGCCTTTCTGACGAAAGGGCTTCTTACCGCCACCCGCAACGGCGCTACGGTTCTTTGCAGCGGAAGTGCCCTGACGGCGAGCAGCCAGCTGATATCGTACCATATCATGAATCAGGTATTCCTTGACGTCGGCATTAAACACCTCGTCGGACAGCTCTCGCTCCGAAACCTGATTCCGGTTTATGTCATAAACTGCAATTTTTGCCATGGTTTTTCTCCAGAATCTCTAGTTGCAGCCCGGCCATCAAGCCTTGCGGCTTTTCCGGATGAGCAGCAGGCCGTTTACAGGCCCCGGAACGGCGCCTTTAATAAGTACCAGGCTCTTTTCGGACCGCACGTCGACCACTTCCAGACCTTGCGTGGTCACGCGCTTGTTCCCCATCTGGCCTGCCATCTTTTTACCCTTGAATACCCGGGAAGGCCAGGCACTGGCACTGATGCCACCAGGCCTGCGGTGGAACATCGAGCCATGGCTGGCGCGACCACCGGCAAAGTTCCAACGTTTTACAGCGCCCTGAAAACCTTTTCCCTTGCTGGTCCCCGTTACATCAAGGATGTCGCCGGCGGCGAAAAACTCCCCACATGTAATTTCATCACCAACGGCATGTTCATCGGCATTGTCGCACTCGACTTCCCGCAGGAAGACGAATGCCCCCTTCCCGGCCTTTTTGAAATGACCCATGGCAGGCTTGTTGGTGCGGTGAGTCTTCTTGGCCCCAAACCCGAGCTGAAGGGCATTGTAGCCGTCTTTTTCCAGAGTCTTTTTCTGCAACACGATGCAAGGACCAGCCTCGACCACGGTCACCGGAATGCATTTACCGTCAGCAGCGAAGACCTGGGTCATCCCCAGCTTCTTACCCAAAATTCCCTTCGTCATGATGCTTTCCCTTACCTATGATAAAAGTCTTACAACTTGATTTCGACGTCAACACCCGCCGACAGGTCGAGCTTCATCAAGGCGTCGACAGTCTGCTGTGTCGGCTCGACAATGTCAAGAAGCCTTTTGTGGGTGCGCATCTCGAACTGCTCACGACTCTTTTTATCAACATGCGGTCCGCGAAGCACACAGTATTTGTTTATCACCGTGGGCAGGGGGATAGGGCCAGCAACGCGCGCCCCGGTGCGCTTGGCCGTGTCAACAATTTCATTAACGGAGAGATCGAGCAATTTATGATCGTAAGCCTTTAAACGGATCCTTATTTTCTGGCTCTGCATGGCAATTCCCTTTATTCGATAATTTCGCTGACGACACCGGCACCGACCGTACGGCCGCCTTCGCGAATGGCGAAACGCAGCTCTTTGTCCATGGCGATCGGGGTGATCAGATTTACGGTCATGCTGGCATTGTCGCCGGGCATTACCATTTCGGTCCCCTCGGCCAGCTCACAGATTCCGGTCACGTCCGTGGTCCGGAAGTAGAACTGCGGGCGATAACCGTTGAAGAAAGGCGTGTGACGCCCGCCCTCTTCCTTGGTGAGGATATAGGCCTCGGCCTTGAACTTGGTGTGCGGAGTGATGCTGCCGGGCTTGGCCAGAACCTGGCCACGCTCGACATCCTCACGCTTCACGCCGCGCAGCAGCACGCCGATGTTGTCGCCGGCCTGCCCCTGATCGAGCAGCTTGCGAAACATCTCGACCCCGGTCACCACGGTTTTGGTGGTGGGCTTCATGCCGACGATTTCCACCTCTTCCTGAACCTTGACCACACCGCGCTCCACGCGACCGGTAGCCACGGTACCGCGACCCGAAATGGAGAACACGTCCTCCACCGGCATCAGGAACGGCTTGTCGATGTCGCGCTGCGGCTCCGGAATGTAGCTGTCGACCGCGTCCATCAGGTCGAGGATCGGCTTGCATGCCTCGCATTCCTCTTTGCCGCAGCCGCATTCCAGCGCCTTGAGCGCGCTGCCGGCGATAATGGGGATCTCGTCGCCCGGGAAATCGTAGGAGCTCAACAGCTCGCGAACTTCCAGCTCGACCAGCTCCATCAGTTCGGCATCATCAACCATGTCGGCCTTGTTCAGAAACACCACCATGGCCGGCACGCCAACCTGGCGGGCGAGCAGAATGTGCTCGCGGGTCTGCGGCATCGGACCGTCAGCGGCCGACACGACAAGGATGGCTCCGTCCATCTGCGCGGCGCCGGTGATCATGTTCTTGACGTAGTCGGCATGGCCCGGGCAGTCAACGTGCGCGTAGTGACGCTTTTCGGTCTGGTACTCGACATGCGACGTGGCGATGGTGATGCCGCGATCACGCTCCTCGGGGGCATTGTCGATCTGGTCGAAGGCCTTGAAATCGGCCAGACCCCGGGATGCCATGGTCTTGGTGATAGCTGCCGTCAGCGTGGTTTTCCCATGGTCGACGTGACCGATGGTCCCGATATTGACATGGGGCTTCGTTCTTTCAAATTTAGCTTTGGACATGGAGTAACCTCCCGTTCGTAAACGGCAACTAGCCCTTCACCCGCGCGATGATTTCTTCGCTGATAGCCTTGGGCACCTGCTCGTAATGATCAAAAACCATGGTATAAGTAGCACGCCCCTGAGTCATACTGCGCAACTCGGTGGCATAACCGAACATACTGGCAAGAGGAACATTGGCATTGATAACCTGGGCTCCGCCGCGGGTATCCATACCCATGACGCGGCCACGCCGACTGCTCAAGTCGCCCATGACATCCCCCATATATTCCTCGGGGACAACAACCTCGACAGCCATCACCGGCTCAAGCAGAACCGGAGCAGCCTTCGCGGCACCGGCCTTGAAACCCATGGAGCCGGCAATCTTGAACGCCATTTCGGAAGAGTCGACATCATGGTAGGAACCATCATAACAGGTTACCTTGACGTCAACGATGGGGAACCCGGCCAGGACACCGTTTTCAGCGGCCTCTTCGGCACCCTTGCCGACAGCGGGAATGTATTCCTTGGGGATAACACCACCCTTGATGGCATCTTCGAACTCAAACCCGGATCCGGGCTCAAGCGGAGCAAGTCGCAACCAGCAATCGCCATACTGACCACGCCCACCGGATTGCCGGACAAACTTGCCCTGCACCTCAACCTGCCTGGTTATGGTCTCACGGTACGCTACCTGCGGCGCCCCGATGTTGGCGTCCACTTTGAACTCACGCTGCATACGGTCGATGATGATTTCGAGGTGCAACTCGCCCATCCCCGACAGGATGGTCTGACCGGTCTCTTCGTCCGTACGCACACGCAGGGTCGGATCTTCCTGCACCAGCTTGCCGAGAGCCTGGCCCATCTTGTCCATGTCACCTTTGGTCTTGGGCTCAACGGCAATATGAATCACGGGCTCAGGGAATTCCATCGACTCCAGCAGACAGGGATTGTCCGGATCACAAAGCGTATCGCCGGTAGTCGTGAGCTTCAGCCCCACGGCAGCGGCGATATCTCCGGAGTAGACCTGCTTGATTTCCTCCCGCTTGTTGGCATGCATCTTCAGCAGACGCCCAAAACGCTCTTTTTTGCCGCGGGTTGCATTGAGCACCGTCGTGCCGGACTCAGCCACCCCGGAATACACCCTGAAAAAGGTGAGCTGACCCACAAAGGGGTCGGTCATAACCTTAAAGGCAAGAGCAGCAAAGGGATTATTGTCGCCCGGGGGCCGGACGACGGCCTCTTCCGAATCAGGCAGCACGCCGGTAATGGCCGGCACATCCACCGGAGACGGCATATATTCAATAACCGCGTCGAGCAGATTCTGAACGCCCTTGTTCTTAAAGGCGCTACCGCACAACACGGGAATCATCTTAATATCGACGGTTGCCGTCCGGATGCCGGCCTTCAACTCGTCGATGGAGATCGCCTCGCCGCCGAGATACTTTTCCATGAGTCCTTCATCGTGAGTGGAAACCTCCTCCACGAGAAGCTCACGGGCGGCCTCGGCCTGCTCCCTCAATTCCTCAGGAATCTCGATGATTTCGTAATTGGCGCCAAGGCTTTCGTCGTCCCACACAATGGCCTTCATCTCGACAAGATCCACAACACCGGCAAAGGTGTCTTCCTTGCCAATCGGCAACTGCAGGGGGATGGCATTGGCCCCAAGGCGCTCACGGATCATATTGACGCCACGATCAAAATCCGCGCCGACACGGTCCATCTTGTTGATAAATGCGATACGCGGAACATGATACTTGTCAGCCTGTCGCCAGACCGTCTCGGACTGGGGTTCGACGCCGCCAACGGAGCAGAAGACTGCGACCGAGCCATCCAGCACACGCAGCGACCGCTCAACCTCCACGGTAAAGTCTACGTGGCCCGGGGTATCAATGATATTGATGCGATGCTCTTTCCAGAAGCAGGTCGTCGCGGCAGAGGTGATGGTAATCCCCCTCTCCTGCTCCTGTTCCATCCAGTCCATCGTCGCCGCACCGTCGTGAACTTCACCGACCCTGTGCGAAACCCCGGTATAATACAGAATGCGTTCCGTCGTGGTGGTCTTCCCGGCATCGATATGAGCCATAATGCCGATATTACGAGTCTTCTCTAAAGCAACTTGGCGTGCCACAACTATCAATTCCTTCCTAAAGTTCCGTACCGCTAATTACCAACGATAGTGGGCGAACGCCTTGTTGGCCTCGGCCATGCGATGCGTATCTTCCCGCTTCTTGACAGCCGACCCGCGATTTGCAGCGGCATCGAGCAGCTCGCCCGCAAGACGCTCAACCATGGTTTTCTCTCCACGGCCACGCGCATAGGTGATAAGCCAGCGAATCGCCAGGGCGTTGCGACGGTCGGAGCGAACCTCAACCGGCACCTGATAGGTCGAACCGCCAACGCGGCGGGACTTGACCTCCAGCACCGGACGCACATTCTCAAGAGCCTTCTTGAAGACCTCAAGCGCGTCTTCGCCAGATCGCTCGGACAGGACGTCAAAGGCCCCATAAACAATACCTTCGGCGGTGCTCTTCTTCCCCTTGAGCATGATGGCATTGATAAACTTCGCCACCGTACGATCATTGTATTTGGGGTCAGGCAGAACAACCCGCTTGGCAATCTCTCTTCTTCTCGGCATGTTTACCCCTCACAAACCTGGTTACTTGGGCCGCTTCGCCCCGTACTTGGAACGACCCTGCTTACGGTCCTTGACACCGGCAAGATCAAGCGTCCCGCGAACAATATGATAACGAACACCCGGCAAGTCCTTCACACGGCCGCCGCGAATAAGAACTACGGAGTGCTCCTGAAGGTTATGTCCAACACCGGGGATATAGGACGTCACCACAATGCCATTGGTCAAACGAACACGCGCAACTTTCCGCAATGCCGAGTTCGGCTTTTTGGGGGTTGCCGTATAAACACGAGTACAGACCCCGCGTTTTTGCGGATTGCTTTTGAGCGCCGGCGCAGTGGACTTGCGAACCTTCTTTTCACGTCCCTTGCGAATCAGCTGATTGATGGTCGGCATCTACATACTCCCGAATATTCTAATTCCTTAAAGTTAAAAAAGGGCCACACGATTTCATCGGGCGAAAAACCCGCTCAAATTATCAATGTTGGGGGCGACTTGTCAAGCACTTTTTGGCCACCCCCATGTTTTCCTCCGAACTAATCATCGGCCTCGTCAAAGTCGTCTCCAACAAGAACCTTGTCCCCCTCCCCGATGTCGTTCTCGTCGTCCAGGTCAAGGGGAAGCGGCTCTTCGATTTCCTCCGGTTCCTCAATCAGCAATCGCGCGCTCCGATATTTGGAGATACCGGTACCGGCAGGGATCAAGCGTCCCATGATGACGTTTTCCTTGAGTCCGCGCAGATAGTCGACTTTCCCCTCGATTGCTGCCTGGGTCAGAACCTTGGTGGTTTCCTGGAAAGACGCAGCCGAGATAAACGACTCGGTCGACAAGGAGGCCTTTGTGATGCCAAGCATAAGAGGCTCGCCAACGGCCGGGGCGCCTCCCTCGGCAACCACCCTGCCGTTCTCGGTCTCGAATTCCCAGCGCTCGACCTGATCATCTGCAAGGAAACGGGTGTCTCCGGGCTCTTTGATCCTGACCCTGCGCAGCATCTGACGCACGATAACCTCGATGTGCTTGTCGTTGATCTTGACGCCCTGCAGACGATACACCTCCTGCACCTCGTCGACCAGGTACTTGGCCAGCTCTTTTTCGCCAAGCACCCGCAGGATATCGTGAGGGTTGCTGGAGCCGTCCATCAAGGCCTCGCCTGCCTTGACATGATCATTCTCGTGCACGCTGATGTGCTTGCCTTTGGGAATCAGATATTCCTTCGGCGCGCCGACCTCGGGCGTAACATACACCTTGCGCTTGCCCTTGGAGTCCTTACCGAAGGATACGACCCCGTCGATTTCCGAAATAATGGCGTATTCCTTGGGCTTGCGGGCCTCGAAAAGCTCGGCAACCCGCGGCAGACCCCCTGTAATGTCCTTGGTTTTCGTGGTCTCCCTTGGAATTTTGGCGAGGATGGAGCCGCCGCTCACTTTTTCCTCCTCCGCAGCGACGATGATGGCCCCCACGGGCAGCATGTATCTGGCCGGGGCGCCATTGGGCAGCTTGGCCGTTTTGCCTTCGGCGTCCTTAAGGGTAATGCGCGGGCGCTTGTCGGCACCTTTCGACTCGATGACCACCTTGCGAGACAAACCGGTTACTTCGTCGACCTGCTCCTCCATGGTGACACCTTCAAGGATGTCCCCGTGACGGACGGTACCGGCGATTTCAGTCAGAATGGGCATGGTATACGGGTCCCACTCAGCCAGCAGGCTTCCCGCGGAAACCGGCCCATCCGGCCCAATCCGCAGACGCGCTCCATAAACAACCCCGTACCGTTCACGCTCACGCCCCGTTTCATCGACAACCGCAATTTCGGCATTACGGTTCATGACCACGTGATGGCCATCGGCATCCAGCACCGAGTTGAGATTGAGGTACTTGAGGAAACCGTCGAACCGCGCTTCCAGAGACGTCTGCTCGGCGCGTCTCGAAGCCGTACCACCGATGTGGAAGGTACGCATGGTAAGCTGGGTACCCGGCTCACCGATCGATTGGGCGGCAATGACACCCACCGCTTCGCCGAGATTGACCAGATGCCCCCTGGCCAGGTCACGGCCGTAGCAGGTTGCGCAAATGCCACGATGGCTCTGACAGGTAAGTACGGAGCGGATTTTTAGACGCTCGATGCCGGCGTTTTCAATTTTCTCCACCAGCGTCTCGTCGATCTGCTGGTTTGCCTCCACCAGCACCTCCCCGGTGACCGGATCGAGCACATCCTCAAGGGCGGTGCGGCCGAGGATGCGGGCGCCAAGACGCTCGATAACCTCCCCACCTTCGGTCAGGGCGGTCATCATGATGCCGTCGAGGGTGTCACAATCCTGCTCGGTAATGATGGCGTCCTGCGCCACATCCACCAGGCGCCGGGTCAGATAACCCGAGTTGGCGGTTTTGAGTGCGGTGTCCGCAAGACCTTTACGGGCACCGTGTGTAGAGATGAAGTACTGCAACACGGTGAGGCCTTCACGGAAGTTGGCGGTAATCGGCGTCTCGATGATCTCGCCGGAAGGCTTGGCCATGAGGCCGCGCATGCCGGCCAGCTGCCGGATCTGCTGTGCGCTGCCGCGGGCACCGGAGTCGGCCATCATATGTATCGAATTGAAGGACGGCACCCGCACCGTTTCGCCATCCGGGGACACAATCTCGTCCTTGGACAGGGTCTCGAGCATCGTCTGGGCTATGGCCTCGGTACATTTGGCCCAGATATCAATAACCTTGTTGTACCGTTCTCCATCGGTGATCAGACCCTCGGTGTACTGCTTCTGGATTTCCGTCACCTCTTCAACCGCTGCCTTCATCATGACGTCTTTGGTATCGGGAATAACCATGTCGTCAAGACAGATGGAGATGCCAGCCAGGGTTGAGAACCGATAGCCGGTATCCTTGAGACGGTCGGCCAGCAGCACCGTTTCCTTGTTGCCCGCCAACCGGAAGCATACATCGATAAGATTGGCGACATGTTTTTTCGCCATGACCACATTGATGTAATCAAAGGGGATGATCTCAGGCACAACGTCCCTGAGCAGTACCCGTCCGGTCGTGGTTTCAATAAGGGTTACAGGTTCGCCGGCCACGCGTGACATGCGCACCTTGATTCGCGCCTGAAGGTCGATTTCACCGGCGTCATAGGCCATGCGCAATTCGTCACGGGAAGAAAGAACCTTCCCTTCGCCGCGTGCAAAAGCGCGTTCCCGGGTCATGTAATAAAGACCGAGAATCATATCCTGCGAAGGCACGATGATCGGCTTGCCGTGCGCGGGCGAAAGAATGTTGTTGGTGGACATCATCAACACCCGCGTCTCGATCTGGCTTTCAATGGACAATGGCAGATGCACTGCCATCTGGTCCCCGTCAAAGTCAGCATTGAATGCGGTGCAAACCAGGGGATGCAATTGAATCGCCTTGCCCTCGATAAGAACCGGCTCAAATGCCTGGATACCGAGGCGGTGCAGCGTCGGTGCACGGTTGAGCATGACAGGATGCTCCTTGATGACCTCTTCGAGGACATCCCACACCTCGGGCTTTTCCTTTTCCACCATTTTTTTTGCACTTTTTATGGTGGTACAGTAGCCGCGCTCTTCCAGTTTGTTGTAGATAAATGGCTTGAAAAGCTCCAGCGCCATCTTCTTCGGCAGGCCGCACTGATGCAGCTTGAGTTCCGGACCGACGACAATAACCGAACGACCTGAATAGTCGACACGTTTGCCAAGCAGGTTCTGGCGGAAGCGTCCGCCTTTACCTTTAAGCATATCGGACAGCGACTTCAAGGGCCGCTTGTTGGGACCGGTGATGGCCCGCCCCCGGCGACCGTTATCGAACAGCGCGTCGACAGCTTCCTGCAACATGCGTTTTTCGTTCCGGATGATGACTTCCGGAGCACGCAACTCCATCAGGCGCTTGAGGCGGTTGTTACGATTGATCACACGCCGATACAGGTCATTGAGGTCCGAGGTGGCAAAGCGGCCGCCATCCAGAGGCACCAGCGGCCGAAGTTCCGGTGGCAGCACCGGAATGGTCTCCAGAATCATCCATTCGGGACGGTTGCCGCTGAACTTGAAAGCCTCGACCACTTTCAGCCGCTTCGCGACCTTTTTGCGCTTGGCTTCGCTGGCAGCTTCACTCATCTCCTTGCGCAACGTATTGGACAGTTCTTCGATATTGATGCTTACAAGGAAATCGCGAATCGCCTCGGCGCCCATGGATGCTACAAACTGCCCCGCGTATTCATCCATGGTTTCGGCATATTTGTCTTCGGTAAGCAGCTGTCCGCGGAACAGTGGCGTGTCGCCCGGATCCAGTACCAGGTACGCCTCGAAATAGAGTACGCGCTCGACCTCTTTGAGGGTCATGTCGAGCAACGTCGAAATTCGCGACGGAAGCGATTTGAGGAACCATATGTGCGCCACAGGACAGGCCAGATCGATATGCCCCAGACGCTCGCGGCGCACCTTGCTGGGGATAACTTCAACCCCGCATTTTTCACAAACAATTCCCCGGTGCTTCATGCGCTTATATTTGCCGCAGTTGCACTCGTAGTCCTTGGTCGGTCCGAATATTTTGGCGCAGAACAGACCGTCCCGCTCCGGCTTGAAGGTCCGGTAATTGATCGTTTCGGGCTTCTTAACTTCGCCGAAGGATCTTTCACGGATCTTTTCCGGCGAAACCAGCGAAAGACGAATGGCATTGAAGCTCAAAGGATCCTTCGGCCGCTCAAAAAGGCTGAAAATATCTTCCAAAACATACCCTCCTTGGGGATGGAGTTGGTATCGAGATAATTATTCCTGCTCCTCAAGGAGCTCAACATCCAGACAAAGAGATTGCAATTCCTTGATCAGTACGTTGAACGACTCGGGAAGGCCGGCCTCAAGGGTATGCTTACCCTTGACAATGGCCTCGTACATTCGCGTGCGTCCGGTGACATCGTCGGACTTGACGGTCAGGAACTCCTGCAGAGCATGGGCGGCGCCATATGCCTCCATGGCCCATACCTCCATCTCCCCAAGCCGTTGTCCGCCGAACTGCGCCTTGCCCCCAAGCGGCTGCTGAGTAACCAGACTGTAGGGACCGATACTGCGGGCATGGATCTTGTCGTCGACCAGATGATGCAGCTTGAGCATGTACATGATGCCGACGGTAACCTTTTCCTTGAAAGGATCCCCGGTTTTCCCGTTATAGAGGGTCATCTGCCCGGAAGAAGCAAATCCGGCACGTTCGATCTGGGCCTTCATCTGCTCTTCCGTGACCCCCTCGAATACCGGAGAGGCCATGGGGATACCATTGGCCAACTGCCGCGACAACCGCACGACTTCATCGTCTGACAGTCCATTTACCAGATCGGTAACCCGATCGTCCTGGTAGGCATCGGCAATCTTGCCGCGCAGGGCATCGGGACTGAAATGACGGTCAAGATGCTGCTGGATCTGAATCCCCAGACCTCTTGCCGCCAGCCCGAGGTGCGTCTCGAGAATCTGGCCGACGTTCATGCGCGAGGGGACCCCCAGAGGGTTCAGTACGATTTCGACCGGCGTGCCATCGGCCATGTACGGCATATCTTCTTCTGGAAGCACGCGGGAAAGAACGCCCTTGTTGCCATGGCGTCCGGCCATCTTGTCGCCGACGGAAAGTTTGCGCTTGATGGCAATATACACCTTTACCATCTTGATAACGCCGGGAGGAAGATCGTCCCCGCGTTTGATCTTTTCAATCTTGTCCGCGAAAACCTCCCGGATCAGTTCTTCCCTCTGAGCCAGACTTGCCAGGATGCTGCTCAGTTTTTCCTCTTTTTCGGGCGCATCGAGAAGACTGATTTCCCGCCATCGCGCGAACGGCAAGCCATCGAGTACCTCGACAGTGATTTTCTCGCCCTGGCCGAGAAGTTCCTTGCCGGCGGAATCAAACAGCGAGGTTGCCGACACCTGACCGAGCAGCAGGGATTCAAGGTTGCTGCGGCTCGACTCCCGGATGATGCGGATTTCATCGTGCTGATCCTTCAGCAATTTCTCGATCTCGGTCTTTTCGATGTATTCGGTACGGCTGTCCTTGTCGGCACCCTTGCGGGAGAAAACCCGCGCGCCGATGACAACACCTTCCACACCGGGAGGCAGACGCAGGGACGTATCCCGCACGTCACCAGCCTTCTCGCCGAAAATGGCGCGCAGCAGTTTCTCTTCCGGAGACAGCTGAGTTTCGCCTTTCGGGGTAATCTTGCCGACCAGGATGTCACCGGGCTTGACTTCGGCGCCGATGCGCACGATGCCACTCTCGTCGAGGTCCTTGAGCGCGTCCTCGCCAAGATTGGGAATGTCGTTGGTTATTTCCTCTTTGCCAAGCTTGGTATCCCGAGCGACACACTCGAGTTCCTCGATATGGATCGATGTATAACGGTCCTCCTTGACAAGTTTCTCGGAGATCAGGATAGAGTCCTCGAAATTGTAACCTTCCCAGGGCATAAAGGCCACCAGGACATTCTGTCCCAATGCCAGTTCCCCCCATTGCGTCGAGGGCCCGTCGGCTATGATCCCGCCGCGGCTGACACGGTCGCCGACCTTGACGATCGGCTTCTGATTGAGGCAGGTATTCTGATTCGACCGGGCGAATTTGATCAGATTGTAAATATCGACACCGGTGCCGTCTTCGTCAACCTCGCCCTCGTCAAGTTTCACCACGATACGGGAAGCATCTACCGACTCCACGATGCCGTTGTGCCGCGCTACCACAGCGGCGCCTGAGTCATGAGCGACGATCCGCTCCATGCCCGTGCCCACAAGGGGGGCATCGGAACGAAGCAGCGGCACCGCCTGGCGCTGCATGTTGGACCCCATCAGCGCACGGTTGGCATCGTCATTTTCCAGAAACGGAATCAACGATGCCGCAACCGACACGAGCTGCTTGGGAGAAACGTCCATAAGGCCGATCTCTTCGCGCTGAATGAGCACAAACTCGCCATTTTGCCGGGCGTTGACAAGCTCATTGACAAAGCGGCCCTCTTCATCGAGAGGCGCATTGGCCTGGGCTATGGCATGGCCCCCTTCCTCAAGGGCGGAAAAATAGCGGATTTCGTTGGTTACTTTTCCGTCCTTCACGACCCGGTAGGGCGTCTCGACAAACCCGTGCTCGTTGATGCGCGCATAGGTCGACAAGGAAGCGATCAGGCCGATGTTGGGTCCTTCCGGCGTTTCGATCGGGCAGACACGCCCATAGTGGGTCGGATGTACGTCGCGCACCTCGAATCCGGCGCGCTCCCGAGTCAGACCCCCGGGTCCCAGGGCCGAAAGACGCCGTTTATGGGTAATCTCGGAAAGCGGATTGGTTTGATCCATGAACTGGGACAGCTGCGAAGAGCCGAAAAACTCCTTGACCACTGCTGAAACCGGCTTTGAGTTGATCAGATCGTGCGGCATCAGGCTGTCGACCTCTTGCAGGCTCATGCGCTCCTTGATGGCGCGTTCCATGCGCACCAGGCCCACCCGATACTGGTTTTCGAGCAACTCGCCAACCGCCCGCACACGCCGATTGCCAAGGTGATCGATATCGTCGATGTTGCCCCGTCCGTCGCGCAGGCCAACCAGATATCGCACGACTTCCAGAATATCTTCCTTGGTCAGCGTTGTCTGTTCTTCCGGAGAGTCCAGGTGCAGCTTGTAATTGAGTTTGATGCGTCCGACCACGGACAGATCATAGCGCTCCGGATTGAAGAAGAGGCTTTCAAACAGCGCGTTGGCGCTCTTGATGGTCGGCGGGTCTCCCGGGCGCAGGCGCCGGTATATTTCGATGCGCGCATCTTCGGGAGTGGCCATGCGATCGATCAACAGGGTTTCCCGCAGATAAGGACCGACGTGCAAATGATCGATGAACAGGATGCTGAACTCGTTAATTCCGCGCGAACGCAACTCTTCGAGTTTGGCTTCCGAGATCTCTTCGTTGCACTCGACCACGACCTCGCCGGTGGCAACATCAACGATGTCCGTTGAAGCAACTTTACCGACAACCTCCTCGGAGGAAACCGGTATGAATTCCACATTGCTGTCGGCAAGCTTGCGGATGGACGCCTTGGTGAATTTCCGGTTGGCTCGGACAATAACTTCCCCGTCGTTTCCAACAATATCGGCGGAAGCCCGCTGCCCGGACAGCAGTTCCAGATTGACCCTCTTTTTATAGGAATCGCCATCAAGGACGACTGTTTCCGTCTGGTAATAATAATTCAGAAGCTCTTCAGCGCTATAGCCGAGGGCCTTGAGTAGCACCGTGGCGGGCAGTTTCCGCCTGCGGTCGATGCGGACGTAGAGGATATCCTTATGGTCAAAATCGAAATCCAGCCACGAGCCACGATATGGAATGACCCGCGCATTATAAAGAACCTTGCCACTCGAGTGGGTCTTACCCTTATCGTGGTCAAAAAATACACCGGGAGAACGGTGCAACTGACTAACGATGACACGTTCGGTACCATTGATGATAAAGGTACCATTCTCGGTCATCAGAGGGATCTCGCCGAAATAAACTTCTTGCTCTTTAATATCGCGAATCGCCTGAACGCCGGATTCCTTGTCAACATCCCATGAAATAAGACGCACGCATACCTTGACGGGAGCGGCGTAGGTCATGCCCCGCTGATGGCATTCATTGACATCGTACTTGGGAGTTCCCAGAGAATAGGAAACGTAGTCCAGAGAACAGGTTTCGCTAAAATCACGAATAGGGAAAACCGAGCGAAAAACCGCTTCAAGCCCGATATTTTTCCGAGCAGAAGGAGGGAGCCCTGCTTGCAGGAAACGCTTGTAGGAATTTTTCTGGATATCGATGAGATTGGGGATCTCGATGATGCCTTTGATCGTGTTAAAATGTTTCCTAAGAAGCTGGTTATTCGCAATCGAATAAGCCATGGTTTCTCCTTTAGCTAGGGGAAGCTAACGAAAGCAGAATAGCCAAGGCCGCATACGGCAGCCTTGGCTAAGGTGTTAAATATGCAAAGAATACTACTTGAGTTGTACAGTGGCGCCAGCTTCTTCGAGCTGTTTTTTGAGTTCTTCGGCTTCAGCTTTGGGCATGGCTTCCTTGACCGTCTGCGGTGCGCCGTCAACCATATCCTTAGCTTCCTTGAGACCGAGACCGGTAGCGGCCCGAACAACCTTGATGACGTTGATTTTCTTGTCGCCGGCGGCGGTCAGAACAACATCAAACTCATCTTTTTCCTCGGCAGCGGGAGCAGCGGCACCGGCAGCGGGAGCAGCGGCAACGGCCACCGGAGCGGCGGCGGAAACGCCAAACTTCTCTTCAAGTTCCTTGACCAGTTCGGCCAACTCCAGAACGCTCATGCTTTCGATAAAGGAAACGACTTGTTCTTTGGTGATATCAGCCATGGTTATATAACCTCCCGTATATCTGACAGACTTGTTTTTAGGTGAATTTCAGCAGCAAGGCAATCAGGCCTCTTTTTGCTGCTGGATAGCGGCAAGAACCTGAACGAAACTACGCGGCACCGCGGCCAAAACGCCGACAAAATTGGTAACCGGCGCATTGAGCGATCCGAGCATCTTGCCAAGCAGAACCTCCTTGCTGGGCAATTCAGCAAGGGCCTGCACCTCATCAAGGCGCAGCAATTTACCATTGAGCTGGGCGGCGCGCAGTTCAAATGCCTTGTTGGCCTTGGCAAATTCCGTCAAAACCTTTGCCGGCCCGACAGGATCGTTTTCGGCAAGGGCGATGGCATTGGGGCCCTGAAGATATTCATCCAGGCATTCAGCATTGGTGCCCTTGGCTGCCAGACGCAGAAGCGTATTTTTGACAACCCGATACTCGACGCCTACCTTACGAAGCTCGCCACGCAGCTGGTTTACCTGCTCAACCGTAAGACCACGATAATCCGCAAGAAACGCTGCCTGACAATTGGCCAGTTTTTCAGCCATTTCAGATACAACTTGTGATTTGTCTTCCTTTTTCACTGCCTCTCCTCCTTTCTGTAGATTTCCGGACCAGTGTGGACCATATATCCAGTCAACGGCCACGGAGGGAGGCATTCGCATCCACTCGCTCCGGCCTCGGCAGGCGGTCAACCATTAAACATTTAATGTACCTGCTGTCTCTGACCTGGACTCAAGACACAATCGGCCGCCCCGCACATAAAGTGCGGGCCGGCTTGGATAGTGAAACAACCGTGCGTTACTTTACCAGCGCCTGTACCGTGGGCAGATCGACGGGAACGCCAGGACCCATGGTGCTGCAGAGGCTCATTTTGCGAAGATAGGTACCCTTGGCGGTAGATGGCTTGGCTTTGACCAGGGCATCGACGAGCGCCACGACATTTTCCTGCAGCTTGTCGACATCAAAGGATACCTTGCCGACGGGCGCGTGGATAATACCGGCCTTTTCAACGCGATACTCGATCTTGCCGGACTTGGCCTCGCTAGTGGCCTTGCCAACCTCAAAGGTGACTGTACCAACCTTGGGGTTGGGCATAAGCCCACGAGGTCCGAGGAGGCGACCGATCTTACCAACCGTACCCATCATATCGGGAGTGGCAATGGCGGTATCGAAATCAAACCAGCCTTCCTGGATTTTCGCGACCAGGTCATCACCGCCGACGAAATCGGCCCCGGCCTCTTTTGCCTCGATAGCCTTTTCACCCTTGGCGAAAACAAGAACCCTGACATTTTTCCCCAGGCCGTTAGGCAACACCACGGCACCACGCACCATCTGATCAGCCTTGCGAGGATCAACCCCGAGACGAACAGTAATTTCGACGGTCTCGTCGAATTTGGCGTGTGCAGCCTCCCTCACCAAGGCCAGCGCCTCGCCGATGGGGTACACCTGCGAACGGTCGACCTTTTCCTTGGCTTGCTTGTGCAGCTTTCCTATGGACATTGGCGTACTCCGAATCCTGCCAGAAATTATACGATTTCGAGCCCCATGCTACGGGCCGTGCCTTCGACGGTTTTCACCGCAGCTTCAATATCAAACGCATTGAGATCGGGCATTTTCAATTCTGCGATTTCGCGCACCTGCGCCTTGGTGACCTTTCCAACCTTGTCCTTGTTGGGCACAGAGGAGCCCTTGGGGATCTTGGCGGCTTTCATCAGCAAAACCGCGGCAGGCGGGGTTTTGGTAATGAAGCTGAAAGACCTGTCGGCATAAACGGTAATGACAACCGGCGTGATCATCCCGTCCTGTGCCTGCGTCTTGGCATTAAACGCCTTGCAGAATTCCATGATATTCACCCCGTGCTGACCCAGTGCGGGTCCGACCGGCGGCGAAGGGTTGGCCTTGCCGGCAGGAATCTGCAGTTTTATCAATCCAACAACCTTTTTGGCCATGAGCTTCTCCTTGAACTGTAACCTTCATAAAGCCAGCGTCAGCTGGTTTTTTCAACCTGGATAAACTCGAGCTCGACAGGAGTAACCCGGCCGAAAATGCTGACCATGACCTTCAGCTTTCCCTTATCGGGCTTCACATCCTCAACTACGCCGGTGAAATTCAGAAATGGCCCGTCAACAACCCGCACCGTCTCACCGACCTCGAATGCCACCTTGGGCTTGGGTCGCTCGACATCCTCCTCCATGCGGGCAGTGATTTTTGCCACCTCAGCGTCAGGAATCGGCGGCGGCGCCGACCCTCCACCGACAAACCCTGTCACCTTGGGGGTATTTTTGACCACGTGCCAGGTTTCGTTGTTAAGCTCCATCTGCACGAGGATATACCCCGGAAAGAACTTCCGCGTGGAAGTCTTCCTCTCGCCATTCTTCATCTCGACGACCGTCTCGGATGGGATAAGCACCTCACCGAACTGTTCCTCGACACCAAGCTGACGTATACGCTCTTCCAAAGTCATCTTGACCTTGTTTTCGAACCCGGAATATGTATGTACCCCGTACCACTTTTTAGACATACGTTGTTATCGTTTCGCCTATCCCCTGAGAAGAACGCCGATCGCGGATGAAAGCAGCCTGTCAACGCCCCACAAATACACAGCAACGCCAAGAACCAGCACAATGACCGCCAGCGTGGATCCGTAGGCGTCTCGCTTGGAAGGCCAAGTCACTTTCTTTAACTCGACCTTGACATTGCCAAGGAATTCTCCCGCCTTGTTGACCACAACAACTCCCAGAGTTTACTTGAAAATTTGGCAGGCCAGGAGGGACTCGAACCCCCAACACCCGGTTTTGGAGACCGGTGCTCTAGCCATTAGAGCTACTGGCCTGCATGCAAAAAGCCGCAGACACCTGCGGCCCGTCTTACTACACCCGCCGAGCCCTATTTGGTTTCGCGATGGGGAGTATGTTTACGACAAAAGCGACAGTATTTACTGAACTCAAGCCGCTCGGGCTTGATTTTCTTGTTTTTGGTCGTCGTATAGTTCCGCTGCTTACACTCAGTGCATGCAAGGGTAATTATGTCACGCATAGCCTGTTCCTCGACCCCCCCGCCCGAGGGCGGGGGAACTCAGCTGTAAAGGATTACTCGATGATTTCGCTGACGACACCGGCACCGACCGTACGGCCGCCTTCGCGAATGGCGAAACGCAGCTCTTTGTCCATGGCGATCGGGGTGATCAGATTTACGGTCATGCTGGCATTGTCGCCGGGCATTACCATTTCGGTCCCCTCGGCCAGCTCACAGATTCCGGTCACGTCCGTGGTCCGGAAGTAGAACTGCGGGCGATAACCGTTGAAGAAAGGCGTGTGACGCCCGCCCTCTTCCTTGGTGAGGATATAGGCCTCGGCCTTGAACTTGGTGTGCGGAGTGATGCTGCCGGGCTTGGCCAGAACCTGGCCACGCTCGACATCCTCACGCTTCACGCCGCGCAGCAGCACGCCGATGTTGTCGCCGGCCTGCCCCTGATCGAGCAGCTTGCGAAACATCTCGACCCCGGTCACCACGGTTTTGGTGGTGGGCTTCATGCCGACGATTTCCACCTCTTCCTGAACCTTGACCACACCGCGCTCCACGCGACCGGTAGCCACGGTACCGCGACCCGAAATGGAGAACACGTCCTCCACCGGCATCAGGAACGGCTTGTCGATGTCGCGCTGCGGCTCCGGAATGTAGCTGTCGACCGCGTCCATCAGGTCGAGGATCGGCTTGCATGCCTCGCATTCCTCTTTGCCGCAGCCGCATTCCAGCGCCTTGAGCGCGCTGCCGGCGATAATGGGGATCTCGTCGCCCGGGAAATCGTAGGAGCTCAACAGCTCGCGAACTTCCAGCTCGACCAGCTCCATCAGTTCGGCATCATCAACCATGTCGGCCTTGTTCAGAAACACCACCATGGCCGGCACGCCAACCTGGCGGGCGAGCAGAATGTGCTCGCGGGTCTGCGGCATCGGACCGTCAGCGGCCGACACGACAAGGATGGCTCCGTCCATCTGCGCGGCGCCGGTGATCATGTTCTTGACGTAGTCGGCATGGCCCGGGCAGTCAACGTGCGCGTAGTGACGCTTTTCGGTCTGGTACTCGACATGCGACGTGGCGATGGTGATGCCGCGATCACGCTCCTCGGGGGCATTGTCGATCTGGTCGAAGGCCTTGAAATCGGCCAGACCCCGGGATGCCATGGTCTTGGTGATAGCTGCCGTCAGCGTGGTTTTCCCATGGTCGACGTGACCGATGGTCCCGATATTGACATGGGGCTTCGTTCTTTCAAATTTGGCTTTCGACATGGAGCAACCTCCCTTTTAAAAACTCTTAGCGATATAGTCTGTGTCTTTGGACCACCAGGATTGTGGCTGGAACCGGAAACAAAGTATACTTCAAAAACCACCGGCGCGAAAGATCGACAAATGGAGCCCACAACCGGATTTGAACCGGTGACCTCATCCTTACCAAGGATGCGCTCTACCAACTGAGCTATGTGGGCCAATCATCATTTGCATACGCGCGGAACGACCTGACCTGGAGCGGGAAACGGGATTCGAACCCGCGACCCTCAGCTTGGAAGGCTGATGCTCTAGCCAACTGAGCTACTCCCGCCCTGCCTAGCCATTCCTCATTCGAAGCTATTTTGTTGAACTAACTAAAGCCAAAGCCCCAGTACAATCAGCCCTTGGGCCTCCTGGCAACCCCGCCACAGTCTCATTCGGCAAGTATCAAAATGGTGGAGGGGGGAGGATTCGAACCTCCGAAGTCTACGACGTCAGATTTACAGTCTGATCCCTTTGGCCGCTCGGGAACCCCTCCAGGGGACGCGTTAAATTATCAATGCACCCGCTTCTCGCAGTCGATGGAGCTGGCGACAGGAATTGAACCCGCAACCTGCTGATTACAAGTCAGCTGCTCTACCAATTGAGCTACGCCAGCCAGGCACAGATGCGCTTTATAACTCTTACGAATTTAAAATGCAAGATGTTTTTTTCTAAATCACCTCGCCCGCGAACGGAGGACCTGTATAGTCCATCCGCCGCATTCTGTCAACCCTTTTCTGGCACTGCGCTCGATCCCGCATAAAATTATCTCGGCTGCGGCCGGCGACAGGATCGAAGTTCACTGTCATCCGCTGAACATAATAATGTAACAATGCACTATCAGATGGTTTGCTGGCGAACAACCTCAAACAACGCAATCCCTGCCGCAACTGAAGCATTCAGAGAAGAAACCTCCCCACGCATCGGTATCTTCAGCAGTGCGTCGCAATGATTCCGGACATTGTCCCTGAGTCCCTTCCCTTCGCTTCCGACCACCAGCACCACATTGCCGCAAAGATCGGCACAAAAAAGGTTTTGGGAGCCCGGTTCCGCGGCGAGACCGTAAACCCAGTACCCGGCCGACTTGCAAGCATCCAGCGCCCGGGCGACATTGGTCACCCGACAGACCGGCAGATGTGACAGCGCGCCGGCTGCCGCCTTCTCCACAACGGCGGTAACAGGACAGCTGCGATCCTTGGGCAAAATCAGCCCCTGGCAACCGGCCGCTTCGGCGGATCGGGCAATCGCTCCAAGATTATGCGGATCCGTGATACCATCAAGCACCAGAAAAACGACGGGCGACAGCGTCCTCTGCGAAATCGCGAGAAGATCTTCCAGTTCCACCGTGCCGCACGCTTCAACCCGCAGCGCCACCCCCTGGTGACGGGCTCCGTCAACCATCCGGTCCAGCTCCGGCCGGGTCACGGCCGTTACCGGTACATGCCGCTTTGCGGCGGCTTCTTTTAACGCCGCCAGCCGCGGCGAGGAGGCGGTGCGCACGATAATCAGTTCGAGCGGCTTGCGCTGCCGCCCCTTGAGCGCCTCCAGCACCGGATTGACGCCATAAACAAGATTATCCACGCTTCAATCCTTCGCCAAGGCTGCCGCCATCTCTTCGACAATAAGTTGTGCCGCCACCACAGGATCGGCGGCCGCGGCGATCGGCCTGCCCACAACCAGGAAATCGGAACCCGCCTCAATCGCCTGGGCAGGCGTCATGATTCGCTGCTGATCATTGCTTTCGGCAAAGCAGGGACGCACCCCGGGCGTTACGATGGTAAAATCGCTACCGCAGGCCTGTCGAATCAGCCCGACCTCCCGCGGCGAGGCAACGACACCATCCAGCCCGGAGGAACTGGCCAGAGCAGCCAGCCTGGGAACCATTTCCGCCACCGGACGATCGATGCCAACCTCACGCAGCGCCTGGTCGTCGGCGGAGGTAAGAATCGTCACGCCAAGCAGCAACGGCGAAGCCCCCTCCCCCGCGGCATGACACTCACGAACCGCCTGCGCGGCTTCAGTCATCATGGCACGGCCTCCCAACGCATGCACGTTGAACATCCGCACTCCGAGCCGGCAAGCCTCGACAGCCGCCTTGGCCACAGTGTTGGGGATATCGTGAAACTTCAGATCCAGGAAAACTTCACCGTCATGATCCTGAACCATGCGCACCACATCGGGACCGCAGCGGGTGAAAAGCTGCTTGCCGACCTTGAAGATCCCGACTTTTCCACGCAAACGACGTACCCATTCTTCCGCCGCAACCCGTGATTCGACATCAAGGGCAAATATCAATCTCTTGCGAGCTTCAGCCTGCATGCTCCTACCCTTCGGAAAACTGTTTCTTGACCAGGAGGTTCTTGACCCTTCGCGGCACCTCCTGGACTTTCTGGATCAGGCGCGCCGATTCAGCCTGCCCCAGGTCCCTCTGGGCAGCCATGCACTCCATGTAAATCAATTCGCTGAGAGCTTCAGCCAGCAGGCGCTTTTTGTCCTGATCTTCCAACCCCGACAGATTGGTCAACACCTTCCTGCCGTCAACCGTACCGTCCTCGCGAAGGCTCACATCCTTGAAAACATATGAAAAAGGAGACGGCATCTGTCTCATGAAATTACTGACTTCATTAACAAAACCGGCATTTCGCGCGGCAACCCTGCGATACAGGGCGGTCAGAGCGCCGTTGAACACCAGCAGGATTTCCCCAAGATCTCCGGCAACGGCCGTTGCCGGGGCATCCTCAATGGAAACCACCCCTTTGTTGATCAGATCGTACAAAGCGCGCAGCCCCTCGAATTCGATCATGCCACTGCGTCTCAAAACCCCGCGAACATCGAGATCGCCTCTGGAAACCAGGGCCAGGAGCCGCTCGTCTTCGGCGGACAGCCCATCAGCCGGCTTGCCGGTGGGCTTGGGCAGAGCATCCATGGACCGGATGACGCGCATAAACAAGGCCCGCTCGTCAACCCGGCGCAGCCCCTCCATGATCATATTCTGCGTGCTCATGGCGAGGCGCACCATCTTCTCCTTTTCCGGCCCTCTCTCAAGGAAGAAAAAACTCCCCTGTGCGGCACCGAAAAGATTGAACACGATGCTCTCGACCTGTTGCCGCGTAGCCAGCCAGAGATCCTTGGGGCCGATCACACCTTTTTCCACCAGCACGCGCCCGCTGCCTTCGCACCCGCAAACAAGCTGCCGGTATTTGGGCAGGGCCTCCTGATCAAGGCGTCCCATTTCCAGCAAAACGCCACAGATATCTTCCTCGGGAAAAGAGCTTGCCGCGGACACGATTTCTCCCCGCAAAAACCCTACTTCCTTCTTGCCACCGGCCAGGTTGACTACCAGGACTCCGGTTTTCCGAAACATATTGAGGAATGAAAGCACGTCCACCATGGCGATTTCGCCCAGAACGCCCGCCAACTGGAAACCGCTCTCAACATTGGAAAAAAGCAAATGAGCGTTGGAGTGACAGACCAGCTCAAGGGATGCGGCTCCAATCTCCTTGATAACCGATACCGGTAATTCCAACCGTCCACTGCCGTCGATATTTATCTTGCCCATACCTCGTCCTGTAATTCGTGTATCAGACCGCCGCCATCAGCTCTTTTTACAGGCCGCCACGACCATATCCCTGACCATTGCCGGCGCTTCCGCAAGGGCCAGCATGCGCCGCTCGCCGGTCGCTCTTTCCTGCAATTCCACGGCATTTTCCTTAAGGCCGCGCGCGCCCACGGTCAGCCGCAGGGGGATGCCGATCAGATCGGCATCCTTGAATTTGCTGCCGGGCCGCTCGTCCCGATCATCCAGAAGAACCTCCACCCCCAGAGCCTGCAAGTCGGCATAGATGCGTTCCGCGGCCTCGAGAACCTCCGCTTCCCGCGGGTTGACCACCGTCACCAGAACCTGAAACGGGGCAATGGGCATGGGAAAAACAATGCCGTTTTCATCGTGATTCTGCTCGATTGCGGCAGCCACCGTACGTCCCACACCGATCCCGTAGCACCCCATGAACAGCACGCGCTCCTGCCCCTGGTCATCGAGCACCGTCGCGCCAAGAGCAGCGGAATATTTGCTGCCGAGCTTGAAAACATGGCCGACCTCGATCCCCCGCCAGATTTCCAGAACCCCGCCACAACGCGGACAGATATCGCCGGACCGGGCAGAACGAAGATCGGCAAACTGCTCAACAGCGCAATCCCGGCCCAGATTGACACCGACAAAATGGGCATCGGCCTCATTGGCTCCAGCGACAAAATCGGCCATCCCCCGCACCGCATAATCGGCGAGCACCCTGAGTTGCAGACCAACGGGCCCGGCAAAACCCGGCGGGGCGCCGGTCACCCTGCCAACCACATCGTCCGGGGCGAGGGTCACCTCGTTGCAGCCGAGGAGCCGACAGAGTTTTATATCGTTAAGCTCATGGCCACCTTGCAGCAAAACCGCCAGAACCTCCCCGGTATCGGTCTGGACAATCAGGGTTTTAACCAGGCGTTCCGGGGCAACCCGCAGAAACGTCGACACCTCGTCGATGGTCCTGCAACCCGGGGTTGCGACTTTTTGCAACTCGGCACCGGGCGCAACCGGTTCCTGCGGCGCAAGAGCCACTTCGGCCTTCTCGATATTGGCGGCATATTCACACCGGCCGCAGGACACGATGGCATCTTCACCGGAAGCCGCCAGTACCATGAATTCATGGGATGAAGTACCACCGATATTGCCCGTATCCGCCTCCACGGCCCTGAACTTGAGGCCGCATCGCTCAAAAATGCGCCGATAGGCCTGGTACATTTTCTCATAAGCCACATCCGCGCCGGCCTCATCCAGATCGAAGGAGTAGGCATCCTTCATGATGAATTCGCGACCGCGCATCAATCCGAAACGGGGCCGGATTTCGTCGCGGAACTTGCCCTGGATCTGATAAAGATTGAGGGGCAGCTGACGATAGGAACGTACGGTGTTGCGTACCAGGTCGGTAATCACTTCCTCATGGGTAGGGCCAAGACAAAAAGACGCATCCTTGCGATCGGCAAATCGCAGCAATTCCTTGCCGTAATGCTCCCAGCGCCCTGATTCCTGCCACAATTCGGCAGGGATCACCATCGGCATCAGAAGTTCGATGGCACCGGCACGGTCCATCTCTTCACGAATGATCTGTTCAACCTTGCGAATGGAACGCAGCCCGAAAGGCAGATAATTGTAGACGCCGGCGGCGAGCTTGCGAATCATGCCGGCTCTCAGCATCAGTTGATGGCTGGCAATTTCCGCATCGGAAGGGGTTTCCTTGAGTGTGGGCAGAAGGTATTCGGTGTAACGCATACGATAAACCTCGAAAAGGCGAAAAAGGCTCCCCCGGAAAGCAGCCCTTCGTCGATGGATTGCAGTGCCCGGTGCCGATCCGCAAACCTCGCATGGATCCGGCACGGCCGTTTGCAGGAAACGAATATTTTAAGCCGTGGCAAAGGAAGCGATTTCGCTCCGGCCCGCGACGCCAGGCCGCACAGGAAAAGCCGCGGACTCATGCCACCACGACGGGAACGGGCCGTTTTCGGATGAAAACTAGCCTATTTCTTCCCATAATGCAAGGAAACTCCACCCGCGAACCTCAAGCGCCGCCACTTCCCCGCAATGGACATTTTCAATGGATTGGTTTAATGTAGCGAAGCAGTTTTCGGACCCATCAAAGGAGCCAGCCATGCAGGAACGCATCACCGCCAGTCATCTGCTTCGCCTGATAGCCGCAGGCACCCCCCTGATCTATCTGAATACGGACAATGAAAACCGTAGCGAGGCGTTGATCAGCCGCACCGTGGAGCGCGGCTTCAAAAGTATCTCCGGGCCCCAGACATGGTCCTGCACCTGCGGGTTTGCCAATGTCGAAGGCACTGCCGATCCCCTTGCAGGACTGCGCTGGGCCATCAGACAGGAGTACCGGGGGGTGTTCGTCTTCAAGGATTTCCACTGGTTCTGGCAGGACAATGCGTTTTTGCAAAGAACCCTGGCCGATTTTGCAAACCAGAGACAGACACATCCCAAGACCCTGATTTTCATCGGCCCGCCGGCCCGCATTCCGGAGGCGCTGCAAAGAAGTGTCCAGACATTCGAACATCCGTTGCCCGACCGCGCCGAAATGCGGGCCCATATCGAAAGCCGCGGCCAGCGAGACCCGTTGCTGAAGCAATGGATCGCCGGTGATAAGGACCTGGCCCGGATTGTCAGCGCCGCCCAGGGACTCGATTACACCAACATCGACCAGACCATCCGCTTGCTTCGCACCGCCAGAGACCCCTTGCTGGATGACTTCACCGACGCATTGCTGCAGGACAAAAAGCAATTGCTGCGCAAAAGCGGAATCATGGAGGTGGTGGACGTGTCCCCGGCATCGGCGCAGGTCGGTGGCATGGAAAACCTCAAGCAATGGCTCGCCAAGCGGGAAAAGGTTTTTGGTTGCGACGATCTGGCCGAGGGACGCAACCTGCCCAAGGGGGTTTTGATCATGGGGATCAGCGGCTGCGGCAAGAGTCTGTTCGTCAAAGCCATCGCCGCCCGCTGGAGACTGCCACTGGTGCGTCTGGACATGGCCACGGTCTACGAAGGCACCTATGGTTCGCCGGAAAGCAGCCTGCGCCAGGCCTGCCGAACGGCCGAGGCCCTTTCCCCGTGCGTGCTGTGGATCGATGAAATCGAGGCCGGCATTTCCAACCAGGGCTTCAAGGCAGACGGTGGCTCCGCCTCGCGGGTTCTAGGCTACTTTTTGACCTGGATGCAGGAAAAGCAGCATCCGGTATTCGTTGCCGCAACCGCCAACGCCATCGAAATGCTACCGGCGGAAATTCTGCGCAAGGGGCGGTTTGACGAAATATTTTATGTGGCGCTGCCTTCCGTCGAAGAACGGCAGGACATTTTCCGCATCCACCTGGAAAGACGCGGCCTTGATACTGAAAGCTTCTCGCTGGGCATGCTGGCGCATTCCGCCAAGGGATTTTCCGGTGCCGAAATCGAGCAGACCGTGGCCAGCGCCCTGTTTGAATCGATGGCCGCGGACCGGCCCATGCAGCAGCAGGATGTGATGGAAGCCATCGGCCGCACCGTTCCGTTGTCCATCACCATGGCCGAACAGATCAAAAAAATAGAGGCCTGGGCTTTTAAACGCGCCGTATCGGCCAGCAAAACCGTCTGAGGAAGCAGAGATTCCACTTATGAACATCGAGCTTTCACGCCGCGCCAACCTTGTCAAGCCCTTTCTGGCCATGGAGATCATGGAACGCGCCCATGAGCTGCAAGCCTGCGGAAAGGACATTATCTACCTCTGCCTTGGAGAACCGGATTTTCCCACCCCCGCGCCGATCATCCAAGCCGGCATCCGGGCCATGCGAAGCGGCGGCACCACCTACACCCACTCCCTGGGGCGGTTGGAGATACGCGAAGCCATTGCCGGGCATTACCTCAGTCGTTACGGGGTCTCGGTAGAGCCTTCCCGCATCCTGGTTTCTGCGGGAACCAGCCCGCTGATGCTGCTGCTGTTTTCCGCACTCCTGAACCCCGGGGACGAAATTCTGCTCGCGGATCCTGCCTATGCCTGTTATCCCAATTTCATCCGCTTTGCCGGCGGCGTACCGGGCTTCCTGCGCACCCGGCCCGAAGACGGGTTTCAGCCGCGTCCGGAGCAGGTCCGGCAGCGGCTTGGACCCCGCAGTCGCGGCATTCTCATCAATTCGCCATCGAATCCAGCCGGCTCGGTGCTACCCCCGGCATGGCTGGCGGAAATGGCGACGTTTCCCGTACCCTTGATTTCAGACGAAATCTATCACGGCCTCACCTATCAGGGGGAAGAGCACAGCGCTCTGCAATACACGCAAAACGCCTTCGTGCTTGGCGGCTTCTCCAAGGCCTATGCCATGACCGGCTGGCGGCTGGGTTACCTCATCGTACCTCAGGGTTGCATGCGCACCTTGCAGAGCCTGCACCAGAACTTCCTTATTTGTGCGGGAAACTTTGTCCAGATGGCCGGAATTGCCGCGTTGCGCGACTGCCAGCAGGACGTCGCGCGGATGCGCGCAGTCTACGACCAGCGGCGCCGCTATCTCATCGAGGAGTTGCCAAAGCTCGGGCTGCCCCTCCACAGCTGCCCGGCGGGAGCCTTTTACGCGCTGGCAGACGCCCGGCATGTCAGCACGGATTCCAGAGCGCTGGCCCTGGCTATCCTCGAAGAAACCGGCGTAGCCCTGACCCCCGGAATCGATTTCGGGCAAGGCGCGGAAGGCTACCTGCGCTTTTCCTATGCCAACTCCATGGAACGCATTGCACAGGCCCTTGAACGACTGCGGGATTTTCTCGCAAAAAGGGGAAAACTACGGGAGGGACAACGGGATTGCCAATAACGCTGAATATTGTCCGGGCCCGGATCTGCGGCCCGGACGATTTTCGAGCCGGTCCGGCGTCAATCCCACTTGATCGCATCCACCGGGCAGACTTCGTCGCAGGCCCCGCAATCAGTACAGACCGCCTGATCGACCACATGCATTTCGCCTTTTTCACTGATCGCATCGACCGGGCAGACTTCCGCGCAAGCACCGCAATTGATGCAATCATCCGTAATAAAATGCGTTCCCATAACTTGCCTCCCTGCTCAATGGGGTTTGTGGATTGCCTTCCAAAGATACCGCACCCTGCGCCATTGTCCAGCCCTCGCCATCAGGATAAACAGGCACTGTCCGCCGCCCTTTCGACCGCGCTTGCCGAACTGTGTTACACTGGTTTTCGGAAACTGCCATTGCTTCGCCGGGAGGTTCAAACATGTTCCGAATTCTGGCCAACACGCCTGTAACCAGCAACCTTCACCGTCTCGACATCTCCGCTCCACGCATTGCCAGTCACCGCAAACCAGGTCAATTCGTCATCGTGCACGCCGAGGAGGACGCAGAACGCATACCGCTTACCATTGCCGACGCCGATCAACGGCAGGGCAGCATCACGCTGTTCGTTCAGGCGGTTGGTTACTCCACCCGCCGCCTGGTGGCCATGCCGGCAGGCGCCAGTCTTCGCGACGTCGCCGGACCGCTCGGCCGCCCTACCCACATCGAGCGATGGGGACGCGTCACCTGCGCCGGCGGCGGTGTCGGCACGGCCGTTCTCTACCCAGTGGCCAAGGCTCTGGCTGCTGCCGGCAACCGGGTCACGACCCTGATTGGCGGCCGCACCGCCTCACTGATCATCATGGCCGAGGAATTTTCAGCTTTCTGCGAAAAGGTGCTGATTACCACCGAAGACGGCAGTCTGGGGCAGGAAGGACTGGTGACGACGGTTCTGGACGCTCAGTTACGCGCGGAGGAAAGCAGGCCGCAGGCAGTTTTTGCCGCCGGTCCGGTACCCATGATGCGGGCCGTCGCCGAAATGACCCGCCCCTGGAAGGTACACACCATTGTCAGCCTTAACCCGATCATGATCGACGGCACCGGCATGTGCGGCGGCTGTCGGGTCATGGTCAATGGCGAGATGAAGTTTGCCTGTGTGGACGGGCCGGAATTCGATGGGCACATGGTCGACTTCGACCTGCTGGCCGACAGATTGACAACCTACCGCGACCAGGAATGCCGCATGCTTAAAAAGCTCGAGGAATGATAAGCAGGCCAGCGGCTCAGAGCATTGCATGGACACCGTTGCAGGCGCCGGCAACGTTTTCGGCAAGAAATTCGATGAAAATTTCCGCGGGTACCGGTCGGCTGAAGTAATAGCCCTGCATCACCTGGCACTGTCGCGTTCGTAAAAATTCAAGTTGATCAGCCGTTTCAACCCCTTCCGCGACAATATCCAGGCCCAGCCCGTGGGCCATAGCGATAATGGTTTCCACGATCGCCGCATCCCCTGGGTCCCGAACAATGTCAAGAACGAATTCCTGGGCAATCTTTATCCGGTCGATGGGAAACGCCTTCAGGTAGCTAAGCGAGGAATAGCCGGTGCCGAAATCGTCAATGGCTATGCCCACCCCAAGATCCCGCAGTGCGCTCAGCGTCTGTGCGGCCGCCTTGGCATCGGCCATAAGCAGGCTCTCGGTCAGTTCCAGTTCGAGATAACGGGGCTCGAGTTCCGTCTCCTTAAGAATGCGGCCAACCTGGTCATAAAAATCGGGCTGCTGAAACTGCCGGGCGGAAAGATTGACCGCCACGCGCAAGGGAGGGTAACCGGCCAACTGCCATGCTTTGTTCTGCGCGCAGGCATGGCGCAATACCCAGTAACCAATGGGAAGAATCAGGCCGCTCTCTTCCGCAAGGGGGATGAACTGCCCGGGAGGGATCAGGCCCTTGTCCTTGTGATGCCAGCGCAGCAAGGCCTCCGCGCCCACGACGCGCCCCGTTTTCTGGTCGACCTGGGGCTGGAAGGCAAGAAAAAACTCCTCCCGCGCTATCGCCTGCCGCAGATTATGCTCGAGTTCGCTGCGTTCCAGCAAACACCGGTTCATTTCTTCGGTGAAGATGCAATAGGTATTGCGGCCTTGCTCCTTGGCGGCGTACATGGCCATATCGGCATGCTGAAGGAGCATCTCCCCGCCGCTGCCATGGTGGGGATAAACCGCCACCCCCACGCTTGCCGTCATGAAAAAACGCTGCTCGTCCACCGGGAAAGGCTCGCCAAAGGTTTTGAGAATATCGTCGGCCACCTGTTCGGCCTCCGCCAACGCCTGCAACCCCGGCAGCAAAACGACAAACTTGTCACCTTCCCAGCGGACAACAGTAACGCCGCCGTGGACCAGACTTGACAGCCGCTGGCCGGTCAGCTTCAACAACCGGTCACCGCAGGCATGCCCGCGCGTGTCGTTAATGATCTTGAGATTGTCCACGCCGATAAATAACAGGGCCGCCAACTGGCCGGTTCGATCGGCACTGCTCAAAACACGGCGGAACCGATCTTCGAAAAGTGCCCGGTTCGGCAGGCCCGTCAATCCATCGTAATATGCCAGCTGCCGGATTTCCCGTTCGACCTGCCGCTGGCTGGAAATATCGCGCAGCGTGGCCAGCACGAAACGCTCCCGGCCACACTGGCCGACCGACAGGCTCAGCTCAACCGGAAACTCCCGCCCGGAGCGATGTATCGCCAGGAGCTCCAGGCTGCGGCCAATCGCCTCGGAAGGTTCGCCCGTGCCGAAAAAGCTGGCCACATCCTTGCGATGCTGTCCACGATAGCCTTCCGGCATAAGAGCATCCAGGCTGCCGCCAATCATCTCTTCGCTGCTCCAGCCAAAAAGCTGCTCGGCCGCCGGGTTGAACAGGGTCACACGACCCTGTTCGTCAATCGCTACCACCGCGTCATGAGTCGCGGCGATCACGGTATGAAACTGCGCCTGTTTCTCCAGCAAGGCCTGCCGGGCGCGGCCCCTTCCACGAAAAAAACGCATCAAAAACCACAAAAACCCAGTTGAAGAACAACCAGACCGATTAGCACGCCGGACAGGAACCCACGCTGCTTCCACAGAAAACGGGGTTGATTCACTACCGAACTGCCTGGCGGAAGATCCTCCATGCTCAGGCCGAATTGCCGCAGCTGAAGGTAGTCGAACAGGTAGGAGCGCGAAGTATTGCCCAGCAGGGAAACGTTGTCTGGCAGAGTTTCGTTGAAAACTTGTTCGCGGGCCAGACAGCCCGCCAGCCAGCCCTGCTCCGCCCCACGATTCATGGCACCGCCGAGTACGCCAGGCGTCAGATAAATGTCTTCCATTGCCAAAATTTTGAAACGGCCGGACGCCGACAGGCGCTGCAGGCTTTCGGCAACGGACACCAAAGCACCATGCTTGTCCCGCACGCCGACCAGGGAAGTGACAACCCATAACCCGGGTTGCACATCGGCCAGATGAGCGGCCAGATCTTCGAGGCGGGGGCTGTCATAAAAGGTTGCCGCGACCTGCGGATAATACCTGGCGACCTCCCGGCGGACATAACTTCGAAGTCCGCGTGAAACGACGGAATCGTCGCCGACAAAGTGCAGCTCTTTCAGCGTGGGCTCCAGTCGCAAGGCAAGGTCAACGGTGGCGCCGATATCCGGCAATGCGAAGGTTCCGAAAAAGCGGTCGGGATTCAGCTGTGTGTCCAGGTCAAGATCGTGCAGACCGCTGAAAACAACCGGCACCGTCGGAAACAGGCGAGAGCCATACATATGCAGAAAAGCGACGGCCTGGCGGTCGGTCGCATAGATCAGATCGGGAACAAAATGGGTATATTTATTCTTGAAGTGGCTGAAAAGTGCATCGAAACCGGCCGGTTCGAATGTTCCGGCGCCGGCATCAAGATACTCGACACGCAGGTCGACGGAAGCGGCGCCGGCGCGACCTTCAAGCGCTTGCAGAAAACCGGCCTGCTGGTTCGCCGTCCAGGCGAACCCGGCATGGAAGGAATGCAGGATTAACAGCTTCATCTCCCGCGCCCAACCGGAAGCCGGCATCAGCAGCAACAGGAAACAGACAGACAATACAGCCTTGCGGCAAAGCATGCAAAGACTCCCGGAGACGACCTAGATCATGGAAGGATCGCGTCCGCCGGCCTTCGGATTATCAGGACAAGGGACGGCGTGGCGGCAACCGGCCGCCCGGCGTAATTTTGCAATTATCACGCCACGGCAGGTACGGTCACCAAGCTACAACCCCCTGAATAAAGGAAGTTGCGCAGACAACAGCGCAAAGGCAGGTTTCCAGCAAAAAAAACCGCACCCGATCGGGCACGGCATGCGTCTTGCGGCTTCAATATATCCAGACTGCCATACCGCACAGCTTGCGCTTTTCATGCGGCAGGCACAAACCTGAAGCTTTCGGGACCCGGCAGGGGTCCGTTCCCGGTCTTTGCAGCCTGTGATATAACGGCTGTCAGGTTTTTACGCGATCCGGCCGCCGCTCGGACAGCCGCGCCCCGGAAGAGACGGGAACCATGGGCTCACCGTTGCAGACCAGGTCGGCGTCGCACTCGGTCCAGCAGACATCGCCTTTGCACACTTTTGTCACCGTCAGTTCCACATCGTATTCGCCAGCCTTGCCAATCAACACATCGCCATCCTGAACTCGCATCTCACAGCCTCCTTTCGTTGGGGTAATGCCGTCTTTATTACACACTTACGATTATATCCATGACAGACATAATGACAAGCGGCACGCGTCAAAACGCCCGCGGCTAGGTTGCGGCTTTTTTCCTCGCTGCAAGGCTCCAGCCATGGTGCAAAAGCAATCCGACCACAAACCCCCAGGCCATATTCACAACAAGGGAAACCATTACCGTTGCCACCATCGGCCAAAGGTTCCAATCCCAGGTCAGCCCCCTGGCAAATTTGGTCAGCTCGATGCCGACCAACAGCATCATGGCACCGACAATCGCCAGCGGAAAAGCGGCAAACAGGCCCGCTATCGATCCCGCCAGAAACAGGCCCATGGCGATTTCCAACCCACCTTCGATCAAATTGGCGCCTCCGGTGCGGGCACCGAAATAATATTGACCGGCGAGTCCACCGGCGCCATGGCACATGGGCATGCCGCCAAAAAACGGGACCACCAGATTCATGATGCCCATGTTCAGGGCCAGTTTTTTTTCACTCACCGGCCGCTCCGGCCAGTAACCTTGGATCAGTACGGCCGTAGCGATAACGGCGTTGGTCGCGGTCAGGGGCAGCTGGGAAAAGCCGCCGCGCAACATGGCCTGCCAGGACTGGCCCAGGGTAAAGGTCTGCAAGTCGGGCAGTGCCAGGGTCGGCCCCGGAAGCCCCTGAAACTGCCGGTTGACATACATAATCACAGCGCCAAGAACTACCAGCACCACCGCCGCCGGCGTGAACCGGTTGTTTCGCAGAAACAAAACAATGGCGACGGACACCAGCCCCAGAATCCAGCCGCTGGACATCATCTCCAGGGCTTTGACGGCCAGCAGTATACCAAGAGCCATCTGGATGCCCCGAATGACCGATTTGGGGGTAATGCGTGCTATCAGCTCCATCAACCCCGACAAGGAAACGACCAGCCAGACCACCCCCATGGCAAAGGCCGATGCGTAAACCATGGAAGGCGGCCACTGCTCGGCGATGGCGACCACCGCCAGCACTTTCATCGGCTCGATGGGCATGGGCAGTCGGTAGCAGAAACCGGTAACCACGTTGGCAAGGCCCATCATGATCAGCAAGCCAGCCGGATGCACGCCACACACGACAATATAACCAATAGCAAGAGGAAACAGCGTGCCGAAATCCCCCATGGCCCCGCCGAGTTCACGCATGCTGAATTCAAAACTTCCGATTTTCACATCCCTCTCCCGTACGGATTCCTTCCCCATTGGTGCATCACGATGAAAAAACGCCCTGCAGGAAAGTCCCTGCAGGGCGTTTTTTCTACCGTAGGCATGGGTTATTCATAAACAAAAAACAACTGCTGCCCTTTCACCTTGAAATCGGCGATGGCCTTCTGTCCTTCATTGGAGGTCAGGTAGGCGATAAAAGCCATGGCCAGGTCGTATTTGACATGGGGGTGCCGCTTGGGATTGACGGCGATCACACCATAGGGATTGAACAAAGCCTTGTCGCCCTGAAAAGCGATGGGCAGCTTGACCTTGTTCTGATAAGCGATGTAGGTGGCGCGGTCGGTAAGGGTGTATCCCTGGCGTTCATTGGCCATGATGATGACCTCACCCATGCCCTGGCCGGCTTCGACATACCAGGCGCCCTTGGGGCTCACGTCGGCGGCCTTCCACATGGTTTTCTCCATCACATGCGTTCCGGACTCGTCGCCGCGGGACACAAAGGTCGCCTTTGCGTCAGCGATGCGCTTCATGGCTTCGGCGGCTGATTTTGCCTTTTTAACTCCGGCGGGATCCTTGGCGGGGCCGATAATGATGAAATCGTTATACATGACGTCACGGCGGTTGACACCGAAACCGGCTGCGACAAAGGCATCTTCCAGGGAGCGGGCATGAACCAGGGTCACGTCGACATCGCCGTTTTCAGCGATTTTGAGGGACTTGCCGGTCCCGACTGCGATTACATCGACCTTGCAATCATGTTTTTTCTCGAAAGCGGGCAGTATGGCCGCCAGCAATCCCGAATTTTCCGTGGAAGTGGTGGTGGAGAGTTTCAGACGTTCGACAGCCATGGCGCCGCTGCAGAAAATCGCCATAAGTAATAGAACGCTGCTCAGAATCCGCAATGATGACCTCATTTTTTCCTCCTCAGTGTTGACGCGATCGCTTTTTTCCCAAAGATGTAAAAAGCTGCCCCGCACCCGAAAAGCGCCATGCGGACAGGTTCCAAGTGGTTATAACTGTAGCGTAATAACCTCGTGGAGTCAACGGACACGTTTTCCGTCCTGACTCAAATCACGACAGTGCAACAAAAGCGCAGAGGAAGCAGAACTATAAAACACCGTCAGGTACCCCGCCGAGCGCGTCAGCGCGACTCCCCGGGAAACAGCATGCGGCCGGAGAGGCTCAGATCGTAACCGGGCAATGCGGCGGCGAGTTTGTGGAAGGCCGGTTCGTGAAGCAAGGCGAGAAATTGTTGAATGGATTTATCGAAAAAACTGTCCTTGGGAATCAGAAGGTCGAAACGCTCCCACCGCAACGGCAGAAAGTCGAGTCCCAGCAACGCTGCCGCGGGACGAATTCCCGGACCGACATCGGCGCGCCCACTGAGGATCTCCAGTCCGATATCGAGATGGTGCGCGACTTCGTTGCCATACCCCTTGATCCGGGCCGGCTTGATACCGGCCTCCTGCAATTGCTGGTCGAAAATGATGCGCGTGCTGGCCCCCAGCGCGCGATTGACCACGGTAAGGTCCTTTTCGGCAATGTCACCACAGCCGGCAATCCCGTGGGGATTGCCGGCTGCCACGATCAACCCCTGCTCGCGCCGGCAAAAATTGACCACCGCGGGCAACGCATCCAGCTCGCTGGCGGCATAGGAAAAATTGTAGTCGTTTTCATTTTCTTCGGCGAGGTGACTGGTGGCGATGTGACACATGCCCCGACGCAGGGCCTTCAGTCCGCCAAGGCTGCCGATCGCTCCGAACAGCACCACATCCCCGGAATTGAGCTTCATGAACAGCGACAGGGAGCGGTCGAGCAGGATATCGTCGCTGCCGGCAATCATCAGCAATCCGCTCTTATGCGGCAATTCAGCAGACCCGGTCGGATAATTGATGGTCATGCTCTCGACCCACTGTTCCACCAGATGGGCCGGAAAAAGCCATTTACCGGTAATCTTGGTGGCAGGCAGCCCCTTTTCGGTTATCAACGTATAGACCATCTTTTCGTTGACACCGAGACGCTGGGCAACTTCTTTCGTGGACAGCAGTTTTTCCATCAAACGAAGCTCCGGGGGTAATTTTCCGCGATCGTCAGATTGTGAAATGGCTCACGGAAAGCTGAAGGTTACCACACTTCAGCCAGGGAACAAAGTCTCCATTGTCAGCAGAAGTCAAACCTTTTCAAGTGCCAGGGCTGCCGTACCGAGCCGGCTGTTGGCTTCCAGCAGCATATCTTCTCCGGCCACCACCGACACCGCACCGGCATCCCAGCCGTCCACCAGATAAGTCCGGGCAACATATGCGAGGCGCGCAGCATCCACGGCCAGAATGTGCTCGCGGAAAAGTTGCCGCGCTTCCGGGGACCACCCCTGGAGAAGATAACGGAACTCGCGCACTGCCTTGCCCCCCGGAGACAGGGGTCTGTCAATCTGGCTGAACACGCCAAGAACAGCTTCCTTGATATCGACTGCGGAAAACATGCCCGAGGCAGCCCAACGGGCGGCATCCCGATAGACCTCGAGGGTGCGCACCAGATGCGGGTCGCGATAGGAAAGCATGGCAAACAGGCCGCTTTGTGCATCGTAATTGGCCATCCCGCCATAGGCGCCGCCCTTTTCCCTGATTTCGCGATGCAGATAGCCGCCACGCAACAGCTTGGCCAGCACCAGCAGTGCCGGTCCGTCGGCGTGCCCCAGTGGAACCGCGGGGAAAACCCGAGCTACATAGGCCACCGGAACAGCCGCTATCCAGCCGGTAGCCTTGTCACCAAAAGGCGCCGGCCGCGGCAGCATGGCGGCCGGCTCGCGGCAAGTCGGCAGGGCGGCGAGAAAAACGTCGAGAGCCGCGCCGATTTCAGAGAATCCGGATTGTTCGGCGGTTATCGCACAGCGCAGACGGTCGCGGCGGAAAATCAGAATGGCCAGACGCTGCAGGCGATGGGCGAGGTCGCCGAGCTGCTCCGGTTGCCGACCGGCCAGGTCCCTGACCAGGCGAATCAGGTGCAGGCCGCTCCAGTTCTCCCGTAATCGGCCGGCCGCCGTCAAGGCTCCGGCCGCAACCCGCGATGCGTAACTGTGTCCGGAACCGGGTACGGAATTCTCCAGAGAGGTTTTCATCTGCTGGAGCACGGTGTGCAGGCGCTTCAGATCAAAAAAATCGGGAGCCGAGGCAAAATCCCTGAGAATTTCAAACAACCGCCGCTGATTGCGCAACAGGGCCTTGCCACGAAACTCGATAGCAAGCTGAAAATCGTCCAGACTGGCCGGGCTATCGAGAATGATTGGATTGGCCTGCACCCCGCCTGTAGCCGCGGAAACGCGTTCCGCCATTTCCAGGTAACTGCTGCCGGCGGCGCCCACTTTGGTCAACAGGGAGCAAAACAGGGGGACATCGCACAGCAACTCTTCCGGCAGGTCATCAATCGCCAGACTGGCGTCGAAATAGCCGATGCCGTTGGTCGGCTGATCAAACCAGCTCACCGGCACATCCCGAAGTTCGCCAGCGCGGAAATCGACCGGCGCCGGCCGGGCGGGAATATCTGTCAGGTCAAGCGTTGGCAAAGACGACAGGTCTTCATTGCCCTCCTGAGCCTGCAGCAATGCCAGGCCCTGCTCAACCAGGTCGTTTTTATCGCTGGCGGAGAGTTTTTTTTCAACAGCCGCCAGCCGCTCGCGCAGTCGCTGCTCCTGACGCATTTTCATTTGCGGATCGGGTTTGAGCAGCAGAGTCACCCGGTGGGGGTTGTCGAGCAGATGCCGGCGGACCAGGTTTTCAAAAAACGGGCCGTTTGCCAATTCCCGGCGTAACCGTACAAGATCCGCCTCGAAACACAGGGGTGACACCGGGTCGTCGGCATGCAGCCAGGAGCCGAACATGCGCATCAGCAACAGCAAACCGTAGGGATACTGGTCTCCGCTGACCTCACGATAGGAAAATTCCAGCTGGTGGATGGCTGCCTCAATCTGATCCGGAGCGAACCCCTGGCGAACAACATGCTGCAGCGTTTCCAGGACCAGCGTTTCGATGCCATCCACCGCTTCCGGATCCGTGCCCTGCAATCCGGCAGCAAAATAGGTCTCGCGGTAATCGTCATGATAACCGGTCCCCGGCGCCAGGTTCTGACCCAGTCCCGATTCGAGCAGTGCCTTGTATAGCGGGGCGGCGGGGTTGCCGAGCAGCAGTTCGGCCAGCAGCGTCATGCCCAGCCGTTCGAAGGGATCCGACACCGGGCAACTCAACCAGGCGATCTGCACCATGGAGCGCCGGGCAAGAGAATCCCCGGCCTCGGCAGGGAAGGATTCCACCACCTTGCGAGGCGCCTCGAAACGTACTTCGTCCGGGATCGCGCTGTTTACCTGCAGCGGCCCGAAATGGCGCAAGGCCTGCTCTTCAATGGCGTGAAGATGGCCCTCCAGGGGCATATTGCCATAGGTGAAAAACCAGGCATTGGCGGGATGATAATAGGTAGAATGGAACGTCTTGAGCTGAGCGTAGCTCAGATCGAGGATATCTTCGGGCTCGCCGCCGCTGTTGAAGCCGTAGGTCACCGTCGGATAAAGCGCGCGGGTCAGGCGCCGGTGCAGCAACGAGGAAGGATCGGCCATGGCACCCTTCATCTCGTTGTACACCACTCCTTTAAACTGCAGGGGCGAGCGCACGTCTCCCGGATCAGCAAATTCCAGGCGATGTCCTTCCTGTCGAAAATCCCGCTCGCGCAGCAACGGGAAAAAAGCCGCGTCCAGATAGATCCCCATCAGGTTGTAAAAATCGGTGTGGTTCTGTGAAGCAAAGGGGTAGCAGGTCCAGTCGCTGGCCGTCAGCGCATTCATAAAGGAGCTGAGACTGCGCTTGAGCATCGTGAAAAAGGGATCCCGTACCGGGTAGCGTCGCGAGCCGCACAGGACGGTGTGCTCCAGAATGTGCGCCACGCCGGTGGAATCCTGCGGCGTGGTGCGAAAACCGACGGCGAACAGATTGTTGTCATCGTCGCGGTCGAGATGAACCATGCGCGCTCCGGTCCGTTCGTGTTGCAACTGCACCAGCGTTGCATGCAGTTCCGGCAGCGGCGATACGGCGGTGATCAGAAAACCGTGTTGCCGGTCCCCTGCGCGATAATGACTTTCTGCCATGAAGCCTCTCCTTGATAAAAACCGGTAATAGCCGGTAATCGTTGAAATGACGGGCCGGCGATGCGGGCCGTGAAAAACCACACCGGCATGACTCCGGAAGCGACGGGCGCGGATCCAATAGAAGTTACCGGGCCGCACAAAACCTTTTGCAGGATCTGCGCAACGGCCTTATCTCCCGGGAAGACCAAAATCTATGGCGATCGCGGTGCAATCGTCCTGGGGTGGATCGGGAGCGCCGAATGCTGCGAGGGCACCGAACAGCTTGTCGAGAAAATCGGTGTGGCCGCCTTTGTGATGGCGCATCAACCGTTCGAGCCCCGGCATGCCAAAAGCCTGCCCCCGGGGATTGAACGCCTCGACCAGGCCATCAGTATACAGCAGGAAACGGTCGCCGCGTCTGAAATGGAAACGGGCTTCGGCAATTTCCGTGTGTTCGAAATACCCCAATGGCGACCCGGTGGCAGCAAGATGAATGAGTTTGTGCCCGCGCCTTACCAGGGGTTGCACCTGACCATTGTTGATATAGCGCATTTCCAGCGTGGCAGGATCGATCACCCCGTAGAACAGGGTAGTGGAAAAAAAATGATCGAGCCGGTGGGAACGCCGGGCAAAGGAAAACAGAAAATCGTTGACCCGGGAGGCCATGTCCACAGGATCGCAGTTGTCGGCGGTGCCGCGATGTATGAACCCGTACAAAAGCGACATGATCACCGATGCCTGCAAACCATGACCGGTGACATCTCCGAGAAAGATAACCTCGCAGCCGTCGGCGAGCGGTATAAAATCGAAATAGTCGCCGCCAAGTCCACGGGCCATGCGGTTCTCGATACCGATACAGCACCAATTGCAGTGCGGCGACCCTTTGGGGAACAACAGTTGCTGAACCTCACTGGCCAGATCGAGATCTGCCTTGCTATGGAACTGCGTGGTCATCATCTCCGCCCTTGATTGATCCGCCCCGAGTTGAATCGGGCGCGCAACGCCGAAAGAGAAACGGCCGGCTCCCGCGGTCAAAAACCGCAACGACTGCCAGGCCGCCCTGTGTTTATTCTACCGCAATCCAGGGCGGTGATCAGCCCGGCTTGTCACTACCGAAATCCTTGAGGTTGGCATCCAGCAGATGTCTGGGCTGCACGTTGCCCAGCGCGCCGACAAGACTGCTGCGCAGATGCGGGATTTCCTGCGCCAGCTGGCCAATCAGCTGTTTCATACGGCGGCGGTTAAGGTCGGTGCGAACCTCTTCAGGACAACCGCAGGGAATGCTGGGCAGGTCGTTGTTCCGCGCAAAAGCGGCAACATCGCTTTCCTCCACATAGACCAGCGGGCGGATCACCGTATGTCGGCCGTTGTCCGCCAGCAGTCTGGCACTCATGGCGGCCAGGGTGCCGACAAAAAACTGATTGAGCAGCAGCGTCTCGATGAAATCGTCCAGATGATGCCCCAACGCCAACTTGTTGCACCCCAGCCGATCGGCTACCGAATACAAAGCACCCCGCCGCAACCGGGCACAAAACGCGCAAACAGACGACCCGGGACGCAATTTCTCCCGGATAATGGCAGCGTAATCGGTACGCTCCATGTGGTAGGCGAAGCCGTGCTCCTTCAGATGCGCTTCCATGATATCCGTACGATAACCGGAAAACCCGGGATCGACATTGACGGCAACCAGTTCGTAACGCACCGGCGCCCGGCGCCTCAAGCTGTCGAGAATATGCAGCAGGGTCCAGGAATCCTTGCCGCCGGATACGGCCACCGCGATTCGGTCCCCCTCTTCAATGAGGTTGAAATCCCCGATGGCCCTGCCGGCCAGTTTTTTTATCTTGCGAAACAGCTTATCTTCGACAATCGGCAAAACAGGCTCCTTCGTAGGGTTTGAATAGGCTGTTTTACGGCATTTCGCCCGGCAATGCAAGTCACTGCCAGGCCGCGCAGGGGATTCCGGCATGCGGGGCCAACAATCGAAGCTTATGAAAGATGGCGGATGTTAAAAAAAATGCCGCCCGGACCAGGGGTCCGGACGGCCAGAACAGGTTTCGGTGATACGACAGGAAACACAAGACAGCCGGGGCAAAGGGGCCCACCCGGAAGGGCCCCCCTGCCTCGACCTGGCGAAAGCATCAGGCTTCCGCTTGTTCAGAAATTCCAGAATTCATCGATTTCTGCGTCGGTGAAATCCCAGATGGCATTGTGCGGAGGCACTGTCTCAAGAGAAAAGAACTCGGGCAGGCGGTCATCAGCGTTGCTCATGCCGGCGGCCAGATTGAATTCATGCTCCATCTTGAGAATTTTCTTGCCCAGCGCGACAACGCCGTCATTATCCAGCTCAATGCCGAAACGGGCGGCCACCATATCATTCAGCGCTTCGGCGCACTCGGGAATGTCGAGCATCGGGAAAGCCACGAAAACGCACATGCCGGTGCTGTCGATGACGGCAGTGCCGATCTGCAGATTGCGTGACAGCTCAACCTGGCCTTCCTTGCTCAGAGGATCGACGAAACCACCACATTTGAGAATATTGGTGGCGATGCAATAGCCCGAGGTATGGTCAGCACCCATGGTCGAGGTCGCATAGGTGATGCCGATGCCCTTGACCGAACGGGGGTCGTAGGCCGGGATCCCCTGATTTTTGACCACCGGAACCCGGGTCAGTCCGTAGGCTTGTCCGACCGAACCGGTACCGTTGCCGATAATGTGACCGAGCGGCGTGCCCTTGCCGACCTCTTCGCGCAGCAGGCGGATGGCCCCTTTACCGTCCCCCCAGGGGATGATGCCGGCCTCCATGACCACACCCATGGTGACCACGCCCTCGATGGAGTCGATGCCGATGTCATCCATGATATTGTCACAGGTAGCGATATCGTCCAGATCCTGGATGAGGCAGTCGGCGCCAAGTCCCCAGATAGTCTCGTACTCAAAACCGGAGGTAAGATAGTTGCCGTCCTTGTCGTTGTAGACCTGCGAGCACTGGATCATACATCCGGCATGGCAACCGTGCTTGGGGTGTCCCTTGCGCTCGACGATGGTGTCATGCATGGTCTCGCCGGAAATCTTGTCGTGATGATCGCACTGGCCGTAACGGAAGTTCTTGGTCGGCAGACCACCTGCTTCATGAAGGATATTGACCAGGATGTTGGTGCCGTAAGTCGGCAGCCCCTGACCGGAAACGGGATGATCCAGCAACGCCTTGGCAAACACCTTGGCGGCTTTTTTGAATTTCTCGGGATCGGCAATTTCGACCTTGCCGGCGCCGGTACCGTCGACGGTGATGCACTTGATTTTTTTGGAGCCCATGACCGCGCCCATGCCGCCCCGGCCATGAGACCGGATTTTGTGGTCGGGGTCCTTCACCGAAATGTTGGCCGCCGCCATGCGCTTTTCGCCGGGGATGCCGATGGACATGACGCCGACCTTGTCGCCAAAACGTTTTTCCATTTCAGCGATAACGGCGAAGTTCTGCATGCCGACCACCTCGGTCTCTTCGTGGATGGTTACGCCGTCCTTGTCCACGTGCAGCCGATACCATTTATCCTCGGCCGGACGGCCTTCGATAATCATGGCATGGATGCCGAGCTTGGCGAACTGCTGGGCGGTGGTTCCGCCGGAGTTGGATTCCTTGATGCCGTAGGTCAGCGGGCTTTTGCCGCCACAGGACATACGGCCGGAGTTGGCGGCCGGCGTGCCGGACAACATGCCGGGCGCAAACACCAGCTTGTTGTTGGGTCCCAGAGGATGGCAGGTCGGGACAACCTCGGATGCCACGATAGTGGTGGTCAGGGCACGACCGCCGAGGGTTTTCCATTCGGCCGGGACTTCCTCCGTCTTGACCGTCAGATCGGACATGTTGACGCGAACGATGTGCATAAAATCTTTCCTCCCCATGCGAAAATAAATGGAACGGAATTCCGGGCATATCTCCTTTCCAAGCGCGGGAGGCACCGCCGTTTCCAGCGGAACCCTTTGGCCGCCTGCCCTGGGGGCCTTCCCCTTAGGCAAGACTGGCTCGGAGACTGGCGCACATTGAAACGATCTCCGGCATCCGCAACGGCAGTTAAACACATCGGGACCAGATATATCGTTCGGGGGTTTTATAGCACAAGGAGCATCGGCCCGACAGGTGATCAATCGGGGATTTTAAGGGTATGAAAGCATACCCGATCAAACATAAATACGCCGGATAACCTGTTCGATGGTGTATACATTGGCGGGTCACATGCAGCCCATGGGAAGATTTGCCAGGCAGGCGAACAATGTTGCTCAGCCGGCATCTTCTTGGCCGGCAGAGACACGACGTCCGATAAGATAGGAGTGCAGGTTGACATTTTTGCCGCGCAGCCCCAGCTTGCGGCGGATGTTTTTCCGATGGGTCTGTACCGTTTCAAAGGCCAGATTCATGGCTTCGCAAATATCATTGGTGGAGCATCCGGCCTGAATGAACTGGCAGATGCGCATTTCGGTTCTGCTCAGTTTCATCAGCCCCGCATCGAGTTCCGCCGCGGTACCGCTGGTCAGGCCGATGAGCTGCTCCCGCACCAGGTCGATATAACTGGAGCGGATGGCCTCCGACGGTTCACTGGCAATGCGTTCCAGCGCCGGCAGCAGATGGGAACGGATGCGTCGCGCCAGGTTCTGCTCGAATTCCTTGCGCTGCCCGTCGACGCTCTTCATGACGTTGCGCAAGGTAACGTTCATCTCTTCCACCTGCTGTTTTTCCAGCCGCAGACGTCTTTCGAGGGCTTTCTGGCGGGAAATGTCCCGCACGATCACCGGCCAGAACAAGTGCCCGTCGATCTCGACGCGGGTTACCATAAAACTGGCCGGAAGCATGCCGCCGTCACAGCGCCGCACCTGCATTTCGGCGCTCATGCTCGATTCGTCAGACAGCGCCGCGACACAGGACATCAGCGTCCAGCGGCCGTGATTATCGATCAGATCCCTAAGATCCCGGCCAAGCAGTTGTTGCGGGTCGCAACCATAAATCTGGCCGGCGCGCTGGTTGGCTTTGACAATCCGGTAAGCGTCGCCAAGCAGCACAATGCCGTTGCCGACGGACTGAAAGATAAGGCGTAGCATTTTCTCGGAATTGGCCAGAGCCTGGGTCCGCTCCGCGACCAGCTTCTCGAGATGCTGACGGTTGTCGACCAGCCAGGTGATATCGTTGAGGATAAGGATAAATCCCCTTGGCCCGTCGGCATGGGGCGCATAGGCAACCAGCCGCAGATTGAACCACTGCCCGGACCGCGAAAGAAAAATCTCATGGTGAGTATCCGGCGCATAGGCGCGCAAGGCTGCCTCCAGATCAGCTGCGGGCAATTCGAGCAACTCCCAGAAAGGCACGCCACACCATGCATATTCGACAAAAAAATGCTCGGCGGCGGGGTTGAGCTGAAAAACCATTCCCTGATGGTCGGCGACCATGACCAGGTTGGTGGTGGCGGAGAAGATGCACTGCAATTGATGAAATTCAAAATCCTGCAGAAGGTTCTCCCCACCGGTCTGGTCGTGCCTGCCCCTTGCTCCGGCCTCATTCTTCGCATTCTGTACCATCTTCTCTGCCCTTTCTTGCTTCCCTTGCAGCCCCCGGCAGCATATCGGGAATCGTTCCGGACCGCAAGGCCCCGGGCCGTTGGCTGCGGCAGTTCCAGGCCCGACTTTTTTATTGACAAGAGCCAGACAAACATAAATAATTTGCCCTTAGCTGTTTCTTATTATTTACATCACACTTCTGATAATTTTCAGGTATTTGTTATTTCAAACTCTCGCCGCCCCACATGCCCCGATGCCGGGATGACTGCCATGAAAGATCCGGACAAACTGTTATGCATTCTGCGCCGCGATGGCTTCATCCTTGGCGGCAACCAGGCGTGGAAGCTCTTTCTCAAACATAAATTCGACCACCCTCCGCCTGCCTTCCTGCACGATATCCTGCTGCCCGAGCAGGAAAATCGTTGGCAGCGCGTTCTTGAAAAACTTCGCCGCCTGCCCGGCACCTCGGCGCTGTTCGCCTGTCGGGACCGGAGTGGGCAGGTCCGCTATCTCCATGGCCGCTTTTCAGCCGGCATGCCGGTTCTGCAATCCGCCATCCAGGCAAGTTTCCGCGATATCACCGCCCGCTATCGCAACAAACAACTGTGCCGGCAAAACCTGCGGACACTGGTTCGAATGGCGGCGAACACCCGCACCGCGGTGGCCCTGCTCGACGAACAGGGCCAGGTACGGCACTGGAGTCGGCATGCTGCCCGGCTTTCCGGATACAACCGATCCGAGGTGTATCGGCACCAGTTGCCGGCCATCCTCGCCCCCGAACAGCCAGCGGCGATTGCACCTCTGCAAGTCGCCACGGAGCCAAACCGGAAAACGACCGCTTTTACGGAAGGCAGCCACACGCTGGTCTGCCGGCGCAAAGACGGGACGGTCAGATCCTTTGACTTCTGCGTCGCGCCGTTTTCCACGGGGCAGCGGAGCTATACGGCCGTTCTTTTCACCGAGACCGCGCAAATTTCCGTCAATCCCGGAAAAATTCCACAGCTTGCCTACTACGATCCCCTGACGGGCCTGCCCAGCCGGGCACTGCTGAAAGAACGTCTGCAGCAATCGCTGGCGGAAGCCAGGCGTTTCAAGCATCCGCTGGCGGTGCTGTTTCTGGACCTGGACCACTTCAAGCAGGTCAATGACAATCTGGGCCACGCCGTCGGCGATCAGGTCCTCAAACTGGCGGCAAAGCGTCTGCAGGACTGCCTGCGCGGCAATGACACGGTTGCGCGATTCGGCGGTGACGAGTTCATTGTAGTGTTGTCCGGCTTCCGTGAAGCGGAAAACATGCCGGGAATACTGCGAAAAATATTCGCCAGCCTGGCACCGGAATATTGCGTCGAAGGACACCGGATTCGCCTCAACGCCAGCATCGGACTGGCCCTTTTCCCCGAAGACGGCCAAAACCCGGAGCAGTTGCTGCGCCATGCCGATACGGCCATGTATGTGGCAAAAAAAGAAGCCGGCGACAGTTACCGGTTCTTTTCCCCGGAAATGAACCTTGCCCTGCTTGCGCAACTCGAACTCGAGTCGCAACTGCGCCAGGCTGTCGGCCGGAAGGATTTTTTTCTGCTTTTCCAACCGCGTCTGGATCTTCAAACCCGGCAGGTTGTAGCGGTTGAGGCGCTGTTGCGATGGCGGCATCCTGACGGCACGCCCCGCAATCCCGAATCCTTTCTGCCACGGCTTGAGAAATTGGACCTCATGGTTCCCCTCGGCGAAGGGCTTTTGCAACAGGCCTGCGAAACCTGCCGGACCTGGCAAGTGCCCGGCAGAGCCCCCCTGCCGCTGGCCATCAACCTGTCGGCAAGCCAGTTCGGACACCCCGGCCTGAAACAAGGTCTTGTCGCCGCCTTGCAAAATGCCAATCTGCCGGCGGCCTGCCTGCAGCTTGAAGTCGATGAATCAACCCTGCAAAATCATGAAAATTGTGCGTGCGATATCCTGCACGACATCGGCCAACTGGGACTGCACTGGGGCCTGGACAATTTCGGTCGGGACTATATCTCCCTGCAGAAACTGAAAGACCTGCCTTTTGATTACCTGAAAATCGACCGGCATTTCATCGGGGATCTGTCCAGTGACCAGAACGACGCCGCGATGGTCGGCGCTATTCTGGCCATGGCACGCAATCTGGGACTGACCCCCGTTGCCGAGGGCATTGAAACCTGGGCCCAGCATCACCTGCTGCTGGCAATGGGCTGCCGACAGGGGCAGGGGCACCTGTTCCTGAAACCCTGCGATAAAAACACCCTGGCATCGTTTCTCGACGACACCCCGGACCAGCCAACGATGCCCTGCCGCACGGACCTTGCACCCCCCTTCTGATACCGGGCCAGCCATCTGCATCGCACGGTAATTGCACCGCTAAAAAAGTGATTATCATTTGCCTTCTGGCTGCAAAACCACTAAATTATCAGAAAAGCCATGCACCCGCCTCGGCAGCAAGGAGTTCACGTGAAAAAGAAAAAAGCAATGGATATCAGTCTGACCGGAGACCTCTGGTTCAGGAAATCCGGGCAGGAATTTCTTGGCAGCCGCCGCATCCAGCTACTGGAAAAGGTCGGCGAGCTGGGCTCGATCACCAAGGCCGGCAAAGCGGTCGGCATCAGTTACAAAACGGCCTGGGAGCAGGTGGAAATGCTCAACAACCTTTCGGACCGCCCGCTGGTCGTCAAAACCACCGGCGGCCGAGGAGGTGGCGGCACCCGGCTGACCGAGGCCGGCGAGGAAGTCATCCGTCGTTTCCGCTTGATTCAGCAGGAGCATGAACGATTTTTGAACTCCATCGGCAACCATTTGCAAGACGGCGAGGGGTTTTACCAATTTCTGAGGAAAATCAACATGAAAGTCAGTGCCAGAAACATCTGGTCCGGCGACATCGCGCAAATGCAAAAGGGGGCCATCAACACCCTGGTAACCGTGGCCCTCAAAGGTGGCGACCATATCTGCTCCCTCATCACCAATGAAAGCGTCGAGTCTCTAGGCCTTGAAATCGGCGCCCCGGTGGTGGCCATGGCCAAGGCGCCGGCGGTGATGGTCATCAAGGAGCTTGGCAAGGCCCGGCTCAGCGCCTGCAACATCCTGCAAGGCACGGTCCAGCGCATTATCGAAGGGCAGGTCGACTGCGATGTCACCCTCGAGCTGCCCGGTGGCACCACCGTCAGCGCCACCCTGACCCTGGCGAGCGATCAGAGTCTCGACCTGCGTGAGGGGGATGAAGCCTGGGCGGTCGTGCAGGAATCCAGCGTCATTCTCGGAGTCGTCTGACCGTTGCGGTCCCGGCATGCCGACGGAGGGCAACGGCCGATGAATGAAATCCGCGTTCGCAGCTATGACGAACTGCAGAAGGAGCTGTTTGCCGACTCATGGAACCGGGATATCGGTCGGTTTCGCTCGCGGTTCGCCTTTCGCGGCCTGTCGGATGCGCGCTATGTCCTGAAAACGACCCTGATGCGCCTCGGCGGCCCTTACGCCACCCTGGAGCGTCACCTGATGCGCAACTTCAAAAAGTACGCGCATCGTTCGGCCGTGGACGCCGACGCCTTCTGGAACTGGATGTCGGTGGCCCAGCATTACGGATTGCCTACCCGGATGCTCGACTGGACCTATTCGCCCCTGGTGGCGATGCACTTCGCCACCGCCAACATCTGCAAGTTTAACCTTGACGGCGCCATCTGGGCGGTCAATTACGTCAAGACCCACCAGCTCCTGCCGCAACCGCTGCGCGACCGGCTCGAAGCGGAAGGAGCCAACGTCTTTACCGTCGAAATGCTCAATGAAGCGATCCCCAGCCTGCAGGACCTGCAGGCTCTGTCTCGCGACAATGCCGCCCTGTTTCTCGAACCACCATCCATGGAAGACCGCATCGTCAACCAGTTTGCGTTCTTTTCGGTGATGTCCGACCCGCAGCGAACCCTGTGTGATTTTCTCCATGAACATCCCGGAATCTGGCGCAAAATCATCATCCCCGCCGAGTTGAAGTGGGAAATCCGCGACAAACTCGATCAATCCAACATCACCGAGCGGGTCATGTTCCCCGGCCTCGACGGACTGAGCCTCTGGCTGAAACGTCATTACAGCCCCCGCTGTATCGAGGAATGCGAGCTGTTGCAGGGAATCGAGGCACAGCTGCCTCGGCACGGCGCATGATTTTGCCTGCCATCTGCCTTAGCCTTCCGCCCTGGGTTGCCGACATGCTGCCGCCGCCCGACCAGGTCTTTACCTCGCCCGAAAGCCGCATGACGTTGGCCCTTACGCTGGCACAAAGCAATATCCGCCATGGCACAGGGGGGCCCTTTGGCGCTGCGGTCTTCGACCTTGACAGCGGTCGGCTTATTGCCGCCGGTGTCAACATCGTCACCGCCGCCAACTGCTCCGTGGCCCATGCCGAACTCATGGCGCTGATGACGGCGCAGCGCCTCATTGGCTGCTTTTCCCTGCTTGCCGACGGCCGCAACGTTGAACTGACCAGCAGCACCGAGCCCTGCGCCATGTGTCTCGGCGCCCTGCCCTGGGCCGGCATCCGGCAACTGGCCTGCGGCGCCCGCGATGCCGACGCCCGCGCGGTCGGCTTCGATGAAGGCGACAAGCCGTCAAACTGGCCGGATCTCCTGGAAAAGCGCGGTATCCGTGTATTGCGGGACATCTGCCGCGACCAGGCAGTGGCCGTGTTGCAAGAATACCGGCGACGCGGAGGGATAATTTATAACGGGCAGGTATGAGGGGCAAGAGGCAAGGTGGCGGGACGCTAAAGGCCTAACTGCTTGCTTCTGCGCGGTTATCAACAGAAAAGCCTCGCCGGGCAGCGGGGCTTTTCTGTTGATATGACCTGTTGAGGCGCTTACAGCTGGTGCCGAACGATTTTGCCTTCGACGAGATACAGGGTATCCTCGGCAATGTTTGTGGTCTGGTCGGCAATCCGTTCCAGGTATCGGGAAATGACCAGGTAGCAGATCAGGCCGTGAATCCTGTCGGGATGCTGCTTGATCTGTTCGATAACCAGACCGTAGGTTTCGTGGTGCATCTGATCGACCTCGTCATCGAGGCTGATAACCTCCCTGGCCAGGTGCGGATCGAGATTGACCAGTGAATCGAGGCCTTTTTTGACCATGTCGTGAACCTTGGCCGACATGGTGACAAAATCGAAGGGGGGCGGCGTCCGTTCCATCTGCTGCAGATCGATGACCCGCTCGGCGATATTCACCGCCAGGTCGGCGATGCGTTCCAGGTCGTTATTGATTTTAAGGATGGAAACAATGAATCGCAGGTCGTTGGCTACCGGCTGATGAAGCGCCAGCACCTTGAGGCATTCTTCCTCGATATCGACTTCGGTCTGATCGACCACAACATCCCCGCCGATCACCTGCCGCGCAAGGGTGCCATCCATCCGGTTAAGCGCCAGCACCGAACGTTCAAAGCTTTCCTCGACCATGGCGCTCAAGGCCAGCAATCTTTTTTTGAGATTCTCTATTTCCCGCGCTATGTGCATCCTGTCCTCTATCTGTCTGGGGGGTATTCATCCGGCAAATCCGGACAAACACTGGTTGTTTGCCAAAAGCTTTGCGGTTTTCTGCCCCGGCCCGGCACCGCGGGTCATCCAAAGCGGCCGGTGATGTAGTCTTCGGTCTGCTTGTGCAGCGGCTTGACAAACAGGTGCTCGGTGACGCCGAACTCCACCAGCACCCCTTCGAACAAAAAGGCGGTATAGTCCGACACCCGGGCCGCCTGCTGCATGTTGTGGGTGACAATGATAATGGTGTATTTTTCCCGCAGGTCGCTGATCAGTTCCTCGACCCGGGCGGTGGACTTGGGATCGAGCGCTGAACAGGGCTCGTCCATGAGCACCACCTCCGGATTGACAGCAATAGCCCGCGCGATACAGAGGCGCTGCATCTGGCCACCGGACAGACCGAGGGCCGACTCCTGCAGACGGTCCTTGACTTCATCCCACAACGCCGCGTGGCGCAAGCTTTTTTCGACGGTTTCATCAAGCAGCGCCCGATCCTTTATCCCGGCGATGCGCAGGCCGTAGACAACGTTTTCATAAATCGATTTGGGGAAGGGATTGGATTTCTGAAAAACCATGCCGACCCGGCGGCGCAATTCGATAACATCCATGGCCGGCGTGTTTACTTCCGTACCATCGAGCAGAATGCTGCCTTCGACACGGCCGCCGTCGACCAGGTCGTTCATCCGGTTGAGACAGCGCAGCAGCGTCGATTTGCCACAACCGGAAGGCCCGATCAACGCCGTAACCTTATTGCGGGGAAAATCCAGGTCAATGCCGTGCAAAGCCTTGGAACTGCCATAATAAAAGGCCAGATCATTGACCTGAACGATCGGATCCGTCACCGTGACGGCACGTGTTTCACTCATAGCCTCACCTGATTTAAAAAGTTCCGTAAGTATAGCGTTTTTTCATCTTGTTGCGCAGGTGGATAGCCACGCTGCTCATCACCAGCACAATCAGCACCAGCAGCAAGGTGGTCACGAAAACCATGGGCTTGGCTGCCTCGACATTCGGCGACTGAAAACCGATGTCATAAATGTGAAATCCCAGATGCATGAATTTGCGGTCCAGGTGCAGAAAGGGGAAACGCCCATCCAGCGGCAAGGCCGGCGCGATTTTGACTACACCGGTGATCATCAGCGGCGCGACCTCGCCGGCGGCGCGGGCCATGGCCAGAATCAGGCCGGTCATGATGCCGGGCGAAGCCATGGGCAGCAGAATCCGGGTCAATGTCTGGAATTTGGTGGCGCCGAGTGCCAGAGATCCTTCCCGCACGCCATTGGGGATGGCGCCCAGGGCCTCCTCGGTGGCTACGATTACCACCGGCACCGTGAGCAGCGACAGCGTCAGGCTTGCCCAGAGGATGCCCCCGGTGCCGAAGGTCGGAGTGGGCAGCTGCTCGGGGAAAAACAGGCGGTCGATGCTGCCGCCGATGCCATAGACGAAAAATGCCAGGCCGAAAATCCCGTACACGATGGACGGGATTCCGGCCAGATTGTTAACGGCGATGCGTACCATGCGCACCACCAGCCCGTCACGGGCATATTCGCGCAGATAGATCGCCGCCAGCACGCCCAGGGGAAAGGAAAACAGGCTCATGACGAAAATCAGCATGACTGTGCCGAAAATGGCCGGGAAAAGTCCGCCTTCGGTGTTCGACTCACGGGGCTCATCAAACAGAAGTTCCGCCAGTCGGACCGCGTAGTAGCGTACCTTGCTGAAAAAAGACATGCTATTGGGCCGGTAAAACCGCACAAGCTCCAGAAGCGGCAGGGTCTTTTCGCGCCCCGATACATCGGCGAAGGTGGCCGTATGGGCAAGCAGACTGGCGGTCAGTTCCGACTGGACCTGCAGCAGCTCCTCAAAATCCCGGTGTAACACAGACTGCTGCCGTTCCAGTTCCAGAATCGCCGGATCCTGCGCGGTGCGGCCACGGAATAAAAGATCCCGCTCTTTTCGAGCCATCCGGTCCATGCGTTGGTTGAGGGCCGTGACCCGCTCTTTAAGCGCCGCCAGCTCTTTTTTCTTATCCATCACATGGCGATGCGCAAGGCGCAGGGCCTCCAGCGGCGTCGCGCCGCTCACCCCTGTTCGAGCCACATCGCTCAGGGCGATCAGTCGTCCGTAAAAATTCCCATACTCCATGCGTTCCAGCGCCAGGGTATCCCCGGCATAGTCGAGATCAGCGATAGCGGTCTCATCCACCCACCGGAAATCCAGTCCGTAAAGATCCCGGTTGCCGACCTTGAATTGCAGTCGTTCGCCCCGGCCTTCATAAACCGGCTCGCGACGCACGATCTCGCCCATGACCATGCTGCCGTCATCCAGGGTGGCGGTGGCCACCCGTGACGGCCAGAACACACCAAGCCCGTTGACCAGGACCACGACAATGAGGGTCGCAGCCATCAGCAGCGTGATCGAAAGCGCCGCGGCGGTCAGCCAGACGCAGGGTTCCCCATTTTTCCAGAATTTGTTCATGTCAGATCCTGTCAGAACCGGCCGTATTTTTTCCGCAGGTGCTGGCGAACCAGCTCGGCCACGGTATTGAGCACAAAGGTCATCACAAACAGCAGGACGGCAGACAGAAACAGCACCCGGTAAAGCGTGCCGCCCACCGGCGCTTCGGGTATTTCCACCGCGATATTGGAGGACAGCGGCCGCATGCCGTTGAAGATGCTCCAGTCCATGATGGCGGTATTGCCTGTTGCCATGAGGACAATCATGGTCTCTCCGATGGCACGCCCGAAGCCGATCATGGTGCCGGCAAAAATTCCCGGGCTACCGGAAGGCAGAACCACCCGCCAGACCGTTTGCCAGCGACTGGCCCCCAGGGCCAGGGAAGCGGCCTTGAGACTGCCCGGGACATTGGACAGCGCATCCTCGGCAATGGTGAAAATAATCGGTATGACGGCGAATCCCAGCGCAAAAGCGATGATGATATTGTTGCGCGCGTCGTAACGGATGCCGGTTTCGCCAAACAACCAGAGTTTGAAATTGCCGCCGAACAGAGCCGCTTCCGCCACCGGCCCGAGCTTGATGGCGCAAACCACCGCGGTCACCAGCACCGGCGCCAGAAGCAGAAATTCCACACCGCGATCGAGCTTTTTAAAACATGGATGTTTACAGACGACCTGCCATAGAAGAATCGACGCCAGCAGAAACACAGGCACAAAGGCCAGGCTCATGAACAGGGCCGGAATCGATTTTTCCAACAGGGGCGCAAACCACAGGGCTGCCAGAAAACCGATGATCACCGAGGGGATCGCCGCCATTACCTCCACCGCCGGTTTAATCATGCCGCGCAGGCGGGGATTGGCAAACTGGCTGGTATAAATGGCGCCGAAAATGGCCAGCGGCACGGCAAACAGCATGGCATAAAAGGTCCCCTTGACGGTGCCGAAAATAAGGGGCGTGAGACTCATCTTCGGCTCAAAATCGTCCGTCGCGGCGGACGACTGCCAGACATGCGCCGGCCTGTCATAACCCTCGTACCAGACCTTGCCGAACAGGGTCTTCAGACTGACTTCCGGATGGGGACTTTGCAGGCGCCACAGGTAGGCCATGCCATCGGCATCGATACCGAACAATCCCCGTCCGTCGGATGACAGGCAGCTGTGCAGCAACGGCTTGCCGGCAGCAATACGCAGCAGGTGACGCTCGCTGGTCATGTGATCGAGGTGCAGAACGCCGTCGGCATTGAGGCTGACCAGAGACTTGTTGCGCAGCGAAGGATAGATGGTTTTCACGGCGGAGGGGTGGCTGGACAGGGTATGAATGCGCTGCAGATGTTTTTGGCTTTCTCCCGCGGACCCTCTGACCGGGAACCAGGTGGAAAGCCCGCCTTCGGCGTCGCCGACAGCCAGCGAAACATCCCCGAAAACCAGGGCCAGCGCGGTAATTGCGCGCCTGCTGGCATAGGCCGGCAAGCGATCCACGAGCACGGCGTCGCCAGCCTCGGAAAGATCCCAGCGCAGCAGGGTACCCTGATCCGTTCCGGCGTAAAAGGTATGTCCGCTTTTGTCAAAGGCAACTGCGGTAATCGCTTCGTCCGGATAGCCTGAAAGGGTAAATGCATGGTTCAGCGATTCGGTTTCACCGAACAGGTTCTCAGTCTCCAGCTGTTGCCGCACCAGCAACCGGCCGTCCTTCAGCAAAGCTACCTGGCTGCGCCGACCGTCATCGGCCAGCCGCACCCGGGCCCGGGAAACGACACCGTCAGCCGGGGGCGCGAAGCAAGCCAGGCGTACAACCTCCTGTCCCTGAAGACGCTGCCCCTGCTCGTCGAAACGGGTCGTAAAACGCACCTGCTCCAGCGTCTGGGTACCATCGGACCACAGAACGCCGAAAAATAACCCGGCGAAGCGCTCGACGCTGCGCACCGATGCCCCGGCCGTGGGAGGCGGCAGGCTGATTCTTTGACCGATATCGCCATGCGGTGGCGCAAGAAAAAGCACCATTCCGCTTTGATCCACCACAAAGGGGTGTTCCAGATAATCGTCCAGGCCCGCTTCAACAAGGTGCTTTGCCGGCATCGATGCCGGCAGGGGAAACTGGGCAACTAGCTCGGCGCGCGCCTTCGAAAACAAGGGAAGGCTGACCCGGGCGATAAGAAACAGGATCAAAACAACACTGCAAATAATGCCCATGCCGCCCACGGTTATGACCAGCCGCGCGATACGATCCCTTCGTTTTACCCGCTTGAGGATTTTGTGATTCATCGATGCCTTACCTATGAAAATCCGGTCAAAACGCAATGGTGCCTGCCGGTCCCCGGGACCGGCAGGCTTCAGCGAGGTGCCATCCGGCGGATTGCCGATCAGGAAAAACGACTCACTTCAGAGCCTGGAGCTGTTTGGCTGCCACATCCGCCGGCAGAGGCAGGTAGCCATCCTTGACCACGATTTCCTGACCCTCTTTCGACAGGACATATTTCAGAAATTCCTGGACGTTTTTAGGCAGCGGTTTGTTGGGGGCCTTGGCCACATAGAGGTAGAGCATGCGGCCCAGCGGATAATGGCCATTCAGAACATTTTCGTAGTTGGGTGCGTATGCCTTCGCGCCAGTTTCCTTGGAAAGGGCGATAGCCTTGACCCCGGAGGTTTTGTAACCGATGCCGGAATAACCGATACCGCCACGGTCTTCGGTGACCGACAGCACGACGGAGGCCGAACCGGGCTGTTCTTTGACGATATCTTTGTAATCGCCTTTGAACAGGGCTTTTTCCTTGAAATAGCCATAAGTACCCGATGCGCTGTTACGACCGTAGAGGCTGATCGGCTGCCGTGCCCAGGAACCGGTCAGGCCGGCCTGTCCCCAGGTGACGATATCCGAGGGATACCCCCCCTTGCGGTTCTTGGAAAAAATCGCGTCGACCTGTGACAGGGAAAGGCTGCCGATCGGGTTGTCCTTGTTGACGTAGACAGCCAGCGAATCGAGGGCGACCCCTACCATGGTCGGTTTGAAGCCGTGTTTTTTCTCGAAAGCCTCGATCTCTTCCCGCTTCATCTTGCGGGACATGGGCCCGATCTGCGCGGTGCCTTCCACCAAAGCCGGCGGTGCGGTGCTGGAACCCTTGCCTTCAACCTGGATATTGACATTGGGATAGTTTTTGCGAAACCCTTCGGACCACAGCGCCATCAGATTGTTCAGGGTGTCCGAACCAATGGAGTTCAGGTTGCCCGACACACCCTGCACCTTGGCGTATCCGCCAAGCCCGGGATCCACCTTGATGGTTTCGGCGTGCCCGCCCACCGCCACCAGCGGCACCGCGACCGCAGCGGCCAACACCATGCCAACGGCTTTTTTCCATCGCTTGCTTGCATCGATGCTCATTTCATTTTCTCCTTTTGGCAATTTGTAAATGCTTTTGACGATCCGAGGAAAACTTTTTTGCGTCTGAAACGAGCGTCATTCTGGTTGCCAAATGTTAGCGTCCTATTAGCGGCCCATGAAGAGTTCGCAAGCGTGATGCGGCACGATCCCGACACTGCAGACCTTGTGGTCCGCTTCACAGGGCGCGCAACACAATGGAAAAGGTGCTGCCCTGCCCCGGCACACTGTCAACCGTCACCCTGCCATGGTGGGCCTGAACAATATGCTTGACGATGGACAACCCGAGTCCGGTGCCGCCGACACGACGGCTGCGGGCCTTGTCCACCCGGTAGAAACGTTCGAACAGGCGCGGCAGGTGTTCCTGCCCGATGCCGCACCCCTGGTCCCGAACGCGGATGGTGACCTGATCTGCGTCGCGTTGGGTCTCGATCCACACGGTGCCACCGGCATCGCTGTATTTGATGGCGTTATCCACAAGGTTGATTACCGCCTGCTCCAGCAGCGGCGGATTGATGTCGGCTGTTATTTCAGGGGCACACGACAGCACCAGCTCGATCCCCTTGTCCCGGGCCTTGATATCGCAGGCGTAAATGGCCCCCTGCAGCACCGGCCGCAGCGACGACGGCACCAGTTCGATCGCCTTCTCGTTCTGGTTCTGCTCGATGCGGGACAGATCGAGCAGGTCGTCGATAATGGCATTGAGCCGCTCCGCCTGCTTGGCAATGATGCCGAGAAAACGATCCGCATCCTCCCGACGATCCATGGCGCCGCCCATCAGGGTTTCCACCGAGCCCTTGATGCAGGTTATGGGGGTTTTCAACTCATGGGACACATTGGCGACAAAATCCCTGCGGAGGTTCTCCAGGCGATGCAGCCGGGTGACATCGTTGAGTACGACAACCACTCCGAGCCTTTTCCCTTCTCCGTCCTGCAACAGCGTGCCATGGGCCTGAAGGTGGCGATCCCCCGTGGCTGCGGGCAACAGGATGTCGCCTTCCACCGGCACCCTGCTGGTGAGAACCCGCTCCACGAACCGCTGCAGGTCGGCCTTGCGCACAACTTCCTGAATCCGCCGGCCCTGCACCGCCTCCGGCGACACCTGGAAAAGCTCTGCCGCGGCACGGTTCAGATGAATGATGCGCTCGTCGTTATCGAGCGCCAGAACCCCTTCCGCCATACTGGTCAGAACCGCCTGCTGTTCGTTGCGCTGCCGGCTAATGGTGCGGATACGATCGTCGAGCTGAGCAGCCATCAGGTTCATGGCGCCGGCCAGGGCGCAAATCTCCCGGGACCCCGTGGCTGGCAGCCGGTTGCAGAACCGGCCCTGGGCAAACTCCTCGGCACCGCGCTTCATCATCTCCAGGGGTCGGCTCAGCCGGCGTGACAGAAACCAGCCGACCACTGCGGCGGCGAATGCGACCAACAGACCACTGAAAACGATCTCGCGCATGACTTTTTCAAGGTTCCAGTGGATATCCTCCACAGCCCGGGCCGCGCGCACGGCGCCGACAATCCGATCCCCACTGCGTATCGGCACCGCCACATACATCATGTTCTGCTGCAGGGTGCGACTGAAATGCACCATGTCCGCCCGTTGGCCGCGCAACGCTTGCGACACCTCCGGCCGCCCGGCATGATTCTCCATTCTGCCCGGATCTTCGAGAGAATCGCCAACCACTTCACCGGAAAAAGCGATGGCCGTAAAGCGGGTGCCCGCTCGCGTGCCAAGCTCCTTGCAGAGGCGGTCGAGCGCAACCTCATCTTTTGCGAGCAGCAAAGGGCGGATCCGCTCCTCGAACAACACCGCCCTGATTTCGAGATCCGACTTGACCTCGTTCAGGTAAAACAGGCGCAATTCCCGGGAAAAAAACCAGTACGCCGCAATCATCGCCAGCAGAATTACCAGGATGTAAGACGGGTAAATCTGCCAGAACAATGGCCTTCTTCGCATAATCACCCCTTGAAGCGGTAACCTACCCCCCGCACGGTTTCGATGTATTTTCCGCATTCCCCCAGTTTCTTGCGCAGGCCGACAATCTGCACATCGACCGCCCTGTCGGTCACCGAATAATCATCGCCCCGCACCGCATTGACGATCTGATAGCGGGTAAACACCCACCCCGGGCGACTGGCCAGAAAATGCAGTACCCGGAATTCGGTAAACGTCAGATCGACGGGGACGCCAGCCACCGTCACTTCATTGCGTCCCGGATGAATGACCAGATCATCGATGTGCAGCACGACCTTGTCTGCGGCGGCCTCCTCGACACCTTCCCTGCGGCGCAACACCGAGCGAATCCTGGCGATGAGAATCCTGGGGCTGAACGGCTTGGTAACGTAGTCGTCGGCACCCAGTTCCAGACCGGCAACCACATCCGCTTCCTCGCCTTTGGCTGTCACCATGACCACGGCGATCTGCCGGGTATCGGCATTTTCCTTCAGGGCGCGGCAAACCTGCAGGCCATCCATGCCGGGCAGCATCAAATCGAGCACCACAAGGTCCGGGGGGTCCTCGGCGACGACCGTCAGTCCCTCTTCACCGGATGCGGCCAAGGAGACGCGAAACCCTTCCCGCAACAAATTGTAATGCAGCAGCGCGAGGATATCCTCCTCGTCCTCGACCACCAGAATGTGTTTTTTCGCCATGGCAGAAATTCTTTCCTCCCTCTCAGTTGCCCCCATCTCCAGCATCTCTACCCCACAATTGTTAGGCTCGTATTAGATTATACGCACGCGCCGCTCACGCCAGGCATCGACCATAAAAAATTATCGAAGAGCATCCTTGACTGCGGGTACAGACAAGCTTGCATCCCTCCGGAGTTTCAGGATGAATACAAGCTAAAAAGGGCCATCCGCAAAGCGGATGGCCAACGGCGGGAAAACCACCCGGTCCGGAGGGATGAGAAGAGGACCGGGCTTGAGGGATGGAGGAACCGCTATCAAAACTTGAAGCGGACGCGGGCATCGGTCCGGAATACATCGTCGCTGTCGCCATCGCTGCCCATGGCATCCCAGGCATCGCCTCCGGCAAGATAACCGACGTTGATATCAGCGGTGAGTCCCTTCATGATGACATAGCTGGCACCGAGCACGAATTCGTGGCCGATTTCGTCGTCACCGAGCAAGGTGTCTTCAGCGGTGTTGTGCCACAGATACCTGGTCCACAGCTTGGTGCTTTTATTCAGCTTGTGGGTCAGGCCAGCATAGATGAGCTTGTAACCCTGGTCGAAAAGATAGGGTGCCTGGCTGAAAGAGTTGTCGTCGGCGTAGTTGTCGAAGATAACGACCGAGCCGACCATGGACGTGGAAATATCTATGACATCGAAGTTTTCCAGATCGTTATCGTTGGGATCGTCATCGCCAGAAGCATACATGCCGCCCAGGATGAAGGTGTTTTTACCGACGGTGTAATCCAGTTGACCATGGAACAGAAAGGCGCTGCGGTCATAATCGCCCTGATCGGCGGACAGTTCGCCGGCCAGATAAATACCTGTCGCGGTAGCCGATACGGCTCCCCATTTGCCGGTACCGGAAAGGCCCAGCCAGATTTCCGAATCCTGGGCGTTGGTGACGACATTTTTAACATCGGTATCGACTTTTCCGGCGTCCATGAAAACGACAAAGGCATTCAGCGCACTACCTCCCTCACAGGTATAGGTCAGGTCCGCTGCATACGCATCATCATAGTCGGATTTCGCATCTCCGCCCGAGGATGAATTGCTGGCCACGTCATTGCGGAACCAGCCCAGCGAATAGGCCCAGGGACCGCTCTTGCGTGCCCACCTGGCACCGGCGGCATTGTCCGACCAGAGCAACTCGTTGTAAGTCACCGGTTGCAAGCCCACAATCAGCCGGGACGCCGGATCAAACGGCAGCTGTAAATCCGTGTAGGCCCATCGCAGTTCGAACACGTTGTCATCTCCGCCGAAATCGACGCCGCTGCCGCCAAACTTGGACGATCCGAATTCGAACCCGACCACACCCTTTACCCTTTTTTCGTCATCAGAAGCCTGCAACGTCATGCGATACTTCAGTTCACCAAAAAAGTCGCTGTCATTTTCGCTCTTTTTTGTCAAACCCGAGTCAGCCAGGCTGGAAAAACTGCTGGCACCGCCAATGCTGACGTATTTGGCGCTATCCTTGACGGTACGTACCGACACATCGGCCTGATCGCTGTAGGAAAAACGGTTGTTCAAATCCCCGTGCCACTCCACATCGAAGGCCATGGCCGGGGTTGCCAGGGCCGTCCCCAAAAGGGCCGCAGCCAGAACTTGCCATTTTTTCACGGTTGGTACTCCTTTCGTCATGCAAAAACACAAAATTGGAAGGTTGCGCCTTGCGGCACGATCCGCTCACCGGGCGAGTGGACTATGCGTACTCCATGTTATTGCATGGTTAAAGGACGGCTATTTTCCTGTTATCTCCCTTGACCGGCAACTCCGTGCCGGTGTGGCCAGAGGGAAATTTTAGGTTGCAATTTGCGCCGGGCCATGTTAGTTATTTGCGTCCATTCAAAACGGGATGTAGCGCAGCCTGGTAGCGCACCTGCTTCGGGAGCAGGGGGCCGCTGGTTCGAATCCAGTCATCCCGACCAGAATTTTCCGTTTTCCCGAAAACGGTTAGCCCCACCCCCTGACAGGGAGTGGGGCTTTTTATTTGTATGCAAAAGCGGAAGCATGACGAACGGGCGACCTTCCACGGGGGTCAGTCAATATTTCTTGTTTTTAAATTCCGAAAATGGTATAAGGTGGGTTCGCCTTATTGAAAAAATCGCTTTCCGGCCCCTTGCCAAAGAGCGATATCCGGAGGCCGCAGGCGCAATCCAGCCTTCCGGGGAATTTACATAGACAAAAGCGGCTGATGCCGCTTTTGCTGTTTATGGAGACATGCATGGTGAGTTTTTACCTGATGCTGATCGCCGCTTACCTGATTGGCGCGATACCCACCGGCATCCTTTTGACACGGCTGAGCGGAGCCGCCGATATCCGCAAGTCGGGCAGCGGCAATATCGGCGCCACCAATGTTTACCGGGTGGCTGGCAAAAAGCTGGGTATTTTGACCCTGGTCGGAGACGCCCTCAAGGGCGCGATCCCGGTACTGGCAGCCATGCAGCTGCCGGGGCTGGCGCCGGCTCATATCGGAGTCGTCGCCGTCGCCGCCTTTCTCGGGCACTGCTACCCTGTTTACCTCGGCTTCAAGGGAGGCAAGGGAGTGGCCACTGCCCTCGGCATTTTCCTGGTATTGTGCCCCCTTGCCGTACTCGGAGCCTTTGCCATTTTCGCCGTGCTTCTCTGGAAATGGCGCTACGTTTCCCTGGGGTCCATTGCCGCCGCCGCCGCCATCCCGTTGCTGATCTACTTTATCGACGGCAGGCTGGCCATGGTGGCGACAACCCTGTTCATCAGCCTGATTGTCATCTGGCGTCACCGTCAGAACATCACGCGCCTGCTTAACGGCAGCGAAAACCGTTTCAAGGCCTGATCCCCGATGCGAACAACGCGTCTGAAGCGACCGCATCCGGGCAAGCCCCGTGGAGCTATGAAAAAACAATCTCTGATCAAAACCGGCATCGCCTTGCTGCTGGCGGCGACTTTTGTCTTCGGACTGCCGCTGGGGCTGTTCCTGCTGCATCCGGTGCTGCCGGACACCCCCAGAATCATCACCATTCAGCCCGGCGAATCCTTCAGTGGCGTAGCGGCCAAACTGGAACGCGAAGGCATCATCAGCAGCGCTTTCAACTTCAAAATCCTGGCGGTGCTGCGCGGAGCCGCGCGCCACATCCAGTCCGGGGACTTCAATTTCGCAGCGGCCAGCCGGCCCGGCCGGGTTCTCGACCGATTGATCCAGGGGGATACGCTTCGCTTGCGGGTCACCCTGCCGGAAGGACTGACCGTTGCGCAGATTGCCCAGCGCCTGTGCGATGCAGGGTACGCCGATCATGAAGAATTCCTGCGGCTGGCAACGGATCCCCACTTCGCGCAAAAACTCGGCGTTGAGGCGGCCACACTCGAAGGCTACCTGTTTCCCGAAACCTACCGCTTCGGCGCCAGCCTCCCCAGTCGACACCTGCTCCGGTTCATGGTGGATCAGTTCCACAAGCATGTACCGCAAAGCCTCGTTGACGAGGCGGCCAAACTCGGATTCGACCTGCACCAGTTGGTGACTTTGGCCTCTATCATCCAGAAGGAAACCGCCCAGATCTCCGAAATGCCTGTCATTTCGGCCGTTTTTCATAATCGTCTGAAAAAAAACATGCCTCTGCAGGCCGACCCGACGGTGATCTACGGCATCGAGGACTTCAACGGCAACCTCACCCGCCGCGATCTGCGGACCCATACCCCCTACAATACCTATACGCAACGCGGCCTGCCCGCCGGACCTATTGCAAACCCCGGCGCCCGGGCGCTGCGTGCGGCAGCAAACCCTGCTCGCGTGTCTTATCTGTATTTTGTGGCGCAGGGCAACGGCACCCATTTTTTTTCACGCACCCTGCGAGAACACAACGAGGCGGTCCGGATCTATCAACTGCGCCGGGTTGCGCGTGCCGAGCCGCCGGACAAAACCTCGACCGAGGCCCCCCTGGAAACCCAGGAGACCTCTTCCAATTGATCCGGTTCAAAGGCGCGCAATGCCGTCCGGATCAGGGCCGCACCTGCCAAACAACGCAAAAGGGGAACAGCCAGGCTGTTCCCCTTTTGCGTTGCCCGAAAAAAGAGGGCCTTTTTACTTTCCCAGCAAACCGCGCACGGCCTGCAATACATCGGCCGGCAGCACCACCGTCTTGGCGTTGCCGGAAGCGGAAAGATCACGCATCGCCTTGACATACTGTTCGCCGAGCAGATAGGTTGCAGGCAGCTGGTTGTCGCCGATCGCCGCGGTGACCCGGGAGATGGCTTCGCGGGTGGCGTCCGCCAGGATCATCTTGGCCTCGGCGTCCAGCCTGGACGCCTCGAGCTTGCCTTCCGCCTCGCGGATGGCAGCCTCCTTGGCGCCTTCGGCATTGAGCACCGCCGCCACTTTCTTGCCCTCGGCCTCGGTGATCGCCGCCCGCCGCGAACGTTCCGCCGCGGCCTGCTGCTCCATGGCGATCTGCATGGTCTGGGAAGGCTTGATATCCTGAATCTCCACCGTTTTGACAACAATGCCCCAGGCAGCGACATCATCAGAAATGGATTCCTTGAGGCGGGCCTTGATCATGTCCCGCGAACTCAGGGCATCGTCGAGATTCATCTCGCCGACGATGCTGCGCAGGGAAGTCTGCACCAGATTGGTGATGGCGATGCGGTAATTATCGATGCCGTAGACCGCTTTGGGTGGATCGATGATGCTGATAAAGGCAATGGCATTGGTCATAATCACCGCATTGTCCTTGGTGATGACTTCCTGACTGGGGATATCAAGAGAAATATCCTTGGTCAGAACCCGGTAGGCAATCGTGTCGAGATACGGAATGACAAAATTCAATCCGGGATTGAGTGTCTTGTGGTATTTCCCGAGGCGCTGCACCACGAACTTGTATCCCTGGGGAACGATGCGCACCCCCAGAAAAATGGTCAGCACAACCAGAAACATCAGTACGGTGGCCAAAATGAAACCCATGCGTAATCCTCCTTGAAGAAAAAAGCCGAAACCGCTAACCGAGCAACACCTCTCGCCAACCCTATTTGCGCACAACACGCAGCACATGGCCGTCGATGTCGACCACCCGCGCCTCGTCTCCCGGCTGCAAAGCCTCGGTGCTGATGCAGGGCCATTCGTCATCACCGAGCACAGGCACCACAAAGCGGATCCGCCCCTTGACGTGCGGCGGCTGCACGGCCTGCACGACAATGCCGATCTCGCCGATGATGGCATCCTTGGACATACCCGCCTTGGTACGATCGGCCATGCGCGGCTTGAGCCAGCGGAACCACAGCACCGTCCAGACGGTGGAAGCTGCTGCCCACAGGAGCATCTGTCCGGCAAGGGGCAACCCCGCAAAGGGCAGCATCACCAGCCCTACGCAGCAGGCGCCGAGTCCGAACCAGATGATCGTGAACGAGGGTACAATCAGCTCCAGCGCAATCAGCGCCAGGCCGAACGCTATCCAATACCACCACAGAATCTGCTGCATGATCCCTCCGGTCCACTAAAGAACGCGCACCTGTCTAAAGCTTGTTGATATACACCTCGCGCGGCCGACTGGTGCCATCGGAGGGGCCGACGATCCCCTCCTGCTCCATCTTTTCGATCATGCGCGCGGCCCGGTTATAGCCCACCCGCAGACGTCTCTGCAGCATGGAAATGGAGGCCTGGCGGGTATCGGCCACCATGGCCAGAGCTTCGTCCCATTTTTCGTCGACCTCCTCTTCATCACTACCGCCACCGGCATCTCCCGCAGGCGTTTCGAGGATCGAGGAATCATACTGGGGTTTGCCGTGGTGGGACAGGAAGTCGACCACCAGCTTGACCTCACGTTCCGAAACAAAAGCGCCATGAACCCGTTGCAGCGCCCCGGTGCCCGGCGGCAGAAACAGCATGTCCCCCATGCCCAGAAGGTTTTCGGCCCCCATCTGGTCGAGAATGGTACGCGAGTCGATACGGGAAAAGACCTTAAAGGATATCCGGGTCGGCAGATTGGCCTTGATCAGGCCGGTAATGACATCGACGCTCGGGCGCTGCGTTGCAAGGATAAGATGAATGCCGGCGGCGCGGGCCATCTGCGCCAGGCGGGCGATGGATTCCTCGATCTCGCGGCCCGCCACCATCATCAGGTCCGCCAGCTCATCGACAATCACCACGATGCGCGGCAGATGACCGTGATCGAGCACTTCACCGTCGGCGACGACCTCGACCGGCATCTCCTCCGCACCCTCTGCCTCCGCCTCCGCCTCCGCCTGCGCCTCGGCAGCTGGCGCCTTTTGCGCCTCCTGCTGCAAGCGCTTGTTATAGCCGTCGATATCACGCACGCCCTTGTCGGCCATCAGCCGATAGCGCCGCTCCATCTCACGCACCGCCCAGGCAAAGGCCAGAGCCGCCTTTTTGGGATTGGTGACCACCGGCAGCAGCAGATGGGGAATGCCTTCGTAAATGGACAGCTCCAGCATTTTGGGATCGATGAGAATGATCCGCACATCTTCCGGCGATGCGCAGTACAGCAGGGACAGAATCATGGTGTTGACGGACACCGACTTGCCGCTGCCGGTAGCTCCGGCCACCAGCAGATGCGGCATCTTGGCCAGATCGGAAACCACGGTGTGGCCGAAAATGTCCTTGCCCAACGCCATGGGCAGCCGCCCGCCGAACTTCTGAAAAGTCTCGGCGGTGAGAATCTCTTTCAGATATACCGTTTCCCGCTGTTTGTTGGGGATTTCGATGCCAACCACCGGACGGCCCGGTATCGGCGCCACGATGCGAATGGCGATGGCCGACAGAGCCATGGCCAGATCGTCCGCCAGGCCGGCAATTTTATTGACCTTGACCCCCGGCGCCGGCGCGAACTCGTACATGGTCACCACCGGCCCCGGCTTGACCTCGGTCACGGCACCGTCGACACCGAAGTCCTTGAGCTTTTTCTCCAGAGTGCGGGCGTTGCTGGCCAGCGCCTCGCGATCCACCGGCACCCCGCCGTCCTCTTCATGATCCAGCAGATTCAGCGGCGGCCGCTGATAACTGCCGGTGCTCTCGATAAAATCGAAACTCTCCTGGACAGGCTTGGCAAGAGGTTTTGTTTTAGGTTTCGACGGCAAGGAAACGGGTTTCTCCATGGGCGCGATGACCGGCCCCTCGACAATCCTGGCCGGTTTTTCCGGCATCCGCGCTTTGCGTGCCGACCATTGCCGCCGGAGGCTTTGCAGAAAGCCGCGCCAGCGGTCGACCCCCCGGCTCACCATCAAAACCAGGGAAAAGCGCACCGCCACCATCAGCGAAACCAGTAACATGACGGTCAGCAGGATCACCGCGCCAGCAGTGTTGACCCCCGCCGTAAACAGATTGGCCAGCATCCTTCCGGCCAACCCTCCCGCCTCGCCGATCGGCTCGCCGAACCAGGACGCACCGTGGAATTGCAAAGAGATAAGACCGTCCAGCGACAGGAGCATGCAGAAAAACGCCGCCACCCTCAGCCATTGAAAGCGGGGGGGCTTGCAGGCAAATGAGTGCCAGGCCAGGCCGAAAGCGCCAACGGGCAGCAGCAGCGCGGCAAAACCGAACCCCTGGAACAACAGGTCGGCCAGACAGGAACCGACAAACCCGCCCAGATTGTGCACGTCCCCCGCGCGGGAAACGTTGTTGAGGGATGGATCACCAGCCTGAAAAGAAACAAGGGCGAGAGCCAGAAACAGTCCGGTGGCCAGCCAGAACAAGCCGAGCAACTCCCGCTGGAAGCGCTCCCTGAACGTAGCCGCCTGTTTGCCTGTCTGTTCCTTGCTCATGATACTCCTCCGTCCCGATGCGGTTGCTGATTGCCGAAAGCCGCTTCTTTGCAACTGGCCACGGAAATCGAACCGTCAGGGGCCTTAAAGGGATACAGCAAAAAATATACCTCCCACCACCCAGCAATACAGAGCAAAAGCATAAAGGCGTCGGCGACGCACCACGCCCAGCAGCAGATGAATGGATGCCAGGCCGCTGACAAAGGCCATGCAGGTACCCACGGCATAGACCGGGATATCGGCGGACCGCACCGCCTGCAGATCAGACAGGGACAGCAATGCCGCGCCAAGCACGGCCGGCAGCGCCATCAAAAAGGAAAATCGCGCCGCCGTTTCACCGGAAACCCCCTGGAAAAGCAGCGCGGATATGGTCGACCCAGACCGTGAAATGCCGGGCATGATGGCGCCGGCCTGGGCCACACCGGCAATCAGGGCATCCCGGACACGCAGCCGGCCTGCGTCGCGCCCGTTTTTGCGAAAGCGCTCGGACAGATACAGCAGACATCCGGTAACCATCAGCATGCTCGACACCAGCAACAGGTTGTCAAATGCCCCGATGAAAAACTCCTTGAAGCTCAGACCGACAATCGCCGCCGGTATCGAGCCGATCACCAGCAACCGCAACAGATGACGATACTGATGCGCCTCGTCGTGTTGAACAAAACAAGCCGTGGCCAGGTTGCGGCAATCGCGCCAGAAATAGACCACCACCGCCGCCATGGTGCCGCCATGCAGCAGCACGTCGAACAAGACCCCCGGCTGATCGAAACCCGGCAGCAGATGCTGCGCGATGACCAGGTGGCCGCTGGAGGACACCGGCAGAAACTCCGTCAGGCCCTGGAGCAGGCCCAACACCATAGCATGCAGAAAACTCATTGACACTCTCTTTTGATTCGAAGGGTACATCGCCGCCCGGCCGGACGGGACTATTGTTCAAGAATAATCGGCAGAATCAGAGGTCGCCGCTCGACCGTACGGTTGAAAAAGCGCCGCAGACATTTGCGCACTTCCACCTCCAGGGTCTCCTGCTCGGTCGCTGTTTCCGGCGCCATGCCGGCAAGCATGTCATAAACCTGCCGACGGGCCAGATCAAGAATATCCGTTTCCTCCTCGGCAACAAACCCGCGGGACAAAAGCTCGGGACCGTAAAGTATGCGGCCGTCCACGGGGCTGACGGCGAGCAGCACCACCACCAGACCGTGGTTGGCAATGTGGCGCCGGTCCCGCAGCTCCATGAGGCCGACATCGCCAACGCCGCGGCCATCGACCAGTACCCGGCCGGTCTCAAGGCGAGGCTCCCGCGAAAGACCATCGGCGGAAACCACCAGCGGGCAGCCGTTTTCCAGCACCGTCACCCGCTCCGCGGGCACCCCCATGCCGCGTGCCAGTTCAGCGTGCCGGACCAGATGCCGGTATTCGCCATGCACCGGCACGAAGTTTTGGGGGCACACCAGCGACAGCACAATCTTGAGCTCTTCCTGGCTGGCATGGCCCGATACATGAACCTCGCTGGTGGTTTCGTAAAAAACCTCTGCGCCGCGCCGGTACAGATGATTGATCAGGCGATTGATGGCCTTTTCGTTGCCGGGAATGAATTTGGAGGAGAGGATCACGGTATCGCCCGGTTCCAGCGGCAACGCCCTGAATTCCTCCATGGCCATCCGCACCAGGGTGCTCTGCGCCTCCCCCTGACTGCCCGTGGTGAGCAGCAGCAGCCGATGTCGCGGCAGATCCCGCGCCTGGCGCAGCTCGATCAGCACATCATCGGGGATGTCAAGGTATCCCAGCTCCCGGGCAATGCGGGTGTTGGCTACCATGCTGCGCCCCGCAATCGCCACCTTGCGCCCGCAGCGCACAGCCTCCTGCACGACCTGCTGAATGCGGTGGATATTCGATGAAAAAGTCGCAACCGCCACCATCCCCTTGGCGCGGGGCATGATCTCGGCGAAGGCTGCCGCGACTTCCCGCTCGGAAAGGGTGAACCCCTTTTTCTCCACATTGGTGGAGTCGGACATCAGCAGCAGAACGCCCTGCTCCCCATAAGCTGCCAGCCGCACCAGGTCCGTCGGCTGGTCATCAACCGGCGTCTGGTCCAGTTTGAAATCGCCGGTGTGGACAATCCATCCCATGGCGGTGCGGATCGCCACTCCGAGTCCATCGACAATGGAGTGGGCGACGCGAAACACTTCGACATGAAAGACACCGAGATCCAGGGCCTGGCGGGGTTGCACTTCCACCAGCGAAGCCTGGCCGAGAAGCTCGTGCTCTTCAAGCCGGTGACGCAGCAGACCAAGGGTCAGCGGAGATCCGTAAACCGTCGGAAACCCGAGCTTTGCCAGCAGAAACGGCACGGCGCCGATATGATCCTCGTGTCCATGGGTGAGGATCAGGCCGCGAATGCGGCCGGTCTGACCTTCCAGACAGGAAACATCCGGAATCACCAGATCGATGCCAGGCATATACGGTTCCGGAAACATGAGTCCGCAGTCGATCAGCAGCAGCTCCCCGAGGTACTCCACCGCCATCATGTTCAGGCCGATCTCCCCCAGCCCGCCCAGAGGCAGAATCCGCACGGCGTCCGCCGGAATTTCGCCCCAGCCCGTGTTCGGCATGTCGGTCATGACCGCAAGGCCTTTTCGACCAGCGCCGCGATGGGCTCCCGCACCTGCTGCATCAGTTCATTGCGCTCCTGCACCGCCCGGCCGGCAGTCGCCACGGCGGGCAGAATCGTCACCGTCACCTTGCCGCCCCGAATCCAACAGCTGTGCTTCGGCATGACGTCCCGCGTGCCGGTAATGGCGATGGGTACCACCGGCACCTGCGCCTGAATCGCCAGGGTAAAGCTGCCGGCCTTGAAATCCTTGAGATGACCATCCGGCGAGCGCGTCCCTTCAGGAAAGACCACGACCGAAGTACCCTGCGCAATGCGCTCGATGGCGCGGCGCATGCTTTCCACACTCTTCTTGCGGTTGGAACGATCCACGGCAATATAACCGGCGCGGCGCATGGTCAGGCCGAACAGGGGGATATGGAACAGCTCTTCCTTGGCCAGCCAGCGAAATTGGCCGGGCAGCCCGGCAAACAGCGCCAGAATATCGAAATTGCTCTGGTGATTGGGCATATACACCACAGCTCCCCCGGGAAGGTTTTCCCGCCCTTCCACCACCATTCGGACACCGGCCAGCCACAGACTGATCCTGGCCCAGAACCGCGCATAACTATGCAGAAGATTGGCATGGATGAAAGAACAGGGTATGCCCGTCACCATAATAAACAGGGTCCAGGGGACAAACGTGACAATATAAAACAAGGTACGCAGCATAGGCCTCTTCTCCCGATAAGCATTTAATCGCGCCAGTTTACGAGACCTCGCCAAGGGGAGTCAAACCTTTTTGAACTTTACACCCCCGCCCGTTTCCGCTAGACTCGCGAGACGAACCAAACGTAAATAAAAACTCATGGAGGCTACAGCTCATGTCGGTAAACAAGGTCATCCTGGTCGGCAATCTCGGCAAAGATCCCGAACTGCGCTACACGGCGTCCGGCACGGCCGTTGCCAACTTCTCCCTGGCCACAACCGAGCGATTCAAGGACCGCGACGGCAACAGCCAGGAAAAAACCGAATGGCACAACATCGTGGCATGGCGCCAACTCGCCGAAATCTGCGGCAAATACCTGACCAAAGGCCGTCAGGTCTACATCGAAGGCAAGATCCAGACCCGCTCTTACGAAGACCGCGACGGCAACAAGCGCTATATCACCGAAATCGTCGCCGATCAGATGCAGATGCTCGGCCGCGCCGGGGACGACAACAGTGGTGGTGGTGGTGGTGGCGGCGGATACCAGCGCCGCGAGCCGCGTCAGGAACGCAGTGGTGGCGGCAGCAACAACCAGCCCCGGCAGACTGAATATGAAGAGCCGCCCTTCAACCCGGATGACGACATTCCCTTCTAATTCCCGGTTTTTTCAAAAGTGTAAACAAAGGCTGCAAGATTAAAATCTTGCAGCCTTTGTTCTTAACAAAAAATGCTCATACCACAGCCCTCAAAATAAGGATACAAATAACCCAAGTCACTTTAAAGTGCATCAGCTACTGCCGAATAAAAATCCTTCGGGTGAATAAAAAATAGATCGAGACCGGAACCGAACCGCAGAGGTAAAAATCTGCTTTACCAGGATTTGAATTTTCGTTCCGCCAGGTTGTCCAGTCAGGGAAGCGGAGCCTTCTGCACAAGCTGGCGCAGCTTTCGATGGCGGCGCCAGGGGCGCAGCAAGGGTTTCGGCAGCAGCGGTTCGAGCACCGGGGCATAGGCCTGCAGCAGGCGACGATTCTTATTGCCCGTGGCTGCCTCCTGCAGCAGCAAGCGGGCCAGGTCGGTACCGCCAAGATAACGGTACTGTCCCAGGTCCTCGCCAGCCCGGGCGACAAGCCGTGCCGCGTTGAGTTTACGGCGCAGCTCGGCGTCCCGGTGCCTGTCGCGGCCGAAAAAATGATTGCCGCCGTGGGTCCGATAGCCCAGACAGGGCTCGTTGAGGCAGAATTTACGGCCATGGTAGAGGGATGCCAGCAGGATCAGGCATTCATCGGCACAGATCCGCCAGTCCTCCTCGAAGGGGATGGGAAAAAACCGCTTCGCCAGGGAGCGGCGCAGGGACAGAGTGGAGGTTGGCGCTCCGATCCACGTGCGCCGATGATAGGTGAGCAGCCCGGTATAACCAAGGTCCGTCAGCGACGCGGGATAATCCAGCAACACCGGCTCATTGACGCTGCCGAAACATTCGTAGGCGCAGAACAGGAAGTCGCACGTGGTGTGCTCTCGATAAACGGCCAGGGCTTTTTCCAGGTAATCCGGATGGTAGCGATCGTCCGCATCGAGAAAAAACAGCACCTCGCCACGGGCCCGGGCAAAACCGGCGTTGAAAGCGGACAGCTGACCGCCGTTGGCCTTGAGGCAGGAGACGACCCGCGCATCGCGGCGCACGAGCTCCCCGATCAGATCCCGGGAATGATCCGTGGAGCCGTCATCGACGAGAATGATCTCGAAATCCCCGTGACTCTGTCGCAACACCGAAGCGACAGCGTCCTCCAGATAGTCCGCGTAATTGTAATTGTTGATCAGCACCGAGACAAACATATCCCCCCCCAGCAACAAAGCACCGCACAGTCCTTCGGACTATTGCACTTTTCTCAAGGGCAGGCCACAAAAGATGCCGCCTCAAAGCCGTCACCAGCGACCTGCAAAACCTCCCTGAAATACCCGATGGTCTCCTGCAGGCCTGTTTCAAGGGACACGCGCGGCTGCCAGTCCAGTGCCCGGCGGGCCCGTTCGATACAGGGCCTGCGGCGCCCGGGGTCAGCGGCGGCCGGCGGCAGAAAATGGATTGGGGCGTCGCTGCCGGTCAGGTGCAATACCAGCCTGGCCAGGTCGACTACCTTCATTTCCCGGGGGTTGCCAAGGTTGAATACCGGCAGATGCACCGCCGGCAGCGCCATGAGACGCAACAGGGCTTCCACCGTGTCGCTGACAAAACAGAAGGAGCGGGTCTGGGAACCATCGCCGTAGACAGTCAGGGGGCGGCCGCTCAGAGCGCTGACGATGAAATTGGACACCACCCGGCCGTCGTCCCGATGCATGAAGGGACCGTAGGTGTTGAACAGACGGGCAATCCGGACCGAGCAACCCCGTTTGTGGTATTCATAACACAGGGTTTCGGCCAGGCGCTTGCCTTCATCGTAACAGGCCCGCTCGGTCAAGGTTCCCACGTTGCCATGGTACTGTTCCGGTTGCGGATGAACCTCGGGATCGCCGTACACTTCCGAAGTGGACGCATGCACCAGTTGCGCGCCCTGGCGCAGCGCCGCCGACAGCAGGTTGCGCACGCCAAGGGTGCAGGCTTCGATGGTTTCCAGCGCCAGACGCTGATAGTGCGGAGGCGAAGCCGGACAGGCCAGATTGAAGGCGGCGTCAAACGCGACATCCAGCGGTTCGCTAATATCCGCCTCCACAAAGTGAAATTGCGGAAAACCCAGCACATCCTCAAGGTTGGACAGAAACCCTGTCGACAGATTGTCGACACAGACAACCTCGTGACCCTGCACGAGAAGCCTGCGAACCAGATGTGAACCGATAAACCCGGCACCGCCCGCCACCAATATCCGCGCCATCTCCCCTCCCTTTCCAATTTTCATCCGGGAACGGCCCTTTTCCCCCGTGGCGGCGTCAATCCGCAGGCTTGCTTGTGCGGCGTACCGATGTACACCTCCGCGCAACCCCTTGATTTCCTTGCCACAACGAAAAATGACTCGTTCCCCATATGAAAACCACGCTGTATCCATCCGGAGCTTCCGGATGGATACTTTCCAATATCATCCGCACATGGTTCCGGATCGGTTCATGATATAGACCCCGAACAGCCTGACAATTTGACTGTTATCGGTAAAATGAATGCGAAAAAGCCACCTTCTGAGCTGTTTCATCAGCTTTTTTGTAACAAAGGTCCTCCAAAGCAAAAAAACCGGAAACTGCCAGAAAAACCTGTAAAAGTCCGTAGTCCGAAGATATCGATAATAATCGAGCCAGAATTTATGCAGGTGGGTGTTTGGTTTTTTAAACCACAATGTCGATCGATCGGCATAATGTATCAGTCTCGGATTATTGGCACAATCATCAAAAAACTCATTGGTGTAAAACCTGTGCTGACAAAACCTCCCCCCATTTCGATAAACGATCTCCATGACATTCCAGGAAGGTTCAAGAAATTTCACTTTTTGAAAAAAAAGCATATTCAACAAATCCTGATCCTGAAAAGTCAAATGTTCTTCATATTTATTGATCAAGGCTCTTATTTTTTCAAAAACGGATTCTTTCCTTATTTTCCGAAGATTCAACAGCAGAACTCCGGAATTGAAATATTGGCAGTCGTCGGGCAGATCGAGTAAACCCTTTCGGGCATCCATCATGATATTTGGATCTTCCACAACAGCCGCATAATATCCAATAACATTGATATTGAACAATTCACCTAAACAACATCTCGCAACGACATCACAATCAAGATATATGGCTTTGTCAATATTCGGTCTTAATTCATGGATAATGCAACGGTAGTAGCTTGCAACAGTGAATCGTTCCGAGATGGGAAAATCCTTGAAAAGATCGTTATCGACAACAATAAATTCGATTTCCGAATGAGGAAATTTTTTCACATGTTTTGTGATAACGGCCTTATTGCTCTCAGAAATCCCCCCGTCAAGGACATGAAATCGTACAGGCCATTGGGCATGACGCAACACCGAGGCCATCGATACACAAAGATGCTGGGCATACCCGTCATCGCTGGCGTAGAAAACATCCATGCATTCCACGAGTGACTCCTGGTTTAAACAAAAAGCGGATCTCTCTATCAAAAACAAAACTTCATGAAGCTAGCGCTCCCCGCCGGCATCGTCAAGATTTCTAATCTCGCGACCAATCGTCCTGCCGCGCGCTGAAAACCGCCCAATGGCACTCATCCCCCCATTGAAAAAACCGGTACGAGATCTGCAATGACAGAGATGATCCATCGGCCGATGCGCATGCAAAGCGCTGCCAAGAGGCCAGGACAACTTCATTTCCGCAGACCTCGCAAAACGGCATTCATGTCAGGTTCCGGCAGGCTTGCAGGATCGCGCGGGGAGGCCTTGAGAGGACACTATGCCATACAAACGTTTTGTTGTTGAACTGGGGTACGGAGCGGACCTGCACGGCGCCGATCCGACCAAGGCGGCCAAAAGAGCGGTTAAAGACGCGATTTCCCGCAGTTGCCTGTGCGGCCTGTTCGATATCGTCGGCATCAAAGACCCCGACGAGATGCATATCGCGGTGAAAATCGGATGTCCGAAGGCCAACGAGGTCGTCGCGGAAGAAGTTTTGGCCGAGATCCCCTTCGGATCCAGGGAATTTGAAGCGGTCGAAGGGGGCCTTTCGACCCGCGGCATCGAAGTGCCGGCCCTGGGTTGCGGAGACAATATCCTGGTGGCGGTCGCGTCTTTGACGGTTTCGGTGAATATCGATTGAGCCCGTTAGCGACAAGGCTGCGGGAAAAACGGCCTGTCGCCGCCTGGAGCCTCCTTGCGCGGTGGAATCATTCCTGCGACAACTGTTTCGTTGTTTAACAGGACACCTGTAACAACGCCGCCCCACAAATTTTTGCCGGGACTGCAAATCCGGCCCAATCGTGACGCTTCACCGTCAGTGGCGGCCAGGCCTAAGGGTTTCCGCATCGATGCATGAGCGGTGCATGTCGACGGATCGCTTTCTCTGGCGCGTCAGGACAGGGGAAGGGAGAGTCGTGCCCGGGTACCCCGACCGACCGCGCTTTCAACGGCGACCTGTCCGCCGTGGGCATGGATGATCGACTGCACCAGGCTCAGCCCGAGGCCGTTGCCGGGTGTTGAACGGCTCTGGTCACCCCGGAAAAAGCGGTCGTAGATGCGGGACAGGTCTTCCGCGGGAATGCCCGGTCCGTTATCGTCAATCTCCACGACAACGCTATGCTTCTCGACAGAGGCGCTGACCTCGACCACGCCATCCGGCTGGGTAAATTTGATGGCGTTGTCGAGCAGATTGGCGAGCGCCCGCTGAAGACATCTCCGATCGCCATGCACAATCAGGGAAGCCTCGGCGATCCGGGTTTTCAGAACGATGCCCTTATCCTGCGCAACCGGGGAATACAGTTCCGCCACGTCCTGCACCATTTCCCGGATATCCACCGGCAGGTGAGCCAGGGGCCGCAATCCCGCATCCGTCTCGGCGATTTCCAGCATGATGTTGATCATGCCGACCAGGCGGTCGCACTCTTCCACAACCGCCCCCGCCATGTCGCGATACTCCTCCAGGCTCTGATTGCCGGTCAGGGTGGTTTCCGCCAGGCCGCGCATGCGGGTCACCGGACTGCGCAGATCGTGGGCCACATTGTTGGTGACGTTCTGCAGTTCGCTGATCAGGGACTGTATGCGGTCCTGCATGCGGTTGAAGCTGTACGTCAGGTTACGAATTTCCTCGCTGCCGCCCTGCAAAACGATGCGTTGCGACAGGTCCCCGCGACTCATCTGGTCGGCGCCGCGCCGGACCCGCTGAATGCCGCTGAGGGAACTCTTCGCCGCATAAAAGCCGACCAGAATGCCTGCCAGCAGCATAACCGCAAAAGACAGGTAAAATACGCGGCGGAAGTCGCTCAGAAGCTGCTCGTCATCGCTGAGAATCTTGCCGAACTGCATGAGGTGGCCGTCCCCAAGTTCCTGAAAAAAAATCCGCACCCGATCCGGATTTCCCGGGAGGTAGATGGTCTTGAAGCGCTCCCGGCGGGCCGCTTCCAGCTGCCGGGTATGTTGTGGCAGGCCCTGCCAGCGGCGGAGGTCCGAAGAGGCGACGACCTTGAATTCCGGCGAATAGACACGGATAAAAACATTCTCGTCGCCCTCGCCCTGCGTTTCGAGATATATTTCCCGCGCGAGGCCCTCCAGTCCGTTCTCCCGGTATATATCCACGCATTCACTGCCGTCGCCGCTGAATTCCGTATCGATGCGGTGCAGCAGATTGGTTTCCAGGTTGTTGTCGATCGTCTCGAAAACCGCCAGCGACAGCACGGCGAAAAGAAGGGTGTAGAAGAACGTCAGACGCGCGGCAAGAGTACGGAACATGCTAGGTTTTATCCTCGAGGAGATAGCCTGCCCCGCGCACGGTATGGATCAGCTTGCGGAACCGCGGCAGATCGACCTTGTCGCGCAGGCGGCAGATGCGGGATTCGACCACATTGCTTTCCGGGTCGAAGTTATAATCCCAGACGTGCTCCATGAGCATGGTTTTGGAAACCACCCGCCCTTCGTTGCGCATCAGGTAGGCCAGCAGCGAAAACTCCCGCTGCTGCAGTTCAATTTCAATACCTCCACGAAAAACCTTGCGCCGCACCAGATCCAGGGTCAGATCGGCGACGCTCAGGGTGGTCGGTTTCTCCTGGGCCTGGCTTCTGCGCAACAGGGCCTGGACGCGGGTCAGCAATTCGGTAAAAGCGAAGGGCTTGACCAGGTAGTCGTCGCCTCCGGTCTGCAGGCCACGGACCCGATCATCGACGGTTTTCTTGGCACTGAGAACCAGAATCGGCGTATTGATGCGCTGCTGGCGCAGCCGCTCGATCAGCGAAAGGCCATCCAGTTTGGGCAGCATGATATCGACCACGGCGACATCGTAACCACCGTTCTCCGCCATCAGCAGTCCTTCCATGCCGTCCACGGCACTGTCCACCACAAACCCGGCCTGGTTGAAACCTTTCCTGATGAACTGGGCGGTTCGCACATCGTCTTCCACCAGCAGTATCCGCATGGTCCTCCCCCGTGTTTCGGCCTCAATAAAAAGCGACGGGGAGCGGAGAACCGCTCCCCGGGTCCTATTTTAGGGCCTCTTGCCGGGGATTGCAAAGGGGGAATGGCGCAGGCGTGGCGCTCGCCAGAGATCTGTGGCGACATGCGCTCACTTTTTCCGGTTGCCGGTTTGGGCCAGCGCCCTGGAGTCGCTGTTCACCCGGACCTGCTCCAGGGAATGCCCGCCAAGGGCATACTGCTGGTTCCGGTAAGCCAGGCTCGGCCAGAGCGCGGTGGCGAGAGCATCCCTGACCAGTTCCGGATCCGGATGAACGACGGGCAGAAGCGTGCCGGCGCTGTAGGTAAACTGCCGGGATGGTTTGTCGGCCGCATGCACCACCACCTGGTCGCCAAGCATATAGGCATGGGTCGTTCCGTATTGCATGATGGCACGGCCGGGAAAATCCCCGGGAAGCTGCAACAGATCGTGCCCCGGCATGGGGTGCTCCGAATGCAGGCCCATCATTGACAAAAGGGTTGGCGCCAGATCGGCCTGACTGGCGATCTTACGATATACGGCAGGCTCGACGCCCCCGCCCAGAATCAGGCCGGGGATATGGAAGTGCTCTATCGGAATCAGGCTGGGTCCCTTGACGACATCGTCGTGGTCGGCAACCACCAGAAACAGGGTATTGTCCCAGTATTTCGAGGCGCGGGCTTTGCGGAAAAACTCGCCCAGCGCGTAATCGGCATAACGGATCGCATTGGCAACCGTGCCTTTTCCCGCCGTCAGGTTTGCAGCCGGACTTTCCGGAAGATCGTAGGGGGAGTGATTGGAAGAGGTGAAGACCAGGGCGAAGAAAGGATTGTCACCATGGCGATCGAATTCCTCGTCGGCACGTTTGAACAGATCACCGTCCGAAACCCCCCAGGTGCCCCGGAAATCCGGGGCCGGATAGTCGTTTTCATCGATCACCCGATCAAACCCGTTGGCCAGAAGAAAACCGCGCATGTTGTCGAAATGACTCTCCCCACCGTAGATGAAATCACTTTTGTAACCGGCGGTCTTCAATATGCGGGCGATGGTGAAAAAGTTGTTCTGCGACAGTCCCAGCTTCACCACGCTGCGCGACGGGCTGGGATAAAAGCCGGTGACAACCGCTTCGATACCGCGCACCGAGCGGGTTCCCGTCGCATAAAGCTGCTTGAACCACAATCCTTGCCCGGCCAGCTTATCCAGCTCAGGGGTATAAGACCTGCCACCAAGGGCACCTACGTACTGCGCTCCCAGGCTCTCCTCCAGAATGATGACCAGATTCATCGGCCGCTGCCGCACAGCCAGGGGTTTTTGCCGATGCAGCGTGGGAATTTCGTCAGAGACGAAGGCGTCCGGGGGCAGCAGCATGCCGCGCCGAATGCGCTGTACGACTTCCTGCTGCGGCATTTTCGGGTAGATTCTGGTTTTGCCCGTCTCGTCCTTCAGACGATAGATCGCATAGAGCACCGAATAGGCGGAATTGAGACACAGTTCATTGACCAGGTGATCGCTGGAAAACGCCGCCGTGCTGGGGTTGGCGGGGCGGTGATCGAAACTGTTGCGCCCACCGATCAGCAGCAGGCAAAGAATCAGGGGGAACACCACCAGGCGCTTGCCGAGGCTCCACTGCCGCACCGGCATGACAGACGGCCGGAAGATCCTGCGAACAGCGGCAGTCACCACCGCTGTCAACAGCAGCGCGATCAGTAGCTGAATTCTGAACCCGCCCCAGATGGTCAAGGCCACCTCTTTGGGATGATTGAGGTATTCGACAAACAGGCGGTTGGGGCGAAGATCGTACTGCAGGATAAAGGATGGGGTAGCCGCCTCCATGAACACCATAAAAACGATCCAGAAGGACAGCCATGCCGAGGCCAGTTTCTGCCAGAGTGACCCGCCGTTCAATTGCACCGGAAACAGAAACAGCCCCAAAGCGACCGGCACCAGCAGGTAGCAGAGCAGGATCATGTCCATGCGGATACCGTAACCGAGCACCTTCCAGAGTCCGTCGACGGCCTGTACCCGCGGCCATTGCCAGAGGACCATGCCCAGACGCGTCAAACTGAGCAGCGGTATGGCAACCGCCAGAAATTTCACCAGCGGACGCAGCGGTCCGACCACATCCAAAGCCGCGCAGCAGCAACGAGCGGGCAGTTTGGCTGTCCTGTCAAAGAACCTCGGTTCTGGCATGGCTATTTTCCCTCGAAATAGATGCTGCGGGAGATGCAAGCAACGATTTCCACCGGCCAAATTGTGCTACCCGACGGAATGGACCGTATTCTTTTCAGGAAAATAGCAAACCAAAGTGACCTCAAGATGACGGTAACATTACCATTTGGTCATCTTGGGCCAAAATCCGGGCAAGACGCACAGATGAATCGGGCTACAGAAAAAACCGGGGCGCTTTGGGCGTTCCGCACTGATCGTGGAGACGTTCCCGCAATGCCACGATGCCTGGAGGGTTCAGGGTGCGGGCGCCGGTTTTGCAGGCTTTGACACAGGCACAGCACCAGATGCAGCCCGCGGCATCGGTCGTCACCCTGGCGGCAACTCGGATCGCCCCCGCCGGACAAGCCGTCGCACATGCACCACACAGGGTGCATGCAGCGCTGTCGGTCTCCGGCGCCATCTTACCCGCTTTCATCCCTTCGCGGTAAGGGGTTTGGCCATCGATCATCGGCGTATCGAGGGCGCCGCGCGCGATTTTAGCCGCGACCCGTTCGCCGAAGACTGCAGCAAGTTTCAGGTCGTCCCCGTCGGGTCGGCCGGTGGCGATGGGCAGAGTCGAGGTGGAAAAGGAGTGCTCACCGATGAACGCGGCTGCGGCAATGACCTTGAAACCCTTTGCGGTTGCGACATCGCGCAGTTCGACGAGGGCATCCTCGAAGGCACGGTTGCCGTAAACCGCCACCAACACGGCAGGCACGCCGCACGAAGAAATACCTCGCAGGCGCCGCAGAAAAAGCTCCGGTACCCGGCCGGCGTACACCGGAACGCCGATGATCGCCGCGCCGTCCTTCAGTACGGCTTCAGGCATTGCGTCCGGCAGCGTCAGATCATAAGTCGTCGTCTGCCCCGCGCCCATGCCCCCGGCAATGCCGGTGACTGTTTTACGGGTGGTACCGGTCGGAGAAAAATAAATCAGGTGAAGCTTCGGCATGAACATTCCCTCCTGTTTTCGTTTTGGTTTATGCCATGATGCATTTTCTAAAGGCCGGCTCCCTGCACCCAGCCTCGTCAAAAATCACAGGTTTTCATCAAACATACGGATAAAACCTGGAAGGATCTTGCACCAGGCCGGCACATTATGGGAAGCTGAAACACGCATGCAACCCTACTATATCCTGAAAAAATCCGCAGGAGTACCAGGCATGGCCGGAATCTCGATCCAAGGGCAGGACATGACAAGCGATGTTGCAGGCCGCAAAAACACAACGCCTGTCGCCCGGAGCTGCTGTTGCGCCGGGGTGACCATTCTGGATCCTCCGGAAGAAATAAAGGTGCGCGAGACACGATTACGGGAAGGGCTCTGGCTGAGCACCGTGGATATCAGCCCCGCGGCCGGTATCCGCTTCCGCTACGAAAAGAGGCATGCTTGCATCGACTTCGGCATTGTTCTGGCCGGGGACATGCGCAACAGCTTCCGGGGTGCGTCACCCGCGAAAAGAGAAATATACAACAGCCCCGGCCAGGGAGGCATCGCCTTTTTGCCATATGCCGAGGGCGTTGTCGAAATCCCGGCGCAACGCAGCATGCGGATCCTGCATGTGCATATGGAGCGGCAGGCGCTGAGCGCTCTGCTGGAGGGCGAACAGGATCTGATCCCGGCCGACTTCCGGCAGGTTGTCGAAGGAACGGCGACCGAAGGTTATTTCTGCCAGGGCGAAATGGACCCGGCGGCCCGCATCGTCGCCTGCCAGCTCTCCAACGGCCCTTTGCCCGGCATGCCCGGCCGCCTGTTTCTGGAAGGCAAGGCACTGGAACTCATCTCCCTGCAGCTGGCCTGGCTCGGAACCTGCAAAGGGCGCGCGACCCACCGCACCGCCCTGCGTCCGGCGGACCGTGAGCGCCTTCTCACCGCCCGGGAAATCCTGCTGCGGGATCCGGCCTGTCCGCCGGCTTTGCCGGAGCTGGCCCGGCAGGTAGGCATGGGAGTGAACAGGCTGGGAGCCGGCTTCCGGGAGTTGTTCGGCACCACGGTATACGGCCAACTCCGGGAACACCAGATGCAGCAGGCCAGGCTGCTGTTCGAGCAGGGTGAACTGAACGTCAGCCAGGTAGCGTGGACCGTGGGCTACACCAACGTCAGTCATTTCAGCGCCGCCTTCAAAAAACGCTTCGGCGTGCTCCCCAAAACCTTCCTCAAATCCGCCCGGGTCAGCATCCCGCTTCCTTGATTCGCCTTTTTTCAGCAATGACGTATCTGCAAAACCTTGCCGGATAGCAGTCCTCTTTTTTCTCCATTCACCTGCTCCGCCTGATCCTTCGGTAATTCCTGGCTCCTTTCAGGTTCCCGCCGCTTTCGCTTGCTGGAAAATCATACCTGCCGTCGATTCCGTTATCGGGGCACAAACCGACGTGTGTCACGGGGCAGAAAAAGTGCCTCTCCGGGCAGAATAGGGCCACTGTGCGGCACTATACTCTGCTGACATCGGATATTTCATCCGGCGGAGCAACCCTTATTTTTCCCATGGCAAAACAACGGAGCACACCATGAGCGAATCGGAAAACTCCCGCACCGGCACCCCTTCCGCACCCCAACAGCAACCTTGCATACCGCTTGACCCGATGCACAACGGCCATCCTGGAAGCAGGTCTTCGGAACCGTACCTGGACAAAAACGCCATCCTCGAAGCCTTGGCAATCCGACCCGGCCAGATCATCGTGGACGCAGGCTGCGGCAGCGGCTATATGACAAGGCTGTTCGCCCGCGCTCTGGGTGGCGCGGGCCGTGTCTATGCCATCGACCGGACGGCGCCGGAAATATCGGATGACGAGGAAACGCCCGCGAGCGCCGTCATTTATCCGTTAACAGCCGACATTACCACCGTCATTCCCCTGCCGTCCGGGTTTGTCGATCTGATCTACTTATCCAACGTGTTTCATATCTTTTCCGAAGACCAGGTGGGGGGATTCAATCGGCAGGTGCGGCGTCTGCTGAAGCCGGGCGGCCGCCTGGCCATTGTGGATTTGGTTAAGCGACCAACGCCCATCGGCCCTCCCCTGGACATGCGCCGCTCCCCTCAAGAGTTGCAGGAGATGATCGGCCTGCACCCTGCCGGCCTGTTCGAAGTTGGAGAGTACTTCTACCTGCAGCTTTTTGGAAAGAAAGATTAGGTATATGAATAACCTGAAAAACCTTCTGATCAATTTTGCCATTCGTCATTACCGTCTGGCCACCGCAGGCGTGTTGATGTTGACCCTGGCGGCCGGTGTGTTTTTGCCGCAGGTCACGATCGATACCGACCCCGAGAACATGCTGGCGCACAGCGAACCGGCGCGGATCTTTCACAACCAGACAAAAAAACGCTTTGATCTGTGCGATACCGTGGTGCTGGGTATTGTCAACGAGCAACACCCGGACGGTGTGTTCAACCCGGCCACCCTGCGGCGTATTGACGAATTGACCGCTTTCGCCAAAACCCTGCGCTGGCCGGATGCAGACCATCCCGACCGCACCGCCGGGGTCATCGAGGTGGACATGATCGCGCCGTCCCTGGTCGATCACATCAGTCAGGGCGGATCAGGCACGCTACGCTTCGACTGGCTCATGGCTCATCCGCCGCGCACCCGGCAAGAAGCGCTGGCCCTGCGGAACAGGGCCCTTTCCAACCCGCTGCTGCTCAAACACATGGTGTCCGGGGACGGCAAGGCCATCTGCCTCTATCTGCCCCTGACGGACAAGCTGCTCAGCTACCGGGTCTATACCGAGCTCAACAAAAAAATCGCTCGGATGGGTGGCAACGAGTCCTACCACATCACCGGCCTGCCGGTGGCCGAGGGCGCCTGCAAGGGGAGTTGTATGCCGGCAACGATTGGCTGGAAGGTAAGTACAAAGGGGATGTGTGGGGTGACGCTGTAACAAACAGCATCGAATACGACACGCGCGAGGCCTGGGTCTTTTTGCGTCCGTATGGCGCCGTGGACATCAAGTTGGGCCGGCAGGTGCTGACCTGGGGCACCGGGGAACTGGTGTTTCTCAACGATCTGTTTCCCAAGGATTGGCAGTCCTTTTTTATAGGCCGGGATGCCGAGTATCTCAAGGCACCGTCCGACGCCGTCAAGATCAGCCTGTTTTCCAGTCTGGCGAATGTGGATGTGGTCTACACGCCGCGGTTCGATGCGGATCGTTACATCACCGGGCGCTATGTTTCCCATTGGGATGGCAGCCTCGGCAGCCTCACGGGTCGGAACGCCAACGCATCCACCGACCGGCCCGATCGCTGGTGGCGGGACGACGAACTCGCCCTGCGTATCTACGGCAATATCGGCGGCAGCGAATACGCATTTTACGGTTATCGGGGGTTCTGGAAAAGTCCGGCCGGCCAAACATCGGCCGGTACCAAGCGATTTCCAGCACTGGATGTCTACGGCGCCAGTGTGCGCGGCGCCGTCACCGGCGGCATCAGCAACGCCGAAATCGCCTGGTACCGCTCACGCGAGGACCAGAGCGGCAGAGATCCGGCAGTCAGAAATTCCGAGTTGCGCTATCTGCTCGGCTATGCGCGGGAGCTAGGCCGGGATCTTACAGCCAGCCTGCAGTATTACGTCGAGCACATGCTGCATCACGCCCGCTATCGCTCCGGCGTTTCCGACAGCGAAGCTGGTGACCAGTTCCGGCATGTGGTCACGTTGCAATGCACCAAACTGCTGATGGACCAAAACCTGGAACTGTCCTTGTCCGCCTACCTGTCGCCCAGCGACCGGGACGCCTATCTGCGCCCGCTGGCACGTTACAAATATAGCGATCACCTTACCATGAGCCTGGGAGCCAACATCTTTGTCGGCGACTGTCATCACACTTTTTTTGCCCAGTTCGAGAAGAATACAAATATTTACCTGGCGATTCGTCACAGTTTCTGAACGGCCGGATGCGCTGCCAGCCAGCCGTGGTCGGGTTTTAAAACCTGGATTCCGGACAAAAAGCGGGTAGACTTTAAGCACGGACCAACCTATCCTGTTTTCTGTCACCTCGCGACCGGGATCACATTATGACCAACCGATTTTCTCTGTTTTTTGCCAAGCAGCGACAGGCCATCACACGTTTCATCTTCTGGACGGCAGGATTCATTGCCCTGTGGGCCGTGCTGGCGGGACTGGTACTGCCGCAAGTTGTCCGGCACGTGACGCAAAGTCGGCTGTCGGAAATGCTCGGCAGTGCCTGCACCCTTGAAAAGGTGCAATTCAACCCTTTCACCCTGCGCCTGACCGCCAGTCATCTGCGCATCCCCCTGCCCGACGGCGGCGACTGCTTCAGCCTGGAACAATTGCAGGTCCGCCTGAGTCCAAGCGGCATTTACCGGCTGGCACCGGTGCTGAGCGATCTGAAATTCACCAAACCCAACCTGGAGGCGGTCCTGCAAACAGACGGCACCCTGTCCCTCGCCAGCCTGGCACCCGCGTCCAAACCGGAACCGACGAGAAAAACAACGCCATCCGAAGCACCCGCTACCGACAATGTTGAACCCGGGGACCGGTTTTTCGGTCTGGTAATCAGCGACCTGGAAATTGTCGGAGGCCGCCTGCATTTTCAGGATAATATTCGGCAGACCGAACACACCATCAGCTCCCTTGAATTTTTCACCCCCTTCACCTCGACCCTGCAGCGGCATCGTGAACAGGCCATCACGCCCTACCTGCAGGCAGTGGTCAACGGGCGACCGTTGCGCATCGAAGGAAGGCTCAAGCCTTTTGCCGAGCAACTGCACACGGAATTCGACATCCGCCTCGACCGCCTGGAACTGGCACGCTTTCAACCCTATCTGAAACCCTTTGCCGACATTACCCTGGAAAACGGCGTGCTCAGCACCGATCTGGTTTTCAACATGCGCCAGCATGCGGAAACCGGCATCCGGCTGGGCCTGACTGGCAAGCTGATGGCCTCCGATCTCGCGCTTCTGGCACCCGATGGCGCGCCGGCGCTGCGCTTGCCCGGCCTGAGCATCGCCCTGGATGGCGCCCTCAATACCGACGAGGGCCTGACTCTGAAAAAAGTGACGGCGCAGCACCCCGAACTGCAGGTTACGCGGCTTGCGGACGGCCGCATCGACTGGGCCACCTGGTGGAAAAAACCGCCGGAACCCGAGGAACAGGACGATACTCCCCTGCCGCTGCACGTGGAGCTGTTCGAAGTAAAAAACGGCAGGGTACTGTGGCGCGACCGCAAGATCCGGGGCGGGTTTCAGACCCTTGCCGAAGAGCTTGCCATAACCGTGGCCAACCTGCGCCTGCCCGGCAGCGAACCGGCCCGCCTGCAGGCGGCACTGCGCCTCGGCGACGCCAGCCTGTCCCTTGACGGCGCCCTTCTCCCGAAGCCCCTGCAAGGGAGCCTGCGCATGGAGCTTGCTGATCTGGCCCTGGCCCAATTTCAGCCATACGCAGCGGCGAGCGGCATACCCGTCACCCTGCAACAGGGCAAACTGACCTGCTCCGGCCTCCTGGAAACCGATGCAGATGCCTTTATTTTCAAACAGGGAACGGTGGGCCTGCAGGGGCTGGCGCTGCAGCGTAACGACACCCGCAAAACCTTCTTCCGGATGGAGGATCTGATCCTGGAAGGATTGACCGTCTCAGCAGCGGCGCACCGCATCGAAGCACGGCAGCTGACACTGCGCGCCCCGTCCCTGCAGCTGCGCCGTGACCGCAAGGGCATCATCGATCTGCAGCAGCTGCGGCCGGCCACTCACAGAGACGCTCCCGCCAGGACTCCGGAAGGGCCGGAACGCCCCTGGCAGCTGTTGCTTGCCGAGCTGAAACTGGAAGAGGGACAGGTCGCCGTCGGGCTGGAGGGCCCGAAGGAAACAGCCACGGCTGAGCTTCGAAACCTGTCCGCCCGCATCACCGGCTACGACTCGGCTGCCGCGACGCCACTGAATGTGTCACTGGCAGGCCGGGACAGGCAGGGAGGCACCCTCGTCATCGATGGCACTGCTCTGCTCAAGCCCCTCGAACTGAAATTGCGCATGCGCACCTCCAGTCTGGACCTGAGGCCCATGTCCCCCCTGCTGGGCGCCCTCAACCCGGACCTGCGACTCGGTGCCGGCACCCTGACCGCCGACCTGCGCACCGACCTGAAAAGCGCGGCCGGCAAAAACCGGTCAAGGACCACGGGTCAGGTGCGGCTGGAGTCCGTCTCGCTGCTGGAAGGCAAGCGGCAGTTCGCCGCCCTGCGCCGCCTGCAACTGCCGGGCCTCGACATCCAGCCGGCGCAACAACGCTACAGCATCGGCAAAGTATCCCTGACCCGGCCGCACATCAACCTGGTGGTGGACAGCAACGGAGCCAACAATCTGGCACGGCTGTTCGGCGGCCATCCTCCAGCCGGCCAGGCGCCCGCCACAAAACCCAAAAAACCGTCAGCGGCCAAGCCCCCCTACCTGCGCATCGCCGGAATAGAAATCGCCGATGCCACCTTGCGGATGCACGACAACAGATACAAACCGGCCCTGACCAATCAACTCGAAAAACTGAACGTCACCGTCGGCGCCATGGATTCCAGCCCCGACAGCCGCTCCCCTCTGACGTTCGCCGGCAAACTGGACGGCGCGCCCGTCAAGGGGGAAGGCAGCATGAATCTGCTGCGGGCCGCCGACGCCATGGAACTTCAGACCAGCCTGCGGACCTTGAACCTGACACCCTTGTCCCCCCTGTCGGAACGTTTTATCGCCTATCCTCTGCAGCAGGGGACGTTCACCCTCGACAGCCGTATCGCCATCGACCAGGGCAAGCTGGACTCGACCCACAAAATTCACCTCGACAGCCTGGAACTGGGCAAAAAGGTCGATTCACCCGATGCTCCCGACCTCCCGGTCAAACTCGGTGTCAGCCTGCTGCAGGATCCCGCCGGCAATATCAACCTGACCCTGCCGGTGCGCGGAGATCTGCACGACCCAAGCTTCAGCGTCGGCGGCCTGATCTTCAAGGTGATCGCCAACCTGCTGATGAAAGCGGTGACATCCCCTTTCGCGCTGCTCGGCGGCATCCTGGGCGCCGGCGACGAAGGGCTGGAATACCTCCCCTTCAGCCCGGGTGAGGGGCGACTGCTGGCAAAGGATGCCCAGGCGGTGCCCACCATTGCCGAGATGCTGCTGGCGCGGCCGAAGATCGGGTTGGTACTGACCCCGCATGCCGATGAAGAAGACCGCAAAATGCTGGCCGATGCCTACGTCATGCGCCGCATGCAGGAACTGAAGCATGCCGACCTGCCAAAATCCGAACAGCAGCGCCTGGAGCCGCTGGATCTGGCCGTCGGCCCCGAAACGGATGCCGATGAATACGCGGATCTGCTGTTCGAGGTCTATGCCGAACAAGCCTTCGACAAGCCAAAGAATTTTCTCGGGCTGGTAAAAAAACTCCCGCCGCAGGAGATGATGGAGCGGATTCGCGAACACTATCCGAACGATGACAAAGCCCTTGAGCAACTCGCCCTGGAGAGAGGCCGGCAGGTGCAAAAAGCGTTCATCGAAACCCGCCCGGAACTGCAAGGTCGGGTCACGGTGGCACCCCCACGGGTGCCGGGCGAAGGACACCACGTCAGTTTCGGCGTTCAATGACGCATTGGCCAACATGAGCGCCCCGCCAATACAGACGACGGACGGCACCGCTGGCGGCGGCTTGACTTTGCCCATGGCGCCGATATCGTTTTACTAAGATTTCGTCATCAAAATGGTTTTTTGCCGTTGTTTTTATCATGCCCTTTTCTGACAGCCGGGCGAGGATGGTCATGAAAGCATATGCAGAGCAAAAACCTCATGCCATTGTCACCGGCCTTGAATACATGCAGGGGATTCAAGCCGCAAGGATTCTGTCCAGACGTCATCATCTGCCCGTCATAGCAATCTGCGAAGACATAAATCATCCTTATGCCAAAACCAATTGTTGCGAAAACGTCGTATCATCCAAGGGCGATCTCATCGGAGCGCTGATGGATATCGGCAAAAGCCTGCCGCAAAAATCCGTTCTATATCCCGGAACCGATGGCGATGTTCTGATGGTTTCACGCAACCGGCAGCAACTGTCCGAATACTTTTTTCTGTGCCTTCCGAAACCTCAAGTCGTCGAAATGTTGATGGACAAACTGCAATTTTATGCCTTTGCACAAAAATCCGGCTTTCGCGTTCCGGACACCTGGTTCGTCTACAATCGTGACGATCTGGAAAAAGCGGTTAAAACGCTGTGTTTCCCATGTGTTCTCAAACCGCATATGCGCACTGCCGAGTGGAATCGGCTGTCGCCGTTCAAAGCATTTAAAATCAATACGCTGCAGCAACTGTTGGCCATCTACGAGCGATACGAAAACGCCACCGGGTGTTTTATCCTGCAAAACTGGATCGAAGGCCCGGACGCCAACCTTTTCTCCTGCAATGCCTATTTTGATGCCGCCGGAGGCGCTCTGGCGACTTTCGTGGCCCGAAAACTCCGCCAGTGGCCACCGGAAATGGGGCAAAGCTCCCTCGGCGAGGAATGCCGCAACGATTTCGTGCTCCATGAAACATTGCGGCTGTTCCAGACGGTCGGTTTTCATGGCCTTGCCTACCTGGAAATCAAACGGGACCAGCGTTCCGGCGACTACTTCATGGTCGAGCCGAATATCTGTCGCCCCACCGGCAGATCCGCCATCGCCGAAGCGGGCGGCGTCGATCTGCTCTACACCATGTATTGCGATGCCCTCGGCCTGCCGCTGCCACCGGACCGTGTGCAGCAATACCGGGGCGTGAAGTGGATCAATCTGAGGCAGGATCTGCGTTCGGCGCTCTATTACTGGCGCAAGGGCGAGCTGAGCGTCCCGCAGTGGCGCGAGTCACTGCGCGGACGCAAAACCTTCGCCATTTTTTCCTGGTCCGATCCGCGCCCCTTCGTCGGAGACCTGTGGCGTTCCGTCCGCCTGTTTATCAACAGCAGTGAACGCCGCCGCCACCGTCCGGATGAACCTTCAAGGGAGAAAACATGAGAATCCTGCTTGCCAGCCCGATCGACACCGAGGCTCTCGCCATCCTCCAGCAGCGGCACGATGTGGTTTCATGCATCGGCGCCAGCCAGGAACAACTGCGGGAGCGGATCCGGGATCGGGAAATCCTGATCTTTCGCAGCGGCGTCGAGATCAGCGGCGAACTCATGGCCGAAGCGCCGGGGCTGCGGCTACTGATCCGCGCCGGCTCCGGGCTGGACAACATCGATCTGGACTACCTGCGCACCCATGGTCTGGAACTGCAGAGGATACCCCAGCCCGGAGCCAGAGCCGTGGCGGAACTGGCGTTTGGCCTGATGCTGGCGCTGTCCCGGCAGATCCTGGTGGCAGACCGCTTGCTGCGCGAGGGGGTCTGGGCCAAACACCGCCTGACCGGGCACCTGCTGACCAGCAAGCAACTGGGCATCGTCGGGCTTGGCAACATCGGCTCCCTGCTGGCGAACATGGGCCTGGCCTGGAACATGCGGGTCACGGGCTGTGTGGAACACCCCTCGCCGGAACGGGCCGCAGCCTTTGCGAGCCAGGGCATCCAGCTGGCCGATCTGGATACCGTTCTTGCTTCGGCCGACTACCTGAGCGTTTGCGTCCCCCTGAAAGACTCGACCTGCAAGCTCATCGGCCGCGAGGAACTGGCCATGATGAAACCGGGCAGCTATGTTCTGAACATGGCCCGGGGCGGCATCATCGATGAAGCGGCGCTGAGCGAAGTCCTGCGCCAGGGATCCCTGGCTGGCGCGGCACTGGATGTGCACCAGGTGGAAGGCGGCGGCGCCATCTCGCCGCTGGCCGACTTGCCCAATGTGGTGCTGACGCCGCACATCGGCGCCATGACTATCGACTCCCAGCGGGAGATCGGACGCCGGATCATCGGCATTGTCGACACCTTCGCCGTTTCCGGATCAACACCCGACGGGCAGGCACGGGAAACAGGGCTGCCGCTTTAGATTGTATCCACCCGGAAACTCCAGATGGATACAGTTGTGCAAGGAGGCTGGCGATGCAAAAAAAAACCACGCAGTTCAAGGCTCTGTTGCAAGCGCGGGACCTGCAGTTTCTGATGGAAGCCCATGACGGGCTGAGCGCCCGCATCGTCGAGGAAGCCGGCTTCAAGGGCATCTGGGGCAGCGGTCTGGCCATCGCCGCATCGCTGGGGGTGCGGGACAACAACGAAGCCAGCTGGAGCCAGGTACTGGACGTCGTCGAATTCATGAGCGATGCCTCCTCCATCCCCATCATGCTGGACGGCGATACCGGCTATGGCAATTTCAACAATGTGCGCAGACTGGTGCGCAAACTGGAGCAGCGCGGCGTCGGCGCGGTCTGCATCGAGGACAAACTGTTTCCGAAAAACAACTCGCTGCTGGACAATGCCCGCCAGCCCCTGGAAGCCATCGATGTCTTTGTCGGCAAAATCAAGGCGGCCAAGGACAGCCAGCAGGACGAGGATTTCTGCGTGGTCGCGCGTATCGAGGCGTTCATCGCCAAATGGGGTCTGGGCGAGGCCCTGAAGCGGGCCGAGGCATACCAGCGGGCCGGCGCCGATGCTCTGCTGATCCACAGCAAGCTGTCGACGGCGGATGAAATCCTGGCTTTCATGAAGGAGTGGGGCGACACCTGCCCTGTCGTGGTGGTGCCCACCAAATACTATACGACGCCGACTTCGGTTTTTCGTGAAGCCGGCATCCGTCTGGTTATCTGGGCCAACCACCTGCTGCGCTCCAGCGTGGCCGCCATGCAGAAAACCGCGGCGACAATCCATTCCCAACAGTCGCTGCTGGAGGTCGAAAAGGACATCGTGCCAGTGCAGGAGATCTTCCGCCTGCAGAATGTCGAGGAACTGAAACAGGCCGAGGATCGTTATCTGCCACCGGCCCGCCGGCCGGATATAGTCGAATAATCCGGCTCGGACCTCATAGCCGGAGACAGCCATGTTTGTCGATGACTTTTTGCAATCTTCACCCCTGCACCGGATGCCATGAAATTACTGACAACCAACCGGCCAACTCACCGAAAACTGCTGTTGGGGCTGTATGTGCCCGCCGGACTGCTGATGCTCGCCACCCTGGCGGTGAGTCTGCACACCGGCATCCCTCTGGCCATGTTCACCCGGGACCCGGCCGACATCACCGAAACCTCGCCCTTTCTGGGAGTGGTGTCGAATATATGTATCCTGCTGTGGTGCGCCACGGCCAGCATCTGCCTGTTTTCACATCTGGGCGTCAAAAAAAAAGGTCATAAGGACCTGGCAATGTTTTTGCTGGTTTCCGGCCTGTTTACCGGCATGCTGCTGCTGGACGACCTGTTTCTGCTGCACGAAAGGGTTCTGCCAGGATATCTGCACTGGCGGCAGCGCTACATCTATCTGGGCTACATGACGATCACTCTGGGATATCTTGCAGGCTTCCGCAAGATTATCTTCAGAACCGATCACTTGCTGCTGGTGCTGGCGCTCGGCTTTTTCTTTCTGTCGGTAGCGGTCGATTGCATCGCCGCCCGCTGGGGACATCTGATTCCTGTTTATCATCTCTTCGAGGATGGCTTCAAGCTGTTCGGCATTGTCAGCTGGCTGGGCTATTTTGCAAACACGTCACTGCAATGGCTCGCCCGCCCTGAATAGCGCCCCTGACCGGCCCGGTGAATCACCCGAGGAAGGGACTGAACATGCATGCGGTTTTCGCCAGTGTTCGCGATGCATCCGAAGCCACCCTGCCGCCGTTGACGGAGGAGCAATTTGCCGGTTGGCTTACCGCGCGGGGGGAAAAAACCGTTCGACACCAGGGGCGTTACTGGCTGCGGGTGCATCCCGGCTTTTATTCCGCTCTGCATCCGCTGGCCCGCATGACGGCGGCGGAAGCGAGCCGCCCCTGCCGGGCGTGCTGGGGCTATCGCTGTGCGCTGCGGGAGGAGGACAGGCAACAGGCCAACGGCAGCATGCCGCTGCACATGCTGGCCGACGTAACAGACTATACCTGGCAGAATCTGAGCCCGCGCCACCGCAACAAACTGCGCAACCTGCGCCGCCAGGCACGGATCGTGGAACTGTGCGAGCCCGAGCTGCTGAGCCGGCAGGGATACGGGATCCTGCGCTCGGCCCATGCCCGCAACCGTTACGGCAGAGTGCCCGGCCCCGCCGCCTATCGGCAAATGATCAGGCGCTATTATGACGGTGGACACTGCCTGGTGCTGGGCGGCCTGATCGACGGCCATCTCGGCGGCTATCTTACCAGTTATGCCATCGGCACAACGGCCTACATCGACGATCTGTTCCTGCATTCCGATTATCTGCGCACCAATATCAGCCTCGGCCTGTTTTACGAATGGGTGCAGATCTGCCGCCGTTCCGGATTCATTCGCGAAATCGTCCACGGCCTGCATGCCCGGGAAGCGCCCGGCCTGTGCCGCTACAAGGAAGAACTGGGGTTGGCCATCGTGCAAATGCCGGTGCGCGTGTGGTTCGCCCCCGGCACCGAATCCGCCGTCAGAATCCTGCGTCCCCACGCCTATTACCGCCTTACCGGGCACGACTGAAACAGCCCTTTGCTCCGCGTCACCCGGTGTTGCGCAGCCCGGCCGCGATGCCATGAATGGTGGCCGCCAGCAGGTAATTCAGCGCGTCGCTCTCTTCACCGGCCCGCCGTCGCCGCAAAAGCTCGATCTGCATCAGGCTCAGGGGATCGACATAGGGGGTGCGCAGACGCAGGGACCGGGCCAGGCTCGGCTCGTGTTCCATGAGACTGCGCTGGCCGGCAACCTCCAGCACGGCGGCCAGCGTGCGCCGATATTCGGCATCCACCAGAGCGAAAAACCGCTCGCGCAGCCCGGAATCCGTTACCAGTTGCGCATAACGCCAGGCTATGGGCAGATCGACCTTGGTCAACGCCAGCTCCACGTTGCGGATCAGATCCGTAAAAAACGGGCAGTCGCGCATCATTTGCGCCAGCAGGCGGCGGGCATCCGCGCCTTTTTCGGCAAAGGTGGACAGAGCATGGCCGACCCCGAACCAGCCAGGCAGCACATGGCGGCTCTGCATCCAGCCGAAAACCCAGGGAATGGCGCGCAGATCGTCGATGCCACCGGCCGGCTTGCGCCGCGCCGGCCGCGAGCCGATTTTGGCCAGTTCGAATTCCTGCACCGGCGTGGCCTGTTCGAAATAGGGCACCAGGTCGGGGTTTTCAACAATGTGCCGGCGATAAAAGGATAGCGCCAGCAGCGACATCTCTTCCAGGGCGGATTCCCATTCGGAACAGATCCCTTCGCTGTCCGTGTCGGCAGACAGCAGGTTTTCGAGACAGGCGGCTACCATCAGTTCGAGATTGCGCCGGGCCAGCACCACATCCGCGTATTTCCAGTTGATGACTTCGCCCTGTTCGGTAATTCTGATGCCGCCGGAAAAAGCCCCCGCGGGTTGACAGCGTATGGCACGATGCGTGGGACCGCCGCCGCGGCCCACGGTACCTCCCCGGCCGTGGAACAGCCGCAGGCGGACATGGCTCTCCCGCGCCACCCGGTGCAGTGCCCGCTGGGCCTTGTAAAGCTCCCAGGTGCTGGTGAACATGCCGCCGTCCTTGTTGGAATCCGAATAGCCGAGCATCACCTCCTGGCAACCGCCCCAGCTATCCAGCAGGTTGCGGTAGTCTTCATCGTGCCACAGCCGATGGCAGATTTCCGGCGCATTGCGCAAATCTTCGATCGATTCAAACAACGGCACCGGCATCAGGCCGGGGTCCCGGCTTTCGTTGTCCGCGGCGACCTTAACCCCGGCCTGACGGGCCAGCTTCACCAACAGCAGGACATCCTCGGCGCTCTGCGCGCCGCTGATGACATAACGGCAGATCGCCTGCGGCGGAAACTGCCGCTTGAGCACCGCAACCGCCTCCAGCGCCTCCATGACCGTTCTCGATGCGCTGCTATCGCCTTGCCCCTGCTCGATATCGGCCGCGGCCTGCCGATGCAGGCGGGCGTGCTGCCGGATATCGAGCGCATGCAGGTGAAACCCAAAGGTATCCACCTTGCGCAGCAGCGGATCGAGATAGCTGCGGGAGAGTCGTTGCGCGCGGTGGTGATCGAGGCTGTCACGCACCAGCCGCAGATCCGCGTAAAAGTCTTCGGCGCAGCGGTAGGCGTCGGCATGCCGCGGTGCTTCGAGGGTGCACTCCAGACGATAGCCGACCGCCGCCATGAACTGCCGGTACAGTTCACATGACGGAAATGCCGCCATCCGTCCGACGGCCCCGGGCATGGTCTGGCGATAACCCTGCAGCGCCTTCCGGAAGTCCGCTGAGGGAGGCACCCGGCATCCGGAGGAGGTCAGCACCTCCCCAAGCTGCGCCACATCCGCCAGATAGCTTTCAAGGATAACGGCCCGGGCGCCGGCCAAAGCGGCACGGGTGGAAGCGGACGTTACGGACGGGTTGCCGTCGCGGTCGCCGCCGATCCAGGAGCCGAAACGCACCACCGTCGGCAGGCTTCCGGGGGTGATCGGCAGAAGATAAACTTCCTGCAGCGCGGCGGCGAGATCGGGGTAGAAATCCCTCAGCGCCGGGATCAGAAAAGGGCTGTAATGGTCCAGTCCCATGTCGATTTCATTTTCGACGGTCGGGTGCTGGCGGCGGATTTCCTCGGTCTGCCATAGCGCCGTGATTTCACAGAGAATCGCCTGCTGATGAGCGGCCGCTTCGGCATCGAACAGCAGCGGCCGGTTGAGCTGTTCCAGAGCGGTGGCGATATGCTGACGCTTGGTACGGGTAACGCGCCGCGCGACTTCCGTCGGATGGGCGGTGAATACCGGGACAAGTTCGATCTGCCCCAGAGCCTCCAGCAGTTGTTCCGCCTGGATGCCGCGCTCCCGCAGCCGCCGCAGAGTACCCCGCAGGGAGCCCGGTTTGTCCGCCGCTTCGGGCGCCATGCGCACAGCCCGCAGGCGCCGTTTGCGATGCTGGATCTCGGCCAGGTTGACCAGTTCGAAAAACGTCGAAAACGCCTTGACGATCTGGCCGGCATCGTCCAGTGACAGTTCGCGTATCAGATCGATGGCCGCCTGCAAGCGGCCCCCATCCTGCCAGGCCTGCGAGGCAAACTCGGCATGATAGAGGCGGCGCCGGTGGGCGATGGCTTCCTGGCGAAGCTGCTCCTCCCGCTCGAAGACCGGCATGCCGGCCTGCTCCAGGATAACGGTGCCGAGCAGCTTTCCCAGGGAACGCACATCGCGACGCAAGGGCCGCTCCCAGAGGTCGCCGGCAAAACTGGTCAGTTCGGCGAGCCTTGCCAGCGGACTGTCGACTTTCCAGTACAATTCGTCCATGAAGAACCCCTTCCGATGTATTGCCACTTGGCAAACCAAAAACGGATCAGCTCTTTCCACGGCTGCGCGGGTGGGCCCGGTCGTACACGTCCATCAGCCGGTCGAGGCTGACCTGGGTGTATTTCTGGGTTGTGGACAACGACGCATGTCCAAGCAGTTCCTGAATAGCGCGCAGATCGGCGCCGCCATCCAGCAGATGGGTAGCAAAGGAGTGGCGCAGGGCATGGGGGGAGGCATCTTTGAGAATGCCGGCGTGCTGCAGCCATTTTTTCAGGTTGCGCTCGATACTCCTGGCCGACAGTCTTTCGCCCCGGTAGTTGAGAAACAGCGGCTGGTCCTGTCGCGGCGCGCCCCGCGCGACCAGATAACGGTCCAGGGCCTGCCGCGCCATGCGCCCGACCGGCACGATGCGCTCCTTGTCGCCTTTGCCCCGGACCCGCACCAGCCCTTCGGCAAGATCGACGTGACCGACATCGAGTGCTGCCAGTTCCCCGACCCGCAGGCCGCTGGAATAAAACAGCTCGAGAATGGCCCGATCGCGAACCGTGAGCGGCTCGTCGCTGGCGGCAGCCTGTATCAGGGCAAACATCTCGTCCACCGTCAAAACTTTTGGCAGATAGCGCTCGCGCCGGGGCGTGGCGACGGTTTCGGCGGGATTGACCTGCAATGCCCCCTGGCGCACCAGATAACGGAAAAAGCTGCGTATGGCTGACAGTTTGCGGCCAATGGTGGTTCTGCAGTTGCGCTTGTGCAGCCGGGCAAGATAGCGCCGCAGCAGCAAAACATCGACCCGTTCCGGTGCCACCGGCCCGGCATCCGTGTCCGTCTGACTTTTGACAAACCGTAAAAACTCCAGTAAATCGTGTCGATAGGCGCGCAGCGTGTGAACGGACAGGTTGCGTTCAATCTCAAGATAGCAACAGAAGCGATCGATTGAGCGGTCCATGTTTCATCCCTGTCCGGCCCGGGCCATATAAACCGGCGGGCCTGCAGATGCGCGCGTTGACGCTTGCGCGGGAGCATGCCATAATCGGAGGCGATCGGAACAATCCCGCAAAGCATCCCATAATGCGGATTCGCGGCGGGATATCGTGCGCGACACTTATCATCCTACAGCACCCCCCGGCATGGTTCAACAGCAAAGCGGTGCCTGCCGCACGGCCTGTCCCGGAGCTTTGCCGTCCGGAGCAGCCTCGGCCTTCTCAGGGAGCAACAGCCATGATCACCCTCGACATTCCAACCCGGCAGCGTGAAGAAATGCTCGATATCACCGACCTGGTTCGCGATGCCATCCGTCGGTCGGGAATCCGGCAGGGAATCGCCTGTCTGCATGTTCCGCATACCACCTCGGCGATCACCATCAACGAAAACGCCGATCCCGATGTGGTTCGCGACCTGCTTTTCGGCCTGCAGCGCCTCGTCCCCCGCGATGCCGGCTATCATCATGCCGAAGGCAACAGCGATGCCCACCTGAAAAGTTCGCTGCTGGGCGTCGATCAGACCCTGCTGATCGAAAGCGGCCAGCCGGTACTGGGCACCTGGCAAGGAATCTATTTCTGCGAATTCGATGGCCCGCGCCGCCGCAAACTTCACCTCCGGATCATCGCAGCATGACGCCGCGCGTCGCACTGACCGCCGCGGCTGATTACCGGCGCGAAACGGTTGCGGAAGCCATCGGGATCCTTGTGGAGCATCTGGGGGGAATGGGCGCCTTCATCCGGCCCGGCCAGCGGGTGCTGATCAAACCGAACATGCTGGCCGGCAAGCCGCCGGACAGCGCGGTTACCACCCACCCGGAAGTGGTGCGCGCGGTCATCCTGCTGGCGCAGAAAGCCGGCGGCATCGTCTCGGTAGGGGACTCGCCCGGCATCGGCGCTCCGGCACAGGTAGCGCGACATTGCGGCATCATGGATGTGATCGAAGAAACCGGGGCGGTTTTTGCCCCTTTCCAGGATTCGGTCGCCATTGGCGCGGTCGGACGGACTTTTCACAAACTCGAACTGGCCCGGGATGTTGTGGATGCCGAGGTCATCATCAATCTGCCGAAACTGAAAACCCACGGCATGATGGGACTGACCTGCGGCGTGAAAAACCTGTTCGGCGCCGTGGTCGGAATGCGCAAACCGGCCCTTCATCTGCAGGCCGGCGCCGACAAGGGCCTGTTCGCCCTGATGCTGCTGGAACTGGCGGAACACATCCGCCCTTGCCTGACCATCGTTGATGCCATTGTCGGGATGGAAGGCAACGGTCCCGGCAGCGGCGACCCCGTCGCCATCGGCGCGCTGCTGGCCGGCACCGACCCCCTGGCCGTGGACACCGTCGCCACCCGCCTGGTCGGCATGACTCCGGACCAGGTCTGGACGCAGCGCATGGCGCAGCGGACCGGGCGCCCCGGCAGCCGCCTGGAAGACATCGAATGCTGCGGCTCTGCCCTGGAAAAACTGGCGGTACCGCCCCTCCGGCCGGCACCAAGCGCCGACGTGGCGTGGGGCCTGCCCTGCTGGATGCGCTCGGCGTTAAAACATTCTCTGAGTTCGTGGCCTTATGCCGATATGCAACGCTGCAGGCGCTGCGGCCTGTGCGTCAAGCATTGTCCGCCCGGGGCCATGAAACTGGATCACAACCGCCTGCGCATCGACTACCGGCGCTGCATCGGCTGCTTCTGCTGCCAGGAACTGTGCCCCTACGGCGCACTGCTGACCCGCCAGGGCTGGCTGCTGCGCCTCGGCCGCTGGCTGGTAGAACGCCGCAGACCCGCATCCGCAACCGGACAGACACACCGCAAACCGCCCGACCCCCGATAACACCACCCCGACAAACCCCGAGGAATTCGATATGTTCAAACGCCTTGCCCTGCCGCACCGATTGCTTTTGTTGATGATACTGACATCCCTGCTCGGGGGGTGCGCCGTATTCCGCGCCGAACCGCCGGAAATCGCCCTGGCCGCGCTGCAGGTGGACAACCTGACCCTGAGTCACGCCCTTTTGACGGCGGACCTCGATCTGTATAACCCCAACGATTTCAACATCACCGTCGGCAAGATACGCTATGCCCTGTCCATTGGCGGCATCCGCGTGGCCCACGGCAATTCTTTGGACAGCATCCGCCTGGGATCGCTGCAGAGCGGCCAGCTTGCCGTGCGGCTGTCTACCTCTTACCTCAATCTCCTGCGGCTGAGCCCGCTGCTGGAAGAGGGCAAACCGCTGCCTTATGAAATTTCCGGAGACGTGATGCTCGGCAGAATCCCGTGGGCACAACGCAACCTGCCCTTCAGAAAAAAAGGCTCCCTCGACCTTTCCGGACTCAGCTCCGACGCAAACAGCGTCGAAACCTCCGAATGACTCCGGAAACCACGGACAACAACAGACCGGCGGAACAGCAGCATTCGCCCGGCCATTATGGCTAGCGACGGAAGTGCAACTCGTTTTGCAGCTCAAGGATTTTCTTGCGAAGCGCCAGAACCTCCCCGTGAGACGCCATGCCCTTGAGGTGATACCGCAGTTCCTGGTATTCGCCGTGCAGATCTTCCAGGCGTTGGCGGAGGTCCCTGTTGATCGCCTTGAGCTCTTCGTTTTCCCGTTTGAGGGAACGGATTTCTTCAAGGTGTTTGCTGAGCATGTCAACGGTTACAACATTGGAAGCCATGGCCCACCCTTCCTTTCCGATCCGGGGCGGATCTATTATGACCTGAGCAGTTATCATTCTACTCGCAAACATGCGTCAGGTAAAGGGCACGCGCATTGTCGGGGCTGGTTGTGTAAATAAGAAACGGGAGGGGATCAGGAAAGTACGCTGCGCACTTCTTCAACCGTCATGCCTTCGATCAGAAGGCGTTTGTGGCGGGATTTATCTCCGGAAACGAGGGTGACCCGACTTTTCGCCACCCCCAGCAGTTTGGCGATGAACTCGCGGCAGGCCTTGTTAGCCGCACCTTCGACGGGCGGGGAGGTCAGGCGCAGCTTGAGACAATCACCCTGCAACCCGGCAAGCTCGTTGCGGCTGGCACGCGGCTGCACATGAATATCGAGCAACACACCCGCATCGGAAGGGGTCAGGCACCCGGACATCAGCGTCCATCCTTGTCGTCGCCAAAGGGCCGCCGGGCGGATGTTTCGTCCTCCAGGATCTCCATCAGCACCGGCTGGAAACGACCCTTTTCCCGGGCGGGCAACGCGTTCATTTCAAGCAGCCGCAGGTGGCTTTCCACCACGGACCGCAATCCCGACTCGAAAGACACCTTCTGCCGCCGCAGTTCCTGGATTTCCGTAGCCAGATCGAGTTGCCGGCCGCGGGCTTCCTGCAGAATCTTTTCGCCCTGCAACTGGGCATCGGCAATCAGGATATCCGCCTCCCGGCGGGCATTGGCCTTCAATTCGTCGGTCATGCGTTGGGTGGTGAGCAGGGTTTCCTTGAGGGTCGCCTCACGCTCCCTCATTTCGTCGAGAGCGCTGCGGGTCCGCGCCAGATCTTCCTTGAGTTTCTGTACCTCCAGGGCATAGCGCTCCAGTTCATCGGCAACCTGTTCAAGGAATCTGTCGACCCCGGCCTTGTCATAGCCGAAAGTGCGGGTTTTGAACCGGTGCTGCTGAATATCGATGGGAGTGATGGTCATGGCAGGGATCCTGAATCAGCGAAACAGCAAGGTCCGCAAAAAATTGCTTACGAAAAACAAGACGAAAATCAGCACCATCGGCGTAAAATCCAGCCCGCCGACCCGCAAAGGTAGAAGCCGCCGCAGGCGTTGCAAAACCGGCTCCGTGGCGTTGTAAAGGAACCGCACAATGGGGTTGTAAGGATCGGGATTGACCCACGAAAGAATGGCCCGCGCCACCACGATGTAGGCGTAAATCTCGATAGCCGAAGCCACCATTTTTATCAATGTAAACTGCAACCCTTGAAGAATGCCCACGCTTGACCTCGCTTGAAAAAATTTTCATCGTTTTTTCAATAATTAATGTCACGTTATACCGAATCCGCCGCCGAAGTGTCAACGCTTTCGGCAAAGCAAACCGGGCAACGACCGTATCCTTTGACAAACACACAAAAAACCGATACATTCTGGCTTCTCCATGCCCCGCACCCAAGGGTGTTCATGACACATTCCACCAGCAAGGAACCGCCATGATCCGGACCACCAATCTCAATATCCGCGCGCTTACACCCATCATCGCACCGACCGATCTCAAGCAGGTCTTCCCTCTGAGCGAAGAGGCCGCGGAGTTTGTTCTAAGCAGCCGTCAGACCATCAGGGACATCCTGAATCAGCAAGATCACCGCATTATGGTGGTGGTCGGCCCCTGCTCGATCCATGACCCCAGGGCAGCCCTGGAATACGCTGAACGCCTGGCTGCACTGAAAGAAGAGCTGTCCGATCAACTGTTTCTGGTGATGCGCGTCTATTTCGAAAAACCGCGCACCACCATCGGCTGGAAAGGCCTGATCAACGATCCCGACCTCAACGGCACCCATCAGATATCCAAAGGTCTCGGAGTCGCCCGGGGTCTGCTGTGCGCCATCACCCAGATGGGACTGCCCATCGCCACGGAAATGCTCGATCCGATCACCATCCAGTATCTTTCCGACATGATCAGCTGGGGGGCCATCGGCGCACGCACTTCCGAATCCCAACCCCATCGGGAAATGGCCAGCGGTCTGTCGTTTCCTGTCGGGTTCAAGAACGGCACCGACGGCAGCCTGCAGATTGCCATCGATGCCATCGGCGCGGCCTGCCATCCGCACAGTTTTCTCGGCATCAGCCGGGACGGTCGCACCGCCATAGTCGAAACCACCGGCAACCCCGACACGCACATCGTACTGCGAGGCGGTGGCGGCAAGCCCAACTATTATCCCGAAGACATCGCACGGGCTGAAAACCTTCTGCATCGCGCCGGTCTCAAGCAGGCGATCATGGTTGACTGCAGTCATGCCAACTCCTTCAAGGATCACCAGCGGCAGGAAGAGGTTCTGGTCAACACCCTCGACCAGGTGGTGGCCGGCAACCGCTCCATCTGCTCCCTGATGATCGAAAGCAACCTCGAGGCCGGTAACCAGAGCTTGTCAGCCGACATCAAACTGCTCAAATACGGCCTTTCCATCACGGACAAGTGCGTCGACTGGGCCACCACCGAACGCATGTTGCGGCATGCCCGCGAGCGTTTGAAAAAATGCGGCGGACGCGCCATTGCCTGAAAAAAACACCGCCCGCACCGTCGCAAGGCACACCAATGGCAAAGGCGGCTTTCGGTTTTCCGAAAGCCGCCTTTTTTCATTCCCGCGCCTTATGCCGTGAAGCGCAATTCAGTCACGATGCACCAAAGCATCGACCTGCAGCTTGACATCGTCAATATTGACCCGCGTGACCTTGCCGTGTTCCCTTTCGCTGCGCACCAGTCCTTGATCCACCCATTCCAGTACCAGGGCTTTGCTGATCCCGAACCTCCCGGCCGCTTCTTCCGGGGCAAACCAGGTTTTCACCAGAGACATGAGACAGGCTCCTTTCCGCAGCCGACAGAAACCGCCATTCGGGGACTCCCCCGACAACCCGCATGCGGCAGCTTTATTTATACTTTAGAAGATGCAGGCCAACATGCAACCGGGTCAGAAACGGCAAGCCAGCAACCAGGCCACGCCCATAACCCCTTTTACAGGGCGTTCAGCAGACGATAAATCTTCTGCTCCGCCTCCCACAGACTGGCGGCACGATCTTCCTCGCCGCATTCATTGAACAGCAGGCGGGCCCGGTCAAGCAGGTTGTGGGCCTTGAGCAGAACCGGGGTCAGTTCGTTTTCCAACCGCAACTGGGGAATATCGCCGACACTCTCTTCGTGCTGGGCAAGTTCCCGCACCGCCTGCTCAAGCAAACGCTCAACCTTGGGGTCCGCCGTACCGGTCATCAAACTGCGCACTTCATCCGCGAGGGCGCGATAACGATCTGAGATATTCATGCATACTCCTTTAAAGGGAAAACATTTCCAGGCGCCATTGTAGCAACAACCGGCTTTCGCGGACAACATCTAGCCGCCGTTTCAGCGGCGCCACGTGATTTTTTCCGTTAACCAGACCAGAGCCAGCGCCGCACTGGCCTGGAAGTTAGGCATTGACGGCGGCGGCGCGCTGCTGCTAACCTGTTAATCAGACAGTTGATGACCGGATTTTTGGACAGATCCGGTCGTACATAGCCAAGCCCTGGGGGAGTTGCCAGACTGAGAGTCCCTTTTTTTGCGGGACAACCCTTCGAACCTGATCCGGGTCATTCCGGCGTAGGGAAGCGGCGCGTAAACGACACCCCCGGAGTGTCGTCAAGGTCGCTTATGCGGCCTTTTGTTTTTTGGCAAGGATGTAGCGGATATGCAGATCTGGATCAACGAGCAAAGGCATGACGTCCCGCCGGACGCCAGCCTTTTCGGCGTTCGTGACCAATTCAGGCCGCAGGCCGACGTTATGATTGTCAACGGTTTTCCGGAAACGGCGGACCTGCCGTTGACCGAGAACGACCGTGTGGTGCTGATCCGCCGTGGTGAAACCCCATCCGCCGAGGAATTTGACGCCCTGCTGACGGCACGTCATACCCCGGGGGTGCATGAGCGCCTCAAGCATGCCTGCGTCGGCATCGCCGGTGCCGGCGGCCTCGGCTCGCCCATTGCCGCGGCACTGGCGCGCAGCGGCATAGGGAAACTGGTGGTGGCGGATTACGATGTGGTGGAACCATCCAATCTCAATCGCCAGATGTATTTTATCGACCAGATCGGCCTGCCCAAGGTCAAAGCACTGGCCGCCACCCTGGCGCGGATCAATCCCGGGGTCGCGGTGGTCACACACATCGTGCGCCTGACCCGCGACAATATCGCCACACTGTTTGCGGAGGTGGACGTCATGGTGGAGGCGCTCGACGATGCTCGGGCCAAGGCCATGCTGACCGAAACTTTCATGAGCCACTTTCCCGGCAAGCCGCTGGTTGCCGCCTCGGGCGTGGCGGGAGCGGGCTCCGCCAACACGATCGTCACCCGCCGTACCATCGGCAATCTCTACCTGGTGGGCGACGGCGAAACCGCAGCGGCTCCTGGCACCGGCCTGATGGCGCCCCGTGTCGGCGTTGCCGCCCATCATCAGGCCAATGCCGTTGTCCAGCTGCTGCTCGGCGACGTGCCTGCCTGATCCAGGGGACAGGATGATGCTGAAAATCACGATCAATGGCAAACCGCACAGCTTTCCCGAGCCGGCAACCCTTTCCGGGATCCTGTCCCATCTCGGCATCGATCCGGCACGGGTCGCCATCGAACACAACGGCACCATTCTCCTGCAGAAAGCCTTCCCCGCGACCCCGGTGTCCGCGGGTGACCAGCTGGAGATCGTGCAATTCGTCGGCGGGGGGTAACCCGCCTGAAGAGGATAAGCCCATGGATGAACTGGTTATCGCCGGTCGCCGCTTCCGTTCCAGGCTGCTGGCCGGAACCGGCAAATTCGCCTCCAACGCCCTG
>Ga0265295_1000178_pt1 | contig 131882 bp, 129 predicted proteins | sample Munlansysbiofilm_FD_192503 | JGI IMG/M metagenome (GOLD analysis project Ga0265295, IMG submission 192503) | Leachate microbial communities from a municipal landfill in Southern Ontario, Canada - Methane capture system biofilm | ecosystem: Engineered > Solid waste > Landfill > Unclassified ... | reverse complement strand
ATAGAAATGCTGAGCGCGAAGCGATAAGACTGTGGAGAGGCTTGATGCGGCATGAGGCAAACGGCTCCTGAAAACACATGGGCTGAGGCATTGTGCCTGCGAGGGCGCAGCCGTTGTCACAGTACGGACATGGCGCCCAGCACCCGCAGACTAGCGACGTTGACTGAGAGTCGGCTTAAGACCGGCAAGCGCCCCGGCATGACCGACTTTGTCGCCCGCGCCAAATGGGATGCCTGGGACATATACAAAGGACAAAGGCACGCCCCGCGCCGAGGCCATGCACAACGACGTCGATCCCATCTGTTCTCTCTGACAGCCGAGTTCCGTTATCGTTTGTCACGATTTGTTCGTCTGATCCAGCGCAGAACGTCCTATGCTTCTCGCATGGATCATTCGGCCCACGCAAGGAGGATTCCCATGACCGATGCCAAAGCCTTCATCCACTTCGCCCAAGCCTTCCATCACGGCGAGGCCGAGCAGCACAGCTATGTCGTGGCCGTGGGCGAGCGCGCCAAGGTCGAAGCCTTGGCGCGGGCAGAGCACGCGCGGCTGCGGGGGGCTTACGGCATCGCCATCTACCGCACCCTGCCGGATGTCCCAACCCAAGAAAACTTCCGCCTGGTCGGCTATCTGTCGTCCGACATGGGCGAGAAGTGGACCTGCAGCCAGCCCGACGAATCGCAGCAAGCCGCCTGAACGCCTGCCGCACGCGGGCGCCGCGAACGGCTCCGCAACGCAACGCTCACGGCACCATGCCCAGCCAGCGCGGAAACGCCAGGCTGATTGCCGGTATATAGGTCACCAGGCCGAGAAACACCAGCATGGTCAGCAGCCAGGGCCAGACCGCCACGGTCAGCTCGGTGATACCCATCTTGGCGATGCCGCTGGCGACATACAGGTTCAGCCCCACCGGCGGGGTGAGCATGCCGATTTCCATGTTCACCACCATGATGATGCCGAAGTGAATCGGGTCGATGCCCAGATGTGCCGCCACCGGAAACAGGATCGGCGCCAGGATCAGCACGATGCTCGACGGCTCCATCACATTGCCCGCCAGCAGCAACAGCAGGTTGACCAGCAGCAAGAACACCACCGGCCCCAGCCCGGCGTCGATCATCCACTGCGCGATGCCCTGCGGCACCTGCTCGGAAGTCATCAAAAACGAGAACAGCACCGCGTTGGTGATGATGTAGAGCAGCATCGCGCTCATGTTCGCCGAGGCCAGCAGCACCCGCGGCACGTCGCGCAGCCGCAGGTCCTTGTAGACGAACACGGCAATGATGAAGGCATACACCGCGCTCATCGCTGCGGCTTCGGTGGGCGTGAACAGACCGGTATAGATGCCGCCGAGCACGATGACGATGAGCATCAGCCCCCAGATGCTGTCGCGCAGCGCCCGCGCGCGTTGTCCCCAGCTCGCGCGCGCCTGACGCGGATAGCCGCCGCGCCAGGCGCGCCACACCGTGACAGCGCCGAGCATGGTCGCCAGCATCAGCCCCGGCACCACCCCGGCCATGAACAGCGCGCCGATGGACGCATTGGTCGACACCGCATACATCACCATCACGATGGACGGCGGAATCAGAATGCCCAGGGCGCCCGAGGAGGTGATGGCCCCGGCGCCGAAGCGCGGCGGAAATCCGGCCTTGACCATCGCCGGCATGAGAATGGAGCCGATGGCCACCACCGTGGCCGGGCTCGACCCCGACACCGCGGCGAACAGCGCGCAGGCCATCACCCCGGCGAGCGCCAGGCCGCCGGGCCAGTGGCCGATCATGCTGGTGGCGAACACGATCATGCGCCGCGCCACGCCGCCGTGAGTGAGAAAGTTGCCCGCCAGGATGAAGAATGGAATCGCCATGATCTCGAAGTTCTCGATGCCGGTGAACAGCTTGAGCGCCACCGCCTGGATCGGCACGTCGGTCAGGGTGAACAAAAAGGTCAGCACCGTCAGCCCGAGGGCGATGGACACTGGCATGCCGGTGAGCATCAGCGCCACGAGCAGGGCGAAGATGATGAGCGCGTTCATGGCGCACTCCCCTGTGCGCCTTTTTGTGGATAGCGGGGATGAATGCCGTCACCCGCAGCGTCGCTTGGCAGCGGATCATCCAACCCCTCCACCTGCCCCGGATCGTGATGCGGCAATTCGCCGTCGCGCCGAAACCGCCAGGCCACCTGCAGGAAGCGATAGCACATCAACCCAGAGCCCAGCGGAATGGCCAGATACACCATCCAGGCCGGCCACTCCAGGTCGGGCGTGGTCTGCTCGGTCTGGCTCAAATGCCAGACGAAGTTGGCGCCGAAGGCGGCGATCACCCCGGTGAACAGCGCCCCGGCGAGCAGGCCGAACAGAATCACCGGCTTGCGCCGCGGCGGTGACAGACGATTGACCAGCACATCCACCCCCACATGGATGCCGGTGCGCACCCCATAGGCGGCGCCGAATTTGGCCATCCACACGAACATGAAAATGGTCAGCTCCTGCGCCCAGCTCAGGTTGAGCGAAAGCAGCCAGTCCTGCATGCCGGGAATGGCAAAACCGGCGAGGTAGCGATGCACCACGGCGACGAAAATGATCAGCGTCGCCGCCGCCATGAGCACGGCGATCAGCGTTTCCTCCAGCCGGTCGAGCAGGCGGTTGAACAGGGACAGAGCGTGCATGAATGCGGCCTCGTTTGAAAAACAAAAACTTCTGGGGCGCCGAACGCCGCAAATCAAACCCCTCCCCCGCTTGCGGGGGAGGTCGGGAGGGGGATGCCCACCCCAACCCGTCCAGTGACTGGCTTGCAAGCCAGCCCCGTTGCGACGGGGCAAAGCCAAGCAGTTGGCTTTGCCTTTTCCGCCTCCACCCCCACGAGTGGGGAGGGAGAGGACACTCCTCCCCCACTTGCTGGGGGAGGTTGGGAGGGGGAGATGCCCACCCCAACCCGTCCAGTGCCTGGCTTGCAAGCCAGCCCCGTTGCGACGGGGCAAAGCCAAGCAGTTGGCCTTGCCTTTTCCGCCTCCACCCCCACGAGTGGAGAGGAGAGATTTGCAGAGTTTGCGCAGGGCGCGGGCCGTCGTGAGAGCCCGGAGAACCTTACAGTTTGGTCGGATCGAAGCCGGTGGTCTTGAACACCTCGTCCATCAGCGCCTTGGGCACGCGCGACTGCGCCTGCTTGTATACCGGCGCCATGGCCTTTTTCCACGCCAGGCGCTCGGCTGTCGTCAGCGCCACCACTTCGCATTTGCCCGACTTGCGCACGGCCTCAGTGGCGTCTTCGTTGTCCTTTTTCGCCACCGAATTGGCGAACTCGGTGGACTCGGCCATCGCCTGATCGAGAATTTTGCGAATATCGGGCGGCAGGCCTTCCCAGAACTTCTTGTTCACGATCACCGCATAGCCCAGATAGCCGTGACGGGTCTGGGTCATGTATTTCTGCACTTCATAGAACTTCTGTGTGTAGAAGTTCGAAGGCGGGTTCTCGGTGCCGTTGACCACTCCGGTCTGCAGCGCCTGATACACCTCGGAGAACGCCAGCACCTGCGGAATGGCGCCGATGGCGCGCATTTCCATGTCGAGAATCTTGCTCGACTGGATGCGCATCTTCAGCCCCTTGGCGTCAGCCGGGCTCTTCAGCGGCTTGTTCGCGCTCATGTCCTTGAAACCGTTGTCCCAATAGGCCAGGCCGAGGATGCCCTTGGATTCGAGCTTGCCCAGCAGCGACTTGCCGATCGGCCCTTGGGTGATTTTGTGCAACTCGGCGTAGTCGTCGAAGATATAGGGCAGGTCGAACAGCTCGAACTCCTTGGCGCCCAGCGGCCCGAACTTGGCCAGCGAGGGCGCCAGCATCTGCACCGAGCCGAGCTGCAGCGCCTCGACCTCCTCCTTGTCCTTGTAGAGCTGGCTGTTGGGATAGACCTCCACCTTCACCCGGCCCTGGGTGCGCTCTTCGGCGAGCTTCTTGAAATGCTCGGCTGCGGCGCCCTTGGGCGTGTTGGGCGCCACCACATGGCTGAACTTGATGACGATGGGCTGCTGTGCGCGCACGACCGGGCTCAAGACCGAGCTCAAACCCAGACCTGTTGCGGCCAGTCCCAATCCGATGACTGCTTGACGACGTTGCATGGCGATCTCCGTGGATACGTTGTGTTGTGAAATCGATGTACTTTTTTGTAACGGCAAAGAGCATACGCCAGCCCCCGCCCGCCAGTCATCGGAAAATTACTGAAATGCCGCCTGTTCTAGTGCAGTGTTTCATGCTTGATGGAACAAATAAAAACGATGGATTTGGGGTTGGGGCAAGGCGCAAACCACAGCGATACCCGCAGGTATCGCGCGGATTTGCAACGCCGCCCCGGCGCCAAAGACGCGTTTTTATGTTCCAGATAGCGTGAAACACTGCACTAGGAGCCTGTGGGACTTGAGGATCGCGGGCTGCAAAAGGGCGGGGCGGCGCTCAGGCGTGGCCGTTGCGCATCGGCGGCTTGCCGCCGCCTGCGCGCAGTTCACGCGCGTGTTCATCGGCGCTCTGCTGGATTTTGCGGGCGAAAAACCAGACGAAAAACACGCCCATGCCGATGAGGAACAGAATGACGAGCAGGCTGAACAGCCCATAATCCGTACCGAACAAACCCTGCCAGGCTGAACCCATGATGTTCTCCTCCATGATTGAACTGACGCGACAGAATACTTGCACAAACCGTTTACCTTTTGACACAGCACAAACACCAACTGCCGCCTGGAGTCCGCTGTGAGCGCAGCGCGCATGGGTGTCGTCAGCGCCATCGCGCAGGAGCAGCAGGGCCTGCTGGAGAGTTTGCAGCAAGCACGCCGCGTGCGCCACGGCAGCCGCGACTACACCGTGGGCAGGCTGTGGGGCCGCGACGTGGTGCTGGTGCTGTGCGGCATCGGCAAGGTGGCGGCTGCGGCCACGACCACCAGTCTGATCGTCGAATTCGGCTGCGACGCCCTGCTGTTCACCGGCGTGGCCGGCGGCCTGGGCGCGCAGGTGCGGGTGGGCGATGTGGTGATTGCCGACCGCCTGCTGCAGCACGATCTCGACGCCCGTCCGCTCTATCCGCAATACGAGGCGCCCGAGACGGGTTTGAGCCGCTTCGACGCAGACCCGGCGCTCACCGAGCGCCTGCATGCCGCGGCGCAACGCTTGTTCTCGATGCGGACCGAAGCGCTGGTGGATGCCGATGTGCGGCAAGAATTCGGGCTGCACGCCCCGCGCGTGCATCGCGGTCTGATCATCAGCGGCGACCGCTTCATCTCCACGCTCGCCGACAGCGACGCGCTGCGCCAGGCGCTGCCCGACGCGCTCGCAGTCGAGATGGAGGGCGCCGCGGTCGCTCAGGTCTGCCGTGACTACGGCGTACCCTTCGCGCTGGCGCGCACCATTTCCGACCGCGCCGACGAGACCGCGCACCTCGATTTCGGCCGCTTCATCCGCACTGTGGCCAGCCCCTACAGCCAGGCCTTGCTGTCCGAGTTGTGGAGATCGGAGCTTACAGACGGGCAGGCAGATCCAGCCGGTCGGTAAACAGGCCGTCCACACCGGCGGCCAGCAGCGCGCGGGCCTGGTCTGCATCGTTCACGGTGTAGACGCGCAACTTCAGTCCGCGCGCATGCACCCTGTCCACCACCGCAGGCGTGACCTGCCGCCAATCGGTGTGCAGACCTTCTGCACCCAGCGCCACGGCTTGTTCCAGCGCGCCGTCTTCATAGGTTTGGACCAGATACGCCAAAGGTGCATCGGCGCGCAGGCCGCGCAAGGTCTTGCGCGCCGCCTGCAATGCGGCGAGGGAAAACGACGACAGCAGGGGCCGCGGTGCCGAAGGGTGCTGCGCCATCCACTGCGCCACGCGGCGCGCCACGGCCTCGCCGGTGCGCACGTCTTCACCGGGGCTGGGCTTGATCTCCAGATTGAGCCAGACACCGTGCTGCGCGGCGAAGTCGAGCACCTGATCGAGCGAGGCCGGGGGCTCGCCCCTGAAGGCGGCGCTGTGCCAGCTTCCGGCGTCCACCAGTTGCAGGTTTTCCCAGCGCCAGGGCGCCGCCGGACCGCGCGCGTCGGTGGTGCGGTCCAGCGTGTCGTCGTGCAGCAGCCAGAGCACGCCATCCAAGCTGAGCTTCACATCGCATTCAAACGCCGTGAAACCCGCCTTCAAACCCGTTTTGAACGCCGCCAGGGTGTTTTCCGGCGCCGCGCTGCCGCCGCCGCGATGCGCGATCCAGCGCGGCATCGACGATTCGATCATGGCTTGACCGCGCCGCATTGCGGCCCCAGCCAGCGCCCGCTCGATTTCATCTCGAACTGCACCGGGCCGGCCAGTTTGCCCTTCACTTCCGGCGGCAGCATGGCGTCTTCTGGCACGACCATGCGCCCCGTGCCGCGATAGACCATGCTCCAGGCGCGCGGCCCGGAAGCCTTCATCTCGCCCTGTATCGTGCCGACGAACCCGCCCTGCCCAGGCGTGGCCTTGCAGTCGCCGCGAATGCGCAGGGTATCGCCGCGGTCTTCGACCAGGCTGAAGCGGCAACCGCTGTCGTCCTCCTTGTTCATTTCATCGACCACGGCCTGCGGCGTGCGGGCCTTGGCCGCGTCTTCCGCGGTGATGCACTCCTTGTCCACGCCCGAGAGGTTATCGCGCATCTCCTGCAGCATCGGCCCCATTTGCGCCCGCTGCTGCGGGTTCATCTGCTGTAGTTGGGTCTCCACACTTTTGCGCATTTCCGCCATCAGGTCCACACCGTTGAACGTGGATTGGGTGCGCGTCTCCCACAGACCCGGCTCGGGCACGGTGAACGCCAGCGCGGCAGGCGCGAGAAGCAGCGCGCAGACGCCTGCTGCGGCAACGGTGCAGCACGACGAGACGCGCCGAAAACAAACCCTGTTCATCGTTCTCCTCCCTGAAAATTCAACCACCTTAGCGGCGGATTGTGACCGGCTTTTTGCTACGCCGCCTGCCTTCAGGTCAGCACCGAATCGCGCGCTCAAGCCGTTTTCCGCGCGGCCTTTTTCGCCGGCGCCCTGGCCGGGCGCGGCTCGAACTCGAAGCCGATCTTGCCGCCCGGCTGTTTCACCAGGAACGCCTTGAACTTGCGCCTGGTGCGCGCCGAGACGAAGCCGTCGAGCAGATCGGTGCGGCCTGTTTCCAGCAGCTTGCGCATCTGCTCGGGCTCGATGGGCCGCTGCAGGATGATCTTGCCGCTGCGGAAATCGCAGCTCGGCGCCGGGCCGACGCTTTTTTCGCAGACATAGGCATTGCCCGCCTCATACACCGCGGCGCCACACTTGGGACAGGCGCCCAGAGGCTGCTGCGCGCTGAAGTCGGGGGCTTCGCCGCCTTCGCCGCCGGGCGCGCTGTCGCCGAAATCGAATTCGAGCTTCCACTGCCCCGTGCCGCCTTCGCGCACCAGCTTGAGTTCGGCCGTGAAAGGCCGCCCCATCTTGCTGCGAAATCCGGTGAGCGGCCCGAGGTGCTTGTCGCGCAGCAGTTGCTCCACTTCGGCGATCTCGAACCTGCGCCCGCCCGGATGCTTGCCGATGGAAAAATCGCACTGCGTGCAGGCGAAGCGGTGGTAGTTCTCCTTGACCACGCCGCCGCAGTTCGGACAGGGCGTCGAGAGCGTGGCGTAGTCGCCGGGCACGGTGTCGCGGTCGAACTCCTTGGCGCGGCGCACGATGGTCTCGGTCATGCCGGCGATGTCGCGCATGAACTGCTCGCGCGTGATTCTCCCGCGCTCCATCTGCGCCAGCTTGTATTCCCAGTCGCCGGTGAGTTCGGGCTTGGTGAGCTCTTCGACCTGCAGCCCGCGCAGCAGGGTCATGAGCTGGAAGGCCTTGGCCGTGGGAATCAGCTCGCGGCCCTCGCGCACCATATAGGCTTCGCCGAGCAGCCCTTCGATGATGGCCGCGCGCGTGGCCGGCGTGCCCAGGCCCTTGCCCGACAGGGCCTCGGCCAGTTCCTCGTCCTCCACCAGCTTGCCCGCGTTTTCCATCGCCCCCAGCAGCGTGGCTTCGGTGTAGCGTGCGGGCGGGCGGGTCTTGAGCGCCTTGACCTCCACGCTCTCGGCCTGCACCGCATCGCCTTCGGCCACCGGCGGCAGATTGGCGTCGGCGCCCTGCTCCTCCTTGCCGTAGATTTCCAGCCAGCCGGGCTTGACCAGAATCTTGCCCTCGGTCTTGAACTGATGCGCGCCCACGGTGCTGATGCGCGTGGTCACCAGATATTCCGCCGCCGGGAAGAACACCGCCAGAAAGCGCCGCGCCACCAGGTCGTAAATCCTGGCCTCGGCCTCCGACAGCGCGCCGGGCGTCTGCGTCGTGGGGATGATGGCGAAGTGGTCCGACACCTTGGTGTTGTCGAACACCCGTTTGTTCGGACGGATGTAGTCGGCCTCGAGCGCACGGCGGGCGTGCGGCGCGATAGCCCCTCCCGCCTCGCCCAGCGCCTGCGCCGTCTGCCGCGCCACCGCGAGATAGTCTTCGGGCAGATGGCGCGAATCGGTTCGCGGATACGTCAGCACCTTGTGCCTTTCGTACAGCGCCTGCGCCAGCGCCAGCGTGGTCTTGGCGGAAAAGCCGAAGCGTCCGTTGGCTTCGCGCTGCAAGGAGGTGAGGTCGAACAGCGCCGGCGAGAGCTGGGTGGACGGCTTGGATTCGTCGCGCACCACCGCAGGCTGCCCCTTGCACGCGGCCACGATGGCCTCGGCGCGCGACTTGTCCCAAAGCCGGTCGGCGCGCGCTTCGGCATCTTCCCCGCGCTTGAATTGCGGATCGAACCACTTGCCCGCATACCCACCCGCCGGTGCGGCGAACTGGGCGTGCACCTCGAAGTAATCGCGCGCCACGTGCTTGCGGATCTGCTCCTCGCGCGCCACGACGATGGACAGCGTGGGCGTCTGCACCCGGCCCACCGGGGTGAGGAAAAAGCCGCCGTCGCGCGAGTTGAACGCCGTCATCGCCCGCGTGCCGTTGATGCCCACCAGCCAGTCGGCCTCGCTGCGGCTGCGCGCCGCGTCGGCCAGCGGGCGCATGTCGGCATCGCCGCGCAGACGCTCGAAGCCGTCGCGGATGGCCTGCGGCGTCATCGACTGCAGCCACAGCCGCTGCACCGGTTTGTCCAGCGCCTTCTTGCCCTCGGCGTATTGCAGGATGAGGCGGAAGATCAACTCGCCCTCGCGCCCCGCATCGCAGGCGTTGACGATGGTGCCCACGTCCTTGCGCTTGATCTGCCTGACCACCGCCGCCAGCCGACCCTTGGTCTTCTCGATGGGATTGAGATCGAAATGCGGCGGAATCACCGGCAGATGCGCGAAGCTCCATTTGCCGCGCTTGACCTCGAAATCATCGGGCGCCTTGATCTCCACCAGATGGCCGACCGCCGAGGTCACCACATACTGTTCGTTCTCGAAATACTCGTCGTGCTTGTCGAACTTGCCCGACTGCGGCGTGAGCGCGCGCACGATGTCTTGCGCCACGCTGGGCTTTTCGGCGATGACCAGGGTCTTGTTCATGGAGTGCAATCAAAGAAATTTGGCGATGCCCGCGATGTCTTCGGCGAACAGCTCGCCCGAATCGGCCATTTTCACCCGGCCGTCGCGGCCGATGACGAGGGTGACCGGCAGACCCGCGGGCTTGGGCAGCACCTTGGCCAGCGCGGGCGACAGCCACGCCACCGGAAAGGTGTAGTTTCTGGACTTGAGAAAAGGGGCAATGTCGGACGGCCGCTTGTCGATGGACAAGGCCAGCACCTCCAGCCCACGGCTGTGCTCCTTCTTGTAAAGCGCGTCGACATGCGGCATCTGCCGCGCGCAGAACGGGCACCACGTCGCCCAGTATTCGAGCACGATCACCTTGCCCGCCCAATCCTGGGTGTGCAGCGTCTTGCCATCCAGCAACTCCACCGTGGGCGGCAGCGCAAACACACTGCCCACCTTCGGCAGCGGCACGGCCTTCCTGTCTTTTTTCTCCAGCGCGCTGACCTGCTCGGCCACGCTCTGCGCCCAGGCGGGCGCGGCCACGGCGCCCAGCATGGCGCCCAGCCATTTCAACCCAGTACGACGAATTCGATCCATGATGACGGCTCCCTAGAATGCCTTGGTAACAGGAACGTTTTCGGGCAGCTTGTCTCCTCCGCCTCTCGCGTTCCTTTTTCTACTTTACCGAGTTTCCGTTTTCCCGCCACTGCGCCCGATGTCCAAACGCCGCCCCGCCCCTGCCGCCGCACCCGGCAACGGCCCGTATACCCAGGTGCGGAACTCGCCCATCCACGGCAAAGGCGTGTTCGCCCGCCGCCCCATCCGCGCCGGCCAGCGGCTGCTCGAATACCAGGGCGAACGCATCGACTGGCCCGAAGCCCTGCGCCGCCACCCGCACGACCCGGCCCAGCCCCACCACACCTTCTACTTCTCGCTGGGCGACGACACCGTGATCGACGGCGGCGTGCAGGGCAACAGCGCGCGCTGGATCAACCACTCCTGCGCGCCCAATTGCGAAGCGCAGCAGGTCGGCAGCCGGGTATTCATCGACGCCCTGCGCGACATCGCCCCCGGCGAAGAGCTGTTCTTCGACTACGCCCTCGAACTCGACGCCCGCTACACCGCCAAACTCAAGCGCGACTACGCCTGTCGCTGCGGCGCCCCCAACTGCCGCGGCACCCTGCTCGCGCCCAAGGGTCGCAAAGGCAAATGAGCGCACGCCTCTCCCCCTCCCAACCTCCCCCACGAGTGGGGGAGGTGAGAACTGCGCTTCGCGCCTTCTTCGGATGCCCTCCCGGCCTTCCCAACCAGTCCGCAAAAGCGCAGATCAACCCCCTCTCCCCCCGGGAGAGGGTTGGGGTGAGGGCTCGCACACCAAGGCGGCAAAGGCGCCTTTTTCATGTTCCAGATAGCGTGAAACACAGCACTAGGAGCCTGTCGGACTTGTGGCGCGGAAGGCGAAAATGGGCGGTGTGGATGCCATGTGGCGGCGGGTTTGCCGCCCCATAGCCGAAGCTATGGGGCAAAAAGCCGCTGCCGCAGGGCGCCGCACCGTCCATTTGCAGCACGCGATCCTCAAGTCCGACAGGCTCCTAGCCATGACCCATCCGCTCGCCTACCGCGCCCGCCGTCTGCGGCGCGACATGACCGACGCGGAGCGCCTGCTTTGGAGCCGCGTGCGCAATGGACAAATGGGCAGCAAATTCCGCCGCCAGGTGCCCATCGGCCCCTACATCGCCGACTTCCTCTGTTCCTCAGCGCGTCTGGTCGTGGAACTCGACGGAGGACAGCACAACGCTTGCCCGCAGGATGCGCTGCGCGATGCGTTTTTCCGGCAAAACGGCTACGAGGTTTTGCGCTTCTGGAACAACGATGTATTGGCCAATATCGACGGCGTGTTGCTGACCCTTCAATCGGCGCTTGAAGAACGCAAAGGCCAATCTCCCCCTCCCAACCTCCCCCAGCAAGTGGGGGAGGAGTGTTTGCTCCCTCCCCACTTGCTGGGGAGGGCTGGGGTGGGGAAAACGACCGCCGCCGACCCCCTCGCCCCGCTGCGCGCCCAGCTCGCGCTCAGTCACCCCGCCTGCACCGTGCGCTGGACGCCCAGCACCGGCTCGACCAATGCCGATCTGCTGGCCGAGGCCCGCGCCGGACGGCTCGACGGCCCGACGCTGCTCGTCACCGGCCACCAGACCGCAGGACGCGGACGGCAAGGCCGCCGCTGGGCCGACGAGGCCCAGGCCAGCGTGCTGTGCTCGCTGGCCTGGGCCGATCCGCGCAAGCGCGACCCCGGCCCGCTGAGCCTGGCCGTGGGCGTGTGGCTGGCGCAGGCGCTGCACGCGCTCGGCGCCGCGCAGGTGCGACTGAAGTGGCCCAACGACCTGCTCCTGCCCGATGCCGAAGGCGGCTGGCGCAAGCTCGGCGGCATCCTGGTGGAAATGGCCGACACGCCGCAGGCGCGCTGGGCCGTCATCGGCTTCGGCCTCAATCTGCGCGCCCCGCCAGATCAACCCCAGGCGGCGGGACTCGACGCCGCCGGGCTCGACCTGCCGCGCGAGGCCGTGCTCGCCGCCCTTGCGCCCGCGCTGCTGGGCGGCCTGCAACGCGGCCCGCACGGCGTGGCCGAGGCCCTGGCCCAGTGGGACGCGCTGCACGCCTGGAACGGCCAGGCCGTGTCGGTGCTCGATCACGGGCAAACGCTTTTTTCCGGCACCGCGCTGGGCATCGGCCCCGATGGCGCGCTGCGCGTGGACACGCCCGGCGGCGAGCGCCGCGTGCTCAGCGCCGACGTATCGCTGCGCCTGCGCGCGCAAGCAGCAGGCGCCGCAGAAACGGCAAAATGTCAGCGCTGAACGCCTCCAGTCCTGCCCGCCATGCGCACCCTGCTCCTCGCCCTGCTGCTCGTCAACCTCGTGTTCTTCGCCTGGTCGCAGGGCTGGATGGCGGGCGCAGGTCTCGGGCCGGTGACGCAGCGCGAACCGCAGCGTCTGGCCCTGCAAATCCATCCCGAGCAGGTGAAGATCACTGCGCTGGCAGGCGCCTCGGCCGCGCCTGCGGCCAGCGCCCCGCTGCCGGCGCCCTCCACCCCGGCCAGCGAGTCGGTCCCGCCCGCACCGGCGTCCGCACCGTCCGCACCGTCCGCACCGTCCGCACCGTCCGCACCGTCCGCACCGTCCGCACCCGCCCCCACGCCCTCCGCACCTGCGCCGCAGCAGGCCGCAGCCGATGCCGCACCCGCCGTCTGCCGCGAGATCGGCCCCTACGGCGCGCTGGAAGCCGCCGCGCTCGCCCAGGCGCAGGCCGCTCTGGCGCAGGCTGGGCTCCAGCCGCAAGTCGTCCAAATCCCCGTACCCGCGCAGTGGATGGTGCTGCTCGGCCCCTTCCCGAGCCGGGCCGAAATGCGCGCCGCGCTCGATCAGATCACCCAGCAGGGCAGAGTCAAGGTGTTCGCACCCGTCACCGACCGCCCGCGCTACGAGCCCGGCATTTCGCTGGGCGTGTTCGCCAACGAGACCGCAGCGCAGAAGCAATTGCAGATCGTGAGCAGGCAAGGCGTGCAGGGCGCCAGGGTGGTGCAGCGCAACGCCGGGCTGAACCGCACCGTGCTGCGCCTGCCCGCGCTCACCCCCGAGCAACTCGACGCACTGGAAAAAGTGTCAGGGCGATTGGGCGGCCAGACCGTCAAGACCTGCGCGACCGAGGCGGCTGCGCCGTAAACTTGCTTTCTCTGTCAGGGAGTCACCATGTCCGCCGTCCTGTCCCGACCGCATTTCACCTTCGAAGACTATCTCGCCTGGGAAGAAACCCAGACCGAACGCCACGAATACATCGGCGGCCAAGTCTTCGCCAGGACAGGAAGCAGCACCACGCACAACATCATTTCCGGCAACGCCGCCATCGCCCTGCGCACCCAGACACGCGGCACGCCCTGCCGGGTCTATATGGCCGACGTGAGGCTGCACGTGCAGGCCGCAGACGCCAGCTTCTACCCTGACGTGTTCGTCACCTGCTCGGCGGCAGACGCCGAGCGCCGCAGCGTGCAGCAAGACGCGCTGCTCATCGTCGAAGTGCTTTCACCCTCCACCGAGGGCCATGACCGGGGCGACAAGTTCGCCGCCTACCGCCTGTTGCCCAGCTTGCAGGCCGTGGTCTTCGTCGCGCAGGGCCAGCCTCACGTCGAGGCCTTCACCCGCAACGCAGACGGCTCTTGGACGCTGTTTGAGGCCAGCGGACTCGACGCCCAACTCACCTGCGCCACCGCCGAGCGCAGCTTCGTCTTCCCGCTGGCCGAGCTTTACGCCGAGGTCGATTTTTCCGCCGCGTCCGCTGAAGCGTCTACGGAGTCGGCTGCCAAGACGGCCGCGGCCAGTTCCGGCACATCGGCGTAAATCTCGGCCAGCGGCAGTTCGGCGTCCAGGCAGTCCAGCCGTAGCGCGCCCGCGGTACAGCGGGTCAGGTCCCACTCCTCCCCCGCTTCGCCATGCGCTCGGTGGTAGCGATCGACCGCTGCGCGGGTGCCGTCCACGATCAGATACTTCTGCACGCTCAGCGTTCCAACACCCCCTCCCCACCCCAACCCTCCCCAGCAAGTGGGGAGGGAGTAAATGCTCCTCCCCCACTTGCCGGGGGAGGTTGGGAGGGGGAGTCATTGCGCCCGCCATACTCTCACCCCTTGGCCAACCACGCCTGCGCCAGCCGCACCCAGAAGCTGCCGCCCAGGGGGATGAGGTCATCGTTGAAGTCGTAATTTGGGTTGTGCAGGGTGCACGGCCCTTCACCGTGACCGGGGGCGCGGTGGTCGCCGTCGCCATTGCCGATGATGAGATAGGCGCCGGGCTTCTCCTGCAACATGAAGGAAAAATCCTCCGCCCCCATCGACGGCACAAACTCATGCACCGCGTCCGCGCCCACCAGGTCCACCATCACCCGCCTGGCAAACTCGGCTTCGGCGGCATGATTGATGGTGGGCGGATAGTTGCGCTTGAACGCAAACTCGCAGCGCACGCCGAACGCCGCCGCGGTGTGCTCGGCCACTTCGCGCATGCGGGCCTCGATCAAGTCGAGCGTCTCGGGGGTGAAGGTGCGCGCCGTGCCCTGGATTTCCGCGAATTCGGGAATCACATTGGTCGCCTCGCCGGTATGGATCATCGTCACCGAGATCACCGCCGGGTCGAGCGGCGCGCGGTTGCGGGTGACGATGGTCTGAAACGCCTGCACCATCTGGCAGGCCGCGGGCACCGGGTCGAGGCCCAGATGCGGCATGGCCGCATGCGCCCCCTTGCCGGTGAGCCGGATGTGAAACTCATTGCTCGACGCCATCACCGGCCCGGCCTTGACCGCAAAATGGCCCGCGGGCAGGCCCGGCCAGTTGTGCATGCCAAACACCGCCTGCACCGCAAAGCGCTCGAACAGCCCGTCCTTGATCATCTCGCGCGCGCCGCCGCCGCCCTCTTCGGCGGGCTGGAAGATGCACACCACCGTACCGTCGAAATCGCGGCTGCGCGCCAGGTATTGCGCCGCCGCCAGCAGCATGGCGGTGTGGCCGTCGTGGCCGCAGGCGTGCATCTTGCCGGGGTGCTGGCTGGCGTGGGCGAAGGTGTTGAACTCGGTCACCGGCAGGGCGTCGAAGTCGGCGCGCAGGCCGATCATCCGCCCGCTCTTACCCCCGTCGCGGCCGTGAATCACCCCCACCACCCCGGTCTTGCCCAGGCCGCGGTGCACCTCCACGCCCCAGGCCGACAGCCGCGCCGCCACCACCTCGGAAGTGCGCAGCTCCTCGAAGCACAGCTCGGGATGCGCGTGCAGATCACGCCGCAGCGCGGTGAGCGCAGCGGATTCGGTCACGATGGAGTCGATGAGTGGCATGACGGTGTCCTATCGTCGGTCAGAAAGCATCCCCACCCCAACCCTCCCCACGAGTGGAGAGGGGGCAAACACGCCTCGCCCGCTTGCAGGGGAGCTTGGGAGGGGCATCGTTTGCATAGCGCAGCGCCGTTTGCTCCTCCCCCGCTTGCCGGGGGAGGTTGGGAGGGGCATCCGAAGAAGGCGCGAAGCGCTGTTCTCACCTCCCCCACTCGTGGGGGAGGTTGGGAGGGGGAGTCCCTTGCATGACCTTGCCCATGAACCCTTCATCCTTCTCATTGCGCATCCTCAAACGCGGGCATCCCGGCCTCAAACCAGCACGACGAGTTCGCCGTAACGCGCCTGCTTCGCGTCGTGCGTCAACAAGTGCATCGGTTCGGTCACGGCCTGCGCCACCAGCAAACGGTCGAAGGGGTCTTGATGATGCCGCGGCAGAGCCTCCACAGCGGCGGCGTGCTCGGGCTCGACCGGCAAAAAGCGATACCCCGCTTCCCGAAAATAACCCAGCGCCTCCTGGCCCGACACCGGCATATCCCCACGGCCCATACCGTGCCTGATCGCAATTTCCCACACCGACACCGCGCTGACCCATACCGTGGTGCGCTCCGACAGAATCATCTCACGCGCCCGGGCGCTCAGGCGGGCGTCGTCGGTAATGGCCCAGAGCGCCACATGGGTGTCGAGCAACACATTCATGACGGTTCGGCGCCGAGAAACAGCGCCGCCACTTCGGCGTCATGGGCGTCGATGTTTTCCGGGACGACGAAGCGCCCTTTCGCCACTCCCAGGCGCTTGCCCGCCCCGGTCCTGTCCATCGGCAGCAGCCGCGCCACGGGCTGACCGTTGCGGGCAATGACAATTTCGCGCTCGCGGCCCTCACCGAGCGATTGAATCAGACGCGACAAATGCGTTTTGGCGTCCAGCATATTGATGGTGATTGTGCTCATTTCGCTTCCCTCAATAGACAAGCTCGCCTTTTCGGCAAAGGGGCGAGAGGCTCAGCCCCCATGAGGCACAGCTTAGTCTGATCTGGCCAGGCGAGCAAAAACCCGTGAAATTCGCCATCCGCACATACCGGGCCGGATACCGCCGAAAAAGAACGGGGTCGCCCCGCAGATCGCCCCTCTTTTCGGGGAGGCTCACGCAAACTTCCAACAAGTCGCACCCTCATGCAGAATACGAAAGCCCGCCCTCAACGCACAGGACATCGCCATGCCCCCCATACCCGCGCTCAAGCCCGCCGTCAGCGTTGAAGACTACCTTGAAGGCGAACAGCTCACCGACATCAAGCACGAATACCTCGACGGCCAGGTCGTCGCCATGGGCGGCGCCTCGCGCAGACACGGCCTGATCGCCGCCGCGTTGGCCTTCGCCATGGGCGCACAAGCCCGCGCCCGCCGTTGTCAGCTTTTCATTGCCGACATGAAGGTGCGCGTCGAGCATGAAGGCGAAACGTTCTTCTACTACCCCGACCTCGTCCTCACCTGCGATCCAGAGGATCGGCACAACCTCTACTGCAACCGCCCCTGCCTCATCATCGAAGTGCTCTCCAAGGCCACGGAGCGCATTGACCGCCGGGAAAAGCGCCTCGCTTACGGCCTGCTTCCCAGCCTGCAGGAATATGTGCTGGTCGATCAGGACGCCCTGTGCATCGACCGCTACCACCGCACGCCCCAAGGCTGGGCGCATGATCGCCTCGTCGAAGGCGTACTGCGCCTCGACTGCCTTGAACTGGACCTTCCCCTGTCCGAGATTTACGCCGACATCGAATAGCCGGGCGGCGAGCCGGAAAGCGCGGCTGCGCGCAAAAAATGTCAATCGCAAGCGCCAGGCTGACAAAACCTGCCGGGTTGCGGCACAAACCGTCACCGTTTCACACGGACTTGCCGCAAAAGCCGTGAAGCATTTCACACAATCGTCCCCGCTTCAAAGCATGCTGCGCTGGTCTATGGTTTGCAAAGTCAGAATCGAGATCGCCGACAAGTCCGCCGTTCTGCCCACTTTCAAACCCGAGCCATGCGCCCCAATACCCAACGCGGCTTCACCCTCATCGAGCTGATGATCGTCGTCGCCATCATCGGCATCCTGGCGGCCATCGCCATTCCGGCGTATCAGAACTACACCATGCGCGCGCAGGTGGCCGAAGGCCTCAGTCTCGCAGAAGGCGCAAAAACTGCACTGTGGGATTACTACGTCCAGCACGGCAAGTTCCCCACGTCGAACCAGTCCGCGGGCATGGCCCAACCGTCTTCAGTCTCCGGCAACTATGTCAAGAGCGTGAATATCGCCAATGGATTGGTCACCATCATCTACGGCAAGAACGCCAACACCAATTTGAACGACAAGATCCTCTACCTCTCCGGGCGCTCGTCGGGCGACTCCCTGCAGTGGCGGTGTTATGCGCCCGCATCAGGCGGAGTGCCAAGGCAATACCTGCCCACCTCCTGCACCTGAGCCAAGCCGCCAGGGCGCCCTCAGTCGAGAGTGGTTGACGCCGCTTCCGGGTACAGATTTGGAAACAGGGTCGCCAGAGCATCCAGCGGAAAACCGATGCGCACTTCCCCCTTGGGCGTATCGCTTTGCAGCAGGCCATCCTTGACAAGCCGGGACAGAATGGTTCGCCCCGACCGCTCACCGAGCCCGGTCATCCGGATGAACTCTGCGCGCGAGACAGGCCCGGCCAGCAGGACGTGCCGCAGTGGCAGGATCGCCTCGTCACGATAGGCCGATCCCTTGTCCGAGCGACCCCGCACCAGGGTAGCGACACGCTGCTTCAACGTGTCCAGATCCAGACACCGGGTCATGAAGGTGACCTGGTCGAGGCAGACGTCGAGAAAGAACTCGCACCATGCCTTGAGCATTCGCTCGCTGAGGTTTCCTCGGCCATCAAGATCGCCGTGGCGCGGCATGTCGGCTTCGGCGAGGCGCAGGTAATACTCCTCCCGGCGCCTCGCAAGCCCTCTGTTGACGGACCAAAGTCCGCCAGTGAGGCGATGCAATGCGGCATGCATTTGCAGTCGAGAAGCGCGACCATTGCCATCGAGAAAAGGGTGAACCCAGACCAGGCGGTGATGCGCGCAGGCTGTGGCGATCAGTAGTCGTTCCAAACTCCAGGGCCTTGCATACACCTGATCGGCGCGCGCGAGGAAACTCGGTACAGCGCGCCATGCCGGAGGGTGGTGACGGTGGACCGTCACATCGCTCTGCCGCAACGCGCCAGGCTCCACAGCGCGACCGTCCTCGGTCATTCTGTCGTCGACATCAAGGCGCTCATACAGGCTTGTGTGGGCCTGCACGAGGCAGGCACTGCTGAGCGCGAATGTGTCGTCCGTGGCACGCTTTTCGATCTGCTCTTCGGCGTCGATATGAGCAACGGCTATACGCTGGAGTCTTGCCACGTCCGGCCGTTCTGAAAAGTCCTTTCGCAACGCTCGGTCGATGTTGACTGGATGCGTGCTTTGCCCCTCGATGCGGTTCGAGTAGTAGGAGTTCATGGCGCGAACAAGACGTTGCAGCTCATGCCGCACGTCCGCGTTGACCGCACCCTGGAGCCGAAGCGATGCCTCGACAACCAAACCGGCTTTCAGCGCGAGGTCTTCGGATGCACTGGTTGGAAGGAGCGGTTCGAACTGGTGTGGCTGGTCGTAGACGGCCACAGGGTTTGGCTTGACTGACATGATCATCTCCGATTTTTTTGCCGATCTTTTATTCGCCGAATTTTACGATAAAACTTGTTTATTTACAATAACTTGTATTACTATGTCTGCCTGACTATGCCGCTATTATTGCCGATCTTATTGCCGATCTTGATCACGCCGAGCGTTGCAATGCACCTGCACCAGCCCCAAGGAAACTTGGGGCGGCCCTGCGTTTCCTTGAGAACGAAATCGCCGTTGAACCTGCGCTGCATCTGTTCAAGCAAGACGGCGCGCCTGACTTTGCCGACTGCCTGCATATCAGCCTGGCCGACCTCGCAGGCCTTGGTCCGCTGCTGACGTTTGATCCGCGTGCCGCGCGCCTGGAAGGTGGCTTGCTGCTGATTGAGCCGATTGCTGGCGGTTGATCTGCGCTCTTTCTCGCTGGGTACTGACAAAATTTGTCGCCCGGACGGTTGATTTCACAAAATTTGGCAGCTCAGGCAAAGATTGTCGGCGGTCGAGCGGGTTTTTCGGCTTGGTTTCGTGAAGCAGTTCACGAAAACGACGGGCAAACACGACACAAATTGGCTGGCACGGCATGTGCTCTGTAAAACCTGCCCATCGGGGGGTGATGTCAGTCCACCGCAGCTCGGAGCACGGCATCTCCAGACTTTGTTGCCTTTGTTCCGCTCTTTGCTCCGCTTCGGGCTGCGGTTTTTTTACCCAACCGGTTTTGATTTTTTACTTTCCACTCTCAGGAGTTTTTCAAATGAAAAAGCAACTGCAGCAAGGCTTCACGCTGATCGAGTTGATGATCGTCGTGGCCATTATTGGTATTTTGGCGGCGATCGCGATTCCGGCGTATCAGGATTATACGATTCGGGCGCAGGTTTCGGAGGGGTTGAGTCTGGCGGATGGGGCGAAGACGGCGATGGCGGAGTTTTATACCAATCATGGTAACTGGCCGTCCAATAACGCATCAGCAGGATTGTCGTCAGCTTCCTCGATTACTGGAAATTACGTTAGCGGCGTTGATATCTCTACAACACCAGGTCAAATTACGGTTACTTACAGCAGTGAATCACCACAAAAGGCCAATAGCGCTATTAATGGCGACACTCTTGTGCTGTCTGCAACCACCACTGGCGGCAGCGTTAAATTTACTTGCAAGGCCGGAACAAAAAATCCCTTGCCTTCAAAATATTTGCCTTCGTCTTGTACCTAAAGAACGAATGGGGTCAGGTCTAGCTTCGTAGCATCCCTCCCCCTTCCCCACCCCGAAACCCGCCGCGAGGCGGGTTTTTTCATTGGCCGCCTTGACGCATTGACACCAGCAGCCTATGCATGGCCTATGCTGCGCCTGCATCAGGAGACTTGATCGTGAACCCCGCTGAGGAAGAAATGGGGTCAGGTCTAGCTTCGTAGCATCCCTTACCCCTTCTTCACCCCGATTGTGTGTGGAGGGAACTCTCCATGATGCCCACGCCCCCAGTGCAGTCCACCTTGGCTTATCATGAAGGCGAATGTTGTTCTTCAAGGGAGCAAGACCATGCCTGAGAGCATCGACAATCTCATCCTGGAACATCTCAAGCGCTTTCAGGCAGGGCAGGATCGCATCGAGCGCGACCTGAAAGAGATCAAGTCGCGGCTGTCCACTCTGGAGGCCGGCCAGGGGTCAGTGCTGCAGCACATCGGGCACCTTGCCAGTTCGATTGCGTCGCAGCAAGTCTCCATCGACCACTTGAGCGAGCGCATCGACCGCGTGGAGCATCGGCTTGAATTGGCATGACCGGAGAGAAAAAGGGGGCGGGGTCAGGTCTAGCTTCGTAGCACCCCCCCTTCTTTACCCCGAAACCCGCCGCGAGGCGGGTTTTTTCATGGACTCTCGCTGCGCACTGGCAGGTGAAACGCCTTCGCGCTCTCGAACCGCTTGCGAATGTCCCATCATGGGACTATTCTCGGGCCCATGCGCGTGATTGCCGTATCCACCCTTCGGGCCTTCTGGGAGCGACATCCCGACGCCGAGCAGCCGCTGAAGGCTTGGTACGAGGAAGCTACGCATGCGACCTGGACGCAGCCCGCCGACATCAAGGCGCGGCACCGCAGCGCCAGTGTGCTGAAGAACCGTCGCGTGGTTTTCAACATCAAAGGCAATGACTACCGGCTGATCGTGGCCATTGCCTACAAGCTACAGATCGTCTACGTGAAGTTTGTCGGCACCCACAAGGAGTACGACGCGGTGGACGCAGAAACCATCGATTCGGCCTGAACGGCCACGGAGCAAAACATGGACATCCGCCCCATCCACACCGAAGCAGACCACAAGGCCACGCTCAAGGAGATTTCGGCCTTGATGGATTCCGACCCTGATCTGGGTACGCCGGAGGGTGATCGTCTGGACATTCTGACCACGCTGGTGCAAGCCTTTGAAGCCAAGCACGCGCCCATCACTGCGCCCGATCCGGTGGAAGCCATCAAATTCCGGATGGAGCAGGGCGGTCTGTCCGTGAAAGATCTCGAGCCGATCATTGGCAAAAGCAACCGCGTCTACGAAATCCTGAACCGCAAGCGCCCGCTGACACTGGCCATGATTCGCAGGCTGCACCAGAGACTGGGCATTCCGGCTGATGTGCTGATTGGTGGGCGGGGTCAGGTCTAGCTTCGTAGCATCCCCAGTGAAGAAGAAATGTGTCAACGCAGGCCGGATGGGTGCAGCACCTCGAAGCGCTCGGCAAGCACGCGCAGTCGCTTGTCCAGAGTCCACAGCGCAGCGCCCGGCGTGATCAATGTGGAGGCCAGCAGGAGCATGTCCACCATGCCGCAACCCAGGCCAAACAAGTGCTCGCGTTCCACAAAGGCCAACGCCTCGCGCATGCTGGCCTGCTGGGGTTGCTGCAGCCGACTGAGATCGGCCAGGGTTTGCACCCGGTTGGGAGGCGTTCCACAGGCGATCTCGCCGACAACCAGGGGGTGCGCCAACACTAGGTCGAGTTCGAGCAGTTCAACCAGCGCCTCGTTGCAATGCCGGAAGTGATCCACCCACACCGAGGTATCGACGAGCACTCCCATCATTGCGGGGCATCGTCGCGGCTGCGGGGAATCTCCTGCATGTCCGGTGCGGCTGCGCCAAGGGCTGCGAGCCGCTTGGCCGCCTGAACACGTATAAATGTCTTGATGGCTTCACGGAACAGGTCGGCCTTTTCCATGCCGGGCTCGGCCACTTCCAGTGCACGTTGGTAGAGCGCGTCATCAATGGTGACGGTGGTTCTCATGGGGTCCTCCTGCATCAAAATTGATGCAATTTTGCACTTATTTGATCACAACGCCAAAGATTGGTTTGTGATGAAGGAACGAAGGAACGGGGTCAGGTCTAGCTTCGTAGCACCCCCCCCTTCCCCCTTCTCCATCATTCTTCACCCCGAAACCCGCCGCGAATCGGTATTTTTGTGCTGGCTGATTGACTGCTTCGTCTTCCGTTGGCATGATTGCCAACATGAAGGCCGATCTGGTGATGCGCTATCGCAACGTGTTGGACCTTGGCGGCCTGATCGAGATGGTGATCTGGCGCTTGCCTCACGCGCTGCCGCCAAGTGCCCACGCGTTCAAATACCGTCTTGTCTATGTGGTCGATGGTCGGCGCGTGGTCGGTTTCGACAATGAACGGGGCAAAGGTGATCACATGCACCTTGGCGCCAAGGAGTTTCCTTACCGGTTTGTCGATGTGGATCGCCTGATCGATGATTTTCAAAGCGAGGTGGAAAAATGGAACAACGCACGCTGACCATCACCGTTGGCCCGCAGGGCTGGGCGGGCTTGCGCGACGCCGCGCGCGCGGGATTCGCTGCGGATCACTATCTTGGCGAAATTCTCAATTTCGAATCGCCCGCGCTGTTCTTCAGCCGCATGAGCGGCAAGCGCTGGGATATCGTGCGCACATTGCAGGGAGCAGGCGAGATCTCCGTGCGCGAACTTGCGCGCCGCCTCGGGCGCGACGTCAAGCGGGTACATGAAGATGTCACCGCACTGGCGGAGTTAGGACTGCTGGAGCGCACCGAGCGCGGCGGCGTCGTCAGTCCTTATGCGGATATTCATGTGGATATGCATATTCGGCAGGCGGCGTGAGGAGCGGGCTTCGGGGTCAGGTCTAGCTTCGTAGCATTCGAGCCACTACACTCGCCCCATGTCCCGCCCTCTGCGTCTCGAATTCCCGCATGCGCTCTATCACGTCACGGCCCGCGGCGACCGGCAGGAGGCGATTTTTGAGGATGATTCGGATCGCCGCTTGTTTCTGGACATTCTGGGCGACGTGGTGGCCGACTTTAATTGGCAGGTGCACGCATACTGCCTGATGACCAATCATTATCACCTGCTGGTGGAAACGCCGGATGGCAATTTGTCCAAGGGCATGCGCCAGCTCAATGGCGCGTATACCCAGCGCAGCAATCGCAAGCATGGCCGGGTGGGGCATGTGTTTCAGGGACGCTACAAGGCGATTCTGGTGGATCGGGAAAGTTATCTGCTGGAAGTGGCGCGTTATGTGGTGCTCAACCCGGTGCGGGCGGGCATGGTGCGGCAGGCGCAGGACTGGCCGTGGAGCAGTCATGGCGCGATGACGGGGCAGGTGCAGCCGCCGCGCTGGCTGACGACGGATGCGCTGCTGTCGGCTTTCGGCGCGCAGCGCAGTGCGGCGATGCAGTCCTATGCGCAGTTCGTCGCCGAAGGTGTGAAGGCGCCTCCGCTGTGGAGCCGCCTGCAGGGTCAGGTGTATCTGGGCGATGCGGCTTTTGTTGCGCGCATGCTGGCCCAGGCCGGACAGTCGCCCGCGCTGCAGGTGCCGCGCGCACAGCGCCGTGCGCCGCCCATGCCGCTGGCGGAAATCGCCGCCCGTCACCCTGACCGTGACGACGCCATCGCCGCCGCGCATGCGACGGGTCAATACAGCTACACGCAGATCGCCGAGTATTTCGGCGTGCATTTCACCACGGTGGGTCGTGTGGTGCGCCGTCAAAAAGAAAAGCAAAAGGCGGGTCGCATGCTATGAAGCTAGACCTGACCCCCAGGATTTTTCTTTTGGTCATTCTCGCGCTGGGTCTGCTGGTCTACTGGCCGGGTCTGTCGGGCGGCTATGTGTTCGACGATTTCGGCAATCTGGTGGACAACGCGGCGTTTGCGCAGAGTGCGCTGCAGACCCACTTCTGGCACGCCATCTGGAGCGCGCATGCGGGGCCGCTGGATCGGCCGCTGTCGATGTTCACCTTTGCGGCGCAGATGGTGTTCACAGGCATGAACCCCTGGCCGCTGAAACTGGGCAATGTGTTGCTGCATCTGTTCAACGGCGCTCTGGTGTGGCTGCTGTCTGTGCGGGTGCTGGGCTGGCTGGAGAGTCGGGCGCCGCGCCCCTGGCTGGTGGGCTCGTCCACGCTGGCGCTGCTGGCCACTGCCGCCTGGGTGCTGGCGCCGATTCAGCTCACTGCCGTGCTGTATGTGATTCAGCGCGAGGAGGCGCTGGCTTCGACCTTTGTGCTGCTGGGGCTGCTGGGGTATTGGCACGGGCGCATGCGGCTGATCGCGGGCCGGCGTGGGGCGCTGGCTTGGATCTGGGGCAGTCTGGCCATCGGCACGGCCTTGGCCGCGCTGGCGAAGGAAACCGGGGTGATGTTGCCGGCCTATGCCTTCGTGCTGGAGTGGGTGGTGCTGCGCGGGGCGCTTGCGGGGCAAAGCCTCCCCACCCCGGCCCCCCCCACAAGTGGGGAGGGAGAGCACACGCCTCTGCCCGGTCTCAACCCGCTGATCCCGGTGTTCGTGGTGCTGCTGCTGATTCCGGGCGTGCTCGGTCTGGCGTGGCTGCTGCCCGGCGCGCTCAATGGCTCGGCCTATGCCGCGCGCCCGTTCACCTTGAGCGAGCGGCTGCTCACCGAAGGGCGGGTGCTGGTGGACTATCTGCGCTGGATCGTGCTGCCCACGCCCGATGCGCTGTCGCTCTATCACGACGACCTCGCGCTTTCCACCGGCTGGCTGTCGCCATGGACGACGGCGGCGAGCTGGGCGTTTCTGGCAGCGCTGCTCGGCGCGGCGCTGGCGCTGATCCGCAGGCTGCCGTTGTTTGCTTTCGGCGTGCTGTGGTGGTTTGCCGGGCAGTCGCTGCTCTCCACCTTCGTGCCGCTGGAACTGGTGTACGAGCACCGCAACTATCTGCCGGACTGGGGGGTGTTTCTGGCGCTGTTCGCCCTGCTGTTCACCTGGAGCCCGCAATCCGCGCAGCGCCGTTCTCACCTCCCCCACTTGCTGGGGGAGGCCGGGAGGGGGAGCACGCCCGACGCCGAGCGCCGCCGCACGCTGCGCCTGCTCGCCGTGGGCGGCATCTCGGCGTTAATCGCGCTTTACGGCGTGTTTACCGCGATACGCGCGCAGACCTGGGGCAATCCGTACCGGCTGGCGTATTTCGAGGCGACGACGCATCCGAAATCGCCCCGCGCCAGCTACGACCTGGGCCGCATGATGCTCATCACCGCGCAGGGCGTGGGCAGCCCGCAGTTCGAGATGGGCATGCGGCAGATGGAGCAGGGCGCCCTGCTGCCCGGCGCCGATCTGCAGCCGCTGCAGGCGCTGGTGTTCATGTCGGCGAAGAACGATCTGCCGATTCAGCCGCGCTGGTGGGCCGAAATGCACCGCACCATCGCCACCTCGCCGATGAGCGCGGAAGACGTCGGCGCGCTCTACAGCCTGATCCAGTGCAGCATCAACGGCGTGTGCCACTACACCCCGGGGGATGTGCAGCAACTCGGGCGTTTGATCGCCTTCGCGGTGCAGCGCAACCCCAGCCGCGCCGATCTGGTCACCCTGCAAGCCAACTGGGCCGCCAACCTCGCGCACGACAACCCGCTGGCCTACCATCTCATGCTGCGCGCCGTGGCGCTCGACCCCGGCAAGTACGACTACTGGAAGAACCTCTTGGTCATGCAGATGGCCGCGGGGCTTTACTCCGATGCGAACCATGTGCTGGAACGCATGCGCGAACTCGATCGCTTCGGCATTCATGATGCGGAAATCGGCAAGCTGGGCAAAGAACTGGCGCAAAAACGATGAAAAAAGCCTTGAATGGGGTCAGGTCTAGCTTTGTAGCACCTCATGCTACAAAGCTAGACCTGACCCCCATCTGGCCCCTCTTGGCGCTGCTCGCCCTGCTGATCGTCACTTGGATCTCCTACTGGCCCGGCCGCACCGGCCCGTTTCTGTTCGACGACTTCTCCAACCTCGCTCCGCTGGGCGACTACGGACGCATCGATACCTGGTGGAAAGTGGTCGCGTTTCTGACCTCGGGTTTTGCCGGGCCGACGGGCAGGCCGCTGTCGCTCGCCACTTTTTTGCTCGATGCCCGCAACTGGCCTGCCGCGCCCGAGGCGTTCAAGCTCACCAATGTGGCCATCCACCTGCTCAACGGCGCGCTGCTCGCCGGGCTGTGCGCGGCGCTGGCGCGGGCGCTGGGTCTGGCGCGGCAGCCTGCGGCCTGGGCAGGCGTGCTGGCGGCGGGGCTGTGGCTGCTCGATCCGTTCTGGGTGAGCACCACGCTGTATGTGGTGCAGCGCATGGCCATGCTCGCGGCCACCTTCGTGTTCGCCGGGCTGTGGGGCTATGCACATGGCCGAACCCTGCTGGCACAGGGGCGCAAACGTGCGGGCTATGCGTGGATGAGCGTCTCGCTGGCGCTGGGAACGCTGCTGGCCACCTTGTCGAAGGAAAACGGTGCCTTGCTGCCGCTGCTGGCCTGGGTGCTGGAGGCGCTGGTGTTCGACCGCAACCGCAGTGCGCTGGAGCAGGGCGGGCGCACTTTCCTAGCCTGGCGCTGGGTGTTCATCCGCCTGCCCGCACTGGCGGTGCTGGGCTATCTCGCCACGTTTCTGCCGGGATTGTGGACCGGCGCGACCGCCGGACGCGACTTCACACCGCTGCAACGTCTGCTCACCGAGAGCCGCATCGTCTGGACGTATCTGGGCGACATCTGGCTGGCGCGCGCGCACGACGGCGGCCTGTTCCACGACGACATCGTGCTGTCCACCGGGCTGCTGCATCCGCTGTCCACGCTGTTGGCCGTGCTCGGCATTCTCGCGCTGCTTGCCTTTGCCGTGCTGTCGCGCTGGGCGCGCAGCCCCGTGGTCGCCGCGGCAGGCGTGGCCGTGGGCTTCTATCTGGCCGGACAGGTGATGGAAAGCACCTGGCTGCAACTCGAACTGGCGTTCGAACATCGCAACTACCTGCCGGCGGGGTTGATGTTTTTGCCGCTGACGATCGGATTGGTTGGATTGGCGGGGGTCAGGTCTAGCTTTGTAGCATCACATGCTACAAAGCTAGACCTGACCCCAAAAAGACGCTGGCCGATCTGGTTCGCCATCGCCCTGCTGGCGCTGTTCGCCCTTCAAACCGCGCGCCGCGCCGACGTCTGGGGCAAGCCCTTCCAGCAGGCGCTGGTGTGGGCGCGCGAGCACCCGAACTCCCCGCGCGCCCAAAGCTATCTGGCGAATTTCTGGAGTCAGGTCGGCAACACGCCCGAAGCCGCGCGGCTGCTCGACGCCGCCTTGCGCGAGCACCCGCGCAGCCTCATTCTGCTCATCAACCGCGCCGGGGTGGCGTGCGCCCAGGGGCAGCCGCCGCAGGGCTTGCGTGCCAGCCTGCTGCAGGCGGCGCGCACCGCCAATCTGGCCGACAACGTCACCCAATATCAGTTCGGCAAGCTGCTCGACGGACTGGGCACATGCGCAGCATTCGGGCCGGACTTTGGTCAAGACCTCATCACCGCGGCGCTGGCCAATCCGCATGCGAAGCAGACCACAGTGCAGCGCGACCTGCTGCACCGCCAAGCCTTGGCCGCGCTCGCTGCAGGCCATGTTCAGGACGCCTATGCGCTCGATCTGCGAGCGCTGCGCCTGCCCGATCTGCCGGTGGGCGCGCGCCTGCGCTTCGCGGTGGAACTCGCCAGCGCCGGACATCAGCGGCAAGCGCTCGACCTGCTCGATGCCGTGCCGTCGCCGCTGGCGCACATCCACGGCTGGAACATGGCCGCGCTGCACCAGCGCTGGCTGCGGCATGTCGGCTTCTATCAGGAGAGCGAGGCCCATCTGCGCAAGGTGCTGACGCAGGAAATCGCCGCCAAGGCTGGGGCACAATACCCGCCATCCCCGCCATCCGCCAAGCCATGACCGCCGCACGGAAATTCGCCACCTACGAGGACTTGCTCGCCCTGCCAGAAAACGAGGTGGGAGAGATCATTCATGGCACGCTGTACGCGCAGCCGCGCCCTCGTCCCAAACATGTACGTGCTGCCTCCAAAATTGGCGGCCGCTTGGACGGCCCGTTCGACGCAGGCGAGAGCGGCCCGGGCGGCTGGTGGATTTTCGACGAACCCGAACTCCACCTAGGGCCCGACGTCCTCGTACCCGATCTCGCCGGCTGGCGCCGCGAACGCCTGCCCCGCCTGCCCGATGCCGCCTGGTTCGAACTCGCCCCCGACTGGGTCTGCGAAGTGCTCTCCCCCTCCACCGTGCGCACCGACCGGGTGTTGAAGCTGCCGCGCTACGCTGCCGCGGGCGTGATGCATTGCTGGCTGGTCGATCCCGACGCCCGCACCCTCGAAGCCTATGAAAACGAGAACGGCCGCTGGCTGCTGCTCGGCGTCTGGGCAGGTGAAGACACCCCGCGCGTGCCGCCGTTCGACGCCATCGAACTGCCGCTGACCAGTCTTTGGACGGATTGAATGAAAGAAGACATCCTTGGGGTCAGGTCTAGCTTTGTAGCATCGGATGCTACAAAGCTAGACCTGACCCCCAACGCTCTCTCCATCATCCTCCCCGCCCGCAACGAGTCCGGCGCCATCGGCCAGACGGTGGCCCGCATCCGCGATCTCTACCCCGAAGCCGAAGTCATCGTGGTCAACGACGGCTCGACCGACGACACCGCCACCATTGCCGAGCGCGCGGGCGCGCGGGTCATCAGCAAACCCTACGGCATGGGCAACGGCGCCGCCATCAAGACCGGCGCGCGCGCGGCGCAAGGCGACGTCTTGGTGTTCATGGATGCAGACGGCCAGCACGACCCCGCCGACATCCCCCGCCTGCTCGCCAAGCTCGATGAAGGCTACGACATGGTCGTGGGCGCGCGCGGCAACGGTTCTCAAGCCAGCGTGGGCCGCGGCCTGGCCAACGGTTTCTACAACCGCCTGGCGAGCTGGATGACCAACCACCCCGTGCTCGACCTGACCAGCGGCTTTCGCGCCGCGCGCGCCGAGAGGTTCCGCGAATTCATCCACCTGCTGCCCAACGGCTTTTCCTACCCGACGACCAGCACCATGGCGTTCTTTCGCAGCGCCTACCCGGTGGCCTATGTGCCCATCGTGGCGGCCAGGCGCGTGGGCAGGAGCCACATCCGGCCGCTGCGCGACGGCGTGCGCTTTCTGCTCATCATTTTCAAGATTGCCACGCTGTTTTCGCCGCTCAAGCTGTTCGCACCGGTGGCTGCGGGCTTCGCGCTGCTCGGCCTGGGATGGTATGGCTACACCTACACCACCGAGGGACGTTTCACCAATATGAGCGCCCTGCTGATGAGCGCCAGCGTGATCGTTTTTCTCATCGGGCTGATCTCGGAACAGATCACCAACCTGACGTACAAGCGTGAGGGTTGACGGCGCCTGGAGGGCTTGAGGGAGTCAGGTCTAGCTTCGTAGCACCAACCTGGCGTACAAGCGTGAGGGTTGACGGACTAAAATCGAGCTAGCCATTTCACACAGTGAGCGCCCCATGAAAGTCGTGCCGGTCTATGAAGCCAAAAACCGTTTCTCCGAACTGCTGGTCGCCGCGGAACAAGGCGAGATCGTTTCCATCACCCGGCGCGGCGCGGCGATCGCCCGGCTCATCGCCGAGCCGACGGCCAAACAAGGCAAGGCGGAGGCCAGACGCCGCATCGCCGCCAGCTTTGCGCGATTGCGCGCCTGGCGCGACGAGGTTCGACTCGAAGGCGACGTCAAGGCGCTGTCCCGCGAAGGCGCACGCTGATGCCCTTCGTCATCGACAACTCGGTGGTCTGCGGGTGGTTTCTCTCCAATCAGGCCACGCCCTACACCGAAGCCATTGCCCAGCGCCTGCTCGACGACACCGCCATCGCGCCGGGGCTATGGCCGCTGGAACTCGCCAATGTGCTGCGCACCGCATGCCAGCGCGGCGCCCTGGTGGCCCAGCGCGCGCAGGAAATCAGCGCAGAAATCAGCGCCCTGCCCATCACGATTGACGCGCAGCCGCAATCGCCCGCGGCACTCCTCGCGCTCGCCCTGCGCTTCGATCTGACCAGCTACGACGCCGCCTATCTCGAACTCGCGCTGCGCCTGCAGCTTTCCATCGCCACGCAGGACGAGGCGTTGATGCAGGCAGCGATGGCGGCAGGCGTGGGCGTGGTGCGATGAAGATGAGCCGTTCAGAGAAAAGGAAGAGAAGGGGAAGGGTGACATTCCGCGCGCTGGGCACTAGGATGGACTAAACCAGTTAGTCAACAATCAATCATGCCGCAGATCGTCAACGTCCACGAAGCCAAAACTCACCTCTCGCGCCTGCTCGACCAGGCGCATGCGGGCGAGGAAATCATCCTCGCCAAAGCCGGCAAACCCTACGCACGGCTGGTGCCGCTGGCGCAGCCCACCGGCCAGCGCACGCCGGGCCGGTTCAAGGGCATGACCATTGACCCCGGCTTTTTCGAGCCTCTTCCCGAAGACGAACTGCGCGCCTGGGAAGGCCAATGAGCCTGCTGCTCGATACCCACGCCTTGCTGTGGTGGCTTGCCGACGACCCGCGGCTGTCGGCACCGGCACGGCAAGCCATCGGCGACGCCGAGAACTCCGTCCTGGTGAGCGCAGCGAGCCTGTGGGAAATCGCCACCAAGCAGCGCATCGGTAAGATGCCGCACCTCACGGCTGACTTCGTATTACGCCTGCCGGATGTCCTCGCTGAGGAACGCATGGCCGAGCTGGCCGTCAACGCCCGCCACGCCGTGCGCGCAGGCCAGCACTCCGCCGCACACCGCGATCCATTCGACCGCATGCTCGCCGCGCAAGCCGAAATCGAGCGGCTCACCCTGGTCAGCGCCGACAAGGCGATGGCCGCTTTCGGCGTTGCGCTGCTGTGGTGAGCCTGCTCAGACTGCGTAAGGCTTTGGGGTCAGGTCTAGCTTTGTAGCAAATGCTACAAAGCTAGACCTGACCCCACGCCCCCGCCCACACACCATGAAACTCCTGCTCGTCACCCGCAACTTCCCCCCGCTCTGGGGTGGCATGGAGCGCCTGAACTGGCATATGGCGGCAGAATTGGCGAAGTCATTCGAGGTGCGCGTCATCGCCCCGAATGGCGCCGCAGAGCATGCGCCGCCCGGCATGATCGTGCGGGAAGCGCCCCTCAAACCCTTGCGCCGTTTTCTGTTGCGCGCCGCTGCCCTGGCCCGCAAGGAAGCGCGCGAATGGAGGCCCGACATCGTGCTCGCCGGCAGCGGCCTGACCGCGCCCCTGGCATGGTGGGCGGCCCGCGCCAGTGACTCGCGCACCGTCGTTTATGTGCACGGCCTCGACCTCACCGTGCCCCACCCCGTTTACCGCGCCCTGTGGCGGCCTGCATTGCGCCGGATGCAGGCCGTCATCGCCAACAGCAGCGCGACCGCGGCACTGGCCCAAGGCATCGGCATCGCCGCTGAACGCCTCACCATCGTCCACCCCGGCGTCGAACTTCCCGCGCCCGACCCCGCGGCACGCGCACGTTTCCGCGCCGCGCAGGGCATCGCCGAGCACGCGCCGGTATTGCTCAGCGTGGGCCGCCTCACCGCGCGCAAAGGACTGAGGGAATTCGTCGGCGAAGTGCTGCCGCAAATCGTGCAGGCCCATCCCGATGTGCTGCTCGTCGTCGTGGGCGAAGCACCCGAAAACGCGCTTTATGCGCAAAGCCAGAGCCCCGCCAGCATCCAGGCCGCGGCGGATGCCGCAGGCGTCGGCGCCCATCTGCGCTTTCTCGGCAAGCTCTCTGAAGTCGAACTGGCCGACGCCTATTTCGGCGCAGACCTTCACGTTTTCCCCGTGCGCGAACTCGCCCACGACCCCGAGGGTTTCGGCATGGTCGCCGTCGAAGCCGCCGCCCACGGCCTGCCCACTGTCGCCTACGCCACTGGCGGGATCGTCGATGCCGTGGCTGACGGAATCAGCGGGAGGCTCGTGCTGCCGGGGGATGCTGACGCCTTCGCCGCCGCCGTCAGAGGGCTTTTGCAGAGGCCGCTGCCGACTAACCCTGTTATAGCGTTTGCACGACGGTTTTCCTGGGAGGCTTTCGGTGCACGGCTTTGCAATATCCTGCTGAATGAAGCTTGAATCAGTGCAGCCCTGAAACAGCACATCGAACAGCAATCGCAAGCCGTGGAGCAAAAACCATTGCCATGCCCGGTCTAATCGCCACAATCACGGTCACTTATCAACCTGACCTTGAGCAACTCTTGCGCCAGCTTCTTTGTCTGCCAGAAAACAGTTTCAAAGTTATCGTGGATAACGCATCTTCGCCAGAAACCCGGGCGGCCTTAAGTAGGTGCGTAAAAGGCGTCAAAAATTGCACGCTGATAGAAAATCCGATCAATGTTGGGCTTGGACAGGGGCTCAACCAAGGCATAGATTATGTAAACAAAGCTGCCCCGCATTGCGAATTTGTCTTGCTCCTAGATCAAGACAGCGAGCCCCAACCAGGAAGCATCCAGTGCTTGACGCATGCGCTGCAGCAGTTGCGCGCCAATGGGCATGAACTCTGCGCAATCGGCCCGTTACTGTGCGACGCAGACACGCATCTCACGCACGGCTTTCACCAGATGACGTGGTGGAGATGGAAACGTACTTACCCTAGCGTCTACCAGAAAGTCCCCATCCCCGTAGCCAACCTCAACGGCAGCGGCACACTAACGACTCTTTCTACGTTCAAGCAAGTTGGAAAACTCGATGCCGCCTTGTTCATCGACCACATCGACACGGAATGGTCCTTCCGCCTGATCTCCAATGGCGGAACGCTCTGGGGCATTCCTGAGGCGATATTCACTCACCGCATGGGTCAACACGGCGTGCGTTATTGGTTCCTGGGCTGGCGTGTGTGGCCATGGCGTAGCGCAACGCGGCATTTCTATCTGTTTCGAAATACGCTTTGGCTGATGCGCCGCCCTTATGTGCCTGCCGTCTGGAAAGTGTGGGCAGCACTCAAACTACTGCTCACTTTCCTCGTATTCGGCATTGCTGATTCGCAGCGCGGCACACAACTGAAAAACATGTGGTGCGGCCTGAAAGCCGGATTCCACCCCCCCAATGCGCCATGAAAACCATCGTCGGCTTGACGCTCAACTACCGCGACGCCGCGCGCACGACCCGCTGCGTGCAGTCGCTTCTGGACAACGGCGCCAACGCCGTGCTGGTCTGGGACAACTCGGAAGACAACGGCGTGTCTGCCACCGCGTTGGATCAACACTGGGCCGACACCAAGCAGGTGCACATCGAATCGAGCCCATGCAATCTGGGCTTTTCCGCAGGGGTCAATCGTGGCATCGAGGCCATACTTGCGCGCTATCCAGCGGCATGGATCATGCTACTCAACAACGACGCCACCCTGCGCGCGGAGGCATTGTCACGGCTCAGGCAGTGTCTGGAAAATCCGCAGGTCGTCATTGCCTATCCGCGTATCGATCAAGTTGGACATACCACGGGCACGGTGTTTTACCAGCGCCATCTGGCCCTGCTGCGGTTTGACCGGCCCCTGCCGGGGAGCTTTCCTTCTCCCAGCGGCTGTGCGCTGATGATCGCGCCTGAGCGCATCGAGCTGCCGCTTTTCGATGAAGACTTTTTCATGTACGGCGAAGACGTGATGCTTGGCTGGCGTCTTGGCTCTCAACGAATGGCGCATATACCGCAGGTGCTGGTCGATCATGAAGGCAGCGCATCGAGCGGCGTGGGCTCTGAATTTTATGAAACACGATTGGTCGCGGGGCATTGGCTGCTGGCACGAAAGCTGGCGCGAAACCCGTTTGACCGCGCCATGCTCACGATCGGCAGAGGGTTGAGCCTGCCCGCCCGCGCGCTGGTGCGTTCGTTGCGATACCGCAGCCTTTTGCCCTTTCATGCGCTGTGGCAGGGGTGGCGTCTGGCGCATGGCGCAGACCCAGCCCTGCAACGCGCGCGCAAAGCCTCAACCGCCCTCAGCCGAGGCTAAGACGCGCTCAACCTGCTGCCACACGGCGTCTACGTCGATAGCATCGATGCAAGGAAACGGCTGATCGACGCGCGAGGTATATCGGCAAATCCAGTCGCAGCCGAAACAAGGCATGGGATGGCCGACAACGTGCGGCAGCCTGCGCACCGGCGCTTCCGCCGGGTTGTAGGGATAGCAACGCCCCCAGTGCCCACCGCCGACCATCATCACGCTGGGGGTGCCCACTGCGGCAGCGATATGCCCTGCCGCCGAATCATTGCCCAACACCAAGCGGGCACCGGCGATCAAGGCAAGCAAGGCTGGCAGGCCAGTTCGTCCTGTCAAATCGACGACGTTCGCGCCCAAGGCTCGCACGATTGGCTGCGCAAGCTGCGCTTCCTGCGCAGAGCCCACCACCACGCATCGCCAGCCTGGCCGACACTGCGCCAAACGCCGCGCAATCTCTGCGAAGTGCTCCGCGGGCCAACGCCTGAAGTCTTTACTTGCGCCCGGAGCCAGCACCCAATAGCGGCCAGACAGCGGAGAAGGCGGCAGCGCGCCTAAATCCGCTGGGCGCACGCTCGAAGCGTCCACGCCCAGAACTTGCAACAAGGCTTTGTGACGCAAGTTCTGATGCACGCCGATTTGCTCGGGCACTCGGTGCGCGTATAGCCTGTTGCCCATGCGGCGGTCAAACCACGGGCGATCCCGGTAAACGGCTTCGAAGCCCCAGGCAGGAGCCCCCAGGGCGCGCACTACGGCATCCTGCAACAGGCCATCCCGAGGGCTGCTGGTCTGAATACTCTCGGCAACGGCCAAACGCCTCAATGAAAGCAGACTCTGCCGTCGCAGATTCCAGTTTTTCAGCGCCCCGCGACGATCGAAGGCTTCGATTCGCGCATCAGGGAAAGCAGGGGCTAGAACCGGCGCGAGGGCAGCGTCCACAACCAGCGTCACGTCTCGCCCTTGAGCGCGCAAATGCCTGACTAACGCCTGCCCGTAAGGCAACCAAATCACGGCATCACCCAGCAGCTCCAAATGTACGATTGCCGTGCCGTTCGCATTGACCACCACGCGCTGCGAACGCAAAACCCAGCCATCGAACAGGCCATAAATGACCCACTCGATACTGCGCTTGACTCGCCGCACGGCCAGTTGCCAGCGCTGGCGCCCGTTCATTTGCTCGCCACCACCTCAAGCTCGATTTCGTGGCAGCGTAATTTGGGTTGCGTATCGAAGAGAATGCCGGCCGCCCTATGAACCCAGGCGCTCAGATGCCAGCGCAAGCGATTGAGCACACGGAAAACGGCGCGTATCGGATGCCGCCAGGACCAATACAGCACAGGCGGATGCGGGACGAATTCAAGCCGCTCAAAACCGGCCTGCTCAAGAACCTGCGTCAGTGAAACCTCATTGAAATGCACCACATGGGTGAAATCACCATAGCAGGTATGACCGAGCAGCAAACACCCCGCATTGGGCACCTTCAGGCTCAGAATGCCTCCCTCTCGCAGGCAGCGGCGGAAGGCGCGCAACAGGGCGATGGTGTGCTCGCGCGGGATGTGCTCCAGAACATGGTGAAACAGGATGAGATCAAAGCTGGATTCAGGCGTTTGCGCAAGAAAATCCAGCACATCGGCCTGATGCAGTTGCACCGTGTCGGGCAGTCGCTGCCTCGCCTCGTGCAAGAGTTGTTCAGACAGATCGACGCCGGTGAGGTGCTGATAACCACTTTCATGCAGCAGACTGAGCAAATACCCGGTTGCGCAACCGGCATCAAGGATTTTCGCCTGCTTGTCCACCCGATCGAGCCAGCGCGGCAAACGTTCGAGACGGAAACGTTTGACATCGTCGATTGACGCGAACGACCGCGCTCCTGTCTTGCCGTAATGAGGCAAGTAATTGTCAAAAACCTCTTTCGACGGATCGTTCATCTTCCCCCCTCTTTTTCCCACTTTGGCAGCAGCCACTGCGCCAGCAAAGCGGTGGCTTCGGCCCCATAAGCCGCCGCTGCCGCACCATTCAAGCCAAAACGCGGCGCCAGAACGACAGTCAGCAGCATACCCACCACGGAAGCGGCGATGTAAACCGGATTCAGTATCGCCGTCTGCCCGCACGCCATCAACCACGCATTGCCCAGATTGCGGGCGACTTGCAGCGCGGGCAGAAAGGCCAGCCAGACCAGCGTGTTCGCCGCTGCCTCGTAGTCTGCACCGAGCAGCCAGGGCAGCAGCGGGGCAGCCAGCATCAGCACCCCGCCTGCGAGCAAGGCCAGCAGCAGCAGCGCCGCGCCGCTGCGCAGCGCCCGCTTGCGCGGGTCGGCGCTGGCGAACAGCCGGGGCCAGAGCGCTTCCTGCAAGGCGGAGAGCGGCAGCGCAGCGAGATCAACCACGCGCTGCGCAATGCCGAACGCGCCCGCCTGCGCATAGCCCAGATGGGCCAGCACGGGCTTGTTGAATTCAGCCTGCAAGCGATACGACAAAGCGCCAGTGACGAAAGGTAATCCGTCGCGCGCAGCGATGTGCGCTGACGGCATGGGCTGAATCGATCGGGTTTCGACCCACAGCAGCGCAGCGGCATAGCCCAGGCTGCTGGCGCCATAGACCAGCATCCACAGCGTGGGCGTGGGCACGGCAAACATCGCCAGCGCGAGCAGAGCCAGCAAACGCACGCCAGGAAGCCCGGCCTGTATGGCGCCGAAACGCGCGGCGCGATGCCGCGCCTGAGCCATGCGTGAGAGGATTTCCACCAGCGAACCGGCGGCGATTTCTCCCGCAGCCAAGGCCACGAGCGGCGCCCACGGTAGCGCTGAGGGCAGGCCCCACTGCATCGCCAGCACACCGACTCCAATACTCAACACGGCGCTGCGCCGCCACCATCGCAGGGCTTGGCGCAGCAAGGCATCGATTCGCTCAGGCTCGCGCGCGCCATCGCGCAACAAAATAGCCGCCATGCCCATGCCCGCCAACGGCGTGAAAAAGCTCGCCACGGCCAGCGCGGCGACAAACACGCCATAGCCTTCTGCGCCCAGCCAGCGTGCCAGCAACAGCACGGTCGCCGCCTGCGCCGCGGCGCGCAGCAGCAGCCACATGAAAATGCAGGCGCCGTCGCGGGCATAGGCGCCGGGCCGCCAGCGCAACAGGTGTTTTGGGGTCAGGTCTAGCTTCGTAGCATCACTCCGCGATTGAAGGGGAGTAGATGGGGTCAGGTCTAGCTCTGTAGCAAATGCATCAAAGCTAGACCTGACCCCACGCATCCCACGCATCCGATAACGATGTCATACATCGCAAACAGGCTTGAAGGGCAAGCCGAGGACGGCCGCGAGGCTTCTATCCACCGTTTCCATCTCCTGTCGGCTGGCTTCAGCCAAGGGGCCGTCAATCAGCCTTTCACGATCGAGCGCTCGCGGCTGGTCGATCACGATCTGACTGTCTTGAAGCAAGCGCTGCCGCTTGGCGAAGTGAACGCGCCAGGCCGACATGCCGGGCCGAATCTGCGTGGTAAGGGGCAATACGACGACCAGCGGGGTATCGATGGCAAGAAGTTCGTCCGACTGCACGACCAGCACTGGGCGCATTTTGCCGATCTCGCGTCCGCGAGGCGGATTGAGATTAGCCAGCCAGATTTCGCCGCGCCGCATCAACGCCACCACACGCCTTCGGCACTCACCTCTTCATCGGCGCGCGCGTGTGACACGCCATCCGCAAACGCGAGAGCCGCCCATTCCTGCGCGGCGGTGCGCGTGGCCGGATCGGCGTAGGCGGTCTGCGCCTCGGCCAGCAATTGCCGCATGAAGCGATCCCGCTCACGGCGCTGAAGAAACTCGGCAATGGCCGTGCGGGCAAGATCGGAGCGGGTTACCCCGGAAGCGCTACTTTCGGCATCAAGGCGGCGCTCGATGTCATCGGGAAGCCGCAAACTGATGGCTGACATGATGTCACTCCAATCGCATGACAAATTGAAATGCAATTCTACTGTCGAGTCTTGGAGTTGTCGGGGTCAGGTCTAGCTTCGTAGCATCATTCCGCAATTGAAACCTTGATTCCTTTGGGCATCAAGGAGCAAGAGAAGGGTCTGGATTTGTAGCAAATGCATCAAAGCTAGACCTGACCCCGCTTTCGTCACGCCGCCGCTAGCCGGGTGAACTGGCTGCGCGGCAGCAGGCGCCTGAAGTCGGCATCGAAGCTGACCAAATGCTCGCCTTGGTGAATGACGGCCGCGGCGAGCCAGGCATCGGGCACGGCGTTGGCGCTCAGCGCCTTGTCTGCGCACAATTTGCGCAGGGCATGCCATTCACCGCCCAGCTTGGTCTGTTGTACGCCGGGCGCGGCGAGCAGGGCCTCGATGAAGTGCAAGGCATCGGGCATCGGCGTGGGCTGGATGAATACTCTTGGGTGCGTCACCAGCCGCAGGAAACCGGCAATGACCATGGGTTGCAGCGTCAACATGGCGCCCTGCGCGGCGTTGCCGACGGCCTGCTCCAGCCAGCCTCGGGCCACGTCAAAGTGCGGGTGGTCGCTGCGCGATGCGGCGACCAGCACGTTGACGTCAGGCGTCATGGTCTGCGGCTTCGAACATGGCCTTGTTGCTCAGGCCGTCGAGCCCCGGCGCCAGCCCGCCTTTACCGTGATGCACCGGAATGCGGATGGCCTTGACGGGCGCATCGCGCTCGCGCAAACGCCATTGCAGCCCCTCCTCGATCAGGCGCGTGAGACTGGTGCGCTGCTGCGCCGCCAGCGCCTTGGCCTGCGTCAGCAAGGCATCATTCAAGTTGAGCGTGGTTTTCATGGCGGTTGCTGGCGTACAGATATCTGTATTCTATGGCTGAGGAGGCGCCATTCAAAGGGCATTCAAAGCAGTGTTTTCAGGGTCCAGCTTTGTAGCAAATGCATCAAAACAGGAGCATCAAAGCTAGACCTGACCCCCGTCGTATAAGTAAGCAATCAGGGCAGATCAGCCTGCGCAATACCCAGACGGTGAACGACGTCTTTGCGCAGGCGCTGGTAGGTGTCGAGCAACATTGCGCAGTAGCCCTCGGCCAGTTGGATGCTGGCGGCAAAAAACGTGCTGTCTTCCATGTATTCATGAACGAGTCGATTGCGTAATTGCCGCGCTTCCAGCCATTGGTCGGTGTTTTCTATCACGCCAAGCCGCTCTGCGCGATTCAATACTTCAAGCAGGCTACCCGGTTCTTCTGCGAGCGCCAGCAGCCATCTGGGTAACAGTTTTTGGGCGATGGTGTCCTGCATGCGACCATAACGGGAAACGAAGGCTTCGAGGCGTTCGGCCCGTTCGGGATAAGCGTCCAGTGCTTGAACCCATCTTGCGTCGATGGGCTGTTGGAAAAGGCGCTGTCGACTCCATTCGAGATGTTGGCTTTCCTTGTGGACGATGCGCAGGGTTGCAAGCAGGCGATCTTTGGGGTTGATGGGTTCAATGCTCATATCGATTCACCGGTGCGTTGCGCGACTTTGTGTATCGCTTGCTGCCGGGTTTGCGGGTCAAGCACAACGACATCAATCGCTCGATCACCCAGCCTGCGCTGTAGCCGGGCGACCAGCGTTAGGCTGCGACGCGGCGCGTCGTCGAGCGGCTCGGACAATTCAACCAGCAGGTCGATGTCGCCGCCCTTGAGCCGGTCATCGGTGCGCGAGCCGAACAGCTTGACCTGCGCCGCAGTACCAAACACCTCTTGCGTGGTCTGGCGGATGATGTCGCGGGTTTGTTCAGTGAGTCGCATTTTCGTCAGTCCTGACTCCGTCGGTACGGGAAGAAATGCATCAAAGCTAGACCTGACCCCCATCCCCTTCCCACGATCGAAGGCGGCTGTGGAGGGCCAGAGCACTTCCACCACCAGGACTGCATCGGTTTTGGCCTGCTGCAGCGCGCGCTGCTCCGCGCCGCTGGTGACGAAGACATCGGGGTAGAAATAGGCCTCGCTGGCCTGCACATTCAGCCGCATTTCGGCCATGAAGCTCTGACAGGGTGTGCTGCGCAGGTGGCTTTTGAGCGCACTCGCTATGTTGAGGCTCGCGCTGGCATGGGCCGCCGTGCCCCCGGCCATGGCGTAGATTTCGCCGTGAATGAGTTCATGCCGCTCGATGCTGGCTTCTTCGAGCGCAAGGTATTCTTGGGCGGTGTAGCCGCTTTGATGTGCAGGTTGTGGCGTCATGAGTCATCCTCTCCCAGATCGGCCTGCATCAGTTTAGGGCCTTTGCGTATTCACCCCTCCTCCTCGACAGAACCCGATAAGCGCCATCGCGCCAAGCCATGAAACTCTCGCGCAAGCGCGCCCGGGCGCAAACGCTCAAACTTCCCGCCTCCACGCCGCGCAACCCGCTGGTGGCGCCGGCGCTGCAGCGCAAGGCGGGAGCGCATCGCAAGAGCAACAAGGCGCTGCGGCGGCGAGCGCGTTCGCGGCAGCGGGAGGAGTGATCCGTCTTTTGATTGAGCGCGGCGGCCTGCCGTCATCCGACATGGCGCGGCAGAGGTATTCTTGCGTCGATATCGCAACGGAGCCCACGCCATGAGCGCACTGGAAAAGCCGGTTTTTTCCGCCGACGACTTTCTCGCCTGGGAAATGCAGCAGCCCGACAAGCACGAATACCTCGCGGGCGAGGTGTTTGCGATGGTCGGGGCGAGCGATGCGCATGTCACCATCAGCCTGAACCTGGCCGCCGCGCTGCGCGCGCATTTGCGCGGCGGGCCGTGCCGGGCGTTCATCGCCGACATGAAGCTGCGCATCGACGCGGCGCAGGCGTTTTTCTACCCCGATGTGTTCGTCACCTGCTCGGCGGCGGATGCGCAGTCGCCGCTGTTCAAGCGCGAGGCGCTGCTGGTGGTTGAGGTGCTGTCGCCGTCCACGGCCGCCTACGATCTGGGCCAGAAGTTTGCGCAGTACCGGCAGTTGGCGACTTTGCAGGAATATGTGCTGATCGACTCGGAGCGCGTTGCGGTGGATGTGTTTCGCCGCAATGCCGAGGGCCGCTGGGTGCTCTACCCCTACGCCGAGGGCGAGACGGTGGCGCTGGACAGCGTGGGGCTGTCGCTGCCGGTGGCGGCGATTTACGAGGATGTGGTGTTTTCCCGGGGCGCCGATGCCGAGGCGGCGCAATCGGGGGCCAGTACGGGCTGAATGCGCCCCTCGACCGGGCGACATGCACAAAAAGTAAACTCGGCAACATTGCGTTGCCGTTTTTTGTTTCCTTCCCTCCCCTGCCTGCTCAGGAGTCGCCCATGATCGTCACCCTCGTCGTCATCGTTCTGCTCGTCGCGCTGCTGTTTTACGGCGTGATGATTTACAACAATCTGGTGAATCTCAAGCACGCCATTTCGCAAGCCTGGGCGAATATCGACGTGCTGCTCAAGCAGCGTCACGACGAGTTGCCCAAGCTGGTGGAGGTTTGCCGGCAGTCGATGCACTTCGAGCAGGAAACGCTGGAGCGCGTGGTGCGGGCGCGTTCGCAGGTGCAGCAGGCGCGCGAAGCGGGTGATGTGCGCGGCCTGGGCCGCGCCGAAGGAGCGCTGCGCAGCGGGCTGGGGGCTTTGTTCGCAGTGGCCGAGGCCTACCCCGACCTGAAAACCAACGAGACCTTTCAGCATCTGCAGGCGCGCATCAGCGGGCTGGAGGAGAGCATTGCCGACCGGCGCGAGTTCTACAACGCGGCGGTGAATGCGAACAATGTGCGCATCGAGCAGTTTCCCGATGTGATCGTGGCGCGGCTGCTGGCCTTCGGCCCGGCGGAGTTGTTCAAGGTGGCTTCCGCGGAACGGGCCGATGTCGATCTGAAGGGCCTGTTCGCGGCGTCGTGATGCCGACCGCGCCGTTGCCCGGCCACACGGTTGCCCGCCGATGTTGAGGGGCTTGTCGCCCAGCAGCGCGCCGCTGCAGTTGCTGCTCATGGGGCTGGCGCTGGGGGCGATTGGAATCGTGCAGTTTTTCCGCCTGCAGCACCGCCGCCGAGTGATGGAAGACATGCCGACGGCGCGCATCCGCTCGGCGGCGCAGGGCTATGTGGAGCTCGTCGGGCAGGCTCTGGCGCCGGATTTGCCGCTGTTCTCGCCCATCACCCGCACGCCGTGCTGCTGGTATCGCTACAAGATCGAACGGCGCGACGGCAGCGACGGCGACAAATGGACGACCGAGGAGCAAGGCGCGAGCACCGCGCAGTTCTGGCTCGACGACGAAACCGGCCGTTGCATCATCGACCCCGAGGGCGCCGAGGTGCGCGCCCGCACCCGCAGTACCTGGACGGGAGCGGCGGCGCAGCTCATTCCCGGCTCGCGCGGCGAGGTGATGCTGGCGGGGGACAACGACCATCGCTACACCGAGCATCTCATCCTGCCCGGCCAGACGCTGTATGCCCTGGGCTGGTTTGCCAGCCTCTCGCCCTTGCAGGCATCAAAGCATGAGGAGGTGCGCGAGCGCATCGCCGCGTGGAAGGCCGATCCACAACAGCGCCGCGCCTTCGACACCAACGGCGACGGCGAGCTGGACATGGCCGAGTTCGAGCAACTGCGCCAGCAGGCTGCTGCGACAGTGGAGGCCGAGCGCCGCGAACGCGCCGTGCTGCCGCAGACGCATGTGCTGAAAAAGCCGAACGACCGCCGGGTGTTCCTGCTCACCACCGAGCCGCACGACGACCTGACGCGCACCCTGCGCTGGCAGGCCTGGGGCTGGCTGCTCGCCGGGGTGCTGGGGCTGGGGTATGGCGGTGCAGGTCTGCTCATGCGGTTTTGATCGATGCACGCATCGCCTCCCCACCCCAACCCTCCCCAGCAAGTGGGGAGGGGGTGAATGCTCCTCCCCCACTTGCTGGGGGAGGTCGGGAGGGGCATCCTGCATCTCGCGCAGCGCCGTTCTCTCCTCCCCCACTTGCTGGGGGAGGTCGGGAGGGGGAGCATGTTTGCCGCTGGTCATACGATGGCGGGATGCAATCACCCTATTCCTCTGTCTACAAAAAAGCCAAAAATGGGGTCAGGTCTAGCATCGTTGCACAGCCTGCTACGAAGCTAGACCTGACCCCCCACGACTTTTTCCTTCCCTGTCCGCGCGGCCTCGAAACCGCGCTGGCCGATGAAGTGGCGGCGCTGGCCAAGCACAGTTCCACCCTGCGGGCAGGCAAGCCCGCGCCCGGCGGTCTGCCGGTGCAGGGCAGCCTGACGGATGCCATGCGGCTGAACCTGCATTGCCGCCTGACCAGCCGGGTGTTGCTGCTGGGCGGCAGTTGCGGCTATGTCGATGCCGAAGACATCTATCACCTGGCGCGCGATCTGGCCTGGGAGAAGTGGTTCGGCGTCGCCCAGGCCTTGCGCGTGGACGTGACCGCCGAGCGCAGCCCTCTGGAGAGCATCAAGTTTGCCGCGCTGCGGGTGAAGGACGGCATCTGCGACCGCTTCCGCGCGCTGACCGGCGAACGCCCGGACGTGGACACCGCGCACCCGGACGTGCGCATCCATCTGCACCTGCGCGAGGCCGACGCCCTGCTGTATCTGGACACCAGCGGCGAGCCGCTGTTCAAGCGCGGCTGGCGCAGCGAGCAGGGCGCGGCGCCGCTGAAGGAGCATCTGGCCGCCGGACTGCTCAGGCTCTCGGGCTGGACGCCCGGCGACGTGCTGTTCGATCCGATGTGCGGCGCGGGCACGCTGGTCATCGAGGCCGCACAGATGGCCGCCCAGCGCGCGCCGGGACTGGATCGCACCTTCGGTTTCGAAGTCCTGAAGGGTTTCGACCTCGATGCCTGGGCGGCGATGCGCGAGCAGGCCAGGCAGTCCGTGCGGCTCTTGGCGCCAGGGCAGTTCTTCGCCGCCGATATCGACCCGGCGAATGTGCGCATGACCCTGGACAATGCCCGCCGCGCGGGAGTGGTAGGTGCGATTGCCGCGCAAGCTGGCGACGTGATCGCCGCCATGCCGCCAGTGGACGCCGCAGCCCTGCCCGCGGGTCAACGAGCCTGGCTCATCAGCAATCCGCCCTACAGCGAACGCATCGCGCCCGAAGGCGAAGCCGCCGACGATTTCGCCCCGCTACTCGCGCGCACGCTCAAGCAGCGCTTCGCCGGTTGGCATGTCGCGCTGCTCGCTGCCGATCTGCATTTCGACCGCGCGCTGCGTCTCAAGCCCCGCCGCCGCATCGTGGTGTTCAACGGCACGATCGAATGTCGGCTGATGCTCATCGATATGGTGGCGGGGAGTGCTCGGGGTCAGGTCTAGCTTTGTAGCATTTGCTACAAAGCTAGACCTGACCCCCAACAACTTACTTCGACTTGAACGCGATGTCCTCTGCCTGCCCGTCCCGTGTACCCAGCGGCGATTTGGACGAGGCGGTGACCTGAGGCGGGGCCGTGGCGGCCGTGGCTTGCGCATCGGGCTCGGCGGTCTTTTCGGCGGGGGCGTCGGCTTCTTTCATGCCCTGCTTGAAGCCGCGCACGGCCTCGCCCAGATCGCTGCCCATGTTCTTGAGCTTCTTGGTGCCAAAGATCATGATCACGATCAGCAGCACGATGAGCCAATGCCAGATACTGAATTCACCCATGATGGTTCTCCTGCGTGCGCCGCATTGCGGGCACTCCTACTCCATTCAGGGTGAAATTGTCCTTCCAGGTTCACCCGCTCAGGTGAAAGCAAACGCAACATCTGCGCTGCAGACAAAAAATCAGTCCTCGGCCCAGTCGCGGGCGCGCTCGACGGCGCGGCGCCAGCGGGCCATGTGCGCGCTGCGCTCATCGGAGCGCATGGCGGGCTCGAAGCGGCGCTCGGGCGTCCACAGCGCGGCAAGGGTTGGCGCATCGGGCCACAGTCCCACGCCCAGCCCGGCCAGGTAGGCCGCGCCCAGCGCCGTGCTCTCGGCCTGCACCGGGCGCACCACGGGCACGCCGAGCAGATCGGCCTGGAACTGCATCAGCCGGTCGTTGACGGCGGCGCCGCCGTCCACGCGCAATTCGATCAGCGGTGGCCCGCCCTGCGCGACGATGTCGGCCTGCATGGCGGCGAAGAGTTCGGCGCTCTGGTAGGCCATGCTGTCGAGGGTGGCGCGGGCGATGTGCGCGGCCGTGGTGCCCCGGGTGAGGCCGATGAGCAGACCGCGCGCCCGCGCATCCCAGTGCGGCGCGCCCAGGCCGGTGAAGGCAGGAACCAGCAGCACGCCGTCGCTGCCCTGCACGCTGTCGGCGAGTTGTTGCGCTTCCTGTGCGCTGCGCACCAGCCCGAGGCCATCGCGCAGCCACTGCACCGCGGCGCCCGCGACGAACACGCCGCCTTCGAGCGCGTACTGCAGCGGCTCATCGGCGCCCAGCTTCCACGCCACGGTGCTCAGCAAGCGCTGCTGCGAGCGCACCGCCTGCCCCCCGGTGTGCTGCAGCGCGAAGCAGCCGGTGCCGTAGGTGTTTTTCGCCATGCCGGGTTGCAGGCAGGCCTGTCCGAACAGCGCCGCCTGCTGGTCGCCCGCCATGCCGGTGATGGGGATTTCCACCCCGCCCAGACGCGCCACGGCCAACGCGCCGCAGTTGGGCACGATGGCGGGCAGCACGGCGCGCGGCACGCGCAGCAGGGCCAACAAGTCGTCGTCCCAGTCGCCGGTGTGGAGGTTGCACAGGAGGGTGCGGCTGGCATTGCTGACATCGGTGAGGTGCGCCGCGCCGCCGGTGAGCTTCCATACCAGCCAAGTGTCGATGGTACCTGCGGCCAGTTCGCCGCGTTCAGCGCGGGCGCGCGCGCCGGGAATGTGATCGAGCAGCCAGGCGAGTTTGGTGGCGGAGAAATAGGCGTCGGGCAACAGGCCGGTGCGCTGCTGCAGCAGCGGGCCGTGGCCGTCTGCCGAAAGTTGCGCGCAGACCTCCGCAGTACGGCGATCCTGCCAGACGATGGCATTGGCCAGCGGCCGGCCCGAGGCGCGCTCCCACAGCACCACGGTTTCGCGCTGATTGGTGATGCCCAAGGCGGCCAGATCGTGCAGGCCAGCCCCGGCGCGGGCCAGGGCTTCGGTGAGCGTGGCGCTCTGCGTGGCCCAGATGTCCAGCGGGTCGTGCTCCACCCAGCCGGGCTGCGGGTAGTGTTGGGTGAACTCGCGCTGCGCACTGGCCAGCACCCTGCCCTGTGCATCGACGATGAGCGTGCGGGAACTGGAGGTGCCTTGGTCGAGGGCGGCGATCAGGGTCATGGTGCGTGGATCAGGGATCGATGCCTTCGGCATGGTCGTTTTTCGAATGGGGATTATGCGTGGAACTGAAACCAGACTGAAAAGGCCGCGCCGTATTGAACCCACGGAAATGAAACCGCACCGACTTTATATCTGTATGACCTCAAACCACCTTGAAAGGACTCCCCATGAAAGCCGCCGACGTTGCAAAAAGCGCATTTTCCATGCCCCTCACCAGTCCCGCCTACCCGCCCGGCCCCTATCGTTTCATCGACCGCGAGTTCTTCGTCGTGACCTACCGCACCGATCCCGATGCCTTGCGCGCGATGGTTCCCGAGCCGCTGGAGCCCGCGGGCGATCTGGTCAAGTTCGAATTCATCCACATGCCCGACTCCACCGGATTTGGCGCCTACACCGAGTCCGGCCAGGTCGTGCCTGTTCTCTACCAGGGCAAACCCGCCACCTATCAGATCGCGATGTACCTCGACGACGAGGCGCCGATCGCCGGCGGGCGCGAGATCTGGGGCTTTCCGAAAAAGCTCGCCAAGCCGCATCTCGGCGTGGTCGCCGACACCCTGCTGGGCACGCTCGACTATGGCCCGGTGCGCATCGCCACCGGCACCATGGGCTACAAGCACCGCGCGCTCGACACCGCCAGAGTGCTGGCCTCGCTGCAGCAGCCCAACTTCCTGCTCAAGATCATTCCGCATGTGGACTGCACGCCGCGCCTCTGCGAGCTGGTGCAGTACGACCTGGAGGACCTGGTGGTCAAAGGCGCATGGGAAGGTCCCGCCGCGCTCGAACTGCACGCGCATGCGCTGGCGCCGGTGGCGTCGCTGCCGGTGCTCGAAGTGGTCTCGGGCGTGCACATCCTCACCGACCTGACCCTCGGTCTGGGACGGGTGGCGCACAACTATCTCGAAACCTGAATCTTTTGACCCCTCGTGAAAAAATTCGTCGAACGGGGGCTCGGGGAGTCAGCGAACGGGCTGCTGCGTCGGTGTATAAAATCAATTTTGGAATCAGGCCGGAAATCCTGTCGATTCCTTGGCCATGTCGCCTTGTTCCGGTGCACCGGGCCCCACAGACCGGGATGCGCTTCGGGGATTGTCGTTAGACTTTCTCCCGCATGACACTGATGCGCTAAATTTCAAACCTCCACTAATTCAACCGTTCACACCCGCGCCATGACGAAATCTCTACAGCCCTGTTCGCACTCTATCGTCCCCGCCCAGGAGGTCTGCCATGAGTGAAAAAATCGGCGGCATCGACCGCATCGACCGTCGCCTGCTCACCCTGCTGCAGGAAGACGGCCGCATCGCCAATCTGCGTCTGGCGCAACTGGTCAATCTTTCGCCCACCGCCGTGCTCGAGCGCGTCAAGCGGCTCACGCGCGACGGCTTCATTCTCGGCTACGAAGGTCGGCTCAACCCCAATCTGCTCGGCGCGGGGCTGATGGTGTTCGTCGAAGTGCAACTCGACCGCACCGCGCCCGAAGCGTTCGAAAAATTCCAGTCGGCCATCAAGGCGCGGCCCGAGATTCTCGAATGCCATATGGTCGCGGGCAATTTCGACTACCTGCTCAAGGTGCGCGTGGCCGACATGGCCGCGTACAAGGCCTTTGTGGCCAACGTCATCGCCAATCTGCCGGCCGTGCGCGAAACCCGCTCTTTCGCCGTGATCGACGAAGTGAAGAGCACCACCCGGCTGCAAGTCGAACTCTGATCGGATAGCGGCCGCCCAAGACGCGCGTGAGCCCGAGTGGTTCACGCGCGTTTTTCATTTTTGCGTTTTCGGCGTCAGCAGCACCAGCACGGCGCACAACACCATGAACCCGGCGAGCATCAGAATGCCGCCTTGGGTGCTCTGCGTGGTCTGCTTGACCCAGCCGATGATGGACGGGCCGAAGAACCCCGCCAGATTGCCCAGGGCATTGATCAGCGCAATGCCCGCCGCCGCCGCAGTGCCCGCCAGAAACGCATTGGGCAGCGCCCAGAACAGCGGCAGCACCACCATGATGCCCACGGTCGCCAGCGTCAGCGCCACCATGGCCAGGGTCGTGTCATGGCTCCAGAGAGTCGACAGCACCAGCCCCACCGCGCCGATCAGCGCGGGAACGGCCACATGCCAGCGGCGCTCGTGGCGCTTGTCCGAGCTGCGTCCCACCAGAATCATCGCCACCACAGACACGCCGTAAGGCAGCGCGACCAGCCAGCCTATGGTCAGCGGATCGGTCACGCCAGTGGACTTGATCAGCAGCGGCAGCCAGAAGCTCAGTCCGTACAGGCCGATGACGACGGAGAAGTAGATCAGCGCCATCAGCCACACCCGCGGATCGGCCATGCCCTGCAGCGCGGAGTGCGCCGGCTTGGTCTGCGCCTCCCTGTCGAGCGCGTGTTGCAGCGCGTTCTTCTCGTGCGCGCTCAGCCACCTGGCGTGGGCAATGCCATTGTCGAGATAGAACAGGGTGACGAGGCCCAGCACCACGGCGGGCAGGCCTTCGAGCACGAACAACCATTGCCACCCGGCCCAGCCGTGATGACCGTGGAAGTGGTGCAGGATCCAGCCCGACACCGGCCCGCCGACCAGACCCGAGAGCGGCACCGCGCTCATGAACCAGGCGGTCATCTGGCTGCGCCGCGCCGCCGGATACCAATAGGTCAGGTACAGGATGATGCCGGGAAAGAAGCCCGCCTCGGCCACGCCGAGCAGAAAGCGCATCACGTAAAACTGCATCGGCGTGGTGACGAACAGCGTGGCCGCCGAAATCAGGCCCCAGGTGATCATGATGCGGGCGATCCACACCCGCGCGCCCACCCGGTGCAGGATGAGGTTGCTCGGCACCTCGAACAAGAAGTAGCCGAGGAAGAAAATGCCCGCGCCCAGCCCGTACACCGCATCGGAAAAGCCCAGATCGCCCTTCATCTGCAACTGGGCGAAGCCGATGTTCACCCGGTCGAGATAGGCAACGAAATAGCACAGGATGAGAAAGGGAATGATGCGCCAGCCGATGCGGCGATAGACCGCTTCGGAAGGTGCGGGGGCCGCCCTTGCGGCCGAGGGGTGTGAGGCCATGTCGCGTCTCCTTTTGTGGTTCAACACCAGGGCTCTGACGGCCCTTCAAACTTCGTTCAAAGCCGCATTCAACGCGCTTTTTCGTCCGCAGACGCCGCTACAGCCGCTTGGGCAGCCTGCGCCCCGGGCTGCGGCTCGCGTCCCAAGGGTGCGAAATACTTTTGCTCCGCCAGCGCCTCGTACAGCGGCGGGGTGAAGAAGTTCGCCACACGGCTGCTGATGAGCGCGGTGGCCATGAGCGGAATCACCAGGCCGCCGCCGTTGATCATCTCCATGACGATCACAAACGACGTGAGCGGCGACTGCGTCACCGCGGCGAGATAACCCACCATGCAGATGGCCACCAGCGCCGATTGCGGATATTGCCCGAACCACTGGCTGACCCACTGGCCGAAGCCCGCGCCGATCGACAGCGAGGGCGAGAACAGTCCGCCCGGCAGACCGGTGATGTAGGACAGCACCATGGCCAGCCACTTCGCCAGCGGGTAATACCAGCTCACCTGCTCGCCTTGGTTCATCAGCAGATGCCGCGCCTGCTCGTAGCCGCTGCCCCAGGTCTGCCCGGCGGTCGCGATGCCGATGACGGCCACCAGCAGCCCCAGCCCCGCGCCCCACACCAGCGGCGAATGCTCGCGCCACACCAGCAGCCTGGCCGGAATCCAGCGCGCCGGCTTGAGCAGCGCCAGATTGAACGCCGCCCCCGCCAGGCCGCAGAGCACGGCGGAAATCACCACCGGAATGACGAAGGCCAGCGGAAAGATGTCGGGTGCGCTGATCTGGCCGAAATACAGATAATTGCCCGCCAGCGCCAGCGACACCAGGCCTGAGAACACGATGCTGGTAATGAGCACGCCGTTGGTGCGGGTTTCGAAACTGCGGGTCAGCTCCTCGATGGCGAACAAAATGCCCGCCAGCGGCGTGTTGAACGCGCCCGACAGTCCCGCCGCCGAGCCCGCGAGCAGCAGCAGGCGCTGCATGCGCGGCGTCACCCGGGGGTAGAAGCGCCGCATTTCGTACATGATCGACGCGCCCACATGCACCGTCGGCCCCTCGCGCCCCAGCGTGAGGCCACCGAGCATGCCCATCAGACCCAGCCCGATTTTGCCGATGAGGATGCGCAGGCCGAACAGCCGGCCGATGCGGCCGTCGTCGGGCGGGGCATGCAAGACGGCGATCACCTGCGGGATGCCGCTGCCCTCGCTGCCGTTGAACCACTTGCGCGTCATCCACACCGCGCCGCCGGTCAGCGCCGGGGTGATGAGCAGCGCCAGCCAGACCCGGCCGTCGATCCAGCCGAGAAAAATCGCCAGCGCCTCGTTGGCCCAGTTGGCGAACTGCACCGCCGCCAGGCCCACCAGGATCGCCCCCACCCACAGCACGCCGTAATTCAGCCACGACCTGTGAAGTTCCTTTCGGGTGAGTCGCCAAAGGGCGGCGGGGCGGTAACGAGCATGCATGGGTAAGAAGAATAGCGCGGCAGTACGCACCCACCGTCAAAGCCACGGGGTCTGAAATAGGGATGAAGCGGCAAAGCGTCATGGCGCGCGGCTCATCACCATACTGCAGGGGGTAAATCTGAATGGAAACAGAACATTGCGCGTGTCCCTGCGTGCAACTCGGACATTGCGCTTAAGGGTTTTTACGCACTAGGATAACCCTGCATTTTTGACAAAAGTTAAAACACAGGCGCGTTCACAACCGCTTACCCCTTGCGAGAAAGCCTTACCCATGCGTTCCCTTCATCTGCTCACCGTGCCGGAAAAGCTGCTGCATACCGGCTTCATCTTCCTGGTCTGCATCGGTCTGCTCTGCGCCGAGGCCTATCTCTATGTCACCCATTCCGGGCTGGACGGCAAGACCGGGGTGACCCTCAAGGACATCCAGATCTCCTACTACGGCAACCGCGACAGCAGCAAGCTGCAGACCGTGCTGCCGACCATGCTCACCAACGCGGGCGTTCCCAAGGAACAGTGGCCCGGGCTGCAAAAGACCGTCGATGCCTGGATAGTCAGCGGCCAGACCCAGGCGGGCTATGAGACCGAGATCAAACCCCTCCTCGCGCAGCACTGCCTGATGTGCCACAGCGCGGCCATGAGCCGGCAGTTGCACAACCCGCCGCTGGCCTCGTATGAGGACGTGAAGGCGGTGGCCAAGGTCGACAACGGCATGTCGTACAACGCGATGCTGATGACCGGCATGGTGCACCTGACCATGCTCGGGCTGATTTTCTGGGTGGCCGGCTGGCTGTTTCTGCAGACGCGGGTGCACAGCCAGATCAAGGCCATTTCGGTGATCACGCCGTTCGCCGCGATGCTGCTCGACTTTGCCGGCTGGTTTCTCACCAAGCAGAACCCCGACTTCGCCTGGTTGGTGCTCATCGGCGGCGCGCTGTCATGCCCGATCGCCATGCTGGAAATGGGCGTGGCGCTGCTCGATATGTGGATCGGCCTGCCCAGGTTCCTGATGCAGCGCATCGTGACCGAAGTGCCCAAGAGCGTGGTGCGCACGGCAACGGCCTGATTTTTACCGGATCAAACCCCGCCGATGCGGGGTTTTTTCGAGGCGCGAAGGCGCATTGGCCGTCATTCCCGCTCTCAAGAAAACGCCGGGCCGCCCCAAGTTTTCTTGACCCCCTCGGGGGGCCTGACGCGAATGCGGCAGGTCTGGGGGCGCTCCTTAGAATGCGCGGCATGACTGCTGCCCAGATTTCATCCTCCGCCCTGTCCGTCGTCGTCCTTGCCGCGGGCAAGGGCACGCGCATGCGTTCCGATTTTCCCAAGGTGCTGCAGCCGCTGGCGGGCAAACCGCTGCTCGGCCATGTGCTCGACACCGTGCACCACTTGGCAGCCGCGCGTGCCGTGGTGGTCACCGGCTTCGGCGCGCAGCGGGTGCAGGAGGCCTTTGCCCATCAGCCGCATCTCCGTTTTGTGCTGCAGGAGCCGCAACTCGGCACCGGCCATGCGGTGCAGCAGGCACTGCCCGAGCTGCCCGACGAAGGGGTCTGTCTGGTGCTCTACGGCGACGTGCCGCTGGCCCCCGCCAGCAGTCTGCTGCCGCTGGTGGCGCAGGCGCAGACCGGAGCGCTCGCCCTGCTCACCGTCGAACTGGACGACCCGACCGGCTATGGCCGCATTCTGCGCAGCGCCGACGGCGCGGTGCGGGGCATCGTCGAACACAAGGACGCCACGCCCGAGCAGCGCACGGTGCGCGAGTGCAATACCGGCATGCTGTGCGCTCCCGTGGCGCATCTGCGCCGCTGGCTGGGCCGGTTGCGCAACGACAACGCGCAAGGCGAGTACTACCTCACCGACGTGGTGGCACTGGCCGTGGCCGACGGCGTGCCGGTGCGCGCCGCCACCGTGGCCGACGCCGACGACGTGCTCGGCGTGAACGACCGCAGCCAGCTCGCGCATCTGGAGCGCGTGGTGCAGCAGCGCACGGCCCGCCGCCTGCTCGATGCCGGCGTCACCCTGGCCGACCCGGCGCGTATCGACGTGCGCGGCGCGCTGCACTGCGGCCGCGATGTGTTCATCGACGTGGGTTGCGTGTTCGAGGGCGAGGTGCATCTGGCCGACGGCGCCCGCATAGGCCCGTATGCGGTGCTGCGCGATGTGCGCGTCGGTGCGGGCACGGTAGTGCATCCCTTCTGCCACCTCGACGGCGCGGCCATCGGCGCGTGCGCCCTGATCGGCCCGTTCGCGCGGCTGCGGCCCACCACGGCGCTGGCCGACGGCGTGCACATCGGCAACTTCGTCGAAGTGAAGAATTCGACCCTCGGCCAGGGCTCCAAGGCCAACCACCTCAGCTATGTGGGCGACGCCACCGTGGGCGCGCGGGTGAACATCGGCGCAGGCACCATCGTGGCCAATTACGACGGCGCCAACAAGCACCGCACCGTGATCGAGAACGACGCGCACACCGGCTCCAACTCGGTGCTGGTCGCCCCCATCACCGTGGGCGCGGGCGCCACCGTGGGCGCGGGCTCCACAGTGAGCAAAAACGTCCCGGCGGGCAAGCTCACCGTCGCGCGCGCCAGGGCCGTGACATTCGACGGCTGGACCCGGCCGGTGAAGAAGAAGTAGGCTGCGGGCGATTTTTGTGAAATATTGCCCGGTTCGTTTCAGGCGCGCCTGCCTATCATGGCGCCCAGTGCAACCCTAGGGGAGTCTGTTCATGTGTGGCATCGTCGGCGCCGTGGCGCAACGCAATATCGTTCCCGTCCTGATCGAGGGCCTGCGCCGTCTCGAATATCGCGGCTATGACTCCTGCGGCGTGGCGGTCTACGCCGACGGCCAGTTGCTGCGCGCGCGCAGCGTGTCGCGCGTGGCCGAGCTCGACGCGCAGACGCGCTCGCTGCAGGCCTTCACCGGCATCGCCCACACCCGCTGGGCCACGCACGGCGCGCCCACCACGAACAACGCCCACCCGCATTTTTCCGCCGGCCCCAATACCTCCAGCCAGTCGGCGCATATCGCCGTGGTGCACAACGGCATCATCGAAAACTACGAGGCGCTGCGCGCCCTGCTGCGATCGGACGGCTACCAGTTCGAGAGCCAGACCGACACCGAGGTCATCGCCCACCTGATCGACCACCTCTACGCCGGCGATCTGTTCGAGGCGGTGCAGGCCGCCACCCGGCAACTGCACGGGGCGTATGCGATTGCCGTGTTCAGCCGCGAGGAGCCGCACCGCATCGTCGGCGCGCGCGACGGCTCTCCGCTGGTCGTCGGCCTGGGGCAGAACGAGAACTTCCTCGCCTCCGACGCCCTGGCGCTGGCCGGAATCACCGACCGGTTCATCTACCTCGAAGACGGCGACGTGGCCGATCTGCAACTCGGCGGGGTGCGCATCGTCAACCGCGAAGGCAGGCCAGTCGAGCGCGAGGTGCGCACCCTCACCGCGTACACCGCCGCGGTGGAGCTCGGCCCCTACCGCCACTTCATGCAGAAGGAGATTTTCGAGCAGCCGCGCGCCATCGCCGACACGCTCGACGGCATCCAGTCCATCACCCCGGCACTGTTCGGCGCGCAGGCGGCCGAAGTCTTGCCCGCCATCAGCGGCGTGCGCATCCTGGCCTGCGGCACCAGCTTCTACGCCGGGCTCACCGCCAAGTACTGGATCGAGTCCATCGCCCGCGTGCCCGTCGAGGTGGAAGTCGCCAGCGAATACCGCTACCGCGACTCGGTGCCCGACCCAAGCGCGCTGGTCGTCGTCGTCTCGCAGTCGGGCGAAACCGCCGACACCCTGGCCGCGCTCAAGCACGCCAAGCAGCTCGGCCATGCCCACACCCTGGCGATCGTCAACGTCGCCAGCAGCGCGATGGCGCGGGAAACCGCGATGCAGTTCTTCACCCGCGCCGGCGCCGAGATCGGCGTGGCCTCGACCAAGGCCTTCACCACCCAGCTCGTCGCGCTCTACCTGCTGGCCGGAGCGCTCGCCCGCGCCAAGGGCCGGCTGAGCGGCGAAGCGGAGGCCAGGATGCTCACCGACCTGCGCCACCTGCCCGCCGCCGTGCAGAGCGTGCTGGCGCTGGAGCCGCAGATCATCGCCTGGGCCGAGCAGTTCGCCCGCCGCGAAAACGCGCTGTTCCTCGGCCGCGGCCTGCACTACCCCATCGCGCTGGAAGGCGCGCTCAAGCTCAAGGAAATCACCTATATCCACGCCGAGGCCTATCCCGCGGGCGAGCTCAAGCACGGCCCGCTGGCCCTGGTGACCGAGGCCATGCCGGTGGTGGCCGTGGCCCCCAACGACGCGCTGCTCGACAAGCTCAAGAGCAATCTGCAGGAAGTGCGCGCCCGCGGCGGCGAGCTCTACGTCTTCGCCGACGCCGGCGGGCAGATCGAGGCCAGCGAGGGCGTGCACCTCATCCGCCTGCCCGAACACTACGGCGCGCTCTCGCCCATCCTGCACGTCGTGCCGCTGCAACTGCTCGCCTACCACACCGCCACGGCGCGCGGCACCGATGTCGACAAACCGCGCAATCTGGCCAAGAGCGTGACGGTGGAGTGAACGGCCCTTCGACCCGGATCGTTCATCAGGACACGGGAGAATGGCGCGGCGGGGCGCCCCCTCCCGGCCTCCCCCACTGCGTGGAGGAGGTGAGAACACTCCCTCCCCACTCGTGGGGAGGGTTGGGGTGGGGAGGATTTGGCCCTGCGCCACAAGCCCGCAGCCTTTGGCCTGGGTGCGAAGCGCGGGGGCAGAGACGCCCCTCCTGCCGCCTCATTTCCTGCCCTTGATGCTGTAGAGATATTCGGCAATCACCGGCACCTGATCCTCGGGGATCGGTGCTTTCATGACATGCTTCATCTTGTTGACCTCCGCCAGCCAGGTCGATTTGGACAGATCGGGCTGAGTCATCACCATTCCGGCGGAATGGCACATCAGGCAGAAACTGTTGGCGGCCTTGGCGCCAGGGCCATCGCCGGGGAACACCCGCGTGCTGCTGGGGCGATTGACGGTTTCGGTTTTGAGGGTGAGCGCATGCGCCGGGGCTGCGGTCCAGGCGCCGAGAATCAGTGCAACGCCCAGGCCGCGCAGCAGGGCGTCCATTGTGTATCGTGTCATGTCGGTCTCCCGGTCAAACGGCCATCAGATGGGTGGTTTCGACGACGTTGCGCATGAAGCCTCCGGGGTTCCAGTTGGGGGTCATGGGCTGCTGCAGGCCGTCCGAGTTGGTGCAGCGAACCAGCACGGTCTGTTCACCCTTGGCGAATTTCAGATGCGTGCTCCACTGGCGGAAACTGTATTTGCCGTAGTCGCGGCCGAGCTGTGCGGGCAGCCAGGTCTTGCCGCCATCCGTCGAGACATCGACGGCCCTGACCCCGGTATCGCCGCCGAACGCGATGCCGCGCACCAGTTCAGGGCGGCCCGCGGCGACCCTCGCACCGTCGTTCAGATTGGTGACGAAGGATCGCGGCACCATGCGGTTGATGGGCACCGTCTTCACACCCTTCTCGCCGGGCGTCATATTGGCATGCGGCCAATTGTCGGGAATGCGGTACGCCGGGTTCATCCAGAAGTTGTCGTCCGGTTTGGTCAGGACACGCACATGCTGCAGCATCTTGGTCCAGTAAGTCGCATACCAGCCCGGCACCACGAGACGGAAGGGGAAGCCGTTTTCCAAAGGCAGCGCCAGCCCGTTCATCTCCCAGGCGATCATCACGTCGCCGTTGCGGGCCACATCAATCGGCAGAGACTTCAGCAGATTGGGCGCAGTCGGCACCACCGGACGTTCCGATCCCTCGGTTTGCACGTAGAGTGCACCCGCCTTGACCCCTGCGGCATCGAGCACATCCTTGAAGCGCACGCCAACCCATCGGGCATTGCCCATCGCGCCATTGCCCCATTCGCCGCCCGGTACGCGCGGCTGAAAGAAGCCGCGTGAGTTGCCCGAGCATTGATTCACTGCGGCCAGTTCGACATGCCTGAATTTGTTCATCAAGTCGAACACGGTGAACTCCAACTCCCTGTCCACATGGCCGCTGATGCGCACCTTGTGCTTATGCGGGTCCATCGTGGTGGGAATATTGGCCCAGTGCCAGCGCACAAAGAACTGGTCCACGGGCGTGAATACCCCCTTGTCATAGACCGACCAGGGGGTTTCCAACAAGGGCGGGCGGGTGCGTTGCAGGATCATCGGGCCATAAAAGCCATCGAAGCCGGTCACCAAACGCCGCTGACCGCTGCCGCCGGAAAACGGTAAATCGATGGTTTCGGCGGCAAATCCGCTGCGGCTCATCGCCAGTGCCCCGAGCCCGACGGCTGCCGCCTGCAAAAACAGTCTGCGCTGCGATGCATCAGACCGATCGACGCCACTGTGCGTCGTGAAATACCGGTTGGTCATGCCCATCCTCCTCATGTCGTTCGACGCAATCCGAAAATGGCCGCGTCCGACACGATTTATAAGCACCGGTCTTCTGTTTGAGAAATCGATTGATTGGATAATGAAAATCGATTTTTATGATGCAGCAGGATTGCCATGCGGCAATATATTACAGCATATATATCGAATTTTTAAACCATTGATTACAAATGGAAAATTTCACAAGTTACCACTATTCATGGATATATTTGAATGGACTGATGAAAATGACGGTAACGTATGGGTCGACTTTTTACGTTTGGTTATTTTCTGTCCGGTCGACCTTGGCGGGGTCGACTGCCACGTGCAACCTGACCCCGCTTCAAGCGGACAGAATCGCGCGTCTGAGGTCGCGGGCGAAGGCCATGCGGCGTTCGGGGCGCAGGTGGCGGCCGATGTGTACTTCGGTCTGCCGCGAAGTCACCTGCACCAGACCGCGGCCGTGCGCCTGCACGCGCACGCTGCGTGCAGGCAGGGTCACACTGCCCAGGCGCGCGCCGTGCATCCATTCGATGTGCACCGCATCGGCGCTGATGGCGATGCGCTCGTAATCGGCAGCGTGGCGCGCGTAGACCAGGAAAGCCCAGCCCATCGCGACGACTTCGATGACGACGAAGGGCAGCGCGAGTGTCGCGCCCTGCACCTGGCAGAACAGCCCGAGCAGCACCGAGAACAGCGCAAAGCCGGCGAAGGCGGAGAACAACTGCGCCGGACTGAGCGCACAGTTGCGGCGGAAGCGCCATACCCAGGCACCGTCTTCCCACTGCGGGCGAGACAGCAGGCTGCCGGGCAATTCCACCGGCGCGACCTGCCCCGCGTCGGCGACTTCATCCATGCAGCGCCCACCGGTGACGGTGCTGCGGCGGCTCGGCGCTGCGCACGAGCGCGGCCAGCGCATCCGCGTCGGCCACCTCCAGGCGATGCAAGGGCCCGCGTACCCAGCCGTTGCGACGAAACCGCGTCAACAGCCGGCTGACGGTTTCCACGCGCAACTGCAGGTAGCTGGCCATGTCGGCACGGGCGATGGCGGGCAGCACGGCGGCCGCTGCGTCATCCCGCTCCTGCTGGGCGCGCAGCAGCCGCAACAGGTAATGCGCCACTCTCACCGGCGCTTCCTGCAGCACGATCTGCCGGTATTCGAAATTGGCGCGGATGCGCCTGGCCAGCTCGGTGCTCAGGCACTCGCAAAATCCGGCGGACAGGCGCTCGGCCGCTGCCCTGTCGAACCCGATGCGGCAAATCGTGGTCATGGACACCGAGGCGCGGTAATCGACCGGCGCCTGCTCAGGGTCTTCGGTCAGCCTCTCCAGCCCGATCCAGTCTCCGGGAAAGCTGAAATCCACCACCCTGGCCTGATGCAGCCGGTCGCGGCAAACGGTCTTCACCGCGCCCGACTTCACCGCCAGCAGGCAACCCTGTGAGGCAGGAATGGACGCATCGGCGCGGAATTCTTCCTGGGTGATGCGGATGGCGTGCGCCCCCGGCAGGCTGCAGCCCAGTTCCAGCACGCGGCAGCGCTCGCGCTGGCCGCAGCCGCCGCAGAGGATGGGTTCGTAGGCCATGGGGCCCGTCCTCACTCGGCAGCCAGCACTCGCGTGGCGTCGGCGTTGAGCCGCGGCGGGGTTTCATAGGTGTGGAAAGGCGCCGGAGAGGGCACTTCCCACTCCAGACCCTCGGCGCCATCCCAGGGGCGTTGCGGCGCCTTTTCCCCCTGGCCGCGCAGCACCGGAATCACCACGGCGAACAGGAAATACACCTGCGCCAGACCGAAAATCCACGCGCCGATGGTGGAAACCTGGTTGAAATCGGTGAACTGCACCGGGTAGGCGATGTAGCGCCGCGGCATCCCGGCCAGACCGAGAAAATGCTGCGGAAAGAAGGTGACGTTGAAGCCGATCATCGACAGCCAGAAATGGATCTTCCCGGCGGTCTCGTTGTACATCACCCCCGTCCACTTCGGCGACCAGTAGTAGAACGCCATGAAAATGGCAAACAGCGTGCCGGCCACCATGGTGTAGTGGAAATGGGCGACGACGAAATAGGTGTTGTGCACCTGGGTGTCGATCGGCACCATGGCCAGCATCAGCCCGCTGAAGCCGCCGATGGTGAACACGATGATGAAGCCCACGGCAAACAGCATCGGCGTCTCGAACGACAGCGAGCCGCGCCACATGGTGGCGATCCAGTTGAACACCTTGACCCCGGTGGGCACGGCGATCAGCATGGTGGCGTACATGAAAAACAGTTGCGCGACGGTAGGCATGCCCGCGGTGAACATGTGGTGCGCCCAGACCAGGAAGGACAGGATGGCGATCGAGGCCGTGGCATACACCATCGACGAATAGCCGAACAGCCGCTTGCGCGCGAAGGTGGGCACCACCATGCTCATCACCCCGAAGGACGGCAGGATCAGGATGTAGACCTCGGGATGGCCCATGAACCAGAACAGATGCTGATAGAGCACCGGGTCGCCGCCGCCGGTGGCGCTGAAAAAACTGGTGCCGAAGTGACGGTCGGTCAGGGTCATGGTGACGGCGCCCGCGAGCACCGGCATGACGGCGATGAGCAGATACCCGGTGATCAGCCAGGCCCAGCAGAACAGCGGCATTTTCATCAGCGTCATGCCCGGCGCGCGCATGTTCAGAATGGTGACGATGATGTTGATCGACCCCAGAATGCTCGACGCGCCCAGCAGATGCACGGTGAAGATGATCAGATCCATGCCCATACCCTGCTGCAGCGACAGCGGCGGATACAGCGTCCAGCCCACGCCGGGCGCGCCGCCGGGCACGAGGAAAGCGGCCACACCCAGTATCGCAGCGGGCACCAGCAGCCAGAAGCTGAGGTTGTTCAGCCGTGGAAACGCCATGTCGGGCGCGCCGATCATCAGCGGAATCATCCAGTTGGCCAGACCGGTGAGCGCGGGCATCACCGCCATGAAAATCATGATCAACCCGTGCATGGTGCCGAAGGCGTTGAACAGTTCGGGGTTCATCAGCCAGACGTAGGGATGCCACAGCTCGGTGCGTATGGCCAGCGCCAGCACCCCGCCGACGAACAGCATCGCCAGCGCATAGACCAGGTACATCGTGCCGATGTCCTTGTGGTTGGTCGAGAACAGCCAGCGGCGCCAGCCGTGCGGATGCGCATGGGCAGGGTCCAGGGTATGGGCAGGGACGTGCACCGGGTCGAGCACAACGCTCATCGCAAACTCCTTCTTTCGGGCAGGGCAAAGGGCTCAGCGCCAGCGGGCGCAGACCCGGCCCAAACCGAACCTGCGCCAGACAGCGGCATGTTTGTGCAGATTTTGTGCTGCCCTACCCCCTGCAGCCGTCAGGGTTTTGGCGAGGTCGGGTGATCCAGATCAAAAGATCGGCAAATTTGATCGGTTATGGCCCACAGGGGCCGGGCCGTGCGAATTCTCATAGAATCCGCGCCATGTCGGCCTTGCTGCGTTCCGTACTGATCCTGCTTCTGGTGCTGCTGCCCTTGCGCGGCTGGGCCCAGGTGAGCATGTCGGCGGCCGACTTCCAAGGCCCCGCGATCGCGTCCGCGCCAGCGGCAGACCCACACGCCATGATGGCGATGGACGACTGCCCCGCGCAAACGCACGCCGGCTGTCAGGATCACCCGCACACGCTTTGCTCCATATGCCAGCTCGCCGTGGGCCAGCCCGCGGCATTCGTCCTGCGGCTGACCCACGCCGCGCCGCACGCCTGCCCGCTGGCCGCCGATCTCGCCTGGAACGATGCCGATCCACGGCAGATCCAGCGCCCGCCCAGAGTCTGATCCCCATTTGAAGCCCGGATGCAGCGCCCGCCGCAAGCGGCAGCGCTGCGATGTGCATGGCCGCGCCACGGCGCGGCCCGAATGAGGAACTCCCCATGTGGATCGTTTTCAAGGCGCGGCGGCGCTGGCGCATGGCGCCGCTGGCCGCAAGCGTGCTGTTGGCGGCGTGCGCGCCGCTGCAAACCCGGCAGTCGCTCCAGGCAGCCAATGACATCATTCAACCCTCTGCCGGACAGCGCGTGCAACTGCTGCGCGATACGCAGCAAAGGCAGGACGCGCAAGCGCAGATCGACGCCCTGCTCGCCCGTCCGCTGTCGGCCGACGACGCCGTGCGCGTGGCCCTGCTCGGCAGTCCGTCGCTGCAGGCGCTGATCGCTCAGGCGCAGGCCGACTCGGCGGCCGCCACGCAGGGTGCCAGACTGCGCAACCCGGTGTTCGGCTTCGAGCGTCTGCTGATCGGAGGCGGCGGGGTGGAGATCACCCGCAGCCTCGGCTTGGGTCTGTTCGATCTGTTCACCCAGCCCGTGCGTTCGCGCCTGGCCGCCGCACGGCAGCAAACACTGCAATTGCGCCTGGCCAGCGACGTGCTGCGCGTTGCGGCACAAGCGCGCATGGCCTGGGTGCGCGCTTGTGCCGCGCAGCAGGAGGCGGCTTATGACCGCGATGTGACCGAGGCCGCGCAGGCCACCGCCCGCCTCGCCAGCCGCATGCGGCAGGCCGGCAACTTCAACCGGCTCGATGCGGCACAGCAGGGGCTTTTCGCCGCCCAGAGCCGATTGCAGCTCAACCGGGCGCAGCAGGCGGCGATGCAAAGCCGTGAAGCGCTGGTGCGGGCGCTGGGTCTGCCTGCGGCGCAGGCCGCGCGCCTCACTCTGCCGATGCATCTGCCGCAGGCCACGCAACAGCCCGAGGATGCGGCAACCGCCGTGCAGTCCGCGCTCGATCACCGTCTGGACGTGCGGCTCGCCCTTGCCGACTACACCGCGCAGGCGCAGGCCGCGGGGCTGACGCGACAGACCAGCCTGATCGAGCAGGTCGAACTCGGCGGGGTGCGCAAGACCTATAGCGACGCATCACCGCAAAACGGCTTCGACCTCAGCCTGCCGCTGCCGCTGTTCGATCCGGGCGACGCCCGCCGCAGCGCCGCAAACGACAGCGTGCTGGCGGCACGCAACCGCGTGGCAGCGGTCACGCACCGCGCGGCGTCTCAACTGCGCGAAGCCGATGCGCTGCGCCGCAGCGCCTGGCAGCGCCTGCAGTGGAGCCGGAACCAGGTCGTGCCCCTGGCGCAGACGGTGCTCGATGAAAGCCAGCTTCGCTACAACGGCATGCTCATCGGCACCTTCGAGCTCATCGCCGCGGCGCAGACCCAGGTGCAGGCCGTGCGCGAGGCCATCGCCGCGCAGCGCGACTACTGGCTGGCCGACGCCCGCTGGCAGGCCGCGCAACTGGGCATCGTTTTGGACGCGAGCGCCGCACCGGACGCCCCCACCCGCTTCGCTGCCACCCCATCGGCAGGCCATTGACACCACAACCCCAAGCGAAAACTTTCCATGTTTCAATCCGCGCCCGGTCTACCCGGGCGAAACAACGCGGAAGAGGTTACGCCTCAACCGCGTTCGATTATCCCCTGAAGGGAGAGGTTTCCAACCGGAGTCTGTTATCCATGAACACCCGACGCCATTTTCTCGGCGCTGCCGCGGCCCTCGTCGCCGCAGGCGCCGCCAGCCGCAACGCCCTGGCCGCGGCGCCAGAGCCGCATCGACACAGCAGCGCCGACACTGCCGCCCCGCTGCACCCCCCATCGGGCCGACCCTACAACCCGGTCGTCACCCTCAACGGCTGGAGCCTGCCCTTTCGCATGAAGGATGGGGTGAAGGAATTCCATCTCGTCGCCGAGCCGGTGGTGCGCGAAATCGCCCCCGGCATGACGGCCCGGCTGTGGGGCTACAACGGATCGAGCCCCGGCCCCACCATCGAGGCAGTGGAAGGCGACCGCGTGCGCCTGTTCGTCACCAACAAGCTGCCCGAGCACACCACCATCCACTGGCATGGCCTCATCCTGCCCAACGGCATGGACGGCGTGGGCGGGCTGACGCAACCGCAGATCAAACCCGGCCAGACCTTCGTCTATGAATTCGAGCTGCGCAGGAGCGGCACCTTCATGTATCACCCGCACGCCGACGAAATGGTGCAGATGGCCATGGGCGCGATGGGCCTGTTCATCGTCCACCCCAGGAACCCGCGGGAGATGGCGGTGCAGCGCGACTACGCCTTTCTCATCAACGCCTACGACATCGACCCCGGAGCCAGCGTGCCGCGCGTCAACACCATGCTCGACTTCAATCTGTGGACCTGGAACAGCCGCGCCTTCCCCGGCATCGACCCGCTGCTGGCGCGCACCGGCGAGCGCGTGCGCATCCGCATGGGCAACCTCACCATGACCAACCACCCCATCCACCTGCACGGTCATGTGTTCGAGGTCACCGGCACCGACGGCGGCTGGGTGCGCAGGAACGCGCGCTGGCCCGAGGTCACGGTGGACATCGCCGTGGGGCAGATGCGCGCCATCGAGTTCATCGCCGACAACCCCGGCGACTGGGCCTTTCACTGCCACAAATCGCACCACACCATGAACGCCATGGGCCACACCGTGCCCACCCTGATCGGCGTGCCGCAGGACGACCTCACCCCGGCGCTGCAAAAGCTGCTGCCCGACTACATGGCGATGGGGTCGAGCGGCATGGCCGAAATGACCGAGATGGAAATGCCCCTGCCCGACAACACCCTGCCGATGATGACCGGCCGCGGCCCGTATGGCTCGGTCGAGATGGGCGGCATGTTCAGCGTGCTCAAGGTGCGCGACGACCTCGAAGGCGGCGACTACCGTACGCCCCCAGGGTCGGCGAGCCGACCCGCCCCCCAAGGGGGTCAAGAAAACTTGGGGCGGCCCGGCGTTTCCTTGAGAGACCCCGGTTGGTACCGCATGCCGCCCGGCACGCAGGCGCATGCGGTGCAGGCGAATCTGCCATCAGCAGCCACCGACCCTTCCGCGCCCCAAGCCACCAACGACACGCTGCAGGTGCGCAAGCCCCGGCAGCATGCGCATTGATCGTTTTCACCCACTCACACCTTCCAAGGAACGCCCCATGAACAAACCAATGAGAACCTGCTCCACCCTCGTCCTGGCCGTCGCGCTGTGCGCGCCCGCCCTGGCCGCGCCCAGCCATGCGGATCACGACCATGCAACCCCTGAAGGCATGGCGCAGCACATGCAGATGATGCAGGGCATGGCCGCCAGCCCGCCCGCCGCATCCGGCGCCCAACAGTCTCACCAGACCGAAGGACTGGTGCGCAAGATCGACGCCGCCAGCGGCAAGATCACCCTGCGTCATGGCGCCACGGCCGGCATGGGGGCGATGACCATGATCTATCGCGCGCAAGACAAGGCGCAGCTCGACGGTCTGAAGGAAGGCGACACGGTGGTGTTCAGCGCCGAAAAAATCGACGGCGCCTACATCCTCACCTCCATCAGCCGCAAGCCCTGAGAGTGCCCCCAGACCTGCCGCGTTCGCGTCAGCCCCCCGAGGGGGATGAGGCCTGCGGCTCCAGGCTGCCCTGCGGCAGCCTGGAGCCGAATCCGAGTGGCTTGCAAGCCGCGAGGTGGACTGAGAAAACTTGGGGCGGCCCGGCGTTTTCTCATGAGCGCCCTCAGGGTCGGCTCGCCGACCCTGGGGGCGCTCATGACTGTTGAGCTGCAGCAGCGTGCCGTCGCAGCGCAGGCCCAGGCTGTCGATGGCGTCGAGCACGCCATCGGGCCCGAGGTTGGCGTAGGCGGGCTGAGACATGAGTTTGATGGCCCTTTAAGCTGCGGCTTGCAGCGTCTCAAGTTCGACAGCGATCGTTGCCTCCGCGCTGCTGAGCGACACCGCGCCGTCCTGCACCAGACACTGCAGTTGCATGCTGCGCTCGGCCAGCCCGGCCAGAGCCTGGCTGGTCTCGGGCGGCAGCCGCAGCACGGTCAAATTTTTCAGGCGGGCGAGCTTGCCCGCGCTCTGCTTCCACCACACCGGGCAACTGCTGGCATGGCAGACCACGACGACCTGCTGCGCACGCCCGCAGGCCTTGCGCACGCGGCTCTCGTCGGGCTGGCCGATGTCGATCCACAGCTTGATCGCGCCGGTCAGATCCTTCACCCAGATGTCGGGTTCGTCCACTTCGAACAGACCCTTGGTCAGGGCGATGCCCTCCTGCGCGTACAGCGCGTAGAGCAGCACCCGCACCATCATGCGCTCCTCGGTCTCGGAGGGGTGACAGGCCAGGGTCAGGGCATGGTCGGCGTAGTAGTGCCGGTCCATATCGGCCACTTGCAGGTCGGCCTTGTAAATCGTCGCTTTCAGCGCCATGACGTGAATCAATCGGGAAGGAAACCCTGCATTGTGCGTCGACGCCCGACCATCACGCTGGCAGGCCGCGGCGGCAAGCCTGCCCGGCGCCGCGCTGAAAAACAAGACACCCCGCCGAGGCGGGGCGCCGTGGAACGTCGTGCGAGCGATTGGGTCAGAAGCACGGCGCGCGCACATAGGCGCCGCGACCGGCGTAATGCGCCGCGCTGCCCAGCTCCTGCTCGATGCGCATGAGCTGGTTGTATTTTTCCACCCGCTCGCCGCGCGCGGGGGCGCCGGTCTTGAGGTGGCCGGTGTCGAGCGCCACGGTGAGGTCGGCGATGAAACTGTCCACCGTCTCGCCCGAGCGGTGCGACACGAACGCGCCCCAGCCGTGATCGCGCGCCAGGCGGTTGGCGGCGATGGTTTCGGTGAGCGTGCCGATCTGGTTGAGCTTGATGAGCACCGAGTTGGCGATGTTCTCCTCGATGCCGCGGGCGATGATCGCCGGGTTGGTGCAGAAAATGTCGTCGCCGACCAGTTCGATGCTCTCGCCCAGCGCTTGGTTGAGCGCCTTCCAGCCGGCCCAGTCGTCTTCGGCCATGCCGTCTTCGAGCAGCACGATGGGGTGCGCCTGCACCAGCCGGGCGTAGTACTCGACCATTTCGGGCGCTTCGAGGCGGCGCTTTTCGGTGCGCAGGTTGTAATACCGGCCGTCCTCGAAGAATTCGCTCGACGCCGGGTCGATGGCAATCGCCACATCGGCGCCGGGCCGCAGCCCGGCCTTTTCGATGGCCTGCGCGATGAGTTCCAGCGGCTGTTCGTTGGACTGCACCTGCGGCGCAAACCCGCCCTCGTCGCCCACGCCGACCGACAGCCCCCTGGCCTGCAGAATCGCCTGCAGCGCGTGATAGACCTCCGCGCCCCAGCGCACCGCTTCGCGCATCGTGGGCGCGCCCAGCGGCGCGATCATGAATTCCTGAAAATCGGCGCCCTGCCAATGCGCGTGCACCCCGCCGTTGAGAATGTTCATATGCGGCACCGGCAGGCGCGTCGCGCCCGGGCCACCGAGGTATTGGTAGAGCGGCAGGTCGCAAGCGGCGGCAGCGGCGCGGGCGACCGCCAGCGACACGCCCAGCAGGGCATTGGCGCCGAGCTTGGCCTTGTTGTCGCTGCCGTCGAGCGCGATCATCGCGGCGTCGATGGCCGCCTGCTCGCGCGCATCGCGGCCGAGGAGTTGCGGCGCGAGCACCTCGTTGACATGGCCGATGGCCTTGAGCACGCCCTTGCCGCCAAAGCGCCGGGCGTCGCCGTCGCGCAATTCCACCGCCTCGCGCGAGCCGGTGGACGCGCCCGAAGGCACGGCGGCGCGCGCCTTGATGCCGCAGGCCAGGGTGCAATCGACTTCGACGGTGGGGTTGCCGCGCGAATCGAGGATTTCGCGGGCGGTCAGTGCGGTGAGGGTGGCGTTCATGGGGAGGGCTCCTGTTCGATTAAATAGACACATGCCGCCGACCTCGGCGGCCAGAATGAATGCTGCGCCGGTTTCATGACGGCCTGTCGAATCTGGCCGAGGCCTGACGATAGCGGCGCATCAGCGCCTGGGTCGAACTGTCGTGCGCCTGCGCCGCGCCCTCGCCCGAGGCCAGCTCGGCGGCGATGCGTGTGGCCAGCGCCTTGCCCAGCTCGACGCCCCATTGATCGAAGGAATCGATGTCCCACAACACGCCCTGGGTGAACACGCTGTGCTCGTACAGCGCGACCAAGGCGCCCAGCGTAAAAGGCGAAAGCTCGTCGGCCAGCAGGGTGTTGCTCGGGCGGTTGCCTTCGCACACCCGCTGCGCGATTTGCTCGGGCGGCACGCCTTCGGCGCGCAGCGCCTGCTCGGTTTTGCCGAAGGCCAGCGCCTCGGACTGCGCGAGCAGATTGGCCATGAGCAGATCGTGCTGCGCCGCCTGCGCGGTGGTGCTGCGGCAAAAGCCGATGAAATCGCAGGGCACCAGCCGGGTTCCCTGGTGCAGCAACTGGAAAAAGGAATGCTGGGCATTGGTTCCCGGTTCGCCCCAGACGATGGGCGAGGTGGAGCGCTGCACCGGCTGACCGCTGGCGGTGACGTGCTTGCCGTTGCTCTCCATCACCAGTTGCTGCAGGTAGGCGGGCAGACGGCGCAGCGCCTGGCTGTAGGGCAGGATGGCCTGGGTTTCGGCGCCGAGCAGGTTGTTGTTCCACAGCGCGATCAGGCCGTGCAGCACCGGCAGGTTCTGCTGCAGTGGCGCGGTCTGGAAATGCGCATCCATCGCCCGGAAACCGGCGAGCATCTGGCCGAAGGCGTCGGCGCCGATGGCGATCATGGTGCTCAGGCCGATGGCCGAGTCCATCGAATAGCGCCCGCCCACCCAGTCCCACAGGCCGAACAGGTGGCGGGTGTCGATGCCGAACTCGGCCACCGCCTGCGGCTGGCTCGACACCGCGACGAAGTGGCGCGCCACGGCGCGCTCGTCGCCGAGTTGGTCCACGCACCATTGCCGCGCTGCGCGGGCGTTGGTCAGCGTCTCGAAAGTGCGAAAGCTCTTGGAACAGACGATGAACAGGGTTTGTTCGGCGCTCAGGCCGCGGGTGGCCAGGTGCAGATCGGCCGGGTCGATATTGGACACGAAGCGCAGGGTCAGTCCGGGGTGACAAACGTGCTGCAGCGCCTCGCAGGCCATCGCCGGGCCGAGGTCGGAGCCGCCGATGCCGATATTGATGACGTTGCGGATGGGCTTGCCGGTATGGCCGCGCCACTGACCGCTGCGCACCTGATGGGCGAACTCGGCCATGCGTTCGAGCAGGGCATGCACTTCGGGCACGACATCGACGCCATCCACCACGGCTTTCACCCCCCTGGGCGCGCGCAAGGCGGTGTGCAGCGCGGCGCGCTTTTCGGTGGCGTTGACCGGCTCGCCGCGAAACATGGCGTCGCGCCGCTCGGGCAGGCCGCACTGCCGCGCCAGATCGGCGAGCCAGGTCAGGGTTTGCTCGGTCAGGCGGTTCTTGGCGTAATCGAAATACCACCCCGCCGCTTCGACTTGCATGCGCTCGCCGCGCTGCGGGTCCTGCGCGAACAGCTCGCGCAAGTGCAGGGGGGCGATCTGGCGGTGATGCGCGGCGAGTTGATCCCAAGCGGAATGGGTGTTTTGCGGCGGCAAGTCCGGCGGGTTCAGTTTCATGCCATCAAACCCTCGGGGGCACGCAAAAGCTCGTCCAGCGTGGCGAGAAAGCGCGCGGCGTCGGCGCCGGCGACGACGCGGTGGTCGCAGGTGAGGGTGAGCCGGGTCAGGCCGTCGCGCGCCGGCGCGGCCACCGCGAGTATGGCCGCAGCGCCCAGCGGCACGATGGCGTCGAACTGCTCGACCCCGGCGAACATGCCGAGGTTGGAGAGATAGAAGGTGGCGCCGGTGTAGTCGGCAGGCGCCAGGCGGCGGCGCGCCACTTTCTCGCGCAGCTCTCGCCAGTCTTCGTCCAGCTCGGACAGGGCGCGGACGGCGTTGCGCAACACCGGGGTCATCAGCCCGTCTGCGGTATCGACGGCGATGGCGATGTCGATGGTCTCGCGCCGCGCCAGTCCGCCGGGTGTCCAGCAGGCGTTGAAATCCGGGTGCTTCTGCAGGGTCAGCGCGCAGGCGCGCGCCAGCAGCAGGCTGACGGATCGATGCGCCTGCTGCGCGGCGGCGTGCAGGGCCTGCAGATCGACCGCCGTGGTGACATGGAAAGTCGGGGTATGCACGGTGCGCTGCATGTTCTCGGCCATTGCCGCCTTCAGGCTGCTGGGCCGCTCGATGCGATGCACCGGGCCGAGTTGCAGATGCGGCAGTTGCGGGCCGATGGCCGCGGCCAGCACCTGCGCCGCGGTGATGCGGCCTTGGGCGTCGGGCCGCAGCAGCGCCAGGTCGATGTCCAGCTCGGCCGCCAGTCCGCGGGCGAAGGGCGAGGCGCCAACGGTTGTGCGCCCCCAGGGTCGGCTCGCCGACCCGCCCCCCGAGGGGGTCAAGGAAACTTGGGGCGGCCCTGCGTTTCCTTGAGAGCGCGCGGCCAGCGCCGCGTCGAGTACCGCGCTGGCCGGGAAGGAATCGGCGTGCGGTTCCGGCTGGGGGACAGATGGGGTGGGCGCAGGGTTTGATTCAGGCGACGGCGCCTCGGTCTGCGACGGATGTGCGCCAGGTTGTGCGGGCTCGTGCGGCGCTGGCGCCGACCCCGCATCGTCGATCCAGGCGATGGTCGATTTCACCGCAATATCGCTATCGACCGGCGCCAGCGGCCCGGCGAGCACGCCGTCGGCATAGGCTTCGACATCCATGATGGCCTTGTCCGATTCGACTTCGGCCAGCACCTCGCCGGCCTTGACGGCGTCGCCCGGCTGCTTGAGCCAGCGCGCGATGCGCCCGGTCTGCATGGTGTCGGACAGCACGGGCAGGATGACGGCGGTGCGGGTCATGCGGGGTTCTCCATGGGGTTCTTCAAAGGGGTTTGTTCCAGCAGATTGCGCGCGGCGGCGGCGATGTCGGCTGGTTGGGGAATGGACTGCTCTTCCAGCCGCCTGTTGTAGGGCGTGGGCAGGTCGAGCGCGGCCACGCGCATCGGCGCGGCTTGCAGGCTGCCGAAGCACATTTCGGTGAGCGTGGCGGCGATTTCCGCCCCGGCTCCGGCGAAGCGGCTGTCTTCCTCGGCGATGAGCACATGGCCGGTCTTGCGCACCGAGGCGGCGCAGGTCGCCCAGTCGATGGGGCTGAGCGAGCGCAGGTCGATGACCTCGGCTTCCATGCCTTCGGCGGCGAGCTGTTCGGCGGCGGCCAGCGCCTGGTTGGCCATGCGCGAATAGCCGATGAGGGTGAGGTCGCTTCCTGCGCGGCGCACCCTCGCGCGGTGCGGCGGCGGGGCGGGCGCGTCTTCATCCACCGCGCCCTGGTCGAAATTGAGCAGTTCGTGTTCGAGCACGATCACGCAGTCGTCGGCGCGGATGGCCTGGCGCAGTTGCCAGTAGGCATCCTGCGGCGTGGCCGGAACCACGATGCGCAGCCCGGCGACGTTCATCAGCGTGTGTTCCAGCCGCTGCGAATGCTGCGCGGCGAGTTGCCGCGCCACGCCGCCGGGCATGCGAATGGTCAGCGGCATGCGAAACTGCCCGCCGGACATGAAGGGAATCTTGGCCGCCATATTGATGAGGGCGTCCAGCGCCAGCAGCGCGAAATTCACCGTCATGATCTCGACCACGGGGCGCAGGCCCGCCAGCGCCGCGCCCACGCCCAGGCCGGTGAAGCTGTTCTCGGAAATCGGCGTGTCGAGCACGCGGCGCTCGCCGTATTTGGCCTGCAGCCCTTCGGTGACGCGATACGTGCCGCCGTACAGGCCGACGTCTTCGCCCAGGGTGAACACCGCGTCGTCTGCGGCCATCTCCGCGTCGAGCGCGCGGTTGAGCGCCTGCCAGTAGGTGAGTGTCTGAATGGGCATATCCGTCTCGTCAAATGAGGCTGGTCGGATCGACGCCGCATTGCAGCGCGCGGCGGGCGTCGTCGAAGGTGGGCTCGGGCGAGGCGATGGCGAACGCCACCGCATCGTCGATTTCGGCGCGAATCTCGGCTTCGAGCCTGTCCAGCCCGGCGGTGTCGAGATGGCCGTTGCGCACATAGCGGTCGCCGAGCGCGGCGCAACTCTGCAGCCCCAGGCTGTGCAGCAGAGCGTCGTCGGGGCAGTGCGTCTTGAGCTCGCGCAGTTCGGCACCGATCGGGTCTTGCGCGGTGTAGGCGGCCACTTCGACCGCGGGGCGGTAGCTGCCCGGATCGGCCATCGAATGGCCGCGGTAGCGATAGGTTTCGAGCTCCAGCAGTTGCGGCCCCTGCCCGGCGCGGATCTGCGCGAGCATGGCGCTGGCGTGCGCATGGACGCCTTCGGCCTCCATGCCGCTGGCGCGCTGCGCCGCAATGCCGTAGGCGCAGGCGCGCTTGTATACCTCGGTGACGGCCGAGTGGCGATGGATTTCGGTGCCGATCTGGTAGTGGTTGTTCTCGCAGACGAACAGCACCGGCAGCTTCCACAGCGCGGCCATATTGAGCGACTCGTGAAACGTGCCCTGGTTGACCGCGCCATCGCCGAAGAAGCAGATCACCGCCTCGGGCAGGCCGCGCAGTTGCACCGCGTAGGCCGCGCCGATGGCGATGGGATAGGTCTCGCCGACGATCGCATAGCCGCCGAGAAAGCGGCGCTCGGCGTCGAACAGGTGCATCGACCCGCCCATTCCGCCCGAGCAGCCCGTGCGCTTGCCGAACAGCTCGGCGACGATGGCGCGCATGGACACGCCGCGCGCCAGCGCATGCACATGCTCGCGGTAAGTGCTCACCACATAGTCGCCCGGTTCGGCTGCGGCGAGCACGCCCACCGCCACCGCCTCCTCGCCGGGGTAAAGATGCAGAAAACCGCCGATATGGCCCTTCGCATACTCTTGCGCCAGGCGCTCTTCGAGGCGGCGGGCGCGCAGCATGTCGCGCAGAAAACGCAGATGCAGATCTCGGTTCACGGCGGGCGTTCTCCTGGAAAGGTTGGGGGGCGAGGCTGACAGGGACGGGTTACAAGGCGATGACATCACCCTGAGCGGGACGATGCACCTTCGTGTTTTTGAGGGCCCCCAGGGTCGGCTTGCCGACCCGCCCCCCGCGGGGGATGAGGCCCGCGGCTCCAGGCTGCCCTGCGGCAGCCTGGACGGAGCCGAATCCGAGCGGCTTGCAAGCCGCGAGGTGGACAGGGAAACTTGGGGCGGCCCTGCGTTCCCCTGAAAGCAATGCAGCAAACGCATCCATGCTGTCGGGGTCGCCGTGCACCAGGATGGTCTGCTCGGGAGAGAGCGCCTGCTGCCAGGCGAGCAGTTCGGCCTGATCGGCGTGCGCCGAGAAGCCGTTGATGGTGTAGAGCCGCGCGTGCACCGGAATCTCCTCGCCGAACAGCCTGACGCTGCGCGCGCCGTCGATCAGCAGGCGGGCAAGCGTGCCGCGCGCGGCGTAGCCGACGAACACCACGCTCGACTCGCGCCGTCCGAGGTTGTGGCGCAGGTGGTGGCGCACGCGACCGCCAGTGGCCATGCCCGACCCGGCCATGATGACCGCGCCGCCGACCAGACGGTTCAGTGCCATCGAGTCGGCGGCTTCGCGGGTGAAACGCAGGCCGGGCAGGGAAAACGGATCGGCGCCCTGGCGAAACAACGCCTCGATGGCCTCGCCGTAGCACTCGGGATGGTGACGGAAAATTTCGGTGGCGGAAATCGCCATCGGCGAGTCGAGAAACACCGGCAGGGTGCGCGCCAGCTTGCCCGCTTGGATGCCTTCGCGCAAGTAGTAAAGCAGCTCCTGCGCGCGCTCCAGCGCGAAGGTCGGGATGATGACGTTACCGCCGCGCTGCAGGGTTTCGTTGATGGCCTCGAACAGCTCGGCGATCGAGGGGGCGATGGGCTTGTGCAGGCGGTCGCCGTAGGTCGTTTCCATCACCACCGCGTCGGCGCGCGGCGGCCGTTGCGGGTCGCGCAGCACGGCGCGGCCGCTATTGCCGAGGTCGCCGGAAAAGATCACCGAGCGATGCGCGCCGTCCTTGACCTGTTCGATGCGGATGCTGGCCGAGCCCAGGATGTGCCCGGCATCGAAAAAGGCGGCGATCAAGCCCGGGGCGAGTTCCAGCGTCTGCCCATAGACCGCGGTGCGGCCGAAAAACTCCATCGCATTGAGCGCATCGAGAGTGGTGTAGAGCGGCTCGCCCGGTGCGTCGCCGCGGCGGCTGGCGTGGCGGCGGTTGCGCTCGGCTTCTTCTTCCTGCAAATGGGCGGCGTCGAGCAGCACCACGCGGGTGAGCTCGCGCGTGGCCGCGGTGGTGATGATCTCGCCGCGAAAGCCCCGCTTGACCAGCAGGGGAATGCGTCCGCAATGGTCCAGATGCGCATGGGTGAGCAGCAGCAGGTCGATCGACTTGGGGTCGAAGCCGAAGTCCGCCGCGTTTTCCTCGTCGAGTTCATGGCTGCCCTGGAACATGCCGCAGTCGATGAGCACCCGCGTGCCCTGCGCCTGCAGCAGATGGCAGGAGCCGGTGACGTTGCGGTCGGCGCCGTGGAAGGAGAGTTTCATGGTTGTCGTCCTTGGGGTGACGCGGTGGCGTAACCTTCCAGCGGCGAGCCGTTGCGCGCATGCCAGGTGTGGATGCCGTCCCAGGCCTGCTGCGCGTCTTCGGCAAACCAGAACAGCCGGGCATCCTCTTCGTCGATGCTGCCGGCTTCGAGCAGAAAGTCAACGTTGAACACCCCGCGCCAGTAAGACTCGCCGATCAGCACGATGGGAATGGGCGCGGATTTGCGCGTCTGGATCAGCGTGAGCGCGCCGAACAGTTCATCGAGGGTGCCGAAGCCGCCCGGCAGCGCGACGATGGCCGCGGCGCGCTGCATGAAGTGCAGCTTGCGCAGTGCGAAGTAATGGAACTGAAAGCACAGCCCCGGCGTGAGGTAGGGGTTGGGGTATTGTTCGCGCGGCAGGGCGATGTTCATGCCGATGGTTTCAGCCCCGACCTCGAAGGCGCCGCGATTGGCCGCCTCCATGCCGCCGGGGCCGCCGCCGGTCATCACCACAAGGCCGGGAATGCGCGCCGCGCCGATCATCCGGCCCAGGTCGAAGCCGATCTGATAATAGCGCGACAGCGCCAGGCGCCGCTCGGCCAAACGCAGCGCGCGGGCGGCGGCCGCATCGTCAGGCCGCTCTGCCGCCTGGCGCCGCGCGGCTTCGAGCTCGCTGCGCGCCGTCTGCGGCTCGCGCAGCCGGGTGCTGCCGAAGACCACGATGGTGCGGGTGATGCCGTGCGCCTGCAGCGTCTGCTCGGCCTTTTCGTAGTCGAGCTGCAGACGCAGGCCGCGGTGCGCGTCGGTATGCAAAAACGCCACATCGCGGTCGGCCTCGATATACGAGGGGTGCTCCATGATCGCGCGCAGCCGCGCCTGCGCCTGCGCCTCTTCCTCCACCGGCTTGGGGCGTTCCCAAGGCAGCGGCTGGCTGCGCTGGGTGCGGTGCGCGGGTTGCGGAATGTCCGGGTGGCCCATCACGCGGCCGCCCCGTCGCCGGGTTCACCCTGCACGCGGGGCTTGCGCCCCAGACGCGCCTCGACCTCCAGCACATGCTGAGTGGTGGCAATCACGCTGTCCGGGTTCAGGCTCATGGTGTCGATGCCCAGTTCGACGAGGTATTCGGCCATTTCCGGGTAGTCGGAAGGCGCCTGGCCGCACAGCCCGGAATGGATGCCGTTGCGTCGGCAGCCTTCGACGGCGAGGCGAATCATCTCTTTCACGCCGTCGTCGCGTTCGTCATAATCGAAAGCGACGATTTCGCTGTCGCGGTCCACCCCCAGGGTGAGCTGGGTGAGGTCGTTGGAGCCGATGGAAAAACCGTCGAAGCGTTTGGCGAACTGGTCGATGAGAATGACGTTGTTCGGGATTTCGCACATGGCGTAGATCTGCAGGCCGTTCTCTCCACGATTGAGTCCGTATTCGGCCATCTTGGCCAGCACCTCGTCGGCCTCTTTCACGCGGCGCACGAAGGGCAGCATCAGAATCACATTGCTCAGCCCCATGTCCTCGCGCACCCGCTTCATCGCCAGACACTCCAGCCCGAAGCCTTCGGCATAGGCCGGATGCGCATAGCGCGACGCGCCGCGAAAGCCGATCATGGGATTGGATTCATCCGGCTCGAAATCCACCCCGCCGAGCAGCGAGGCGTATTCGTTGGACTTGAAGTCGGACATGCGCACCACCACCGGCTTGGGCCAGAACGCCGCGGCAATGGTGCCGATGCCCTCGGAGAGTCTTTGCACGAAGAACTGCGCGCCATCTTCGTAGCCGCGCAGCAGGTGCGCGAGCGTCTGGCGCGTGGCCGCGTCCTTGACCCGTTCGGGATGCAGCAGGGCCAGCGGATGCGCCTTGATGGATTCGTTGATGACGAACTCCATGCGCGCCAGACCCACGCCGTCATTGGGCAGAAACGAGGTCTTGAAGGCGATTTCCGGGTTGCCGATATTGATCATGATGCCCGTGACCGGGCGGGGCAGATCGCCGATCTCGGTCTTGTCGACATGGAAGGGCACGATGCCGTCGTACACCTTGCCGCTGTCGCCCTCGGCACATGAAACGGTGACCCTCTGGCCGCTGGGCACGACGCTGGTGGCATTGCCCGCGCCGACCACCGCCGGAATGCCCAGCTCGCGGGCGATGATGGCCGCATGGCAGGTGCGCCCGCCGCGATTGGTGACGATGGCTGCGGCGGTTTTCATCACCGGCTCCCAGTCCGGCGTGGTGATGTCGGCCACCAGCACCTCGCCCGGTTTGAAATCGGACAGATGCGCCACATCGGCGATCACCCGCGCCGTGCCGCTGGCGATTTTTTCGCCCACCGAGCGACCTTTGGCGAGCACATCGGCGCGGCCGTCGAGCACATAGCTTTCGATTTCGGTCAGGCGGCGCTGCGAGGCCACGGTTTCGGGCCGCGCCTGCACGATGTAGATCTGGCCGTCCACCCCGTCCTTGGCCCACTCCATGTCCATCGGGTGGCCGTAGTGCTGCTCGATCTTGATGGCGGCGTCGGCCAGTTCGAGCACGTCGGCGTCGTCCAGGCAAAAGCGCTCGCGGTCGGCCTTGGGCGTGGGGATGTTGCGCGTGGTCTGCCGGGTCTCGCCCTCGACGAACACCATTTTCACCGCCTTGTCGCCCAGGCTGCGGCGCAGCACGGTGCGATGACCGGCGGCGAAAGTGGGTTTGTGAACGTAGAACTCGTCGGGATCGACCGCGCCCTGCACCACGTTCTCGCCCAGACCGTAGGCGCCGGTGATGAACACCACGTCGCGAAAGCCCGACTCGGTGTCCAGCGAGAACATCACCCCAGAGGCGGCCAGGTCGGAGCGCACCATTTTCATCACCCCGATGGACAGCGCCACCTTGAATTGGTCGAAGCCCTGATCGACGCGGTAGTGAATGGCGCGGTCGGTGAACAGGCTGGCGAAGTCGCGGCGGCAGGCGTCGAGCAGGCTCTGGTCGCCGCGGATGTTCAGATAGGTGTCCTGCTGGCCGGCAAAGCTGGCCGTGGGCAGGTCTTCGGCAGTGGCCGAGCTGCGCACCGCCAGGCTCACGTCCTCGCCGTATTGCTGCTGCAGCTTGCGGTAAGCGGCGACGATCTCGGCGGCCAGATCCTTGGGCAGTCCCGCGCCGTAGACGATTTCGCGGGCGCGCTTGCCGCGGCGGGCGAGGTCTTGCACATCGTCGGGATCGAGGCCGTCGAGCGTCTCATGCAGCGCATCCCAGGCGCCTGCGGCGTCCAGCATGTAGCGGTAGGCCTCGGCGGTGATGGCAAAGCCATTGGGCACGCGCACGCCTTGGCTGGAGAGTTTGCGATACATCTCGCCGAGCGAGGCGTTCTTGCCGCCCACCAGCGGCACATCGCCGATGCCGATCTGATCGAAAAAGCGAATGTAAGTGTCACGACTCATGCGGTTCTCCAGGGTGTTGTGTGTTGTGATCTGAGGCTTTGCAGCCGGTCTGCCGCGCTCGGCGCCTGCCAGGTATCCCACAGCGTGGGCAGGGCCTGTTGCCGGGCGCTGAACCCGCCGCCCGCTTGCTGCAGCAGGCGGATCGGACGAAAGACCGATTCAGCGTAACGCGGCATCACGCCCAGTCCTTGCGCCAGATCAAGCCCGCCCAGAAGCGCCCCCGCCGCGGTCGTCCACGCCTGCGGCGTGAGCCGCAGCCCAAGCTCCGGGTCGGCGTGGCAAATGTGCGCTGTGCCGACGGGCGCGGCTGCGCTTCGCGCCTTGACGGCTACCCTTTGGACACGCTCCTCGGACACGCCGGATCATTCCCACCCTCAAAGCTTTCAGCGCCTGGTGCAATCACTTCCCTTCCGGTGATGAGCTTGCTTTGAAGCTATCACGGCAGTCGACGACCGGTGCAAAGCTTTGCCTGGCGTTGCAGAAAAAACGTGATGACACAGTCGATCCGCACTTGAGGGAAGTCAAGTCAAGCCAGAAAGGATGTGGGATCGACACACCACCCCGAAAAGCACGACACCCCGCCGAGGCGGGGTGTCGTGGAACGGTCGAAAGACCTTGCGGCTTTCAGTCGCCGGTCTTACTGGCGCTTGAACAGTTCGACCAGATCGTCGCGCAGCGGGGCGGTGGCGGCGACGCTCAGCTTGTAGTCCTTGCCGTCAAAGGTGATCTTGTTGATCATTGCCTCTTTTTTGTTCAGGTCGAGCGTCACCGCGCGCAGGGTGGCGGTTTCAAAGTACTTGGCGATCCTGGGGTTGCGCGCGGCAATCTCTTGCGGCTGTTTTTGCGCCCAGGTGGTGACGTGGAAAATCACGCTGCCCTTGTAGTGATGCTCGGCCAGTTGCTCCAGCGCGGCTTCGAGCAGCGCCATGTTTTCTTCTTTCTTCCACTCGCCGCCGAAGGCCATGTAAATGCCGTCAGAAGGCAGAAGTCGGGCGATGGCCGGGGCAGTCTCCGCCTTGTCTTTCACCGACTCGAAAGTCAGTTGGGAATCGGCTTTGTTCACCGTCAAGGTGCCGCCGATGCCGCCAGCCAGGTCGTTGCAGATCACCGAACGGTTCGCCAGAACGCCCAGATGCGGGCGCTCCATGGTTTTGGCCAGGGCGTTGCCCACCACCCCGCCGGCCATGATGCGGATGGTCTGGATTTCGCTGAAGGTCAGCGGCTTCCTGGTTTCTTGCGCCAGCGCGGCCGAAGAAAGGGCCAGCGCGGAGAGGGCGACGGTCAACAGGGATTTTTTCATGGACTTCCTTTCAAAGAGAAAGCCAGAGTATCAATTAGTTACATGAAGCCCTGCCGAATCCGCCAACTTGCGCCTTGATGCAGATCAAGGAATGCGCAACTGTTCGCTCTCCTGAGGATTCATCGAAGCGCCCCAAGAATCAGAAGGCGCCAGCCAGTGCATTGACCGTCAGCGCCAGAATCACCACATTGAAAAAGAACGCCGCCACGCTGTGCAGCAACACCAGGCGCCGCACATGCCGCCCGGCGATGTTCACGTCCGAGGTCTGGAAGGTCATGCTCAGCACCATGGAGAAATACAGGTAGTCCCAATAATCGGGTATCTGGTTGTTGGGAAAGATCAGCGCAGGCGTGCCTGCCGTGCGCGCGGTGTAGTCGCTGTGCGCGTATTGCAAGGCGAAGATCACCGAGAAAAACAACCACGACAGCACGATGCTGCTGCCGGCCAGCGCCAGTTCGCCGGGATGGCCGCGCACCGAGTGCAACTCCACCGACAGGGCGGCGAACACCGCCCCCGACAGCACCAGGCTGAACAGCAGCACCGTCCAGCGGCCTTCGGTCTCCAGTTCGGTGCGGCGCCTGAGCGTTTCGGTGGTAGCGTGCGCCATCATCCAGGCGGCCGTCGCCAGAAACAGCAGCGCGCTGGCATCGAAAGCCCACAGCAACGCAATGGTGTGCGACAAACTGGCGCTGAGCACACACCACAGCACCACGCCCAGACCCAACGCTGCGCTCAATCGCAGGCGGTGGCTCAGGGTGCGATACAGGGTGAAAAGCGGATTGCGCATGGGGCAGGCAGTGTAGAGTGAACGGCGCCCCCAACCCGACAGGCTGCTAGGAGCCTGTCGGGCTTGAGGATCGTCGGCAAAAACTGTCCTCGCCGGGGCCATTTTTCGCTATCGACGCCCCAAGTCCGACAGGCTCCTAGCAGCGCTCTCTTCGGCGGCCATCGCACCCAGGCGGCTGCGCAGCGCGGCGATGCGCGCCATCGCGGCCTCCTTGTTGCTGACCTTGGTCTGCCCAGTCTGCATCTCGGCGATGAAGCGGCTGGGACTGCGCCCCGCTGCGCCGCGCCCCTGCTTGCGTTTCTGGCACCAGCTCAGCACCAGAGTCTGCCGCGCGCGCGTCACCCCCACATACATCAGGCGGCGCTCTTCTTCCAGCGCGGTATCGGACAGCGGCCGCTCCTCGGTGAAAAACGGCAACAGCCCTTCCTCGCATCCGGCCAGCACCACATGCGGCCATTCCAGCCCCTTGGCGGCGTGCAGCGTGCACAGGGTCACGGCGTCGCGCTGCTCGCCGCGTTCCTGCAACTGGGTGATGAGCGAAATGGTCTGGGCGATCTGCGTGAGGCCGACCTGGTCTTCTTCGGCCTTGCGTTCGATCCAGCCGCAGAAGTCGTCGACGTTCTTCCAGCGCTGTTCGGCCTCGCGCGGGTTGTCGCTGTGCTCTTGCAGCCAGGCGCGAAAGCCGATGGTCTCCAGCATCTCGCGCAGCAACTCACCGGCGGGCGCGGTGCGGGCACGCCACTCGATGTCGTGCAGCAGACGGCCAAACTCGCGCAGATGGTCGGCGGGGCGCGCGCCCACTGCGGCGGGCATGGAGTCGCGGAACAGCGCCTCGAACAGCGAGATCTTCCACTGCCCGGCGAAGGTGCTCAGCGCCGCCAGGGTCTGCGGGCCGATGCCCCGGCGCGGGGTGGTGACGGCGCGCAGAAAGGCGGGATCGTCGTCGGGATTGGCCAGCAGCCGCAGATAGGCGCAGACATCCTTGATCTCGACGCGGTCGAAAAAGCTCTGCCCGCCGCTGACTACATAGGGAATGTTGGCGCGGCGCAGCGCCTGCTCCAGCGGGCGCGACTGGTGATTGGCGCGGTAGAGCACGGCAATGTGCGCCAGCTCGGCATTGCGGCCGCTGCGCAGCGCCTGCACGCGCGCGACCACCATCTGCGCCTCCTCGTCTTCATTCTGCGCGGCGCGCACCTCCACCGCCTCGCCCTCGCCATGCTCGCTCCACAGACTCTTGGGATAGAGCTTGGGGTTGCTCTGGATGATGGCGTTGGCCGCGCGCAGAATGGCGTTGGTCGAGCGATAGTTCTGCTCCAGCTTGATGACTTCCAGCGTGGGCCAGTCGGTCTGCAGACGGCGCAGATTGTCCAGTGTGGCGCCGCGCCAGCCGTAGATGCTCTGGTCGTCGTCGCCCACTGCGGTGAAGCGGCCCTTGTCGCCCACCAGCAGTCGCAGCAGGTCGTACTGCGCGGCGTTGGTGTCCTGGTATTCGTCCACCAGCAGATAGCGCAGCTTGCCCTGCCAGTGCGCGCGCACGTCGGCGTGTTGCTGCAGCAGGGTGACGGGCAGCCAGATCAGGTCGTCGAAATCGACCGCCTGATAGGCCTGCAGCATGTCGGCATAGCGCGCGTAAACCCTGGCGGCCACGCGCTCGTCATCGTTCTGCGCCACGCGCGCCGCCGCCTCGGGCGTGAGCATGGCGTTTTTCCACAGGCTGATGGTCCACTGCCAGCGGCGCGCCTGGGCGTTGTCGGTGGTGGCGCCGGCATCGCGCAGCAGGCCCGTCACGTCGTCGGCGGCGAGGATGGAGAACTTGGGCTTGAGCCCCAGCGCCTGCCCGCTTTCGCGCAACAGGCGCACGCCTAAAGCGTGAAAAGTGGAAATGGCGAGCTTGCCGGCCACACCGCGCCTGTCCACCAGTTGCGCCGCGCGCTCGCGCATTTCGGCCGCCGCCTTGTTGGTGAAGGTGATCGCCGCAATCTGTTCAGGCTCGAGCCCGGCGCGCAGCAGCCGCCCGATCTTGTGGGTGATGACCCGCGTCTTGCCGCTGCCCGCCCCGGCGATGACGAGGCAAGGCCCAGACAGATGGGCGACGGCACGTTCCTGGGCGGCGTTGAGCATGGGGCAGTTGATAACGCAAGGCGGTGCAGTCTAGTGCAGTGTTTCATGCTTGATGGAACAAATAAAAACGATGGATTTGGGGTTGGGGCAAGGCGCAAACCACAGCGATACCCGCAGGTATCGCGCGGATTTGCAACGCCGCCCCGGCGCCAAAGACGCGTTTTTATGTTCCAGATAGCGTGAAACACTGCACTAGCCCGTCTACCTGCTGGAATCGGGAATCAGGAATCAGCGCCCCGCGGTCGTGCGCATCGCCTCGTATTCCGACTCCCGGTATTTCGGATCGAGGTAGGTGGGGGCGATGGCCTCCAGCGATTCGGGGTGCGGCACGCCGAGTTCAGGCACGAAGCCCGGCAGGGCGCCGCTGCACACGCTGTCGACTTTCATGGAATCGAGGTTGTCGCGGCTCATCACCGGTTCGCCGGGGGCGAGTTCCATCATCAGCGCCTGCAGCCGTCCCAGCGCGTCGGGCAGGGGGATGATGGGGCGCCCGCAGCCGCCGCCCACCCGCGCCCACCGGCCCGAAAGCCGTACCAGTTCGGCCAGGGTGTAGACGGTCGGGCCGCACAGCTCAAAGGTCTGGCCGAAGGTCTTGCGTGCCTGCGGCCCGACCAGACTGTTGACGAAGGCCGTCACCACATCGCTGACATACACCGGGGCGAAGCGGGTTTTCGCCCCCGCCAGCGGCACGACGGGAAACACCCGCTGCAGGCGGGCGAAGGTATTGAGAAAGTTGTCTTCGGGGCCGAACACCACGGAGGGGCGGAAGAGGGTGAGGTCGAGCCCGGTCTGCGCCTTGAGCGCCGCTTCGCCGTCGCCCTTGGAGCGCAGATACATCGACGGCCCCTTGGGGTCGGCCCCCAGCGCGCTCATGTGCACCACACGGCGCACGCCCGCCTGCGCACAGGCCGCAGCGATGCGCCGCGGCAGATCGACATGCGCGCGGGCGAAGTCGCGCCCGTAGGGCTGACCGCGACTGCCGTGCAGGATGCCCACGAGGTTGACCACCGCGTCGCGCCCGGCCACCAGCCTGGCCAGCTTGGCGTCGTCACGCACATCGGCCTCGACCACATCGACCAGCGGCAACTGCACCAGATGGCGTGCGCGCTGGCGGCGGCGGGTGGGCACGGTGACGAAATGATTGCCCAGCGACAGGGCATTGACCAGGCGGCTGCCGATGAATCCGCTGCCGCCGATGACGAGGATGTTCTGCTGCTGCATGAGATTTCCTGAAAGCCTGCGATAAGGCAAAGTGTGCCAGAACCGGCCCGACAGAAGAATGCGCCGCCTCAAGCGCAGACCGCGACCTGCTTCAGCGCTGATTGCTCGCCAGCATGGCGTCGGGCGTACCCACGTCGCCCAGCCGCGCCTTGAGCGACTGCGGCTTGCCGCTGAGGAGGGCGGCATACACCGTGGCATTGGCCAGCACGCGCTTGACGTAGTCGCGGGTTTCGGGAATGGGGATGTTCTCGGCAAAGATGGCGCCGGGCAGCAGCGGCTGATCGGGCAGGCCCATATTGCGCCAGCGCCGCGGCCTCCCCGGCCCGGCGTTGTAGCCCGCTGCGGCCAGCGCCTCGGAGCCGCCGAATTGCTGCAGCAGACCGCCGAGGTAGGCGCTGCCCAGCGTGACGTTCACCCCCACGTCGGCGATCTGGTCATGGGTGTAATCGGCCAGGCCGATCTTGCGCGCCACCAGCCGGGCGGTCGCGGGCATGAGCTGCATCAGCCCGGATGCGCCCACCCATGACTTGATATTGGCGATGAAGCGCGACTCCTGGCGGATCAGGCCATATAGAAAGGCCTCGTTCACGTCTTCGGCCTGAGAGGCCTTGCCGATGGCCTCGCGGTAAGGCATGACGTAGCGCTGGGCGATGTCCACCCCGCCCTTGACCCGTTCGCTGGTATTGATGCAGCGATCCCAGAGCTGCTGCCGGCAGGCCAGTTCGGCAGCGGCCTGCATCTGCTGATTGTCGAGCCCGCGCAGCGAGAAATTCCATTCGCGCACCGCCTCATTGCGCAGGTCGATGCTGAACAAGGCCAGCGCGCGCCGCAGCCCCGGCCGCTCTGCTTGCTGCGCTACAGCCGCCAAGGGTGCCGGAGGCAGGGAGGGGGGCAGGCTGACCTTCATGCCCAGCGCGTCGGTGGCGAGCTGGCCGTAGAAATCCCAGGGGTTGGCCACCTCGGCCAGCAGCGCGCGGCCCTCGATCGGATGGCCGAGCTTTTCGAGCGCGCGGGCATGCCAGTAGCGCCAGGACGGGTCTTTGTCGCCCTGGTCGATCAGGGTGCGCGTGGCGCTGCGCACCATGGCCCAATCCTGCGCGCGCAGCGCGGCTCTGGCCTGCCATTCGAGCACCGTGGTCGAGGGCACATAGCCCGGATCGGCCTGGTTCATGCGCGCATACCAGCGCGCCGCATCAGATTGGAGATTCAGCGCCGCGGACAGGCCGATGCGCCCCCAGATCTGCGCCCGATCGCGCGCGGGCAGGGCGGCAAAATCATCCTGCAGCAGCCGTGCGGCCTGCCCCGGGTCTTGCCGCGCCATGCTCAGCAGCGCCAGCACCAGGTATTGGCGCTGATCGGCATGGGCCATCGCCCGGGCCGCCCCGCGCCGCGCCGCATCGAGCAGATAGCGCACCGCGTCGGTATCGGTCTGCGCCAGGATGCGCCAGCTTCCCGCCGGCAAGAAGGGCGCAAGCAGATCGCGCCCCTGCCTGGCGCGGCCGTCTTCATAGAACCGGCGCATGCGCTGCCACAGCATGTCGCGCGGCATGGCGCCGTCGCGCAGCAGCGCAGTGGCCGCGCTGTTGCAGCCAGGGCCGCCATAGCGCTGATCCATCCACAGCCTGAACACCTGCGCCGTCACGTCGGCATGCTCGGTGGCGAACCGGCTCTGCAGGTCGTAGCACTGCACCTGCGGATCGTCGCGCATGATGAAGTGCGGATAGACGCGGTCGAAATCGATCCAGTCCTGGCGCTTGCCCAGTTCGAGCAGCCAGTCGTTGCGCAGGCGGTCGAGCACATAGGTGTGCGGATAGGCGCGGGCGAAGGCGTCGAAGTCGGCCTGCGTGGCCTCGGAGAGCGTGGGCTTGATGGCCCAATAGGCCACCCACGGTGCGAGCAGCGAGCCATCGAGTTGCCGCAGCGCATCCTGCGCAGGCTGCGGGTCGCCGCGCTGCGAGGCCATTTGCGCCGCCCGCAGCAGCTTCGCCTCGTCGGCCGGAATGATGGGCATGGGCGGCATGACTACCGGCGCGGCACTCGCGCCGGGCGCCGATGCGCTGGCGGCAATGGGCGCAGATTGCGCCAGCGTCAACGACGCGAACAGGCTCAAGCCCGCGCCGACCAAACTCTGCAACAGGCGGCGCAAAATACGCGGCAATATCCCTTCGATGCTCATAGGACACAGCTTACCGTGAACACCCCCCTTTACGACCCATTGTCCCCAGAACCCAATCAGCATTTGCGCGCCGAGCTGCGGCGCGAACTGATCGCCCGGCGCCAGGCCCTGCCCGATCTGGAGCGACGCCATGCCGAACTCGCCGCGCGCCTGCTGCAGGTGCTCGACGCGCTGGAGCCCGAAACCCTCGGCGCCTACTGCGCCACCCGCGGCGAATTCGACCCCCTGCCCACGGTGACGAAGTGGCTGGCCGCCCATCCCGAATGCACCTTGGCGCTGCCGCGCGTCGATGAAACCACCAGGCAGATGGCCTTCATCGCCTGGAAGCCCGGCGAACCGCGGCGCCCCGGCCCTTACGGCATCGACGAACCTGCGGGCGAAACCGTGATCGAGCCCGCCACCCTGCTTGTGCCCTGCGTGGGCTTCGCCGACGTGGGGCTGCGACTGGGCTACGGCGGCGGCTATTACGACCGCTATCTGGCCGGGCGCGAAGAGGTGTACACCGTGGGCCTGAGCCATGCCTGCTGCGAGCTGCACCAGCTCGACATGCAGCCGCACGACCAGCTCATGGATCTGGTGCTCACCGAAGACGGCCTGTACGGCCTCGACGCGCTCTCCCTCACCCTGATCGATTGAAGTCCACATCCGGTCCGCTGTTGGAACTCGCCGACCTCACGACGGGCGCCGACGGCCAGGTCGCCAGTGCGCGCTACGGCGACATCTACGCCAGCCGCGCCGGTGCGCTGGGGCAGGCTCGCACGGTGTATCTGGCGGGCTGCGGCCTGCTCGACACCCCGGCGCGCTGGGCCGGGTGTGAGCAGTTCACCATCCTGGAAACCGGGTTCGGCCTGGGGGTGAACTTTCTCGCCACCTGGGCGGCGTGGCGCGCCGACCCGCAGCGCTGCGGGCGGCTCGACTATGTCAGCCTGGAACTGCACCCGGTGCGCGCCGCCGATCTGCTGCGCCATGCGCCGCCCGAACTGCAACCACTCGCCGCCGAACTCGCTGCGAAATGGCCTCCGCCGGTGCGCGGCCTGCACCGCATCGTGCTCGATGAAGGCGTGGCGTGTAGCCCCGTTTCAGCGGGGCAAAGCCAAGCCGTTGGCTTTGCCTTACCTGCCTTGGCACGCGAGCCCTCACCCCAACCCTCTCCCGGGGGGAGAGGGGGTCGATCTGCGCTTTTGCGGACTGGTTCGGAAGGTCGGAAGGGGCATCGTTTGCATAGCGCAGCGCCGTCATCTCCTCCCCCACTTGCTGGGGGAGGTCGGGAGGGGGAGATGCCCGCCTTGGGGCGGCCCGGCGGCGGGGGGGTACACCTGCTGCTCGCCTTCGGCGACGCCGCCACCCTTGCCCCCCGGCTCAAGCTGGCCGCAGACGCGCTCTACCTCGACGGCTTCGCCCCGGCGCGCAATCCCGCCATGTGGACACCCGAGCTGTTGCGCTCGCTGGCCCGTCTGAGCAAGCCCGGCGCCCGCGCGGCCAGCTACACCGTGGCGCACGCCGTGCAAAAGGCGCTGAGCGAGGCCGGTTTCGAGGTCGAACTGCAACCCGGCTTCAGCGGCAAGCGGCAGCGGCTGCAAGCCACCTTCAACCCCATCTGGAAGCGCACCCGCCACACCCTGCCGACACCCTGGCCCACGACGCTGCCGCGGCAGGCCGTGGTCATCGGCGCCGGTCTCACTGGCGCCGCCTGCGCCCATGCGCTGGCGCAGAGCGGCTGGACGGTCGAAGTCATTGAGACCGGTGCGCAACCCGCAGGCGGCGGCTCGGCCATGCCCGCCGGGTTGGCGCATCTGCAGCCCTCGGCGGACGACAACCTGCTCTCGCGTCTCACCCGCGCGGGCATGGCCGAGCTGCGCCGCGCGCTGCCACCCGATGCGGATTCCCTCGCCCAATTCGGCCCGGCCACTCTCACTCCCGCTGACGCCGCCGACGCCCGGCGCATGCAGCATTGGCGTCGCAGCGTGCGCCTGCCCGCCGAAATGGCGCAATGGACTGAGGACGGCTGGCAGGTGGACAGCGCCGTGCTCGCCAATCAAGCCCTGTGCACGGCCTGGCTGACCTCCCCGCGCATCACCCTGCGGTGCCACACCCGGGCGGCCCGGCTTCACCATGATGGCGGCGCCTGGCACGTGCTCGACGCCGCCGGAAAAACGCTCGCCCGCGCCCCGCTGGTTCTGCTCGCCAGCGCGCTGCAAACCCCGCAATTACTGGCCGACAGCGGGCTGATTCCCAACGCCGACTGGCTGCCCCTGCGCCCCCTGCGCGGCCAGGCGCAGGCGCTGCCCGCCCGCCTCTGGCCCGCGCTGCAAGCATGCAAGCAGCCGTGGATGGGCAGCAGCTATGTGCTGCGCCTGCCCCGCGCGGCGGTGCGCCTGCTGCAAGAGCCCGGCGAGGAAGACTGGCTGCTCATCGGCGCCACTTTCGAGAGCGAAGACCAGCCCCTTACCCCCGAACAAGCCTGGGCGCACAACCGCGCGGGCCTGAGCGCACTCGCCTCATCGCCGCCCCCGCCCGAACACACTGCGGCGCTGCGCCACTTCGTCGGCGTGCGCGCGGCCAGCGCCGACCGCCTGCCCTACTGCGGCCTGCTCGCCGACATGGCCCCGCTGCTGGCCGATCCCCAGCGCGCCGCGGGCAAGCAGTTGCACGAACTGCCCCGCCTGTCTGGACTGGCCGTCTGCGCCGGTCTGGGCTCGCGCGGCCTCACCCTGGCGCCGCTGCTGGCCGAAACCCTGCTGGCCCAGATCGAAGGCACGCCGCTGCCCATCGAAACCGACCTGGCCGACGCCATCGACCCGGCGCGCGTGGCGCTGCGGCGCCTGCGGCATTCCCTGCGACCGTCACAGCCCTGATTCATCGAATGTCGATCGCACACCATGCCGCGAACTGCTGCTGCAGCCATTGCAGCATGGCCGCCACTTCCGGGCGCTGCTGCGCGCCGGAGCGGGTCGCCAGGTAATAGCCGTAGCCGGCATCGACCCGCCGCCCCACCGGAGCGATCAGGGCGCCGCAGGCCAGCAGATCGCGGATGAGGCCGATCTGCCCCATCGCCACGCCCTGACCGGCGACCGCCGCCTGGATGACCTGATAGGTGTAGTTGAATCGCAGCCAGCGCTGCGGCTCGGGCTGGGGCAAGCCCAGTCCCGCATACCAGCCGCCCCAGGACAGCGCCTGCAGATTGGCGCGGGCGATGGGCGGCGCGCTGTGAATGCGCACATCGTCGATCCACACGCAGCGGGGCAGGTCTTCCAGCGCACCGGGCGCACGGCCGGTCTGCGCCAATGCGGGGCTGCACACCGGCGTGATTTCCTCGCCGAACAGGAAGCTCGTGTGCGGCGCGTGAGCCAGAGGGTTGTCGTTGCGCAGGCGGCGGATGGCGATGTCCAGCCCGCCGGTCTGCAGATCGCTGAGATTGTCGAAGGTTTCGACGGCGATGTCGATGTCGGGATAGACCGTCTGGAATTCCCCCAGCCTGTGGATGAGCCACTGGCTGGCCAGCGATGCAAAGGTGGTGATCTGCACCCGCGGTCGCCCCTGGCTGGCGCGCAGCCCCTCCACTGCCGTATCGAGTTGGTGCAGCGCCTGCCGCACCACCGCAGCGAACTGCTCGCCCGCGGGCGACAGGCGCGCGCGCGGCCCTTCGCGCACGAACAGCGGCACGCCCACGCTGGCTTCCAGGGTTTGAATCTGGCGGCTGAGCGCGGATTGGGTCAGCGCCAGCGCATCGGCCGCGGCGGTGAAGCTGCCCAGCCGTGCCGCCGCCTCGAAGCCGCGCAGATTGCCCGCATCGACCTGACGGCTGCGCGGGGCTCGTGCCTGGCAAGCCGCGCTCCGGCAGTCCGCGGAACCATCGATTTTTTGCATGATGAACCTTCCGTATTTGCGCTTTTTGCCGCCCTGTCCGCCACCTAGACTTCAGCCGACATGAAGATCGAAAGAGCGCGAGGGTCTTTTCGATGCCGTCTTCCTTCATGCATTTTTGACATGCTAACCGGAGGTCATCATGCCGCAGACCGAAGTGTCCATCCAGCGCGACGGGATCGAATTGCAGACTGGCGATTCGCTGACGCTGCGCCACGCCGCAGGACTGAGCGTGCGGCTGGAGGCGGCGCAGGTGCCTGCGCCACAGCCCGACCCGGTGCGCGTCTGGCTCACCGAGGAAGGCCAGCCCGACGACGTCTTCCTGCATGCCGGAGAAGGCTACACGGTGCGCGGCTGCGGCAAGGTGGTGCTCACGGTGTGGTGCGGCGCGGCGCGGCTGCGGCTGGGCGCCAGCATCGGGCGCGCAGTGTGCGATCAGAAAGCCAGACCGAGTTCGCGTTCCATCCAGTCGGCCAGCGCGTGGGCCACGGCGTGCGGCGCCTCGGCCATGAGGTTGTGACCGCAGTCGAGCATCACCGTGCGCTGGCGCGGCAGCATCGCGCGCAGGACTTCGGCCTGAGCGGGCGGGGTCATGCGGTCGTGCTCGCCGAGCAGAAACAGCGTCGGCCCGCCCCATGAGCGCGCCGCGGTCTCGCCGCCGGTGTAGCGGTCGCAGGCGGCAAGATCGACGGCCAGCAGGCTGCCCCCGGCCCAGTTCGCCTGCTGCCGCAGCAGCAGCTTGCGGTATATCTGCGGCGGCTGGAAACCCGGGGCCGGAGTGAGCGGCTCGGCCTGGGCATAAGACCAGCGCACCACGTTGTCGATCGCCTCCTGCGGCGACTGCTCGGCCTGCGCCAGCAACTTGCGCGACACCCGCATGGGCCACGAAATACCCAGCAGCGCCAGCCCCCTCAATTGCCCCGGACGCTGACCTGCGGCATGCAGCGCGACCAGCGAGCCCATGCTGTGCCCGGCCAGCACCACGGGGCCGATCTGGCGCGCGTCGAGCTGCGACCAGACCCAGTCGGCCATGCGCTCGATGCGTTCCAGCGGCGGCGCGGGCGTGGCGCCGTGCGCGGGAAGCTCCAGCGGCAGGCAATGCCAGCCGCGCGCCGTCAGCCACTCGGTCTGCGCCGCCCACACGCTGGCGTCGCCGCCCGCGCCGTGCAGCAGGACGAGGGGAAGGGAGTTGGGGTGATGTGCGGACATGGCGCTTTTCCGTAGAAAAAAGACTGCATCCACGCAAAACCCGAGGGAATGATCTCTGGCCTGCGCGCAATGGACTGACTATATTTCACTAACTGAAAACACCGAGGAGAGCGCCATGAAAGTCAGCGATATTCTGCGTATCAAGGGCCATGTGCTGTTCACCGTGCCGCCGCAGGCCAGCCTGCTGCAGGCGGTGCAGACCATGGCGCAGCACGACATCGGCTCGCTGGTGGTCATGGAACAGGGCAAACTCGTCGGCATGCTGACCTTCTCGGAAATCATGGCGGCAGTGGCCGAGGGCGGCGGCGTGCTGGGCAAGAATACGGTGGCCGAACACATGGACACGCACTATGAAGTCTGCGGCCCCGAAACCACGCTGGACACCCTGCGCCGCACCATGCTCGAAGCCGGGGTGCGCTACATCCCGGTGATGCAGGACGACTCCTTGCTGGGGGTGATTTCGTTTCACGACGTGGCGCAGGCCGTGGTGCGCGAGCAGGACTTCGAGAACCAGATGCTCAAGGCCTATATCCGCGACTGGCCGGAAGACGTGGACCAGGCCGACGCGCAAGCCGCACGCGCCTCGGCCTCCGCACGGGGCTGAGAGCGCTGCTTGACGGCGCCCGCCTGTCACGGCGAGATGCAGGGCGCCAGGAGCCTGTCGGACTTGAGGAACGTCGGCTGCAAATCCGCCTGGCCGTCCCATATTTCGCCGCTTTTTTTGGGCAATAGAACGACTATTGCCCGGCAAAATCGGTCTCGGCCAGCCGAATTTTCGCTTCGATTCTTCAAGCCCGACAGGCTCCTAGTCGCGGCGAAATCCGCTGTCATTGCGCGAATCGGCAACACCGCCTTGGCGCACAAACGCGCCTTGAAGTTCCAGTTGGCATGAAACCCGGCAGGGGGCGGGCACTGCCAAGTCAGGCGTATCCCAAGTATTGCGCATTCGCAATATTCGCTATTGCGAACAATTCCTATTTCTTTTCGTATGCTAGATTGCATGACGTTACAGACTCATGCAAAGCTCCTCTCATGACCCTCTCTCGCCCCCTCGCCCTTCTTGCGCTCGGCCTGCAATCCGGCATGGTCCTGGCCGAAGACGCCAAGGAACCCGCCCAGCTCGCCCCGATCACCGTCACATCGAGCACCAAGACCGAGACGCCAATCGACAGGCTCACCTCCTCGACCGAGGTCATCACCGAAACGCAGATCACGCGCATGGGTGCGGTCACGCTGCGCGACATTTTTCAGAACTCGCCCGGCGTATTCACCAATCCGGGGCGCGGGGAGATGTCCATCCGCGGCATGGGCAGCCAGGGCACGCTGCTGCTCATCGATGGCAGGCGGGTGGCCGCTGACTCGGGGATGAAATACGAGCTCGACCGTCTTCCTGCCGCAAGCATCGAACGCATCGAAATCGTCAAGGGGCCGATGGGCGCGCTCTATGGTTCGGATGCGCTGGGCGGCATCGTCAACATCATCACCAAGCGCCCCACCGAAGGCATCGAAGGATCGGTCGCCACCAGCGCAGGGGCGAACCCGCAGGGCGAAGGCGCGCGCTGGCAGTTCGATGGCGATGTCCGCGGCAAAACAGGCGCAACCGGATTCAGCGCCTACCTGAGTGCGATCAAGACCCGGCCCTACACCGAGGCGCGGCGCACGCAGACCCTGGTGCCCAAAGGGGCGCAGGGCGGACCGGTGGCCCCTTCCCGCTCCGATCTGGGCCTGCGCCCGAACAACACCACCTGCCTGCGCACCAGCCCGCAGTGCGCCGCAGGCTCCATACCCATAGGGCAACGCATCCCGGACTCCTATCCCATCGATGTCACCTACCGCGAGCCTTCGGAGGTCGTCACGCTCGGAGGGACGGTTTTCCACGACTTCACCCCGGCGCTGGAACTGGCTGCTGACGCCATGCTGATGCACGAAAGGCGGGATGGCAACTACATCAGCCCCAGCCAGCAGACCCAGTATCTCAAACCCGACGGCCAGGGCCGCGTACCCGTGTTCGCCGTGCCCATACACCAATCCATGGACAACGATCGCATCGATCTGGCGCTGCGCGCCCGCTGGCAGGCCACCGACACGCTCAAATTCAACTGGCGCAGCTATGCCTCGCGCTACGACAAGACCGAAGCCATCGACGTCCCCGGCTGGCGCGAGTACGGCTATGCCTCCCAGGCCAGCGCAGCGCCGCTGAATGGAACCGGCAAGGTGCACATCCTCAGCCACGACCTCAATGCCCTATGGACGCCCAACGCCGCGCACGCCCTGCTGTTCGGCGCCGAGCATCGGGAAGAAAAACGCACCGCCCCGTTCTTCAATCCGCAGGGCATCGTCGAGGAACGCCAATACGACGTGAGCGCGTTTTACATCCAGGATCAATGGACCCTCAGCGAAGCGATGAATGCGGTGGCCGCGCTGCGGCAGGAAAAGGCCAGCAACAGCGACCGCCACACCAGCGCCAACGTCGGACTGCAATACACCTTCCATCCCGCAGCGAGGCTGCGCGTGAATTATGCGCAGGGCTACCGCACGCCCGGCATACACGAGCTGTTCATCAACCGCATCACCCCTCAGGGCCTGATGCTCGGCTCCGACGTGGTCAACCCCGCCGTGGGCAAGACCGCCTACGCCCTGAAGCCGGAGACCAGCGACAACTTCGAGATCGGACTCGGCGGCAGCGCATCGCGCTGGCACTACGACCTTGCGGCCTTCCACAACGAGGTACGCGACCGCATCGGTGCTGTCGCCGTCACATCGGCAGGCGCCTCTTACCGCACCTATCGCAACATCGCCAGGGCGCGCATCCAGGGGCTGGAGCTTCGCGGCGGCTATCGCCTGAGCGCGGCGCTCAAACTGAGCGCCGCGGCCACGCTGCTCGACGCCAAGGACACCACCAGCGGCAAGCGCCTGGAATTCACTCCGCGCCAGCTCTATGCCCTGGAACTGGAATGGAAACCCCGGCCCGCGCTGCGCCTGAACGTCGCGGTGCAGCACACCGGCGACCAGTACTACGTCAGCACCGCCACGCCCGGCGCGCTGCGCCCGGCGACGGCCGGCGGCTACACCCTGGTCAACCTGCGGGCGAACTGGCAACCCGCCGCGCTGCGCAACACCGAGTTGTTCGCCGGAATCGACAACCTGTTCGACGCCACGGTCGACCCCATCCTCGGCTCGACGGTCGGCATCTACGGTTTCGTCGGCATCCGGCATTACTTCTGACGCGGCCGCCCATCACGTCGCGGCCATACACCTATCATTCACTCTCTCACCCACATCATGCGACCCTCACTTCCCACCCGATGGCTTGCCGCCCTGGCCGGCCTGTTTTTCCTCGCATGCGCGCCTTTGCGCGCGCAAACCATACGGCTTTCCTTTCCGCCCGATCCGAATGCGCTGCCGGTGTTCGTGCTGCAGGCCAAGCAAAAGGAGTGGCTGCCCCAGGACAAGCTGGAGCTCAAGGCCAACCCATCGGGCGATCCATCGGCCATGCGCGCCATGATCGCCTCCGGGGATATGGATTACGCGCTGTTCAATCTGGTCGGCGGCGTGCGTTTCGTCCAGGGCGGCATGCGCAATGTCCATCTCGTCAGCCCCTGGGTGTGGCGGGGCATCTACCTGCTCACGCCGGTTGACGCCGAGGGTCGCGCAACAGCCCTTTCCGCCTTGCAGGGCAAGACGGTCGCGGTCAGCCCCGGCCTGTCCACGCCGCCGCAGATCGTCACGCAAAAGGCCTTGCAGAAAATCGGCGTCAAAGCCGATTTCATTGCCGCAGGATCGGGCACCGTGCTGATGAATCTGCTGCGCGATCCGTCCAGGGCGCCTGCCGGGTTTGCCGCTGCCGAGCCGATGGTCAGCCAGGTTCTGCTGCGCCAGCAACAGGAAAACTGGCCCGTGCGCTGGGCCGTGGCGCTCGATCCGACGCAGACTCTGGGCACTGAAATCCCGCTGGGCGCGCTCTGGCAGATCGGCAACAGCCTGCCTGCCGCCGCACGCGAGCGTTTCGTCGCCGCTTTGCAGCGCGCGGCGCAGTGGGCCAACGATCCGCGCAATCAGGCAGAGGCGGCGCGCATCGCGGCAAAGGGCTATGCCGATTTTTTCCGCCAGCCCGTTCCACCGCAGGCTTTCGAGAACATGCTCCAGGCGCATCGCGTCGTCTGGCGCATGGATGACGCCGCCACGGCCAGACCTGTGGTCGAGCGCTATCTCAAGGACGTTTTCGGCATCGCCATGCCGCCTGCGCTGTTCATCACGCCATGAGCGCCTCCGCACGGCCGCCCGAAGGGGGCGCTCGACTTCCTCGGGGAGTCGAGCGCAGCGAGGAGGGTAGTCCAGTGTGTGTCTCCAGGGCCGGCTCGCCCACCCGTCCCCCGTTGGGGTCGAGGAAACTTGGGGCGTCACGGCGTTTCCTTGAGAGAACCTGGCGCCTGGCCGCCCCCTTCGTGACCGTGCTGATCCTGCTCGGCCTGTGGCAATGGGCGGCGCAGACGATGTCCCCGGGCGTGCTGCCGCCGCTGTGGGACACCCTCAAGGCAATGCAGACCGGCATGAGCGACGGGCAGCTCTGGCGTGATTCGCTCATCACGCTCAGCAATGTGCTGATCAGCTTTGTTCTGGCCGTGGTTGGCGGGCTGCTGATCGGGCTGGCCGCGTTTCGCCTGCGGCTGCTCGCCGACCTGCTTCACCCGCTGATGGTGACGGTCGAATCGGCGCCGACCATCGCCTGGCTGGTCCTGGCCATTCTGTGGCTGGGTCTGGGGCAGGGGCCGTCGATCCTGGTCGGCGTCAGCATGGCGCTGCCGCTGATTTTCATCGCCACCCTGCATGCCCTGCAGCAAATCGACAACGACCTGCTCGACATGGCCCGGGTATACCATCTCGGCGCGCGCAAGCGCATGCAGAAGATCATCCTGCCATCGCTGGCGCTCACCCTGGCCGGCGCCGCCTCCGGCACGCTGTCGGTGGCGTGGCGCGGGGTCATCATGGCCGAGGCGTTTTCGAGTTCCTCCGGACTGGGGCCCTATCTCTGGGGAAGCTATCTTTACGGCGAAATCACACAGGTCTACGCCAGCATCCTGTGGATCGTGCTGCTCGGACTCGTGATCGAATACGCGCTGATCCACCCGGTGCGCCTGTGGATACTGTCCAGACTGCACCATGCCAGAACATGACCTCCCCTGAAGCCTCTGCAGAAAACGCAGCCCTGCCAGACTCCGGCGACATCCAGACAGCACTGCGCTTCGATCACGTCAGCCTGATCTTCGCTCAGGGCGGCGGCGTTTCCGACCTGAGCTTCGCAGTGCGCCGCGGCGAAATCCTGGGCATCACGGGGCAGAGCGGCTGCGGCAAATCCACCCTGCTGCGGCTGGTGGCCGGGCTGGCCGAAGCCACAACGGGACGCATCACGCGGAATTTCCATCGACTCGGCATGGTGTTCCAGGAGCCCCGTCTGCTGCCCTGGCTGACCGCGCTCGACAACGTCAGGCTCGTCCTGCCGGAAGATCAGGCTGCGGCGCGCGCGCAGGCGGCGCTCGCCGAGGTCGACCTCGCGCATGCCCGCGATCTCCATCCGGCCAAGCTCTCCGGCGGCATGGCGCAGCGCGTGGGCATCGCCCGGGCGCTGGCCATCGATCCCGATATGCTGCTCATGGACGAGCCCTTCGCCAGCCTGGACACCTTCACGCGCACGGCCTTGCTGGAGGTGATGATGCAGCGCACGCGGCAGCGCAATCTGACCACGCTGTTCGTCAGCCACGACGTGCGCGACATCGCCCTGCTGTGCGACCGCGTGATCGTGCTTCGCGGCCGCCCCGGACGGATTGCCGGCATTCTGTCCAGGCCGGTCGGCCCGGGCCGGCATCGCCGCACCCTGCTGGACTTCGAGCAGCAAATCCTCGAACACATCGGCGGATCGCCGGCACATGCCTCGATCCAACCGCGCTGCGCCGACAACGGCAGCAGCGGGGCAGCAGGGTAGCATTCGGGGGCGGCGCGCTTGCACCGCGCTGACTGCGCTCTCATGCCCACCCTGCTCTATCTCCACGGCTTTCGCTCGTCACCGCAATCCGCCAAGGCGCGCGCCACGGCGCAGCGCGTGCAGAGAATCAATGCACAGCGGGTAGCGCAAGGGGAGCCGCCCATCCGCTGGCTCTGCCCGCAGCTTCCGCCCTCGCCGCGCGACGCCATGACGCTGTGCCGCAACTTGCTGGGTGACACGTGCGGAGAAAACCTCAGTCTCATCGGCAGTTCGCTCGGCGGCTTCTACGCCACCTGGCTGGCGCACACCCTGCAGGCCCGCGCGGCGCTGCTCAACCCCGCAGTCGATCCTGCCCGCGATCTGCGCGGTCAGATCGGCAGCCTCACCGCCTGGCACGACCCGACGCTGCAATTCAACTTCACCGCCGCGCACGTGGACGAACTCCGCGCGCTGGAGGTCGGCGATCTGCGCGCGCCTGTCGCCGAGCCGCAACGTTACTACGTCATCATTGCGCAGGGCGACGAGGTGCTGGACTGGCGCGAAATGGCCGCACGCTACCGCGGCGCAAAGTGCGACATCCTGCCCGGCGGCGATCATGCGCTGTCCGATTACGCCGAACGACACCTCGACCCGGTCTTGCGGTGGTGCCTCAACCCCGCTTCAACTGAACTTTAAGGAAACTCATCATGCGACTTCAAGGAAACATCGCCCTGATCACCGGCGCGGCGCAAGGCATCGGCTTGGCCACGGCGCACAAATTCGCCGCCGAAGGCGCCAGCCTGGTGCTGTGCGACCGCAACCCCGACACGCTGAACCCCGTGGCCGACGCGCTGCGCGCCGCGGGCACGCCGGTGCTGGCGCAGGCGCTCGATGTCTCCGACCGTGCCGCGTTCACCGCATTGGTCGACGGCGCCCTCGCCGAGTTCGGGAAAATCGACACCCTGGTCAACAACGCCGGCATCACCCGCGACGCGCGGCTGGTGAAAATGACCGACGAGCAGTTCGACGCCGTGATCGACGTCAACCTGCGCGCGGTGTTCCGCTGCACCCAGATCGTCGCGCCGCACATGATCGAGCGCGGCAGCGGCGCCATTCTCAGCGCCTCCAGCGTGGTCGCGCTGTATGGCAACTTCGGCCAGACCAATTACGCCGCGACCAAGGCCGGCATCATCGCCATGACCAAGACCTGGGCGCGCGAACTCGGACCCAAGGGCGTGCGGGTGAATGCAGTGGCGCCCGGCTTCATCCAGACGCCCATGCTCGCCACCATTCCCGACAAGGTGATGGCACAAATGGCCGAGCGCGTGCCGCTGCGCCGTTTGGGGCAGGCCGAAGAAATCGCCAGCGTCTACGCCTTTCTCGCCAGCAGCGAAGCCAGCTATATCAGCGGCGCGGTCATCGAGGTCGACGGCGGCATGACTCTATGAATGTTTTGTTCGAAGACGCCGGCAAATTCCACGCCGGTCGCATCATGAGCGAGGCCGAGTCCAGTCTGCAGGTCGAGCTCGATTCGGGCAAACGGCAGAAGATCAAAACAGCGCAGGCGCTGGTGCGTTTCGACAAGCCCGCGCCCGCCGAGCTGATGGCCTGGGCGCAGGCGCAGCAGGACGAGATCGACCTCGATCTGCTGTGGGAATTCGCCCCGGAAGACGAATTCCATTTCGATCAGGTCGCCGCCGACTACTACGGCGGCACGCCAGACGGCGGCCAGCGCGCGGCCATCCTGCTGCGGCTGTTCGGCGCGCCGCACTACTTCCAGCGCCGCGGGCGCGGCGGCCAGTTCCGCAAGGCGCCCGCCGTGCAGGTGCAGGCGGCGCTGGCGGCCATCGCCCGCAAGGAGGAGCAACTGCGCCAGATCGAGTCCTTCGCCGCCGAGCTGGCCGCAGGCCGCTGCCCGCAGCCCATCGCGGAAAAGCTCTATCAAATCCTGTTCAGGCCCGACAAGAACAGCCCGGAATACAAGGCCGTGGCGCTGGCGGTGAAACACACCGGCCACGGCGCGCTCACCCTGCTGCGCGACGCCGGGGCCATCGCCTCGCCGTGGACCTTCCACATGCAGCGTTTTTTGCTGGAACGCTTTCCCAAGGGCACGGCGTTTCCGGCGCTGCCGATGCCGGCTTTCGACGAGGCATTGCCGCTGGCGGCGGCCCCTGCATTCAGCATCGACGATTCGGCGACCACCGAAATCGACGACGCCTTCTCGCTGCAATGGCTGGACGATGGCCGGGTGCGGCTCGGTATCCACATCGCCGCACCTGCACTGGCTTTGACGCGCGACTCCGCCTGGGAACAGGTCGCGCGCAACCGCCTGTCCACCGTGTACATGCCGGGCGACAAGATCACCATGCTGCCCGACGACCTGGTGCAGGCCTTCACCCTGCAAGCCGGACGCGATTGCCCGGCGCTGTCGCTCTATTGCACCGTCGGCAGCGACCTGCAGCCCGTCGACTTCGAAACCCGCGTGGAACAGGTGCGCATGGCCAGCAATCTGCGCCACGATCAACTCGACGCCGTGGTCACCGAGGAAGCCCTCGCGGCTGACCCGGCGGCGCAAGGCTATCCCCATGCGCGGGAACTCGCGTGGTTGTGGACTCTCGCGCAGCAACTCAAGCGCGGACGCGAACAGGTGCGCGGCAAACCCGAGCGCGCCGGCGGGGTGGACTACACCTTCCGCATCGACGGCCTGGATCAAGGCGCGGAAAACGCCACGGTGCGCATCGAGCCGCGCCGCCGCGGCGCGCCGCTGGACACCATCGTCGCCGAGCTGATGATCCTGGCCAACGCCACCTGGGGCGGCTGGCTGGCCGAACTGGGCATGCCCGGCATCTACCGCAGCCAGAGCGGTTTCGGTGCCAATCTGCGCACCCGCATGGGCCTCAAGCCCGCGCCGCACCAGGGCCTGGGCGTGGCGCAGTATGCCTGGTGCACCTCGCCGCTGCGGCGCTATGTCGATCTGCTCAACCAGGGCCAGCTCATCGCCTGCGCGCGCTTGGGCAAGACCGCGCTGCTGCAGGCGCCGTTCAAGCCGCGCGACCCGCTGCTGTTCGCCATCGTCGAATCCTTCGAAGACACCTACAAGGCCTACGCCACGCACCAGTCGGCGCTGGAACGCTACTGGACGCTGCGCTACCTGGCCCAGCAGGGGCAGGACACCTTCGAGGCCAGCGTGCTGCGCGAAGGCGCGGTGCGCGTGGACGGTCTGCCGCTGGTGTTCACCGCCGTGGGCGCGCAAGACCTGCCGCGCAACACGCGGGTGCGGGTGCAGATCACCGGAACCGACCTCATCACCCTCGAAGTCTTCGGCCGCGTGCTCGGCCAGCTCGACACCCCGCAACAAGCCGTCGAGCCCAGCGCAGAAGCCAACGAGGAAGACGAGGACGCCGTGGAACTGGCCGCACCCATCAGCGTGGCGGTGGACGCTGACGCGCCCGAAGCCGAAGAACCCGCATCCTCCGACCCGCAGGCTTCATAAAATCGCCGCCACCCGACTCATCCGCCTTCTCCGTGCCCGCCGCCCTACGCCTGCGCTCTCCCAGCTCCCTGCAATGGGCCCTGATCGCCTCGATCGGGGTGCATGCCGCGTTGCTGAGCCTGCGCTTTGCCGCGCCCGAGACCTTCAACCGCCTGTTCGACAATGCACCGCTCGACGTCGTGCTGGTCAACCAGCGCACCGCAGACGCCCCGGCCAAGCCGCAGGCCGTCGCGCAGGCCAATCTCGACGCGGGCGGCAAGGCCGACAAGGGCCTGGCCACCACGCCGCTGCCCTACACCGCCGACGTGTCGCTCGGCGACGCGGCGGTCAACCAGCAGCGCACGCTCTCGGCGCTGGAGCGCAAGCAGCAGCAGTTGCTCACCCAGGTGCGGCAGCAGATCGTGCAACTGGCGCAGACCGTGCGGCAGGAAAACGATCCCCAGACCCGGCAGGCGCTGGAGCAAAAGCGCCGTCAACTGCTCGACATGCTCGGCGCCATCGAACGCCAGATTCAGCAGCAGAACGCCAGGCCGCGCCGCCGCTACATCGGCCCGTCCACGCGCGTAGCCGCCTACGCGCTGTATTACGACAGACTGCGCACCAAGATCGAAACCCTGGGCACGCGCGAGTTTCCGCAAAGCGGCGGCCAAAAGCTGTACGGCAGCCTCATCATGTCGATCACCATCGCCGCCAACGGCCGGCTGGTTTCCACCGAAATCGTGCAAAGCTCGGGCAACCCCACGCTCGACCGCCAGGCGCGCGCCATTGTCGAGGCCGCGCAGCCGTATGGCCGCTTCACCGACGCCATGCTCAGGCAGGCCGATCAGATCGTGGTGATCTCGCGTTTTCGCTTCACCCGCACGCAGGGTCTGGAAACCGCGGTGCAGGCGCCGCAAAGCCCGGCTCAGGCCACACCCTGACCGCAGACATTTCCATGACTTCTACGCAGCCCCCGCTCTACGCCGTGTTCGGCAACCCCATCGCTCACAGCCGCTCGCCACGCATCCACGCCCTGTTCGCCGAGCAGACCGGCGTGGCGCTGCGCTATGAAGCCCGGCTCGCCCCGGTGGATGGCTTCGAAGCCGCGCTCGACGCCTTCCACGCCGAAGGCGGTCGCGGCGCAAATGTCACCGTGCCGTTCAAATTCGACGCCTGGCGCCTGTGCGCTCGCCGCAGCGCGGCGGCGCAACTGGCGCAGGCGGTGAACACCCTGGGCTGGGACGAAGGCGGGCTGTGGGGCGACAACACCGACGGCATCGGCCTGGTGCGCGATCTGGCGCGCGTGCTGGGCGCCGATGCGCACCGCCCCTTGCAGGGCCAGCGCGTGCTGCTGCTCGGCGCCGGCGGCGCGGCCAGCGGCGTGCTCGGCCCGCTCCTCAAAGCCGGTGCACGCGCCATCGCCCTGTGCAACCGCAGCGCCGACAAGGCGCAGGCACTGGCCGCGCGCCACAGCGCCCTGGCCGCGCAGCACGGCGCCGATCTGCAAGTGGTGTTCGAGCCGCCCGCACATTGGGCCGACGGCGTCATCAACGCCACTGCCGCCAGCCTGGGGGGCGCAGCGCTCGACCTGCCCGAGGGCGTGTTGCGCCCGGGCCGCTGGGCCTACGACATGATGTATGGGGCGCAAGACACGCTTTTCGTCGCGCAGGCCCGCGCCGCGGGCGCCAGCGCCTGGGACGGCCTGGGCATGCTGGTGGAACAGGCCGCGCAGAGCTACACCCTGTGGCACGGCGAAGCCCCCGACACCGCCCCGGTGCTGGCTGCGCTGCGCGCCGAACTCACCGCATCGCAAACGTCCTGACCATGTCGTCGCGCGTCGCCGCGCCGCTGTGGCGGCGCCTGCTCAAGCTGCTGGTGCTGTCCATCCTGGTGCTGCAGGCCTATTTCGCCCTGCGCATCGCACTGTGGAAGATCATTCCACCGTCGAGCACCACCTTCATGCGCGCCGCCGAACTGCGCATCCTCAAGAGCGGGGACAAGGTCGAATGGAAGCACGACTGGATCCCCTACGACGCCATCAGCCCGCACCTCAAACGCGCCGTCGTCGCCTCGGAAGACGCCACCTTCCTCAGTAACGACGGCGTGGACTGGGATGCCATACGCAACGCCTGGGATCGCAACCACAGCCGCGCCTTCGAGCGCAGCGGCAAGGTCGTCGGCGGCTCGACCATCACCCAGCAGCTCGCCAAGAACCTGTTCCTCTCGCCCGAGCGCGACTATCTGCGCAAGGGGCAGGAGCTCATCATCACCTTCATACTCGAAGGCATACTGGGCAAGCGCCGCATTCTGGAGATCTACCTCAACAGTGTGGAATGGGGCAACGGCATCTATGGCGCGCAGGCTGCGGCGCAAACCTACTTTCACACCAGCGCCGCGCGCCTCACCCCGGCGCAGGCCGCGCGGCTGGCCGTGATGCTGCCCGCGCCGCGCATCTACCAAAAGCGCCTGTACTCGCCTTACATGAACGCGCGCACCGCCGTGATTGCCGCGCGGCAGTGGGAGGTGCAGATTCCGCGCTGAGAACGTGCCGAATGGACCTCCCTCCCCACTTGTGGGGAGGGTTGGGTGGGGAGCTTCGCAGCCTTCCCGGTCAGCCCCTGGCCAATTCGGCAAACGCGCCGTCCGCCGCCTGCAGAGTAGCCTCGATGACCCCGTCATCGTGCGCCGCCGAGACGAAACCCGCCTCATACATGCTCGGCGCCAGATACACCCCGCGATCCAGCATGGCGTGGAAGAAGCGCTTGAACACCTCGACGTCGGCGCGGGCCATGTCGGGATAGTTGCGCGGCAGTTCGGCCGAGAAATAGAAACCGAACATGCCGCCTTCGCTGTCGGTGCGGAAGGTCACGCCATGCCGGGCCGCGGCGGCTTCCAGGCCCTGCATCAGTTTCTGCGTCGCGGCGCTGAGTCGCTCGTAAAAGCCGGGTTGCCGGATCAGGCGCAGTTGCGCCATGCCCGCGGCCACCGCCACCGGGTTGCCCGACAGAGTGCCAGCCTGATACACCGCGCCCAGCGGCGAGAGCTTGTGCATCACATCGGCGCGGCCGCCGAAGGCCGCCAGCGGCATGCCGCCGCCGATCACCTTGCCCATCACCACCAGATCGGGGCGGATGCCGTACACCTGCTGCGCACCGCCCAGCGCCACGCGAAAACCCGTCATCACCTCATCCCACACCAGCAGCGCGCCGTGCTCGGTGCAAAGCTCGCGCAGACGCTGGTGCCAGGCCTGCGTGCCGCGGATGAAGTTCATATTGCCGGCGATGGGCTCGACCATCACGCAGGCGATCTCGTGACCCTGCCGGGCAAACAATTCCTCGATCTGGGCGATGTTGTTGAACTCCAGCACCAGCGTGTGCCGGGCCAGATCGGCCGGCACGCCGGCGGAGCTGGGATTGCCGAAGGTCAGCAGGCCCGAACCGGCCTTGACCAGCAAGCTGTCGGCGTGGCCGTGGTAGCAGCCCTCGAACTTGACGATGGCATCGCGCCCGGTGAAGCCGCGCGCCAGGCGGATGGCGCTCATGCCCGCTTCGGTGCCGCTGGACACCAGGCGCACCATTTCGACCGCGGGCATGAGCTGGCAGATGGCTTCGGCCATGTCGATTTCGTCGGCCGTGGGCGCGCCGAAACTCAGCGAGCGAGTCGCGGCGCGCTGGACGGCCAAGGTGACCTCGGGATGCGCATGCCCGGCAATCATCGGCCCCCACGAACCGATGTAGTCGATGTAGCGCGTGCCCTCGGCGTCGATCAGGTAGGCGCCCTCGGCGCGGTCGATGAAGCGCGGCACGCCGCCGACCTGGCGGAAGGCCCGCACCGGCGAGTTCACCCCGCCAGGGATGGTGCGCTGGGCGCGGTCGAAGAGTTGCAGATTGGTCATGATGCCTATTTTTGAATAGAACAGTGGACGCTGACGCCAGTCGAACGTCCCTGGATTTCACTGCAGGGTCGGCGAGCCCGGCTCGCCCGGCATCTCGTCTTCCTCGTCGGTGGGCTGGGCCCAGAAGAAGCGGTCGGGCACGACCTGCCCCATGCCGGGGCGATAGCCGAAATCGAGGCAATGATCGAGGTATTCGATGGCCTCGTGCACCGCCTGATCGAGCTTGGCGCCATTGGCGAGTATCGCGGTGAGCACCGCCGACAGGGTGTCGCCCGCGCCGGTGAACCCGGCCTCGAACAGATCGAAGCTCTCGCGCAAAAGCACCCGCCGCGGGCTCATCAAGACGTTCTCCACCTTGCCTTCGCTGGCCACGATGCCCGTCACCAGCAGGTATTGCACGCCCAGTTGATGCGATTTGAGCATCAGCGCGTCGAGCGTGGGGGGGGCCTCGGCATCCCATTCGGGCAACAGCAGTTGGGTGAGCGCGCTCTGGTTGCCGGTGAGCACGCGCGTCTGCGGCAGAATGACATCCTGCATCGCCTTGATGTAATCGTCGGTCTGCGACTCGTCGAGCACGTGGAAATTGCCGGCATAGGTGACGAGCGGCACCTGGCTGTAGTCAGCCAACAGTTCGGCCACGGCATTGACCACATCGACGCTGCCGAGGAACCCGACCTTCCAGGCGGAAATTTGGACGTCTTCGAGTACGGCGCGCGCCTGCTCGACCACCGCATCGGCCTCGATCTCGATGGTGTCGAAGATCTCCGCGGTGTCGCGCACCCAGAGCGCGGTCGTGACAGGCAGGGGATGGCAGCCCACCGCCGAGCACGACGCCAGGTCGGCCGCAAGCCCCGCACTGCCGCTGGGATCGGCGGCGTTGAAGAACATCACGGCGGGAGGGGATTCTGTGGATTCGGTCATCATGCTGGCATGGTAGTGCGGCTTCAGGATGGCGCAAGCCCGACCGAGCTCGATCTTGACGCGAACCCTGCCGCCGGCCTTGATCGCGCGCAGCAGTCCTCCCCATGTGGGTCAAAATGCAACAGCGCACCATAGAATCGTTGAATCTTCTCCTCTACCCCGATACGCTGTGGACAAACAAGAGTATTGCAGTTGGATGTGCCTGATTTGCGGCTTCATTTACTTTGAAGCCGAGGGGCATCCGGCAAGTGGCATTGCACCGGGTACGCGCTGGGCCGATGTGCCGATGAACTGGACCTGCCCCGAGTGCGGCGCCCGCAAAGAAGATTTCGAAATGGTGCCGGTCTAGACGGCGCCATTTTTGAGAAGGTGCCGGTCTAGCCGGCGCCATTTTTTAAGAAGGTGCCGGTTTGATCGGGAACGGCAAGTCACCGTATTTTTCCTTTCCTCTCCTTTCGAAGGATGTGCATGGTTGCGCCTACCAGCCCATTCAAAGTGTTGGTCATCGATGACAGCAACACCATCCGCCGCAGCGCCGAAATCTTTCTCAAGCAGGCAGGCTACGAGGTGCTGCTCGCCGAAGACGGCTTCGACGCCCTGTCCAAGGTCAACGACCACAACCCCGATCTGATCTTCTGCGACATCCTGATGCCCCGGCTCGACGGTTACCAGACCGTGGCCATCATCCGGCGCAGCGGCAAGTTTTCCCACATCCCCATGGTCATGCTCTCCAGCAAGGACGGGGTGTTCGACAAGGCGCGCGGCCGCATGGTCGGCGCGCAGGACTACCTGACCAAACCCTTCACCAAAGACCAGTTGCTCGACGCGGTCAAGCGGCACCTGAATGCCCATCAGCCCGCCGCCGCGACCGGCACCTGATCGACCCGCACGATCATTGCACCTGACCGTTTTCCATTCCTGAACCGCCATGCCCGTACACAATATCCTCGTCGTCGACGATTCCAAGACCGAGCTGTATTTCCTCTCCGATCTGCTGACCAGGCACGGCTATTCGGTGAACACCGCCGAGAACGGCGAGCAGGCGCTGGCCCTGCTCGCCGCCGCCAAGCCCGACCTGATTCTGATGGATGTGGTGATGCCGGGGCAGAATGGCTTTCAGCTCACCCGGCAGATCACGCGCGACCCGGCCTACGCCGGCATTCCGGTCATCATGTGCACCAGCAAGAAGCTCGAAACCGACAAGGTCTGGGCCATGCGCCAAGGGGCGTCCGACTACGTCATCAAGCCGGTCGACGCCACCGTGCTGCTCGACAAGATCCGCAGCATCGCCTGACCTGCGCTGAAATTCCTCCTGACCTTTCCTTTCCTCGACCCTCACGCCACCGGCTGCGCCATGTCCCGAGCTTCGCTGCGCGAATTCCAGACCCATCTCGCCCAACGCCTGGCGGCCGCGCAGAGCGGGCAGGCTCCCTCGCGCTGGCTGGCCGTGATGGCCGGGCAGTGGCGTTTGCTGCTGCCTCTGGAGTTTTCCGGCGAGATTTCGCCGGTGCAGCACTGCGCCCCGCTGCCCCATGCCCGACCCTGGTTTCTGGGGTTGACCAGCCTGCGCGGCCAGGTCTGCGGCGTGGTGCACCTGGGCCGGTTCCTGGGCGCAGCCGACAGCGCGCCGACCGCGCAGGCGCGGCTGATCCAGTTCGCCCCCGCGCTCGACATCAATGTCGCCTTGCTGGTCGATCAACTGGTTGGGCTGCGCAGTCCTGAGCAATTGCAGAGAGTTCTCGGCATCGAGGATCAGGGTTCTGGCGAAGGCTCCCACCCGTGGCTGGGGACGACTTACCGCGATGCCGAGCAGAACCTCTGGCATGAAATCGATCTGCTGGTCCTGGCCGAAAACGAGCAATTCCTGAGCGTCACCTGAACCTTTCGAGCGCCGCGATGCTGTCGCACCTGCGCATGGCCCCATTTCTGTCAACCGTCCCTTGGTTTGCATCCCTGCGGTTTGCATCCTTCACTTGAAACACGTCTTTCGGAGCAGTCATGTCCTTACTCTCGTCCCTTTTCGGAAAGAAAAACAGCGCCTCTGAAGGTGACACCGAAATTGCCCCGACGGCACTCGCCCAGGGCGGACAGGAAACCCTGCAGATCGATTCCAGCATCAGCGATCCCGCCGCTGCGCTGCATCAGGCCCAGGGCAACCGCCCGCTGATTCTGCGGCTGCCGGTCATCAGCCGCATGCCGCTGGCGCAACAGCAGCGTTTTTTTGGCGTGTTGCTCATCATCTCGCTGGTGCTGCTCGGCCTGACCCTGGTCGTGGTGCTGCGCGGCACCTCCGATGCGGCGCGGCAACTGGAGGCTTCGGGCGCCGCGCTGACCCAGTCGCAGCGTCTGGCGCGGGCGATGAATGCGGCGCTGCTGGGCAACAAGGACGCTTTCGCCACCGTGCGTTCCAGCGCCGAGGCGCTGAAAAACCAGGTCGCCGTCCTGCAGCAAACCGGCGCACCCGCAGGCGCCCGAGAGATGCTCGACAAAATCGTCCCGGCAGCCCAGACGAGCGTGAAAAACGCCGAGCTGCTCGTCAAGCAGGAGGGCGTGCTCACCACCACCGCCCAGCAGCTCGCTGACATCAACCGCCAGACCGATGCCCTGCTCGACAGCGCCGAGACGCTCACGACCTTGCTGCTGCAGCAGCATGCGCCGTCTGCCAACATCAACGCCGCGAGTCAGCTCACCATGCTGACCCAGCGCATCGACAAATCGGCCAACGCCTTCCTCTCCTTCCAGGGCGTGCGGCCCGAGGCCGTGTTCACCCTGGGCAAGGATCTGAGCACCTTCAACGATCTGACCAAGGGACTGTTGAACGGCAACGCCGACCTGCAGCTCACTGCCCTCACCGACCCGCAGGCGCGCCAGCAACTGCAAGGCCTGATTGAGACCTACGCCAAGACCGAAGCCGCCGCCCGCAAGCTGCTGGCCAATCTGCCCAGCCTGGCCTCGGCGCGCGAGGCGCAGAACGCAGTGCTCACCGCATCGGGCCTGTTGTATCAAGACCTCAGCCAACTCCAGAAACTGTATCTGGCCCGTACCGGGGTGAACGGGTCGGCGGTTCTGTTCATGACCCTGCTGGGTCTGCTGGCCGTCATCGCCGCGACCGACCTGATCTACATCCTGCTCAACGACGCGCGCCAGCGCGCCACCCTGGTGGAATTGCAGCGGCGGCAGACCGAGCGCCAGGAACTCGAAGCCCGGCGCACCAACGAGTCGAATCAGGCCGCCATTCTGCGGTTGATGAACGAACTGCAGACGGTGGCCGAAGGCGACCTCACGCAGCAGGCCACCGTGACCGAAGACATCACCGGCGCCATCGCCGACTCGGTGAACTACACGGTGGAAGAACTGCGCAACCTGGTGGGGCAGGTGCAGCAGACCGCAGACCAGGTGATCGAAGGCGCGGCACAGGCGCAAACCACTTCCGAGCGTCTGATGCAGCAGGCCGACGAGCAGCTCCAGAAAATTCGTGAGGCCGGCCAGTCGGTGCTCGGCATGGCGCAGCACATCAACCAGGTGTCGGAGCAGGCGCAGCAATCGGCGCAGGTGGCGAACCAGTCGCTGCAGGCCGCCGAACAGGGCCAGCGCGCAGTGCGCAATTCCATCGACGGCATGAACAGCATCCGCGAGCAGATTCAGGAAACCTCCAAGCGCATCAAGCGGCTGGGCGAATCGTCGCAGGAAATCGGCGAAATCACCGAGCTGATTTCCGACATCACCGAACAGACCAACGTGCTGGCGCTGAACGCCGCCATTCAGGCCGCGTCTGCGGGTGAAGCGGGCCGCGGTTTCTCGGTGGTGGCCGAGGAAGTGCAGCGCCTGGCCGAACGCTCGGCCGAATCCGCCAAGCAGATCGCCGCGCTGGTGCGCACCATTCAGACCGACACCCAGGACGCCGTGGCGGCCATGGAAAAAAGCACGCAGGGCGTGGTCGAGGGAGCCAAGCTGGCCGACAACGCCGGCGGCGCGCTCGCGCAGATCGACCAGGTGTCGCGCCAGCTCGCCGACCTCATCACCCAGATTGCGCAGCAAACCCAGATCGAGGCCAGCTCGGCCAACGAAGTGGCCGAAAACATCCAGACCATTTTCACCGTGACCGAGCAGACCTCCGAAGGCACCCGCTCCACCGCCTCGCTGGTGCGCGAACTCGCGCGTGTGGCCGACGATCTGCGCCAGTCCGTCTCCCGGTTCAAGATCAACTGACCGATCCGCCGCATTCACATCCCAGCGTCCCCACCCACGCCCGTTCCTCGCGTTTTCCGGCATGAACACAGTCTTAGCTTCGAACCTCGCCGTGGCATCCGCCCCTGAGACGGACATGGGGCCTCTGGCCTGGCTGCTCGATCAGATCAGCGACAACCTGCAATCCGCCCGCACCGCGCTCAAGCGCGCCGCGCAACAGCAGGACGACGGCGTGCTCGGATCGGCCCAGGCCGAAAAAACCGGCCTGCGCTCTGCCCGCACCCAGGTGCACCAGGCGGCAGGCGCCATCGAACTGCTGGGATTCTTCGGCGCAGCCAAACTGATGCAGGCAGCCGAGAACGCGCTGGACCGATTGATCGACCAACCGGAAAAACTCGACCACGCCGCACTGCAGCGCTTCGATGCGGGTTTCAACGCCCTGATCGATTTCCTCGAAGCCCACCGCGCCGGAAAGAACGAACCGGCGCTCAAGCTGTATCCCCAGTACCGCGACCTGATGGAACTGGCGCAGGCCGAACGCATCCATCCGGCCGACCTGTGGGACTACGACTGGACCTGGCCCGAAGCCCCCCCCACAGGCCAAGGCACCGCTTCCCCCCCTCGCCCCCTCACGCCCGAAGACCGGGCGCAGTTCGAAATGGCCTTGCTGCACGTCCTGCGCGGGCAACAAACGTCGCAGGCGATGCAGTCCCTCGATGCGGTGGCCCGGCGCGCGCAGGAGAACAGCGCTGGCCCGACCGCCAGCCTGTGGTGGCTGTCGCGCGGCCTGTTCGAGGCCATCGGCCACGGCCTGCTCGCCCCCGATCTGGACATCAAGCGACTGCTGGGCCGCCTGAACCTGCAACTGCGCAACCAGTTGCAGGGGCAAAGCCCAGCTCCGCAGCGACTCGGCCACGATCTGATCTTCTTCTGCGCCCAGGCGCTGCATGAAGGCGACGCTTCGGCACGGTCCCTGCCGATGCTGCGTGCCCTCGACGACCGCCTGCACCTCGCCGCTGCGCCATTTGCCGACTACCGTCAGAGTCACTTCGGCCTGATCGACCCCGCCCTGGTGCAACAGGTGCGCAAGCGCGTGCAGATCCTGCGCGACGCCTGGGGCGCGCTGGCCGGTCATGTGCAGAGCCACCTCGATCCCACACGCATGGCCCGTCTGGTCGAGCTCACCCAGGCGCTGGAGCAACCCCTGCGCGCGCTCACGCCCGGCAGCGAAGCGCTGCCGCGCTCGCTCGCCGCCCTGTTCAGAAAAATCAGCGCGCACAGCGACTTTCTCACTCCCGAGCGCGCGCTCGATGTGGCCACCGCCATCCTGTTTCTCGAAATCACTTTCGCCCATTTCCGTCCCGAAGAGCAGCGATTTCTCGAACGCGCACAGATTCTCGCGCGCCGCCTCGACCAGAGCACCAGGGGCGAAACTCCCGACCCGCTGGCCGACTGGATGGAAAACCTGTTCCGCCAGGCCTCCGAGTCGCAGACCCTGGGCAGCGTGGTACAGGAACTGCGCGCCGACATGAACACCGTCGAGAAATTGCTCGACGCCTATTTCCGCGATCCCTCGCACAAGCCCGATCTGGCGCAGGTGCCGCACCTGCTGTCGCAGATGCGCGGCGTCTTTTCCGTGCTCGGAGTCGACGTGGCCAGCCAGGCACTGAGCCATCTGCGCACGGAAATCGACCGTCTCATGGCCGAAGATGCGGCGACCGACAGCCAGCGCTTCGATGCCCTGGCCAGCAATATCGGCGTGCTCGGCTTCCTGGTGGACATGCTGTCCTACCAGCCCGAGCTGGCCAAGACGCTGTTCGTGTTCGACGACGACAAAAAAGAGCTGCGCGCCGTCGTTGCTTCCACCCGGCGCACCGCCCCGCCCAGCCTGCAGCAGGATGTCGAGCAAGCGGCGCAGCAACTCAAGGACGACATCGCGCAGGGTCTGCCCCCCGAACAGACCGAGCAGCGTCTGGCCCAGTTGCGCGCCGAGGCCGCCCTGGCTGGGGTGCCCGATCTGCCTGCGCAACTATTGAGCGCGCCGGGCGAGGCCGTTGCCGCACCATCGGCCGCACCGTCCATCGCACCGATCGCCGCCCCCATGCCCCCGGAGATGGCCAGCGCGCCAGCGCAGCAGACTCCTGCGGCACCCGCCGAAACTGCCGCCGCCAGCGAACCCATCCCCCCGTCCACAGAGCCGGAAGAAGGCGCCGAAAACGAACTGATCGACATCTTTCTGGAAGAAGCCCGGGAAGTCATCGGCAACGGCCAGGAACTGCTGCAACGGCTGCGCGCCCATCACGACGATGAAGACGCGCTCATCAGCCTGCGCCGCGCCTTTCACACCCTCAAGGGCAGCTCGCGCATGGTCGGCCTGCGCGACTATGGCGAAGCCGCCTGGGCGCTCGAACAAGTGTTCAACCGGCAGATCGCCGACCAACACCGGGCCACGCCGGCATTGCTCACCCTGGCTGAATACGCCCTCGGCCAGCTCGGCGCCTGGACGGCGGCGATCCAGCAGGGTCAGGCCGAGGCCTTCGGCAGCGAACCGCTGCGCCGCGCCGCCGAGGCCTACGCCGCCGGAGAATCCGCCGCGCCGCAGCAACCCATCCAGACCGAGCCCCCCCAGATCGAACCGGCGCCTGCCGAGCCCGCGCCCGAAGCCGCCGCTCAACAGGTCTTCGCTGCCGAGCCATCGGCGGCCGAAACCCAAGCCGAAGCGCTGCCCGTCCTGCAAGACGCTCTGGAAGAGCCGGCTTTTTCTGCCGCAACGGCCGCCGTGCCGCTGGAGTCACCCAGCGGCATCGAGGCGCCCGAAGTTTTGATCGAGGCGCACGAACCCACCGACTTCAATGCCCTGTTCGAAGGCATCGACCTCGAACTGCCGCAACCCGCTCCGGCGCCCGAGCCAACGCCTCCGGTCGAGATGCCCCAGGTCGAGATGCCCCTGGTCGAAGAAGCCGACATGGCCGCGTTCGAGGCCGCCGTCTCGGCCCAGCAGATCACCCCGGCCGATACCAGCGTCAGCGCCGCGCCGCCGGCAGACGAGGGCGACCGCGGTTACCGCCAGATCGGCGATCTGCGCATCCCCACCCCGCTCTACAACATCTACCTGGCCGAGGCCGACGAGCTCTCGCGCCAACTGCACGGCGCCATCCACGACTGGCTGGCCGACCCGGCCCAGCCCCCGGATGAAGTGGCCATCATCTCGGCACACAAGCTCGCGGGCAGCTCCGCCACCGTCGGCCTGCGCAGCGTGGCCGATCTGGCCAGCCACACCGAGCATGCGCTCGACGCCCTGCGCGACCTGCCCGCAGGCGCCGCACCTCCCGCCGACCTCGATGCCCTGGCGCAGGCCTGCAACGACATCAAACAACTGCTGCACCAGTTTGCCGCAGGCTTCCTCAAACCCGTACAGCCCGAACTGCTCGCCCGGCTCGAAGCCCTGCAGGAAGCCGCGCAGACGCCCAGCGCCGAAGCACCTGTCCAGACTGAACAAACAGCCCAAACTGCCGCGCCAGAGTTCACGCCGGCTGCCCACGAGCCTTCCTGGGCTGCGGCTTCGGAACCGCAAGCGCCAGCCCCCGAGCCACCAGCCCCCGAGCCGCTTGCGCCACCGGAACCCACCCCGCCGCCACAGACGGGCGCAGCGCCGTTTTCCGCACCCGCCGATCAGCTCGTCGATGCCATCGACCCCGACCTGTTTCCGATTTTCGAGGAAGAAGCCAATGAACTGCTGCCCACCCTGGCCGCCAGCCTGCGCCAGTGGGAGCAGCATCCTGCCGACACCGCACCTGCGGCGCAGGCGATGCGGTCCTTGCACACCCTCAAGGGCAGTGCACGCATGGCCGGCGCCATGCAGCTCGGCGAATTGGCGCACCGCCTCGAATCCGACATCGACGCCCTGACCGCCAACGCCCCCGTCGGCGAGGCCGACCTGGCCGAACTGCTGAACCGCTTCGACCATCTCAATTCCCGCTTCGACCGGCTATGCGCCGCGGCGCAGCGCGGCGAGAGCCAATTGGCCGACCTGCCTGCGGCGGCCCTGTCCGAGGTTTTCATCCCGGCCCCCGAGCCCGATACCGCGCCCCCGGCCCAGCCGCAAGCCGGCGCCGAGACGGTCACGGCCGCGCCCGTCTTCGCCGCACCCCAGGTCACGGCCCCGGCAACCCGCACCCTCACGCCGCGCATCGCCGCCCAGCCCGTGCGGGTTCGGGCCGGCCTGCTCGACCGTCTGGTCAATCAGGCAGGTGAAATCACCATTTCCCGCGCCCGGCTGGAAAACGAGTTCGGCGCCATCCGCGGCTCGGTCGCCGATCTGAGCGACAACCTCGAGCGCCTGCGCCAGCAGGTGCGCGAAATCGAAATCCAGGCCGAGGCGCAGATGAGCGCGCAGGTCCAGGCCGCGCGCGACGAAAACCGCGACTTCGACCCGCTGGAATTCGACCGCTTCACCCGCACACAGGAACTCACCCGCATGATGGCCGAGTCGGTCAACGACATCGCCATGGTGCAGGGCACGCTCGGCCGCCTGCTGCGCGAAGTCGACGACGACATGACCCGCCAGGCCCGCCAGACCCGCGAGCTGCAGCGCGACCTGCTGCGCACCCGCATGGTCGAGTTCGACAGCCTGTCCGAGCGCCTCTACCGCACCGTGCGCCAGGCTGCCAAAGACCTGAACAAGGCAGTGCGGCTGGAAATCGTGGGCGGCACCATCGAACTCGATCGCGGGGTGCTCGAACGGGTTTCCGGCAGCTTCGACCATCTGCTGCGCAACGCCGTGGCACACGGCATCGAAACCCCGGAGGAACGGCGCGCGGCGGGCAAGCCCGAAGTCGGCACGATCACCCTGAGCCTGCGGCAGGAAGGCAACGAAGTCGTCATCACCCTGGCCGACGATGGCCAGGGGCTGAACTACGCCGCCATCCGCGCCAAGGCCGAACGGCTCGGCCTCGTCACCCCCGAGCAGGCGCTCTCCGACGACGAACTCGCCCAACTGGTGTTCCGCCCCCACTTCAGCAGCGCCGAGAGCACCACGGCGGTGGCCGGCCGCGGCGTCGGTCTCGACGTGGTGCGCACCGAAGTCAGCGCCCTGGGCGGCCGCGTGCTGCTCGACAGTCAGCCCGGCGCGGGCACGCGCTTCACCCTGCTGCTGCCGCTGACCACGGCCATCACACACGTGGTGCTGCTGCGCATCGGCGCCGCGGTGTATGCCGTGCCCGCCAATCTGGTGGACATCGTGCTGCGCTTCAAACCCGAGCAGATCGCCAGCGCCGCGCGCGCCCAGAGCATCGAGTATGCCGACAGCACCCTGCCGTTCTACTGGCTGGACGCGCTGCTCGGGCAGTCTGGCGCCAGCAGCGAACCCTTCGGCAAAAGCGTGCCGGTGGTGGTGATCCGCAGCGCCACGCAGCGCGTGGCCATCCAGGTCGATGAAGTCCTGGGCAGCCGCGAAGTGGTGGTGAAAAACCTGGGGCCCCAGCTCGCGCGCGTGCCCGGCCTGGCCGGCATTTCCGTGCTGCCCGACGGCGAGCCCGCGCTAATCTACAACCCGGTGGCGCTGGCTGCCATCTATGGAGACGATGCACACGCCCGCATGCAGGCCGCGCAGCTCGCTCCTGCGCCCCACGACGAAGCGCAGGCTGCGCCTGCCGAGCCGCTGATCGCCAGCGCGGAAGCGGCGAGCGGCGGCGACGTGGCACAGGCCGCCAGGAGCGGCAGTCCGCTGGTCATGGTGGTCGACGACTCCATCACCGTGCGCCGCGTCACGCAGCGCTTCCTGCAGCGCAACGGTTATCTGGTGCAGCTCGCCAAGGACGGCCTGGACGCCCTGGAGCAACTGCAGCAGACCAGCACCCTGCCCGACGTCATCCTGCTCGACATCGAAATGCCGCGCATGGACGGCTTCGACCTCACGCGCAACCTCCGCGCCGATTCGCGGCTGCAGAAGCTGCCCATCATCATGATCACCTCGCGCATCGCCGACAAGCACCGCAATTACGCAGCGCAGCTCGGGGTGGATCACTATCTCGGCAAGCCCTATTCCGAGACCGAGCTGCTCGAACTCATCCGCACCTTTACCCAGTCCGCAGCGGATCACTGAGCCTTCATCACCGAATAGCGCTCGAGCGTTTCAGCCCGCGCCAAATCGTGTCGCACGATCGGCGCGGGGTAGTTTTCTCCCAGACGTACCCCTGCCGCCTGCAGCAGCGCCGTCGGCGCCTTCCACGGCGCGTGAATGTCCTTGGAAGAAAGCTGCGCAAGCTCCGGCAGGTAGCGGCGGATGAAATCGCCTCTGGCATCAAACTTTTCGCTTTGTGCCACCGGGTTGAAAATGCGGAAATACGGTTGGGCGTCGCAGCCACTGCTGGCGGCCCATTGCCAGCCACCATTGTTGGCCGCCAGATCGAAATCGTTGAGATGGTCGGCAAAGTAGCGTTCGCCCCAGCGCCAGTCGATGCCCAGGTCTTTGGTCAGAAAGCTCGCCACCACCATGCGCAGGCGGTTGTGCATATAGCCGGTCTGCTTGATCTGGCGCATGGCCGCGTCCACCAGCGGATAGCCCGTGCGGCCCTCGCACCAGGCGGCGAACTGCGCCGGGTCATTGCGCCACTGAATGCGGTCGTAAACCGGTTTGAACGCCCCATGCACCACCTGCGGATGATGAAACAGAATCTGGAAATAAAAATCGCGCCACACCAGTTCCGACAGCCAGACCCGCGCCCCTTCACTGCCCGCTTGCTGCCGCGCCCACGCCATCGCGGCCAGTTCGCGCACCGACACCGTGCCGAAGCGCAGGTGCACCGAGAGGTAGCTCGGCCCCTTGCGCGCCGGAAAATCGCGCGCTTGGTCGTAGTCATCGATACGGCGCAGAAAATCGCCCACCAGCTCCCGCGCGCCCGACGCGCCCAGCGGCAGTTTCAGCTCGCGCAGATTCGTCGGCGCAAAACCCAACTCAGCGAGTGTGGGCAGTGCATGTCGCAGCGCAGCAGGCAAAGAGGCCAGACGCCCGGCGCTCAGTTCACCCTCCCAAGGATGCTGCGGCTGGGCGGCATAACGCGCCAGCCAGGCCGTGCGATAAGGCGTAAATACCGAATACGGCTTGCCCTGGGCGGTGAGTACCTCGTCGCGCTCGAATATCGTGTGCTCCTTGACCGTGTGCAGCGCCCGGCCGTCTCGCTGCAATGCGCGCTCGACAGCGGCATCGCGCTCACGCGCCTGGGGTTCGTCATCGCGGCCGCAGAACACCGCCTGGGCGCCCAACGCGGCGGCCAGGGCCGGAATCGCCTCACGCGCGCTGGCATGGCGCACGATCAGCGCCGCGCCGCGTTCGCGCAAGATGGCGTCAATTTCCTCGACCGCCGCCAGAATGAACTCCACCCGCCGATCCGCCTGCAGCCCGCGCTGCAACAGCGCATCGAGAATGTCGCGGTCGAAGACGAAGGCCAGCGCCACCCGGTCGCAGGCGCGCAGCGCGGCGCTGAGCGCTGCGTGGTCGTGCAGCCGCAGATCGCGCCGCAGCCAGACCAGGCCCAGCGGCAGACGCCGGGCGCGCGGCGATTCGCAGCAAAAGGAGGTTTCGCAGGTCATCGGCATCCACCACGTCTCACCAAAACACACCATAGCCCAAGCCCGGCGGCGGTGTGCGGTAAGCGCGATAAACTCCACTCCATGAACCCACGTCCCGACGCTTCCAATCTGAGCAACCAGTTTTTGATCGCCATGCCCGGCCAGGTCGATGAGAACTTTGCCGGAACCGTGGTGTATGTCTGCGAGCACTCGGCGCGCGGCGCGCTGGGATTGATCATCAACCGCCCGTCAGACATCACCGTCAAGGAATTGTTCGAGCGCGTGGGGCTGGATGCCTCCGGCCTGCCCGCAGCTCAGCCGGTGCTGCAAGGCGGCCCGGTGCAGACCGAGCGCGGCTTCGTGCTGCACGAAGCCACCGAAACCGCCTTTGCCTCCAGCCTCGACATTCCCGGCGGGCTGCAGATGACCACGTCCAAGGACGTGCTCGAACGCATGGCCGCCGGCGGCGGCCCGGCGCGCAGCCTCATCGCCCTGGGCTATTCAGGCTGGAACGCCGGCCAGCTCGAAGAAGAACTTGCGCAGAATGGCTGGCTCACCGTCGAGGCCGACCCCATCGTGCTGTTCGACACCCCGGTGGAGGCGCGCTTCAACGCCGCCATGGCGCTGCTGGGCTTCAACCCCGCCATGCTGTCGCAAACCGCAGGACATGCCTGACATCACCGTGCTCGGTTTCGACTGGGGCGCCAAGCGCATCGGCACGGCGGTGGGCAACAGCATCACCCGCAGCGCCACCGCGCTGCGCACACTGCGCGCCGATCGCAACGACCTCAAGTTCGACGCCATCGCCGCGCTGATCCGCGAGTGGCAGCCGCAGCAACTCGTGGTCGGCCTGCCCCTGCACCCTGACGGCGCCGCGCACGCCCATACCGCCTGCGCCCAGCGCTTCGCGCGCCAGCTCGAAGGTCGCTTCAGCCTGCCGGTGGCGCTGGTGGATGAACGCTACACCTCGGTCGCCGCCGAAGACGAAGGCGCCGAAGATGTAGATAGCGCCGCCGCCCGGCTCATCGTCGAACAATACCTGCAGCAACGCTGACCATGCCTTCCTCCCCTGTCGCCCCAACCGCTTCCCCGATCACCGCCCCGCCCGACGCCGAGGCGCTCTACGCCCGGCTTCTCGACCAGGTTCGCTGCACGCTGGCGGCGCAGCCCGAGCCGCCTCTGCTCATCGGCATCTATTCCGGCGGCGCCTGGCTGGCGCAACGTCTGCACGCCGATCTGCAACTGACCCAGCCCTACGGCGTGGTCTCGTCCACTTTTCACCGCGACGACTTCGCCACCCGCGGCCTGCATCCGAGCGCCAACCGCACCGCCCTGCCGGTATCCATCGCCGACCGCGCCGTGCTGCTGATCGACGACGTGCTGCACACCGGCCGCACCACCCGGGCGGCCATCAACGAGCTGTTCGATTTCGGCCGCCCGGCACGCATCGATCTGGCCGTGCTGGTCGATCGCGGCGGCCGCGAGCTGCCCATCTGCCCGCAGATCGCCGCGGCCACGCTCACCCTGCCCGCTGAGTTTTCGCTGGCGCTGCTGCGCGATGAGGACGTGACCGAGGGCATCCGCTTTCGCTTCGACCTGGTGAACAGATAAATCGAGTCGGCCATGACCCGCGCCCACAACCCCCAACTCAACACCCACGGCGAGCTGCGCCACCTGCTCACCCCCGAAGGCCTGCCGCGCGACGTGCTCACGCACATCCTCGACACCGCGCAGGGCTTCGTGAGCTTCGGCAGCCGCGAAGTGAAAAAAGTCCCGCTGCTGCGCGGCAAGAGCGTGTTCAACCTGTTCTTCGAGAACAGCACGCGCACCCGCACGACCTTCGAGATCGCGGCGCAGCGCCTGTCGGCCGATGTGTTCAATCTCGACATCCAGCGCTCTTCCACCTCCAAGGGCGAGAGCCTGCTCGACACCATCGCCAACCTCGAAGCGATGGATGCCGACGTGTTCGTCGTGCGCCACGCCGACAGCGGCGCGCCCTTTCTGATCGCCCAGCACACGCCCCCGCATGTGCACATCGTCAACGCCGGCGATGGCCGTCACGCCCACCCCACGCAGGGCCTGCTGGACATGTACACCATCCGCCATTTCAAGGGTGACTTCAGCAATCTGACGGTGGCCATCGTCGGCGACATCGTGCACTCGCGCGTGGCGCGCTCGGCCATCCACGCGCTCACCACGCTGGGCGCCGCCGAAGTGCGCGCCGTCGGCCCCAAGACCCTGGCGCCCGACAATCTGCGCGACATGGGCGTGCGCGTCTGCCACGACATGGCCGAGGGCATACGCGGCGCCGACGTCATCATGATGCTGCGGCTGCAAAACGAGCGCATGTCGGGCGCGCTGCTGCCGTCCGCGCATGAATTCAACATGACCTACGGCCTCACGCCCGAACGCCTGGCGCTGGCCAGGCCCGATGTCATCGTCATGCATCCCGGCCCGATCAACCGCGGCGTCGAGATCGACAGCGCCGTGGCCGACGGCCCGCGCAGCGTCATCCTCGATCAGGTGCGCTTCGGCATCGCCGTGCGCATGGCCGTGCTGTCCATCGTCGCCTCCACCGAAAGCCCGGCATGAGCACCACGCAAATTCTGATCCGCGGCGGCCGTCTCATCGACCCGCTGCGCGGGCTCGACGCCGAGGGCGATGTGGCCATTTCCGGCGAGCGCATCGTCACTGTGGGCAAAGCGCCCGAAGGCTTCACCCCCGAGCAGACGCTCGACGCGCGCGGCCTCCTCGTGCTGCCCGGCCTCATCGACCTCTGCGCCCGCCTGGGCGAGCCCGGCTACGAGCACGAGGGCATGCTGGAAACCGAACTGGTCGCGGCGCTGGCCGGCGGCGTCACCCGCGTGGTCTGCTCGCCCGACACCGATCCCGTGCTCGACGAACCCAGCCTGGTGGAAATGCTGCGCTGGCGCGCCCGCCGCATCAAGAGCGCGCGCGTCTATCCGCTGGGCGCGCTGACCAAAGGGCTGCAGGGCGAACGGCTGAGCGAAATGGCCGAACTCACCCGCGCGAGCTGCATCGGCTTCTCCCAGGCCGACACCCCCATCGCCGACACCAAGGTGCTCTACAGCGCCATGCAATACGCCAGCACCTTCGGCTACAAGGTCTGGCTGCGCGCGCAGGATGCGTCGCTGAGCCGCGGCGGCATCGCCGCCAGCGGCGCCTATGCCCAGCGCCTGGGCCTGAGCGGCGTGCCCGTCATGGCCGAAACCGTGGCGCTGCACACTCTGTTCGAACTCATGCGCGCCACCGGCTGCGCGGTGCATGTGAGCAAGCTCTCCAGCGCAGCCGGCGTGGCGCTGGTGCGCCAGGCCAAGGCCGAAGGGCTGCCGCTGACCTGCGACGTGTCGATCAACAGTCTCATGCTCACCGATCTGGACATCGGCTACTTCGACGCCCGCGCCCGGCTCGACCCGCCGCTGCGCCAGAGCAGAGACCGCGACGCCCTGCGCGCCGCGCTGGCCGACGGCACCATCGACGCGCTGTGCTCCGACCATACCCCGGTGAGCAGCGAAGACAAGACCCAGACCTTCGCCGACGCCGCCCCCGGCGCCACCGGGCTGGAGCTGCTGCTGTCCACCGCGCTGCAGTTCGCCTTGGATCTGCAACTGCCGTTGGTGCAGGCGCTGGGCTGCGTGGGCCACCGCGCCGCGCAGGCCGCAGGTCTGCCGCCCGCCACGCTCCAGGCAGGAGCCGCCGCCGAGCTCATCCTCGTCGACGCCCAGGCGCGCTGGCGCGCCGTTCCCGACGCGCTGCAAAGCCAAAGCCGCCACACCCCCCTGGCCGAGATCGAACTGCCCGGCCGCGTGCGGCATGCCGTGATCGACGGTCGCGTGGTGTGGAGCGCGCAGCCCGCCGCCGCGCTGGCATGAACCCGGCGCAGGAACCCGCCGCCCTCGCCGAGCCGCCCCCGCTGGCGCCTGCGCCCCTGTTGCACCGCATCGGCGCGCCGGTGCGCTTCACCTCCCGGCTGACCCGGCTCGGCGCCCATGCCCTGCGCGGCCAGCGCATCGTGCAGCGCCTGTTTCCCCGGCTCGACGCCGCCGGGCGTCGGCAGCAAATCCGCGACTGGTCGGCTGAATTGCTGCGATTGAGCGGCATTGCGTTGCAAGTCAATGGCGCGCCGCTGCAAACCCCGTCGCTCGTGGCCGCCAACCACGTGTCGTGGATCGACATTTTCGCCATCAATGCCGTGCAGCCCGTGCGCTTCGTCTCCAAGTCCGAAGCGGCGCAATGGCCGCTCGTCGGCCCGCTGGTGCGCGGCGTGGGCACGCTGTTCATCGAGCGCGAGCGCGCGCAGGACGTGGTGCGCGTCATCCACCAGATGGCGCAATGCCTGCAGAAGGGCGACCATGTCGGCGTCTTCCCCGAAGGCACCACCGGCTATGGCCACGAACTCCTGCCGTTTCACGCCAATCTGTTCCAGGCCGCCTGCAGCCGCGACGGCGCCTTTGCCGTGCAGCCCGTGGCGCTGTTCTACGCCGACCGCCGCAGCGGCCGCTTCAGTCGCGCCGCCTCGTATGTCGGCAATGAGACCATGGTCGGCAGTCTGTGGCGCATGAGCGCCGCCGCCCCGCTGCGCGTGGAAGTCGATTACCTGCCCCCGCTGCGCGCCCCAAGCCGCCGCGCGCTGGCCGATCAAACCCGCGAGGCCATCGCCGAACATCTCCACCAGCGCCTGCGCGACAGCCGCTGAACCTGGGCGTGCCCCTACAATTCAGCCGCTCACCTCGCCGTAGTTCAATGGATAGAACGGCTGCCTCCTAAGCGGCAAATACAGGTTCGATTCCTGTCGGCGGGACCATGAACCTCCCCACCCCAGCCCTCCCCACAAGTGGAGAGGGAGCAAACACACCTCTGCTCGTACTTTCAGTCAGGATGAGCGTGGCGTTTTTTGCCGGGAGCTGGCAGCAAGCTTGTGAGCCGCTGATACAGGCTGAACAAAAACGCCACGCGCGGGGCGTCGGCGCGGTCGCCTTTGTAGCTGTAGGCGGCGTCCACGGCGCGGTCGTTGGCCTGGTGGGCGCGGCGCAGCTCAGCGGGCAGGGTCAGCGGGTCGTAGAGATCGGCCAGCGTGGCGTTGGGATAGCGGGCGCGGGCTTGTTGCGGGAAATCGAATCCGCCCTGCCCCGACTGTGTCAAGCCTGGAGAGAAACACATGGCGATTACTGAATCCTCCATCGAATCCGCGCTGGAACGCGGAAAAGCGCTCGACCGCATCCAGCCCAGGGCTCTTGCCACCTCGATGGATCAAACCCATCATCGTCTGGTGCTCGATCTGGATAACGGGGCGCAAATCGCGGTGCCGTTTTCCTTGCTGCCCGAACGCGTCGCCGGTGCGACAGAAATGGAAAAAGCGAATGTGTGCATCGAGGGCGCGGGCCACGATCTCTATTGGCCCGATCTTGATGAAGGGCTCTACATCCCTGATCTGTGCGCAAAGGCCACCTTCGGCGAGCTGGCGATTGCCGCTTGAGGCCACGCTGAAAAATCGCCCTGCCCACGCTCGCAGGGGATGACAGGCTCCTACCCCGCAATCGGCGGCACGTCCAATCGCACGTCGCCGCACTGGGCGCGGTGGCGCAGCGCGTGGTCGATGAGCACGATGGCCACCAGCGCTTCGGCGATGGGCGCGGCGCGGATGCCCACGCAGGGGTCGTGCCGGCCATGCGTTTCGACCGTGGTGGGGGCGTTGTGCAGGTCCACCGATTGCCGCGGCAGGCGGATGCTCGATGTGGGCTTGATGGCGATGGAGGCCGTCACGTCCTGCCCGGTGCTGATGCCGCCGAGCACGCCGCCTGCGTGATTGGAGGTGAAGCCCTGCGGGGTGAGTTCGTCGCCATGCTGCGAGCCTTTTTGCGCCACGCTGGCGAAGCCCGCGCCGATTTCCACGCCCTTGACGGCGTTCAGCCCCATGAGCGCATGCGCGATGTCGGCGTCGAGCTTGTCGTACAGCGGCTCGCCCCAGCCTGCGGGCACGCCGCTGGCCGCAACCAGGATGCGCGCGCCGACCGAGTCGCCCGATTTGCGCAGTGCGTCCATATACGCCTCCAGCTCGGGCACGATGTCGGTGTTGGGGGCGAAGAACGGGTTCTGGTGCACCACGTCCCACGACTGAAAGGGGATGGGCACTGCGCCGAGCTGGGTCATGCAGGCGCGCACCACCACGCCGTGGTGCAGCCCGAGCCACTTTTTCGCCACCGCACCCGCGGCGACGATGGGCGCGGTCAGCCGGGCCGACGAGCGCCCGCCGCCGCGCGGATCGCGCAGGCCGTACTTGCGCCAGTAGGTGTAGTCGGCGTGGCCGGGGCGGAAGGTGTTCAGCAGGTTGCCGTAGTCCTTGCTGCGCTGGTCGGTGTTGCGGATGAGCAGGGCGATGGGTGTGCCGGTGGTCTTGCCCTCGAACACGCCGGAGAGGATTTCCACCTGATCGGCTTCCTGTCGCTGGGTGACGTGGCGGCTGGTGCCGGGCCGCCGGCGGTCGAGATCGGGCTGGATGTCGGCCTCGCTCAGTTCCATTCCTGGCGGGCAGCCGTCGATGACGCAGCCGATGGCCGGGCCGTGGGATTCGCCGAAGGTGGTCACTGCAAACAGCAGCCCGAGGGTGTTGCCGGACATGGGGGACTTTCAGTATCGAGGGGCGGGCGTGGCGTCAGAGACGCGGGCGGCGAGCGAGCGCAGCAGTTTGTCATGCACCCCACCAAAGCCGCCATTGCTCATCACCAGCACGCGGTCGCCGGGGCGGGCGGCGGCGGCCACGGCGGCCACCAGCGCGCCCAGATCGTCGAAAGCCTGCGCCTTGGCGCCCAGCGGCTGCAGGGTTTCGGCCAGATTCCAGCCCAGGCCGCCGGCATAGCCGAAGCTCAGGTCGGCGTCCGCCAGTGCGCCCGGCAGCAGCGCCTTCATCGCACCGAGCTTCATGGTGTTGGAACGCGGCTCGAACACCGCGAGGATGCGGCCGGCACGGGTCGCGGGGTCGGCGTCCATCTGCCGCCGCAGACCGGCGATGGTCGTGGCAATGGCTGTGGGGTGGTGGGCGAAATCGTCGTACACCGCAACGCCGCCCGCGGTGCCGCGCAGTTCCATGCGGCGCTTCACGCCCTGAAAGCTGCACAGCGCGGCGCAGGCTGCGTCGGCGAACACCCCGGCATGCCGGGCCGCGGCGATGGCGGCCAGGGCGTTGCTGCGGTTGTGCGCCCCGGTTTGGTTCCAGCGCACCTCGCCCATACGCTTGCCGCCCAGCAGCACCTCGAACTGCTGCTCGCCGCCCTGCGCGCTCCAGCCTGGGTGTGAGCCCCCTGAGCTGCCGCTGCGCGCCAGCCCCCCCGAGGGGGTGAGAAACTCTTGGGGCGGCCCGGCGAGTTTCTCAGGAGCATCGTCAAAATGCACCACTTCGCTCCAGCAGCCGCGCGAAAGCACGCGCTGCAGCGCATCCGAGCGGGCATTGACCACGAGCTGACCGCTGCGCGGCACGGTGCGCACGAGATGGTGGAACTGGGTTTCGATGGCCGCGAGATCGGGGAAGATGTCGGCGTGGTCGTATTCGAGGTTGTTCAGGATCGCGGTACGCGGCCGGTAATGCACGAACTTGGAGCGCTTGTCGAAGAAGGCGGTGTCGTACTCGTCGGCTTCGATGACGAAAAAGCCTCCCCCTCCCAACCTCCCCCACGCCGTGGGGGAGGAGCTTTCATACTCTCCTGCGCTCGTGTGGGAAGCGTGTTCGCCCCCTCCCCACTCGTGGGGAGGGTTGGGGTGGGCATCTCCGCCCCGGCTTCCCCCACGCTTGGGGGAAGCGTGTTCGCCCCCTCCCCACTCGTGGGGAGGGTTGGGGTGGGCATCTCCGCCCCGGCTTCCCCCACGCTTGGGGGAAGCGTGTTCGCCCCCTCCCCACTCGTGGGGAGGGTTGGGGTGGGGAGTCTTGTCCCCCCCCAGCCGCGCCGACTGGCCGAAGTCCAGCGGCACGCCGCCGATGAGAAAACCGGGATTCAGCCCCGCCACATCGAGAATATGCGCCAACATCGAGGTGGTCGTCGTCTTGCCGTGCGTGCCCGCGACTGCCAGGGTCCATCGACCCTGCAGCACATGCTCGGTCAGCCACTGCGGGCCGCTGACATAGGGCAACCCGGCATCGAGGATCGCCTCCATCAAGGGATTGCCGCGCGACACCACATTGCCGATGACCCACAGATCGGGCTTGAACGCGAGCTGATCGGCGCCGTAGCCTTCGACCAGATCGATGCCCAACTGCTGCAACTGGGTGCTCATGGGCGGATAGACCTGCGCGTCGCAGCCGGTCACCCGGTGCCCGGCCTCCTTCGCCAGCGCCGCCAAGCCGCCCATGAAAGTGCCGCAGATGCCAAGAATATGAATATGCATGTCGGGAGATTCTAGGAGCCTGTCGGTCTCGGGAACCGCGTTTGCACGGACAATAAACGTTCCACGCTTTCCCGACCTCGCATGCACACCGACCCGAGCCGCACGCCTGCCGTCACGATCTATCTGGCCTCCGCCAGCCCGCGGCGGCAGGCGTTGCTGCGGCAGGTCGGCGTGCCCTTCACCTTGCTCGCGCCGCCGCCCGACGAAGACAGCGAGGCGCTGGAAGCCGCGCTGCCCGGCGAGCCGCCGAGCGACTATGTGCAGCGCGTCACCCGCCTGAAGCTCGATGCGGCGCGCGCGCGCCTGGCCCGGTGCCATCCCGATGTGGCGCCCGACTCGGCCCTGCTGCTGTGCGCCGACACCACCGTGGCGCTGGACGGCCGCATCTACGGCAAGCCGCAGGGCGCAGACGACGCCGCACGCATGCTGCGCGCCCTGTCCGGCCGGACGCACCAGGTGCTCACCGCCGTCAGCGTGCAGCGCGGCGATGAGCGGTTTGATGCGCTGCAGACCTCACGAGTGCGCTTGGCCGCACTGAGCCCGCAAGACATCGCCGATTACATCGCCAGCGGCGAGCCTTTCGGCAAGGCCGGCGCCTACGCCCTGCAGGGCCGCGGCGCGGCCTTCGTCGAACACATCAGCGGCAGCGCCAGCGGCATCATCGGCCTGCCGCTGTTCGAAACGCTGCGGTTGTTGCGCGCCGCAGGCTGGCCCGCGAACACGGCATGCCACACATCAACACAGACAACCCGCCCATGAACCCCACACCCGAAGACATTCTCATCAACATCACCCCGCAGGAAACCCGGGTCGCGCTGGTCGCCCACGCCGCCGTGCAGGAACTGCACATCGAACGCAGCCTGGAGCGCGGGCTGGTGGGCAATATCTATCTGGGCAAGGTGGCGCGGGTGCTGCCCGGCATGCAGTCGGCCTTCATCGACATCGGGCTGGAGCGCACCGCGTTTCTGCATGTGGCCGATCTGTGGCAGCGGCAGACCGTTCCCGTAACCACCGAGGGGGCCGCCGATGCCCCTGCGGCTTCGTCTCTGCAGCCCATCGAAAAACTGCTCTACGAGGGCCAGACCTTGATGGTGCAGGTGCTCAAGGACCCGATCAACACCAAGGGCGCGCGCCTGACCACGCAGATCAGCCTGGCCGGGCGCATGCTCGTGCACCTGCCGCAGGACGACCACATCGGCATTTCGCAGAAGATCGACGGCGCCGAAGCGCGCGCCGCGCTGCGCGAACGCATGAGCGCGCTGCTCGCCGCCGATGAAGCCGCAAGCTCGCAGGGCTTCATCGTGCGCACCAATGCCGAAGACGCCAGCGACGCCGAACTGGCCGAAGACATCGCCTATCTGCGCAAGACCTGGCAAGCCATCCAGCAACGCGCGCACGACGCCAGCCCCAGCACCCTGATCTATCAGGAACTCAGTCTGGCGCAGCGCGTGCTGCGCGATCTGGTGAGCGAGGCCACGCGCAGCGTGCAGATCGATTCGCGCGAAAACTTTGAGGCGCTTCAGGCCTTTGCCGCCGAATACATGCCGAGGGTCAGCGGCCTGCTGCAGCTCTACCGCGGCGAGCGGCCGCTGTTCGAGACCGCCAATGTCGACGAGGAAATCGAGCGCGCGCTCGGCCGCCGCGTCGACCTCAAGTCCGGCGGCTACCTGATCATCGACCAGACCGAGGCGATGACCACCATCGACGTCAACACCGGCGGCTTCGTCGGCGCGCGCAACTTCGACGACACCATCTACCGCACCAACCTCGAAGCCACGCAGGCCATCGCCCGGCAACTGCGGCTGCGCAACCTCGGCGGCATGATCATCATCGACTTCATCGACATGCACAGCAGCCAGCACCGCGCCGCCGTGCTCGACGAACTGCGCAAGGCGCTGTCGCGCGACAAGGTCAAGGTGACCATCAGCGGCTTTTCGCAGCTCGGACTGGTCGAACTCACCCGCAAGCGCACCCGCGACTCGCTGGCGCACATGCTGATGGAGCCCTGCCCGACCTGCGGCGGGCTCGGCCAGGTCAAGACCGCGCGCACCGTGTGCTACGAAATCCTGCGCGAAATCCTGCGCGAGGCCAAGCAGTTCAACCCGCGCGAGTTCCGCATCGTCGCCAACGCCGACGTCATCGACCTGTTCCTGGAAGAGGAAAGCCGCCACCTGGCGTCGCTGTCGGACTTCATCGGCAAGCCGGTTTCGCTGCAGGTCGAACCGGCGTTCTCGCAGCAGCAGTACGACATCGTGCTGACGTGATTCGAGCGTCGTCCGACGGCGCCCGGCCGGGCCGACACGGCACTGTCATGAGCGAAAAATACAGTCGCATTGTGTCCTTTTGTGACTGGATATTTCTCCATGAAACCGTTCCCCGCCCTTGCTGCCTGCCTGCTTCCCCTCACCCTGCTCGCCGCCTGCGGCGGGGGAAGCGACTCCCCGGTCGCAGACCAGCCCGTCGCCGTCACCATCGCCCATGTCAACGACGTGCACTCCAACCTGTCGCCGACCACCACGACGCTGACCCTCGACGGTGTTGCCACCACGGTGCAGATCGGCGGCTTTGGCCGAGTCAAGGCCGCGGTCGATCAAATCGCCGCCAAGAGCCCGAACACCCTCAAGCTGCACGCCGGAGACGCCCTGGTCGGCACGCTGTACTACACCCTGTTTCAGGGCAAGGCCGACGCCGACCTGATGAACACCATCTGCTTCGACGCCATGGCCGTGGGCAACCACGAGTTCGACGACGGCGACGCCGGGCTCAGCCGCTTCATCGACTTTCTGCACGCCGGCAGTTGCAAAACTCCGATGCTGTCGGCCAACGTCACCCCGCAACCGGGCACGCCGCTGGCGCCGCAATCGGCGACCGACTACATCAAGCCCTTTGTCATCAAGGAGGTCGGCGGCGAGAAGATCGGCATCGTCGGCCTGACCGTCGTCGGCAAGACCCAGGGCTCTTCGCGCCCGCTGCCCACCACCGCCTTCGCCGACGAAGTGACCGCGGCGCAAAAGGCCATCGACCAGATCAAGGCGCAGGGCGTCAAGCGCATCGTGCTGCTCAGCCATGTGGGCTACACCTTCGACCAGCAGATCGCGCCGCAGCTCACCGATGTCGATGTCATCGTGGGAGGCGATTCGCACACCCTGCTCGGAGACTTTTCCCGCTACGGCCTGCCCAAGTCGGGCGACTACCCGACGCTGCTGAAAAACAAGGACGGCAGCACCGTCTGCATTGCGCAGGCCTGGGAATACGGCAAGGCGGTCGGTGAACTGCAGGTGAACTTCGCCGCCGACCAGACGGTGCAGACCTGCACAGGCACGCCGCACCTGCTGCTGGGCGACACCTTCACCCGCAAAGGCGCCGACGGCAAGACCTACACCGTCGCCGGAGCCGAACTCGACACCCTCAAGGCCACCATCGCCAAGGACCCGCAACTGCTGATGATCGCGCCGGATGCCGGCGCGGAATCGGTGCTCAAGGGCTACAAGGATCAGATCAGCCAGCTCGAAACCCAGGTCATCGGTCAATCGGCGCAATACCTCTGCCATGTGCGCTTTCCCGGCGACGCTTCCAAGGCCGCGGGATGCACCGAAGCGACCCGCGCGCACGGCTCGGACATCGCCAACATCGTGGCCCAGGCGTTTCTTGCGCAAAGCCTGACTTCGGACATCGCCATCCAGAACGCCGGAGGCGTGCGCATCGACGTACCTGCGGGCGACGTCACCATCAAGACCGCCTATACCCTGCTGCCCTTTGCCAACACCCTCACCGAACTGACCATGACCGGCGCGGAAATCAAGGCCGTGCTCGAAGAGGCGCTCGACTATGCGCTGATGACCGGCGGGTCGACCGGCGCCTACCCCTACGCCGCCGGCCTGCGCTGGGACGTCAACCTGTCGCTGCCCAAGGGTCAGCGCTTCAGCAACCTGCAGTTCAAGGCCAAGACCGCCAGCACCTGGACCGCCCTCGACCCCGCCGCCACCTACAAGGTCGTGACCAACAGCTACACCGCGCAGGGCAAGGACGGCTATCTGACCTTCAAGACCGTCACCGACAGCGGCCGGGCGCTCGATACCTATCTGGACTACGCCCAGTCCTTTGTCGATTACGTCAAAAAGGTCGGCACGCTCGACAAATTGCCGGTGAGCGACTACTCGACGCAGAACTTCTACGACAAGACCGGCGCGCTCCAGCAGTGATCGCCCCCGCCAGACAGGCAACGAAACCGTCTGATCCTCAGGAGTCTTTCATGAATCTCCAGGAATTGCCTCTCATCAGCCGCCGCGCGGCGCTGGCCGTCCTGGGCAGCGCCGCGCTCGCGCTTGCCGCCTGCGGCGGAGACAGCACAGCCGCCGCCGACACCCCTGCGGCTGGGACAAAACTCAGCCTGGCCCTGGTCGAGACCACCGACCTGCATACGAATGTCTTGAGCTACGACTACTACACGACCCAAGACACCAACACCCTGGGCCTGGACCGCGCCGCCACGCTGATCGAGGCCATCCGCAAGGACCACCCCAACACCCTGCTGTTCGACAACGGCGACACCATCCAGGGCACGGCGCTGGCGGACTATCAGGCCAGCGTCGAACGCGTCTCGTGCGATCAGACGCTGGCCATTTTCAAGGCGATGAACTACCTGAAGTACGACGCGATGTCGGTGGGAAATCACGAGTTCAACTACGGACTCGACTTCCTCAGCCAGGTCACGCACAACGCCAACTGGAACCCGCAATACGCCAACTGCAAGGGCCCGGACTTCCCGCTGGTCACGGCCAATGTCTACAAGACCGCGGACAAGCAGGGGCTGTACGCCCCCTACACCCTGCTCGACCGCCAGTTCACCGCGAGCGACGGCAAGGCGTATTCGCTGAAGATCGGCGTCATCGGCTTCACGCCGCCGCCAATCATGCAATGGGACAAGCGCTGGCTCGAAGGCAACGTCTACACCGAAGGCGTGAAGGAAATGGCCGCCAAGTACGTGCCCGAGATGCGCAGCAAGGGCGCCGATGTCGTCGTGGCGCTGGTGCACGGCGGCATTTCCACCGCACCGTACAGCCCCACGATGGAAAACGCCGCGTATTACGTCGCCGACGTGCCCGGAATCGACGCGATGTTCATGGGGCATTCGCACAGCTACTTCCCCGACGGCAAGAACTACGCCAACCTCCCGGAGGTCGATAACGTCAAGGGCACGATCAAAGGGGTGCCCGCCATCATGGGTGGATTCTGGGGCAACAGCGTCGGCCTGATGAAAATGGAGCTGAGCTGGGACGGCAAGCAGTGGAAAGTTGCCAGCGCGACTTCCAGCCTGCAATCGATCAATTCCAAGGACGCCAGCGGAACCGCCGTGGTCATTCCTGCCGACCCGGCGATCAAGGCGTTGATCCAGGCCGAACACGATGCGACCGTCAACTACGTCAGCACGCCCATCGGCACCTCGGAATACCGCATTGCCAGCCAGTTCACGCAAGTGGGCGATGTCGGCGTGGTGCAACTGATCAACGATGCCCAGATTGCCGCCTACAAGTCGTATGCCGACGCCAACCTGCCGCAGTATGCCGGCCTGCCGGTGCTGTCGGCGGCGGCGCCGTTCAAGATGAATTTCCGCGCCACCGGCTACACCGACATTCCTGCCGGGGGCGTGGCGATCAAGGACATGGCCAATCTCTACGTCTACCCCAATACGCTGCAGGCGGTCAAAATCACCGGTGCCGACGTGAAGCTCTGGCTCGAAAAGTCGGCGCAATATTTCAACACCATCGACCCCGCCAAGACCGCCGACCAGCAGCTCATCGATTCGACCTTTCCCTCGTACAACTTCGACGTCATCCAGGGATCGGGGCTGACCTACGAGATCGATGTCACCAAACCTGTCGGCCAGCGCATCGTCAACCTGCGAATGAACGGAGCGGCGCTCGACCCGGCGGCCGAAGTCATTGTCGTGACCAACAACTACCGCGCCAGCGGCCTGGGCAAATTCATCGGCAAGACCTTCCCGGATTCGAGCTATGTCATCTACGAATCGCCCGACGAGAACCGCGAGGCCATCATCTCGTTCGTCAAGGCGCAAAAAACCCTGACCCGCGCGGCGAATGCCTCCAACCGCAACTGGCGCTTCGTCAAGACGGCCACTGCCGGCAAGGTGCTGTTCGAATCCGGGCCGAACGCCCTGCAACTCGCCATCGACGACGGCATCACCCATGTGACCCTCGACTCCACCAAACCCGACGGCAGCGCCAGCATCTACCAATTGCACCTCGACCAGTAGGCCGGACCTAGAGTGAAAACGGCCTGCATGCGCAGGCCGTTTTCGCTTTGGCACCATTTCAACAAATCCCCGGACCAGGCGAGCCGACCCTGGGAAGATGCGGGGCTGCTTACTTCGGGCAGGTCGCGGTGCTGCCCGGCACCTTGCCGACCAGCAGCAGGAAGGAGCTGAACGGGTCCATCGCCCGCATGGCGACCAGTTTGGGACCTTCGAATTGCAGGCGGCCGAACATCATCGCGGACATCGGGCCGTAGTCGCCCTTGCCCATTTCCTCCCAGCGCTTGGTGTCGGCGTGCATCAGGAAGTCCACATCGAAATTGGGCTGGAGCATGGGCGCGCCGCCATAGACGCACATCGCCTTGTCGTTGCGCAACTGCAGCTTGAGTTCAACCACGCTGGCCTTGCCGCAGTCGTTGCGGTACATCTCGACCAGCTTGTAGCCGCGGCCCTTGTCATCGTGCATGAATTCTCCCTTCAATCCATTGGTCAGCTCGGGAGTGTTGTTCCACGCTGTGCAGGCTTCGCTGGCCCATTGCGGCGACATCAGCACGGGGGTGTCGGCCCAGGCTGTGGCGGCTGCGCACGACAGCGCCAGGCCGGCGGCCAGCCCGAGGGCTTGCAGGGTGCGGTGGGGGTTGAACATCGTTTTCATGTGGGTTTGTCTCCTGTTGGATTGAAAAGCTCGCGCAGGGGGAAAGGAGCCCGGCCATGGCGCGACGACATGGTCAAAGGCGGAGCCATGAAGGCTGTACTTAGTGCTGCAGCAACTCCTGCGCGCGCTGGGCGAAAGCAGCCGCCTGCTTTTCGTCGATGAACAGGCGGATGAACTTGACGCAGGCCTGCACGGCTGCGGCCTGGCCTTCGGGCGTGTCGGGATGTTGTTCGATTTTCTGCACCAGCCGGGGCGCCTGGGCGCCGAACTGTTCTTCGGCCAGGGCGATGAGCAGGGCGTGCGGACTGGCTGCGGATGGGTTCGCAGCGGCGCTCGGGGTTGCGCCGTGGGCAGCTTGTGCTGCGTCTTCTGCCGTGTGCACGAGATAGCCCGCGTCGATCAGTCCGCACAGCGCCTGCATGCAGCGCTGCGGATCGGCGCCGGCCTTGAGCAGTTCGTGCACGGGGCGGTGGCCGTCGGCGAGGATGAGCAGGTTGCGCTGCCCGGGCAGCAGGCCATTGGCGCGGGTGGCGAGTTCGTCCCTTCCCTTGGGCGTTTTCTCGAATATCCAGTCCAGCGGCAAATCTGCAGACATCCACCTCGAGCTCGCGTTGACCGCGAACCTGCCTCCAATGTTTTTGCCCGCATCGATTCGCGCGGTAGAGGCTGGAGTATGCCGATCCGTCGAGTATTTTGCACCCGGATCAACCCGCAGATACCGCCAGACCTAGGAGCCTGTCGGACTTGAGGATCGTCGGCTGCAAAACGGCCTCGCCGGTCCATTTTTCACCGTTTTCTTGGGCAATAGTTCGACTATTGCCCGGCGAAATCGGCAAAAACTGTCCTCGCCGGGGCCGTTTTTCGCTATCGACGCCCCAAGTCCGACAGGCTCCTAGG